>Ga0160441_100004_pt1 | contig 718192 bp, 652 predicted proteins | sample HID1971K_E1MG_FD_108260 | JGI IMG/M metagenome (GOLD analysis project Ga0160441, IMG submission 108260) | Enriched millipede-associated microbial communities from UW Madison campus, WI, USA - HID1971K_E1 MG | ecosystem: Host-associated > Arthropoda: Insects > Digestive system > Unclassified ... | reverse complement strand
TTCGCTGATCAAAACCCTGCAGGAAAAGGCGCATTTTCCCGGCGCCACCAGCGTTAACACCATCGACGGCGTGCGCGCCGAATATGAAGACGGCTTTGGCCTGGCGCGTGCATCCAATACCACGCCTGTGATTGTGTTGCGGTTTGAAGGTGAGTCGCAGCAGGCAATTGATCGCATCCGTGCAGAATTCAAGGCGGTGTTCGCCCAGTTTGCGCCCGGCGCGGTGCTGCCGTTCTGATTGTTTTATGAGTAAGGTAGCCGTCGGACAACGGGCCTTGCCAGGCCCTTGGCTGGTTTGCGCAACCTAGCGGCTTAGCGCCTGATAAATATCCAGATGCGCCTGCACCACTTTACGGATATCAAAGGCCTCCTGCGCCAGCGCCCGTCCTGCCTGGCCCATGGCCTGACGCTTTTGCGTATTCTCTGCCAAATCACAGACCGCCTCATAGATGGCGCGTGCATCCCGGACCGGCACCAGCACGCCGGTCTGACCGGCCTCAATCGCATCCCGGCATCCCGGTACGTCGGTCGTAATCACGGCACGTCCGCAGGCGGCAGCTTCAACCAGTGACTTGGGCAACCCCTCCCGGTATGACGGCAGCACCACAATATGCGAATCTGCATACAGCGCAGCAATGTCGCTGCGCTCGCCCAGCCATTGCACACGATCACCCCAGGCCTTGGCCTCTTGCTGCGTTACCGATGCCGGATTGCCCGGATCGGGATTGCCCACCACAAGCCAGCGATAGGGCTTGCCATCGCGTCGCGACATGTCGGCCGCTTCCACATATTCCAGCACCCCTTTGTCGCGCAACAGTCGCGCCACAAAAATAATCCGGACCGGCAACGGTGGCTCCGGCGCCGCAGCATACTGTTCAAGATCCACGCCCGAGCCGCGGATCATCACTACCTGTTCATCTCTGACCGCGCCAATGCTGCTCAGGATATCGCGATCGTTACGGTTCTGGAAAATGACCCGGCTGTTGCGGTGTCCCAGCGCAAAGCGATAGAGCTGCTGGGTAATCAACTTGACCCAGTCAATGCCCTTGTGCTCGCGGGTAAAAATAAAGCCCAGACCCGAAATTGCAGAGACCACGCCCTTCACGCCCGCAAGTCTTGCGGCAATACCGCCATACAGCACGGGTTTGATCGTGACCAGATGCACAATATCGGGCTGCACCCGCCGCAACAACTGATAGATGGCATAAAGCGTTTTGAGTTCGGCCAGCGGATTCATGCCGCTGCGCGACATCGGCAACACATGATGCGTCAACCCGTGCGACTTAATGGCCTGCACAGCAGCGCCGTCCATGGTCGCCACGCTTACTTCATAGCCCTGTTCCTTTGCCGCCAATGCGATGGGCAAACGGTGCGACAGAAAAAAGGCAGGATTATTCACCACAAACATCAGGGAGCGGGGCGAGTTGTGCTGTGTCATAGTACTGGGTCCCTATTTGTTGAATCAGCGTGCATCGGCAACCATCGCCCGCCAGGTCTGTTCATATCGTTCAATCATCCTGGGCAGGCTGAACTCCTGCAGCACCCGGGCGCGCACCCTCGCGGCGATCGCGTCACGGCCCTGCGCATCGATGGCGGCAAACGCCTGACCGATCGCCTCAGCCAGCGCTGCCGAGTTCTGCGGCGGCACCACCCAGCCGGTATCACCCACAATCACGGCGGCATCGCCAACATCGGTCACCACGCCGGGGACGCCACAAGCCATTGCCTCGGCAACCACATTCGGAAAGCCCTCTGCCAGGCTGGACAGCACATGTACATCAAGTGCATTCATGACAGCGGGCACATCATCGCGCATGCCCAGCAGGATGACCTGATCGATCACATCGGCCTCGCGCAGCCATTGCATCAATTGGGCGTTGTCTGTATCCAAGCCTTTGCCGACCAGCACGCAATGCAGGGCCAGTCCGTTTTTCTTGCACTGGGCCAGCGCGGCAATCAAGCTACGATGGTCCTTGAGCGGATTGAAGCGCGCTACAAAACCGATCACCCGCGCATCGGGCGCCAGTTGCCACTGCTGCCGCAGGCGCTCGCGGGCCTGCGCATCCGGTTGCCAACGCGTCAGATCATAGCCGTTCTGTATCACCACCATTTTGTCTGCATCGTAACCCCATTGCTCATGGCGCGCCCGGGCGCCTTGTGCGCAGCAAACAATGGTTTGCGGCAGCCAGCCAGACACCAGCCCGCAAGCGCGTGCCAGCAGCCAGGCAGACTTGCTGCTGCTCTTGAGGTTTTCACCGGAATTGCGTATGCCCCAGGCAATATGCCGGATCCCGGCGGTTCGCGCTGCCAGTCCGCCAATCGCATCGGCATGATACATCCAGGTCTGCACCACGTCAGGCCGCAGCCTGATCAATTCACGGCGCAGCGCCAGAAAGTCAGGCGGCGTGATTTTGCCGGGTTTCATGCCAAGTGTAATAACGTTGATGCCCGCATCGCGCAGGCCTGCACCATACAACCCGTCATCGGTAAAGCTGACCAGAGTATGCTCAATTGTGTTTGAGGGCGCCATCAGCAAACGGTTGAGCACCGCTTCTGCCCCGCCCTGACCCAAGCCGCTGATCACATGCACCACATGCAGTTCGCGCGCAGGCGCTGTTGTTGTTTCTGCTGCTGCGTTGGCACCCTCTATTGGCGCTGCGACGACCGGCGCCGATACGGAAGAATCCGATACGGAAGATTGGGTCATGGCGCCAGCCGCGCCTGCGGGCTGCGACAATGCAGCCATTATTGCGACTCCGTCGGCGTTGCCGGCTTTACCCGCGATTTGCCCAGCACCGCATCAAACAAAAACTGCCATTGCTCCAGTACCGCAGTCAGGCTGTAGCGATCACGTACCGAGATCGTGGCGCGATGACCCAGCTCGCGCCGCAGTATTTCATCTGTCATAACCTGATGCAGCGCTTCCTGCAGGGCGTCCACATCGGAGAGCCCGACCAGAATGGCGTCACGCCCGTCTCTGGACAGTTCAGCAGGCCCGCTAGGGCAATCCATGGTCACGCAAGGCAGGCCCAGCGCCATGGATTCGAGCAATACGTTGGGAAACCCTTCTACTTCAGAGGTCATCACAAACGCATCGGCGCGGCTGATCGCCTCCCAGGGCTGGTCGGTTTTACCCGGCAGATGGATGCGATCCTGCAAACCCAGTTTGCGCACTTTTTCCTGCAGCAAGCTCAGAAGCGGTCCTTCGCCCCAGATCGTCAGATCCCAGTCGGGCACCTCCGGCGCCAGCCGGGCAAAAACATCAATTAACATTTCAAAGCGCTTGGTGGCCACAAAGCGGCCCATGGCGCACAATTGCTTGCGCGCACCCGCTTGTGCTTGCCTACCAGACTGCGTTGCTGCACCAGCGGGGTCCGCCTCGGCTGTCGTACTGGCGGACTCGGACACATACGAGACCCTGCCGGTATCGTCCACCGCCCGGGCGGCCGACTCCAGTGCCGGCGGCAGCGGATTGGGAATGACCGCCACATGCTGCAAACCGGGCACGACGCGGGCAAAGACCTCGGCGGCCTGCTGGGTCTGCAGCATGACGGCATCGGCCTGCGGATACAGCAGGCGACGCGCGCGCGCCAGGACATTGCTGATATTCTTGCTGGCGGCCGGATTGGTTCTTTCGCACACGATGACCGGAATCCCCAGGCCCTTGGTGGCCGCCAGCACCATGACATTCACATTCGTTAAAAAAGATACGATCACATCGGGCGCTTCATCCTGAATCAGGCGCCGCAGGATCAGCGGCTTGGCCAACGTACGGAACATGCCCGGGCCGCTCAAATGCCGGGCCACCCAGACCTGGCGCACACCAGGATCCAGCGGATAGAACGACTGGCCCGTGCCCCGTGAAAAAGTGGGCATCAGGCACACATCATGGCCTTCCTTGACCCAGGCGTTGACCAGCGATGCAGCTACCCGCTCGGCGCCACCGGCATTCATGGAACTGACAAGTAACAGGATTCGCATGGGCTACTCCTTACCGCTGCAGTTAATGATTTTCATGGTTTGACTCCGTATTCATCCAGCCAGGCCTGCAGCATCAGGATACCCCACAAGCGTGCACTGTTGTCCACCTGCCCGCTTTGATGCTGCGTCCAGACTTCGCGCACGCGTTGCGCATCCAGCAGATTCTGTGCCTCAAGGCGCGGTAATGCCAGCAACTGCTCGCCCCATTGGCGCAACGGCCCCCTGAGCCACTGCCCCATGGGCACGGAAAACCCTTTCTTGGGCCGATCCAGCATCTGCGGCGGCACGTGACGGTAGAGCAATTGTTTGAGAATCCACTTGCTGTCGTCGCCGCGCAGCTTGTATTTTTCGTCCAGACTCCAGGCAAATTCATATACCCGGTGATCCAGCAGCGGCACACGGGTTTCCAGGGAAACGGCCATGGCTGCCCGGTCCACCTTGACCAGAATATCATCAGGCAGATACGACACGGTATCGATGGCCATCATTGTGTCCAGCAGGCTATCCAAAGGGGCCTGTGAAAAGGCGCTGGCCGGTTCGGTCGCGCCCTTGACTACGCTGGCCGGGTCCTGCCAGTACGACACAAACTGCCGGTAGAACGCGACCATATTGTCCGCCCCCAGCACCTGTTCGAGTTTGCCAAATTTTTCTGCACGTGGCCCCGACAGCAGACTGGCCGCAACCCGCGCGCCCGCACGCAGGGGTGCCTGCAAGCCCGCTGGCACACGCTCGCGCTTGCCCCACCACTGCTGCACCCGTTTATAACGGGAATAACCGCCAAAGAGCTCGTCACCGGCATCGCCCGAGAGCGCCACCGTCACCTGCTGCCGCGCCATGCGCATCACCAGCGCGGTCGGAATCTGCGAGGAGTCGGCAAACGGCTCGTCATACATCTGCGGTAGTGCGGGAATCAGATCCAGGCTGTCCTGGGCGCTGACATACAGTTCGGTATGGTCTGTACCCAGATGGCGGGCCACCTCGGCTGCGTATTCGGCTTCGTTGTATTCCGGTTCGGCAAAGCCAATGGAAAATGTCTTGAGCGTGCCGGCCGCTTCTTCCCGGGTCAAACTGGCAATCAGGGAAGAATCAATGCCGCCGGATAAAAACGCGCCCAGTGGCACATCCGAGAGCAACTGCCCGCGAATCGCCTGACGCAGCACGCAATCCAGGCCATCGACCGCATCATCATCGCGCGCAAATTGCACACGCGGCTGCGAACGGGCCACCTCTAACGCAGACCAGTAGGGCTGCGGTTCGGGCCAGGTACCTGCGTCTATCTGCTCCGGCGACAAACTGACCCAGGTTCCTGGCAACAGCTTGCGCACTTGTGTGAAAACGCTATAGGGCGCAGGAATATAGTTATGCCGCAGAAACAGCGCAATCGCATCACGATTCAAATGTGCATCAAAACCCGGCAAAGGCATCAGCGCCTTCAGTTCGGAGGCAAACATCAGGCCATCTGGCGCATAACCGTAATACAGCGGCTTTTCCCCGAAACGGTCACGGGCCAGTACCAGATTGTGCGTCTGCCTGTCCCATACGGCGATGGCAAACATGCCGACCATCCGTTTTAAGGTTTCCTGCACGCCCCAGACCATCAGTCCGGCCAGAATGGTTTCCGTATCGGAGTGCCCGCGCCAGGCATGGGCATAGCCCTCCTGCTCCAGCGCCTGGCGCAATTGCGGATGGTTATAGATTTCGCCGTTGAACACCAGCATGAAGCGCTGATCGGCGCTGGCCATGGGTTGGTGACCCTGCTCGGACAGATCCTGGATGGCCAGCCGAACGTGGCCAAAGGCCACGCCACTGTCGGCATCTTCCCAGAAACCATGGCTGTCCGGCCCGCGGTGAGCAATACGGCCACAGCTTTGCGCAAGCAATGTTTCCTTGTGTTCGAACCGGCCTACAAGCCCGACAATCCCGCACATAAGCGATGCCTATCCCTTTTTATCCTGATGCTGTATGTCGTTGAATACCTCTTGCCATAAGGACAACACGCGCCGCATCGAAAAGCGGTCACGTACATCCACGGCGCGACTGGCCAGCGTTTTACGAGCCTGCTTGTCCTGCATCAGCCCCGACAGTGCGGCAGCCAGCGCCTGCGGATCTTCTATCGGCGTGACCAGCAGCCCGTCGATATCGGGGCGGATAATCTCGCGCGGCCCGGTTTCACAATCGAATGCCACACTGGGCATGCCACAGGCCATCGCCTCCAGCAGGCTATTGGACAGGCCTTCTACCCGCGAGCTCAGGACATAGATATCACAAGCCTGGTACCACTGCTGCATATTGCCTACCCTGCCAGGCATACTGATACGCCCAGCCAGCCCGGCTACATCAATCTGCCCCTGCAAGCGGTCGCGCTCAGGACCTTCACCCAGGATGATCAGATCCCAATCGGGAAACACGGCAGCCAGATCCCGGAATGAATCAATCAGTATATCGAAACCCTTGTCGGTGTGCAGGCGTCCCACAGCCAGCAGGCGGCAACGTCCGTTGCGCAGGGGCGGCACCACCTGCGGCTCGCCATTGGCCAGCGGCCAGTGAACGGCATTCGGTATCACCGCCATATTTGATCCGGGCACGTGATTGACGATCCAACTGGCCGTATCGCGGGTCAGCGCCACCACCCGGGCCGCATGCGGATAGGTACGCCGCCGCAGCTTGAGCCAGAACGACGACAGATTCTGCGACGGCGGATGGGTATGTTCGGTGGCAATAACCCGGCACTGCAGGCCGGTAGACGCCAGTATCGACAGGATCGACGCGGTTGTCATCATGCCCAGCACGATATCGGGTCTGTAACGCTGCATGGTTTTTCGCAAAGAGTACAGGCGTCGCAGATTAGCCATCACGCCACGCAAACCCGCCGTATTGAGCGCCACGCGCTCCACATGCCGGTTCAGTGCATAGACGTCGCCACGAGCATCGGTCTGGGTCACCACCATGACATCGTGCCCGTGAATATGCCACTGGTTGGCCAGGTCGACGGCCACCCTCTCCGCCCCGCCGGCATGCAGCGAGTGGATAAAGATCATGATTCGCAGGGGGACTGGCGCTGCGGTCGTCGAATTCAAAGACATATCAATCGGTTGTTTTTTCTGAAGAAGATTGTTTGGACACATCATGTGTCAGCGTCACAAAGACATAGCAAATATAAGACAGCAGGTACATGCAGCTGGTGGCCAGCATAATACCTTCGGCGCCCATCAGGGGTGCCAGAATCTGGTTGAGCACCGCCTTGAGCGCGAAGTTGGCCACGGCAATGGCAGCCATCAGCTTGTAGCGGTTCTGGCTGGCCATCAGTTGCACCAGGATCAGCACGCCGAAATAGAATGGCAACTGCAATATTCCCCAGCGCAGCACGCTGGCCACGGCAAGCGTATCATCGGCAGTGAAAGCGCCTTTTTCAAACAAAATCTTCACAATCCAGGGCGCCAGCACCCAGCAGATCGCGACAGCGACAATGCCGCCTCCCAGCATCAGAGCGGACCATTTGAGCGCCATATTGCGTGCGCGGTGCGCATCGCCCTGGCTTTGCACATCGGCCAGCACGGGCAATGCCGCACGTCCGACCGACGCCGCCCCCAGACCGATAATCAGCGACAGCAGACGCGCCGCATAGCCCAGCGTGGCGTTGGCGTTATCGCCCAGCTTTGCCGCAGCGATCTGATCCAGCGGCCCCACAAAACTCATGGCAATCTGGCCGATCAGCATCACGCCGGCCGCATTGAGCAGCAGCGGCCATTGGTGCGATTTGAAGGTAAAGCTGGGGACACCCCAGATACCATCATCGGCCTTGCGCGACAGAATCTGCAACCACACAGCCTGGATCACATAACCGACCAGCGTACCCAGCAACAGCGGCATTACGCTCACATCGCCGGGCGTAATCAGTATCCAGATCAGAATCATCAAGGCCGGCACGCTTTCCAGCAAGGTATTGACATGCCGCTCGTGAGCACGCAGCCGCGAGGTGCTCACGCCGATCAACAGCGTCAGCAATGCGGCCGGCGCAAACGCCCAGATCAGCTCTGTACTGTGTTCCCGGGTGACTGCACTCAGATTGCCGCCAGCGTACTCAAGGACATACGGCCACAGCAACCAGGTCAGCACACCGGTCACAACCCCAATGGCCAGTACCCAGCCTTGCAGTTCCCGGATAAATCGCACCCGCTCGCTGCCAGGGGCATAGCGCGTCTTGACCAGCACCGGGATCAGGACAATGGAAAACGCCCCGACTATGGTTATGGGCAGCCAGTTCGCCATGGTCATGGTGAACTGATAGGCGTCAACCACCTCGCTCACGCCGTAACGATGCGCTACCGCCATTTCCTTGAGCGCGCCGGCCATCTTGCCGATCAGCAGGAAAAACGCCACGCGCATCGCGCCGCGCGCGATACGCATATGGTCAGGATGCAGCCCTTTAAACCGCCCGATAGCCCGCTTCAAGGATCAACGCAGGAACTGGGTGTACCACGGCATCGCCACTTCGATCCCTTCCAGGATATCGTGCGTGGGCTTGTACCCCAATTGGTCATGCGCCTTGGTGATATCCGCCTGCGAATGACGAACGTCGCCGCTACGAAAATCGCGGTATACCGGTTTTTTATCGTACTTCACACCATTCTTGTCCAGCGTGCTGGCCAGATGGGTGAACAGTTCATTCAAGCTGGTGCGGGCATTGACTGCCACGTTAAACACCTGGCTGCCTTCTTCCGGCATATTGGCCGCGGCCAGCAGGTTGGCCTGCACGGCATTTTCCACAAAGCAGAAATCGCGGCTGGTTTCGCCGTCGCCATTAATGAACACGTCTTCACCCTTGATCATGGACGCGGTCCATTTGGGGATCACGGCCGCGTAGGCGCCATCGGGATTCTGGCGTTTACCGAACACATTGAAATAACGCAGGCCCACGGAGCTGAACCCATAGGCACGGGCAAACACGTTGGCATACAGTTCGTTCACGTATTTGGTAACTGCGTACGGAGATAAGGGATTGCCGATCTTGTCTTCCACTTTCGGCAGATCCGGATGGTCGCCGTAAGTAGAGCTGGAGGCCGCATACACAAACGACTTGATGCCGGCCTCGCGGGCGGCAACCAGCATATTCAGAAAACCGCTGATATTGACTGCGTTCGTTGTAATGGGGTCATCCAGGCTGCGTGGTACGGAACCCAGCGCTGCCTGATGCAGCACATAGTCTGCGCCGGCAACGGCTTTCTTGCAGGCATCCAGGTCACGAATATCGCCTTCGATGAAGTTGAAGTTGGTCCACTGCTGTGCGCTGACCGCTTGCTGCACTTCGTCCAGGTTGTGCTGAAAACCGGTGGAAAAGTTATCAAGGCCCACTACTTTCTGATCCAGCAAAAGCAGGGTCTCCAGCAGATTGGAACCGATAAAGCCGGCGCAACCGGTAACCAGCCAGGTGCGTGGTTCGGCCTGAATGGCGTTTTTGAGATTGTCGAATGCCTGAGTCATAAATTTCACCTGCTATTGGTTGAAGCTGCCAAAACACAGCCGCCATCGAATGCACATCGACAGCGCCTGTTCGTACTTACCTGCCTTTCTGATTACAGTCGAATATCGGCCTGATCGGCCTTCAGTACGTATTTAAGGTCATAAAGTACATGCTGGGCCTTGCCCAGCGCCCGGATGCCTTCGGCACCCATGCTCACAAACTGATGATGCGATACGGCCAGGATAATGGCATCGTAGGCGCCCTTTTCCGGCATTTTCACAGGTGTAATACCATATTCGTGATCGGCTTCGGCCGGGTCAACCCACGGATCATAGACGTCTACATCCATACTGTACTCGCCCAGCTCCTTCAAGATATCCACGATACGCGTGTTGCGCAAATCGGGGCAGTTTTCCTTGAAGGTCAGCCCCATGACCAGTACCTTGGCGCCCTGCACCTGAATCTGGCGCTTGGTCATGGCTTTGACCAGTTGCGATACCACATACGAGCCCATGGAGTCGTTCAGGCGACGGCCGGCCAGGATGATTTCCGGATGATAACCAATGGCCTGCGCCTTGTGCGTCAGATAGTAAGGATCTACGCCGATGCAGTGACCGCCGACCAGGCCTGGACGAAACGGCAGGAAATTCCATTTGGTGCCGGCCGCTTCCAGCACGGCTTCGGTGTCAATGCCCATCTTATTGAAAATAAGCGCCAGCTCATTGATCAGCGCGATGTTCACGTCGCGCTGGGTGTTTTCAATGACCTTGGCAGCCTCGGCCACGCGAATGCTCGATGCCTTATGGGTGCCTGCAGTAATGATCTCACCGTACAGGTCATTGACCAGGTCGGCAATTTCCGGCGTAGAGCCCGAGGTGACTTTCTTGATCGTTGAAACGCGATGATTCTTGTCGCCCGGATTGATGCGTTCGGGGCTGTAGCCGGCAAAGAAGTCTTCGTTGAACTTCAGGCCGGAGAATTTTTCCAGGACGGGAACACAATCTTCTTCGGTTGCGCCGGGATATACCGTCGATTCATAAATGACGATATCGCCTTTTTTCAGCACCTTGCCAATGGTTTCGGACGCCTTGATCAGCGGCGTCAGGTCCGGCTGCTTGTAATCGTCGATCGGCGTTGGCACGGTCACGACATAAACATTGCATTTAGCAAGCTCTGCCGGATCGGCGCTGTAGGCCAGTTTGCCGGCTTCGGCAAGCTCTTCGGAAGAGACTTCCAGCGTGTGGTCCACACCGCTTTGCAAGTCTTTGATGCGCTTCTGATTGATATCAAAACCCAGCACACTGCGCTTTTTGCCGAATTCCACCGCCAGAGGCAGCCCGACATATCCAAGTCCGACAATCGCTAATTTTATATCGCCAAGTTGCACGTAGTTCTCCAGAAGGCTATTCAAATAGATGTGATGGAACGTATTTCAAGTGTCAATTTTAACAAGTTCCGGATAACCACGGACGAAGATGCGACACGCATGTATTACCGGAATGAAACAAAGCAGACTGCCGGATGCGGTCAGCGACGACGCGACACCGACGGCAGCAGTAGCCAGCGCGGGCAGCGCCAGGCCACCAGCCGTGAATAGAGCCAGATATACACGGATGCAAATACCAGCATACTGATACACAATGCAATAGGGTTATCCCAGTAATAGGTCGCCGGGATCAGGCCGATCAATGTCAGGACCCACAAGTACGGGGAGGTCAGCGCGTTGCACATGACCGGCACCATGCCCTGCCCCTTGCGGTTGAACGTGACACGAACCAGGCGGCGAAAAATGAGCTGGTGCAGATGCAGCGCATCGGGCTGATCCACCGGCACGCCGCGCTTGAAGCGGCGGCGCCAGATGGAAAACAGCGTTTCAAATACCGGATAAAACAGCACTGCCAGCGCATAGAAAGGCGAGACCGAAGGATTGCGCACCACCAGCAGTACAGCCAGTTCGGCAAGCATGAAGCCAATAAAGTAAGCGCCGCCATCCCCCAGAAACACCCGACCGTAAGGAAAATTCCAGACGAAAAAGCCGATGATGGACGAGGCCATGGCAAGGGCAATGGCAAAAATGGCCAGATCATCTACCTGATACGCCACCAGGGCAATCGAAGTGGCCATCAGCATGGCAACCATGCCGGCCAGGCCATTCATGCCGTCCACAATATTGAGCGCGTGGGTACAGCCGCCAACGGCAATCACGGTAAAGATCAGTGAAATCGGCCAGAAGCCCAGAATGTAATTGAAAACGTCAATACTGACGCGACTGACCCCGCCAAAAAACCACCAGGCAATAGCGGCAGACAGGAACGCAGCCAACAGGCGCTTGCCCGCGCCAATGTCCTTGGTAATGTCTTCAAGTATGCCGGCCACAAAAACCGGCATCGAGGCCACAAACAAAGCCGGCCATAACCAGTTGAGCGTCATGTTGTCGGGCCGGCCCAGCACCAGCAGCCCGGCCAGCGTACCGGCAAACACCGCCAGCCCGCCAATACGGGGCGTGGATTTTTTGTGGGATGCCTGCGGTTTGTTCAGATCATAGTCGCCGGTGTAGCGGCCATGCCATCTTTCGGAAAAAACAATGAGCCCGCCGACCATAAAGGCGACAACGCTGATATAGAGATATTGCCAGGGAAATGTCAAAGTCGATCCAGAATGCAAAATACTTAACAAGCGACAATAGTAACGCGGAGCGACCGGGCGCTATCCGGTTTGAAACAAACGGCATAACATTTCATATTCGGCAATTTTAATAATTAATCTACATTAAAAATGCCGTCAGTCACATTATGACAAATTTAGCTCACTTCAGGGCTGACGCACCAAGCGCAAGATCAAGGCCAGGATCGATGTCAATGGACAGGTCAACAGTTCGGCTCAACGCAAGAATCGCCAGCCAGGTTTAAGGGCCCCGACCAATCCCAAATTGAATGAGTAACCCTACGGATTCAGGAAAAAACCACCTCCGGGGTCAACCGCCACAGGCGTTAGCTCAACCTACTCCCCTGATCTGGCGCGCAGTCCTGGCAGACACTGATTTCGCTGTGGCCCAGCGCCTACCCTGCCCGGGGAGCACTGGTCGGCCTTGGCGCAGCCAACATCCCGCGTTTTGCCGTCCGCATACGGGGCTCGCGGACAAAAAAAAGCCCAAGACCTTGCGATCTTGGGCTAAATCCACCAAAGGAGGAGGGTGGAGGAGACAACCTTGGCAAGACAAATGGGCAAGAAACTCAAGCAGCAGGCAGATAAGAAGCAAACAACCTTTTCTTATTGCGGGCAATGCTAGCGGTTACTGTGGCGCCAACCCTTATTCTTGAATGTGGCGAACTGCAGAACTGCTGTCACTGCTTACTGCGAATTTCCGAAAGACCATTTCGTCATCCGTTAGACAAATAGTACTGCTTTTTTTTGTGCAATGCAAGAAAATTATCAGTCAAGCGTTTGAATTTGCACCCAATTTACTTCAATCTGTTTCAAAACAGACACACCCTAAGCACATGTCCATAGGTAATTACGCTGGTGTGCGGGTATGTCTGGATATTTTATGCCCTGGCTGGCGAAAATAAACGCGACGGGCAGGTATGCCGTGGTGTATTCACAACAAAGGATCCTAAAATAAGTATACACAAGGTGCAAATGCCAAGGCTGCTGCCGCCTTGCCAGAGCGAAGGCCGCTGCTATCCAAGAGCGATCAGGGATCCCACGCGAGGCAGTTGGCACCCCTGCCAGGATTGCCCCGGCGTGCGTTGCACTGCGAAAGCGCGGCTTTAGCGCAGGTCAGACGCAATATTCAAACGCTATACTCAGACGCGATAGGCCAGCGTTGTCATGACTTTGGACATGGCCGTCATGATGCCCCGCACCGGCACCGGCAGTGGCGTGCCGCCGTGCTGCTCTGCCGTTTCACGATGATGGACCTCATCTTCCTTCATCTGCTGGACAACGGCGCGCGAGCGGCTGTCCTGCGCAGGCAGATCGGTCAGGTGGCGCTCCAGATGCGCTTCGACCTGGCGCTCGGTCTCGGCCATGAAACCCAGGTTTCGTTCGCGACCAGCGGCGCTGGCCAGCACTCCCAGCCCGAAAGAGCCCGCATACCATAGCGGATTGAGCAGGCTGGTGTGGCTGTTGAGCTCACGAATGCGATCACGGCACCAGGAAAGATGATCCACTTCTTCCTGCGCAGCCGTCTCGAACACCTGACGCACCAACGTTTCCTTGCACATGAGCGCCTGCCCGCGATACAGGGCCTGGGCGCATACTTCTCCAACATGATTGACACGCATCAGGCCGGCCGCATGCCTGGCTTCGGCCTGGCTCAGATCCGGCGCGCTGGCCGCCATGTACGGGCCCGCAGGATTGGGACGCGAAGCACGCGAGGCGCCCGAGAGCACTTCGAGCGCAGTCCCGATTTCTGCCAGCACCCGGTCGGCAAGCGAATAACGACGGTCAAATTCACGTACAACAATAGCTTTTTCGGTCATAAGTCAACCTGTGGTGGAAAGGACAGGAAAAGAACGGTGCAGGCGCCGCTGGCGGTCGATTTGTTACCCCAGTGGAGTCTGCCCGATTGTGTATTGTAGCAATGGGTTATGATTTGATTTTGATTTAATGCAGGAAAAGATCATGGAATGCAATATCGAATGGAATGGCCCCGAAGGCATGCTGTTCGTTGCCACAACCGGCAGCGGACACACCGTTGCCATGGATGGCGCGCCTGAAGGCGGCGGCAACAATCTGGCGCCCCGCCCCATGGAGATGATGCTGGTGAGCGCCGGTGGCTGCTCGGCCTACGACATCGTGCTCATTCTTAAACGCGGCCGGCACCAGGTCACCCGCTGCCAGGTCACAGTACAAGGCGAACGCGCCGAGACCGATCCCAAGATTTTTACCAAAATCCATTTCGTCTTCACCGTCACCGGCACGAACCTGCCTGAAAAAGCGGTGGAACGGGCCGTCAGCCTGTCTCACGAAAAATACTGTTCAGCCGTTGCCATGCTGGAAAAGTCAGCAACCATTACCCACGCTTATGTGATCGCCGAGGCATAAAGATGAACCAGCAGTATGAAGATTTCATGCGCCATGTGATGGAGCATGGCGTAGCCAAGACAGATCGCACCGGAACCGGCACCCGCTCTGTCTTCGGCCATCAGATGCGCTTTAATCTGGCCGAGGGCTTTCCGCTGATCACCACCAAGAAACTGCATACCAAAAGCATTTTCATTGAGCTGCTGTGGTTTTTGCGCGGAGACTCGAACGTGCGCTGGCTGCAGGAACGCGGCGTCACCATCTGGGATGAGTGGGCCGATGCCCAGGGCAACCTGGGGCCGGTCTACGGCGTGCAATGGCGCTCCTGGCCCAAGCCGGATGGCGGCCATATCGACCAGATCACGCAGGTCATTGAACAAATCAAAGCCAATCCGGATTCACGCCGGCTGATCGTCTCGGCCTGGAACGTGGCCGACATCGGGCAAATGAAACTGCCGCCCTGCCACGCGTTCTTCCAATTCTACGTAGCCGATGGCAAACTGTCCTGCCAGTTGTACCAGCGCAGCGCCGACATTTTCCTGGGCGTGCCGTTCAATATCGCCAGCTATGCCCTGCTTACTCATATGGTCGCACAGCAATGCAACCTGGAACCAGGCGACTTCATCTGGACCGGCGGCGATTGCCATTTGTACAGCAATCATATCGAGCAGGCACAACTGCAATTATCACGTACGCCATACCCCTTTCCACGGCTGATCATTCATCGCAAACCCGAATCCATTTTCGACTATGAATATGAGGATTTCGAAATTGCCGATTACCAGTTCCATCCGCATATCAAGGCGCCGGTAGCAGTCTGAACCTGCCCGTTCAAACGTAGCCTGCGTGACTTGCCCGCCCGCGCACCATATACAGGAACCGACATGTCTACACTGATTATTCTTGTTGCCTATGCCATCGAAAACCGAGCCATTGGCGTGAACAACACCCTGCCCTGGCATCTGCCGGGCGACCTGAAACGTTTCAAAACCCTGACCATGGGCAAACCCATTATCATGGGACGCAAAACCTGGGAGTCTATCGGACGCCCCCTGCCCGGCAGGCGCAATATCATTATTACCCGCCAGCAGGATCTGAGCGCCGAAGGCGCCGATGTAGTCAATTCGCTGGACGCAGCCACCGCTTTGGCGTTCGAGCACAGCGATACGGCTTTCGTTATCGGCGGCGAGCAGATTTACGCCCAGGCCATTGAAAAATCCCAGCAGGTAATGGCAACTGAAATACACCAGGGAGTCGATGGCGATGCCTTTTTCCCAGACCTGGATGAAAAGCTATGGCGTGAAACGTCACGTGATGCCCAGCCCGAAGAAAACGGCATGAACTACGATTACGTTGTTTATGAACGTATTGCCAAAGACCTGCAAAAGAACAAGGTCAGCATTCCCTAATGCCGCCCTTGCCGCTACTGCTGTCCGCCACCCAGATATAGTTGGATGATTCGGGGGTCGTCCAGCAGTTGCGCTGCCTCACCCTGGAGTGCAATCTCGCCGGTTTCCAGCACATAGCCGAAATCCGAGATCTGCAAGGCAGCACGCGCATTCTGTTCAATCAGCAGCACCGACACACCATCGTCACGCAGGCTGGCCACCATTCGCAAAATATCCTGAACGATCAGTGGCGCCAGACCCAGGCTGGGTTCATCCAGCATCAATAATTTGGGCGAAGACATGAGCGCCCTGCCCAGCGCCAGCATTTGCCGCTCACCGCCCGAGAGCGTGTATGCCTTCTGTTGTTTTCTCTCATGCAGTCGCGGAAAGCGGGCATAGACATCATCCAGACGCACGCGCACGCCCGTCTTGTCGGCGCGTTTCGCATAGGCGCCCAGCAACAAATTCTCGTAGACGCTCATTTGTCCGAACAGTTCGCGCTGCTCCGGCACCAGACAAATGCCTTGTTCAACACGGCTCTCCACGTCGATGTGCTGCAGATCAATACCTTCATAGGTCACGGCGCCTTGCGACGGGCGTAGCCCCATCAGGGCCGACAGCAGCGTTGTCTTGCCTGCGCCGTTTGGCCCGATTACAGACACAATACTGCCTACTGGCACCTGCAGCGAGACGTTCCGGACCGCCGGCACATGCCCATATGAAACGCTCAATCCCGACACATTCAGCATGCTAGTCATTCGTCGGCCCCTCCCAGGTAGGCATCCTGCACTTTCTTATCGGCACGCACTTGCTGCGGCGACCCTTCGATCAGCTTGGCGCCGAAATTCATCACAACCAGGCGATCCACCAGTTTCATCACGAAATCCATATCGTGCTCCACAATCAATATGGTCAATCCCTCTGCCTTCAATTGGCGCAATAGAGTCGCCAACACATCCTTTTCGTGCTTGCGCAGGCCGGCCGCAGGTTCGTCCAGGATCAGCAATACCGGATCAGACGCCAGCGCCCGGGCGATCTCAAGTATCCTCTGCAGCCCGAGCGGCAGCTTGCCAGCCGGCGTATACTCCCTACCATCCAGACCAATACGCACCAGCTGTTTGTATGCTTGATCCAGAATACGATTTTCCTCGGCGCGGTTCAGGCCCAAACCCGAACGCAAAAACCCGGCCGAACCTCTCATATTGGCACCAAGCGCGATACTGTCCAGTACGCTCATGGCAGGCCGCAGTTTGACATGCTGGAACGTTCTGGCTACGCCCAGGCGTGCAATCTGCCTTTGTGATTTGTGCGTGACATCTTCACCCAGAAAGCGTATTCGTCCTTCCGTTTTCCCTAACACACCTGTAATAAGATTGAACATGGTGGACTTGCCCGCCCCATTGGGACCGATCAATCCTACGATTTCACCTGCCGACACGGTAAAGCTCACGTTATTGACGGCAACCAGTCCGCCAAAACGACGGACAACGCCATCCACGCTCAGCACTTGTGTCCCCGCCTCGATCGGGGCCCTTTCGGCCAGGGGCTTTTCGCCCGACGGTTCATAGTGTTTTTTATCGACCTGCGCAATTTTCTGCGCCACGCTCTTGCGCCTTGCGACGAACGACATAATGCCTCCGCGTGCAAAGTGCAAAAGCAGGATAAAGAGCGCACTGAAGACAATCGCCTCAAGCTGACCGCCACGGGAAGAGACCAGAGGAAGAATATCCTGGATGTAATTTTTCGAGATCAGCACGCCAGCGGCCCCCACCAGCGCCCCCGACAGAAAACCGACACCACCAAGAATGGCCATCAGCAGGTAATTGATACTGGCATGCAGATCGAACGGAGACGGGCTCACAAAGCGGTTCATATGCGCATAAAGCCATCCGGCCAGCGCCGCAAATACTGCAGCACAGACAAACAATTTGAGTCGAATCACAAACGCATCTTCGCCCACACTGGCCAGCAGTATGGAACCACCACGTAAACTGCGGATGACCCGCCCCGCCCTGGATCGCAGCAAATAATACGAAAACAGCAGCGCAAGCCCCACCAGCAGCCATATGAGGTAATACATCTGCAATGGGTTGAGAAGCTCAACGCTGCCTAGCGAGACCGGTGGGATATTGGTAATACCGGTATTGCGGCCAAGCATGTCCATATTGCCGAACAACAGTGAAATCGACAGTCCCCAGGCGATCGTGCTCAGGGGCAAAAAATGACCGCTCAACCGCAGTGTGATGCAGCCAATGACCAGCGCACACAACGCTGTAATCAAGATTGCTGCGAGCAAACCGATCCACGCGGACAAGCCATAGTGAGTGGTCAGATAGGCGGTGGTATAGGCAGCAACACCAACGAAAGCCGCCTGCCCAAAAGACGTTGCTCCGCCTACACCGGTCAGCAGCACCAGGCCGAGAGCGACCAGGGCGCCAATGCCGATATCGTTCATCAGCGAAATACCGAACTTGCCCAGAAACCAGGGCAATCCCAGAATGAACAGCGTTCCCAACATAAATACGACGATACTGCGCAGGGACGTTTTCATTCGTCGATCTCCTCGTTGTTGTCTTCATCATGTGCCGTCAGCACCGAACGAACCATCAATACGGGAATCAACAATCCGAACACAATGACTTCTTTGAGCGCTCCATTCCAGAAAGACGAAAAACTCTCCACAATGCCTACGGCAAGCGATCCGATCATGGTCAGCGGATAGCTCACCATGCCGCCGATAATGGCGCCCACGAACGCCTTGAGACCCAGCATAAAACCGGAATCGTAATAAATGGTATTGACAGGTGAAATCAGCACACCAATCATGCCGGCGAGCACCGACGCGAAAAGGTAGACCAGCGTGGCCGTCTTCACCGGCCGGATGCCAACTATGCGCGCGCCCACCCGATTGACCGACGTTGCACGCAGCGCCTTGCCTGTTAAAGTAAATTCGAAAAACAGATAGAACATAATGCTCAACACTATGGCAACTGCAATGGTCAGCGCAACCTGACCGCTCAGCGTGAAATTGCCGAACAGAGCGATATCCAGGTCTGTGAATGACTCGGTACGAAAGCCTTCGGGCCCAAAGAAAAGCAGCCCCAGGCCGACAAACAGAAAGTGAATGGACAGCGAGACTATAAGCAGGATCAGGGATGAGGCGTCGGCTATCGGTTGCAATGCAATGCGCGCAATCAGCGGAATAATGGGCGTCACCAGAAGTACTGCGGCGGCTATCTGGATCAGCATTGAATCGGTGCGTCCGACAATCGACCAGGCCAGCAGACACGGCACCAGCGGCGCCACACCCCAGCAGGCAATGGCCCGGGGAACGTGACGCCACGCGTGCCTGCGGGCAAGACTAACCATTTCCACGGCAAGCGCAACAACGGCCAGCACAATCACCAGACCAATAGTGGGGGGCGCGACACCGGCCTGCAAAGAAGCAAGGCTCAGGGCGGCGAATGCGGCCACATCGCCAAAAGGCACAAAAATGACCCGGGTAACGGAAAACACCATTACCAGTCCGATACCCGCCAGCAGATAGACAGCGCCATTCGACAAACCGTCTACCGTCAGCATATAAGCAACTTCCCAATCCATTGTGTATCCCGTCCGACGTTACTCGTTAATCGTGCGACGCGCTTGGCCTCGTTGTCCGCCCCATCATTTTTCGGGGATATATTTCCATTTGCCTTTTTCCAGACGAACCAGCACACGGCCACGTTCGTCGCTGCCAAACGAATCGCCCTGTTTGAACGTATAGACTCCGTGCGTGCCGGCCACTTGCGTACCCGACATGATGGCGTCGCGCAGGGCTTCGCGAAACGCCGGAGTACCTGGCTTGGTTTTGCCATCGGCGATGACTTTTTTCGCTGCCTCTGCCGCAATCAGCCATGCGTCAAAGGCATAGGCAGAATAGGCATCGGTCGACGGCTTGCCATTGGTTTTCTGGAAAATGTCGTGAAACTTGCCAGACATCTGCTTAACGGGATGATCGGGCGGCAACTGTTCTGCCACAATCACCGGCCCGGTCGGCGCAACCAGCCCTTCAGCAGAGGAACCTGCAACACGAATGAAATCAGGGTTGATCAGTGAATGTGCGCCATACAGTTTGCCCTTGAAATTCCTGTCTTTCAAAGCCAGGTATGGCAATGCACCCGGTGTTCCCGCACCGCCGGTCATCACGGCATCAGGTCGCTTGGCGATAATCTTCAGAATCTGCCCGTTCACAGATGAATCGGATCGTGCATAACGTTCATTGCTCACAACCTTGATGCCTTCACTGTCAGCTTCCTTGACAAGATTGTCGTATACCAGATCGCCCCAGGCGTCGGAAAATCCAATATATCCAACTGTTTTGACGCCATCGCGCTTCATCTGCCCAACTACGGCACTGATCATCAACTTGGCGGACTGGGCAGTTGTCACATACCAGGCTGCATTTTCTCCCGTTGTGCTGGCAGGACTGATGCCGATCAGCGCCGTTGCAGCCTCCCGCGCCACCGGTAGGGCAGCAAACGTTGCCGGCACATTCGAGGAACCGATCAGGATATCAACCTTGTTGTCCTGTGTCAGTTTCCGGGCATTGCGCGCTGCGCTCGACGGATCCGTCGCATCGTCCAGTACAATCAGCTCCAGCTTATTGCCCTGAACGTCGGGAATCATCGTCTGCCCTGCTTTGGCGCCTTGTTCATAAGGAATGCCGATTGACGAGCCCGGCCCGGTTAGCGCGGTGATCAGTCCAATCTTGATGGTGTCGGCATGCGCAAGACCCGGCGATCCCACGCCGCTCAGAATGCCGATCAGCACCGCCTTTTTAAGCCAATGTTGCATTTTATTCTCCTGATTTTCTGTATGGGTCGTTCCTGCCGTACTCGCGCAGGAACGAGAACCTGTTTACTCGTTTTCCAGCTTCCATTTACCGCCTTGCAACCTGACTACGACCCGCGCCCGTTCATCTGTTCCGAAAGGGCTGCCGCGTTTGTAGTTATATACTCCATGCGTTCCCGCCAGTTCGTGTGTATTGAAAATGGCATCCATCACTGCCTGTCGATAGGTTGGCGTTCCTGGTCCCGCGTGTTTCTGTGCCTCGGCTGTTGCCCGAACCAGCAAAAGCCAAGCGTCATAGGACCAGGCCGAAAATACGTCCGGTGACCCCTTGGGAAAGGCCGCTTGAAATGCCTCGCGGTAGGCCAGTGCCACTTTCTTTACCGGATTGGTATCGGGCAACTGCTCAGCGACCGTCACCGGCCCGGTCGGGGCCAAGATATCGTCGCCTGCCTTGCCCACAACACGAATGAAATCACTATTGATCAAACCATGCGTACCATATACTTTGCCCTTGTAGCCGAGTTTTTTCAGCTCCAGATAAGGTAGTGCTGCAGGCGTACCCGAGGTTCCCGCCAGAATGGCATCGGGCTTTTTCGCGCGGATCTTCAATATCTGACCGGTCACCGACGCATCAGTACGTGAATAACGTTCGTCATTAAGCAGTTCTATGCCGACCTGTGCCGCATGCTTTGTCAATGCGTCGTAGGCCAAATCCCCCCAGGCGTCCGAAAACCCGATGTAGGACACGGTTTTCACACCATGGGCTTTCATATGATCTACCACCGCATTGATCATCAGCTCGGTTGGCTGGGCGACACTCACCATCCATTGAGCAGTGGCCGGCGACACATTGGCTACCGGCGATATGGCAATGAACGGCACCTTGCTTTCGTTCGCGACAGCAGCGATGGCCATCGTACCGGGTACGCCTGAGGTTCCCATCAGCACATCAACCTGGTCTTCATTGATCAGCTTGCGGGCATTACGCGCCGCCGTAGCGGGATCAGAAGCATCATCCAGGCGTATCAGTTTGATATCGGCATCCGCTGATTTTCCTATCGCCTTGTGTCCGGCAATCGCGCCATTCGCGTATGGAATACCAAGGGAAGAAATAGGCCCCGACAATGACGAAATAAATCCCACCGTGACGGTTTTTGCAAATGCATCCACCGACGCATACATACCCACAGCGAATACAATGGTTGACAGCAGCTTCATAGTTCCTCCTGTTTGACCGTCACGCAAACCGACGATCAAAAAACAAATGAATCCACGATTTCAGATAAACACATCTGAAATCGGCGGGGCCTTAAATAGTGATGGAACCGATGCTGCTGCCACCACACACATACAGTACCTGCCCGGTCACGAAACCGGATGCAGCGCTGCAAAAAAATGCCACTGTCTGGGCCACGTCGTCCGGCGTGCCGATACGACCCACCGGAATAGCCGCCGCCAGGGATTTTTCGCGCTCGCTGCCCGGTTCGATCACGTCGTAAAACATGTCCGACGCTATCGGTCCGGGCGCCACTACATTAACCGTGATGCCAAATCCTGCAAGCTCCAGCGCCCAGGTTCGTCCCATCCCAATCATCCCGGCCTTAGTGGCTGCGTAAGCGGTTCGTGTCTGCAGGCCAAGCGCACCCCGAGACGAAATCAATACAATCCGTCCGTACTTGTTTTTTTTCATGGACGGGATAAAAGCCTGGGTCAATGTCAGGGCGCTGGTCAAATGCAGCTGTGAAAGCGCATCCATGTCTTCGTCGCTCACCTGCTCAATCAGATTAGGGCGGATAACCCCGGCGTTATGCACAAAATGACTGACCGGGTAAGTGTCGGCTACGTCGCGCGCGACCTCCCTGACCGCTCCGCGATCGAGCAGATCCACACTCCTGGTCTGCAACCGGGGGTGGCTGAACTCGGGCGAACGCCGCGCCAGCGAAATCACCTCCATGCCCCGCTCAAGCAGCGAGTTGCATATGGCTGCGCCGATACCCGCGCTACCTCCCGTTACGACGGCGACTTCGCGTTCCATCCCTGTTTACTCCTGTGTATTTCGTTTGCCATTATTTTTCTTCTGTGCATCCTGGGTGTTCAAATAAAGCTACTGTTCGACCAACGCCAGTACCCGCAAGGGGCTACCCGATCCACGACGTATTTTCAGGGGAGCAGAAAATATCATCGCCCCGGTCGCAGGCAACCGATCCAGATTGGTCATGCACTGCAAGCCATAACGGTTGTTGCCATGCATAAAGTAGTGACAGGGAAATGGCGGGTCCAGATGCTGCGCCTGCCCCGCATCCGTTCCTACCGATTCCGTGCCAAAACCGTGCACATCGCGCTCCTGAATCAACCAGGGCACCACCTCTGCATCCGGCCCGGGCGAATGCGCCCCGTCCTCCTGCATATTCAGATACGCTGCCGGTTTTTCCCGCCTGGACCAATCGGTACGCATGAACACCCAGGAACGAGCAGCAATCTTGCCGTGCTCTTTTTCCCATTCCAGTACCTTGTCAATGGTCAGCAGGTAGTCGGCAGACTCAGCCGACTCTGCCGAGCAGTCGATTACGCAGGCATGGGCAATGAACGCCTGCGGATCAATGGTGTCCACCGTATTGTCCGGCTGATCCTTACCGCTGATCCAATGCGCAGGCGCATCAAAATGGGTCCCTGTGTGCTCGGAGCACGAAAAATTGTTCCAGTACCAACCCGGACCACGTTCGTCATAACGTGAAATTTCCTCGATGCGAAACGGCCACGCCTGCCCCATCTCCGGAGGAAGCACAATCGTCGGAAACTCCGGAGTCAGCGTTTCCGTCAAATCAATAATTTTCACTTTCCCCGAGGCCAGTGCTCCCATCAGTTCTACCAATACAGTCATCGTACTCTCCCTTGTCAGTCTCAATTGCCGCCGGCCAGTTCGCGCTCCAGCGCCTTGGCATTACTGCGCAGCCGCTCCCTGATGTCATTTGCCACATCTCCGACATAAACATCTTCCAGCCCGTTTGCCAGCGCCTGAACAATCTGCCGGGCAATCTGGGACGGTGCGACCCGTGGCGGCGGGGTCGTCTGCTCCCATTCGTAATCCACCGGACCGGTAAATACATTCATGACCCTGATGCCGGCCATCTGCATCTCTGCACGCAGGCAATGGGACAGCGACAGGCCGCCTGCCTGGGCTGCAGACCATACTCCCCGACTGGGCAGACTGGCCATGGCATGGACTGAAAATATGTTCACCCAGGCCGATGCGCTGTTGGCCCCATCGGCGGCCCGGCCCGCCATCGCCCCGCCAAATGTCTGGGCCAGGCGGAGCAACCCCAGGCAACTAACATCGAACATGTCGCTTGCGGTACTAATAGTGTTTGTGCCCAGCATGCCGCCGTCACGTAGCAAATCTGCCGTATTGATCAGTACGTCTACCTTGCCGCCGATTTCAGCGGCAACCCGTTCCAGAGAATCACTGTCAGTGACATCCATGGAATGCACCTGGACCCTGCTGTCTGCCAGCAGCGTATTGAATGCGGATGACGGTCGCCATGGTTGTGGATCACCCACAAAAACAATCGAGGCATCTGTCTGCAGCAAGGTCCGTATCATGGCCATTCCCAATGCCGATTTGCCGTCAGTCACCAGCACACGCCTGAACTTCACATCATTGGTCATTTCACGCATCATCGGATCATCCTGATAGTGAGGGGGTAACGCCTGGGACACGGCAAACAGGGCGGCGTTACCGCTTCTGTCCAGTTTCATCTCCAACTGCACCGGCATACCCTCTTGGCAGGCCGGATGCACATGGGCTATCACCACCGGCCCCGCTGTCATTTGCACGGTGCCGATCCGCCAGGGAAGACGTTCCCTGAAATACACATCATTACTGTGATGCAACACCGTGGTGGCCACCAGTCGAGCGCTACGGTCCACTTCGGACCACTGCAGACGATGCGACAGGCAATATCCACAGGCGTCGCGCGGCGGATACTGAACCTGCCGGCACTCGTGACACACTTGTAATTCAAATCTGCCTTCTGCCGCCGCGCGCGTCATACCATGGAAAGTGCGGCTGCGCGCAGCTGCAGGCAAGGTTGGCTTGCGGGTGCGCTCAACCGGATTCTTTCTTGAAGGCTTGCGTAAAGGGTCCGTCATGCCGACGCTCCGCTTTGCAGAATCGCGGCTGCGGTGCATAACCCACGATCGTAGTTAATCATTCCGAACCCGCTGACCATGCCGATGCGCGCTGCGGCAACTTGCGTTCTGTCTGCCCGTCCCGTGAGTTGCCGGATGGCCTCGTTCAAGCCCAGCGTGCCTCCGGCCGCGCCCGCCTGCCCGGCAGACAACTGTCCGCCACACGTATTGAGAGGGCATGAGCCATCCACGGTAAACGAATGGGTACGAACAAATTCGGGACCGGCGCCCGCTTCGCAAAACCCCAAATTTTCCAACTGCATCATGTTGATAACCGGATAATCGTCATAAGCCTGCAGAAAATCCATCTCCTCTACGCCAACCCCCGCCTGGTCATACAACGATTTGCAGTCCAGCGCCCAGCCGCCGCGCGACTGAATAACATCGTCAGGCCAGCCGTTATGCCGTTCTATCGTGCCCAGAACACGCACAAAAGCAAGGTCAAGGCTGCGCGCCTGAGCCTCGCTCATCACCAGAAACGACTCGGCGCCGGCGCAAGGCATGACGCAATCGAACAGATGAATCGGCTCGGTTATCGGACGGGCCTGCAAATAATCATCCAGCGTCAGCGGTTTTTTCATCAGCGCAGGCGGATAGCGCAGCGCGTTGTCACGCTGGGCTACACACAGCTTGCCGAAATCCTCCCGTGTGGCGCCGGTGGTGTTCATGTAGTGGCGGGTCAACAGCGCAAAACTGGCATTGGGTCCGCCTGCGCCATACGGGTAAGTGGCGTCCTGTGCAAAGCGGGAAAACTGTCCGAGCGTCCTGCGAAAAGAATCCACATGATTGGTATCTCCGGTAATAACCGCAACAACACTGGCATCACCAGCCTGCACAGCTCTGGCGGCGCGGCGCAAGGCAACAATGGCACTGGCGCCACCCATGGGAATATGATCCAGCCAGCGCGGTGAAACACCGAAATGCTGAGTCAGGCCCACAGCGGAATCGGGGCCCAGACTGAAGCTGGACACGCACAGCCCGTCAATTTTCGACAACGGCAAGCCGGTGCCGTCAAGCAGGCCTTTTAATGATCGTGCGAGCCAGAAATGGGCGCTCTCGATCGAATACCTGACGTACGGCACCGTGACCGGCATGGTCAGAACGACGCCCTCGTAGGAAGCTGGCAGGTTCATGTGCGTCCCCCCGGCTTTTTCAGATGGCAGGTATTGATAGCCTGGCCGCCGGATATCAACTCAAATGCCAGCGTGCGCAAAGCGCCACGCTGGATCTTATTGGTGGCAGTCAGGGGCAGCTCGCTGACAAAACTTACATAGCCAGGCACCTTGTAATAGGCCAGTTGCGACAAAGACCAAGTCACCAGTTCGCCGGCCAGCGCCACCGGATCGGCCCGATCGGACACCGCAGGCGACAGGACGATGCACGCCAGCACTTCGTCTCCCCGGACCTCATCAGGCACCGCGGCAACGGAGACGGCCTGCACCATCGGATGACGCGCCAATGCGCCCTCCACCTCGACCGCAGCAATATTTTCGCCACTGCGCCGAATCACGTTTTTCTTGCGATCCACGAATACCAGATAGCCATCCTCATTCCTGCAAACGATATCCCCGGTTTTAAACCAATCCTCCTGCCAGGCAGCCTCGGTTGCTGTCGTATCCTTGAGGTAATGCGAAAAAAAACCAAAGCGCGGATTGGCGCCTGCGTGACACACCCAAAGTTCGCCCTGCTCACCTGCACGAACTTCACGCCCCTGCTCATCGACAATGCTGACCCTGACGTCTTCCCCCTCTATTCCAATACAGCTGGTACCCACAAAGCGAGGTTCACGGTTTGCCATAATGACTGCTCCGGCACCGGTTTCTGTCATCGCCCAGGCTTCCAGCAGTGGAAAGCCGAAGCGTTGTTCAAAATCTGCATGAAGCTTTTTGTCCACCCCGGCGCCAAAACCGAAACGGACGCAATGTTCCCGGTCTTGCGGGCCGGCAGGCAACTTGTCCAGTATGGCGGGCATCACACCCAGGTAATGCACGATGGTCGCCCCACTGTCTCTGACCGATGGCCACCAGGAGCGCGGGTGAAACCGGTCCAGCAGAATCAGGCAACCTGCGCTCAATATCATCGCCATGACGGAATAGGCCATCGCATTCATGTGCACCAGAGGCAGGGGCGTCAGCATTCGCTCTTCACCCATGCGAATGCCGGCCAGGCCGCCGGTGCGTGCATACCACTGGCCGGCATGCAAAAAATACTGGTTCGACAATACACAACCCTTGGGCTGCCCTGTCGTTCCCGAGGTATACAGCAAGGCGCACTCGGTATCCTGCCCCGGCTTGCGGTTATCACGTTTGTCATCGCGTCGCGCAGGCGGCAAGTCTTGCGGCAATATCACCGGCACCGACATTCCGGCAGCGGCGCTGGCTTCACGCATTAGACCGTGATGGCTTTCAATGGCAATGACAAGACTGACTTCGGAATGGCTGATCAGATACTGCAACTCGGCCAGACGCAGATCGGCGTTCACAGGCACGACCGAGACACCCAGTGCATTCAGCGCGAACCAGTGCAGAAAAAAAGACAGCCGGTTCTCCAGCAGCAATGCCACCCGGTCTCCCGCCGCATAGCCCGCCGAACAATAGACATCACGCCATTGGTGCACCTGCGTCAGCACCTGGCCATAGCTGAACTGGCCAGCGCCGGTTCCGTATTTGCGGGCGGTCTCTGGCAATACCATCAGAAAGGGCTTGTCGGGGCTGGCCTGTGCAGTCAGTGCAAAAGCGTCATAAACAGTTTGGGCGGTCTGAGGGATCACTGCGCGCTCACATAAACAACTGAATGCTGCCAAAGGCGGCATCGGGGTTGACCAGTTCGACTTTCTTCAAACGGATGCGCAAGCCATCGGCTTCGTTTACCAGTGTATGCGTCGACCAACCGGCATACAGACGCTGATCGTCCTGTCTGGTCTCGATATAATGAAATGCCGTTCGCACCACATAGACGCCTTTTTGCGGATCGTGCGCCTGATCATTGTGTCTGATCTGCGGTCTCTGTAGCAGATGATGGCAATAGCTCACTGGCTGCTGCGAAAACGTGCGTTTGCCGGTCAAGCGCTCGGCCCTGACCTTCAGCAGCAGCTTATCCTCGTACATCAGCGACGCCTGCAATCGCGTATCCGTCTGGCCACGCTGCAGGGGCATCCAGTAATAACCGTCATCGGCAAAGAGTTCTACCCATTGGTCCAGGTGCAACTCATCGATCAACTGAGCCTCGTGGTAAACGAAATCGATCACATCCTTTTCAGTCATATACCGGCTCCTTGATTCTGCGCAGGCTTGATAAAACGCAGCCATGCCCGGTATTGATTGCGCATCTGCCATTCGCTGGTACCCTGAGTGATGACGTTGCGCTGCCCTGCCTCTGCCGGATCATACAGCCGCGCAAAATTTACCCACTCGTGGCTGCGCGCATGCAGCACCTGCTGCGACCGCTCATACATTTCCAGATCATCATGCCCGACGACAGACGTCGGCGCATTGATCAGCCGGTTGTACATCAGGCTGCGCTCAAACAACAGATCGGGTGCGCCCACCAGTCGGAACGTCCAGGATTCGACCATTGTGGTTCCCGCGGAAACCGGCTTGAACAACCGCAGGGTTTGTATGGGTCCTTTGACCAGGATATTGGGGAAATACACGGTGTTGTGGCGGACATCACCCAGAATTTGCGCGGCGCGCGCTTCACCATAGGCCGCGGTCATCGCATCCCAGTAACCCGGAATATCCGAATAGGCAGCGTGAATCGAATCGCTCACCCCCGTATGACCGTGGCCGTTTTCCCAAACCCGAATACCCATCTGGTCAAAAAACTCGTACGACGACATAAATGGGGCGAACAGCTCCACCGACATCGGCCTGGGCGTGCCTTCAGGCGCCTCTTCCCAGACATGAACTGCTGTACCTGCCGACGATTCATGTGCCACCATGGGGTGGCAGGTGTCTGTCTGATTGTCCACAAGCATTTTCCAATTGCAATTGTGAACATAACGGAATATGCCACCCGCAACCTGCAGCCGGCCTTCCGGCGAACGGTCGATCATATTGTCGATAGTGGACAAAGACTCCCCGAAGAAAGCCTCAAAAGACACCCCGTCGCTGCTCAGCCGGCAAAAAACGAATCCGCGGTAATCGTGCACATTTTCAATCGAGACCATCCCTTTGGCGGCGTCGCATGCATCAAGCCCGGCATTCTCATAGCCGCTTTTGAGCGGAATTGCGAGCAGTTTTCCATCGGTCCGGAAGGTCCAGGCGTGATAGGGGCAGCGAAAAAACTTTCCGGTATTGCCACACACATCACCGGCCACCTTCACGCCACGATGGGGGCAGCGGTTATAGAGCACCTTGATGGTTTTATCGGTGTGACGCACCATTACAACCGGCTCATTTCCTACCGTGGTCGTATAGTAATCGCCCACGTTCGGGATCTGGCTTTCATGACCCACAAATATCCACGTCGATGCAAAAAGATGTGCCATCTCCAGGTCGAAGACGTCCTCGTCAATGTAAAGATCCCGATGCACCTCGCGCTCGCGAACCAGCGCCTGCACGGCATCAGGATTCATTTTGTAGTCGTTCGCGGACTTTCTGGCTGACATGATCGTTTCACTCCATCAGATACGTTTTTATTCCTCTGCTGCATGACATCTGTCATTGCGAATAGACAAAGTTCGCAGCACCAGGCATTACAAATCCAGCACTAAAACCGCCGATTTCGACCGCGATACGCAGATCTGCATCAGCTTGCCTCCCGCCTTCTCGGCATCGGACAGAACATAATCGCGATGATCGGGCTCTCCTTCCAGCACGCCCACCTGGCATACCCCGCATTCGCCACGGCAGCAGTCACACAGCGGATCTTCTCCCTGCTCCTGCAATACCTCCAGAATGCTTTTGCCCGGCGGAACCACATATATTTTTCCCGATTGCGCCAGCCGCACCTGGAAACTGCCCGCATCCGCTTTGGCTGCCGGATTGTTGAACAGCTCGAAATGCACCCGGGCTGCCGGTAATCCTTCTTCCTTTGCTATTGCAAGTGCCGCATCCAACAAGCCTGCCGGTCCGCATACATACAAATGCTGATCGGCATTCATAGACTGCACGATGGCCTTGATATCCAGTTGCGAATCCTGCTGATCCAGGTGGATCCATAGACTACCGCCGGCGATGGTGCGCAGTTCCTTTAACAGCGCCATCTGGGATTTATCACGTCCGGCATAATGAAGATGAAATGGCCGCCCGTCGCGCCAGAGCGATCCGGCCATGGCAAATATCGGGGTGATACCGATACCACCGGCAAGCAAGACCGGAGCGGCCTGATCTGCCGGGTCCAGCATGAAATCATTGCGCGGCGGGTCACACACCACTGTGTCTCCAACTTTCAAGACATGCATGTAGCGGGAGCCCCCACTTCCTGTTTCTTCACGCTTTACCGCGATCTCGTATTGCAAATGTGTTTGGTCATCGCTATTGCCGTTTAGCATCAGCAGCGAGTAGGCACGGGTGTCATCGGCTGCCCCAGCGATATGCACGCGGACATGCGCCCCGGGCCTTGCGGCCGGCAACGGCAGACCGTCGGCATGTTCCAGCACGATCTTGCGAATCTGCTCGGTCAGGTTTTCTGTTTCCCTTACGCGCAAATGGAGCGTTTCCACTGTATTGTGTCCCCTGTTGATTACCGTCATACCGCTGGCATGGCTGACAGCGCCGCCTGCAACCGCTCGCCCTTGACATCGTTTAATGCGGCTTCGTAAAGCGCTTGGTACTGCGCGGCTGCATCCGGCCTTCCACGGAGCATCTCGGCCGCTTTCATCAATTGGCTGAACCTGCCGCTGCTGCGTGCGTGGGTATCGCTATAGCCTTTGACCAGCCGGCGTGACTTGACCACGGTAACGGCAAACTCATAGTCCGTTTCAAGGGCGGCTTCAATTTTTTTCGTCCATTGATCAATCGAGTTCATTTCCTGTGCATGGCGCAACGTCGCAGTCCGTTTGGACCTGCGCGAGGCCAGCGCATATAACAGCAGGTACCCGCTCAAATGGCTGGTTCTGATATGACGTCCTTTTCTGAAAAAGGGAACCGTCCAGCTGCGCAGAAAGGATTGCTCCATCCAGCGCCCGAGACGCTCGGGCATGGTGCCACAGACCTCTTCAAACCTCGGATGCATATAATCTGCCACATCCAGCACCTGACCCTGCTCCAGCCTCACTTCCTTTGATATACGCTGCACCCGCGCATCCCGGATCTTCAGATCGGCGACCTTGATGACATCGTCGTAGGCCATAGCGGTGGCCAGATAGCGGGCAAACTGCCAGGTCAGCGTCCAGCCTCGTGACTGGCCGTCTGCGGCACTGTCAAGGGTGAATATCTGTTCAATCCGGTTCAGGTATACATGGGCATAATCAGCATCCTGAAAATCCAGCAGATGCCTCAAGCCTGCCAGGACCACCGGCTGCAGTACAGCGGGAAATCGTGAACGCAGATTGTCCAACAGCATCTGCCCACCAACCGTATCTGCTTTATCCGGCAGCGCCGGGAAACGCGCATTGGCCGTCTGGGTATCATGCTGCATCTGTGTCGAGCGAATCTCATTCCAGCCGGCGTCAAATGCCGACAGGCTCGAATCGACCCCCACTTTACCCAGTCGAATGGTCTGTTCGAATTGCTCCCGTGAAAAAGGCAATACGCCGGTGCCTGCCAGGGCGCCGAACAGACTGGCACTGATCACGCTGCCACAGCTTTCGGCTATACGCTGCAAATCTGCCGCATAGAAATGTTTGGCTGTATCGTTGCCTGCCGCAATGACCTGTGCCGCATCCACAATACCGTTAGACGGATGGCTTTTCTCACTAATGGCATAACTGCGGTGTATCGAAGTGAGCAGCGTTGTCCGGTCCGGCGTCACAATGCCGCGCAAAATAGCGCGCCCGGCTTCCATCAGCTCGGCGCTGACCACCACATCCACATCGCCTGCCGTCGGCATCTGAGCAAGCACCGGCGGTTGTTCCATTGACCAGGGCGGAGGAAAAAGCTCCACGTAATAGATCGTGGCCCCGGTACGCTGTGCCACGCCGGGAACAGACGTGCTTTGTGCATACCAGTCGGCGCGCTCTGCCAGATCTACCAGCCAGTCTGCCAGCACGCCACCGCCCTGCCCTCCCATGGCAAGAATGGCTATTTTCAGGGGTTCGGCGCCCGCCGTTTGCGTCAATCCGGTCATATCGTGACTCGCTCAATGCGCTCACGATGCCGCTGCTGGAGCCGACCTATCAGCTTGCTGCGCATTCGGCCAAAAAAATGATCTTTCTTACCGGGATTATGAATAATATCGGCGCGATAAAAAGAAGGACACAGCACAGCCTCATGGGCGATCTCGCCACAATGACCACAGCCGACACAACTGCTCTCGACATGGGCGACTGGATCATCCTTCAGGGGATTATCATTGTCTTTCAGAGTCAGCGACGGACAGCCCGAAAGCCGGATACAGGCATGGTCGCCGGAACAGATATCCTTGTCGACGCCGAACTGTTGCCTGACACGGCGTACGCCTTGCGCGGCATCCTTCTTGAACACTGGTTTTTCGCGCCGCTGCAGGTTCAACATACATTCGGACTGGGCAATAATCACCTTGGGGCCCGTATCTGCGCAGGTAAGCGCATCTTCAATCAGCGCACGCATTTTTGATACGTCGTAGGTGTTATCAATGACTCGCACCCACTTGACGCCCACGCCCCGGACCGCCTGTTCTATTGGATGATTGGTGGATCGGTTGTCATTGTAGGCCCGGGACGACAGGATATCCTGCCCGCCGGTTGCAGACGAATAGTAATTGTCCACAATGATAATCACACCATCATGTTTGTTATAGACGGCGTTGCCGACGCCGGAAGTCAGCCCGTTATGCCAGAAGCCGCCATCGCCCATGATCGAAATGGAACGCTTGCCTGCCTTCACGTTGAACGCAGACGCGCTGGACGCCCCCAGCCCATACCCCATGGTAGTTGCGCCCAGATTGAAGGGCGGCAAAATGGAAAACAGATGACAGCCGATATCACAGGAAATATGGTGTTCACCCAATTTTTCCTGTGCCAGCGTCAGCGCAGAAAACACCGGACGCTCCGGACAACCGGTACACAGTCCCGCCGGGCGTGGCGGAATAATATCGGCCAGCTGCTGGCGGCGCACCTGCGTAAAAACAAGCGGTTTTTCAACCATAAATTTTACTGCTGGTTCAGGGTCTGGCATCGAAGCCGGCTGTGAAGGCAGATTATTCAGAAAGTCCCGCAGGCCATCGCGGATCGTTTGCACCGTATACTCACCCGCCATGGGCAGTACATCCTTGCCCGACAAGGGTGTCCCGATCCCTGCTTTGCGTAATATGCTGTGAATATTCTGTTCAATATAGTCTGGCTGGCCTTCCTCTATCAACAGCACGGCTTTTTTATTCCGGCAAAAATCCTGCACCTCATCGCTGATCAGCGGATAGACTGCATTCAATACATATATCGGCAGCTCGCTTTTGCCAAAATGATCGGCCTTTCCCAGCAGGCCCAATGCGCGAATGGTGTTGTTGTACAAACCACCCTGCACAATGATGCCGATATCCTGGCGGCTGCCGTCAAAGAACTCGTTGACCTGATTGTCCTTGAGAAATTTGACTGCGGCAGGCCAGCGGTCGCGCACTTTTTCCTGTTCATGTTCATAGGCAGCGGGTGGCAATACGATACGACCGGCATCACGCCGTGGGGTTTCCAGCGCCTGCGCAAGCGTAAACGGCGGTTTGACGTTATCCTTGGCGATGAAGCGGCCATGCACGTGGCAGCCTCGAATACGAACCTGATAAAACACAGGAGTGCTGCTGGCTTCAGACAGACGAAATCCCGTTTCCACCATATTCACCATGCAGGCAAGATTCGGTCGCGGATCCAGCATCCACATTTGTGATTTCATGGCAAAGGCATGAGTTCGCTCCTGCATGATGGACGACCCCTCGCCATAATCCTCGCCGACGATAACCAGGGCACCGCCGGTAACGCCGCCCGAGGCCAGATTAGCCAACGCGTCCGAGGCTACATTGGTTCCCACTGTTGACTTCCACGTTACTGCGCCGCGGATCGGATACATCACAGATGCCGATAGCGTCGCTGCAGCGGTCGCCTCCGATGCACTGGACTCAAAATGAATACCCAGGTCCCTCAGAATGTCATCCGCGTCAGCCAGCACGTCCATCAAATGCGAAATCGGTGCTCCCTGATACCCGGCCACGTAGCCCACGCCCGACTGCAAAAGCGCCTTGGTGATGGCCAGTATGCCTTCACCGCGAAACTCTTGGCCAGCGCCAATCTTTAGCGTCTGCACTTCCTTTTTGAAGGACCGTTCTGCCATTCATTTGCTCCTTTCCCTGGGCCAGGACAGGTGACCGTGGATCCCAAAAATCACAATAGTGATTGCATAGGGCTTAATTTAGTTTAGGTTTAAAATAATATTGCGTCAATAAATTTATATGAAAATTCATATATTGAGATCATAATAAAGGGACGCAGCATGGCAAGTCACTCAGTACTACTACTAGTATTTGAGCAAGGAAATATAATTTTCGTGCGAAGCACTAAAATGGCGCACCGTAGCAAAACATGCTTCATTTTGTGCATGCAGTATCTACTTCCGGAGCAGAACAAACGTGAGTGAATCCAATCGCTTTATTGATACCTATCTGGCCTATTTGTTGCGGCGCGCAAGCGATACCGTTTCAACAGACTTTTATACGTACCTGTACACCACCCATCTTTCTGTTACAGAATGGCGCGTGCTTGCTTGCCTGCACAATAATCACGAAGAATCGGTCACCGATCTTGCTTATCACGCCGTAATGAAACAGCCGACGCTAAGCAAAGCACTGGTACGCATGGAACAGGATGGTTTGATCGAGCGAAGACAGGAGCCGGATGATCGGCGCCAGACGATGGTGCGCAACACGCGCAAGGGGACGGCCCTGGCAGCCGATTTGTGCCGCGTAGCCAAAGAGCACGAGGCGGGAATTATGGAAAATCTGAGCAAGACAGAGCGCAAGCAATTAATCGCCATACTACGCAAACTGATCAACGGGTCGGAACCTGCCTGATGGATTATTCCTGGACCAGTGACGCAAACCGGTCAGCCCACGGAACCGGGGCTACCGGTATTCGAACGCCTAATCCGGCCCGCCCTCAAAATGCGTTTTGCTCTGCGGCTGCGCCGCCACTTCCTTGAGCATCATGGTGGCCGGCGCCGCCAGGGCAATATCAGCCTCATGCAGGTGCTGCAATATATCAAACAGCAATGCGCTGCGTACCCGCGCCACCATGCGCGGCGAGTTCACATAGCCGGTGGCAATAAATACCAGCCCTGCCGCGTCTATGCTATCGAGCAGAATATCCGGGCGCGGTTCATCCAGTATGTCTTCATTGGCCTGATACGCCGCCAGAATAATTTCGCGCACTTGCGCCGGCTCGGTGCCCAGGGGCAGTGTCAGCTTGATCAGCACACGGCCGATGGGGCTGGCGTGGGTGACATTGCGCACCACTTTGGTAATCAATTCTGAATTGGGAACAATCATTGTCGAGCGATCCCACAACTGGATTTCCGTTGCCCGCACATTAATGCGCCGGATATCGCCCTCGGCACCATTGAGCGACACCCAGTCGCCCACCTTGACCGGCCGCTCAGCCAGCAAAATCAGACCCGAGACGAAGTTCTGCACAATCGCCTGCAAGCCAAAACCGATACCCACCGACAGCGCACTGGCAATCCATGCCACCCGCTCCAGCCCGATACCCAGCGCAGACAGCGTCATTGCGCCGGCCAGCACATAGCCCGCATACCCAAACAAGGCACCGGCCGACGCCCGCATGCCGGCATCCATCCGCGTGGTAGGCAGGTACTGGTCTGTCAGCCAGTTCTGCAGGATCTTGACCAGCGCAAAACCCAGCACCAGCACCACCAGCGAAACCAGGATCGCCGTGGGACGAATCTGTACTTCGCCCAGCGAAATGCCGGAATACAGGAATGAGAAATTGCGCAACCATTCTGTCGGGCCGCCGCCGAAGGGCGCCAGCAAAAGCGCCAGCGCCAGCAATACGACCAGCAGCCGGCCGATGCCCGAGGCCAGCACCAGCAACTGACTGCGAATGGCGGGATAGGCACCCTCGTCTTCCTGCCCGTTCTGCCGCTTGATGGCGATCAGCATCACGGTGCATGCGTCGTCAATCAACACAGCCAGCAGATAGGCCGAGAGCAGCACCAGTAAAATCCAGACCAGTTGTTGCACAATCACGGTGCCCAGGGCAACAAAACCCAGCAGCAGCGCGATCTGGCTGACAATCAGCGCAAGACCGGCCAGGCTGATGATTGCATTGAGCCAGCCGGGAATGGTCATCTGGTTGCTGCGCTGTACTGCCTCTGTTTCAGTCGCATAGCGCTTGCGCGAGCGCACCATGGTCACGCCCATGGCAATACTGGTCGTCAGAGAGATAATGCAGTTGAAAGCGACTGTCAGCGCAAGGCTGGCATACACCGCCGCAAACACGCCCTGGATAAACCAGCCCAGGCTGATAATGGTGGCCAGCACCATCGGAAACCAGCGCAGGTTCAGCGCCACGTCGTCGCGCATGGGAATCAGCCTCCATGAAGCATGATGCGCCGCCAGCAAGGCTTTACCCAGTCCTGCCACAAAACCGCCGAACCAGGACACCACCACCATATGCGTCAGGATTTCGGTCATCGTGCTCGTGGGGCTCTGGTTCCAGCTTAAGCCGGTTCTGATCGTTTCGGCCACCAGTCCATAGGCCACAGCAGACATCAGTACCACGACCAGCGCATATAAAGACCGGCGCAGGCGGCCCGGTGCGACAAAACGGGTCATGGCCTTGAGCAGCAACTCTTCGGCGGTCAGGCGCACGGCAATAATCAACGCGATAATAACGGCAACGCCAAGCCATAAGACAGGCGTTACCGCTTCCAGCAGCCCGGCCAGCTCATTGGCCAGAGGCTGGGTGCGGATCGAATCGCGCGACCACTCACGGGTCAGATCAGCCCAGAATGTGCCCGATACGATAGAGGCCGTACGCTCGCCCAGTTGCGCCTGAAAGCGCACCCGCCGCTCTTTGCTCAGCTGCTCGGCAGCCTGCTCGGCCTCCACCCCGATCAGGCGCGCCAGTTTGATCTGCGAATCCAGCTTGCCGCGTTCCTTGCCCAGTTCGGCGCGCTGTTCGCTGATATTGGCCGCTTCGGGCGCAGCCCCGTCCGTGGGACCCAATTCGGCCAGGCGCTCCTGTACATCTTTCAACTTGGGCGCCAGTGCCGCCGCCACATCGCCTACGGCAGACTGCGTCTTGAGGGCTTGCTCACGCATGCCCGAGAGCGCAGCATCATTCAAGGGAGCGTCGGCAATTTTCTCCAACTGCTTTTTGATGGGTTCGATCTGCTCCTGTGCCTGCTTGAGCACTTGCGCCACATCGGGCGGCGCTTCCTTGTCCTGCGCCCATACCGGGCTGGCGCAGCAACAGGCAAGCACCAGCGCCAGCAATGCCAGCACCCAATTGAACCGCGGCAAAGAGGCACCCGGGACGCGCAAACGCGACTGAAATATCATGAAGAGGAAGATGACTGTTGAAAACGCCCATATTAACGCCGATTACATGCCCACGGCACAGCAAAACCGCAGATATCTGTTTGAATTCATTACGAGACAAGCCACGCAGACCCTGCCAGCGTCAAGCAAAGAACCCGGGTCGAACCACTGTCTGGCTCATGAACGGCTTGGGCTATACTTGCACATTCCCATCACATTGGCCGTGTATGATCTGGATCATTGGCGTTGGCGTATTGGCCACATCCGGCCCGGCGCGTATGGGCAGACCACGGTCCCGCTCACTGCCGCGAAAATCCTTCCAGCCAGGTTACCCGTTTTATGATCATGCTTAACGAACAAAAAGCCCCGCTGGTCCATTTGGCCAACGCCATTGGTACGATGAGTGAAGTTTCTTCACGTGTCGGCCAATACGTCCTGGCAAACCCGGAAAAAGTGGTTCACCAGACGGTGGCAGAGCTGGCCGAATACACCCACAGCGGGCAGGCCAGCGTGTTGCGCCTGTGCCGCCAGCTTGGATTCAAGGGCTTTAGCGACTTCAAACTGGCGCTCATGGCCGAGCTTGCCGCCAATGAACACAGCGCCGCTACAGACAGCGACAACGAAGCAGACCGCTACAGCGCCCTGCTCAGACGGCTGACACTCAGCATGCAGAAAACCGCATACGCCCTGCACGCCGAGCAGTTATTGGCCATTGCGGTGCATATGGTCAAGGCACGCCGCATATCCGTGTTCGGTTCCGGTATCTCCGGGCTTGTCAGCCAATTGGTGTCCTACCGGCTCATGCGGCTGGGCTTGCCCGCCCAGGCATTCCAGGATCCGGTCCTGGCCCACGAAGTGATGACCGATGTGGACAAGCATTGTGTGGCACTGGGCATTTCCGAAAGCGGCGTCACCCTTGACACCGTGGAGTTTCTCAAACGCGCCCGCTCAGCTGGCGCAAAAACGATCGCCATCACCGGGCGCGTCAACAGCCCGGTTGCCCAGGCCGCAGATCTGGTATTGCTGGCAGTGCCGATTGAGCCGCTAACCATTGGCGGAGATATTTCACCTGCAATCAGCAAGATTTATCTGGTGGAATTGCTTGCCATGGCGATTGCCGACCTGTCTCATGCAGGGCGCCAAAGCAACAAACGGAGTAAAACTCCATGATTAATAAATAATACTGAAATAAATAACCAATAGAATGACGCCTGTTTGGAACAGACAGGTATCGTCATCATGGCCGCTTCAGTCAGACTTGAAAAAGTCGAAAAATACTACGGTACGAAACGCACGCTTGCCCAGGTATCGCTCGATATTGCCGCCGGCGAGTTTCTCACGCTGGTCGGCCCCTCCGGCTGCGGAAAGTCCACCCTGCTGCGTATTGTCGCGGGCCTGACCTCGCACGAGCATGGGCGCGTCTATATTGGCGATCGCGATGTCACCCAGTTTCCGGCGCGCGACCGGCCGGTTTCAATGGTCTTCCAAAGTTATGCACTGTACCCGCATATGACCGTTGCGCAGAACATTGCCACCCCCTTGAGAATGAAGCGTTTGCCGGCGCCGGCCAGATGGCCTTTGCTGGGTCGCTTCTGGCCGGGCAGTCGCAAGCTGCGTCAGCAGATTGACCATGACGTGGCGGCAGTGGCCGCCCAGGTTCAACTGGAGAATCTGCTTGATTCGAAACCTTCGCAACTATCGGGCGGACAGCGCCAGCGTGTGGCCGTAGCCAGGGCAATGGTAAAACAACCCGACGTATTTCTCATGGATGAGCCGCTCTCGAACCTGGATGCGCGGTTGCGCGTACATATGCGTTCTGAAATCGCGGCCCTGCACCAGCGCACCGGTGCGACGTTCATTTACGTAACGCATGACCAGGTGGAGGCCATGACATTGTCAAGCCGGGTCGCTGTGGTCATGGATGGCAATATCGTGCAGATCGGTTCGCCCAGGGATCTGTACGAAGACCCGCAGGACATTCGTGTCGCCCGTTTTATCGGCAGCCCGGAAATGAACCTGCTGGCAATTGTCGCGGATGCGCAACACGGCGCAAGCCTGGCAGGCGAACCCATTGACCTGCAATTGCCGGCCACCGATGCCGTGGTCCATATGGGCTTTCGACCGGAGAGCGTGAGTATTGCCGATCTGTCGAGCCGCCATATGCCAAATGCAATCCGGTTGTCCGCGACATTTGAGCGCATGGAAGTGCTCGGGCATGATGCCCTGCTTTTTTGCCGGCATCTGCACTCGGGCCAGCCGCTGGTGGCAAGAGCGCCGGTTGCCGATGTAGACCGGCTGCGCACCCGTGGCAACTGGTCAGACAAGCTGACCCTGCAAATCAATCTGGCCCATACGTTCTGGTTCGATGCGCAAGGCAGCAGAATCCCACCCGCGTACACCAGTTGCGCGGTGCTGCCCATTCACAAGCGCGTGTCCTGAACATGACCAACTGCCACGCCTTGCCCGCGCAACAAGCAGAACAGATCACCGAAAAAAAACGCCGCTGGCCTGACAGCACGGCCTGGTGGTTTGCCATGCCTGCCACCTTTCTCATGCTCAGCACCATGCTGCTGCCTGTCATTATTGTGACGCTGCTCAGTTTTACCAACTACGAGCTTGGCATGCCTGACACGGGCTTTGTCGGTATCGATAACTATGTGTCGGTGCTGGGCGATGCCAAATTCTGGCATGTGCTGCGCAATACCGTGATCTATACCCTGCTGGTTGTTCCCGGTTCAGTTATCGGTGGCCTGTTCCTGGCCGTCTTGGTGCAAAGCGTTGGCAAGGGTCGCCGCATGTACCAATGCCTGTTTTTCCTGCCGGTAACAGCAACGCTGGTTGCCATGGCCACCGTCTGGAAGTATCTGCTGCACGGCCAGATCGGACCGATCAACCAGCTGCTGCACGCGCTGGGCCTGTCGCAAATGGAATTCTTTGGCGATCCCGGGCTGGTGTTAATTTCACTTGCCATTATCGGCATCTGGCAACTGGCCGGTTTCAACATGGTGCTCTTTATTGCCGGCCTGGTGGCCATCCCGGAAGACCTCTATGACGCGGCCCGGGTGGACGGCGCCGATCGCCCGTGGGACCGCTTTTTTACCGTCACCCTGCCATTGCTGGGTCCCACCATGCTATTTGTGATCGTGACCTCCAGCATTACCGCGTTCAAGGTCTTCGATACCGTTGCTGTGCTGACCCGGGGCGGTCCGCAGGCAGCCAGTGAAGTCATCCTTTACCAGATTTACCTGGAAGGGTTCCAGTATTTGCGCACCGGCAGTGCGGCAGCCATGACTGTGCTGTTCCTGGCCTGCATTCTGGCTCTGTCCTGGCTGCAAACCAGGTTAACCGAGAAAAAGGTTCACTACCTATGACACCGCAACCACGGTATGGCGCCCGCCTCTTATCACAACTGACATTGTCGTCCTGCCTGCGCCACGGCACATTGCTCGTGCTGGCGCTGATCATGCTGTTCCCTTTCTACTGGATGATCGTGACGGCCTTTCGCCCGGCGCAAGAAGTGTTCTCGGGGTCGTTCAACTGGCTGCCGCAGCAGTTTGTCGGCTGGGATAATTTCCGCACCGCCCTGGCCGATGCGCCTTTGCTGCGCTACATGCTCAATGGCGCGATCGTCTGCGCCGGTGTCCTCGTGGTGCAGCTTGCAACCGCCATACCTTGTGGCTGGGCATTGGCGCGCTACCGGTTCCGGGGCGATCGTGTCCTGTTCGGCGCCGTCCTGCTTGGCTTGTGCATTCCCATCCAGGTGCCGGCCATTCCGCTCTTTCTGGGACTGGCCGCAACCGACCTGCTCAACACCTATTTTGCCTTGATGGTACCCTTCTTTCTGTCGGTGTTTGCCATCTTCCTGTTCAGACAATCATTCAAGGTTTTCCCGGAAGATATCGTGCAGGCTGCGCGACTGGACGGCCTGTCTGAAATGGCTATCCTGTGGCAGATCGTCGTACCTGCCAGCAAGCCGGCCATTGCCGCCTTCTCGGTCTTTTCCGTCACCAGTCACTGGAACGATCTTTACTGGCCGCTGATTGTCATCACCAACGCAGAACTGATGACGCCGCCGCTCGGATTGGCATCCTTTGCCGATCCCGAGATCGGCGCCAACTTCGGCGCGCTGATGGCCTCTGCAACGATTGTGACGTTGCCGTTGATGATTCTCTACCTTTTTATTCAACGCCATTTTATTCAGGGCGTGACCAATACAGGCGTCAAGTAAGGATGCCGGCTTCGGACCAGCGGGTCGGAAGTTTTTTTCTGGAGTGCGAGTGATATGAAAACTGTTTTTCGGATATGGATGGGGCTGTCAGTCAGCACCTTGTGCGCGGTAGCGGCCCAGGCCGAAACCATTACGCTGGATGCCATGCATGCATGGCCGGGTCATAATCCTTTTTATGAAAAAGTTGCGCAAGCATTCACCAAGGAGAACCCCGATATTATCGTACGCTTTCGTGCGTCGCCGCCCTCTTATGACGAAGCGCACCAGGCGGTGATGCGCAGCATGATGACCGGGCAGTTGCCCGACGTCTACTTCTCCGGCTTTCATCTATTGCCCGAACTGGTACACGCGCTGCAGCGGCGCAAGCAGGCTGTCGATCTCAAATCGTTTATAGACAAAGAGCAAGGCCAATGGCTTGAGACCAACTACGAACCGTCTGTGCTGAAGCTGGCCCAGGTACAAGGCACGCAGTACGGGCTGGCCTTCAATGCCTCCACACCGGTCATTTTTTACAATGCAGATCTGGTCAAAAAAGCCGGTGGCGACCCGGATGCATTTCCGACAGACTGGCCTTCGCTGGTTGCCCTTGCGGCGAAAATCGCCAAGACATCAGAAGGCATTAACGGCATGGCCTATGATGTGCATGCCTGGCCCGACGACTGGCTCTGGCGTGCCCTCATCATGGAACAGGGTGCGCCCATCATGAACCCGGATGGGAAAACCGTGGCATTCAACGGCCAGTCCGGCTTGCACGCATTGCAAAAGGCCCGCAGCTTTGTAACCGACGGCGCCATGGCCTTGCGTGATTTTGACCAATCGCGCCAACAGTTTGTATCAGGCAAGCTGGGCTTTATTTTTGCCTCTCCCAATAGTGCCAAGGCATTTTCTGAATTGATCGGCTCGCGCTTTACCCTGCGTTCATCGGTATTCCCGCTGGAGAATAAACAGTCAGGCAAGGTGCCCACCGGCGGCAACGCCATGATGATCCTGGCCAAAGACCAGCAGCGCCAGGACGCAGCCTGGAAGTTCATCAAGTTTGCCACCGGCCCTGTGGGCCAGACAGCCGCAGTGCTGGGCTCGGGCTATATGCCGACCAATAAGCTGGCCCTGCAGCCGGAGTACCTGGGCGATTTTTACAAGAAAAACCCCAACTGGGAAACCAGCCTGAAGCAGATTGCCTATGCCAGCCCGTGGGGCGGCTACCCAGGCAATAACGGGGTACAGATCTGGCGCACTCAGCGTGACATTATCGGTTCTGTTATGCGTGGCAAGGTTACACCCCAGGACGGACTCGCTCAGATAGTTGAAGCGACCAATGCCCTGTTAGCAAAATAATTTTGTCAACCGGGGTGGCCAGGCGCCGCCCCATTTTGCCGGTATCTCATGATCAATACTTCTTTGGATCTCATCATTTTTGACTGCGATGGCGTCATCGTCGACAGCGAGGTGCTATCGACCAGAGCCTCTGCCGCCGCACTGGCAGAATTCGGCCTGAACCTGAGCCAAGCGCAGGTTGCCGATCTGCTGGTGGGGCTCACCTTCGACGCAGGGCTCAAGCGCATCCAGGAGCAACACCAACTGGTGTTGCCACCGGCCTTTGCCCAGCGAAAAATGCAACTGACCGAACAGCTATTTCGCCAGGAACTGGCGCCGGTGCCAGGTCTGGTTGCCTTGCTGGAGCGGCTCACGCTGCCTTACTGCGTGGCCTCCAATAGTTCCCATGAACGGCTGCGTTTCACATTCGAGGCCACGGAACTCACACACTATTTTGCCGGCCGCATCTACAGCGCTGACGATGTCCCCCAGGGCAAACCCGCGCCGGATCTGTTCCTGCATGCCGCCGGCCAGCAGCAGACGCCGCCGCGCTGTTGCCTGGTCATCGACGACAGTCCCAGTGGCGTGCGCGCGGCAGTGGCCGCAGGCATGCCGGTCATTGGATTTACCGGCGGCGCCCATGCTCTTCCCGCGCTTGTCGATCAGTTGCACGAAGCTGGCGCAACATGGGTCATGTCTGACTACGACGCAGTCAGTGCGCACATCGAACAGTACAACGTAAAGGAATTTTCATAATGCTTGATACGCTTTTTTCCAGACCAGGCACATTTTTGCGTGGCAATCTGCATGCCCATACCACCAACTCCGACGGCATGCTGCCGACAGAGGAAGTGGTCAGGCGTTACAAGGAATCGGGTTACGATTTTCTGGCCCTCACAGATCACTTTCTGCCCTCGTATCAGTTCCCGCTGACCGATGCGCGGCAATTCCAGTCGGACACGTTTACGCCACTGGCCGCCGCCGAACTGCATGTGCCGCGCACTGAAAACAGCGCGCTATGGCATATTACCGCCATTGGCCTGCCCTATGATTTTGAACCCACGCGCGAAGGTGAAGACGGCCCGACCATTGCCCGGCGCGCAGCCGACGCCGGCGCCTTCGTCACGCTGGTTCACCCTGCGTGGTACAGCCTGTCGCTGGCCGATGCCCTGACGATTGATGCGGCCCACGCCGTGGAAATCTACAACCACGGTTGCCAGCTCATGCATGATAAGGGCGATGGCGCCTATCTGCTGGACGGCTTGCTGGATCGCGGTCGCCCGATGCTGGCCACTGCCGTTGATGATGCACATTTCAAGTCGCCGGATTTTGGCGCGGCGTGGGTAGAGCTCAAGGCAGACAGCAGAGACCAGGCCGATATCGTGTCTGCACTGAAAGCCGGCAGTTTTTACTCCACGCAGGGACCGATATTTCATGATATTGAAACGACCGCCTCTCATCTGAATGTGCGCTGTTCTGCCGTCAATGGCATTCTGGTTGTGGGCGCCGGTTATCTGATGGCCTATCAATTTGCCACCGGGCTTACCCGCGCCAGCATTGACCTGGCGCCGCTGGCAAAAAGCCCGTGGTACCGCGTCGTTTTAATCGGCCCAGATGGCAAGCGCGCCTGGAGCAATCCGGTCTGGAAGTAACGCGGCGCGGCAGGCGCCCCACCAAGCCTGCAAAAGCACAGGGAAGCACCTGACGTCGACCGTCTGCCTCACGAACAGCTTTGGCAAGTAACACGGCCCACCCTGGTGCTCCGCACGCACCCCACACACCTGGTATGCTGGTACAGATATCCCGCTGGCCCGTTACACACGAGCTGCTGCAGCCACAAAAAAACCGGGACGACATGCATGACGTGATGCCATGCCGGTCGTCCCGGTTCTTTTAACGTGGTGGTTTTCCTGCTATCAGAGACGTACCACTCGCGCTACCACTAGTCCATATAGGCTTCCAGCGGCGGGCAGGAACACACCAGATTGCGATCACCGAAAGCGTTATCGACCCGTGCTACCGGCGGCCAGTACTTGCCGACCGGCGAGACATGGCCGGGATAAGCGGCCTGGCTGCGCGCATAAGCATGATTCCACTCATCGGCAGTCAGCATCTGCGCCGTGTGTGGCGCATTGGTCAGCACATTGTCCTGGGCATCCACTTCTCCCGCTTCAACCTGGGCAATCTCGCGGCGGATGGAAATCATCGCGTCCACAAAACGGTCCAGTTCCTTCAGGCTTTCCGATTCGGTCGGTTCAACCATCAAAGTGCCGGCCACCGGGAAACTCATGGTTGGCGCATGAAAGCCATAGTCGACCAGACGCTTGGCCACGTCATCTACCGTAATGCCACAAGCGTCCTTGATGGGGCGCAGATCCAGAATGCACTCATGGGCCACGCGACCGTTACGACCGCTATACAGGACCGGATAATGCGGCGCCAGGCGGGTGGCAATATAGTTGGCATTGAGCAGCGCAACTTCGGTGGCGCGCTGCAGACCGGAAGCACCCATTAGCGCGATATACGCATAGGAAATGGGCAGAATACTGGCCGAACCGAAAGGCGCCGAAGACACCGGACCGGGGCGCCCGGCCGCATCGGCTGCGTCAGGCTTGCCCTGTTCGTTCAGTACACCCGGCAGATACGGCGCCAGATGCGCACGCACGGCAACCGGACCCACACCCGGACCGCCGCCGCCATGCGGAATGCAGAAAGTCTTGTGCAGATTCAAATGGGACACATCGGAACCGAAGCTGCCAGGCTTGGCCAGCCCGACCATCGCGTTCATGTTGGCGCCGTCCAGATACACCTGGCCGCCAGCTGCATGAACCAAATCGCAGATCTGTACAACCGCTTCCTCGAACACGCCATGGGTAGAGGGATAGGTGATCATCAGCGCAGCCAGGCGATCACCGGTCTGTTCGATTTTGCGCTTCAGGTCTTCCACGTCCACGTTGCCATTGCTGTCAGAGGCGACCACGGTCACCGACATGCCAGCCAGATTGGCCGATGCCGGATTGGTGCCGTGGGCCGAGGCCGGGATCAGGCACACATCGCGCTGGCTCTGGCCATTGGCCTGGTGATAGGCACGAATGGCAAGCAAGCCGGCATATTCGCCCTGCGCGCCGGAATTGGGCTGCAGGCTGACCGAATCGTACCCGGTGATCTCGCACAGGGCGGCCGACAGACGGCTGACCAGTTCAGCATAGCCAGTGGTTTGCGCAGCCGGTGCGAACGGGTGAATATTTGCGAACTCCGGCCAGGTGATGGGAATCATCTCGGCAGTGGCGTTCAGTTTCATGGTGCAGGAACCCAGCGGAATCATGCTGCGATCCAGCGCCAGGTCCTTGTCGGCAAGGCCGCGCAGGTAGCGCAACATGTCGGTTTCGGAATGAATGCTGGAAAAAATCGGGTGCGACAAAATGGCTGACTGGCGCGCCAGGGCGACCGGCACGAAAGTGTCTTCGCCGGCGTTAAGCGCGGCAACGTCAATCGCAGGTGCACCGGCAGCATCAGTAAGGACATTGGCCAACGCCTGCAGGTCGGCCAGCGTGACCGTTTCGTCCATGGACAGGGCAAATTGCGTCTCGGATACCCAGCGCACATTGATCTGCGCGGCATCCAGCCCGGCACGCAGGGCCTGACCATGCCTGGTCTGCACCAGCAGCGTATCGAACCAGGTCTCGTTCTGTACTTCATAACCGGCAGACTGCAGCAAGGTGCGCAGCAGGGTCGTGGTCACATAGGTGCGCTGCGCAATGCGCCGCACGCCCTTGGCGCCATGATAAACGGCAAACATGCTGGCCATCACGGCCAGCAGCACCTGCGCAGTACAAATATTGGAAGTCGCTTTCTCGCGCCGGATATGCTGTTCACGCGTTTGCAGCGCCAGCCGCAAGGCCGGTTTGCCCTGTGCATCCTTGGATACGCCCACCAGGCGTCCCGGCATGCTGCGCTTGAAGGCATCGCGGCAGGCCATGAAACCGGCATGCGGGCCGCCAAACCCAAGCGGCACGCCAAAGCGCTGTGCAGAGCCCACGGCAATATCGGCACCCCACTCGCCCGGCGCTTTCAGAATGGCCAGGGCCAGCAGGTCGGTAGCAACCGCCACCACGGCGCCTGCGGCATGGGCCTGGGCCGCCAGTTGCGTATAGTCGCTCACGCCCCCCAGGCTATGCGGGTACTGCAGCAGCACGCCAAAGCACTCGGGCAGGCCCGCGGCTTCATCGGCGACCACCACCTTGATGTCCAACCCTTGTGCTCGGGTTTTGACAACCTCGATGGTTTGCGGGTGGCAATGTGCGGACACAAAGAAAACATCGCTTTTTGACTTGGCAGAGCGGCGCGCCAGCGTCATGGCTTCGGCCGCAGCCGTGCCCTCGTCCAGCAGGGACGCATTAGCAATGTCCAGGGCCGTCAGATCGGTCACCATAGTCTGGAAGTTGAGCAGTGCCTCAAGCCGTCCCTGGGAAATCTCGGGCTGATAAGGCGTGTAGGCCGTGTACCAGGCAGGGTTTTCAAGAATATTGCGTAAAATCACATTGGGCGTCAGCGTGCCGTAATAGCCCTGGCCAATGTAGTTGCGGTAAACCGCGTTTTTCTGTGCAATGGCGCGCAATGAAGCCAGCATATCGGCTTCGCTGCGTGGCCCGTCCAGCGCCAGGGGCGCGGCATTGCGGATACGGGAAGGAACAATCTCGTCGATCAGCTCGTCCAGGCTCTGGGCGCCAATCACAGACAGCATCTCTGCCTGCTCGGCCTCAGATGGCCCGATATGGCGTCCGACAAACTCCTGGGACGCCGCTTCGTGTGTGTGCAACATAATCTGGGTAATCCGGTGGTAATCAGTCATGCCGCTGCTGCCGCGCATTCAGCGCGAATGCGGGCAACGGCGGCGCAGTTCAGGCCTGGGCTTCGTAGGCAGCCGCATCCAGCAGCTTGTCGGCATCGGCCGCGTTGGCCGGCTTGATTTTGAATATCCAATTGGTATAGGAGTCTTCGTTGACCAGGTCAGGCTGCGCCTCCAGCACATCGTTGAAAGCGACAATTTCGCCATCAACCGGTGCGTAGATGTCCGAAGCGGCCTTGACCGATTCGACCACGCCGGCAGTATCGCCCGCCTTCAATTGCGCGCCCACCTGGACGTCGCCCACGTAGACCAGATCCCCAAGCTGTTCCTGGGCATTATCAGTGATGCCGACAACGAACACGTCGCCTTCGGCCAGGACCCACTCATGCGAAGGGGTGTATTTACGATCGGTAGGTAATTTCATTCAAGACTCCTGGAAGAGGAAAATGACCACGTTGCACACGGTCATATAGTATCAAGGTTTATGTGACGGTTTTCTATTTCTGTGCAGGAACCACGGCCTTGCCGTTGCGCACGAAAGGCAGCGCGGTAACCGTGGCAGGCACCCACTTGCCGCGGATCTCCACTTCGACGGTATCGCCAGCCGCAACGCCCTGGGGCAGACGGGCAAACGCCACGGACACGCCCAGCGTGGGCGACATGGTGCCGCTGGTCACTTCGCCTTCGCCCTGCGCGGTGCGTACCCGCATATGCGCACGCATCACACCGCGCTCATTGAGCTTGAGACCGGTAAACACGTTTTTGCGCGGGGAAGACTCAATGGCCTGGCGGCCGATGAAGTCACGCCGGGTATCGGTCAGGCTGACGGTCCAGGTGAGTGCCGCCTGTGCCGGCTGGGTCTGCTCGTCCATATCCTGGCCGTACAGGTTCATGCCGGCTTCAAGACGCAGCGTATCGCGTGCGCCCAGGCCGCAAGGGGCCACGCCCGCTGCAACCAACTGGTTCCACAGGGCTTCGGCCTGCGTGGCTGGCAACACGATTTCAAAACCGTCTTCGCCGGTATACCCGGTGCGGGCCACCAAGGTGTCATTGCCGACACTGGCTGCGAAAAAGGCCTTAAGTGGTTCGGTCGCCGCCTGCCATTCAGGATGGATCTGCCAGACCAGTTCACGGGCTTGCGGGCCCTGTACGGCAATCATGGCCAGATCGCGCCGGGGGGTGATGGCGACATCCAGTTGGTGTTCGCTGACCACGCGCTGCATCCAGTCAATATCCTTTTGCGCGCACCCGGCGTTCACGACGACACGCCAGCGGTCATCATCAAAAAAGTAAACGATCAGATCGTCAATCACCCCGCCTTCGGGATTGAGCATGCAACTGTAGAGCGCCTTGCCGGAAATGGCCAGCTTGGCCACGTCGTTGGCCAGCAGCAGGCTCAGGAAGCGCCGCGCCTGCAGCCCGGTCACATCGACATTGAGCATGTGGGAGACATCGAACATGCCCGCTTTCTGACGCACGGCATGGTGTTCGACCAGTTGCGAGCCGTAGGAAATAGGCATTTCCCAGCCGCCGAAATCGACCATTTTGGCGCCGGCAGCCTGGTGGGCCGAGAACAGGGGCGTGCGATTCAGTTGAGTGGGGGGAGCGCTTGCCGCAGTCGGAGGGGTTGTCTGTGTAGACATGCTTGCACCTGTTGAAAAGGATTGAAGGTCGCAGCGCACAGGTTTCACCATGAAACCGGCGCTTGTCGCCCTCTGTCCTTTTGCCTGAGAGTTGTAGCGCGCTTTGGGCTGGCCTGATGGCGCAGCGCAGCGCGTTTCCCCTTCGGCGCCTTAATGAAAAGGTCTCTCCAGAGTGCCTTACCGGCTGGGCCGGTGATTGTGCGGTACATGGACCTGAGCGATTCCGGGCGAATTGCGCCTTCGGTGGCAACATGACAGGCCAGTGGCCGCCTGTTGCTCTCTCCCACGACAATTTGAAAGCATGCGAAAGGATACAGGCAAACAGCAAAAAAATCTATTCTGACAACCCCCATATCCAATTTTTTACCGCCGCCGTAGCCCTGCCCGCAACGGCTGACTCGGTCATTTGACAAGCACGCAAGTTAACCGAGGTTAGCCGTCGTTATGGCATTGTTACCGTAGCAATACGAACTGTTACATCTTATAGTTTCAATTAAATAATTCTTCGGAAAAGAGATAGAATACACTTGACCACAAGCAATTAGTCACTCGTGCGGCAGCACCCTCACACACGAGTGTCATCATGTTGCGGTACACTAGCCATCCGCTGGTGAACGTCAGCATAAAACACAACAATATCAGATACAGAACACACGTTTTCATTAGCAGCTTCATTAGCGAGCGGGTTTATTCAGATCAGCTCGCCACTGCAGTCAGCATCAAGCGCCCTAGTGGCAACTACATAAGGAGTACTAATATGGATAACGGTTTCTACGCAACAGTGATCGCAGATTCCAAAGCCCACGCCGGAGTGACGGTCGTAGAAGACAACAAGGTCCGGGGGGGCGACGCCCATTACCTGTATTCAGGCACCATCCAGGCCGATGGCAACGATGAAATCGTCGCCAACCTGAAAATCAAGGCATATACAGCGGTTGACCAGTCTTTCGGCACCGACGAAAACAGCTTCGAATTGTCCCTGATGGGTAGTAAAACCGAGACCGGCTTTCGCCTGACTGGCTATTCACCCAGCGGTCGTGAGGTAGTGATCGATGCCCGGAAAATCGCCAATATTGACCTGGGCTTTTAAACGGGTGGTCCAGGGCTGACCGGGCCGGCATTCACATTCTTATAATTTATAGGGCGGCCGCCACAGGTGGCCGCCAGCCGGACCGGTACCTTGCCTGAGCCCTTTGATCTGAACCCGCTGTCTGTCATTGCCCGTTCCTAGCAAGCCAGCACAGCCGCAGCACGAGGCATTATTGCTGCTCTGCCTTTAACTTTGCCTTTAACTCTACCTTTAAAGAAAGCATCTGCCTATTACTTCACGCTGACAGGGCGCGGCCGCATGCCATCGCAGATGCCCAGGCCCACTGAAAATTGTAGCCGCCCAGCCAGCCGGTCACATCGACCACCTCGCCAATAAAATACAGTCCCGGCACTTTGCGTGCCTGCATGGATTTCTGGTCCAACTCGCGCGTGTCCACACCACCGCGCATAACTTCGGCCTTTTTGTAGCCCACGGTTCCGGACGGCGTCAGGGTCCACGGTTGCGCACTCTGTGCCAATTGCATCAGCGGCTTGTCGGCCATATCGGCCAGCCGCTGTGTCGGCAGCATGCCCCGGTATTGGAGCCAGTTCTCGGCCAGTCGGCGCGGCCACACCTCGCTCAGGGCATGGGCCAGGCTTTGCTTGCTGCCTTTCTTGCGCTGCACCAGCTCCTGCGCCAGTTGCCTACCTGGCAGCAGATCAATGTGGATAGGCGTATCAGGTTCCCAATAGCTGGAAATTTGCAGGATGCCCGGGCCCGACAAGCCACGATGGGTAAACAGCAAGTCTTCATCGAATTGGCCCTGGCGCTTGCCCTGCCCCGTTTCCAGCCGGGCCGGCACCGCCAGACCCGAGAGTTCGGCAAACGGCTTCCAGCTTTGCGGATCAAAGGTCAGTGGCACCAATGCAGGACGCGGTTCAATAATTTTGAGTCCGAACTGGCGCGCCGCCTTCAGTCCGAAATCGGTCGCGCCCAACTGGGGAATGGCCATGCCGCCGGTTGCGATCACCAGCTTGTCGGCCGTTAGCGTGCCGCTTACGGTCTGCACCGTATAACGGCCGTTTTCCTGGCCGATCGCGCCCACGGGCGCTTGCATGCGTCGCTGGACACCACCCTTGTCGCACTCGGCTACCAGCATATCGATAATCTGCTCGCTGCTGTCGTCGCAAAACAGCTGACCCTTGTGCTTTTCATGCCAGGCAATGCCGTAGCTGCGCACCAGCGTCAGGAAATCCTCAGGGGTATAGGCAGACAGGGCCGACCGGCAGAACGCCGGATTGGCGGACAAAAACTGCTGCCAGGTGGTGCCGATATTGGTGAAATTGCAGCGGCCGCCACCGGAGATCCGGATTTTTTCCGCCAGCCGGCTGGCGTGATCCAGCAAAACCACCCGCTGGCCACGTTGGCCGGCCACCGCCGCACACATCAGGCCGGCAGCACCGGCGCCGATGATCACGACATCAACAGATTCACTCATCCAGTCTCAGGCAGTCCACGTAGAAAAAGTCACGACCATCCTCCTCGACCACATGACCCAGGCCATGGATAAAGGTTTCGAAGCCCGGAAATTTTGCATTAAAACCGCGAGCAAACTTCAGATACTCCACAATGGTCTTGTTAAAGCGCTCGCCCGGAATCAGCAGCGGAATGCCCGGTGGATACGGCGTGAGCAGCACCCCGGTTACGCGGCCTTCCAGCTCGTCCAGCGGGACACGCTCAACCTCACGGTGCGCCATTTTGGCAAACGCATCCGAAGGCTTGAGTGCCGGCACCATGTCCGACAGATAGACTTCAGTTGTCAGGCGCGCTACATCGTTCTCGTGGTAGGCCTCATGAATTTTCTGGCACAGATCGCGCAAGCCCATGCGCTCATATTTTTTGAAGTCGGCACAAAACTCTGGCAGGATGCGCCACAGCGGCGCATTGCGATCGTAATCATCCTTGAACTGCTGCAGCGCAGTTACCAGCGTGTTCCAGCGCCCCTTGGTAATGCCAATGGAAAACAGAATAAAGAAGGAATACAGCCCGGTTTTTTCCACCACAATACCATGCTCGGCCAGGTATTTGGACACCAGCGCGGCGGGAATGCCGCTGTCGGCAAAGTTGCCGTCAATATCCAGCCCGGGCGTAATAATGGTCGCCTTGATCGGATCCAGCATGTTGAAGTTCTCGGCCAGATCGCCAAAACCGTGCCACTCGTCACCAGACTCGAGCACCCAGTCTTCCTGCTCGCCGATGCCTTCGGAGACCAGACGATTCGGTCCCCAGACTTTGAACCACCAATCCGTGCGCCCATACTCCGAGGCCACCTTGCGCATGGCGCGTCGAAAATCCAGGGCTTCGCGAATACTCTCGGCAACCAGCGCCGTACCACCGGGTGGCTCCATCATGGCAGCCGATACATCGCACGAGGCAATAATCGCGTACTGCGGTGAAGTAGAGGTATGCATCAGATACGCTTCGTTGAAAATATTGCGATCCAGCTTGCGGTTCTCGGACTCCTGCACCACGATCTGCGAGGCCTGGGAAATACCGGCCAGCAGTTTATGTGTGGAGTGCGTGGCAAACACCATTGCATCCTGGCTGCGCGGCCGGTTCGGGCCGATCGCGTGCATATTGGCATAGAACTCGTGGAAGGCCGCATGCGGCAGCCAGGCTTCGTCAAAGTGCAACGTATCAACGATACTGCCCAGTTTTTCCTTGATCATCTCCACGTTGTAGATCACGCCATCATAGGTGCTTTGCGTAAGCGTCAGAATGCGCGGCGTCTTGTTCTTGAGTTCACGGGCAAACGGATTGGCTTCGATTTTTTTCTGAATGCTTTCAGGGTCGAACTCTTCCAGCGGGATCGGGCCGATAATACCCAGGTGGTTGCGCGTTGGACGCAGAAACACCGGTATTGCACCTGTCATGGTAATGGCGTGCAGAATCGATTTATGACAATTGCGATCGACCACCACCACGTCATCGTTGGCCACGTTGGCATGCCACACAACCTTGTTGGAGGTGGAGGTGCCATTGGTCACGAAATAGCAGTGATCGGCATGAAAGATACGGGCGGCGTTGCGCTCTGACTCGGCCACCGGACCGGTATGGTCCAGCAACTGGCCCAGCTCCTCGACCGCATTGCACACGTCAGCGCGCAGCATATTTTCACCGAAGAACTGGTGAAACATCTGCCCGACCGGGCTTTTCAGAAACGCTACGCCGCCGGAGTGGCCCGGACAATGCCAGGAGTAGGAACCATCCTGCGCATACTTGACCAGCTCACGGAAAAACGGCGGCGAGAGCCCGTCCAGGTAGCTCTTGGATTCGCGAATAATATGGCGCGCCACGAACTCGGGCGTGTCCTCGAACATATGAATAAAACCATGCAGTTCACGCAGGATATCATTGGGAATATGTTCGGATGTACGGGTCTCGCCATACAGATAAATGGGGATGTCCTCATTGCGAAAACGCAGCTCGCCAATAAAGGTTCGCAGATTGCGGATGGCATGCGCCACGTCTTCGCGCGAGTCCACATCGAACTCTTCATCATCGATGGACAAGATAAAAGCGCTGGCCCGGCTTTGCTGCTGGGCAAACGAACTCAGATCGCCGTAACTGGTCACGCCAAGCACCTCGACGCCTTCTGCCTTGATGGCATCGGCAAGGGCACGAATGCCGAAACCGGACGCACTGTCCGAGCGGAAGTCTTCGTCAATGATGACGATAGGGAAACGAAATTTCATCGGGTACTCCTGGCTGGCTGATCAAATAGCCTGATTATGTTCTTGGAAGTGTGACGCCTTGTTGACCCTGATACTTGCCGCCGCGATCGCGATATGACGTTTCGCATACCTCGTCGCCCTGCAGGAACAGAAACTGGGCGCATCCCTCGCCGGCATAGATTTTTGCGGGCAGCGGTGTCGTGTTGGAAAACTCCAGCGTAACATGGCCTTCCCACTCCGGCTCCAGCGGCGTCACGTTCACGATAATGCCGCAGCGCGCGTAGGTGCTTTTGCCCAGGCAGATGGTGAGCACTTCGCGCGGGATGCGGAAATACTCAACGGTGCGGGCAAGCGCAAACGAGTTCGGCGGAATAATGCAAACATCACCCTTGAAATCCACAAAGGATTTTTCGTCGAAATTTTTCGGATCCACTATCGTGGAATTGATGTTGGTAAAAATTTTGAATTCGTCGGCGCAACGTACGTCGTAACCATAGCTGCTGGTGCCATAGCTTACGATCTTTTGCCCGTTAGCCTCGCGCACCTGACCCGCCTCGAAAGGAGTGATCATGCCGTCTTGCGCCGCCTGCCGAATCCACCGGTCGTTCTTGATACTCATAGACTGTATCTCTCTGCTGGGGTCAGCCCCGAAGGGAAAAGCGCCATTGTAGCCCCTGCAGCTGCAGGGGAGTATGCATTTTTCATCAGTCCCTGAAAAACCGGCGATAGATCAGTTCCAGTCCGTTAACGGTGCCGCCCTTGATATCGGCCGACAGGTTTCTAAACAGCCGGTAACTGCCGCGCACCACGGTACCGGTACCGGCCATGGCCTGCTCGACACTCACGGTCATGCCATTTTCAAATTTCTTGCTGGCCACGAAAAACTGCTGGGACAGGTCGCTCGATGATTCCTGATTGACGCTGGAGGCCACCGTTTTTTCCGGCAGGACCGTACCGGACTCGCCAATATTGCCCGAACGGATGGCAATATCGTCCAGGCCCAGCTTGCGATAGAACGGCTCGCCCCCGCCCACGATGGAAGATCCCACCGAGAACAGCAAGGCCGCGTCGCTGCCGCTGCTGTCCGGGCCGCGCCCCATCAGCAGCCAGGACAGTTTTTCCACCTCGCTCACATCGGGATAGGACACCAGATCGATTTTGGGTTTTCTGGCCGTGCCCACCACTTTGACCCCAGCCTCCACATCCAGGCCGGTGCGCAAGGCTTCGATATCCAGGATGGGGTTGGCTAGGTTACCCTGGAAGGTAATGCGACCACGGCGGATCTGCAAACGCTGCCCATAGGCTTCGATCGCCCCGCCGCGTGTGCGGAAAGCGCCCACGCCGGTCAACTGGTTTTTTTCCTGGATCACATTGAGCGAGCCCACCAGGCCGGAGTCCAGCCCCATGCCAACGATATAAAAGCGCTTGCCCAGGTCCACCGTGAAATCCAGGCTCAGATCCAGGGGCGATTCTTCCTTGACCACCTTGGTCTGGCCCGGCTTGAGCACAATCACATCGCCATCGACCGCCGGCACGCTGCCCAGGATATCCACGCTGGCCCAGCCGGCGTCAGCCGTGACTTTGCCCTTGATAGCCACCTTGGGCAGGGGCGCATTGATATCCACATCGCCACTGATCATCACAAAGCGATCGGAACGCTGAATGATCGGATAATGATCGAACACAATCCGAAAATCGCCCTTGCTGGTACTCAGGTTCCATTTGCCGGTAATGCCCAATGAGCCATTCTGGGCCTCTACATTATCGTCAATCCATTTCTTGGTACGCCATTCATTGGCCTTGATGCGGATCACCGACGGAAACCGCAGCGTGTTGATCACAACCTGATTGTCGCGCAGCGTCGCCTCCAGCGTGCCATCGAGCAGGCGGATGCCGTTGTCGATTTCCACGATCTTCACTTTGGAGCCGGAAATTTTCCCGCTGGTGGTCCACTGGCCATTGGCGCGCGATTGCGCGGTCACGTTCAGCGCCACGGCCCCGCCCAAATCCAGCATATCGCCGGTTAGCGGCCCCATCCAACTGATATCGGCCAGATTGCCATTGAGCGTGATTTTCGAGCCGCCGTTCAGATTCGGCGCCAGCCCGTTGAACGCGATGGCGCCCGTGCCTTTCAGATTGCCTTTGTTTTGCGTATCAAAGGCCAGATTCAGATTGGCGGTACTGGTGGTGGCGCCGGTCTTGTTGAAATTGGCGCCCACCAGCATATTGGTCAGCCCCAGCGCAATCGGAGTAGCTGCCGGAATCATGAAATCGCCGCTCACCCGTTTGAGGGCGGTCTTACCGGTCAGTGCCCCGTCAAAGGCCAGATCCCAGTCAAAATCGAGCACCAGCGAGGTTTCCTGTGGTGCGCTCTTGCGCCGGTCGATAATACCCGCATTGACGTTTGTCGCCGCTTTGGCGGCCGGATCGGCCAGCTTCTGCATATCACGAATGAAAGCAGGACTGAGCACAAAACGGTGAATGGAACCCTTGGTCTGCCACTTGCCGTTGCTGCCGGTGGTGCCCGCCTGATTGATCACGATGTTGTGCTTGCCCGGCAGGCCGATATTGATGGCCGAGGGCCCGGCTTCCCACGCCGGCAGCCCACCTTCTGCGGCGGGCGCAAATGCCAGTGTCCACGGCTTGTCCTGTTCAACTGTAATGCCCGCGTGCTGTACATCCAGGGTAGAGAGCGTGCCGCGCCACCCTTCTGTACCCTGTTCGTTCTTGTCCCAGGAACCATCGGCAGCCAAACGGAAATTGACCGGCGCCTTGCCCAGTTCCCTGGATTTGCCCTGAGAGAACATGCCCTTCAGATCAAGCGCATGTTTGGCGACCATTCCCTTGACGGTGCCATCCAAGGTGACACTGCCAGGCAGGCCGGGCCAGAAGGAAGACAGGGCCGGTGCGTCCACGTCCAGCGTCAGTACGCTGTCGGCCTGACCGAAAGCGCCTTTGCTACGTATTTTGTTGCTGCCCAGGGTCAGATCGATATTGGCTGCCGGCACCTGGAACGCATTCAAGTCTATGCCGGTGCTGCCCTGGCCGCCCAGCGCCAGATCGCGCACCGCCAGGTCCAGGGACCCGCCCAGCGGCTTGTCGTTCCAGATGCTGCCCTTGCCAAAGCTGCCCTTGACGGTCGCCGACTTGATGGCCGTGGGCGAGAACATATCAACGTCGGCCGTCAGATCCGTGCTGAGCAAGGTTCTGGGAATACTGTCTGCCATCAGCTTGCTGACCGGCAGCGCCTTGGAATTGACACGCACATGAATGCGGTCTGATTCATCCTGCCCGCCCTTGGGCGAGACCAGCGCTTCCAGCGTCAGCGTCGCGCCATCGCGCAAGGCAAGGTCCGCCTTGGCATCGCGCAGCAGCAACGGCGTGGCCATATCCAGTTTTACATCCGCATTCAAATGTGATTTTTCCCCAGTAGCGCTGGCCGTGACGACATAGCCGTCCTGCACCTGCGGCGTTTGCTGCGGTTCAATGTCAAATGCAATCGTGTCAAAATCAAGCGGTACCGGAGTCTTGAACGGCAACACGCCGGTGCCGTCGGTACGCATGATATGCGCCGAGCCGGTCAGCATCTGATTGAAAGCCAGATCCCAGTCCGCATCCAGGGTGATGTCCTTGTCTGCCGCGGCGTTGGCTGCCGTGCCCTTGCCGCCTTCACCGGCGGCGCCCTCTGCTTTTTTGTTACCGGCCGAGGCTGCTGCCAGCGCCTTGTTCGCTGCCTGCGTGGCTGCCCGCGCCGCCGCCGGATCTTCGGCTGCAAACGCTTTTTGCAAATTCATCAGGTATTGCGGATTGATGACCAGGTCCTTGATCTGCCCTTTGGTCTGCCACTGGCTGCCGTTACCGCCAGACTCGCCGGGCAGGATCTGCGCACTGCGATTCTCGGGCAGATCCAGCAAAAAGCGGGAGGCTGTGGTTGCCCACTGCATGGGATGATGGCCATCGTCCGGCAGGAACGACAACGACATCGGGCTTTGCTGCTGCAACCGCAATTCGGTATGACGCAAATTCAGGTCTTCCAGCACACCCACCCAGCCTTCCTGGCCGCCTTCCATTTTGTCCCAGGCGCCCTGGATATTCAGGCCGAACACCACGGGCGCCTTGCCCAGGGCGCGACTGGGCGCCTGCGCATACATGCCGTAAATCTGCGCACGGTGATTGGTCACGCGACCATCCACCACTGCATTGACCAGTGCACTGCCCGGCAGCGACGGCCAGAAATTGGCCAGCGCCGGCGCATTCACGTCCAGATACAGCTGGCTGGCATCCTGGCCGAAGCCACCATGCGCCGTGATCCGGTTATTTCCCAGCGTCAGGTCCACATCGGTGTCGCTCACCTGCAGCTTGTCCAGATTCGGCTTGATGCTGCGATCAACCTGTTCCTGTTCCGGCTGCTTGTCGAAAATGCCCGCCAGGTGCACCTTGCTGCCAATTGTGCCAGCCAGCGGTTTGTCATTCCATATGCTGCCTTGGGTCAATTGCGCATCCAGGTCCACATCGGCGATTTCGCGCTTGCCGGCAAGTGTATCGGCAACCAGCGTCACGGTGCCATTAAGCAGCGAAGCCGGTGTGGCGCCTGCCGACAGGGCCTGCAGATTCAGCGCTTTGAGACCGACCTTGGCGGTCAGGCGATCGGTGCCTTCACTGACGCCGGCGATGGTTGCAAAATCTGCGTCAATTGCAGCGCCATCGGTCAATGCCAGTTGCAATTTGCCATCGCGTAACGGAATTACATTTGCCATAGCCAGGTTCAGCTTGGTATCCAGGCTGGACTGCGGGCCCTGACCCTGCGCGGTAATGGCCAACACCGGATTTTTTTCATCCTGGCGCGTTTCATTCAGCTTGATGCTCAGCGTCTCGAAATCCAGCGGAATCTTCTGCACCAGCGGCACGAACCGGTCGCCTGCCGTACGCCGCACATTGACCGTACCCTGCAGGCCATTTTCCGTGGCTATATTCCAGTCGCCATCAAACACAATATCCGGAAAGCTGCCGGCGGTTTTTTGCGCCAGCGCCCTGGCAGCGGCATCCCGGGCTGTCTTGTCGGCGCTTGCCGGCTGTGCGTTGCCGGCGGCCGTCATCCTGGCAACCTCGTCCATCAGCCTGTCGCTGATCGTCAGGTTGACAAATGATCCCGCAGTTGTCACGCCCAGGGCATTGCCACTGGCCTTATCCAGCTTGAACCGCGCAACGGAGCCGCCGGGCAGGGTCAGGCCCAGCGCGCCAGGCCCCGCCGCCCATACATTCTGCACCCCGGTCGCATTCGGGCTGAACAACAGGGGCAAGGCGTCGCGTTCGCGCACGCGCACCCCGGCATGCGCCAGGTTCAATGCGGTTAACGCGCCTTCCCAGCCGTCAATACCGTCTGCCAACCTGTGCCACTTGCCGTTGATCGTGGCTGACAAATCGGCCGGCGCCTTGCCCAGGGTTTTCGCTTCACCCTGGTTGACCTTGCCGCTAATATCGAGCGCATGCTCGGCAATTGTGCCGGCCAGCGTGCCAGAGAGTTTGGCCGTGCCGTTGACGCCATCGACCAACTGGCCCAGTTTGGGCGCGTCAACGCTTAAGCGCAGCACACTTTCCTGCTGCCCGAAGCTGCCCGACGTGGTGATACTATTGTCACCCAATTTCAGATCGATATCTGCCTTGCGAATATTCAGGCGATTCAGGTCCACCAGCGTGGTCGACGTCTGTATTGCATCTGTGGTTTCTGCAGTTTGCTGTGCCTTCTGAAGTGCATCCTCGCCCTTCTCTGTGGTAACGGTTTTACCTTCCTGCTGCGCCTTGCGTGCAGCCGCTGCCTTGATGTTATCGCCAACGGCCTGGGCCATCTGCTCGCCATCAACAATCCGGCGTTGCGTCATGACGCCCTGCGAATCAATATCGATATCCAGGTCGGCGGCAAGCGGCTTGCCCTGCAGCCGGCTCTCGCTATCGACCGTACCTTTCAGTTGCAATCCCTGCACATTGGACAGACCCAGAACATCTGCCACAAATGTCATATCGGTAGTCAATACCGAATCGGCCGCGCCTTGCTGCCCCTTGAGCGTGAGCCGCTGGCTGGCAAAGGATCCCGCAATACGGTCCGACTCTGCTGCGCCCTGTTTTTCCTTTTTGTCCAGTTTGAACTGCAGGCCTGAGGCGTCGCCCAGCTTGACGTTCACATCGGCCTGGTTCAATGGAATGCCGCCGCCCATCACGCCCAGGTTCAACGACGCATCCACTTGCGCGCCTTGGCCGCTGCCCTGCAGGGTCACGCCCAGTTTTTCCAGATCGCCAGCCACCTGCGTGTGCAGATCAAATGAGCAATCACGCTGCTGCAGCGCACCGGTCAGCACGCCGCCAATCTGCACGAACTGGCTCAGGCATACCGGCGACTGTTTGTTTTGCGTAGCCAGTTTCGCATTCAAGTCCAGCTTCATCGGGTACGGGCTTTTGATGGATTCTATTTCCAGCGTACCGTTCAGATCGGCCTCGGTCTGCGGATGCGAGACATGCACGCTTTTGAGCGTGCCTTTGGCATGCTGGTCAATAATCAGCAAATCGGTCAGACTGAAATTACTCAGTCCCACGGGCAGGCCCGAGCCATCGGGCATCAGCAGTGCAAAATCGCCTACATCCAGCCGATCCACCTGTATGCCAACCGGAATACCCGGCATTTCAAATGGCTTGGCATCTTCGGGCGCCGGTTCGGTTGTCTCCAGCGGCAGCAGCTTGACGTCCAGATCGGCCACGCTCATCTGCTCTACCCGCAAGGTGCGTTTAAACAGTTTGAGCCAGTCCACTTTCAGTACAGCCTGCCGGCCGGTGATCTTGATTTCGGGCGTATCGATCAGCAGCCGCTCCAGCTCGATCCCGCTCCATAACGTGCCGCGCACATTGGTCAGTTCACCGCCCACCTGGCTGATCACGGTATTGAGCAGCCAGCGGCTGCCCGGGTTGGTGCCCATGAACCAGAACACAAAGGCGCACAGCCCGATCAAGAGTGTCAGAACGATGGGCTTCCAGCGAAGATACCAGCGCAAATATCTCATTTTCATCAGAATGCCACTCCCAATGAAAAGTGCAGCCGCAAGCTGCGATCACGCTGGCCATAGGCCAGGTCCAGGAACAGCGGACCGGCCGGGGTCTTGATTCTTGCCCCCACGCCGTAGCCCACATGCAGCTTCATTTTATTGAACGACTCTGCCGCATCACCGGCATCAATAAACACGCCCATGCCGAAACGGTCGTCAAAGTAACGCATATATTCCACGCTCACCACCGCCAGGGAGCGATCACCCACGACCGCATCGCCGGCGCTTTTGCCAATATCATTGTATTTATAGCCCCGGATGGAGCGCGCGCCGCCAGTCCGATAGCCAAAGTCATCCGGAATCCGCATGCCGCTCGAGCCGAATACCTGTCCCACTTCGCCGCGCATGGTAAAGACATCGCGCCGGCCTATCGGCCACCATTGCTGCGCACGCAACCCGACCCGGCTAAAAGGCTCGCCTTTATCCAGCGTCACGCCGGCGCCCAGCCCCAGCGCAATCAGGTTGCCTTCACGCGGGTCATATTTGCTGTCGACATCGCGACGCAGGAAATCCCAGGTTGCCACCGTGGTGGGCAGGCGATATCGCTCCTCGCCTTCGCGCTTGACCGAGTCGTAAGCGGCCAGCACACCCCAGTTCGATTCATAATCGACGCGACTGGCCGCATCCAGCTTGAACTCCAGCTTGCGTTTCCAGCCCACCGCGTAACGCATCACATCTTCATTCCGGATATCTGAATGACGGAACATGACCCCAACACTATCTTTGCTGCCGTCCAGGTTGGGCGGCAAATGAAAATCCATATAGGCGCGCTGCAGCTTCGCATTCACTGCGGCGCCGGTTTCCATAATCAGCGGCTGGCCAAACACCACATTCTGCTTGTACATGATTTCGGCGCCCGGGCCCACCGAATCGTCAATCCCCAGAGAGCCGGCCAGCGAACGCGCCGGCGCTTCCGACACCCGCACGGCAACCGGCAACTCAACCGAGTCCTGCGCATAAACTTCATCGCCCGGTGGTTTTTTCAGGGTAACGAACGCGCCGCGAAAGAAATTGGTAGACTGAATCTGCTGCTGCCAGGTATCCAGTTGTTCCTGGGAAAAGCGTTGTCCCGGCGTGTACTTGATATAGCGACGGATCAGGCTGTCGGGCACACGCCGCAAGCCGACTACTTCGGTATGACCCAGCGTGACTGCCGGACCGCTGTCCACCGTGGTTTCGGTGTCAACGCTGGCCAATTCCGGATTGACCACCGCCTGCGAATGCGTCATGCGGGCCAGGTAAAAATCATTGGCAGCCACGCCCTCGAGCATGGTCGACTTGGCATTGCTCCACTGCTCGTTCAGAAAATCCTTGCCTACCGGCAGGCCCCAGTCTTTACGCAACTGTGATACGCGCTCGTTAAAGCGTGGCGTGGCAATACTGCCGGTAAAATTATTGGTAACCGATTTGACCTGGGAGACCTTGCCCGGATCAATGGAAATATCCCAGGTTTCGCCGCCCACGTCTTCACCGACTTCCAATGTGACGTCGGGGGCAAAATAACCGCGCGTCGCCAAGGCGGAGATCACCGCTTCGCGGCCCTTGCGCCGGATCCGGTCGGCTTCGCCCGAATCCTGGTCGTCGGCCATGCGCACTACCGCTGAAATACCTTTGTTTACCGCATCCAGCGATTCAGGACCAAGCCCACTGGGATCGATAATCACTTCGGGCTTTTGTGCCGAAACCTGACCAAAACCGGCCAACAATAAAATCGTTGTAAGAAAACAAGCCTTGTTCAATCGCATTGGTCCATTCAGCGCTTTTATTTCTTCAGATTTTCAACAACTACAGAGGGGAAGCGACCAGCCATATCCCTGGGCAGAGCTGCCACCGCCATGGCCACACGCCGCGCCAGTTCGCGATAAAGCTCCGCCGCCTCGCTGTTGGGGTCGCTGGCAACCGTAGGCGTGCCCGCATCGGTCTGTTCACGAATACTTTTTGCCAGCGGCAAGGCACCCAGCCAGGGAACGTCCAGCTCCTGGGCCATGTGCTTGCCGCCGTCCTCGCCAAAAATAGCTTCGGCATGCCCGCAGTGCGAGCAAATATGCATCGCCATGTTTTCGACGATACCCAAAATCGGGATATTCATTTTCTCGAACATGCGCAAGCCCTTGCGGGCGTCAAGCAGCGCAATATCCTGCGGCGTGGTCACGATAATAGCGCCCACCACCGGTACCTTTTGCGCCAGTGTCAGGGCAATATCGCCCGTGCCCGGCGGCATATCGACAATCAGATAATCAAGATCGGGCCAGTTGGTCTGGCGCAGCAGTTGCTCCAGTGCCTGCGTGACCATGGGTCCGCGCCAAATGGCCGGTGAATCGGCCTCGATCAGAAAGCCGATGGAATTGACCGTGATACCGTGGGCGCGCAAAGGCTCCATGGTCTTGCCGTCATTGGATATCGGCTTGCCCGATACGCCCATGATCAGCGGCTGGCTGGGGCCGTAGATATCTGCATCCAGAATGCCGACGCGGGCGCCACTTTGCGCCAGTGCGATAGCCAGATTGGCGCTGGTGGTGCTCTTGCCGACACCGCCCTTGCCCGAGGCGACCGCAATAATGTTTTTTACCGAGGCAATAGGCTTGAGCCCGCTTTGCACGGCGTGTGCCCGTACCGTATCACTCAATTGCAGCGTCACTTGCGCCGCGCCGGCTTGCCTGGCAGCAGCTTGCAGCTGTTCTGTCAGGGCAGTCTTCGCAGCGGCGCTGGTCACATACCCGGGCTCTACGCTAACCGTTGCTCCCGTTTCGGAAATCGTGATATCGGACTCCTTGAGCGTCGGGGCCACCGGCATACCGGTAACCTGGTCTACCACAGACCGTAACGCATCCAAAAGGGCTTTTGACGACAGACTCATTTCAACTCGCTGCAATTGATACTATTTTAAGGACGTAATGGCCTTAATGATAACGTTTAATGGGCTTGCACATTGTTAAAATCTGTGTGGAGCAGGGATATCTTCCCTATGACGCGCCGCCTGCAGCTTGTGGTTGCAACCACGAAATTCGCCTTACTGCCGCCCCACTATCGTCAAACAACCACCGCCCTGCCGACGCTTTTGCTAAGCTCTTGCTCAGCTGACAGGCCATGGGTGCTTTGGCTGTAACCACTTTTTGAAATCTTTTGGCATATCCGCATGCAAGCGGCCCTTGAATTTTCCTGAAAAAGCCCTACTATAGAGAAAACAAATCAAGCAAAATCAATTGCTTGTGTACAATAAGCAGTAACAAACGCTTATTGGCTCTTCCCACTTACAAGGATCTGACCCCTTATGAACGATTTTCTGGACCGGTTTTTCAAAGCGCTGCTATTTGGTGTCATCACCATTGCAGGCCTTGTCATGGCCGCTGTGTTCCTGGTCTCTGCGGCCATTGCGGTGGGGCTGTTCTATATTATTGCGAAGGTGCGCGGCAAGCCGTTCGTCGCCCGCGAATACTGGAAAACCACCTCAACGCGCGCGCGCCAGACCCATACCGAATTTTCCGAGAAATTCAAAAAACCCGGTAATTTCTCGCGCAAGCCCGATATCACAGATGTAGAAATCCGGGAAATAAAGTAAACGCCGGTATGGCTGCGTGCTCCTGACAGCGCTTGCCATTGAACGGTATTTTTACCAGTTGAACGGCATTTATCACTTGAACGACACTCGTCATATGAACAACACAGGTGAGCCAGACCAGCCGGACAGCATGGCCCCGCAACAAACCCGAAACCCCTGCCCTGACAGGGGTTTTTTATTGCGCGCAGCGGGCCATTGCACGGATACCTGTCAGGCGCCGAATTTTTCGCTATATAGTTCGCGCGCCCAATCAATGAAAACCCGGACCCGCGGCGACAACTGGCGATGAAACGGATAAAGCGCGCACACAGGCAGGTCCGGGCACGGCCAATCAGCCAGCACCTGCACCAGCCTGCCCGCCTGCAAATACTCCTGCAACCGAAAGCGTGGTACCTGGATCAGCCCGCAACCGCCAAGGGCAGCGCTGGTATAGCATTCCGCATCACTAACAGACATCCAGCCACTGGCCTCGAACTGCGCCTCCTGGCCATCCATCATGACTGAGAAGGGGTAGCGACTGTCATTGCCGCGCGAGAAAAACCCGATAGCCTGGTGCTGTGCCAGTTCCCCTGGGTGTGTGGGCGTGCCGTAGCGGGATAAATATTCGGGGCTGGCGCAAATAATCTGCTCCATATCCGCCAGCTTTCGGACCACCAGCGAGGAGTCGCGAGGCTGGCCCGCACGCACCACGCAATCGATTCCTTCCCGAACCAGGTGCACTAGCCGGTCACCACTACTGATAACCACATCGATATTCGGATAGCGCTCACGAAACTGCGCGATGCGTGGCAGAATGATCATGGTCGCATGCGCCCCGTGCAAATCCAGTCGCAACGTCCCGTGCGGATTGGCCACATGCGTGCTCAACGAGGTCTCGGCATCTTCCAGTTCTGCCAGCACCCGTTTGCTGCGTTCATAAAATGCCTGGCCATCCAGCGTGGGGGCTACCTGCCGCGTGGTGCGATCCAGCAACCGCGCACCCAGGCGTTTTTCCAGTTCCTTGATGGCGTGCGTGGCAGTTGCACGCGGCAGATTCAGCACCCCCGCCGCTTCGGTAAAGCTGCCCAGCTCCACGATCCGGATAAAAAGCTGCATCGCATCAAAGCGGTCCATACCCACCCCATTGTTGGTGTTTTTTGAATTAACAAGCCAATTTCACCCCATTTATCCATCAGACGTCAATCGATATGATGATAGTCATCGCTGCGCTGTGCAGCGGCAATTGCCGCCGACATCGACCTGGCCATACCCGCCATCAAGCGTGCGCAGCCCATCATCATCCAAGGACAGCACTATGAACACCAGCAAAGACACTAGCAACAACACCGACACAACGACCCGTTCTGAATCAACCCCACCCACCGCCATTGTGACCGGCGCCTCGCGGGGCATCGGCCGCGCCATCGCCTTGCGCCTGGCTGCCGATGGCTTCAGGGTCGTGGTCAATTATGCGGGCAACACCGCCAAGGCGCAGGAAGTGGTCGACGCCATTTTCGCCGCCGGCGGACAGGCGATGAGCGTGCAGGCCGACGTATCCGTGACCGAAGACGTACAACGGCTATTTGCGACGACGCAGCAAGCCTATGGCCAGATCAGCGCCGTTGTGCACAGCGCCGGCGTGATGACCATGACTGCGATTGCCCCGGAGAATATCGACGCCTTTGATCGCGTCATCCAGACCAACCTGCGCGGTGCCTTCCTGGTGCTGGGGCAGGCGGCGGCGCATTTGCAGGCCGGCGGACGTGTTGTCGCGCTCTCGACCAGCGTGATCGCCAAATCCTTTGCGCAATACGGCCCCTACATCGCAGCCAAGGCAGGCGTAGAGGGCCTGGTGCGTGTGCTGGCCAACGAGCTGCGCGGCCGCAACATTACCGTTAATGCTGTGGCGCCCGGGCCGGTTGCCACCGAACTGTTTTTCGAAGGCAAAAGCGAAGAGCAAATCACACAACTGAGCAAGCTTGCGCCGCTGGAGCGTCTGGGCCAACCGGAAGACATTGCAAATGTGGTTGCGTTCCTGGTTGGTGCCGACGGCGGCTGGGTCAATGGCCAAGTTGTTCGTGCAAACGGCGGTTTCGCATGAACCACGCTGCGTATGCCCGGCCCGACGCCGGCACCCGGTTGACTATCCGATTATTGCATTTCCAGGCAGATGAGCAATGACAGGCAACGCATTTTCCACACACATAAAAGTGGTCATTGGCGAATCGCTAATCGCCTCGTCGGCCGCAACGCTAAGCGTCCTGACCTTCGAGGTACCGATCTGGACCATGTTCGTCGGCTGGATCTCATTTTTCACCCGCGGGCTTAATCTGCGGCAGGGAATCGTCAATCTGGCATGTGTCCTGATCGGCGTCATGCTGGGCATTGCCGCGGCCCATGCCCAGGCAACGCTCACACCCTATTTGGGCACCTACGCAATCAGCGCGGTGGTGTTTGCCATCACCATCATTGCGCTATCGCTGGCCAAAGCGCCTGCCGTGAATAACCTGCCCGCCGTTTTTCTGGGGCTGGTCGCTTACTTCGCCTTGCACCAGCCCCCTTCGATGAGCACCTTCGGCATGCTGACGCTTGCAACAACTTTGGGCGCAATCGCCGCATTCCTGGCGCATTCGCTACAAAATCATATCCGGCATAACGCCAGCCATTCACCTCATGGAGAACCCAAATGGCACGCAGCGAAAACGAAATAACCACGGCCGTCCAGCAAGCAAGCGCACGCCCTCCACGCCTGCTGATCCCCGCCCTGGGCACGCTGTATGCGCGCGCTGAACCTGCCTTATACGCCTTACTGCGCGTGGCCTTCGGTATTATCCTGTTCACGCACGGCTTACCCAAAGCCCTGGGAACCTCTCATGGCTCCATGGCCGACCCTATGGCAGGCTCCATCAACCTTATACAGAATGTGATGGGCCTGCCGTTTGCTCCCCAACTGGCCTTTCTGGTCATGCTGCTCGAAACAATAGGTGCGCTCATGCTTGCGCTTGGATTGTGGGCCCGCCCCGTGGCCCTGGCCATTGTGGTGCAAATGCTGGCGATCAGCTATGTGCTGGGTCCGACCTGGCCGTGGATAGATCGCGGCATCGAGTACCCCGTACTCATGGCATGCCTTGCCCTTTATATCTCCGTTCGCGGCAGTGACGCCTTTGCACTGGATCGCAGGCTGGGGGTTGCCATTTAAACCTGCGGATGTCGTAATGAAGGATGACATCCATCACAAACGGCATCCCGGGCTCCACCAGCACATTATCTATGCGGGCCGGATCTGCTCGCCCCCCAGCCCAATGATCGTGAGCACCCACGGTTAGTAAATATGGGCACGGGCCGCTGTCAACCCGTGGCATATCCGCTAATATCATTTCAAATGATATCTAAGATAAAAATATAGCATTTGAATTATTTGATGCGCGGCACCATAATTTGACAGACCCCGGCAAAAGGGTGATCGTTCGCGGTCGGTTCTGCCAGTGGGTGGACTGCCGTCACAAGGCAACACGCCGGTGCGCCCGCCAGACGAGACGCCCGGGTTGCCCGGTATTGCCAGCTGCATCGTCCGGGCCCGGCATATTTTGGGACAACGGCGCTGCTGCATTTCTCGTCTTGCCGCGACCACCCTGCCGCCGCCGTGAATAATATTGATCCACCCTGCCCGATTTACGCTTATCTATTTCAAGAGTACCTACATGACCAACCTGTTTTCCCCCTTCAGTCTGAAAGACGTGACCTTGCGCAACCGCATTGCGGTTCCGCCCATGTGCCAGTACAGCGCCCAGGACGGCTTTACCAATGACTGGCATCAGATCCATTACGCCAGCCTGGCCCGTGGCGGCGCCGGCCTGGTGATTGTGGAAGCCACGGCAGTATCACCAGAAGGCCGTATCACGCCGGATTGCCTGGGGCTGTGGAGTGATGAACATGCCGAAGGGCTGGCCCGTATTGCCGCTTCCATCAAGGCTGCCGGTGCAGTGCCGGGCATCCAGATCGCCCACGCTGGCCGCAAGGCCAGTGCCAATCGTCCGTGGGAGGGTGATGACCATATCGCCGCTGACGACCCGCGCAGCTGGCAAACCATCGCGCCATCTGCCATCGCCTATGGCGAGAACCTGCCCCAAGTGCCCAAGGCCATGACGCAGGAAGACATCGAGCGCGTCAAGGCCGATTTTGCCGCGGCAGCACAACGCGCCCGTGACGCCGGCTTCGAATGGCTGGAACTGCACTTTGCCCATGGCTATCTGGCGCAAAGCTTTTTTTCTGCCCACAGCAACCAGCGTGATGACCAATACGGTGGCGACCTGGCCGGCCGCAGCCGTTTTCTGCTGGAAACACTGGCCGCAGTACGCGATGTATGGCCCCAGAACCTGCCATTGACTGCACGTTTCGGCGTGATCGAATATGACGGTCGTGATGAGCAAACCGTTGCCGAGTCTATAGAACTGGTCCGCAATATGCGCAAGGGCGGCCTGGACCTGCTGAACGTGAGTGCCAACTTTGTCATTCCCGATACACAGATCCCATGGGCAACTCCGGCTTTCCTGGCGCCCATTGCACAACGCATACGCAACGAAGCCGGCTTGCCGGTGGCCTCGGCCTGGGGCATTGACGATCCGCAAGTGGCCAACCGCGTGGTTCAAGAAGAACAAATGGACCTGGTCATGATCGGTCGGGCCCATCTGACCGACCCGCATTACCCCCTGGCGCTGGCCAAAACGCTGGATCAGCCGCGCCCTACCTGGGTGCTGCCAGCGCCGTATGCGCACTGGCTGGAACGCTACCGCGGCGCAGCGGCTTAAGGTATCAGCCGGTCAGTATTGGCCAGTCAGATCAAGGCTCGTGCGCGGATATAACGTGCGTCGCACCGGCCTTGTCCACCGGCCCAACCGTGCATTGCGCATGGTTGTCAAAGCAGATATCAAACAGCAACTGTCGCAACCAGCGCTGGGCCGGATCGCGATGCGTGCGTTCATGCCAGGCCGCCATGTTAGTAAAACCGGCAATGGCGATGGGCGGCTCGAACACAGCCAGCCCGGCCAGGTCGGTGACCAGCCGACTGGGCAGAATCGACACCATATCGCTGGCCCGCAACAGATCGGGCACAATCAAAAAACTCTTGACCGACACCGTGACCCGGCGCGTTTTGCCGATTTTTTCCAGCGCCTCGTCTGTGGCGCCGCGAAAGCCTGCGCCCGTATAAGACACCAGCGCATGATCCAGTTCACAAAACCGCTCCAGCGTCAGATCCTGCTGGGTTTTAATTATGGGATGGTCCCGGCGCACAACACAAACGTAATGCTCATCAAACAGCTTGCGCGCATGCAAATCCGGGCAGGCATATTCAGGTGAGACCAGCGCCACGTCAATCACGCCGCGTTCCAGCTGGGATAGCATCTGGGTATCGTTCACCAACACCAGCGCCACTTTGATATTGGGCGCCAGCCGCTTGAGCGTGGCCAGAAACGGTAGCGCAATGGCGCGCAGCGCATAGTCGGTAGAGGCAATCGTAAAATGATGAGTGGCGGTGGCCGGATCAAATACCGGTGGCTGCAGCAGTGCGCCCACTTCGCCCAGCACTTGCTTGAGCGGTATGGCCAGGGCCTGTGCGCGCTCGGTAGGTTCAATGCCGCGCTGTGCCCGCACAAATAGCGGGTCATCGAAAGTATCGCGCAACCGGGTCAGCATGCCGCTCATCGCCGGTTGCGTCACGCCCAGGCGAGCTGCCGCCCGGGTCACATTTCTGTGATCCAGCAACGCGTCTAGCGCTTTGAGCAGGTTAAGATCAAGGTTTCGGATATCTTTCATTGTGATGATATTGCATCTGTAAATAATGGCATTTATCTTGCCAGTGGCAGTTGCCTGGATAATAAGTCCGGGTAGCTTATACCTTTACCCTTTGTATCACTGATTTGCCACGGCATTCGCAAAACCTGCAAGGCATGCAGGGTTGACATCAAGTTAACTTCAGGTTTTATGATGACACCATACTCTGTCAATCAAGGTAGTCATGACCACCGATACGCCGTCAACACCCCCCTTTCGGCAACAGGCCAATAACGCGCCCCAGCCGGGCATCGATATCGCAGGCATACAGGCCGCGGCCCCCGATGCCAAAAGCGCCCACGACACGCATAGGTCGTCAGCCGATCGTGCAGGCCAAACACGTGCATTACCGATGCCGGTCTTGACAGCACGCCGGCTGGCGGCACGCAAGCTGGTGCTGCTCCTGGTGGCCACTCTGACCATTATGGCCGGCATTATCATTGCGCCATCGCTGCCTGCCATTGCAACCCGGTTTGCCGACAGCGAACATATTGCCCTGCTCAGTCGCATGGTACTCACCCTGCCATCTTTGTTTGTCGCCCTGTCTGCCCCGCTTGCCGGCATGCTGGCCGACCGGTTCGGGCGCAAGGGCCTGCTGGTTATTGCAATTGCATTGTATGGCGTCTCCGGGGCGTCGGGCCTGATCGCCGACAGCCTGACCGCCTTGCTGGTCGGGCGTGCCGTACTGGGAGTTGCCATCGGCGCCATCATCACCTTGAGCACCGCGCTGATCGGTGATTATTTTACAGGGGCAGAACGGGAAAGATATCTGGGCTTGCAGCAAGCCTTTGTACAACTGGGTGGCGTGGTGTTTGTCATGTCTGGCGGCCTGCTGGCCGAACTGCACTGGCGTATGCCATTTGTTATATACGGCACTGCGCTGATTCTGATTCCCGCCGTCATATTTTGTCTGACAGAACCGCAGCGCCCCCGCGCCCTGCAATCGACAACCAAGCTCACAGACGCACCGGTGAACTGGCTGGTAGTAGGTACTGTATGCCTGCTGGCTTTCCTGATCAATGTCTCTTTTTATACCGTTCCATCACAACTGCAATTTCATATGCAAGCGTTGAACATCTATAACGCCAGCGGCTTCGGCATGGTGCTGGGCGCGTTCAATCTGGCCGGCGGCATGGCGGCCCTGTGCTTTGGCGGGCTCAAGCGCCGCCTGGATACGACGCTTATTTTTCTGCTGGGCTTCAGCCTGATGGCTGCCGGCTTTGGCTTGTTATCCATAGCGTCACGCTTTGAGGGGCTGGTGCTGGCCAACGCCATCCTGGGCGCGGGGCTGGGCATCGCCATGCCAAATGTCATGTCCACTGCCATCGCCCATTCCGCACCCGCGCTGCGAGGCCGGATTGCCGGTATGGCCGCCACCTCCATCTTTATCGGTCAGTTTATCTCGCCCTTTGTCAGCCAGTACTGGGTCGCTCTGGTGGGCTATGCAGACATGTTCCGCAATGTCGGGCTGATCATGGCGACCCTGGCCGTGCTCTCGCTGCTGCCGGCCTTGCGCAATGGCTGGATGACGCTGCTCGGACAAAAAACGTAAGGGCCATTCAAGCACGGCAAATAACCGGGAATCCCACAGGGCACGTTACGCACTGTGCTTACCCGGCATCCGATTGACCGGACCGCCGCACGCCATCGTGCGATGCAATACGATACGGTGCTGCGTTATACGATGTCGTAGGGGTCGATGCAGTGGGGTTCGATGCCGTGCAGTGCGGCAAGGTATAGACACAGACACAGGCGAGCGCAAATTTTCGCGGGACATTTGTAATATTGGGAGTACAATTTAAGTCTTATATAAGACTTAAATTTTTGGTTCTTCTTTTATGGCCCAGACTCCTTCGATCGCGCCCCTGCCCGCCCCGGCCACAGCCGTTGCCACGCTGCCTGACCTGTTCCGTGGTTTTGCCAAAATCGGGCTATTGGGTTTTGGCGGTGTCGGGCCGATTGCCCGGCACGTGATTGTGCGCGAGCAGCACTGGCTTAGCGAAAAAGACTATGCAACGCTGCTGGGTATCGGCAAAGTGTTGCCTGGCGCCAATACGGTTAACGTGGCCGTCATGTTGGGCGACCGTTACCATGGCATCAAAGGCTCCGCAGTCGCGGTAGCCGGCCTGCTGGTGCTGCCGCTCCTGGTCTTGATCGTGCTGGCCATCCTGTACCAGTTTCTGGACCAGAACCCTTATTTTAACGCCGCGCTGCAAGGCTCGGCCTGCGCGGCAGCCGGCATGGTCATTGGCACCGGCCTGAAAATGGCCAGCAAGATCGACCTGCGGGCCCATCATATCGTGGCCGGCATCGTTACGATTGCACTTGTGGTACTGCTGAAGTTTTCGCTGTTGCAAGTGGTTGGTGTCATGATGCCGCTGGCCATTCTTGCCAACTTCATCGTTGCCCGCCGCCAGGGGCACCAGCCATGACGGTGCTGCTTGATCTGTTTTTGACCTTCAGTCGCATTTCCATGATTGCCATCGGCGGGGCCAGCGCCGCCATCCCGGAAATCCGCCACGCGGTGGTTGATATTCACCAATGGATGAACTCGGACACCTTTACCCATCTGTTTGCCGTAGCGCAATCGGCACCCGGCCCCAATGTGCTTATTGCAAGCATCATCGGCTGGCACGTGGCCGGTATTGCCGGGCTGCTGGTGGCCACCATTGCCATGGTATTGCCGGCCTCGGTACTGGCCTTTCTGGTCGGTCGCGTGATCAGCCACTATACCCACCGGCGGGAATACAAACTGGTGCAGGACGCCGTGGTGCCGGTCGCCATCGGGCTGATTATTGCAAGTGGCATCGAACTGTCGCTGTACTCGGCCTTTGACGTGCTCACCTGGAGCATGGTCCTGGGTACGCTGGTCTTTGTCTATTTCACCGAAGCCAACCCCATGTGGGCCCTGCTGGTCTGCGCCATTGGCGGGGTGGTGGCCTATCAGGCCGGCATGCTCTGAGCGCCTGCCGCTGCCGGAGATCGTCCAGCCCACGTTGCCTCATGCTCCTTGCCATGGCAGCCTGCTGCCCGCTGCCCATTGAGCGCCACGCTAAAGTGGCCGTTGTGCCTCGCGTCTGATCACCTGCCGCAGCAAGCGAAAAACGCCCCGGTATACGCTTCTGGACCTGCACCAGCACCGCCCCCGGCCAGGCGGCGCAATCATCATTACACGCCTATTGCCGCAAAACCCCGGTGCGCTGCAATATTGGTCTAAAATCACTCTTTTCCCCCCTTTTTTGTACTTACATTGCATCTTATGTCCCGCACGATTTTTGTTACCACGGCTCTCCCTTACGCTAACGGTTCGTTCCACATTGGCCACATCATGGAGTATATCCAGGCTGACATCTGGGTACGAAGCATGCGAATGGCCGGCCACACGGTGCATTTTGTCGGTGCCGATGACGCCCACGGGGCGCCCATCATGCTCAAGGCAGAAAAGGAAGGCATCACGCCGCAGGAACTGGTGGCCCGTTATGCGCAGGAACGCCCGCGTTATCTGAACGGCTTTCATATCAAGTTCGACCACTGGCACAGCACCGACAGCCAGGAAAACGTCGAACTGTCCCAGGCCATCTATCGCCAGCTTAAGGCTGCCGGTTTCATCAGCACCAAGACCATCGAGCAGTTCTATGATCCGGTCAAAAGCATGTTCCTGCCCGACCGCTACATCAAAGGCGAGTGTCCCAAATGCCACGCACCGGATCAATACGGCGATTCCTGTGAAGTGTGCGGTGCCGTGTATGCGCCTACCGATCTGATCAACCCGTACTCCACGTTAACCAACGCGACACCGGTGCTCAAATCGTCCGAACACTTTTTCTTTAATCTGTCCGATCAGCGCTGCGTGGAATTTCTGCAGGAGTGGACAACCGGCAGCAACAGCCAGGGCAACAAGCGCCTGCAAGCGGAAGTGCTGGCCAAGACCCGCGAATGGCTGGGCAATGACGAGGGCAAGCAAAGCAATCTGAACGATTGGGATATCTCGCGCGATGAGCCTTATTTCGGCATTGAAATTCCCGATGCACCAGGCAAGTACTTCTATGTCTGGCTCGATGCGCCTGTGGGCTATCTGGCTTCGCTCAAATCCTACTGCAAGCTTCAGGGGATAGACTTTGACGCCTTACTGGCGCCGGACAGCAGCACCGAACAGGTTCACTTTATCGGCAAAGACATTGTGTATTTCCACGCCCTGTTCTGGCCCGCGATGCTCAAGTTCTCTGGCCGCAAGGTGCCCGACGCCCTGAATGTGCACGGTTTCATTACCGTGAGCGGCGAGAAGATGTCCAAAAGCCGCGGCACCGGCATCTCGCCCGTCAAGTACCTGGACATCGGCATGAATGCAGAATGGCTGCGCTACTACATTGCGGCCAAGCTCAATGCGCGGGTTGAAGATATTGACTTCAATCCCGATGATTTCATCGCCCGCGTCAACAGTGACCTGATCGGCAAATACATCAATATTGCCAGCCGTGCCGCCACCTTCATTACCCGCCACTTCGATGGCAAGCTGGGGTATGCCGGCGATGCCCAGGCAATGGCAACTGAATTGGCGACGCTGACCGAACAGGTACGAACTGATTTCGAGAACCGCGAGTACGCCCGCGCGATCCGCAACCTGATGGCGCATGCCGACAAAATCAACCAGGCATTTGACAGCGCCCAGCCCTGGGTAATGGCCAAAGGCATCAGCACAGCAGACGAGCAGCAGAAACAGGCCTTGCAGGACGTGTGCTCACGCGCCATTGCCGGCTTCAAGTCCCTGTCTGTGATGCTGGCGCCAGTGCTGCCTGCGCTGGCCGAACGCATTGCAACTGAATTGTTCGGCATGAACCGCAGCTTTGCCTGGAGCGATGCTGCCGAACTGCCCGACCATATTGCGCCGTTCAAACACCTGATGCAGCGTGTTGAGCCGGCCATGCTCGATACCCTGATTGAACCGGACGCACCCGCAGCCGATGTGGTGGCTGCTGCAGTTGCCGCTGCCCTGCCCGGTGGCGAAGCCATTGCAGATGTAATTACGATTGATGATTTTGTAAAAATAGATTTGCGAATTGCAAAAATTGTTAATTGTGAACATGTGGAAGGTTCCAGCAAGCTGTTGCGCCTTACACTGGATGTGGGCGAAGGCAGAACCCGGAATGTGTTTTCTGGAATAAAATCAGCTTATCAGCCCGAGACCCTGATCGGAAAATATACGGTGATGGTGGCCAACCTGGCCCCACGTAAGATGAAGTTTGGTGTCTCCGAAGGCATGGTGCTTGCCGCCAGCGATGCTGACGAAAAAGCCAACCCCGGTATCTATATTCTGGAACCGTGGGAAGGCGCTCAGCCTGGCATGCGCGTACGCTAATACGCCAGCCCCGTAAAACGGGCCGCGCGCGCAAGCATCATGTTGTGGTCAACAATAAAACGGGACGTAGAAACATATGGTTGGAACATGGTGCAGAAGCGGTTTTGGCCGTTTGAAAAAAACCGTCAGGCGCTCACGCCCACTTATGTTTGTGAACGAGCTGATGCACCAGCCCAAATTTACCGGCGCCATCTGTCCCAGCTCTCGCAAGCTGGGGCGTTATATGGCCAAGCACATCCCGCTCAATCATGACGGCATCGTTATTGAACTGGGCGGCGGCACCGGCGTTATCACACAGGCAATACTGGATCATGGCGTTCCAGCCGACAAACTGATCGTCATTGAGTTTTCCAACGTCTTTGCGCAGCACCTGCAACGGCGCTTTCCGCATCTGACCATCATCAATGGCAATGCCGCCGATCTGGATGCCCTGCTGCCGCCGGGTGTAAGCATCAATGCCATCGTCTCCAGCCTGCCGCTCATCTCCTTACCGCCCGAAGTGCGCAGCCGGATCCTGCACCATTGGCAGACTCTGCTCAAGGATGACGGTCGCGCCATCCAGTTCACCTACAACCTGCGCCAGACACAATGGCAATCAGCCCTGAAAGCCTGTCATTACAGCAGTGAAATCGTGTGGACCAATGTGCCGCCGGCACGAGTCATGACATTCCGCTTCGCAGCCTGAGCAACCCGCGCCTGCTGGGCGAATGCACTACAATGCAGGTTCCGTCGTCCGAGCGACTCTCCACCCGATAGCCCCCGGGGCCTGGTAGATTGGCGCCCGCACAAGAAGCCAGACTTTGTACGCCCTTGCCCCCTTGACCATGACCATTGCAGACCCCAATAAAAACGCCAATAACAGCGCCGACAACAGTGCCAGTAACAACACCGATAACAGCGCGAACAATCCGGCCAATAACTGCGCCGACAGCCAGCCCCATGTAAGTGCCAGCAACAGCGCAAATAGCGAGGCAGGTAACCGGCCCGCCGACAGCAACACTGCAGCCGGGGCCAGCGCCAACAACGAGACCACCAATCCCGACGAGTTAACGGGACGCCATATTCGCAGCTTCGTGCATCGGCGCTCGCATATGACGCCGGGCCAGAAACAAGCGGTTGAACTGCATATGGACAAATGGGCGTTGCCCTACCAGGACAGCCTGCTCAACTATGACCAGGCCTTTGGCCGGGCCGCCCCCACCATTTTGGAAATCGGTTTTGGCATGGGCGAAACCACACAAAAAATTGCCCAGTTGCGCGCCGACGAAAATTTCCTGGGCGTTGAAGTATTCAACGCAGGCGTGGGTGCATTGCTCAAACGCATTGAAGAATCGGGCGTGAGCAATATTCGCATCATCCAGCACGATGCGGTCGAAGTGGTACAGAACATGATCGCGCCAGACAGCCTGGCCGGCGTGCATATCTACTTTCCCGACCCCTGGCCGAAAAAACGCCATCACAAACGTCGTCTGGTGCGCCCCGAATTCATCGCCCTGCTGGCCAGCCGCATCAAACCGGGCGGCTATATCCATTGCGCGACAGACTGGGAAGACTACGCCGGGCAAATGCTCGAAGTGCTTAGCGGCGAAGCATTGCTGCGCAACAGCTGCACAGACTACGCCCCAAAACCCGATTACCGGCCCCAGACCAAATTTGAAACCCGCGGCCTGCGACTGGGCCATGGCATTCGTGATCTGGTTTTCAAACGCACATAGACTATTTCAAGGACCACTGCATGTATCCGCCTATTGAACCCTATCAGACCGGCAAACTTGATACTGGTGACGGCCACCAGGTGTACTGGGAGCTTTGCGGCAACCCCCAGGGCAAGCCGGCTGTATTCCTGCACGGCGGACCGGGCGCCGGTTGCGGCACGCACCATCGGCAACTGTTCAATCCGCAGCATTACAACATTTTGCTGTTCGATCAGCGCGGTTGCGGTCGCTCTGCACCGCACGCCAGCCTGGAAAACAATACCACTGCCCACTTGATTGCCGACATTGAACGGCTGCGCACCGAAGTGCTCAAGGCCGAGCAGATGCTGGTCTTTGGCGGATCATGGGGTTCCACCCTGGCGCTGGCCTATGCCCAAGCGCATCCGCAACAGGTGAGCGAGCTGATCGTGCGCGGTATCTTTACCCTACGCAAGGAAGAACTGCGCTGGTTTTACCAGGAAGGTGCCTCATGGCTGTTCCCGGATTACTGGGAAGACTATGTGGCCCCGATCCCGACGCAGGAGCGCGACGACCTGATTGCCGCCTATCACAAACGTCTTACCGGCGATGATCGCGAAGTGCAGATCAACGCGGCGCGCGCCTGGAGCCAATGGGAAGGCCGCACGATCACGCTGTATCCTGATCAGTCCAACACCCAGAACTACATTGCCGACCATTTTGCCCTGGCGTTCGCACGCATTGAAAATCACTACTTCACGCACGCCGGCTTTATGCAGGAAAACCAGTTGCTGGATAACGCCCATCTGCTCAAGGATATTCCAGGTGTGATTATCCAGGGCCGCTATGACTGCTGCACGCCGGCCAAAACCGCATGGGAACTGCACAAGGCCTGGCCCCAGGCCGAGTTTCATATCGTGCCCGATGCCGGCCACGCCTTTAATGAGCCGGGTATTCTCAAGCTGTTGCTGGAAGCCACCGACCGCTATGCGAAGCAGTAGCATCACCTGAAAAATAGCGTCACTTTAAAAAGTAGTAGCGCCGGAATAACCGGTTGGTGAAAGCAAAAAGCCGCGACAGCAATGCGCGGCTTTTTTATTTTAACGATTTCCCTGCTGTGCTGGCCCATTGCACCAGCCTCAACCCAGGACAATTATTCCACCTTCGGCCGGCAAAAGGCGACACGCAGCTCGCACTTAGCGCCCGACGTCACGAACCTGCATTTGTTCAACTTTTCGCCATCATTGAGCGACGTTGCCGGATTTTGCGAAACGATTAACGTGATCTAACATTTGTTAACTTTCGGGGTCTTCCGTTTGTCATGTATTCCATGAATAATAGCGCTACGCACGAACCGTGCTATATTGAAGTTGAGTGAAGTTGTCATTCACGATAACAAGGAGTCATACAAATGGGCATTCTCAGTTTTATCAAAGAAGTCGGCGAGAAAGTATTCGGTGGCAGCGAAGCGCAAGCAGCAACCCCCGAAGATCTCAAAAAGGAACTGGCCAAGCACGGCCTGAACGCTGATGGTCTGGATATCGCCGTTGATGGTGACAAGGTCACAGTGAAAGGCAATGCCGCAAGTACCGCAGACGCCGAAAAAATTGCAATCGCAATTGGCAATACGCAGGGCGTCGCTTCTGTAGACAACCAGTTGTCTGCCGCTGCAGCCGGAGAAGAATCCAACTTCTACACCGTCAAATCCGGTGATACCCTGTCTAAAATTTCCAAAGACCAGTATGGCGACGCCAACCAGTACCAGAAAATTTTTGAAGCCAACCGTCCAATGCTAAGCCACCCGGATAAAATCTATCCAGGCCAGGTTCTGCGCATTCCCAAGTAATTACCTGTGTTCAGCCTGAGCCCTGTCCAGGGGCATCAGGCCCCGGTTCGAGCCGATATCCCTATCGCGCACAACCGGCATGTGAACATGCCTGCCCTAGGTATTCACATAGACCTTATTGGCATGCATAGACAAACAAAACCCTGCGTATGAAAATATCGCAGGGTTTTTTATTGCATTCTGAATACAGCACATGCGTGATATGGCGAGACAGAGCGCGCCGCGCCGCCCTGATCGCATCAATCCGCGCCTCAGAACAAATGCCCAAGCACCGGCAAAATGTCATCCTTGTGCAGATAATTCAACAGAATAAAAAACGGCCCAGCCAGCAGAAAACACAGGGCTTCGCGCACGGTACGCCCCAGCGCCTTCATGGAAATTTCCAGGTTCTCCGGATTGTTCCAGTGGCGCAATGTCACGCCCAGGCGCGGCACATGCCTTTTATAATTCGTGTAGGGTTCGCCAAAAATCATCTCCAGCGTATCTTCTTCCTGCGCAATCACCCAGTTGAACACCAGATAGATCAGCCCACCGCTGATCAGGCCGGTGAGCAACGAGCCCGAGAGCAGCCCCATGCCGGTCACGCCCATAATGGAAAACACATACAGCGGGTTACGTGTGAGCGAATACGGGCCATGCGTCATCAGTTCGGTGTTCTTGCGACCGTTCAAATAAAGCGAAGACCAGATGCGCCCCAGCGCCCCGCACAGGATCAAGACCAGGCCGGCCGCCTGGATCAGGTCGTGCATAAGCGTGACGTTGCGCCAGGCCGATTCGGTAAACAGGGACACGGCAACAATAATAAGCGCAGCGCCAACCAGCAGCACACGCCGCAGGCGCTGCACGCGACCAAGGCGCTTGAGCCTGGCATAGACGGCCGAATCGGGTTTGGCTGGTATGGCGCGCGGGCCATGGGCACTCGCGGCGCCTGTAGCAGCACCGGCAGCGATCGTACTATCTGTAAATTCACTCAGGGACATATTGGGTACTCAAAAAAAATGCATCGCGCAAAAACCTGCGCGTATGCATCTTTATACCCAGTCGCTTATCAAATTATTGTTGAATAATTCGAAGCATATATTGCATGGCAATTCAATCCAATTGAGCAATCTTCGTTGCTCAATCGTCATTGAACCCGCTTATTTCTTGAAATTGCCAAATGCGCCCATGCCGCCTTTGAGGCCCTTTAAGCCGCCCATGGCACGCATCATCTTGCCCATGCCGCCTTTCTTGAACTGCTTCATCATGCCCTGCATCTGCTCGAACTGCTTGAGCAGCTTGTTCACTTCCTGCACCGGCACCCCGGCGCCGGCGGCAATACGACGCTTGCGGGTTGCCTTAAGCAATTCGGGCTTGCTGCGCTCTTGCGGCGTCATGGAGTTCAAAATGCCTTCGGTGCGACGCAATTGCTTCTCGGCCTGGCCGCCCTGGATCTGGCCTGCGGCCTGGGCAAATTGCGCCGGCAGTTTTTCCATGAGCGAACTCATATCGCCCATTTTCTTTACCTGCTGCAACTGCTCACGAAAATCATTCAGGTCAAAGCGATCGCCCGTCTTGATCTTGGACGCCAGCTTTTGCGCTTCGGCAATATCAATATTGCGCTGCGCCTGTTCCACCAGCGATACGATATCGCCCATGCCCAGCACGCGTTGCGCCATCCGTTCCGGGTGAAACACTTCCAGGCCGTCCAGTTTTTCGGACATCCCGATAAATTTCAGCGGCTTGCCCGTCACATGACGAACCGAGAGCGCCGCACCCCCGCGCGCATCGCCATCCAGCTTGGTCAGCACCACGCCGGTCAGGGGCAATGCCTCGCCGAAAGCCTTGGCCACGTTTACCGCATCCTGGCCCTGCATGGCGTCAACCACGAACAGCGTCTCAATCGGCTTGATCAGCCCGTGCAGCATGCTGATTTCCTGCATCATGGCCTCGTCCACACCCAGGCGGCCCGCGGTATCGACAATCAGCACTTCATAATGATGCTTGCGGGCGTAATCGACCGCAGCCAGCGCAATATCGCGCGGCTTCTGGTCGGCCGCAGAGGGAAAGAAATCTGCCCCCACCTGGCCGGCCACAGTGCGCAACTGTTCAATCGCCGCAGGGCGATAAACGTCGACACTGACGACCAATACTTTCTTTTTCGGGACCTTGCGACCGTTCTGGATCAGCTCGCCGGTGACCAGCAGGCGCGCCAGTTTACCGGTGGTGGTGGTTTTACCCGCCCCCTGCAAGCCCGCCATCAAAATAATGGCCGGCGGCGTGGTGGTCAGATCCAGCTCAGAGGCATCGGCGCCCAGATCGCCGCCCATCACGGCGGTCAGTTCCTTATGCACTACCCCGACCAGCGCCTGGCCCGGGTTCAGGCTGCCTGTAACATCGGTGCCCAGCGCCCGTTCCTTAACTTTGGCAACGAACTCGCGCACCACAGGCAGGGATACATCGGCCTCCAGCAGCGCCATGCGCACTTCGCGCAGCATCTCCTGGGTATTGGCTTCGGTCAGGCGCGCTTCCCCGCGCAGGGTTTTCATGGCCCGGGATAACCGGTTGGTCAAATTATCAAACATGGAATTTCACTGAAGTAAATGGGGGAATGGGCAAAACGGCTATACTATATGCCTGCAGGCCGAATCGCGCTATGCAGATCCGCTGATTGCTTATCCGGAAACACACGTCATTATTTTATGTCTTACGACATTGTATTTCACTCTCTGGCCACCGTGGCCTATCTGCTGCTCAGTTTACTAATTTGGCGGCCCCTGCTCGGCTCAAACCGACCTGTGCTGCCCGCCGCATCCTCTCGCTGGCTGCTGGCTGCCGTGATTATTGTGCATGGCGTAGCCGTGCACATGGCCATGCTGCACGAAAGCTCGCTGCGCCTATCCTGGTCGGTGGGCTTATCGCTCACCATCTGGCTGGGCATGATCGTGTTCTGGCTGGAAAACCTCATTAGCGACATCGGCGGCTTAAAACTGCTGCTTTTGCCCATTGCGGGGGTTATTTGCCTGCTGGCAGCCCTGTTTCCGGGCCACGACAGCCTGGTCATCCCGGTAGCCGACGCCTATTTCCAGGTGCACCTGCTGATTTCCATCGGCGCCTACAGTCTGATCGCGATTGCCGCCATTCAGGCGTTTCTGATGACCTCGCTGGACCGTTACCTGCACCAGCCAGTACAAGCCCGCGCCGAACGCTCGGTGTTTGCCCGGGCGCTGGAAGAACAACCGCCGCTGCTGGTCCAGGAAAAAATCCTGTTTCGCCTGATCTGGATCGGTTTTGTCCTGCTGACCCTGTCCATTGTCACAGGTGTGGTCGTTTCCATGAGACTGACCGGCGTGATGCTGCCGTTTGACCACAAAACCATATTTACCATGATGTCATGGGTGGTTTTCGGGTTGCTGCTGCTGGGGCGTGCCCTGCGTGGCTGGCGCGGCCGCTTTGCCCTGCGCTGGACCCTGGTGGGTTTTGCCCTGCTCATGATTGCTTACACCGGCACCCGCTTTATTTTTGATGTCATGTTGCACAAAGGAGGTGCCTGATGCGCTTTATTATTACGATCGTCCTGCTTTGTGTGCTCTATCTGGTGCTGCGTCACTTTCTGCGCAGCTTTATCCGCAAGATCAATGACGGCGCAGCGGCGCAGGCTGCCCGCGCCTCAGGTGCCGCGCGGGCCAGCCTTCCTGAAGAAGATATGGTGCAATGCGCCCATTGCGGCGTGTATCTGCCTGCCTCGGAAGCGATCACGCAACAGGGCCGCCAGTGGTGCAGCCAGGACCATGCCAGACTGGGTGTGAAATAGCACGCGCAACAATATGCCTTTGAACGGTCCGCCTATGACAGACGAAATATGACTATGACCGAAGATCTTAAACTGGACCGACGCGGCTGGCTGTGTCCACAGCCCGGGGTCCGACATATCCGCTCTCCCAACCAGGACCGCCGCCCCCTGCTGGAAAATATCTCCCTGCTGGTGATCCACAATATCAGCCTGCCCCCCAACCAATTTGGCGGGCCACATGTACAGCAGCTTTTTACCAACACCCTGAACCCGGATGAACACCCGTTCTTTGCAGAGATTGCCGACCTGCGCGTCTCGGCGCACTTTTTTATCGGCCGCAACGGGCGCATTATCCAGTTCGTGAGCACCGACAGGCGCGCCTGGCACGCAGGCGCATCGCGTTTTGACGGACGTGATCGCTGCAACGATTTTTCCATCGGCATTGAACTGGAAGGCACAGACTTTACCCCCTTTACCGACGAACAATACCTGCAACTGGCGGCGCTTACCACCGTCTTGCGCAACCGCTATACGCTTAAAGCCGTACGCGGCCACGAACACATTGCCCCCAAACGCAAGACCGACCCGGGGCCGTATTTCGACTGGCATTGGTATAAACGGCTGACAGGATGGGATTGGCGGCAGATGCCTGAAGGCATTGCAAGCCAACGGCTGGTGCGGGTGTAGTGATCTAAACGGATCATTATGCCCATCACACCTAGTCGATTCGGGTATTGGTGATCGCTAGCCAGGCCAGTATAGTAAGCATGCGCATGTCTGGGAAATAGACCCACTTGTTGCGCAACCCATTATCTGCCACCTTATCCACGTTGATGAGTTACATATAACGTTTGCGAGAGAGGTAACATCATGCCTTCCATTCGATCACGAGTTCAAAAACATAGGCAAAATTTGCGTGCCGCGGGATTACGACCTGTACAAATTTGGATACCCGACACCCGCCGTCCAGACTTCGAGCAGGAATGTCGCCGGCAATGTCGCATAGTCGCGCTATCAGACTCTGCCGACCCATCACTGCACCAGTTCATGGACGGAACCTTAACTGTCGTAGAGGGCTGGACAGAATGATGCGTGGCGACTTGGTAACCATCGCCACACAAGGCGAATTTGGCAAAATGATGCAATGCAATTTGCTGGGATTGCATCAATAGAAATAAAAATGCAGCCCCGAAAGTATTTTCCGGGACTGCATTTCATACTAGCGGACAGATAGTCACGCTAACCGACGATGTAAAAATTAATCCTAAACGTCGACCATCATTGCACAGTCGTTTGCTTAGCTTTTGAGCAGCAAGCCATTCAGGCGTTTTACATACGCGGCCGGGTCGGCAATTTGCGCGCCTTCGGCCAGCATGGCCTGATCCAGCAGCACATGCGCCCAATCGTCAAACGAATCGTCTGCGGCGCCCTTGATTTTTTCAATCAAGGCATGCTCGGGGTTAATCTCCAGCACTGGCTTGATATCCGGTGTTTCCTGGCCAGCCGCCTTTAACAGGCGCAGCAGGTGCGGGCTCACATCGTTCTGGCCAACCACCACGCAGGCAGGAGAATCCACCAGACGGTTCGTGACTTTGACTTCCTTCACAGACTCGCCCAGAGACGCTTGCAGGCGCTCCAGCAAAGGCTTAAGGGACTCGGCCACTTCTTCCTGATGCTTTTTCTCTGCTTCGTCTGTGAGCTTGTCCAGATCCAGGCCACCTTTGGCTACAGACACAAAAGACTTGCCGTCGAACTGACGGAAGTGCGACAGCATCCATTCGTCTACACGGTCTGACAGCAGCAGAACCTCGATGCCTTTCTTGCGGAAGATCTCCAGATGCGGGCTGTTCTTGGCAGCGGCAAAGCTGTCGGCCGTCACATAGTAAATGGCTTCCTGCCCTTCTTTCATGCGGGAGATATAGTCTGCCAGCGTCACATTCTGGATGGCATCGTCATTATGGGTAGAGGCAAAACGCAGCAGCTTGGCGATGCGCTCCTGGTTGGCGATATCTTCGCCCGTGCCTTCCTTGATTACCTGACCGAACTCTGTCCAGAAACCGGCATAGTCTTCAGCACGATTTTCTGCCAAATCTTCCAGCAGGCTCAGGATACGCTTGGTAGAGCCTTCGCGGATCGCCTTCACATCGCGGCTTTCCTGCAGGATTTCACGCGACACGTTCAGCGGCAAGTCGGCCGAATCAATCACCCCGCGCACAAAGCGCAGGTAGGACGGCAGCAACTGCTCGGCATCATCCATAATGAAAACACGTTTGACATAAAGTTTGACGCCGCGACGCGCTTCGCGATCGTACATATCAAACGGTGCGTGTTTGGGCAAATATAGCAACTGTGTATATTCGCTGCGACCCTCTACGCGGTTATGCGTCCAGGCCAGCGGCTCTTCAAAATCGTGGCTAACGTGTTTGTAGAACTCGGTATATTGCTCGTCTGTAATGTCATTCTTGGCACGGGTCCACAGCGCACTGGCCTGATTAATGGTTTCCCACTCGTCCTTTTTGACCTGCTCGCCCTTCTCTGAATCGTACTCTTCCTTCTGCATCAGCACAGGCAGGGAAATATGATCGGAATAGCGGCGCAGCACTTCGCGCAGCTTCCAGCCGCTTAAGAAATCATCTTCTTCGGCACGCAGATGCAGCGTCACACTGGTGCCGCGCTCTGTTTTCTCGGTATCGGCAACAGTAAACTCGCCCTGCCCTTCAGATTCCCAGAACACCGCCTGGTCCACCGGCTCGCCGGCACGACGGCTGACAACTGTTACCTTGTCGGCAACAATAAACGAAGAATAAAAGCCCACGCCGAACTGGCCGATGAGCTGGGCGTCTTTTTGCTTGTCGCCCGAGAGCTGGGAGAAGAACTCCTTGGTGCCGGAACGGGCGATGGTGCCCAGGTTGGCTACTGCCTCGGCCTTGGTCAAACCGATACCGTTATCGGCAATCGTGATGGTGCGCGCATCCTTGTCGTAGCTGACGCGGATTTCCAGGTCTGCGCCGCCTTCGAGCAACTCGGGCTTGTCGATTGCCTCGAACCGCAGCTTGTCACACGCGTCTGACGCATTGGAGACCAGCTCACGCAGGAAAATTTCCTTATTGCTGTACAGGGAATGAATCATCAAATGCAGAAGCTGCTTTACTTCTGTCTGGAAACCCAGCGTTTCCTCTGCTTTTTTCACGGTAGTATCGGATTGACTCATGGTAACTTTTCGTTAAATTGGATGGATAATGGTGAAAAATGGGGCAAAACAGCCGGTTTTACGGCAATTTCGCCCTTGTATCCGATAGTAGTGGGGACGCCGGGAGGGTTTTCAAGGGGAAAAGTGGGAAATTGGCAGGGAAATGAGGATTTTTTATTAGTAAGCGCGTGGGAATGGCGCAAGAAAAAGAATATGGGTATAATTCCGCTCTTATCTGCAATACCCTCCATACCTGCCCGGGTGGTGAAATTGGTAGACGCAGGGGACTCAAAATCCCCCGCCGCAAGGCGTGCCGGTTCGATTCCGGCCCCGGGCACCAGCTTAAAATCCCTAGCGTTTATAAGGCTCTAGCGCGATTCGTAGCTTCCACCCCGATACAGGGGGATTTCCCAAGATTGCGAGTTAGGTACAGTTTCGGTACACTGATGAAGCGCCGCGTGTACTTTTTGGAGCTTTCCCTCGTATGGCTACTATCGTCAAAACCCCTTCTGGAACCTGGAAAGCACTCATTCGCAAGACAGGCTGGCCTACCACATCTAAAACATTTCGAACCAAACGTGATGCTGACGACTGGTCACGCCGCACCGAGGATGAAATGGTACGCGGGGTGTTTATCCAGCGAGCTCCGGCTGAGCGGATGACACTCGAAGCTGCTCTGACTAGATATCTACGAGAAGTGACTCCCACCAAGCGCGAATCAACCCGAATTTCCGAACACAAGAAAGCGCAACCGCTGCTTAGACATCTTGGCAAATACTCGTTGGCCGCTTTGAATGCGGATATTGTCGCTCAATATCGCGACATGCGGTTGGCAGGCGATCCTGATGAAAACGGCAAACCGGTGCCGCGCAGCAATAACACCGTACGACTGGAACTGGCCCTGCTAAGCCATATGTTTACCATTGCTATCAAGGAATGGGGCATGGGACTGCCCTTCAATCCCGTGGCCAATATCCGACGCCCTGCCCCAGGTGCTGGGCGGAATCGCCGATTGACGGCGGCAGAGAACAACCGACTACTGACTGCCGTTGATGCATATTCGAATCCGATGTTCAGCTGGATTGTCCGGATTGCCCTGGACACAGGGATGAGGCTGTCTGAGATCGGTGGATTACGACTCGGCCAGGTTGATCTGCAGAAGCGGATTGTTAAGCTGGATATTACGAAAAACTCCTCTCCGCGTACCGTGCCGCTGACTAAGGCAGCTACAGCAGCATTCCAAGCGGCAATTGATAACCCCATTCGCCCACCAGAGACCGATTTGATATTTTTTGGCGAGCCTGGTCGAGATGGCGTCCGCCGGACCTATTTATTTGACAAGGCCTGGACTGACGCCAAGAAAGCTGCGGGATTGGTTGATTTCCGATTTCACGACCTACGGCATGAAGCCGTTAGTCGGCTGGTAGAGGCAGGACTATCAGATCAAGAAGTCTCGGCAATCAGCGGACATAAGTCCATGCAAATGCTGAAACGGTATACCCATCTTAGGGCTGAAGATTTGGTAAGCAAACTGGACAAGCTGGAACGATGAATACCGGCAGACATTTGTACAGTTCGAAAGTCTACGTTAGCCCAGAAGTACCTTTGATATCTATATGATGGTAGCATTCACGTAATACCATTTCACTTGGAGCGCTCTATTAGCTGCCCAAGCCTGCAAACATAGATCGAATTTGTTCGGTAGCATTTAGCCGTGACGATACGGGTTGCACGGGATGGTAGTTTTCTTCTTCCTCTGCTTGCTCGTACTCGATAAGTGTCTCCCGGCGACGCTCTATTTGCGCAGCAACATCTCCTGGCAAAACCCTATTATTAATCATCAGCTCCGTTAGATCTAACTCAAAGCCATCCAACTCGTCCACAGAACCATAATCAAGAAGGATCGAACTGAGATCCGAGATGCGTCCTTGAAGCGCTTTTTTATGAGCACGGGTCGCGACATCCGCATCCATGCCAAATTCAGCTAGCGCCCCGGCTATAGCATCGATATCGTCAAAACTTAGCTCTCCACCTCGTTCAGAAAGAAACTGCGCAACTGCTCCAAATAAAGCGTTACCAGCCATACTCATCACATCATGCGGAAGCTGCGACATAGACAATGCCTCAAGCACCCATCGAGAAAGATCAGCTTCATCAAGCTCGATTTCCGAACCGCTGAGTTCGGCGACACTGGCCCGAACAAATTCCAGAGACTTCTCAGATCCCAGTTGATCGTACACATCAACGGACAGTCCCAATCGACCCAATGGCGTCCCAGAAGCAACACACATAGTCCGATCGATAGCTGCCTCCCAGAGAGAGCCATCAATCGCCAAACCACTATCGTGCCTTACAGCTTCTACGTAATGATCCCACGTACTCTTCAGTTCATAAAATAGGGTTGCAGCGTCGACCGCCACGGAGAAGAACCGATCCTCTCGAACAGCACGTTGCAAAAAGTCGCGGATGCCCGGGTTAGCAAAACGCACATGTCGGTCTTCAATCGCAATCGCTGAGCCTTCAAGCTCTTTCAGCGCCGCCCGAAATTTCACTGGAATTTCAGCCCGCCCTATGCTTAAGCCCATCGCCGCAATCATCCGCTGGAATGCTCCTTCCAGCGCTTGGAGGCCGACCCGACCTTCATTGAAGAATAGCGCCAGCATGAGCCCACGTGCCTCTTCAGTGAAGTGATTACGATAGGGCTTCTCCCACAACTCTTGTGGATTGTCGAGAACGTGTTGAACGGTTTCTCGGATCGGATGGTCCGCGACGGAAATATAGTCAGCAGTTGTCAGTAGATCAATCAATCGTGGATTAAAATTTCGATGATCAATGATTTTAAGAAAGAAATCATCTCTGAGCAGCGCCCTTCGCTCATCCAGGCTGATATCGGCGAAGTAGATATGATTGTAGAGTATCTGTGCCTTTGTTGCGCGAGTGTAGTGTCCCACGCTGAGAGTAAATTGCGCAGCGTTAACCTTGGTGGCACTGAGGCGACTGGAATGGGCCTGAGCTTGCCGAAGAATATAGTCCCGAGTCGTCAGAACGAAACGGATATTCCTATTTGTTCTGACTCTTTCCAAAAACGGCGGGAAGCGCTGATCCGTGCGACGGATTAGATCAGAGGATAGCTGAATTTGTCCCAAAAAGTCATCGAAGAAAACCAGCCGTTTTTCGTCTTCGCTCGCGATTGCAAAAGCTTCTCCGATATCGTCGATAACTGAGATCCTCCATCCTTGCTCTGCATGCAACCATACTAGCATTCGTGCCAACGTGCTCTTTCCCACACCGGGCTCGCCAGCGATAATCAAAACGCCATTTTTCTGTAGGATCGCTTCGGCCTCTGAAACGCTGTCGTTTTGCACGAACTTAGGAACCATAGCCTTGATCAGGTCCAATTCGGCCTGCGTTCTGTTGTAGACACCACTGTGTAGAATGCGTTCGAGCACCTCTGTGCTCGCCAACCAAAGTTTGAAGTGCTTCTTGTGGACCCCTGAATGTCGGCCGATCAGGTTGTTTAAATCGGCTCTACCAAGAATATCCTGCAGGCCAAGCGGTGCGGCGGGTATGGCATCCTGCAGCTTTTTTTTCAACATAGGAGTCAGCGACACTGACGTAACAAAAATGTACCGTGCGGGCTTGAGGCGCGCGACTTTGTCATTTTCCGCACGAGCGGACCGCACCAACGAATCCGACCTAGCATCTGCATAGTGCTTAGCTTGCACAACAGTGCTTCCTTCTGCAGTAGCGAAGCGAAAGTCGATGCCAAGATCACGTCCCGGCCCGAAGCTCTCAAACAACAGGCCGAACTCAGCTTGAAGTAGGTCTCTAACTAGTTCTTCGAAGTCCAGCGGGGAAAGCGCTCGAAAATCGTACATTGCTACCGCTCCACGAGAAATAATTGCACTCGGCAACCGCACCTCGCCCAAAGCGTTAGGCGAAGCACAGAATCTTTACACAAAGCTGCTCAAGAGGCTCCGGCCGATAATCATTGTCCCAAAACCATGCTAGCCGTGCACCAATGTGCAGGGCATTTTTGGAAAGCTCACCTGCCATACCGCACTGCACGGTGGCGTAGTTCGCGGATTCAGTCCAAGCGGCATCGGAGACGGCGGCCTTGACCGAAGCACCCATGTCATGGGGCCATACAACATGAGTATCAGTTAGGACCGTGACCGCCGGAAAAGGCGTCATGTATTCACCGTTTGCCACGCGCAATAATGCGGAGTTGTCGCGCTCATGCATTGCCCGGTTCTTCTGATCATCAGCATCCGCATCGAAGATTAGCAAAGTTGGAATTTCTAATCCCTTTGCGATAATCAGCGGATATAGGAGAGCACTCTTCCCGTTTGCAGGAACAACATGAACACCTCGGCGCCGGAACTCGTCCCATCGTCCCGAAACCACAAGCCATGAATGAATGTACGCCACATCTTCTAATCCTTCGACCAAGACAACCCGCTGGGCGAAAAACATTTCATTCAACGCAGGCTGCAGAACCTGATGGACTTTTGCAAGTGCCCCCTCCGCTTTCATAGGAATGGCCCCCTTTGCATTCGCAAAAACAGCCGAAAAGCGATCATAGTCGTAGCTACAAATCACAGAGTGCTGGCTTCCCGCTACTCTACGGACGACGCGTATGTCTTCGAACGCCTCACCTGATACGAAATGCGGACTGTGCGTAGTGATAAGAATCTGCGCCTCGCGCTCGCTAAGACGATGCAAAACGTTGGACAAATGCCGAGCCTGAGGTGGGTGTTGATACAGTTCTGGCTCTTCACAACCCAAAATTAGAGTCGGCCCCTGATCACCCGACTCTGCTAACTCTTGCAATAGGGCCAACAAGAACGAGCGCTGTAGTCCATGTCCAAAGCGAGACAACTGTCCTTCGAATGCACCCTCACTGGCCAGTATAGCAGCCAACGGCTCTTCCACTTGGACAGACTTCTTGGGATCCTGCCGCCACTCCACACGCAACGCGGCCTCCGGATGTGCCCATTCCGAAATACGCTGCGCGAGTGACGTTGAGATTTCGTCTAGTGCGCCCTGATTATCCAAGAGCAGCTTCCTGTACTCCTCCTGAGCACTGGTCGCGATCAATTTGATACGGTCAGTGAAATTCACCTTTCCCCGCACCGCGCGGGCCAGTAGACGGCCAAGCGCACTATTTTTCATCTCGGCCTCTTCATCCGAAGCGTCCTTGACTGCGGGCACATACACCCACTGCACGTACTTAGCTAGTCGATTGGATCCCTTGCTCACACCATAGAACTGGTCTTCGCTAGGAATCAGCACACATTCCGCTGGCCTGGCAGTTTCATATGCATGAAGCGCTGTCGCCATGGCATCCTTAGTGCCGGCAGCTGGTAGCTCCGGAAGGATGTTTCGAAGATCCACGTAGATGGCCTTAAGATCAGCCGCCGAAGCACCATCATTCGCCGCTTTGAAATACGGCGCCAGTGCTGGCATTGCCAGACGCTGACCGTACTGCTTGACGACGGCATGACCTGATGCATCATCAAACCTCGCCATAGCTGAAATTACTAAAACACCATGGCGAAAGTACTCTGCAAAGTCGGCCTGAGCCTCAGCACTTAAGTCGACGAACTCGACTGTAATTTCAATTGGATCGCCAACATTCCTCCCATGAAAATCCTCTGCCTGCAATGTAGTCAGATCGGTAGCCACATTATGGGTCTCCCGAAAGAAGATGTTCAACGCACAAAGGACCGTCGACTTTCCTGCCCCATTTGCACCGACCAACCGGTTGTATCGATTGAGTTCAACTTTCTGATCAACAAACGATCGAAGATTCCTAATATGTATAGACTTAATCCGCATTGTTTCCCTCTGGAAATCGTCTTCTATTTATATTGCATAGCGCAGGTTGCTTATTCTCTAGCGCATATTCTACGTTGCAGAGCTGGAGACCACCCCATTTGCGACTACGAAGTTCGCGGTCCGGAGCACGCCTTTAACTTAGAGTTGTTCGCCATCCGATCTCTACGACTTCCTAGGATTCACAAGCACCTAGTGTGGCTCGCTATTGGCTAAAATTATTGTGCGTCCTGCTCCACCAATTTCTTCATATAAGCATGTTAATGTATCCTTACCATTTTTGTATCAAATTGAAACCAAATAACAACAAAATTCTCTTTGCGGCCCGGGATCTCTGATTGCTCTCTGCTAATTTCAGCCAATCCCGTGGTAGCATATCGTTTCATTTATGTAACTGCGTGCCATCCATGCCTGCCCTTCACGGGCGTATTCAACCAAACAACTGGCGTGCAACGGAGAATTCTTTATGGCAGGCTCGACCTTTCAGACCAACCCTTACCACCTCTACAAGCTGCTGGAAGAATGCGACCGTGGGGTTATGCAGTTACCAGATTTTCAGCGCAGTTGGGTTTGGGACGAGGATCGCATAAAGAGCCTGATTGCTTCAGTATCACGAGCCTTCCCTGTGGGGCACTGATGACTCTGGATACAGGTGGAGAGGTGAACTTCAAACCGCGTCCAATTGAGGGCGCACCAGATCGGGCAAAGAACGAGTTGCCACGCTCACTACTGTTGGATGGCCAGCAGCGTATGACCTCACTGTATCAAGTGACTCTACGCGACAAAGTGGTCGAGACAGTAACGCCAAAGAATAAGAAGGTGAAACGCTGGTTCTACATCGACATTCGTAAGGCACTGGAGCCAGGAGTTGACCGCGAAGAAGCAATCGTCAGCGTGCCCGAGGATAGGATTATCCGCAAAGATTTTGGCCGCGCAGTGTTCTTAGACTTGTCCACGCCCGAGCACGAATATGATGCACTTATGTATCCTGTGACTCGTGTATTCGACTGGGATCGCTGGCAAGACGGGTTTGATCAGCAGTGGAAGGGGGATATCTACGATTCCACTCGTGAGATCTTCCGTACATTCAAGCGGGAGGTATTGGAGAATTTCAAGTACTACTGCCTGCCCGTGATTTCACTAGATCGCTCGACATCCAAGGAGGCTGTCTGCGTGGTGTTCGAGAAAGTCAACACCGGTGGAAAACCGCTAGACGCCTTTGAACTGGTCACGGCAATGTATGCAGCTGAAGGTCACCAATTGCGCAGAGATTGGTATGGCGACCATGACCATCGAGGCCGGCACCAGCGTTTCGTAGACACGATGCGCGCAGCAGGTTCGCGGGCGGGAATCATCGCCAACGTCAGCAATACGGATTTTCTGCAGGCGATCTCTCTTTTCTACACACGAGAGCGTCGTCAGCAAGCCGAAAACAACGGCAAACAGGGAAAGGAACTACCCGCTATCACTGGAAACCGGCAGGCGTTGTTGAGCTTGCCGCTCACCGCATACAAACAGTTTGAAAAGCAGGTCGAAGACGGTTTTATACGGGCAGCGAAATTTCTGCATATGTTACACATCTATCGTATTTTCGATTTACCTTACCAGTCACAGATTGTGCCGCTTGCGGCAATCCTGGCAGATATCGGCGATGCATGGGAGCATGAAGCCAATCGAGCCAAGCTAGTACGGTGGTATTGGAACGGCGTGTTTGGGGAGCTGTACGGGTCAACGGTAGAAACACGCATCGCCAAAGACTTTACGGAAGTACCTGTTTGGCTACAAGGCGGGCCGGAACCCACCACAGTAAGTGAGACGATCTTCCGCGCGGACCGCCTCAAAACCATGCGCATGCGACTTTCTGCAGCCTATAAAGGCATGAACGCCCTGCTAATGAAAGAAGGAGCACAGGATTTTCGCTCCGGCCAAAAATTTGATCACACCGTATTCTTTGGTGAAAATGTAGATATCCACCATATTTTTCCACAAGACTGGTGCAAGAAACAAAACATCAAACCGGCGGTGTATGACTCCATTATCAACAAGACCCCATTGTCGTTCCGTACCAATAGGATGATCGGAGGAGTCGCGCCTAAGGAGTATTTAATGAAATTAGAAAAGGGCGACAGGCAAACACCCGCTATTGGGCAGGACCGGATAGATGCTTATCTTCGATCGCATTTGATTAACCCAGACATTCTACGCAGAAACGATTTTGAAGCATTCATGGTCGACCGACAACGACAGCTGCTCAACCTCATTGAGCAAGCGACCGGCAAGGGCGCCTACACTGGAGCGGAACCAGAGGAAGGGATCGACATGGAGGCTGATGTGGATACAGCCGAGGCCGAAATGGTCATCCCTGGATGAGAAAAAAATATCTGTGACGTCAGAAATTACGCTTGCGCTCTACCTAATTTCGATGTTGCACGAATGAAGTTTTGGAGATATACATATGACCGAATTTAAAGATCGGGGTAATGCAATTAGGGCGCAAGCGAAGCAGCTTGTGCTCGAGTTCATGCAAAAAACTTCCAAATGCCAAGCTGGTGCTGAAGGAATGAGGCTTGCTGAGATCTTTCGCGAATGCGGTTTTGACTGGGGAGATTATCCAAAATCCACGGCATCCAATCAGCAGTACTGGATAGTTGCTCTAGTTCAAGAGCTTGCAGCAGAAGGGAAGGCTGAACGGGTTTCCGAGTCTGGGCCATGGCGCTTGGTCTCTCATTCAATCTAACATGCCAAATCAAGTGCCTAAAGCTTGTACTCACAACTGCTATATCGTACCAGAATCTAAAGCACACCATCTTCGGTATCATTTTGGTCATGGTAACGAGTTGAGATCAGACTCCGCTCAGCGAAGTTGGTCGCGTTCGGGTTAGCATCATACATACGAAGTGAAAAACAATAAGACTGGTAAGTGCTGGTTTAATTGAATCGCTTAAGACAGCGGATTGACAATCCGATCCGCGTCACTTCGGATGCCGTACAGTAGCCTAAGTGACAAATCCGCTTCTACTACAGACTAACAATAAAAACTCGGCAGATGTATTAAAACTAATCGGAACCTCTTGGATATCTCCGCAACATGGGCTGAGACCGCTTCCGGCGGGTCAACGCGCCTTTCGGCTTCCGTTTATACGCTGATGCACTATCGTATCAAATATCGAAAAGAACATGCGGAGTTCTTCTTGCTTTAGCAAAAGCTCGTCGATTCGACTCGTAATTCTTATATTAAATGTCATATTGGGAAATATTGACATGTAGTCTTGGCTTCCACAGCTGTTTCGCGTCGCGAAACTTTTCCGGTTTCAAAGGTAGGTACCTTGGCACTGGTATTTAAGCGAGGCATCTCCGAAGTGTAAACATGCCCATAGTGCCTTTTCTCCCACAGGAAAAGGCACTGGGTAAATTTGATATTTATCGATATAATTTGAGATTATTTGATAATTTTATAGACTACAATGTAGTTGTGAGCGTACTTTAGGATTACGGTAATGAGTAACGATGAAAAATTGAAAGAGTTCAAATCCAGAAATTTGCCAAAAGCCAGCAATGCTTTATTCCAAATTCAACCACAAATTAACGATCTCTTAGAAAATGGCTATACCAAACAACAGGTATTTGAGTTTGTAGATTTTCTAGGTTTAGAGGTTTCGCGTGCCACAGTTTTTCGATGGATCAAAAAGAACGTTAACAATTCGAGCCTTTTACCCCAAGAAAGTGAAATTGCGAACAAAAATGCACCACATCGAGATCGTCTGGATCAATTTCTAGGTAAATCCCTGGAAGAACAATTAAAGGAGATGCGCTAAGCTAGTTTCCAGCGGAGTAGTAAGCCACTGAAATATGCGGATTTGAACAACCACATAAATTGAACTGGTCTCGATCTGATCTGACAGACACTGCATGAAAAACGGGTAACTGTCAGATCATATTTGAGCGAGTACAAATAAAGCAATCACAATTCCTATTGCTTTATTTCTCACCCTGTTCTGTTAATGAGAGGGGGAATTGACCGTCGAAAGTGCTTGTAATACGGCAGTTTGCATAAGCGTCACAGCAGCGCGTTGCGCTTCAAGCGGAACGCCATCATCACTTAAGGTTGGGCGGGCATTCCAGCCGCATACCAATCCTGCATCAATTGCCGTCTTTAAAATGCGTTCAACATAGTCAGCAGTCACAAGGAGATCAGGTCTTTTAATAATGAAGGCAATGAGCGCTGTTACCGCGTAACCACCCCAGTCGGAAATGGCTGCAGTCAGAACGACGTCTGCCACGACGGCTGAAGCAATGCCACCGCCGCAATGACAACGACATTTCTCTCCTGCCGGTTGAATTGTTTTCACCTCGGTGATTGCCCCGAATCCAACCTCGTTGCCTGCATCACCAATGCCGCAAGTCAGAATATTTCGATCTCTGGCCATCTCAAATAGCGGTGCGGCGTCATAATGTACTTCGTGCCATGGGTTACCGGTTGCACCATGAATAACCCCCTTGTCATTTACTGAGAGTAGTTCAATCGCGATGACTGCTGCCAGCGCAAGTTCGTCCAATATTCTTTCTGAAAATTTTTGACCCGCCTCGTCGTCTTCAGGACTGATATGCAGAGATACCGCATCCACCCGGCGATCATTAGAATCTATTTTTAAGTTTAACTCAGCCGCTTTCAGTACTGCTTTTAATGGTTCTATAAAGCGTTCCACAGTTGCAATATGTACTTCGACTCCAAGTCCCAAAGTCAGTACCCTTGCCAGGGAAACAGCACCTAGTATTCCATCGACCTCACCTGTGGGCAAACTCGGATATCCACCCGCGCCACACAAAATAAGTACTCGATCCCCTGACGCTACGCGACTAATTATTGACTCTGCCATTTGGGTACTCAATGGTGTGCTACTACGTTTTCTAACAGCGTCATACAAAAGGTGCGCGACTCCTCTGGGCATATTCCCTATGGGTCGAAGTTCCGCTGTCATTATCTGGTCTATGTATTGGCCAACTACGTTTGCCATGATTTTTACTCCTGTGTGTACAAATTGACTTGCTACGGTTGTGTCTTATTGGAAAGCTCTGGTCTGAGTCGCAGGGCAAGAGCAACACATGCCCCTATGATCATGACTGCGGCAACAACAAACATGGCTGGTTTATAGCTACCGGTATTGGTTTGAATAACCCCTGTTATATATGGAGCGATGAAACCCGCAATGTTAGCCAGTCCGCCTATCAAACCTATGCCCGCTGCAGCTGCGCCACCTGTGAGAAATTTTGTCGGCAATTGCCAAAATATGGGAATGACGCAATAGCTTCCTGCCGCCGCTATAGAAATAGCGATCATTTTGTAGGTTGTACCTGGCAGGTATAATGCGATTGCGATAGCGAAGGCGCCAATCAATAGTGGAATCGCCGCGTGAAGCAAGCGCTCGTTATGGCGATCAGAACTTTTTCCTACGAACCAAACTGCGACGACTGCTGCAGAAAACGGTATTGCAGTAAGTAAGGCGATTTGAATTAAAGAGAACTCAACGCCCGTGTCACGGGAAAAGCTATCGATCACCTGGGGAAGGAAAAAAGATAAGGCATATCCCCCCATATTTACTGAAAACGCGATCGCACCGATTGCGTATACTCTCCAATCTTTAAGCGCAGCGAATGCATCACTTGAGCCGTGCTTAAGAGCGTTGTTTTGCTCCTTATTTAGCGCCGCCACCAAACATGTTCTTTCTTCCAATGTAAGCCAGGGGGCTTTATCAGGATGGCTAGGTAAATACACCAAGGCATATAGTCCTATTAGCACGGCAGGCAGGGCTTCGATAAAAAACATGACGCGCCACCCGGGCAGTCCAAACAATCCATTTCCATATTCAAGTATCAACGCAGATATAGGAGCGCCAATTACCACGGAAAACGGAATCGCTATTATAAAAAGCGCTACCATACGAGCTCGCACTTTGTTCGGAAACCAAATACTCAATAAATAAATAACACCTGGGACGAAGCCTGCTTCCGCGATACCTAGCAAAACTCTGACGATATAGAATCCCGTTTCCGAATGAACAAAGCTCATAGATGCGGATATTATTCCCCAGGTGATCATTATTCTTGCGAGCCAGATACGAGCCCCGACTTTATGCAAGATAATATTGGAGGGCACTTCAAAGAGCACGTAACCCGCAAAGAACAAACCGGCGCCCAGGCCATATGCTGCAGTGGAAAGACCTAAATCGACATTCATCGATGCCGCGGCAAAACCAATGTTGACCCGATCTATATAATTGATCAGGTACATAAGCATGACCAATGGCATTATTTTTTTGATTGCCTTGTCTATGGCAGATTTCAGGAGCGGATCTGCTTGATAATTGCCTGAGTTCATTTTTGAAAACCCTTAATATACGGTGTATTTATATGATATACAGTGTATATTATTGAGATTCGTTTTAATCGTCTATAAGTAGAAGTACTAGGTAACGATTGCGTTGTTTGCAAAGTTACCTAGCTTCATTAACATATTTAAAAGCGTCAATGGCCACTTCAAAACCTGCTCCAGTTACCGCCGATACAATAGCCGCTACCGCACTTGAAATTGCAAAAAAAAGCGGTCTGGAATCGATATCATTCAGGAATATTGCAGCCGAACTTCACATCTCACCGATGACAATATATAAGTTCATCGATTCTAAAGAGACGCTGCTGGATCAGATTCTGTTGCAGGTGATTAATCGCATGGAGATTCCATATAGCAGTACCGGCGAATGGAAATCCCGCATTATTGACATCATGATCGCCTGGCAGGAGTTACTGCTTTTGCATCCGTATGCTGTGCAGATTTTGGTGAACAGGAGGGTTCCTGCCGGTTCGCAAGGCCTCGGCAGGCTGGAGGAACATGTACTTGCAGCGCTGGAAGATGGTGGTATAACGAATGACGCTGCAGTGAAAGCGTTTTGGCAAATTTTCTCCATGACTTTAGGACAAATCGTTGTTGATCTATCGAGAGCTAAACTTGACAGAACTGCACAAGAATTAGCGGGAAACGATATGGCAAACACTGCAAGAAATCATGGTTTCACGCGGGTTGAAAGACTTGCTGCCAGGTTGGCAGATACGCATTTGAGAGGCAATTTGGCTGAATCTCTGGCCACTCTTTTAGCAGGAATTTATAACAAGAATAATGATTAAGCGGGTGCCGATGTTCGTCGGCCGCCGGCATGAGCCTGTCGGAAATTACACAGTTCGAGCGATGGATGAAGGAAGCCGGCTTATTGGCTGCATCAGCGGCAGAACCGGCGGTACCTGTCAGATGATGTTTGAGCTAGTACACATAAATAGAGTGCTAAGCCGCGATTGAAATCGCCCGAGTTTATTCCCGAAAGTTTCGCGTCGCGAAACTCTTCCGGTTTCAAAGGTGGAAACCTTGGCACTGGTATTTAAGTGAGGCGTCGCCGAAGTGTAAACATACCAATAGTGCCTTTCTTAGGCCATCAAAGCTTGTAGATAATTCTGGGATTATTTGGGATTTATCCGGACAAATCCGGATTTTTTTGATGAATTCCGGATTTTTGCGAACGAAGTTTGTTATTTTTAAATAAATTTTTTCAGGTAAAAATACGTATTTTGGACGATTTAGAGTCCTTATGAAGGGATCTAAAATAGGAAAACCTCCCATTGGAACCCCAACACTCATATAGCAAAACACATCTGATCTGACAACGTCATACCGTATCTTTACGCCGTACCTCAAAGGTCGCAACATCACTGCCCACGAACTGGATCATCATGAATACGAGCGAAGTACACTGCTCTGTCAATTAATAAACAGCCCAAACAGTCGATTCGCGGATTTTCAGCGTCGTTTTGCAGCTTCTCGGGTATGTATTTATTGTTATTGCGAAATTTGATGAATGATTTACGATTTCTGAGGTAGGGATCGCCGTTGTCCCATTCTCTGTACAAGAACATCTCACCTTATTCCATCACGACACCATGCAAGACCGTTGGCCGCGGGAACAGTGCCAGTTCCCCTGTCCTCTTTCCGCTTACGCTCCACTCGCGGCCTCGACCCCTTCTGTGCAAACCTACGGTTTTCCCCGCAAGCGGCTCCCCTTTCCCTTTCGGTTTAGCAGAAGGCAAACTCTCGATGCGAGTTCAATAACATCCAGGCGTCTAGAATCTGAGTCTCAGCTGTTTCGCGACGAGAAACTATAACAACTACTGCGTTAGACAGCCTACACGACGCTCAAAATATTCGTTTGTCATTTTTTTTACGATACTCCGGGTCATTCTCCATACGCTCAGTATGACGAGCCAAATTATCAAAAATACGCTTTTGCAGAGCAGATACGGTTTCCACTTGCTTATAAGACGGTTTTTTCACTGGGTTCATAGGAGTTCCTTTTGTAGTCCGTTTCTCGTGGAGAAAGGCCTTTGCTAGACAGGCATTATAGGTCGTATTTGCCTAGCCGAAAGTGCATGTCCCAAAATCTCCATATGCCAAGACGTCTAAAGCATATAGAATTTCATGTAGATTCCACTTATCCACTACACAATTTAGAACAGAAATAGGATTGTTGCCTATGATGAAGAATCACCCACACCCTGGTGAATTAATCAGAACGAACGTCATTGAAACGTCTGGCGTCGATGTGACGGAAGCAGCTGCACGGTTAGGTGTGTCCAGGACCACCCTATCGCGTCTTTTGAATGGTCGTATCGGAGTTAGTCCGGAAATGGCGCTACGCCTTGAAAAAGCTGGTCTTAGCAATGCTCGCTTTTGGATGGATTTGCAGACTAATTATGAGCTTTCCAAAGTGGATCTGAAGAAACTCAATCACGTACGCTCCGTAATTAGTAAATAACCACCCGAACAATTTCGCGCTTTTTCATCCATATCTTAGAACCGTATGTCACTCTAGAATATATTGGGATTAAAAAGCTATTAAATAATTATTAAAAACTATTAGTGCCACGCAATGTCTGTGGATAAAAACAATAAATCAAAACAAATACAGCACTCTCCAAACTGATGAAAAAATGAACACCCTACTCGAAATGCCGTGGCTCCCTACCTGAAATGCCGTGCCTTCCTACCTGAAATGCCGTGCCCCCTACTTGAAATGCCGTGCCATTTAGCAAGTGGCATTGCTCGGGCCTCAGCCCTACACGGAGATAATGAGAAGTGCAGCGCATGAGATAACGTCAGGAATGTCTGCCAAGTTTCTGAACTGCTTATGAAGTCTTCCGAGGAGTCGCTGATAAATTATTAATATTCAGATAATTAACCTGACTCCCCCGCTATTTGAAATTTTAGCTATTTAGCGCGCATGTGTTGCTCGTTTGTTTTTTAGATGCTTGACCTGACTTTGGGACGGAAATACCGTAATCTCTAACTTACCATCGCGTGTGATTTCCCAATCTTTGATAAAGCCAGCAGCCACCAGATCCTCTAATGCGAATTTAAGCATTTGTCGGAACTTCCATAATGCCTTCGTACCGCTACCGCACAGCTCCCGCAGCGTCTCTACCTTGTATGAGTACGGACTGGCGTGACTGCTATAAAAACCATGCAGCCACTTGGCCAAATTGCTACGTAAGGCTTGACGCTGCTCCCAATTTATATGGGAATATCCATTGTCGTAGAGAAGTAGTAATTTTTCATCAAGTATGACAACATACTGCTGTGTCGCTTCATCGCGATATGCTTTTTCCAACAAACCACCGACAAAGGTCTTTTTTTCGTTCTTCCAGGTGATCTCAACAGTGCCACCTCTCAAACGCGCGACTTCGTCTTTTAGTTGCTCATGTTGTGTCGCTCCAGTACCTCTGCCCAACGCTTTTAGAAATGAATGAGCACTAAATAGCACCTTGCAGCCTACTGGTTGTAGACGCGCCAAATGCAATATCATTTCCCATACATCAAGATCAGTTTGATTAAACCTGAACCCCAAAAAACGAATCTCAATATCGGAATTGCTTGCTAGTAACGCTCGCCTTGGAAATGTTTCACGAACTTTATTGACTGTAAATAGTGAGTTACGGAGTAATGCATTAGGTACACCTCTGACCGATCCCGGCCAAAAGGGCAATTGCTTTTTGTCCTGTTGCACAGGTGTCGGGACGGCATTGTGCGTTTGCAGTTGGGAGCTCTTTTGCAGGCGACTCACCAGCTCTTGCAAATCCCTCTTTTTGCGCAGCGCGCCCAGATTTTCTTCTCCGTTTTGCTCTAAGCCCTCCACGGTCGCGGGCTTGCCCCCCCGGTGGTCGGGCAGCTCGTTAGAAGGTAATGGAATTCTATCCACTAGCTATTTACGATTCGTCAATGAGTTGTGCTATCGACGCCACTCGGAAGTACACGCGGCGTCCAATTTTCAATTTGCAAGAACGCAGGCGTTCAGCCAAAGGACTATTGCTACTTATGGTGATGCGCAGCCCCTCTGGACTTCGATGCAGAATCTGCGCAACTTGTTGGGTAGACAATAATGGTGAGCCACCAAACCGATCTAAAAGCATCTTTTCTGTCGTCGTAATATCCATCTTCCCCTCTCACCTTCAACAATTTAGTAAAACCAGTTGAAAGATTACGGCTAAATTGGATATCTGATATGATGAAATTATGAAAAAATTGGTTGACTACGATGAGCAATATAGAAAGAGCACAATTCATATCTACTCAACTGCATTTACTCGCTAACAAGCCCGACTGCGATGAACATTTTGCAGTTGGATTGCGGATGTTTGCCACTTCGTTGAAGCCATCCCATTCCCTTACTTCGAGAACACCGTCACTGCGCACTCTTATTAAAAAGCACCTGGATAAGCCTCTTCTAGACGTACTCACCAACTATTCCGGAATATGGGATTGCAGCCTTTTGGAGGGACAGGCACTTTCGCAAATGCTCTATGGATCCAATTCTGACGCTGCTATCAGTGATTCGCACGAAATGACAGCGGACCGATACATCTATAACATTCGCATCTGGGATCAGAAGTTTCGCAAAGCAATTCACAGTGTGACGACGTCGGCACAACCGACGCATGTCCCCGAAACTATCGACGAGTGGGAATTTTTCAGTGAAACCGAACACACTGATGCGCTCAGCCAGGAAGAAGAAGCAGAAATTTCTGAATCGAGTAGGTTCATATGTACGCTGGACCGTGTGCGGGCTACTTTAAATTACTTGACCTACCTTAGACCGAAGTCAGGCACTATCCCTGGAAAGCAAAGGCAGTATCACGAATTAAATGGTATTGAAGTGCCTCACAGCCCGTTACTCGACTCGCGAACGCGCCCACAAGGAGACAATTACTGTGAGCTGTGCTGGCGCTTGACTATGCGCAGCGATGCACTCAAGGCCCAGAGAAATATCGACAGCCCAGCATCTCAAGCCAGAAAACTAAGCGATCGCTACTGTCATATACACAACCCTAGCGATCCAACATCAAAATACCGCAGGGATCTTCCCTACAAGAAAATTTTTCGTGATGAGTTGCTAGCATTTCATCGCCGTGCTCTCCGTTCTAAGTTTATTCTTCCACCGATCACGCCCAGGAGTCCAGACGATCAAGAGATCAGAAAAGCAGTGTATGAAATGATTCGCACGGGTACCTATGCGGTATATTCGAAAACGGATTCTCCTCCACCTCTCATGCAACGAATATTGGCAGTACGCCGCAAAGGTATGACGCAATCTGAAATTGCACGGCAACTAGGTATTTCGAAGCAAGCTGTATCTGCACAAATGAAGAAAATTCGAACATACTTAGAAAAACGCTCAAAAGAGATATATGATCCATTAAGCATGGAGTGACGACTAATCGCTGCGCGACTGGTTACGAAAATCCGATACGCACAATCTAATGAACGTCTTTTAGCTGCAAGCCAAATGAGAAACACGAATGTAACAACAATTAACTTCAGGATTAATATGTAACATACGCAATTTACGCTTATAATCCTCTGTTTTACGGTGTTCATTAATCGGTGGTTTTCTGAACACGCTAAAAAAATCGCATCCGAGACTATCGAGACCCCAATTGGCTAGTTAATATTCTCGTCAAGTTTTCAACGTCCCGGTTGTGTCAATAAAACAACGAATCCGCTACACATGGGTCTCCACATAGGACCAGCATCTGGACCTGTAGCGCGATGCGCTTCAGTAGCCCGGGTGCCATCTCATCTATGATGAAGCGGCGAGCGGGAAGAACGCATCGCGGCTTGAGTTTAAGCAATGCCGAAAGGCCCTGCGCGGCGAGGGCACGCTACGGCTCGGAGCTGAGGCGTAGAAATAGCTGATGGTTACGCGGCGTTGGCTGTCGACCAACACACGCCGTTCGTCGGAAGGTGCGGGAATGTCGGCTGGTGCCAAGCCCCGCCGTTCGGCGGAAATCAAACCGCCGGGCTGCAACGCGCCCTAGGTTCGGCCATTCCTTGCTATTTGATCATGCCTCCAAAAGCGGTCGTCTGTCGCGGGTCTATATGTTGAATCCATAGTGCCATCCGCACCGCTAGCCGGGTTTTTGTGGACGATATTTAACCACCCGTAGCAGGTAATCTTCCATCAATGTAGCGTGTAACGCTACACAATATTGATTCTTTGGCTTAGTGTCGTTATTATGTTGGCATGAAGAATGACATCCAACACCCCGGTACTTACGTGCGCGAGCACGTCATCCCCGCAGGCATGAGCGTCACGAAGGCTGCGGCGCGGCTCGAAATCGGTCGCCCCGCGCTTTCCAATTTCTTGAACGGTAACGCCGATCTGTCCCCAGAAATGGCGGCCAGGCTTGAGGCTGCGTTCGGCATATCCGCTCGCGACCTTCTCGACCGTCAGAGCGAATGGGACGCTGCTCGCGCGAAGCGCTCAACAAGAACGTCGGCCATCAAATCCTATGTGCCGCCGTTTCTGCAAATCAAGGCGGCTCGCATTGAGGCTTGGGCATCGTCAGGCATCGCCGCGCGGCATCGTCTGTCAGTGTTTTTGCGCACACTCGTCAACTCAACCGCCTCCAACCTCTCCAAGGTTGATTTCCCCGGCAACGATGACAGCGAGCAGCCGGGTTGGGACGGCGAGATCATTGCCGAGCAGGCAACGCCGTGGATTCCGGCGGGCCACTCTGGTTGGGAGTTTGGGGTCAACCAGAACATCAAAACGAAGGCGGATCACGACTACGGCAAAAGCGTGGCTGGGACGGACGAAGCTGTCCGTAAGACCATGACGTTCGTGTTCGTCACGCCGCGCGATTGGTCCGGCAAGGCGGCGTGGGTCAAGGAGCAGAAGGCGAAGAAAAACTGGAGAGACGTGCGCGCGTATGATGCCAGCGACCTTGAGCAATGGCTGGAACAGTCGCTTCCGGGTCAGGCGTGGTTCGCAAGCGAATCTGGCCAAGATGCCGACGGCGCGCTCTCGCTTGACGAGGCGTGGAAGATCTGGGGAGCGGATTGTGAGCCTGAGCTGACGCCCGCGTTGTTCGCCGATGCTGTTCGGTCGGCAGAAGCCACGGTACGGCGCGGTCTGACCGAAACGCCCTATCGACCGTTGGTCATCACTGCTGACTCCAAAGATGAAGCGCTCGCCTTCTTGAGCGCCGTCTTTGCGTCCGATAGCGAACAGTTCGGTGTCTATCGCGACCGCATCATTGTCTTCCGCAAACCCGGTACATTGAGCAAGCTGGCATCGCGGGTTTCGAACTTCATTCCGGTGATCGCGTCGCGCGAGGTCGAAAAAGAATTTGCGCCGTTCAGGGCGTCGATGCCGTCCTTCATTATCTATCCGCGCAATGCGCTGGCCGAACAACCCGACATCGAACTTGAAACCTTGAACTGGCAAACGTTCGATGCGGCATTGCAGGCTATGGGTCTGGATCGCGACCGCATCGACAAGCTTAGTCGGGAATCCGGTCGGTCGCCTACCGTCTTGCGTCGCCGCCTTTCGAAATTGCCCGCGATCAACCGGCCGGATTGGGCGTCCGACACCAGTTTGGCGACGAGCCTGATTCCGTTTTTTCTCGGTGGGACGTGGAAGGCCGATAACAAGGCCGATCAGGCGATGCTGGAGCTGCTGGCTAGCGATGTGCCGTTCGCCGAATTGGAACGACGCCTATCGGCGTTGTTGCCGCTCGATGGTTCGCCGGTCTGGTCGGTTGGTTCACTGCGCGGCGTTGTGTCGAAGCTAGACACGCTGTTCGCTATTAGCGAAACCATAACGGCAACCGATCTGGAGCGGTTCTTTGCCGTCGCGGAGGTCGTTCTGAGCGAGGATGATCCGGCGCTTGAGCTGCCCGAAAAGGACCGTTGGGCCGCGAATATCTACGGTAAGAAGCGGGAGATTTCCGGGGCGCTGCGCGATGGCCTCGGCGAGACTTTGGTGTTGCTTTCCGTCTACGGTCCGAGCCTGTTCAAACGGCGGAATGACTTTGACGCGGCCGTGCGCGCGTCGATCCTTGTACGGACGCTGCTGAAGCCGCTGACCGCGCATCTTTTGGAATCGCAGATCGACAACGTTGGCGTGTATGCTGAGGCTGCGCCTGAAACCTTTCTCTCGATAATCGAAGCCGATTTGAAGGCGGACGATTCCGCCGCAATGGCAATGATCCGCCCTCAAAGCGATGCGATGTTTGGGAGTACCCCCCGAACCAGACTGCTGTGGGCGTTGGAAGGGTTGGGGTGGTCCGAGCCGCTGTTCATGCGGACGGTGTTGGTGCTCGGCCAGCTTGCCGAACGACCACTCAACGACAATCTGATCAACAAGCCTTCCAACAGCCTCGCGGCCATGTTCAGGGCGTGGATGCCGCAGACGAGCGCGCCGCTCGCGGCGCGAAAGGCGGCGCTAAAGAAGCTCGCGGTAGAGTATCCCAAAGTGGCATGGCCGATCTGTCTCGACCAGTTTGCACCGCATTCGAGGTTTGGCGGTCATAGCCATAAGCCGCGCTGGCGCCCGGACGGCCACGGCTTCGGCGATCCGATTTCCGTGGGCGAGGCGAACGATTTTGCATTGTTCGCCTTCGATATGGCGATCAACTGGCCTTCACTGACGTGCGAGATGATCTGTGACTTGCTCAACAATATCAGCGGGGTCGCCGAAGAATTCCAGCTTAAAGTCTGGGATGTGATCGACGCATGGACGGTGACGGCTACGGACTGTGACAAGGCTGCGGTACGCGAGCGCATCCGTGTGAGAACCATGACGAGGCGGGCGATCCTGCAAAAGGGTGTACGCAAAGCAATTAAGACGGCCGCGCGCGCCAAGGCAGCGTATGTTCGGCTCGAACCGCAAGACCCAGTGCAGCGGAACGCGTGGCTGTTTAGCAAGTCATGGGTCGATGAGTCGGCTGACGAGATCGAGGAAGAGGCGCTCGATCATCGTGCTCGCGAAGAGCGCATTGCTCGCTTGCGCGAAAACGCCGCGCGGGACGTGTTCCAGTCCGGCGGTGTCTCCGCCCTGATGAAATTGGCCGAGACCGGTGATGCTGGATATAATCTGGGCTGGGCTTTCGCAACGATTACGAGTGACGAGGCCGCGTTGATTGCCACCCTGCTCGAATTCATCGATGGCGGCGGTCTTGAGGGCGTGCGACGAGCTGTGGTTATGGGAATTCTGAACCAAGGCTCTGAACGCAGCCTTCTCGATAAGGCTGCGCATCAGGTGTCGGAGGATAAGGTGGTGCCGCTGTTGACTAGCGCACCGTTCGACCGGGCGACGTGGGCAGTAGTGAACTCGTTCGGTGATGATGTTCACGCCGCTTATTGGCGCGAGGTTCCCCCCAACTGGAATCGCGACCAGGACGACATCTTGGTCGGCGTCACCAATTTGTTGAAAGCCAACCGCCCACGCGCGGCCTTTCGGTTCGCTCATTTCTCGATGAATGAACTGCCACCACTCGTGCTGTTCGACCTCCTGGCTGCTATTGCCCGCGGATCGGACGAAACGGCGAATACCTATCAGCTCGACAGGCACGATCTGCGTGAAGCATTTCGTCAGCTGAACGAGAGCGCTGACGTGAAAACCGACGCGATGGCAGGCCTCGAATTTGCGTTCATCGACATATTCGACGACGGGGAAGCCCGTCCTGAAAATCTCGAAAAGGAAATTGCGCGCAATCCCGAACTATTCGTCCAGGCGGTCGGCTTCTCGTTCAAGCGAAGCGACGATAACGAAGACCCGCCCGAGCTGCTGCTGGATGATAGCGATAAAAAATCCAACCGGGCACACACCGCCAACAAGCTGCTCGACGTCGTTGCTCTCATCCCCGGAAGTAAGGATGACGGGACGATCGACAGCGCTGATCTGGTGCGTTGGATTGAGCAGGCCCGCGCCGGTTGCGCCGCAATCGCGCGTGAAGACGTGGGCGACCAGATGCTCGGCAAGCTTTTATCGCATGCGCCGGCGGACGAGAGCGGCGTCTGGCCGTGTATGCCCGTCCGCGATGCTCTTGAGAAGGTAATGACGGAGCATATTGGTCGCGGCCTTCACATGGCGCTTTTTAATTCGCGCGGCGCGACGTGGCGCGGCCACGGCGGCAATCAAGAGCGTGAGCTTGCGACGAAATACGCCCATTGGGCGGAAGCGATGGAATACGCCCACCCGCGCGTGGCGGCGGTGCATCGCGATATGCAGCGGACGTATCTCTACCATGCGGAACGTGAGGACACTGAGGCCAGGGCCAACAGCCGACTGATCCGTTGATCTCCGCAAAGGGGCTTGGAGAGACGATATGCTCTCTGAGGGCATCGAACGGCCACCCGTTCGGTTGGTGCGCAATTGGCTCGATGCCAATGCGCACCACATAGCCGGGGCGATGGCGCGGTTGCATAAATCGGCGTTTGGGGGATTCATTGGGGGAATCGGGGGGGATAGCGGATCTGGATGAGCAGGCCCGATCGACCGAGATATAAGACCACGAACTGGCGGCATCATCATGCAGCGCTGAAGCGGCGTGGAACCGTTGTTGGAAGGCGAAGGGAGCGCTACGAGGCTTCTGTTTGAGGCATGGCATCAATCATGGTATTGCCAGTTTATAATTTCATAATAGTTTGATAAATATGGACTTTATGTGACGATAAACAATCGAGTGGGGATCATCAATAGTAACAGCCAATTTTTTGGGACGAGTATCCATAGATGAAGCAACTTGCATACCAACGCGAGCGCAGTGAAAACACTTTACTCTTGAGCTCACACTGTACTGGAGAAAGCCACAAATTCGGTACAGTACAGGTACACCCATCAATTCTCGACAATTTCGCCAAACTACGCTAACCTACTGATTAGTAATTACTTTTACCTTCTTTAACTTCCGCTCAACTTCGCCACTTTTTCCTATACAAACACCCTAAAACGCAAACTCAAAATCTCCCGCCGCAAGGCGGGCCGGTTCGATTCCGGCCCCGGGCACCACAGACCTTAAAGCGGCCCGCTAAGCAGCATAAAGGGCTCTACCCCTTAAACGGGGATGGGTACTCACCAGACACGGTCCATCTCACCATTCCAACCGCATTGTGCGAGGACGTACAAACAGTAATTTTCAAAGTTTCTAAACCCATATGCGCGAGGCGAGAGCATTTCCTTTTTTTGGTAAAGACCCCCTCCGCGACGCCGCTCGAATTGGACAAACGCCACATCCGCACTCCCAATGAGCAGTTTTTCATTGGTCATTACAGGCGACGCTGCCCTAAAAAATGTCGCCTACCCGAGCTCCAAAATCCCATCCGCCATACTCTGCACCTCAGCGTCATGGGTAATGACAATCAATGTCGGAACCTGGCTACGCAAATGCATGATAATCCTTTTTGCATTGTCCAGATCAAGAGATGCCGTAGGTTCATCCAGAATCATGATTTTCTTTTGTCTTGCGATAGCTCGGCCGATAGCGATTCGCTGACGTTCACCGCCGCTCAGCGCTACACCTCTTGCGTCCAACCAAGTATCCAGGTTCATCAGCCCGCCCAGGGAACTCTCAGTAAAATTCAGTAACCGCAAGATATCAGTTAAGAACGTATCGGGCACAGCCTCTTTCTCAAGCCCGTAGCACAGGTTATCTCTTAGGGTTCCGCTTATAACCTGGGCCGATTGCGGAGCGACAGCGACGTGGTCAATAATACTAGAACTAATGCTGGTCGATACGGGTACACCGTAGAACAGAATCTGGCCCACCGCTACAGGTTCTAGACCCAACATAGCATTCATCAAACTGGTTTTCCCACGTCCAGACGCACCTTTTATCACCGTAAATCGATTGTTCAGGAAGTGGTAATTGAGGCTTTTAATAAGTTTTGTACCGCCTTTTTCTATACAGATATTCTTTAACTCAAAGACATAATCAGTATTTCCGAGACTCATTGGTTTTCTCGTCTTTATTTCAGAAGTCGACTTTTCCAGATAGGCAACGCCATCAGCCAACGCAACCTTTTGCTTTTCCAAGTCAATTAATGCACCAGCAAGAAGGCGAAGCTGCAGCGTTAGCATGCCCACATATCCCGCGATCATCACAAAATCACCCGCAGTTACCCCCAGGCTTTTATCTGTAAAAACGGACAACGCTGTAAAAACACCCAACGCCACGCCAATCGCCAATGCCATCAGACCCAGTCTGATTCCAATTTGTAGATTGGAGTGTCGAATGGCCTGGACGACCTTGTTCAAGTGATGCTCGGTGATCCCGCTTTCCTTCTCGTAGGCATTATTAAGCCGGATGTCGTATAGCAAATGCAATCGTTCAACAATGTAACCATCCCTATCAGTCATAGATTTATAAAGGGACGAATACAGGTCCCGACTCTGTATCGCGATCAATATCGATATAGCAACCAGAATGATAATACTGATCAAAAAGCTGATCAGAAACAAGCCGTTCGTGCTTTGTCCCAGCGCAATCAACGCCACGACAAATTCAACGAGTATTGGAACAAGTGTCCAGAAAACGTAAACAGTAATGGCAGAAAAAGCCCCGGATGCGCGAGTAATGATCGCTGCCACTTTCCCGACATTAAGCTGCGCCTGTTCTGAATAAGACATGTTCATAACACGGGCCAGCAAGATTTTACTTATTGTCGCATCGCACCCGGCCAAAACCCACGCGGAAAATACCCCTTTAATATTTGCCAGCACTTCAGCCATGGTCCAGCACAATGCATACCCGGCGACAAATAAGTAGAATGTATTTGTTTCTGTACGATCCGCTGTAAAAGCGTTCGTTGCCTCTTTCAAAAACCACGGAACAATCGCACTCACGATAGAAACGAGGGCGAAAAGCAGAGACACAAAAATAAAGCCTGGGATAAAAGCTTTATAGCTGGATTTGATGACGCCAAAGGCATGAATATAGCTGGCAAATGAACTCACTCTCTTCATAGAAGCCTTACTCACCACTTTATATCTCTAGAATCACAGGCATTTGCGTGTTTAGTGCAGGATTATCACCAATTACCTTGTTGTCATACTCAACCCAAGCGTGTGATAAAAAATCATATTTTTGAACCCCTAACCTAAATACGCATGGACATCCGGCCTTTAATAGTAAAAAAGACAACGTGAGAGAAAACTCTAGACATTTAATTTTTACAGGAAATCTAACTGATAAATCATACAGATAGTGTGGAATTTCCATTATTTCATTCGAAAACCCGCTGCTTGTATTTTGGACGCAATAGCTGGCCTTTAGCTTTCTCAACTTCTGCAACGTTCCGTGCAAACCATAGCAACAAAGATGAAGCTTAGTAGCCACCAACTCTCGGCCATATTTACAATATCGAATTACGCTTTTTCTAAATATATAGTTTTCTTTACCGATATGTCCCCACTCTAGATTATCCATTCCGATTTTATCTGTTCCGGATGACGTTATAGCTTGTGGACTAGACGATGCGATAACTAGGCCATCCTTCAACAAGGAATTGCCCTGCGCTGCATCATGTCGTTCTGTAAGTAAGGAAATCAAAGCCTTTGATTGCATCCTATTGAGAATCAAGTATCTATCTTTAACTTCGTCAAGCAAGATAAATTCTCCATCTAGCAGTACATGATGAACAAAGGGAGAAAAATTATAATAACACCCGCTTCTCATTCGTTTCTCTACAGTGAATACCCATCATTTCGAACAGAACTATTTTTAGCAAAACGGGGCCGCAACCGTTAACCCCCAAAGAATGCAACTGCATTGATGATTTGAATTTTTCAAAATTCAGATACTTATCCTTTGCCAAAATTCCGCCACTCACGATCTCCTCTATATATTTCGAATTCTCCGCCAATGCTTTTTGATATGCGCCCGTAATATGACCTTTGTCCTTTCTAAGATTATTCTCACCATATCGCTCATGCATTGCTTTTCTAAATGGAATTCTTGTTGCGCAATCGTCAAACAAAGCGCTTGTGTCTAAATTCGCACCGTACGCAATCATGTCCTTTGTAGTAAATGGATGAAAAACTTCAATTAATTCTGGATGAAAAGGATTAGTGGAATTGTGAAAAACCGCCTCTCTTAAGTAAGTTATATGATCATTTAAAAATTCTTTTTTTGCTAAGCTACTTTTTGCTATCGAAAAGGCATCTCCCATAAAATAGGACTGAGTATTTCGCTTACGAGAGGCGGCAGATTTCGCTCGAGTATAAATGTGCCGAGAAATACTGCTACCGTAAAGCAATCTAAAATTGCGAATTGCTTTACTTAACCCTGTCAATCCATTTTTTTGGAAGATTTTCTTTAGCATCTCAACTGGAACAGGATCTAAGAAAACATGGTCCCCACCATGGCCATCCAGGATTAAATTACACTCAGGAAAATGAGCCTTGATTAATTCGCTCTCACGAAAATAAAACTTTTCAAGAATATATCCGGGTTTGATAATCGGCAAAATCTTGCTATTAAATTTTCGAAAAAAATAATCTTCTGAAAAATCTAACTGCAGATTTTTAACTCCTACCTTTTTGCAAAAATCAAAGGCATGGCTCTTGTCCATATGTGCACTGCCTGAATTATTTGTCCAAGTAAGAGCTAGAACATTAGCCTTGCCCAATAGCTCAATAGCGATCAAAAGCAACGCTGTAGAATCGACTCCACCCGAGAATCGAACCGTCACATGCTTGGAGTTTTTTTTCGATATCTTGCTGTGAATATTGTCGACCAATATCTCTACAGGATCTTTGCATGAGGATGTGGATTGGGTCGTTAGGGGGGAATGATAAATATCGTATTTAATTTTAGAACCGATGAGCTTTACCGTCACCTCGTTTCCAGCCATCAAAATATCCACACCCTCAAGAACACTATGTATATAGTCGAATTCTGGGGCGCAGATTTGTCTTACGCTTTCCTGTATACACAATTTGTGGTTCGAGAACTGAAGATTCTCTACATCGAATAAAGTAAATACGTTATTTTTTAATTCAATAAAATAACTTTTATTGCTACCAATTTGGTTTTCAATCAAAACTTCGTTCAGGCTGTTGACTTTTATTTTTATACTTTCGCAAGAACCTATCTTATTTAATACTAGCTCTTTATCCTGATTTTTTATGGTAATCATTTCCACACTGAGGCACATGCACTAAGTGCCCGACAATAACGAAGCTTGCTGATAGAATGTATTCGTTGGGGGGTAGCCAGAATATTGCGCTTGACACCATATTTTTCGCTACCGCCCTTATCGTTAGTACTGAGATGAAGATCAGTTAGATGAACTTACTACTTCATTAGGATCAGACCGAGATACCCAAACTCCGTAGAATCCTTCGATAATTGCACCGCCCGGTCTACCATTAGTGCATGCGCTTGCTTTTAATGTCGGAATAAACTTAAAAATATCCTCGACGATTTCACTATTTTTAACGGAAAAATTTGTAGACATAAAAATCTCCAATAGTCGATAGAAAGTGCTGTCTTGCAGCAAGAAAAATCCTACTCGTAATCTTATTTTTTTGCATCAAAACAAAACCGTATTTTTCAAATTATATTGATTAAAATCAAATGGTTGCGAAAAAAATAACTCACGACTACGCTGGCACCTGAACTGTCCGCCTTTCACAATCTCGTACCAAACGTCAACCTTCTGGGATACGTGTCTGGCGAGTCCCTGCGAGGTAGGCTCAAGTTTTTGCTCAGGCAGGCATAAAGAGACAGCAAGACGAATTTTTCTGCAGCTCGGAATTCTGTTTGTCGCATACGGGCAGCCTCGGCCCGACAACTCCGACAACCTTTGTATAACGCACGACTAATACCAGCATTCGATGGTAGTGCTGGCGATCCGGTGCGTGGTGTTCAGCTTGCACTGGCTCACCCCCGCGTCATGAGCCTCAAAGACCTCCTGGCTCTACGATTCAGTGGCGCGTAGGCGCGGGCTGATGCCGACAAAACGGTGGCGAAAGTAGCGATTGCAGGTGGTGCAGTGATACTTGGGTATGTTCAGGTGCACAAGCATCAGCCGATTGCCCTGGCGGGAGTGCTTAAGCGTGCGCTAGTAGCTCGCCTTGAACCGAACCGTCTTGTGTCGGCAATACAGGCATGGTGGGCGCTGTCCAGGGCGGGCCCAGACATAAATATCTCGCTGGTATTGCACGCGTTCGACTATAACGCCAGTCAAGCCTAGGATAGAACTTACGGGGGACATCGGTATGACTTCCATTAAGCTATGTTCTTGCTAAAACAAGTTTAATGAATACCGCTTGTCCCCCGTTTATGAGGAAGAGCCCACCCGCTGAGCGCAAGCCACTGTAGGCAGCCTTACCACATTACACCTCTCATCTATTCGTATAATTTCGCCTATATACCTCTTCCCCCATAGCCTGCACCTGCTGCGCGATCTGCACCCTGAAGGGCGCCAATAAACGGTCGAAACTTTGCTCAGGTTCAAGCAGCGACAGACTACGCGCAATCGCTTCAATGGTGGACACTGCAGCAGGCTCACTCGTCTTGCGTATGCGGTATTCCGACGGCATGCCAGGGGGCAGGCTCAGCCGAGGCAGTGTGTCCAGCACCGGGTTCGCGTCCACTATTTTGCGCGCCTGGCGCCAGGTGCCGTCCGGCACGATTAGCAGCAACGAGGCAGGCTCACCGCAAGAGGAAGTGGAAACGGCAGCAACCTGCGCGCTGCTTGCTTTCCGCTGCGGAAAGAGCAGTAACACGCGGCCCGCTGAGGCAACGATGTCATCCAATTGCGGAAAATGCTCGCCCACCAGCAACCGTGCATTAAGCAGCCCCATCACCGCCAGGCGGGCGGTATTCAGGGGATGGTTCGCCTCATCCGGGTGTTGCAGCACCAGTACCTGCGTGCGGTTAGGAATGCGACTTATATACGCACACAGGCAATGCGATGCAGGCCGCTGGCAATGTTCACAACGAGGACGGGGCAGCTTTTTCAACTCAGACATGTGCGCCATTATACAAGGACTGACGCACTGACGAGTGGCCGCACCAGCCACCTGCCCAAGCCCTTTCGGCTTGCACAACGGACATCATTTTCGTGACGGTAAGTTCAACCTTTTCGCTGGCACGGTGGGCGAGCCCTGATTGAATTTCGTGCCATTTTTAGCCACGGTTACCGAACTCATTGATATCATGGCCAGATCTTCAACACAAAGTAGCCCCAGAACGCAATGTCCACCCTATCCTCGTTCCATCCCCGCAATCGCCATCAGGGCCGCTACGATTTCACAGCGTTGATCAAAAGCATGCCGCAGCTCGGCGGCTTCGTCCGGGCCAATCCCTATGGCGATCAAAGCATTGATTTTGCCAATCGCGCCGCGGTCCAGGCGCTCAACGCCGCCCTGCTCAAAACTTGGTACGGTGTGACTCACTGGGATATCCCGGAAGGCTATTTATGCCCCCCCATTCCGGGTCGGGGCGATTATGTGCACCATCTGGCCGACCTGCTGGCAGAACGCAATGCGGGCGTCATACCCCGCGGTCCGGCGGTGCATGTACTGGACATCGGGACAGGCGCCAGCGCGATCTATCCGATAATCGGCCATTTCGACTATGGATGGCGCTTCACGGGATCGGACATCGATCCGGGTGCCGTCAAATCAGCACAAGCGATTATCCAGGCCAATCTTGCCCTGAGGGACGTAGCCGAAGTACGCCTGCAGAACTCGCCTGCCCATATATTCAAAGGTCTGGTCGGCGTGAATGATCGCTTTGACCTGACACTATGCAACCCCCCCTTCTATAGCTCACCGGAAGAGGCGGCAAACAATTCGGAACGCAAATGGCGCGGTCTGGGCCGAGCGGGGGCCCGGCACAAGCGCCCGTTGCTCAATTTTGGCGGTCGCGATACCGAGCTATGGTGCGAAGGCGGCGAGGTCCTGTTCATCAACCGCATGGTCCAAGAAAGCACCCCCATCCAGAAACAGGTGCTTTGGTTCTCCACCCTGGTCTCGAAAGAATCAAACCTGCCCGAGGTCTATCGCAGTATCAAAAATGCCGGCGCACTCGATGTGCGCACAGTCGACATGGCGCAAGGCCAGAAAAAAAGCCGTTTCGTCGCCTGGACCTTCTTGAACCGTGCGGATCAAAAAGCATGGCACAGCAGGCGCGAAGCGAATGCTATACGCAACGGCTAGCCGCAGCTGACACTGGTAACTACATCATTGTCATTGGCCCGCAAATTCAGACGCAAAGGTTTTGCGCCAGACTGAAGCGTTGCAAGTGCAAGTACGGGACAATTGAAATAAGCGATTGACAACGATGCGAGTAGCGAGCCCTATGCTGCCCTACTTCGCCCCCAGCGCCTGAGTCACCCTGGCAGCTTCTCGCTTGAGCAGATCAGCGACTTCCCTGCGTCGCTCAACATTCATGCGGGCATGGGAGGCGGCAATACTTAAGGCTGCGGCAGGCTGCTTGGCCAGATAGATGATTACGCCGATTCCACACATTCCCTTTAACAAGTGCCCGGGGTTGAACGCGTACCCGCGCTCACGCGCGTCGGCAACCGCCATGCGCAGCGCTTGGACATCGACGCTCGGATAAGGCGCCAAGCGATGGCTGTTCCGCCGCAACACACTTTCCACCTCATCGTCCGGTGCCGCGGCAAGCAGCGCAAGGCTGCCAGATCCGACGCCTAGCGGGCGCCTTGTCCCCACATTTTGCGTGAGTACTTTCACCGGGAAAGAGCCTTCACGTCTATCGATACAAACGGCATCAAGACCGCTGCGTATCGTTAGCATGACAGTATCGCCGGTGGCGAGCGCAAGACGTTCGAGGCTGGGCTGCGTAACCGCTCTGATATCCAGCCGATTAGCCGCACGCTCGCCCATGGAAAGAAATTCCAGGCCAAGGTAATAGACACGGCTGCCAGAAGCCTGTTCCACAAAGCCGCCGATTAAAAGAGACTTGAGCAGGCGGTGCAACGTACCCTTGCTTAAACCGCTCTGCGCTTGAAGATCAGAAAAACGCATACCCGACGACGATGCATTGAACGACAGGATATGCAAGATTTCGAGCGCACGTTTAACGCTTTGCACGGTATCGGACGGTGTGGACGTGTCGTCAATTATTTTTTCGTTCATATGGTCAGCCATAGTTCTGTACTGCGGGACTTTTGTTCCATCTGACGGAACTTTTAGGGACTATATCAGGATTTCGGCGCACAGCCTAGTAGATTATCCAGAACACGCCAAAGTACCAGGCAGACAAAGGAGATAATGTTGAGTGCGATCCAACCGCAGCCATACGAATGGAGCCGAAAACTATGGCGCGACATCGTCGACGCCAATTTTCTGGACGAACTATGCGCCGCAGTAGCGGTCGACGTTCTGCCGTTTGCGGATCAGGTAGATCGGGACGATATCTACCCGACAGAGTCCATCAAGAGATTGGCGCAGAAAGGCTATTCGTCTCTGACGCTCGAAAAAAAATGGGGCGGCCGGGATGCCAGCTTTACTGAGTGTGCCGCCGTCTTTGAAGAGTCGTCATACGCGAGCGCGGCCGTGGGCATCAGCCTGATCACCATTCTTCAGGCGCAAACTTTGATCAAGCTGTTTGGCGCCCCCTCGCTGCAGGAACAGGTGCTTCCGCAATTCAGACAGGGGCTCATCACATCTTACGCACTGACAGAAGCGAATCACGGCAGCGACATCCGCAGTCTGGATACCAAAGCGACAAAGACCGCCAATGGTTGGAAAATCAACGGGCGCAAATCCTTCATTACCTCGGGGTCGGCGGCGGAGGCCTATATTATCCTGGCCGAAACCAACGTAGGCGTATCCACGTTCTTCGTGCGCAACGACGCCCTCGGCGTCTCAACCGAAGAAGGCCCCAACGCCAGTACCTTCGGTTTGCGTAACGGACCGCATGTGGATCTGATTCTGGACGATGTGCTGCTGCCGCCAGACCATCTTGTCGGCGAAGAAGGCAAAGGCGTGCGCCAGGCAGTCACAACCCTGGATTTTTCGCGCACAGTCGCGGGCGCGATCAGCATTGGCATTGCCCGGGCAGCATTTGATCGGGCACTCGCTTTTGCCGGAGGCAGGACGGCATTCGACCAACGGGTCATCGGATTTCAGGGCATCCAGTGGTATTTCGCCGACATGATGGCTGAGATCGACGCGGCCCGGCTACTGGTTTACGAGGCATGCCGCGCTCTTGATCGTCATGAGGACATTGCACGGTACTCGAGCGAAGCGAAACTCTTGGCCAGCCGTGTCGCAACCCGAACAGCGGAACAAGCGGTACAGATATGCGGAGCCTATGGTGTAACAGAAAACGCGCCCTTCGGACGATATCTACGCGACGCTAAGGCCTACGAAATCGCCGGGGGCTCCTCGGAGATTCTGAAGAACACCATTGGAAAACATCTTTTCAAGTTCTGCCAGAGTATTGAACTGGATACAGACCAAAAAACACAAGAGAGGAATACGGCTTGATCACCGACCAATTATATGTGCATGCCGCCAACCAGCCCACGAAGGTTTTCCTGGTTTATGAAATGGCTGAAATAACCTACGGCGACATGGCAGGGATGGTTGCTAGCTTTTCAAAGCGGCTCCACGACATAGGCGTACGTGCGGGAAACCGCGTTGCATTGCTATGCGGTAACCGGCCCGCTTTCCTTGTAAGCTGGTTTGCCATCAGCGAACTGGGAGCCATTGCCGTGCCGCTGAATGTCAGCCTCGTCGGAGAAGGACTCCGGTACACGCTCAGCCAGAGCGAAGCCGAAGTCGTGGTGATCGAGCCGCAGTTGTACCAAACGAAACGTGATGTCATCGACGGCTTGGCGGATTGCTTGCAAAAAGAGCTGATCGAGGCTGAACTGGATGCCCCCTGTTTGGACGCACCCGCCCGCTGGCGGCGCGAGCGCGAACCGGAGCCGACGTCCGCGAACAGCATCCTCTATACCTCGGGCACCACCGGTCTACCCAAGGGCGCCGTGCTGCCGCATCAAGCGTATGTCTCGGCAGGCATCGATATGGTTCGCTCCCTGGAGATCTCTGCAGACGATCGAATCATGGTTTTTTTGCCGCTGTTCCACGCCAATCCGCAAATGTATGCAGTGACATCGACCTTGCGGGCAGGCGCCACCATGGTGTTGTTGCCAAAATTCTCGGCCAGCCGGTTCTTCGATGATGCCAAAGCCTACGGCGCTACGGGCTTTACTTACGTTGGTACGGTATTGTCCATACTCGAAAAACAGCACCCTGGAGAGCGACGCGACCACCAACTCAAATGGTGCGTCGGCGGAGGCGCCCCGGAACGTGTGTGGCGCGAAATAGAGAGTCGTTTCAGCATCAGAGTGAATGAGCTCTATGGCATGACGGAGACGGGCGGCTGGGTCACGATGAACACCGCTGACGAAACACGTTTGGGTTCTGTCGGTCGACCAAGAAAGGGGGTCGAAATATCCATTCGCGACCCCCAGGGGCAGCCTGTGAGTGTCGGCGAAAAAGGCGAAATCACCGCGTTATCGGCGGTGGACGGCATATTCTTCTCCGAGTACTGGAACAATACCGAAAGCACAATGGCCACGCTGAAGCAGGGCTGGTTATATACAGGGGATCGCGGTTATGTAGACAAGGACGGCTACGTGTACTTCGACGGCCGTGTGAAGGAACTGATACGTCGAGGCGGCGAAATGATCGCGCCTTCCGAGATAGAGCAACAGTTGCTCAAACATCCCGCCATCAAAGACTGTGCGGTCCTGGGCGTGCCTGACGAAATCATGGGTGAGGAGATCAAGGCGGTGATTGTCACGTCGCAGCCCGTGACACCTGAGGCGCTACAGACTTTTCTGACAGGGCGCATTCCCGCTTACATGATTCCACGCCTCTTCGGGTTCGTCAACGAAATCCCGAAGACAGAGACTCAAAAGATCAAACGGCATGAGCTCATGCGTCTTACCGGCGAGACCGTTGACACACGCGCGATAACATAACATCAGATAACACTTGAAAGTTAAAGGAGAATGACGTGACAAGACGCTGGAAAAACAGACCCGAAGGATCGAATTGGGGCGAGTTCGGAGACGACGATCAACTGGGTCGGCTGAATCTTCTGACACCCGAGAAGGTGCTTGAGGCGGTTGCAGAAGTGAAGGCAGGCCGAGTTTTCAGTCTAAGCCTGCCGCTAGACTTGCCTGGCGGCAATGTGCTGAATCCGGCCAGACATCCTCCCAAACTGACTGCCACAAAGCGCGTCGATGGCAAGTCGGTCTTTTTGCACTCTTTCGAGCACGACCACAATACGACCGATGTCGCCTGCGACGATATGGTGACCATGAGCCTGCAGTACTCCACCCAGTGGGATGCCCTGTCCCATATCGGCTCACACTTCGACGCTAACGGCGATGGCAATGCCGAAATGGTTTTTTATAACGGCTTCCGATCGGAAGATCATTTTTCGCATCCGGACCATACGACGGATGGCTCATCCAAGGCCCATCGGTTGGGTATTGAGCATATGGCGGCTCACGGAATACAGGGGCGCGCTGTCATGCTGGATTTGCGCCGCCATTTTGGGAACGCCCGCAGGTTGGTCAATTACGAAGACCTGATGTTCGTAATTGAGAAGGATCAGATCGACGTACGACGCGGCGATATGGTTTGTCTGCACACGGGCTTTGCCGACTTGATTCTGTCCATGGGCGGCCAACCTGATGCCGATAAACTGGCAAATTCGTGCGCGGTGCTGGATGGGGCCGATAGCAGGCTGCGCGACTGGGTAGATCAAAGCGGGCTGGCTGCTTTAATTGCCGATAACTACGCGGTAGAGCATCGTCCCTACGACTTCCACGGAGATGGCTGTCACGCACTCTTGCCTTTGCATGAACATTGTCTGTTCAAGCTGGGCATCCATTTGGGCGAACTCTGGCACCTGACCGCGTTGTCCACTTGGTTACATGAGCACGGTCGCCATGCTTTCATGCTGACCGCCCCTCCGTTATATTTACCCGGAGCAGTCGGCTCACCGCTGAATCCGATTGCAACAGTGTAAAGATGTCCTCATAAAACTTTCTACAATTTTGGAGCGAGGCATGACTAAAACTATACGTACCCTCTTATCTTTTGGCGCTGCATCCGCATTGATGCTCACTGGCATGAACCCTGTACTTGCCGCAAGCAAATGGCCCGATAAGCCCATACGACTGCTTGTTGGATTTGCACCCGGCGGGCCAACGGATGATGTGGCCCGTATACTCTCCGTGCAAATGAGCAAGCAATTGGGCCAGACCGTCGTAGTGGAAAATAAGGCCGGTGCTGCCGGCAATATTGCGGCGGCGTGGCTCGTGCAGGCGCCCGCCGACGGCTATACCTTGCTTTACAACACCTCGTCCATCGTCATCGCCCCGTGGGTATACAAGAAAGTCGGCTTCGACCCCTTGAAGGATTTTGCCCCTGTCGGCCTTACTGCTGCAGTCCCTCTGGTGCTGGCGATCAATGCCAAAGTCGATGCAAAAACACCCAAGGATCTGATCGCCCTGTTGAAAGCCTCGCCCGGCACATATAACTATGCATCATCCGGCACAGGGGCGATCGAACACCTGACCGCCGCGCATATACTGAGCGCCGCCGGTGGCGAAGCAGTACATGTACCTTACAAAGGCACAGCTCCAGCGCAGGTCGATTTGATCGCCGGCGCAACGCAGTTCACGACGACCACGCTGAATACCGCTATTTCACCGGTAAAGGCCGGTTCGTTAAAAGCCCTTGCCGTCACCAGTAAAACCCGCTCGAAAGTCATGCCAGATGTTCCAACCATATCTGAGAGCTTGATTCCGGACTTCGAGAGTCTTGCCTGGCAAGGCATCGTGGCGCCCGCAGGTACACCCCCGGAGGTGATAAAAGTGCTAAACGAAGCGATTAATAAGGCTCTGAAGTCCGAAGCAGTCAGCGAGAAGTTGGAGAAACAAGGCACGATCGTCCTGGGCGGCAGCGCCGAGCACTATAAAGCATATATAAAAAGCGAATATGTTCGCTGGGGCGAGGTCGTCAAGGCCGCCAACGTAAGCATCCAATAGTCTGCGACTCGTCACGGCAATCATGTGCGTGCATAGGGCTGGTCCACAGTTCGAAGGCAATCCCTATATATACTCGCCGGGCACTGTGGGCCCGTTTAGTGCAATTCAGATTCACAAGGAAATATATGATGAACGATGTACAAATGCTTGGCCAGGGTGTTTTTTGGCAGGATATTTCTGAAGGCCAGCGATTCAACACGTTTCGCCGCACGATCACTGAAACGGATCTTATCAACTTCATCAGTACCACCGGCATGCTGGAAACGATATTCATCGACACCACCTTCGAGCATGGCGCGATGAACGGCAGGCCTGTGCCTGGCGCGTTGACCTACGGATTAATAGAGGGCTTCATCATGCAAGGCATGATCCAGGGAACGGGCCTGGCTCTTTTGGAAGTCCACAAGAAAATGCTTGCACCGGTCATGGTAGGCGACACCATTCGAGGCGAGATCGAAATCACGTCGGTCCGCCCAACATCGCAGCGTAATCGTGCAGTTGTGGCCTCGAAGATAGATGTGAAAAACCAGCAAGAAAAGCTCGTCATGACCTATACCGCTACGCGTTTGCTTGCGGGACGATAACCAGGTATAGGGAATCAAGTGTACGGATCGTAGCGGAGCTGCCGACCATAGTTTGTTCAATGCTCAAGAATGTTGTTCTGTCACAGTAAAGTATGTGCAATCGATAGGTCACACTAAGCCAGGCTGAGATCGAGGAGACCCGCTGCAACACGCCGCCGTATGGATGACGCTACGTGAAAGCAAGGCCAGCTTTGGCATTTGGGGTGAAGCAGACCAGACCAGCCGCATCGAACAGTTCACCGAGGTTATGGGCCGAAGATCGGCCACGGCGAGGGCCCGCTGAGCGACATCGCATTTGATAACTACAAAGGGAGATACTGGGCGAGCGCACTATGCTCACCCATTTCGGCTTACGCCGAACGCCCGTCTTCGTAGGAAAAACTGTATACGCTATCAGGATGTTGTGCATTATGTGGCGCCACCAGCAGATGACGCCGCTGCGTTTACTCATCAGCATAGCGAATACAACTACAAATGCTGCTGAAAAGCCAGCCGTACTGTTTGCGACGGTAATTCATCGAGCACAATCGAACTATTAATGTACTGGCTTTTCCCCTGATATGTTGCTATTGCGTAACCGAACGCGCAGAGCTCCGCTATATGTAAAAATTCGGATAGAAAAATCAGCTTTTCACGTTCTGATTAATCCAACCGATCAACCATTTACCTATCAGAATGCTATTTTTGTCCTGCATGAGCATATGTGACGCACCAGTCATGCCTAAATCGCTCAACATCACATTTTGCGCTTTGACTCCTGCTTTATTCGCCGCTGCTACGAATTCCTTGCATGCCTTTAACCGCGGTGCCCAGCGTGGGGATTTGTTCACATAATCGCCCCAAAGAACCAATACGGGGATACCTTTCAGATAAGACAAGTCTTCATCTGCTGCAGGGCACGTGCCTGGTTCAATCGATACGATTGCACGGATACCAGCAGGGTTCAATTTTGCCGTCTCAAAGGGGAAAATACCAGATTGGGAGTGGCTAATAAGCACTGCGCCATTGATTTTCTGAGCCAGTTCAGACAATGCGGGCACCGTGGGAGTGGGTTTGGGTAATGCTCTAATCCAGTCTGGAACCATTTGCTTCCAGAACTCTGCCTGAGCATCTAGGGGGAATTGCATGCCAGGATAAACTTCTGGATATTTGGGCCCGAAGCGGAAAACCTCCCACGCATCCTCCTGCGATACGTGATTCACCATCGGCAATTGCTTAGAAGCCAGGCGACCACCTTTGACTGCAATGAGGGTCGATGGATCGACGGCAGACCGACCTCGCGAGGCTTGATCCACGACGTACGTAGAAAAACCATTCCGTACGAATAATTCATCCCATCCCATTCGGCCATCCGGGGTAGACTCCCAGGTCTTGCCGGTCAAGCAACAACCATGGATTAAGACCACAGATGCATTTTTTGCATCTGTCGGTTTTTGGTAGTGGACATATACCTGGTCTACCGCAATGGTCCCCGAGGATGAGTAGATGGGTAAGTTTGATACCGAATTTGATTTGATATTTTTTCCGCCAACAAAGAAACTACCTTGTTTAGCAATACTCATCGGGCCGGTTTCATTCTTAGTGGATGCGCAGCCGAACAAAGAAATTGACACACCCAAAGTTGCCATCAATCCTAAAAATTTCATTTATGTCTCCTTTTTATAATTGCCGGAAATCCATAGAACACCTACTGTGCACTTTTTTTTCGTCGCCTGGATCATGACTTGGATTGGAAAAAGTCAACAGCTCGAAAGCTTAGATATTATGCCCTATAAAGGTCAATAGTATAACTTATTGACATAAATATCAAAACCGATTAGCATTTCCGACAACCATTTGAATATACAAACTCGGTCGCTCACATCACGATTCAAACTCAGTGTGCAGCTGCGAACAAAGAACAAATTAATGAGGAGATTTTTGATGAGGCTTATTGCACATTTTTGGTTTGGCATACTTGGTCGGGGCGAATCCAGCCCAGGCAGAATCGGTCAAAGAGCGATGGCTGGCCATTAAGCCACGACCTGGGAGTTGAGCGTGCAACCACGCTCAAATTGCTGACGCTGGCCACGCTCTGTTACCAGAACAGCCTACCGCCGTCGCTGATGCAATCAAAACTTATATCAAGAACCTCAATGATCAAATAAATTCGGCTTAAATCAGTTCTACACGCACGGAATCTTTATGAAATTATTAATCAAGTCAGGTATAGCAATAAGCTTGTGGGCAATTGCATCCTCGGTTGCTTACGCAGAATATCCGGAAAAGGGAATCCGATTAGTTGTTCCTTTCGCCGCAGGCGGATCGGCCACTACCTCAGCAAGATTGTTTGCCGACGAGTTGTCAAAAGAACTTAACCAAAAAATCTATATCGAAAACAAGGGGGGAGCAAGCGGCGCCATTGGAGCCTCGTTCGTTGCCAATGCAAACCCAGACGGATATACGCTGTTATATTCTTCAGCAGGAATGATGACGGTTAACCCCGCTCTTTTTGGAGAGAAATTAAGCTATAAAGTCAGCCAATTAGCACCGATTAGTCTGACTTCAACATTTGCCAGCGTACTGTTCACTGATAAAGATTTTCCCGCAAAAAAGCTGAATGATCTGCTTTCATATGCAAAGGCGAATCCCGGCAAAGTCACTTTCGGCTCAGCCGGCCCCGGAAGTTCAGGGCACTTATGGGGTGAATTGCTAAAGAACCGTGCGAACATCGATATTCAGCACATACCTTACAAGGGAACAGCGCCAGCACTCGTTGATGTCATTGGCGGCAGAATTACGTTTGTCGTGGATGCGGCCGTGGCAGGTCAGGAACAGCTTAAAGCGGGAAATTTGCGTGCTCTTGCCGTCACTTCCAGTAAACGAATAAATACCCTTCCCGACACTCCTACCTTTGCTGAATTGGGCTTAAAGGGTTTTGAACCGCTTAGCTGGTATGGGGTTTTCGCACCCGCTGGAACGCCCGCAGAAGTGATCAAAAAACTCAACGCGGCCGTCAAAACAGTTGCCGAATCCTCCAAGTACAAGGACGGTCTTCACACTCTGGGCATGGACGCAGCTTCCAGTACATCCAGTGAATTAGGCGAACGAATCACGAACGATTCTAAACTATGGACAACCGTCATAAAAACGGCTGATATTGTTGTACAGTAATTTACTCTCGGGAAAACTCTAAATGATCAAAAGTATTTCGTTGCTTACACGAAAAGAAGGCATGTCACACGAAGAATTCATGACCCACTGGGTGGAAAAACACGCCCCGCTGGCGCATGCCGTTCCAGGCCTTCGGCGTTATATCCAATCCAATATCGTGGAGGAGCGTTTCCGGCAAGACATTCCGGTTATCGAAGCCGATATTGATGGTATCGCTGAGCTTTGGTATGACGACATTGATGCTCTTAAAAAAGCTAATCTCTCGCCCGAAGCAAAACGACTTCATGCGGATGGAGCAACATTCATTGGAAAAATAAAAACTTTCACAGTCTTTGAAAATCTTATCATTGGTTCATAAAAAACTGTCCAAGCGCCGGACATGACCGAGGCTTCAGGAATCACCTCAATCCTGTCATTGATATTTAATGAGTTTGCAACGGGATTGCGGATGTTTTCCGCTTCGGCCATATCCGGCAATTGCGTGATCGTCCTTTCGCAGACCCCGTATACGTCTAAGCATATACAGCGCCCGAATTCCCTCACTTAACCACAGCAATCGCAATCTTCCCCCGCAACCCATTATTCGCACTCTCCAGCCGAGCATGCGCAAGAGCAATATCAGCTAGCGAATAAGTAGCCCCAACATGGGGCCGCAGCTGCCCGCGTTCAACCAACGTGCTCAGTTCATCAAGCTTGCCACGGTTCTGTCTTGTGAACACAAAGTGATAACTCGCATTCTTGCCCCAGGCGTTAATCAGGTTTTGCGGTTGCGCGATGTCGACAATCGAAACCAGGCGACCCAGCTGTGCGAGCACGTCAGTCGAACGGGCAAGGGTGTCGCCACCGATGGTATCAAAAACAACGTCAACGCCTTGGCCTGCGGTTTCACGCATAACAGCCTGGACATAGTCTTCTTTCGCGTAGTCGATGACGACATCGGCGCCCATGCTGCGTGCGAACTCAAAATTTGCTTCACGCACAGTGGTTATTACCCGCGCACCAATGGCCTTCGCCAGTTGAATGGCCACATGCCCTACCCCTCCTGCGCCGCCGTGTATCAGAACGCTTTCCCCTACTCGCAGGCCCGCGCGCACAATCAGCGCTTCCCATGCGGTTCCCCCGACAAGGGTCAGGCTGGCCGCTTCAAGATGGCTAAGCGCAGCCGGTTTCTTGCCTATGATGCTTTCGGCAGCAACGTGGTACTCGGCATAGCTTCCCGGACCATCGAAGATCTGGGGCGTATACCAGACCTCGTCACCTGGAGCGAAGGCGGTCACGCCTGCGCCGATTGCTTCAACCACGCCAGACACATCGTGTCCGGTAATGGCCGGAAGTGGCACCAGGTCGGCGTAGTCTCCGCGCCGTACCTGATAGTCCAGGGGGTTGATGGACGTTGCGTGAACCCGAACCAGAACCTGCCCTGCTCCAGGTACCGGCTTGGGCACCTCAGAAAGTTCAAAAGCGTCCGGGCCGCCAAAGGTGTTAAGTGTGATTGCTTTCATTAGATCCTCATTTCGTTAAAAAGGAATATCGGGATTTTTCGATATATAGAGATAAAAAAATTACAGGTCTTTACCGATGAGTTCGGCAAGCGCACTGATGGCTTCTTCGCTGCGTTTATAGTAGGTCCACTGACCAATCCGTTGGACTTCAACCAGGCCAGCTCTTTGCAAAGTGGCCAGATAATCAGAGACCGTGGACTGCGACAATCCAACACCCTCCTGGATACTGCTGACGCAGACACCTACCGTATGAACGTCCCCTTCGTCTTGCGGGGGGAAATTATTTACAGGATCCTTCAGGCGCCTGAGGATATCAAGACGAGTGCGGTTCGAGAGCGCTTTGAATATTTCAAGTAAGTCCATGCGTCCATTATATCGAGATTTACCGATATGTCAATTAGTTGATATTTATTTACCCCACCCATCCGGCAAACACTGGAAGATAGTCGCCAGCAAGAACAAGCACGGGTGCGGCGCGAGCTGCAATTGCTAAGCGCCTAGTAGAACCCTACGAAACAACACATTCCGAGCGCCTGAATGATGCGAATTGGATGGTTCGACCCCTGCTCGCTGATACTGTCAAACTACGCACGGCGTGGCGATGTTTCGGTACTGCCCTTTGAAATACAGCAACGGCTGCAGGCAAGTACTCTCTTGCAGCTTCAACGCTTTCACTTGCCCAATAACAATCAAGTGATCCCCGGCGGCGTATTCAGCGTATATTTCGCAATCAAGCCAGTGAAGGCTGCCGGCCAGTATCGGGCTACCCAGGGGCGATGCCTGCCACTGGACGTCGCGCCACTTGTCCGTGCCTCTCTGGGCGAACTGCCTGGAAATCGCCACTTGCTCGTCGGACAGAATATTGACAGCGAAACGAGCTGCCTGACGAATTTTTGGATAGCTGGCCGAACGAGTCATCACGTTGAACGACACCAGCGGCGGGTCCATAGACACGCTATGGAACGACTGGCAGGTAAAGCCAATGGGCTCGCCTTCGAAGTGCGATGTGATCACCGTGATGCCGGAAGCGTAGTGCCCGAGCGCTTCGCGAAAACGCAAAGGCTCAATCGCAGTAGTGGAAAGTGACATGATGCAATTGAAATACTGGATGTAGCTTGAAAGTGCTATGGAAAAGCGGTCCGGCCAGGTTGCCAGACGTCCGTCCTTAGCCCGTGCCAGGTCGTCACGAGCTGTTCGCAACGACCGTGCCCCCGACAGAAAATCAGTTTGCCAGTTCCCTGCGAACAATGTCCGCTCCGGCACTCAAAGCATTCAGCTTGCCTCTTGCAACGCTACGAGACAGTGGTGCCATGCCGCAATTGGTGCACGGATAAAGCTTATCGGCATCCACGAACTGCAGTGCTTTGCGCAGCGTATCGGCCACTTCATCGGGTGTTTCAATGGTGTTTGTGGCCACATCAATGGCGCCCACCATCACTTTTTTACCGCGGATCAGTTCGATCAGATCCATGGGAACGTGCGAGTTTTGGCATTCCAGCGAGACGATGTCGATACTGGACTTCTGCAACTTGGGGAATGCCTCTTCATACTGCCGCCATTCGGATCCCAGCGTCTTTTTCCAATCCGTATTCGCTTTGATGCCGTAGCCGTAGCAAATATGAACTGCGGTTTCACACTTTAGTCCTTCAATGGCTCTTTCCAGCGTTGCGACGCCCCAATCATTCACCTCATCAAAGAACACATTGAACGCGGGCTCGTCAAATTGGATGATATCGACACCCGCAGCCTCCAGCTCTTTGGCTTCCTGATTAAGAATCTTGGCAAATTCCCAAGCCAGTTTTTCGCGACTTTGATAGTGGGCATCATACAGGGTGTCGATCATCGTCATGGGGCCCGGTAAGGCCCATTTGATCGGTTGGCGGGTCTGCTTGCGCAAAAACCGGGCGTCGTCAACAAACACGGGCTTGCGCCGAGCGACGGCACCTACGACCGTTGGCACGCTCGCATCATAGCGATCACGAATTCTAACGGTCTTGCGGTTCTCGAAATCCACTCCTTCCAGGTGTTCAATGAATGTTGTCACGAAATGCTGGCGCGTTTGTTCGCCATCGCTAACGATATCAATCCCCGCGTGCTGTTGCTCCTGTAGAGACAGACGCAACGCATCTTGCTTGCCCTCGATCAATCCCCCATCCTGCAGTTTCCAGGGGGACCAGAGTTTTTCCGGTTCGGCAAGCCAGGCGGGTTTAGGCAGGCTGCCAGCCGTTGATGTAGGTAATAATTTTTTCACAATAGTAGTCATGGTGTGTTTGGGTTCTCAAAGATGGGAGTGCGCGGACCATTGTTCAAGAATCGCCCGGTATGGTTTGATAAAATGCTCCTCGGCATACCTTCCCTGCTCGGCCGCCAGCCGGCTACGCTCCTCCCGATCATAAACAATCCGGGTTAACGAATAATCCTGGTGCTTCAAACTCGGCTGATAAGACTTGCCTGCGATAGAATTTGCGTTGTAAATCTCTGGCCGATAAATTTTCTGGAAGGTGTCCATCGTGCTGATGGTGCTAATGAGCTCAAGGTCTGTATAATCACGCAGCAAATCGCCGGAAAAATAAAAGGCCAACGGCGCCGCACTATTGGCAGGCATGAAATAGCGGGCCCGCATCCCCATTTTTTTGAAGTACTCGTCAGTCAATGAATATTCATCTTGGTGGTATTCCACACCCAACACGGGATGCTGGTTTTCAGTACGATGATAAGTCTTGCTGCTCGACACGCTCAGGCATATAACAGGCGCTTTGACGAAGTTATCCTTGTAAGTCTTTGAATTCACAAAGCACTTGAACAACTTGCCATGCAATTGTCCAAAATTTTCTGGCGCGCCGAATTCGGGCTGATGCTTGGCGTATTCCGGCAGCAACACACTAAAGTCATAATCTCGCACGTAAGAAGAAAAATTGTTTCCTACAATGCCCTCAATGCATTCGTTGGTTTTCCGATCAACTACGCTGGTCTTTAATATTTCAATCACAGGCAGGTCGCGATCATTGCTTTGACCTTCAAAGCGCATTTGAACTGAGATAATGTCAAGGTTGACGCTGTAGCGATCGCCAGTGGGGTTGTCCCAATGCGCCAGGGCATTAAAACGATTGTCAATCATCTTAAGGGTATTGCGCAGGTTCTCCTGGCGACGCTCGCCTCTGGCCAGATTGGCAAAGTTGGTGGTGATTCGCGTATTGTCTGAAGGACGGTAGTCTTCATCGAAACAAGTGCTCTTAATGGCAAATGTAAACTCTGTACTCATTATGCTGTTGCCTTAATTCCCGGGATATATAACCCACATTTATCTATTCAACGCTGCTCAAATTTTCTTTTTTCAGCAATCTAGACATTTATGATGCGAAGGCGGCAGTCTATATTGCATTAGTCATATTTAAAGTGAATTAAATTCATTCTCTCGTTGGCTTCATTCATAGAATGGCGAGCGCGCCGATCGGCACGTCAATGTGCCCCTCCCTATTCGCTAACTTTTCATTGCCCCACGGCACACTCATTTTGCAAAAAGGTGTAATAACTCAGTTTTTTAAGCTTAACTTACCTTGCCAATACCGATGCGACAGGCAGGGCCAAAGGCAAGGTGAATTCTGGTGCAGTGCAGATAAAATCCCGCCGCAAGGGCTGCCAGTTCGATTCTGGTCCCGGCTTCAGCTTAAATCTCCTGGTGTTCAAGGCTCGGTTCTACCCCATAAATGGGGATGAGTGCTCACCAAACACACTGCTTTAGACGCCACGTATGACTATGCGGCGAGGGGTTTGTCGTTGATTTCAATAGCCAAATATAGAAATTGTCGCTCCACGGCTTACCACCTCCCTTACAATAGCGTATGAATTCCTTTCTTTCGCCCCTCTTTTCGTTTCACCCCCGCATTCAGCACTTATGCTGCCCCTCACTATTGGCGGTCGCGTGAAAGTGCCCAAGCGGCTTGTGCCGCTCCTTGAAGAAGGCCTTATCGACGAAGTGCTCAGCCAGCTCATGAGCGGCAAGGAAGCCACCGTGTACGTCGTACGCAGCGGCGACGCCACGCGTTGCGCAAAAGTGTACAAAGACGCCAAACAGCGCAGCTTCCGGCAAGCCGCGTCATACCGCGACGGCCGCAAGGTACAAAACTCCAGGCAGGCCCGCGCCATGGAAAAAGGCAGCCGCTACGGTCGCCAGATGCAGGAAGAAGTCTGGCAAAACGCCGAAGTAAATGCATTATTTCAGCTGGCCAATGCCGGCGTGCGCGTACCCCAGCCCTATATTTGCACTGACGGCGTGTTGCTGATGGAACTGGTGGTTGATGCGGATGGCGATGTCGCGCCGCGCCTGAACGACGTGGACCTGACCCAAGAACGTGCCCTGCAGCTGCACGCCATGCTGCTTAACCAGGTGGTACGCATGCTTTGTGCAGGCGTCATACATGGCGATTTGTCCGAATACAACATCCTGCTTGCCGCCGATGGCCCGGTCATTATTGATCTGCCGCAGGCCGTTGACGCCGCCGCGAACACAGAAGCGTGCGAGATGCTGGTGCGCGACGTGAACAACCTTGCCGCGTATTTCGGGCGCTTTGCCCCGGAGCTGCTGTCTGCCAGCTATGGCAAGGAAATCTGGGCACTTTACGAAGCGGGCGAACTTAATGTGGATGCTGAACTGACCGGCTATGTCGAGCCCGACGCCAGCCCCGTGGATATGGACAGCCTGCTGCTGGAGCTGGAAGATAGTCGCCTGGAAGAAGAGGCGCGGGTGCGCCGCGAGCAGCAATCGCTTAGCACCCAGTAAGGACGCTGAGCAACGACACCTGCCGGGCGGCAGGTATTGCGCCAAACGCTTGACCAGTCACAGACCCCACATAGCCAGCCTTGCGGCAAATACTCATAAAATGTCTTAGCCGATCACCCTTGCAGCTTTTGGCCGTTGCGCCGGCATCCGCACAATCGGCGCCAGCCACGACGTTAGGGCACCGGAATAATCGACGGCAGACACCGGCAGAGGATAAACGCCTGCTGATAAGTCGTGGATGTCTCTTCCAATCCAATGTTAGGCCGTGTAGTACGGATCGCGCTGAAAACGGCGATGCATCTGTCGGAAAATTAACGCCAGATGGCATCATTCGTTATTGAGACGTTGAGAAAGAGCGATGGTCGTATCAGCATCAACGCCGTGCAGTAGTAGCGTCAACAAAGGTAGAAAGATCGCGATTGAAACGGTCTGCCTCCTCAAGAAAGGGAGAATGCCCCGACTCAGGATAAAATTTGCCAATAACGCCAGGGTTCAACGCCTTGGCACGCTTAAAGGACGGTTCCGCCTGAACCAGCGCATCGCCTGCACCATAGACCAGCAACAGCGGCTTGTGCATTGCACCTAGCCCCTTGGGAGCGTCTAGTGACATCTTCTGCACCGCATTTTGCATATGCTCGGAGGCCATAGCCGCATTGGCCAACAGCCGCTGGAAAGTAACCGCGTCAGGCTGCCTAGCAAAACACAGGCTCACAAAATCACGTTCAGCATCAAGGTGGGTCTTAAGGTCAGGCGACGCCATCCCACTGTACACACGTGGGTGCGAAACGATCTGTTCGGGAGCCAGCTCGATCACCCCTCCTACATACACAGCGCCGGCGATCTTCTGGTCACCGTAAGTAGCCAGGTAATTCGTAATCACGGCCGCACCAAGCGACCACCCCACGACGACAGGTTGCTGGGCTCGTGAGCCGGCAATGACTGCAGCCAGATCATCAGCCCAACGTCCTCCATCGCTATAGGCACCGGCACGTTCGGGCTGATCAGACATGCCATGGCCACGCATATCGTAGGTAATCAGTCTGTAACGCTGTAGCTCGGGGCTATTGATCTGCTTATCCCAGCTCAGATGGCTGCCTAGCAAGCCATGTACGAAAACAATGGGTTGGCCGTTTGGATCTCCCGCTTCTTGCACGCTGATTGACACCCCGTCAGGAGCTGTCACTATGTAGGATTGCGCAGCGGACTGTGCCAGCATGCAGGCCCCTATGAGGACAAATCCAACCAGCCAGCGTCGCCAGTGGTTGAAGACTGTTGAAGATATCATTTTGAAACTCCGATGCAATGAGAGATTGCATCCTAAACCCTGACACTGGTGTCACAGTCAAGCAAAAAAGTGATATCGTTCAATTCATGAGCCAAACATTATCCACAAACACTTTGAAAATCGGTGCACTGGCACAGGCAACCGGGGTCAGCGTGCGCTCAATTCGTCACTATGATCAACACAATCTGCTGGCGTCGACACGTGCCGATAACGGTTATCGCGAATTCGCAACCGTGGCCGTTACACAAGTCAGGCAAATTCAGCGTCTGATAGCTAACGGCTTCAACTTAGAGGAAATTCGCAGCTTTCCCGATTGCATGCTATTGCTTGAAGGGGCAAAAGCATGTGCGAACATTACGGACGCCCAGCGCAAACGGCTCGCAATACTCGAACGTCAAATAGAAGCGCTCGAAATCCAGCGCCAACGCTTGCGCGCCATGCTGATCGAAAACGCCGAGCCTGACCATCACCCATCTGGCATAGCAGACAACACTGGACTGGCTGCAGGCGTGACAGCGCCCGTCCAGATCATTCCGGCGAGCAAGGAAGCGACCACGGGTACATCGGAACAGGACCTTACCGAAAATTGACAGGGCATCCATGACGTGTGCAAAAGTTGCGCGCCGCCGAATCTCGATCAGACCGGCACGCGCGCAACAATGCACTGATAACACTGTACCTTTGCTACTGCGTCCTACTATTTAAACCTGACCAGATCCTTGAAGATCAATTTGCCCCAGGTATTGCCGCTGCCATGAACGAGCGCGCCGCCTTCCTTGAGTGGTCCTAGCGCAATCGGCGCGAAACCGAGTTGTTCAGCCAGCGCCGCAACCGGCACCACGGCATTGTCGTCATCGCTGGATAAAAACACGACGCGGCTGCCGCCATTGACGCTCGGATCAGCGCCCAGAACGGCGGCAACCAGGTGGTTAAAGCCCTTTACAACGCTGGCGCCGGTAAACGCCTTGGCGACAACAGCGGCCGAGGGCAGGCCTTCGAGCTCTTCCTCGGAAATACCATAGGCATTGGTGGCGTCGATAATCGTTTTGCCGCGCCAGCTTGGCAATAGCTTGGCCACTTCGCGATGTTCCCGAAATGGCACTGCCAGGAAGATTATGTCGGACGTGATGGCATCTTGCAGCGTGGTGGGTACAACGGTGGGGCCGATCGCTTGTGCCTGCTGCGCCAGTGCCTCAGGCGGTCGTCGGCCGGCAACGCTCACCTGGATATTCTTTCTTGCAAATGCCCGGGCAAGCGCCTGGCCTACCGAACCGAAACCAATTATTGAATAACTCATGTTAATTCTCCATTTCGTGGACCTTGTGATTAACCACGATCCACATTATTTGGTGACCGGTAGCTGGTACAGATATGACCGCACCCGCCGGACAATCACCGCAATTAATCCCGTCTTGTGATCGGGATTTCATATCTGTCGGCACAACCCATGTCGTCTTTTTCAAGTTGACCGGGCCACGCCACACGCTTTTGGCGTGATTGTTGAGCACTATTTTTTGGCTGCACATTCACGGTGCGATATCAGATGGCCGCAGTGCCGCCGTCAACATACAACTCCACGCCATTCACAAAGCTCGAATCGTCTGACGCAAGAAACAGCGCGGCAGTCGCAATTTCTTCAGGCTTACCCATCTTGCCGCGTGGAACCAGAGATTCGAAAGCTCGAATTGTTTGCTCGTCAAAAAGCTGCTCCTGGATCGGTGTGGCAATCTGCCCGGGGCTAAGCACATTTACCCGGATTTTCCGGCTCTTCAACTCGTTAAGCCATCCGCGTGCGAAGGCGTGTAACGCTGCCTTGCTCCCCGCATACACGCTGAAATCTGGAAACCCTTTCACCGACGCAATGGAACCGGTCATAAAGATCGACCCGCCATCGTTGAACAACGGCAACGCCTTCTGAACCGTAAACAGCGTGCCGCGCGTATTCAGGTTGAACGTCGTATCAAAATGCTGCTCGGTAATCTCGCCCAAAGCAACGGCTTCGCCCGTGCCGGCACTCGCATACAGGACATCAATCTTGCCCTTCTCCCGTTTAACTGTATCGAACAGGCGGTCAAGATCGTCCAGATTGGCAGAATCCGCGCGCACGCCAGTCACATTTCGACCAATCAGCTTGACGGCTTCGTCCAATACCTCTTGCCTTCTGCCCGTGATAAACACATAGGCACCCTCTTCAACAAACCGCTTGGCGCTGGCCAACGCCATGCCGCTGGATCCACCCGTAACAACAGCAACCTTGCCTTCTAGCTTTCCCATAACATTTCCTTTTGTGGCGTAAAACCACGTTTCTATTCCCATTTGCACGAATGTGCTGTATCTTATGGATCAGTGATCCACATCATGAATAAATCGTAAATTAATCATGATTGAAATAAATGGATCATTGATCCGTTTATTTAGAATACGGATCGGCGATCCACTTGTCAAGGAAATTTATGCGAGCAGACGCAAAAAAAAATTACGACCACGTTCTTTCAGTCGCGCGTGGCGTGGTTAGCGAACATGGCGCTGATGCGTCCATGCGGGATATCGCCCGTCGGGCCGACGTGGGGTTGGCAACCCTGCTGCGCCATTTCCCCACGCGTGAAGCCCTGTTCGATGCGTTGTTGCGTGAAAACCTGGACGCACTTACGCAAAAGGCAATTGAACTTGAAACGTCAGCCCCCCCCGACGAAGCGCTGGTGTCGTGGTTTCGTGAAGGCGTGGCATTTGTTCTGAGCTATAGCGGCGTGGTGGCCTTGATGGCAAGCGCCCACGAGGATCCGGAATCCGCGCTTTTCGCTTCCTGCGCAGCAGTGCACGAAGCGGGTGCACGACTATTGCAGCGTGCCCAGGCCGAAGGGACAGCGCGCGCTGATATGCAAGGGATTGACCTGTTCGCCCTCATGTCCGCGCTCGGCTGGGTCGGCGACCAAGCCGCATTCGCGCCACGGGGAGATTATCTTTTTGATCTTATTGCGAGTGCAATTCTGACGAATCCGCCTGGCAGCGAGATCAAGAAGGGCAAGAAAGCCAAAAAGGCATCGAAATAAAGGATAAGGGGTTGCTGCATGCGTAGCGACAGATAACATCCGCCATATCTGGGACTAGCGGGCACCACTTAAGAATTGGAAGGGCTTGATGGGTAATCCTAGTGCCCAATCCTAATGGGGGGCAATCCTGATAAATCAGGCGCTCATCAGTAGAAACAATAAACAGCGTTCGTGGGCATGTTGATTTTCACACGCCCACAAACGCTACATTAACCTTTGAGTGATCTACTGCCGGTCAACTCAATTGCCCAGCGCGACAACATCTGCAGGCAAATCGGTTTGGTGATATTTTTTATAAATCGCATTTAGCTTGCCATTCTTCAGATTGGCGCGCACCAGTTCATTCATTTTTTCCTTGATTTCCGGGTTGTTTTTTGCAACCCCAATGGCTAATTTGGCGCTGGACATGACGATTCGGATATCCAGTGCTTTGGCTGGATATTTTTTATTCAATGCACCAATGATTGAGGGTGCTGTGGCAAAAATACTGCTTTGTCCGCTGGTAATGGCGGTAATGGCCGTTGCATCATTTTCAAAACGAACAATATTGGTGCCGGCTGGCGCCTGCTTGGTTACCTGCTGATCATTTGTCGTCCCTCTGGCAGTCACAACCGTTTTGCCAACCAAATCTTTCATCTCTTTAATGGGCGAGTCCTTGGGTACGGCGATCACCGCTTTGTTATCTGCATAAGGAATAGAAAAATCGACAACCTTAGCGCGCTCTGGCGTGATCGACAAACTGGAAATGACCACATCTGCCTTATTGGTTAACAAAAAAGGGATGCGATTGGCCTGTGTTGTGGGCACCACCTGAAGCTTGACGCCCAAACTGTCAGCAATCAAATTCGCAGTCTCTACATCTGAACCAATTGCTGTCATCTTGTCATCTGTCATGCCATAAGGTGGCGCATTCAGATCAATCGCCACGCGCAACACTTTTTGCTCCATGACTTGCGCTAACGTATTCGCGTTGGCAGCCGATAGCCCGCCCCCCATCGTTCCTAGCAAGGTAAAAAGCGCAAATACAGGTTTAAGTCGAAATTTCATAAATTGTCTCCATGCATCATATATTCATTATTGGTATAAAGGAAAAACAACGACTGCTATTTAGCGGTACAAGCTTATCATCATTTTTCCACAGGCGTTTTGAGACAGTTCAATTTGAAATGAACGGCCGGTTCGGCTCCGGCCTCGTCAATTCAAGCACCGACCGCTAGCTGTCGCATCTTGACGCAAACGTCGTTCAGCAACAACAGTAGAGCCAGTCTTTTTCGCCTTGACCCTTTCCGCCCGTGACAAGCTAGCCATCTCATCCCGGACAAATGTCATATCATCCGCTGCCAATACATCTTCCGGAGACGCCGCATCAGGCGCCCCCGGAGGTTTAGGCTTCCCGTATCGCCAACTATTAATCAGAATTGAAGATTCAGTTGCGCCCAAGCCGATCGCCCGGGTTCGCTCACCCGTGTGTGTGATGGGAAACCAAAACCCGCGTTTCCAGCCAGATTCAGATGTTCGCTGTATTGTTTATTCAATACGTTATCAATGCCAACCGTCAATTTTGCGTGCTTACTGAATGCGTAGCTCGTATTCAGAGAGAGGACGCCAAATCCTGAACTCTGTCCGAAATCCTTGCCCACCACATTACCCTTGTTCATTGCAATGCGGTGTTGGCTGGCGACCAGACGCCAAAGCGCACCAGCTGACCACTGTCCATTTTCGTAGGAAAGCGTCAGCTTGGCTTCCAGCGGCGGGATCTGCGGCAAGGGACCACCATCTGTCCGGTTTCGCCCCCAGGCATAAGCCAGCGTCGACCCTATTTGCCAGCTTGGGTTAAGCTGATAGGTAAAGCCGCTTTCGGCCCCCATGATGGAGGCATTTACATTGCGCGCCATTGTGGTTGATCCCATCATACCGCCAGTCTGGTAATCGAAAAGAATAAAGTCCTGTACATAGCCAGCGTACGCGGACACCCAGGCCTGGAGGTGGTCGTTTTTATATTGTGCGCCGATATCGAGCTGCGTCGTTTTCTCTGGCTGCACACCCTGGAATGCGTTGACCGATCCGTCCGGGCCTTTCCTGGGAGAAAATAGCTCCCAGTAATCAGGAAAACGGGTGACGTGCCCGATGCCAACGTACACACTTGCCGGGACCGATTGCAGGTCTTTCTCATACCTTAAAAAGCCACTGGGCAGACTTTCCCGTCGACGCTGGCCGGCAGTGGGGTTGATCATTTTCATCATGCCGGTGGTTTGCCGAAAGTCCTTGACCGATGCCCAGTCAATACGCAAACCCGCTATCAGGCGATCCCGCTGTGTCGCACGCCAGGTGGCTTCGCCGAACAGGCCCAGATTGCCGAATTCGGCATCTTTTTCCCATGCCTTGTCTCTATAGGAATGCATCGCTGTCCCACTGCGTGCACGATGACGGCTGTGTTGCCAGTCAAGCCCGGTGACCAGGGCTGTATTCTGTGCAATGGCAAACGTAGCAGCAACACGCCCGCTCCATGTTGCACGATCAACATTACTTGCCATCGGCATACGCATTGAGCTCCTGGGATCGGGCGTGCGCAACGTATAATTATCCATCACATGATCAGCATAGTTGTAATACAGCTGAGCCTCAATTTTGTTCAGAAAAGGGCCAATGTTGCTTTTTTCAAATTTCAGCCCAAGACTTTTGCGCTTAAATTGAGACCCATCCATGCCCCTGCCGGCATATCGGGCCTTGCCGTCGCCTACCCCGGCCGTCAGCTCAAGTAGCGTGTCTTGATCTGGCGTAAAACCCAGGGTCAGATCTGCATTCCATTTATCCCAACGTGACGCAATGGTGTTGTGATCCCCATCCTTATAGTCATCCGAATGGGAGTGATTGGCCGTTGCACGAACGTAAAAGGTTTTGTTGCCAACGGTCAGATCGGCAGCCTGATCGTTTCTGCCGAATGACCCTGCGGTCAGACTGCCATCAAAGCGCACTTCTGACTTTGTAAACCGCGGCGTGTCGCGGTCAAATTTCACAGTGCCGGCCGAAGCCCCCGGCCCCCACAATACGGTTTGTGGCCCTTTAATCACGGTTAATGCATCAAAGTTCTCTGGTGAAATATAGGAGCTGGGTGCATCCATGCGTCCCGGACATGCACCGGGCATGGATGAGCCATTGGTGAGCACATTCAGCCGAGAACCAAACATTCCCCGCAATATGGGATCGCCATTGGTTCCGCCATTTCTGATAGCAGCAAAGCCCGGTATGGTTTTTAAGTAATCGGTGCCGTCACTGGCCGGCAAGGGCTGGCGTGGTAGTTTAGGATTGGTTGATATCATTAAAGGCGAAGACGGCGCGACCGACGTGATCACGACCGGCTCCAGCATGGGAACGACGATTTCTTGGGTATTGGCCTGTGACTGTCCAGGCAGAAGCATGCAGGCAGAGCAGATGGTTGCAGAAACATGAAAGCATGAGTGTTTCATAGCAAGGTAATTCCTAAGTTGAAAATAGCGGTATCAGCAGGGTGATTGCTACTTCCCGAGTGCCGCCCGTTGCTGCAATGGCAAGTGGACCAGCAACGCCTTACAGGTAGAAGGTCTGGGCGTCGAGTTGCCCGAAAACGAACGAGCAACGCCCGGCTATCGACGCGACGATAGCCCGTATCCAAACAGAATCTGCAGACATTAAAAACCTCGGAAGATAGAAATCACAGTGAGGCGATCGTTAACAATACGATCGCTCGTGTGTATCAACCGAGGTGTACGGGCGGGGCCCTGGAACCCAGAGGTGGTCCGAGCGCAGGCAGTGGCGGCAGGGAACGATTGCGCTCAGCGACAAGAACCGGACGCTGCTGCCAGACAGTGGTTGTCAATATAAGCAGAGCTTGAACAGGCAGAACGCCATGCGACATGACAAGCCCGAAGGGGCATGCCTGATTGGCAGGGGCGTTTTCTGCAGGCTCATTGTTTTTACTCTGCAAATCCAGCAACAGCGTCTGCGTCCCGCCGTGTGCCGTACACAGCGTGAGCGCGACAGCCACCCCTTTGCCGGCGGACAATGTTGGCATGTATCCTGTTGGGATTGCCGATCTGCAAAGGAAAGCAAGCAAGGCCAGGCACAGAAAACCCTGCCAGCCATTGATACTTTTTCTCTGAGTAACCTTTGATGATCTAAACATTGCAATTAAATTTTATAACATTTAGATGCTTTTTTATATACTAAACAATCTTCAATCTTGATTTGATTGCCAGATAAACCAAGAGCAATACCGGCTAGCGCAGCCCTGCCAACTGCGGCATTGCCTCTAGATAAATGTACGCTGGATGGGAGTTTTTACTGCACGTGGTAGGTTGGGATTTTTGTGAACGAACTCCTTTGCCTTCTCTGCCAGAGCCACCATAGGATGCGCATCTCCTGAGCGAGTTCCAACAGCCTCCTCCCACCACAGACACGCAGGCCTACGCTGTAGCGACCTTTTGAGCGGCAGCAAAAACATCGCGTGCGGATGTCGTACCCGCCACATGCTCCGTTCCCGCAACACCCAGGTCCATCCATCCGGCATTTACGGCCTCATACATTTTCTCGGCAGGTTCGCTGTGGCCCTTCGGGATGCCAAATTGCTCGAACGCTTGCGCCCATCCCGCACGTGGCACGGCAAAGGCTTTCACATCAAGGTTCAGGACCTCTCCCAATTGCTGCGCGACGTCATCCGCAGAAACCATCGAACCGAGCTCAACGACGCGCTGACCTGACCACGCAGGTCCGGCTAAAAGGGTTGCAACCTGCGCGGCGATGTCATTGGTCGCGACCATGGTCGATTTGCGGTTTGTCGGATTGTAGAAGACCGGCAGCGTTCCGCCCTGCGCGACCTGTAAGCCGTACAGGAAGTTTTCGAAGAATCCACCGGCACGTACAAATGTGATTGGCGACATCAGGTCGCGAAAACCTTGCTCCATCAGCGCCAAGGCCGTGATCATTCCAAGCCCGCTGGTCCTGTCCGCGCCCATCGACGAAAGCGCCACCAATCGCGGCGGCGCTGCCTTGGTAAGCGCTTCGACATAGTTCGCAATCACGCCCTTGGCTTCTTTGTAGTCGGGCGACGGCGTCCAGACAGCTGGCATCATGACAAACGCGCCTTCGACGCCTTTGAGTGCCCGCTCTATGGCTGACGAATCATTCCAGTCACCGTCAACCAGTTCCACGCCCCGGTCCGCCCAGTTGCTCGCCTTCTGGCGATCGCGAACCAGTGCGCGGACTTGCTTGCCTTGCGCCAATAGATGATTTGCGGTGGCACCGCCCACTTTTCCTGTAATTCCCATGACTAAAAACATGTGTTTTCTCCTGATATTAAGAAGCAGGTCACTGCCCCGGTTGGTTTAACGAATGAATGGCAAAAGAGCCCGGATACGGGGATCGCGCATGTAGAGGCCCCCCCATGTCAATGCGCCCAGAAGCAGGCAAATGATTTCTGGCGGTGACCCCAGCTCACCAATACGAACATGGGCGCAAATGGCGCCTCCCAGAAAACCGGTCACCAGGATCGCGCCAAGGACGGCGGTGCTGGGGATGGCGTAAAGGATGGCACAGGCAAGGATGAGCGGACCCACGACACGAGTCAGCTCCATTGCGAACCCGGTTTCCTGCAACATGCTCGCGATCTGCGACGGGGCGAGAAGCTGAATGGCACCGTCCACCACCAGAATGGTAATGACTAACGCACTCATTATCCGGCCAGCCCATTGGGCACGATGCAGACCCTGCGCGTCAGGCCCGTCAGGCAGGCTCATCGTTTTTGACATTTGTGATTCTCCGATGGGAAATTCCCAATATTTGGAGCATACTGTGTCTCTGAAATGTGATAAACAGCGAAAAAATGAACGCACTGTTCTCCCAGAATATAACAATGGGATATTAAGGTACGAAAAATGCAAAATCTCCAGCCCATCCTCATTTTCATAACGGTGGCGGAAATGGGGAGTTTCACCCACGCAGCCGATAGCCTGGGCATCCAGAAAGGACGAGCCTCAACGGCGGTCCGCAAGCTGGAAGAAAATCTCGGCGTCAGACTCTTGCATCGGACGACGCGTAGCGTGCAATTGACAGAAGACGGACGGGCATTTCATGCGCGTGCCCGTGATCTGCTTGCTGAAGTGGATGACCTGCATTCCATGTTCGCTGGCGATCAAGTAGCACTGCGCGGGCGCTTACGCGTTGATCTGCCAAGCGAGCTGGCGCGCACCACTATCGTGCCAGCCCTGCCGGCCTTTATGGCGACGTATCCCGAGCTGGAGCTGGAAATGTCGAGTACCGATCGCCAGGTCGATCTGGTACAAGAAGGGTTTGACTGCGTATTACGACTCGGGCCGGTCAGGGACGAGACGCTGATTGCCCGCCCACTGGGCAAGTTACGCATGATCAACGCCGCCAGCCCTGCCTACCTGGCGCGCTATGGCGTTCCTGAGTCGCTGGAAGATCTCAAGCGTCAGGAACATCGGGTTGTTCATTTTTCGCCGATGCTGGGCGCAAGACCTTATGGGTGGGAATATCCCGACAGCGGCAGCTACGCGACGCTTCAATTGCCGGGGGCACTACACGTTAACAATGCGCAGACCTACGAAGCCGCCGCCCTGGCCGGGCTTGGCCTGATTCAGGCGCCACGCATAGGAATTGGCCAATACCTGGAGAGTGGAGCGCTGGTGGAGGTTTTGCCCGATTTTCGTCGCCGGGCACTGCCCGTGTCCCTCGTCGTCGCACATCGGCGCAACCTGTCGCGCCGGGTCCGCGCATTCATGAAATGGATCGAAGGTGTGCTGACGCCGTATCTGGAATGAGGTGTGGTAGATACTCATCTGCGGGCTTGAGACCGGTATAGTAGTCGCGTTTTGGACCCCTTTGCATTCAAATGCAACAATGCCTATTTTTTATCGTCCTCAAATCCAAACGTATTCCTATGCTGCGTCAGCCAACTGCTGCATGCGCTTAATGCACATTGCATATCGTCGCTATTGTTATAGAAATGAAACGAAAATCGCACTGAATTGCGTCTTACTGCGGCCTGGATATTGTTTGACCTCAAATATTCCTGCAATGCAAGCGCCGGAGCGGGTCCACGAAGTGACTGGATACAGACCATGTTGGCCTGCCTTCCAGCGTTTGAGATTGCCAAAGGCACGCCATGCTCTACCAGGCCATCGTTAAGTTTTTTGGCCAAGCCGCATACGTGATCATCTATCGCCTGAGTCCCCAGATCATTCAAAATATCAAGCGTATGCGTCACTAATGCGGCAGCCAGGAAATTGTAATTACCCAGATCGAACCGTAAGGCAGCCGGCATCAGTTGAATTGGCGCCGGGTCATAGTCTGCTTCGTGTGTCGCCAGAATGTCTACGCCAAAGCGTGCCAGATAGCGGGGTCTTAATTGAGTTGCAAATTCGCTTCTGACATACAGAAACCCCATACCATAGACTGAACATAGCCCCTTTTGAGTACTCAGTGCCAGCACATCTACTGGTGTCTTTTCAACGTCAATATGGGTAATCCCGGCAGACTGAGCAGCATCGACCACCAGACGAACTCCAGCAGACCGGCAAGCCACGCCTAATTTATCCAGATCCACCCGAAAGCCCGGGAAAAAGGAGGTCGCCGATACAGTAATGACGCGTACTTGATGTTCTGCTTGCAGAGCCTCTATGATTTTATCAACAGGAAATTCGTTTTCCGATGGAGCGAAGTCTACTATCTTCACCCCTATCGTTTCAAGATTTCTCCATGCATACAGGTTGTTAGGGTGTTCGACGCCCGAACAAACCCAGACTTCGTCACCTGCCTTCCAGTCCAGCGCGTTAGCGACCATGTTTAGCCCGTCAGACACATTCTTTGTGATGGCTATTTCTTCTTTGCTCGCGTTGAACAGGCGAGCGACACTGTTGCGCGCTTGTTCAATAAGAGAGAAGTAGACGGCCTTGTCTGCCCGGCCCAGTACACGTTCGTGCAAATGATCGTACGCTATTTGAGGAGCATCTTTGGGCATCAGACCCCGACTCGCAACGTCAATATATGACTGCGAGAGCGCTCCTGGAAACTGGGCGCGCGCTTGAGCAAATTTTTCGAACAATGTCATTTCCTTTTCACTTGTTTCTTTTTGGCTTGTCATACTCATATTGGAGGAAACGCTCATTGCAGTTTCATCCCGGCTTCTTTGACGATATTGGCCCAGTTCTGGCGGTCGTCCGCTATGAATTTTGCAACCTGGTTTGGCGCAATCTCGCTTTTTGAAATTCCAAGTTCAGCTAATTTCTGAATCACCTCGGACGAGGAAAGGGCCGACGTGAATGCCGACTTCCATTTTTGGGCTATATCCTCTGGTAATTGGGCAGGCGCCAGGAGTGCAAACCAATAGTTGGTATTATCCAAGCCGTCAATGCCTTGCTCTTTGAATGTGGGAACGTCGGGAAGCGTGGGATGTCGACTCGCCCCCGCGATCCCGATTGCGTTTATACGTCCGGATTTAAGGTACGAGGCAGCGCTGGCAGGGTTCGTGAAAAGGAGTTCTATTTGACTACCGAGCAAGTCTGTTGCCGCCTGGGAAGCACCTTTATACGGAATCATCCGCAGCTTGATACCCGATTTAACCTGGAATAGTCCTGTGATCAGGTAGCTGGGGCTTCCGGCTCCAACACCCGCTGTAAATCCTTCACTGTTTTTTTCTTTGCCGCTAAGCAAATCCCGGATGCCATGAAGCTTTGATTGTTCACTGGAAAGCAATATTGCCGGTGCGCTTCCGATCATGCCAATAGGCTGAAAGTCATCGATCGCATCATATTGCAGATTCGAATACATGGAGGGGGCGGTCGTCTGAGCATTGTCAGCCAATAGCACAGTATAGCCATCCGCAGGGGCCTTGGCGACGTAATTGGTCCCAATGGTAGCCCCTGCACCTGGCCGATTCAGTATTATGACGGGTTGGCCCATTTTCTCGGAAAGGGGCTTTTCGAGCAAACGCGCGACCACATCAGAGCTTCCGCCCGCAGTATAGGGAACGACAATCGTGATGGGTTTTACGGGGAAACTGGTCGCGGCATACGCCGGCAGGCTGGCAGCGCAGATGATCGCCGTCACAAGTTTTACGCAAAAAACCCTGTTGGCAGTAGACATGATGGCTCCAAAAGGTGAAAAGTAAGCTCAATTATCTGGGCCAACACTATTGGGGACTATCGATGTTATTGATGCGTGGGTATGAGAAAACGGAATATCTGATCGCCGGCCTCAAGGGCGGGCCGAACCGTTGTCTATTGAAAATTCGACCTGCAACCAGTTCATAAACAGGTTCACGGCCTTCCTTTGGGCGGCGCGACCTGTGCAAATGGCATAATAGTTTAATCCGTCGTGTAATTCGTCATCTGTTATACGGGCTAATAACCCCTTGTTAAGCGAGTCAATCACCAGGCTGCTACGAGTTAGACAAAAGCCTGCGCCCGTCTGTGCCGCCTCCAGCATTGTCGCGGAGTCATTGAAGTGCAACATAAGCGTGTCATTTCTGGTCAGGTTGGTACAGCCATTTTTCAGCCAGGCCTCCCAATAATCTCGTTCAGAGTTGCGCAACAACAGGGCGTCTGAGGTCAGGTTCTGATTATTTGACATTCCTGATTTCAGATCTACGCCAGCTACAGCCCAGATCACATCACTTGTCAGTTGTTGAATACGAGCGGCTTCCCAATCTCCATTTCCAAGGCGAATCGATACGTCAGCGCCAGATGATTCCAGGTCTGCAAAATAACGATGTATATCTACATGCAGATCTATCCATGGATTTTCCGCGAGAAATGTTGAAATACGACTGGCTAACACCCGGACAGCAAAGGTGCGGGCAACAGACACGATGAGCGTTTCCCGTTCAGTGACCACTGATAGATGGCGCAAGCCCACTCCAAGCATCTCAAATGCCCGTTTGGAATAGTCATAAAGTAGTTCACCTTCCTGCGTGAATGCCAAACCACGTGGCCCCCGACGGAACAGCTCTACGCCCAAATGCGCTTCGAGGGATTTCAATTGACGACTTAAAGCGCTCTGAGTCAGATGAAGCTCTTCACCCGCGCGAACCAGGTTCAGGTGCTTTGCTACGGTATTGAAAAACAAAAGCGCTTTCAGAGAAGGCAAATTTCTGAGAAGACTGTTTGAAACATCGCTCTCGTTTACCAATGCGCGGGCAGTCTTCCCTGGTTTTTCCATTGCTCAGTTCCTTGTGTCAATGAGTTCGTTCGCCGTTGCCCCAGGCTTAGCAATGAACTTATTCAAACAAACGCTGTCCATGACCGTTTCTCGCCTTGATTCAAAACTTTTGGGATCGGCATCGGCGTGGTTTTAATTGAGCTGCCGCCAATTCAGTATATTACAATTGACTCGTGGCGATGTATCCGGGATGGCCTGCGAGGGTATCCGCCTTGGCAACTGGCCTCAGTTTTTTGCGGATAATAGTTGGCCCGATCACGACTGCAAGAAGCAGTGTTTTAAGGGTTTCGAATATCGGAGCGGATCTATCCGATCAAATCTGAACCGCTGAAAACAATCATCCACAATTGAAACACATACGTAATTAAGTAGCCAATATGAATACGCTTTTGCTGGTAGGTGGTGAGCTGTGTGAACGGACAGCCAAGCTGTTTGATCCGGCCCATTGGAAATGCATTGGTCTGCGCCGCAGCAAGGTGACGCCTGTCCGCGAGAACACCATTTCCTGGCACGAAGCTGATCTGTCGAACCCGGAACGCCTCTCTTTTCTGAGTGCAGGCGAATTCTCCGCGATCACCCATATTCTGTATGCTCCATCGCCAGACAGCAGGACAGAGGCACACTACACGGGGGTGTACTCACTTGGCCTGCCAAAGCTGCTGGGCAGCCTGTCCGCCGGTTGCCTGAACCGGCTACAGCGGTGTGTATTGGTGGGGTCCTCTGCCGTTTGGCGGCCGTCCGATGATTGGGTAGACGAAGATACCCCGGTTGAGCGCTCGAACTTTCGGGCCGTCTCGCTGCTGGAAGCCGAAGATGCGCTGCATGCGTCGTTATCGCCAGGTGCTGGGGTCTCGCTTCGACTGTCGGGCTTATACGGCCCGGGGCGACTGCAATTGCTCAAAGGGCTGCAGGCTGGCACGATCACCGCGCCAGACGGGTCCGGCCATTGGGCGAATCGAATTCACATCGACGATGCTGCACGAGCATGTGCGCATTTGCTAACGATGACCAATCCCCAGCCACTTTACATCGGAACGGATAATTGCCCCATGCCAACAGCACAGTTGTATGATGCGCTGGCGCAGATGATGGGCGCGCCCTCACCTGCCCGGCAGCTACGACCGCCCAGCGGCAAGCGGCTATCGAACGCGCGGCTGCGAGCCAGCGGCTGGACGCCCGCATGGCCCAATGCGCTTGAGGGGTATGCGGCGCAATGGGTTTGAACAAAGTTAGACAGATTGCCCAGGCGTTGTCAGATAAGAAAGCACGGTCTCTTGTGCAATACTACTTTACGCATGTGAAATCGGATACAACCTGCTCTCGAAGGGTAGCCTGGTAGTTCAGCTTCTTCCCAGTGTTGCATATAAAGCGCTCAAGCTCATTGGACGTCCATCGAACGATCGGGCCCGAAAAGAAACTACCCTCATTAGTCACATTGAGGTCTATTTTAGTAAAGTAATTCGCCGCCAAAATCGGGAAAATAGACAATAGCTTCAGGTGGATCTTGCCAATGCGCGACACACACCAAACCTACACTCAACTTGCCACCATAGCCAGGACAAACACCGTTTAAACGCAAACTACCAGTCCTGGCTCATTTCTCCAGCGAACGCCGGTTGCCTTGCCACACTCTCACGCATTTTCATCCGCTCGTACCATGCGAACAAGGCCCCACATTCAGGCGGGATGTCGAGCTTGACAATAGCAGCAAATACTAAGCCGCCAATAACGGTAATGTCGGCCATAGAGAATTGTTCGCCTGCTACATAGGGTTGCCGCTGAAGTACTTTATCAAAGTAATGCATGCCGCGAAGCGCCTTATCACGCTGCCGCAGCCCCCACTCCTGATTCTGGTACAGCTCCACCAATGGCCCTAAGCCTGGTGTGGCGTGGTGAAAATAGACACTGATGGCATCAAGCAATTCGATTTCGGCCCGTTTGCTCATCATATGTATGACCCCCTGCTCCAGGGGGGTGGTGCCCGTAAGACTAGGCGCGCCATCCAGCGTATCCAGATATTGGGTGATAGCCGTGCATTCGGCAATCAGCGTACCGTCCACCAGTTCGAGCACCGGCAATGTCCCCGAGTAATTTTTCTGCTCGATGAACGCCGGTGTCTTGTGTTCGCCCTTGTACAGATCGACCATCTCAAACCGAACGCGCTGTTGCAGTTGCTTTTCTGCGATAGCGATTCTAACTCTCGTTGGATAGGGGCCGACCGGGAAGTCATAGACCATCATGGAGGGGCGGGTAGTAGGATCAATATTCGTAATGACGGATGTCATTGGTTTACTCCTGAACGAGTTGACGAAGCCAACGAAAGGAATTAATCAATCTACCTAACGTTAGGTAGATTTACTATATTGCGTTATACTAAGCCCTGTCAATGTTTTTTTCGCCGGAGCTAAAGTGATGATCGAAGCAGTAGGAAGTTCCAAGGAGAAAATCCTATTGGAAGCGACAAGGATGGCGCAAGCGCACGGCTATAACGGATTAAATGTTCGAGATCTAGCGAGCGCTGTCGGGATCAAGGCGGCCAGCGTCTATCATCATTACGCCAGCAAGGCGGATCTTGGTGCCGCGGTGGCAAAACGCTATTGGGAAGACTCCGAGGCGACGCTGCATGCGATGGAGGAGGCGTTAGATAGTCCGCTTGAATGCCTGCGCAGATATCCTGAAACTTTCCGCAAGGCGCTCGTGCGAGACAATCGCATCTGCTTGTGCAGTTTCATGGCAGCCGAAACAGATGATCTTCCTAACGAGATTAAGAAAGAGGTACGACAATTCGCAGACGTAAATATCGCCTGGCTCAAAAGAATGCTGCTCTCCTCAGCCTCGTTACCCGAAGAGGAGTGTGAGCTTCGCGCTGAAGCTATTTTTGCGGCCGTCGCTGGCGCACAGCTTATAGCAAGGAGCCGTTCTGACATCGCTTTGTATGATCAACTCATTGTTGGTTATTCGTCTGCTGGCTTGATACCGAGATAGTTGTGGCATTTTGGTTGTTATCGGTCAAAACCATCGTGGGCACCGGATCTTACCTGCGAAGAACTCGGTATCGGCTGCGTGCCATGAGAGCTCTCACCCAGCCACTTTACACAGGAATGGACAATTGCACCAAACGAGACTCACAAAGAAATGCCCTAGTCAAAAATAACAACAGCGCCATGATGAGGATGATGTGGCACTTTTGCATTTGATTCATCTAGTTCAGGCTTATCTTCGACAAAGTTAATGCTATCTCATTGCAGGGCCGCATCATCAGCGCCATGCCTAAACCATGCATATTAAAATAATAATATAGTATTTAAACAGCAGGCAGCGCGCAGTTTATAGTGATGACTCACAGCGCATTGCAATTGTTCAATGCGCAAGTATTTGTATTGTGCATCTGCCATGTCATCTTCAGAAGTCATCACATCAGCTCCACCCCGACCCCTTGCCCGCGAAGGCCAGGACAGCACGATTGCGCGCAAGGCATCCACCAGAAAAAGCGCCAGCCAATCACAACTGAAATTACAAACCATTTCCTGGATTGTGCCCGTGCTGATCCTTGCAATCTGGGAACTGCTTTCTCGCATTGGCTACATTGCGCCGCAGATTTTGCCCTCGCCCAGCAGCGTGGCGCAGACGGGGGTTGAACTGATGCAGAACGGCACCCTGCTTGTCCATTTGGGCTACAGCCTGGCCCGCGCTGCTGTCGGTTTTGTCATTGGCGGCGCGATCGGATTTGCACTGGGTCTGGCAGTGGGTTTCTCTCGCCTTGCCGAAGCGGTGCTGGACCGTTCCGTACAGATGATCCGAGCCGTCCCGTTTATGGCGTTGCTACCGCTGGTTATTGTCTGGTTCGGCGTAGATGAGTCAGGCAAGATTTTCCTGGTTGCCCTGGCCGTGATGTTTCCCATTTATATCAATACGGTCCTGGGCATTCGCCAGGTCGACCCGAAATTGCTGGAAGTGGGCCGAGTCACCGGATTGAGCCGGCGTGAACTGGTACGTTTAATCATTCTGCCCGGCGCCATGCCTTCGATCCTGACAGGCGTGCGCTACGCGCTCGCCGTTGCATGGCTGGCACTGGTCATCGCTGAAACCATCGCGACCAACAAGGGCATCGGGTTTCTGGCCATGGATGCGCGCGAATTTCTGCAGACCAATGTGATTGTGTTGACCATCCTGATTTACGCAATTATTGGCGTCATCGCCGATAGCGTTGCCAAGACGCTTGAGCGCAAACTGCTGGCCTGGCACCCTAACTACGACAAGGACGGCAATCAATGAGTACCCTTCCCAACGGCCGTCTTGCAGTCAGTACACGCGGTTTACGCCGGCAGTATGGCGAGCAGGTCATCATCGACCACCTGGACCTGGATATCGAATCGGGCGAGTTTGTTGCCTTGCTTGGCGAAAGCGGCTGCGGCAAGACCACACTGCTGCGGGCACTGGCCCGGCTCGACCAGATTGATGCCGGCACCATCAACGGCCCCACGCATCCGGCAGTGGTATTCCAGGAACATCGGCTACTTCCCTGGGGACCGTTGTGGCGCAATGTCGCGCTGGGGATGGATAATGCATCCGGCAAGGCCCAGGCCATTGCGGCGCTGCGCGAAGTCGGACTGCAGGGTCGGGAAAACGACTGGCCGCGCAGCCTCTCGGGAGGTCAGGCACAACGTGTCGCACTTGCCCGCGCCCTGGTTCGTGAACCCCGATTGCTCCTGCTGGATGAACCGTTTGCTGCCCTGGATGCCCTGACCCGCATCAAAATGCATGTGCTGGTCAAAGAACTGGTACAGCGCCACACCCCCGGCGTGCTGTTGGTCACGCACGATGTGGATGAAGCCATCGATCTGGCTGATCGTATCCTCGTGATGCGCAATGGGCGGATCGCGCAGAGCTATCAAACCCGCTCTTCAAGCCAGCAGACGCGTGCCACCCTGCGTCTGGAACTATTGCAGGCGCTTGGGGTAGATATCTCGCAGTTGCAGGCCGCCGCCTGAAGCGCGGCGCCTCGCGCCCATCAATAAATCGCTAACCCGCCTGTGTGGCGGGCTTAGGGCTGCCTCGGCATTGCCCAGCAATATTTCATTTGAAATATTAATGAGTCAATTTTCTTATCTTCTTGCTCTCTATTCAGAGTAAACGTCGAATCGGAATACTTCATGAAACCCAGATTTCCCTCCTCAGAATTGAACACCAGAGACCTTGACACAACCGCGAGCAGTCCACAGCCAACGCATTCACCGTCCGCCGCCAAAGCGACTGAGCTGAACGCATCGGTGCTGTCTGCACCGGCTCTGGCCAGCACCACGCGCCGTCGGGTGCTTCTGGGAGCAGGCGGTCTGGGCGCCCTTTCTCTTGGCGCTTTGGGCGCAGGTGGACTACTGTTGCCGCAGGATGGGTTCGCCCAGGGCACCCGCAATACCGACACGGTGCGTGTCGGTTATGGCCGCGGCGGGCTGACCCTGGTCGCGCGCGAACGAGGTGAGTTCGAAAAGACCCTGGCTGCGCAGGATATCAAGGTGCAATGGGTGGGGCCTTTCCCCAACCATGCGCCCTCGCTCCAGGCAGTGGTGGGAGGCAGCGCAGATTTCGGGTTCTGGGGCAGCACCACGCCGGCGCTGGCGGCCATTATTGCCGGCTCCCCCCTTGTGTTTACGCATTTCAACGTCTACAACCCGCGCAGCACCGCCATTATTGTCAAGAAAGATTCGGGCATCAACTCGGTAAAAGATCTGGCAGGCAAGAAAGTGGCGGTCAATCGCTCCGGCCTGGGCGAATTCCTGCTGGTCGCTGCCCTGGAAAAACACGGCGTAGACCGCAAATCTGTTGAGGTGGTCTACCTGAACCCACCTGATGCGGCGCCCGCCTTTGGCCAGGGCAAGGTCGACGCCTGGTCCATGTGGTCTCCTGCCGTGGATATTGCACGTGTGAAATTTGATGCCAAAGATATTTTCTTTGAAGGCACCGATCTTGATTTTCTGATTGATTATTCCTCACTGGTTACGCTGCGCAAGTTTGCCACAGAGAATGGCGCCCTCGTACGCGCAGTAATCAATGCCTGGCTCGACGAAGGCAAATGGGTGGATGCCCATGCTCGGGAATCGGAAACCCTGGCGCAGAAAGAAGGCAACTACAGCGACCAGGTTCGCGACCACCTGATTGCCTACAACCGCCAGAACACCTTCTATGAAGCCGACGACCCGGCATTCTTGCATCGATTCCAGCGCGCGGCAGACTGGCTGGCCGAGCGCGCCATTCTTCCCAAGAAGATTACAGTCGCCGACCATGTTGTGCGCGTCTGATTGGGTAACCCCCTTCGACAAGGAAAAACCATGTCAGAAAAAAAAGCGATTCGCCTTGGCGTCAACGTCCTGGCCTCAGGCCGGCACGACGCCGCCTGGAAAACCCTGCCCAACCCGGCAACGATCTCGACAGATATCGATGAGTTCGTGAAGATTGCGCAAGTGGCTGAACGCGGCCTGATTGATGCACTGTTCCTGGCAGACGGGCCGGGCGGGCTGGTGCCCGAAGCGTATAGCCGGCCGTGGCGTGCCCTGGACCCCCTGACGCTGCATGCCGCGTTAAGCCAGGTGACGCAGCATATTGGCCTGGTCGTCACCACGACGACGCTGTTTGGACACCCCTACACCGTTGCCCGGCAAATTGCCTCGTTGGACCATATCAGCAAGGGACGCGCGGCATGGAACATTATTACCAGCCAGGCGCCTGTGGCCCAAGCGGCCTATGGTGTTGACCACGCGTTCGGGCAGGAAGATCGCTATCAGCGCGCCCGTGAATTCGTGCAGATCGTCACCGGCCTGTGGGACTCGTTCCCCGGCGAAGCGGTCATTGCCGATGCCCAGCGCAATGTCTTCGTGGACAAGCAGTTGCTGCGCCCGATTGACGTGCAGGGCACGCATTTTCGCAGCGCTGGAGCGCTTTCGACGCCCGTATCGCCGCAAGGCCGGCCAGTCATTTTCCAGGCCGGGCAATCCGAGGACAGCAAGGCCTTTGGCGCGCGCTGGGCCGATGCCCTGTTTACCGGTCAGCGCATCCTGGAGAACGGGCAAAAATTTTATGCCGATGTAAAGGCACTGGCCAGAGGCTTTGGGCGCAACCCAGACCAGTTATTGGTGATGCCAGGCTTATTCCCCATTCTTGGGAGTACCGAAGCGGAAGCGAATCGACACAAGGATGAGCTGGACGAACAACTGGACCATGAAGGCTTGCGCCGCGAACTGGCCCGGCACCTTGCGCTGGACCCGGACGATCTGCCTTTTGACCAGCCCCTGCCCTACGACAAAATCGACGCTGCAGAGCCGAAGGTGCCCATTGCATCGCGCTGGCATCGCCGCGAAATTCTTAACGAAGCGCGGCTGCGCAACTGGACGGTGCGCCAGGCGGTACGCGGCAATCTGGTGGGTGGCCACCGCGTCATTGTAGGTACGCCCGAGCAGGTGGCGCAGGACATTATTCACTGGATCGATCATCAGGCGGCCGATGGGTTCAACCTGAACATTGATGTGCAGACCAGCGGCCTGGAAGACGTGGTGAACCACCTTATTCCCGAGCTGCAAAAGGCGGGGCGCTATCGCCGCGAATATGAGGGCTCGACATTGCGCGAGAATCTGGGACTGGCCCACGCTCACGCTGACAGTACCAACGCAAACACCAACAGCGGCGCTTTTGCGGACTCAAGTGAAGCAGCGCGCGCAACCGAGTCAGTCGCAACATAAGCTTTGGGATATTGTCTAATATGAATGATGAAAACAGACAGGAAATGGCCGCCCTGCTTGCGGCCCAGCAATCGCGCGTTGCGCAGATTCAGGATGCACTGCTTGATTGGCACGGGGTAACAAAGCGACTGGGCTACGTTGCACTTTTCGAACAATTTGCGGCCACCGCGGCGCAACGCGATGTGCAGCACCGGTTGGCCCGCGACGAAGCTGTGCAGATCAAAGCGCAGGGATTCGGTGCGTTGCGACTTGCGCAGGACAACGGCGGCGCAGGCGTTACGCTACCGGAACTGTTCTTTGTAGTGCGCGACCTGGCCCGTGCCGATCCGAACATTGCCCATATTTTCCGCAATCATTTCTTTGCCGTCGAACAGCATCTTGCCTCACCCGACACCGCTTTCGCGCGTCGCTTGCTGCCCCAAGTTGCCCAGGGTAAAACGCTGGGCGTGGCATTTAACGAGTTGACCGGCGAGCCTGCAGGTGCCGTCGGACGCACGCCCGGCACGCAACTGGAAAAGGACGATACCCAGTCCGGCTGGCGCATTTCCGGCACGAAAGTCTACTCAACGGGCAATCTATACGCCGATTATCTGCTGGCCTCTGTGTCGGATCCCGATTCCGGAACAGTAAAACAATTCTTTGTCGCCACCGACGCCCCCGGCGTGCGCCTGGATGATGACTGGCATGGCTTTGGGCAGAAGCTTACGGGATCGGGCACCACGGTGTTCGACCGGGTGCACGTTGCGCCGGAAGATTTATTTGACACAGCGCCTCGTCCAACCGTGGATACGCCATGGGGGCCGCGTGTGCTGTTCGGTTTCACCTTTCACCAGGTCTACCTGACGACGATTATTACGGGCGTCATTGACCGTATCCTGGCCGATGCCCTCGCGCTGGTCGGCAAGCGCCAGCGCAACTATTACCATGGGCTGGCCGATCTGCCCGCGCTGGAACCCGAGATCCAGTCCACGATCGGACGCATTGCCGCCTGGCGCAGCGCCGCACTGGCCAGCACAGACCGGGCCATCCATGCGCTGGATCGAGCCTGGCAGCACAGAAACGACACCAACGCCTACGAGACCTCACGTCTATCAACGCTGGCGGCATCAGAGGCCAAGGTGGTGGTGGACGAGACAGCTGCCACACTGGCCAGCCTGCTAATCGATGTTGCCAGCGGCAGTGGCGTATCCACGCACGCCGCGCTGGACAGGCACTGGCGCAACATCAAGGTGATCGCCTCGCACAACCCCCGCATCTACAAAGAGCGAGTCCTGGGCGACCACTATCTGAACGGAACGGATTTGCCAACTGGCGCGTTCTTCTGACGATTAACAATTATCGCTTTCCGGATATTTTCGACATGCGCTCCTATTGCCTCTTGCGTCGGCTCCTTGCCGTCGCGCTCGTTGCTGCTACTCAAGCCTTCACCACGGGTTTTGCCCAGGCAACTGAAGCCGCAGACTCCGCATGGCCCAGCCGTGCGCTGAAACTGATTGTGCCGTTTCCACCCGGAGGAGCTGCGGATTTGATCGGCCGCTATTATGCGGAACAATTGGGGCGGGACCTGGGCCAGCCCGTCGTTATCGAAAACCGTCCGGGGGCAGGCACGGCCATTGCCGCAGAAACCGCTGCGCGTGCCGCTGCCGACGGCTATACCTTATCGCTTGCGACCAGTGGGCAACTGACCATCCTGCCCGGTTTGAATGGTTCGCTTCGCTTTGATCCAGTCAAGGATTTCCAGCCAGTTTCCCTGCTTGCGTCGGTCCCCAATGTCGTGGCGGTCAATGCCAACAGCACCGATATCCGGTCATTACAACAGTTGATTGACGCGGCCAGGGCCAATCCGGGAAAAATTTCCTATTCGTCCTGTGGTATGGGCACCCTGTGTCATCTATCGGGAGAGTTGCTGCAGAATCTGACTGGCATAAAGCTGCTGCATGTTCCATATAAAGGCAGCGCGCAGGCCGTATCCGATCTGCTGGGTGGCCAGATTCAGGTCAGTGTAGATACGCTGACCATTCTTGCGCCTCATATTCGGGCAGGGAAACTACGCGGCCTGGTCGTGGGTGCGCCAGTGCGTTCCCCACTGATCCCCGATGTGCCCAGCGCCAATACCGCGGCTCTGCCTGGCTTTATTGCCTCTGGGTGGTTTGGAGTGGTGGTGCCCGCAGGCACGCCGCAGCCCATCGTACAGCGCCTTCAGCAGGCGATAGAGCGCATTGCGACCTCGCAAGAGACGCAGAAAATATTTGGTGAAAACGGCATCACGGTCGAACATAATACGCCGCAGCAGTTTGCCCAACTGATTCAAGATGATCTGCTGCGATGGCAAAAGGTGATCGACACGGCAAAGGTGCCCAAGGTTGGTTATTGATACCGTGCATCGTGGCACAACTCGTGATACAGCTGGCGTACGATCTGGTTGTCAAATAATGAACTTATTGGGGCATTCTAAAAATAGTTGCGACGCCAGATTACTAATTATTATTTTAGTCAATACGTTGCCGGCATTACCAACATAAGTAAGACGGATCTAAGGTGTGCTGAGGCCGTATCTGCAATGAAGCGTCGTGGACACTGGAAATATAAACGTATTCTTTGTAAGCAACCATTGTTTGGTGAATCCAAACAGTCATGTTGCGAACTGCCTGTTTATCCGTGAACCGCGAATTCCTACAATACATTGTCTCTACAACAATTTTTGAAGGAATCCATCTTATGAGTACCCGCGACGTTGTTATCCCTGCCGAGCGCCATGCCTTGTACGAGCAGCACCGATATTCACCCGCCGTCCGCGCCAACGGCCTGCTGTTCGTCTCTGGCCAGGTCGGCAGCAGACTTGACGGCACGCCCGAGCCGCAGTTGGATGAGCAGGTGCGCCTGGCCTTCCGGAACCTTAATGCCATCCTTGCCGCAGCCGGTTGCAGCTTCAGCGATGTGGTCGATGTGACTGTGTTCATGGTGGACCCGGACAAGCACTTCGAGCGCGCCTGGGACGTGGCTGCGGAATATTGGGGCGAGGCGCCGTATCCAGCGACAACGGCAGTAGGCGTGACCTGGCTGTCGGGATTCCAGTTCGAGATCAAAGTCATCGCCAAGCTGCCCAATGCCGTGAAGGCCTGAATGGTGTGAACGTCATCAAGGCGGATGGCCGCAGGCAACTGATCATCGCAGGCCTGTGCACCGAGGTCTGCCTCGCAATGCCTGTCATCCAGGCCGCTGGCGAAGGCTGGGGCATGACCGTGATCACCGACGGGTCGGGTGCGATTTCGAAGGATCGCGTATCGTTGCAGCAGTTGCTCAACACGCCGGCGCTAAAAAACGCGGGCTGATTCCCGGATGCCGACACTTACCATGAAGAAAATTTACCATTGGTCGATCATAAATAATTTATGGTCGACCAAGTACTAGCTATAAAGCATTACCCAAAAATATCGCCACTGCCTATGAGATCCCCAATAATTGGGAGCCCGTCTAAAATGCTAAAAATAGAATCAAGAAGGCCGGAAATCAGATCCATAATTTTCTCCAATCGGTTAGTAGGTATTAAATGGTTAGCAGGTGTTTCTTAATACACCCGGGATAACTTTATGTTACTCACTCCCGGTTTGTATATCGCAAGCAGGTAAGTAATTGTATTTTTTATTTCATTTGAAATAATGACACGGATTTATTGGTGGTTATGGGTGGTGATAAAAAAAAGCCCAAAGGCCGATTTGACGGGGTCTATGGGAAAGAAATCCGAAAATTGAAAGTTTAGTTTTTCACACCATGCAATTAGTTACAAAATTTTCTAATTTTTAATTAATGAAGATTTTATGAATTTTTTTGCCTAATAATTGTGGTGCCAGATGGGATTTTGTAAATTTGTTGTGTGGTGGCACCGTTTATTGGTGTCATGCATTTATTGGATCAAGGACAGTTGGTAAGCGAATAAAATCGAGCTCTTGGAATGCGTCGCTTCCTATACATGAATGAAATATGACTGCCTGATGTATCTGCCGTGAATCTGCAGAGATCTGCAAATCAGCGAGCGCGAATTGCTCACAACGCCATTCATTTGGCGCGCACCACACATACGGAACAAGCCACGATGAAGATCGAGATCGACGACCTCTCACGCGATGAGATTCACGCCCTTCTTAACGAACACCTGCAGAGCATGTACGAACTCTCACCGCCAGAGAGTGTACACGCATTGGATCTTGACAAACTCCGGCAGCCAGACATCACCTTTTGGACTGCCTGGGACGGTTCGCGACTGCTTGGCTGCGGCGCCCTGAAAGAACTGGATAGTAAACACGGCGAGGTCAAGTCCATGCGTACGCCTCAGGCACTTCGTCGCAATGGCGCAGGGCGAGCCATCCTTGCACATGTGATCGAAATTGCCAGGTCAAGAGCATACGAACGATTGAGCCTTGAAACGGGCACAATGGGAGAATTCCTGGCTGCCAGAAGGCTATACGAGAGCTTCGGCTTCACGTATTGTGGTCCCTTTGGTGAGTACGTCGAAGACCCTAATAGTGTCTTCATGACGCTACATTTATAAATATTGTGATTTGGGATGTAGCAATCATCTATTTGTTGTCCACCAACAAGGTGCGTAACAGGCCTTCCCAGCTCGAAACCTTATAATGCCAATCATAATCAAGCAGAACGCGGAGGCGGAATGAACGGAGGTCAATTATTATTGGTCGGCGCTGTCTTTGTCATCATCGCTTTGTTGGCGTGGCGTGATATTAAGCGATATCAAGTGCGCAAACGGCGGGACACCTCAAGCGCGAGCCTTTATGCAGGCGCTGTCGGCACCGAGAGCTGGGCTGACGGGGGCACGCATTGCAGCGTCTCAGATTCGGGCGGCGACTGTGGTGGTAATGGCGGCGGGTCAGACTAAAAACGTACCCAGCTCGCAAGTGTGATGGCACTGCCTTTTTCTGCTCAACTTAGTCGAAGCCATGAGAAATAACAACAAGGCTGGCTGTCGAACGGCATATCCATTTTTCTAATTCATATGGCATAATAAGCGCCATCGGCTCTTCCCATGCCAGAGCCTTCCTACCAGGCCACTTCACTAATGTGGCCAATGGTATCGTCAATATCTGCAGTTCTGGTGAGCATGGTACTCGAAGTGGGGACGTACAGAATCCATGCTGACCGATGCCAAGCTGCAGAATCTCCAATCAAATCACAATTGCTATACGAATAACCATACGGTGAACCACCGTCACGGTCTTTACGTGGATATTTGCGTGGCTCGCTACGCGACGGTGACCAACCGCTGCGTCACCGTCCTTAAGCTACTGGCCGCATTCCACAGCAGGCGACAGACCAGCACCCTTCGCTGCATTCGGCAAATCACCAAGCAAACCGCTCCGGCCGGCGCCCTGACACACAGGTACGTTCGATACCCTGAGCGCTGCCAATATCCTGCTTTATGCCATAAAACGCCACACAAGCATCAAGGTTACACCCCCTATCATCCACCAGCACACTGAGGAGATCCTGGTCATGGCAGCGAACAATGGGCAATTCAATTTCCTGATTATTACCACGGACGAGGAGCGTTACCCTCCCGCATATGAGGACGAGACCGTTAAACAATTTCGTCAGGAGCATCTGCAGGGCATTGGAGCGCTGCGCGAAAACAGCCTGGAGATGCACCGGCATTACACCGCCAGCACGGCCTGTAGCCCCAGCCGGACCAGTATTTACACCGGCCAGTACCCTTCCCTGCATGGCGTCACGCAAACGTCTGGCATGGCCAAAGAATGGTATGACCCGAACATGTTCTATCTGGACCCCAACACCGTGCCCACCATGGGCGATTATTTTCGTGCCGGCGGTTACCGCACCTTTTACCGTGGCAAATGGCATCTGTCGCACCCGGACATTATTCTGCCCGGCAGTGTGGATGTCATGATGAGCACCAATGACGATGGCACACCCATACCGCGTGCGGAACAGCTGTATGAGTCTGCCAATAAGCTCAATGAGTATGGTTTTGACGGCTGGATCGGCCCCGACCCGCATGGCTCAGCCAAAGCCAACGCGGGCGTCAACCGCGATCCAGGCTTTGCCGCGCAGATTATCGGCCTGCTGGACACGCTGGAAAACAATAGCAGCAACGAGCCCTGGCTCACGGTGGCTTCGTTTACCAATCCGCATGACATCGTGTTCTTCGGCACGCCATGGCTAAAGGGCTTCGGCTACAACTATGATTTTCCAGATTTCATCAAAAACCTGAATCTGCCACTGCCGCCAACCCGCTGTGAGGATCTGTCCAGCAAGCCCCGCGCGCAGAAGGACTATGCCGAAAAATACGGCGAAATGTTCTTCCGCAACCCGACTATTCCCCAGTACTTCCAGATGTATTACTACCTGCAATACGTGGTCGACCAGGAAATCCTCAAGGTTTACCAGAGACTGCGCAACAGCCGGTTCTTCGAAAACACAATCGTCATTTACACATCCGATCACGGCGATATGCTGGGCGCGCACGGCGGCATGCACCAGAAATGGTATAACGCCTACGAAGAATCCCTGCATATTCCGTTCATCATATCCAATCCCACCTTGTTCAGCGGCCAGAAACACAGCCAGGCGTTAAGCAGCCACGTAGACATCCTTCCCACCCTCATGGGCCTGGCCGGCATCAACCAGGAACAAGCCGCCCACGAGCTCAAACCCAGCCACTCCGAAGTGCATCCGCTGGTGGGTGCCGATCTGTCCGAGCTGGTGCGCAGCAGCGGCGCCAGCGGCAGCAGTGACGAAGCGCTCTATTTCATGACAGATGACGAGGTGAGCGAAGGCCTGACCGACGTCAACCCGCGTGGCAACCCGTATTCGCCCATAGCTGAGCCCAGCCATATAGAAACCGTTATCACACATCTAATAAATGATATCGGCGAAAAGCAGCTGTGGAAATACTCGCACTACTACAGCAACCCGAAATTCTGGGGCGGCGCCAGCAACCCGGACCAAAGCATTAGCCCACAGCCCGAAGGCGGCCCGGCCGAATTCGAGCTGTACAACCTGAGCGAAGACCCGCTGGAAACCAACAATCTGGCCGGCAATTGTGGCCAGACACCCGCATCTGACACCGTGATCAAGGCGCTGCGGGCCGTGATGCACGAGCAGCGAGCCAAGAAACGGTTACGGCCGAGTGGGCAGGCGGGGGATTGAGAGGGGCGGGATAATAATCGGGGAGCCGTTCATATCTCGCTCCCCAGAAATAATGGAACAGCCAGTTTGCTCGAGTGGCCGGTCAGGCAACCCAGATGGACGCACCAACCGAAGTGTCAGGATATCCGATTGCGGCCGGTGATCCTGGCTATGATGGTGGCGCGCACTTGTTCGATGTGATGCTCCATCGCCTGACGGGCTGCCTGACCGTCACCGGATTCGAGCGCATCCACCACCGCCAGATGTTCCTGCGCTACTTCATGACGTCGCGCAGGCTGCCGTCCGAACCGGAACATGGCAGTGCGCGTGCGCATCTCAATAATCACTTCTTTTAGCACCGGGTTATCTGCTGCGCTGGCAACCAGCAGGTGAAGCTCTTCCTCGTCTGGCGGCTCGCTCAGTTTGGTATTGTCAGACAGCGACAACACTGCCTTGGCCCGCTGACGAATACGCTCAAGTACTGGCTGGGGCACATGGCCAGCGGCCAGACGGGCGGCTTCACCTTCAAGCACGCGCCGCACATCAAGGATATTGATCAGCTCTTCAATTGGCAGGCTGCGCACGACCAACGCGCCGCTCTTTTGTCGTTCCAGCAGGCGTGCCCCTTCCAGGCGGCGGATCGCCTCACGCAGCGGGGTACGTGAAATGCCCAGTTGCAAGGCAAGCTGGCGCTCGGTGATCAATTCCGCCGGGGCAAGCTCGCCGCTCAGAATCATGGACTGCAGGGAACGATGGGCCTGTTCCGACAGCGAAATCTCGGACCCGTTTTCTGATGGAACAGACAGATTGGAAGTAGGCATGTTTTCAGTTTCAATAAACGTAGGCGCCTATTGTAGCGTGCTCTTGTGTAATAACGGTATTTATTTGGTATACCAGTTGACCACCAATAGCATTCCTGATATTCTGCCGCACATGAACTCATCAAACACAACGAATGTACTGGTTCCCGCGGGAGCCCTGGGGGCAGGAGTCAAGGCCGAAGATGTTTCGGCAGGCCTGGCGGCGGGGGCCCATGCCATTGCCTGCGATGCGGGCTCTACCGATAGTGGGCCTGCCTATCTGGCCACGGGACGATGCAAGTACTCACGAGCAGCCATCAAGTCCGATCTTGCCATTTTGATGCGCGCACAGCATGAATCCAAAGTGCCGTTGCTGATCGGCTCTTGCGGCACATCGGGTAACGATGACGCCTTGGACTGGACTCGGGATATCGTGGTGGAAATCGCTGCCGAGCAGGGGTTTCATCCGCGCATCGCTTTGCTTTACTCGGAGCAGCAGCCGACCGCCATCCGGCTGGCTGCAGAACAAGGACGCGTCGCTCCATTGGCGCCCCTAACAGAGGTCAATCCGGCCGTTTTTGAACAGTGTGACCGCATTGTCGCCCTGATGGGCCCGGAACCCTATATTGCAGCCCTCCAGGCAGGTGCCGATATTGTGCTTGGCGGACGCACCACGGATACCGCCGTGCTGGCCGCCATGCCACTTATGCATGGTAGACCGGCGAGCGCCGCCTGGCACGCAGGAAAGATCGCCGAATGTGGCGGATTGTGTTCTGTCATGCCGCGCGAGGGGGGCGTGATGATGCGCGTAGGCGATGGTTTTTTCGAGATTGAACCTCTGCGGGCGACCAATCGCTGCACCCCCTACACTGTCTCGGCACATATGCTTTATGAGAACAGCGATCCGTTTTTGCTCCATGAACCGGGTGGGGTGCTGGATGTGTCGCAGGCACGCTACGAAGCACTCAATGAACGCTGCGTCCGGGTCACGGGATCGCACTTCGAGCCAGGTCCCTATACGATGAAGCTCGAAGGCGCGGCCTCTGGCGCCTACCAAACAATCATGCTGATCGGCATCCAGGACCCCAAAGTGCTGAAAGAATTGCCCAGGTTCCTGGAGCAGATGCATCAGAAACTTGTCGCTCGCGTACGCGATACCCTGTCCGATCCTGGCCTGGCGTTCGACATTTCGCTTCGTCCATATGGCTGGAATGCCGTCAGCGGTGTGCTCACCACAACAATACCGTCGGAGATCGGATTGCTGTTCATCGCCACGGCGCCCACGCAAGAGTTGGCGACACAGATTGCCAAAACCTGCAACCCGCTTTTCTTTCATATGCCATTGAACCAGGAGGCAGAGTTGCCCACCTATGCTTTCCCCTTCTCGCCGGCAGAGACCGAACGTGGCGCTGTGTATGAGTTCAAACTGAACCACCGTGTGACGGTGCAGGATCCACTGGAGCTCGTCCGAACGGTTTTCATCCATTCGAAGGAACCTATCCATGCCTAAACTCATAGAGGTCTGCCGCCACGTTCGCTCCAAGAACGCCGGGCCGTTCTGGATCACAGTCGATCTCTTCTTCAAGGGAAAATCAGAGTTTCTCTCATGGGCGGAATCGCGCGAACTGCAGTGCAATGCAATTGCTGGAATGTTCGGCGTCGAAGCGGCTGCAGTAAAGCGCTTTGCCGTGCCGCAGCTTCACGTGCTGAAGATATCGTTCCCCCGTAAGATACCGCAAGGCGGCGCCTACGAGCGCGATATGCACGCAGGCCAGCAATATGTGCGTCTGCTTGATATTGAACTGACGTCGGACTGAACGATGGCCATAAATAAAAGGAGGAACGAAATGCCAACAACTAAAATTTCAGAGCATGATTCGCATCCGGCAACAACCGGCGGAGCCGGTGTTCGATGAGCGCCAATTCACATGCCGTCGCATCGGCACCAATCAACATCACTCGCAAGACACGCGAAGGCCGCGGCATTCAGATCGGCGTGACTGTCATTACCTTGGTACTGATTGCGGTTGCGCTTGTTCCGACAGTAATGCAGGTGTTCATGGACCGGCCGCTCTACTACCCCGAAGCCGCCTGGACCCTGCTAGGCAATTTCCGCCTGTTGTTCCAGGATGAGGAAATTCGCCGGACTGTGGGTGCGACAGGAATTTTCACCCTTATCTCTGTCACTTTCTCGATGATTTTTGGCGTGGGGGCTGCCGTGCTGCTGGAGCGAACCGATATGCCGGGGCGACGCCTGCTGGGCGCGCTGGCCTTATCGCCGTTGTATCTATCGCCTCAGGTTATCGGCTTCGGGGCCATCATTGCCTATGGTCCGATGGGAATCATGACGCTTCTGTTCCAGGATGCGACGGGGATTGATGCACCATGGGACCTGTATACACTGACCGGTATGGCGCTGGTCACTGCCCTGTCCAATGCACCGATCACGACCTTGTACTGTATTGTGTCGGCACGCCAGCAAGACCCGAACCATGATGCTTCTGCGCGTATTACCGGCGCGGGCACCTGGCAGATTCTGCGCCGTATCAGCCTGCCCTTGATGCGGCCAGCGCTTATCTTCGCACTCATCATGAATGTCGTCAATTCGGTCGAAACGCTGGCGATTCCCCTGATCATTGGCGGTCCCGTGCAGATCGATCTGATTACAACGCTGATCTACAAGCGCAGTTTCCAGTCTTCCGGCATTCCGCAGTACGGACTGGTTGCGGCGCTGGCAATGGTGCTGATCATTTTCGTGAGCCTGCTGTTCTGGTTGCAGCGGTTTCTGATGCGCAAGTCGTTCCGTTTTGTTGGCGTCGGGCCAAAGGCCGGTGCTGCCAGACGCCTGCCGCTGGGTCCGTGGCGCTGGGCGGCCACTGGAGCACTGGGCGCATACGTGCTCTTTGGCGTCGTGGTTATCGTGGGCGCCGTCGTCCTGCGTTCGGGTACGTATATTATTGCGCCAGGGGTACCCATCCTGGAAACGCTGACAACCCGCAATTTCATGGATCTATTGGCCGTCGACGTATACCGGCGGTCCATCGTCAATACGGTCGTGCTGGCGCTGATCGGTGCCGCCGCCGGGACGGCGCTGATCGCCGGTATAGCGCTTGTTACGCAGCGCTCGAATTTCTTCCTGCGCCGCTTGCTTGATGCATTCGCGCAATTACCCCGCGTGCTGCCCGGCATGATCGTCGGCCTGGGGGTTTTCTATGCCTCGGTGTTCATCCCAGGCATGTCCGTTCTGCGAGACACCATCTGGTTGCTGTTGATTGCCTTTCTCATCCGCTTTATGTCTGCCGGTTACGGTATCGTGGCGCCCGCCTTGGTGCAGATCACGACGGACTTTGACAAAGCTGCGCAGGTGGCCGGAGCAGGATGGACGACGACCATGTTTCGTATCGTCGTGCCCTTGCAAAAGCACGCGCTCCTGTCATGTTTTGTCCTGCTGATGGTGCTTATTATTAAAGAGTACGCCTCGGCGGTGTTCCTGATGGCGCCGGGCAGTGAAGTGATTGGGTCCACGATGCTCAGTTTGTGGGCACAGGGGAGTATCGGACCGGTCGCTGCCCTTTCCGTGGTGCAGATTGGCTTGACCGCTGTGCTTGTGGCAATTTCAACTCGTATTTTTGGAGTACGGCTCTATGGCTGATGTGGTAGTAGAGAATCTCGGCCGGCAATTCGGCGCGACAATGGCTCTTGACGATATCTCTTTCGAGGTGCGTTCGGGAGAATTCGTCACCCTGCTAGGCCCCTCGGGTTGCGGCAAGTCAACGACGTTGGGCGCCCTGGCTGGTCTGGACCGGCCCACGTCGGGCCGCATCAGTATCGGTGGGCAATGTGTGTTCGATGCCGCTCGCAATATTTTCGTTGATGCGCGCTATCGCAAGCTGGGCCTGATGTTTCAGACTTACGCGCTATGGCCGCACATGACAGTCTATGGCAATCTGGACTTTGCACTCGAACTCAATGGCGTGCGCGGAAAAAAAGCCCGTTCGCGTATTGAAGAAGTGCTGGCCATGGTGGATATGGAAAAATTTGCATTGCGTTTTCCTGGTGAACTATCCGGCGGACAACAACAACGCGTGGCGCTGGCGCGCACCATGGTTTACCGACCCACCATTCTGCTGCTGGATGAACCCTTGTCCAACCTTGACGCCAGCCTGCGTGAGAAAGCACGGCTTTGGCTCGCAGATATTCAACGCCATACGGGGATGACCACGATCTTTGTCACGCATGACCAGACCGAAGCATTGTCGCTGAGCGACCGGATCATCGTGATGAATGGCGGGCGCATCGCACAGATCGGCACGCCAACCGAAGTATATCAAAACCCCGCAACCGCCTTTGTCGCTGAATTCGTTGGAGCGAGCAACCTGTTCGTGGGCACAGTACAGGCACCAGATCAACGTGGCGCGCGCGTGAAGCTGGAAAATGGACCCGTGCTCTCGCTGTCGCATAACGATGCACTGCAAATCGGCGCCCAGGTAACCCTTAGCGCCCGCCCCGAGAATCTGCAAATGAGCGCCAGCAAGGAGACCGACACCTACCCTGCCGACATTGTTTCGAGAAGCTATATGGGTTCACGGATCCTTGTCGAAGTGCGACTTGGAACCCAGACGCTGCGCGTGGAAGTACCTGCGACGGGCGCGCCTGTTGAAGGGTTCCTGCACATTCCGCAAGCATCATTGCGAGTATTCGCATGAGACCAGGATCATTCCTCAACCCTAAGCTTTATCCCGTATCCACTTTTTAGGAGTCGTAATGAAACGCAGATCATTCGTCCAGTTTTTTGGCCTGGCCGCGCTTGGCACGCCTCTTGTGAGTCATGCGCAGGATTCCATTGCGGGCGACAAGACGCTCGTTAGCGCCTCGCAGTCCGAACCTGATGTGCTGATTTATTCGAATCTTCCCAATTATGTATGGAAACCGTTTCGTGACCTGCTCGGGCACACTTACCCCTGGATCAAGCTGGCAACGACCGATATGGGTGCGGAGCTTTGGGAACGCTACTTTGCCGAGTCGGCAGCGGGAACACGCACGGCTGACATTATTACCACGACAGCGCCGGATCGGATTGCCGACTTCATTGACCGCGGCGAGATGATGCCCTACGTTTCAACGCAATCGGATGCGTTGCCTGCCTGGAGTCGACCGGAAACGGGGCTCTACACCATTTCGGCCAGCCCGGCGATCCTCATGTATAACCGCTTTCTCGTGAAAGAGCCCCCGCAGTCCATCCGTGATATTGTGGCGATGGCCAATGATGACCCCAAGGGCATGAGGGGAAGGATTTCAACCTATGATGCTGCGGCCAATCCTTTCGGTACGGCCATGTTCGCGACCTGGCTCAGAGGAAAGGACAACGACTGGCCTGTTCTTGAACCCATCGGGCCCCTGACACGGCCGGAAACCGGTACCGCCGTACAGCGGGAAAAATTGATGACAGGAGAATACAAGGTTGCCTTTTTCTCCAGCAGCGTCTCGCTGGTCGCCCTGGAACGTCCCGAAGTGAAAAGGCTGGTGGGCTGGGACTACATCAAAGACGGCACGATGGTGGCCCTGCAAGGCGCCTTGATCACCAAACGAGCCAAAAGCCCGAACTCGGCCAAACTTGTGATGGATCTCATGCTTTCACGCGAAGGCCAACGTGCCCTGGCGACCTCTGGCATGACGCCGTACCGTTCCGACATTGAGCAAGCGGGCCTGCCCTTTAACACGCTGCAGACCGTGCGCGACAAGATTGGCGAGGAAAATCTCATTTACTACAACTATGACCGCAAGCAACTGGCAAGCTGGCCGCAAGTGGTTGAAAAATGGAAATCCGTATTCAAGGCAGGACGATGAACCATGCAGTCCCAGCCGCCTTTATACATAACGGAGAACGTGATTTGACTTTGGCTACGGATCAGGCCCGGCGACCCGACAACGCCGCCCCCATGCAGACAGGCAGCATGTTACCTCCCACTTCTCCCGGCTCCGCAGGGCTTTCCGCAAGCGCAATAGAAGACCTGTTGCGTGCGATGGAATCAGCAGGGCTGGAACTTCACAGCTTCATGCTGGCCCGGCGTGGCCAAGTGGTGGCTCAAGCCTGGTGGAATCCCTACGGACCTGAACGTGTGCATATGATGCATTCAGTGACCAAGGCGTTGACGTCCACAGGTGTTGGCGTAGCCGTGCACGAAGGGCTGTTCTCGCTGGATGATCGTGTCATCTCGTTCTTCCCCGAGCGAGCGTCTGCAGACTTATCCGGACATCTTTCCCGGATGCGCGTACGAGATCTGCTTACCCAGACCTCCGGTCACGACCGCGGTGTGTCAGGGGCCGTTTGGCGGAGCATAGCCACCAGTTGGATCGATGAATTTCTGAAAATTCCGGTAGAGCATGCGCCGGGCACGCATTTTCAGTACTCAAGCGCCACCAGCTTCATGCTGTCGGCTATCGTGACGCGAACCTCGGGCCAATCCCTGCAAGACTATCTAGCTGCGCGGGTATTCGAACCGGTTGCCATGCGATCAATCCAATGGAATATGGGTCCCGAAGGCATCAACCCTGGAGGCAATGGCGCGAGCATGACCTCCGAGGACCTGCTGCGACTGGCAATCCTTTATGCGGCTGACGGCTGCTGGAATGGGAAACGCATTCTGCCCGAAGGCTGGGTAGCAGCGGCTTCGCAAGCTGCCGCCGCCAGGCCCTACGGCTACCACTGGTGGGTCTGGCCCGAACAACCGGGCTTCTTTGCGTTCGGCGCATTTGGCCAGTATGCTTTCGTATTCCCGGAACATGAGCTTGCCCTTGTGACGACCGCTGCCGTACCTGGCTCCATCAGCCGCCCCGATATCGGCATACCGCCGCTGGTCTGGCAATATCTACCGCGCATCATCGCCGGCCCTGATGCGTCGAGCGAGTCTGAACTTTCGCTTACCAGATATACACAGTCATGCTCACTCAGCCTTGGCGGAATCGAAGTACCGGACAATCAGGCTTGCATGGTAAGCGGTTTGCGCTTCAGGGCTGAATCCAATGCAGACGACATTTGCGCGATACAGATTGATTTCAACGGACCGAACTGTCTTGTTCAATTTGAGTACAGTCACCACACGCATTGCATTGATGCGGGTTTGGGCGGAACGCATGTGGAATCGACCACGACGTTACCCGGCGCAGGCCTGCATCATGGTTACGAACCCAGCCAACTAGCGACGGTGGCCTGGGGCTATTGGAATGAACCCAATGTCTTCACGCTCAAGTGCCAATATGTTGAGACCGCTTTCTGCGACACATTCATTTTCGCCTACGACGACGGCGCATTAAACATGCAGCGATCCGTCAACGTGAACGGGGGGAACACCTGGCGCCCAACCATTTATGCCCATTCGGACGATCCATCCATGAGCTGAACACTTATCCACTATGCTGCTGCCAATACATTCGTCGGATAGCGGTTCGGTGTGAAGCCTGTATGCTACGAAAGAAAGTAATAAATGCACTGTCGCTGACAAATCTCAGCTGCTGCGCCACCTGCTTGTGCAGTCTGTCCATCCGCGAGCATTACCATCGCTTTTAACAGCCGCCATTGTTGGCGCCAGTGTTGATAGTTCATACCGATGTCTCTGTTGATCGTGTGCCCGCACGCGCCTACCTGTGGGGCAAGCTGGCTCAATCGGGGTGCCAATTGGCTTAGGCGCACGCAGTCCAGCCACGCATTCAGGCGTACATCTGAGGGAAACGGTAATCGCCAGTTTTCACTGCGCGCTGCGTGTATTCCCTCACGAAACACGGTGATAAGGCTGGCCTGCTGTCATGAACCGCCAGACAGTCAGGTAGCAACCAAAAGGCTCGTCCAGCAATGCCGGGGGAGTGATCTGGGAAACGCCCCAGTCATTCCCACCGGTTCGGCCACGCTTTTCTACGGCTTTTTGACAGGATTTTGGAAATTCTTGATAGCGATCAGATACTGGTTGGTACCGATGTACAGATCGCCATTCCTGTTAAAGTAGATGCCTCCGTACTCGTGACAATAGTTCACACCCCTGCCCAGGGGGATATTCCAGATCACCCTGCCGTTAAAAGAGTCGATCGCGCTGATGTAATACATTCCGCCCTTTGAAGACGAGATATCATCGGACCAATCACACGTATGGGCAAAGATGATACCGCTGCCGCGGCAGAGCATGTTCATCGCGTAAAAGTGCATATCCGGCAGCTCCCAGACCTGTTCATCGGGCTGCTCGGCATTCTGGGGGTCAATGCGGATCAACGCCATGCCGGGGCCATTGGGAACTAGTTGCGAGAAGGGCCACGTCGGGTAATGACCGAAATTGTTTTCGACCATGAAGCTATCGCCCACGCCAATCAGCGAGGCTTCATCGGCGCTCCTCATCTTCTCAAAGCACGGCGTTTCGGAAATGATGCTACCGTCCGCGCGATTGCAGACTACCAAATTCAGGCGGGGATCGGCATTATCGGTAATGGCTACCAATTCAGTTCCGTCCTTCAGCACAGTGAGCGTCGGCGTAGTTCCCGAACCGATGTTCTTCTGACCCGGTTTCAAATAACCGGCGTTCTTGTAGGCCGTCTTCCAGCGCACGGTGATCTTGTTATCTTCCAGACCAAAAGCCCAGAGATAGCCTTCTGTGCAGGCGCCTTTACCGTCCAGTCCGTTGGTGACAATATAAGCCCCCTTCGCATCAACGGCGAACGTGTTGTTGTTCCACTGGTTTTTCAGTACCTCTGCGTCAATCAGCGTTGTAGTCCCGTTGTTCGGATCAATTTCCACTACCGCCATCCATGCCTGATTCTTGAGTGTGCTGTTCGGATAGTTCTCATAATCGTAGTTACCGGCAATCAGACACCAGTAGAGGTTCCGACAACTGTCATCCCAAACAGGAAGTGACGAATAAAGCGAATTTCCGTGTCCCGAACCGGTAACCAACTCGATGATGTCGACGCTCTGCCACTGGGGTTGCAGCGGATAAACCTCACCAGCTTTCGGCGGCACGTTCGCTGTCGGATAGCTGACGATCCGATTTTCCTGTACCACAATTGTATTGTCGTTGTTATCCAGGTAGAAATAACCGCCGCCGAAGGTGTTGCTGGTACGCTTGCCTGCAGGCGTGCCCGAAATCAGATTGCAGTTCTCGTCGAACACCACGACCCAAAACTGGGATGAGACATAATCCAGCGCAATGCCCACCATCTGGTTCTTGCTGTTGCAAACCATGTTGGGTGTGTACCCGAACGGGTTGCGCTGCTTGATCAGCAGAAGATTGTCGCCGACGGGTCCATTAAGCGACACAGATTCGGAGCACCAACTGTCCTGGTGCGGACTTCCGAAGTCGTTTTGAGCCATCCGTGGATTTTGCAGAATCTCGGCATCGGCAAAGCGATTGAGCGCGCTCTGTGCCGGGGGGACATGGTGCAGTTCTTCTGTTCGCATTGGAACGACGTGGTCAAACGGATTCATGCTTGCTCCTCAATTTGAGTTGGATTGCAGATTTCCGATCCCGACGCTCGGGACCGAAGTATTGAACCTCGGAACATACCGAACAAAAATGCAGGTTAAGATGTAATGCTGAAGGCCATGAATTCACGCCAGTGACTGCGTCAGGCCTTAGATTCCCCATTTCGGTAGTTCCGAACGGCGAAAAAATAGACGATAGGTGTCAGGCCGCAGATGAACGCTTGACCTTGCCCTCGTTGAGGGGCGCCCCTAGAGGCTCTGAGTATGTCGCGAAACGGGTTGGCTGGCAAGGATTTTTATGCGAAGGATCTTGGGCTTATAGAACAACCTGGCACTCACCTACCCAGATATTAATATTACTATCCTGATATTACGATCATGATATTACCAAAATGAGTCAACGCGTTTTACTGTATTTATCTTGGTGGGCGCCCGCTATAACCGCGGCATAGAGCGAAAGCTAAGCGACATTACGAACTCATTAAAACAGTCACCCAATAACCCTGGACGGAAATTTTCTGATTACGGTAGATCGCTACTTCGTAATAAAGAACATGCGATGCGTTTACTGTATAAAAAATAGAGTATGAATAGATTCATAAAAACTTCTGTCAGCGCCCTGGCGATCTTGGTTTTCTTGTTTAGCGGCTTGATGCTGTTCAGTATCCCCTATAGTCGCTATGAATGGATGCTTCGCTACCCGCCCTATCAAGATCTGCAGCTCACCTTTTGTACACTGCCTTTAGACAATGATCTTGATGCGCGATTGACTTCGTTTATCTATATGTTGCCAATGTTTCTGGTTACGTTGCTGTTTTTTGCCTGGAAACGCAAGCTACATTTTACCTTCTGGTTAAGCTTGGCGTTGCTCGTCATTTGGTTCGTGAGATTTATCATATTATTTCCATACTGCCCCGACCGCGCTACCTTCTAGCTACGCTAGCTGGCAAGCTTCACCAATTATTTTTGACTTTGCGTACCTCCAAACATAAAACAACTTACGCCGCAGCTCTCGGCATCCCAATCACTCCCCCGCCCCAGCCTTCTTCCGCCGTTTCGCAACAAATCGCGCCTTCTTCTCCTTATTCCCACACGTACCCATATCGCACCATCTGCGGGTACGACTCTGGCTGGTATCAAAGAACGCGGCCTGGCAGCTTGGTGATGCACACAAGGCCAGTTTGCCGTCTCGCTCGCCTGCCAAGATGCTGATCGCATCGGCGGCGATCACGCTCAAGGCATCCTCCACGCTGGAGGTCGAACTAAGTTTCCACTGCCGCTTACCTTCGGGCGTCAGGAATGCGGCTGCCCTGCCCTGGGCACTGCAGTCATTGATAATCTGGACGGAAGATGCCGGCAACTCGTACCCGATCGCGGCAGCTGTCGCAGCGATGTGAATGGCTTCCCTTAGCTCCCGAGCGCGGTTGAGCTGGGCGGCGGTACACGTTTGCACGGCCAGGCCATAGACGGCCAGCCAGTCGACAAGTCGCTGGGGCGTAGGAATGCGCTCGACAGAAATACCGCAACGCTCGGAAAGCGTCCCCGTGAAGCTGGTTGCCAGCACACTACCGAGGCGAAAGTCAGGATATTCAGCACGCATGGAACCACCTTAGCTGGTTGACGTTATTGTTGATGACATGTTACAACCATCTTAGCCGGTTCGCAATAGCACGGGGCCGGATCCACGATCGCAAGGAGATCCCATGCCTAGTCTGACCAGCGAAGTACACGCATTTGAAGCCCACGCAAGCGATGCAGATCTGGACGATTTGCGAGCGCGATTAGCTGCGGCGCGGCTACCGGAGGCAGAAACAGTCTGTCGCCCCGCCCCTGACCCGCGCCGCTGGGACCAGGGCGTGCCGCTCGCCGACCTTATCGACGTCGTGAACTACTGGCGCACCGAATACGATTGGCGAGCGTTCGAAGCGCGCCTTAACCAGATCGGCCAATACCGCACGACTATCGATGACCTGGGAATCCACTTCCTGCACCGCCGGTCCCAGCGCGCCGACGCTACGCCCCTGATCATGACGCACGGCTGGCCAGGCAGTGTTGCTGAGTTTGTCGATATCATAGAGAAGCTGGCATACCCCAAAGACACAGACACCCCGGCATTCCATGTCGTGGCCCCGTCGCTGCCCGGCTTTGGCTACAGCGACAAACCGACCACCACTGGCTGGGGAACCGAGAAAATCGCGGCCACCTGGGTAGAACTCATGGGAAGACTGGGCTATAGCAAGTTCATGGCCCACGGCGGCGACTGGGGCGGCGTAATCACCACCATCCTGGCCGGCCGGTTTCCGGAACACGTTCTTGGCATCCATTCCACGCTCGCGCAGGCCCCGCCGGGCTTGACAACAGATGGACTGACTCCGCAGGAGCGCCAATGGACCGAGCAAACCCGCGACTTCTGGCGCTACCGCGCCGCCTACGCCAAGCAACAGGCGACAGGACCGCAGACCATCGGTTACGCGCTCGTGGACTCCCCGGTCGGCCTGCTTGCCTGGATGCTGGACAAATTCTATGAGTGGACAGATAGCGAAGACAGCCCGTTTGAGCGGATTTCCCGGGACCGCATTCTTGATAATGTGACCCTGTATTGGCTAACACGCAGCGGCGCATCCGCCGCCCGCATCTATTATGAAAGCCACAACTCGCTGAACCCTGAACTACGGGTGGATGTGCCGGCGGCAATCAGTATTTATCCCAGGGATATTGAGAAATGTCCGCGCCCGTGGGCGAAGGAGCGGTATCGGAAGATTGTGAGGTGGCGAGAGCCTGAAGTTGGGGGGCATTTTCCGTCGCTGGAGGTGACTGGGGAGTTTTTGAGGGATTTAAGAGAGGGGTTGGGGGTAGTGTTGGGAGCTAGGTGAATGTGACGCGGATCGAGACAGGCTATACAGACTTAGGTTTTGATCGGATAAAAGCCTCACGTTCACGGTAACGATTATTATTATTCAAATCGACCCTCATCATATTCAGAATAATGTATATGCAAGCGAGACTCACGTCCTGCATATTAGACAGGGACTGGAGAAACAGTTTATTTTGATTAACAGGTTCCTCTGGGTACGTGAGGTATCTACATCCAGAATGATCCGGTACGGACATTTTGATCATGCTGGCATGGCTATAATGTAACGTAATTATACGAATTGACAAAAATCTCATAACTGCTTAACGACATCAAAAAGCCGCTTGGGCCGGTGCGGATGCGGGCCAGCTTGCGCTTGATGGCCTAGCGGATTGTGCGTAAGTATCATTATCCCCCTGAGATGGCCGACCCCGGGATTGAACTCGCTCAAACACAGTCTTATGAGTTAGGTAGTGCGTGGGGATATTAACGATGAAAATTAACTCTGTATCGACATTTTTAGGAGATTCTCCAATTGGATAAACCTCGCTCTTTATCCTCTGCTCAGGATGTTATGGAAAGGCAGGCCGCACTGCAAGGATCTCATATGGCCAGGTTGGTGACATTTGTCCGAGATCTGAGGGCAGCTCATCCAGGATGGGAGTTTCCAGACTTTGACCCTTTTGATGGGGGAGCAGAAGCAAAAATATTGTTTTTGTTTGAGAAACCAGGCCCAATGACTTCGGCAAAGCACAAAGGCTCTGGATTTATTTCGAGAAACAACGACGATCCTACCGCCGAGGCTACATTTACGTTCATGAATGAGGCGGGCATCGAACGGCATCGTACGTTGATATGGAATGTGATTCCAGGATGGAATGGAACTCGCAAGGTGACCGCTGCAGAGTTGCGGTCAGGAGTGACACATCTTGAGGCACTAATCCCATTACTGCCAAATTTAAAGACGATTGTCTTGGTGGGCGGTAAAGCCCAACGGGCAAAACGGCTTTTGCAGCCGATGTGCCCGCATATTTTGACGTCGGCTCATCCATCTCCTATCGTTCGCGCAACCAGGCCAACCGAGTGGAGTAGTATCTCAGCAATTTGGGCTAAGGCACGAGAAAAGGATTAAGCAATTATTGATTATTTACCATTTGTCAGTCCTGACATAAATTGGCTTTATCATAACCAACGGCTATACCGTCCCCCGTTCAGCTCACAGGACTTTTTATGCAAATCCTAGAAATTTGGAATAATTACACTCGCAAGGAAGTTCATACCATATTTTCCCCTGAAACTAAATTTACCCCACGAGCAGGTACATGGGGACTTCAAGGGATTGTCCGTGTACCCGCACGTTCAGGGGACTGGGTCTTTTTTGTCACGTTTGGCCAAGAACAAGGGAGCCATGTTTTCGACGAATCTATTACTGAGGAAGGTGTTTTAAGCTGGCAATCTCAGCCTACTCAGCGGCTTACCGATCCGGCCATTCAGGAATTCATCCAACACGATGCAAATATCAATAACATCCATTTATTTCTACGTACAAACAAAAAAGCGTCGTATAGTTATTTAGGCACACTCGGTTATATAACTCATGACTCAACCAGAGAAGAGCCGGTTCATTTTCAGTGGCAGTTACTTCAATGGCCTGCTCCAAGCGATTTTCTAAATCGAATTGGATTGACACTCTTTCCTTCCAAACAAGAAGCCAATGTCCAAATCCGTCCTGGCCTGACAATTAAACCACCCCCTCCTCCAAAGCCTAAAAGGCAAGGTGTCATCGCGGATACTTTCCGTCGCAATAAATCTCCCGATTATGCAACTCAAGATGCTCTAAATCGCACCCTTGGACTTCAAGGCGAGCAATTGGTAATAGCTCACGAAAAAGAAACCCTGACTGCTGCTGGCAGACACGATTTAGCAGAAAAAGTGGTACATGTATCGATCGTTGAAGGCGATGGTGCCGGATACGATATTAAATCGTTCCTGACTGACGGAAGTATTCGCTACATCGAAGTAAAAACAACTAAGGGTGACGCGTACACAAGTTTCTATATATCACCAAACGAGATAGCTTTTAGCAAAAAAAACTCAATCACATATTGTTTGTATCGGCTATATGAATTCGATACAAAGAAAAACTCGGCGCATATGTATGTTTTGACTGGGAATGTCAATATTTATCTCGACTTGAGTCCGACGGCGTACCGAGCTAATCTTCGCGATCGCGCAGAATAATAAGAGCATTGACATCATGTCGCACAGGTAAGAAGGAGTGCCGATGCCACTGAAATTTTTATTTTGCGAAGTATATCCCAACGAAATTAGGATAATTGTTGGTTTGAGGCTAGTTGCTTTAAATGTCACGATTCAATTCTCTAAGACATAGGGTTAACCATGTACCCACCGGACATAACTTTTAAATACAATTAGAAAACTTTTCTCATATTTGCGTCGACGTTATCCAAAAATTATTAAGTTCGTTAGTAAGAGCAAAATAGAATTAGATAGGGCAACTTAATCAGCATGAAGCTCACCTCTGGATTGAAAACATAGAACAAGCGCCACTGGGACTAGTCCGGCCAGGGGGCTTTTCAAAGAGGACTGTTTATTTCAAAGGAGAATAAAAATGTCTACTACTGGTGAAAAGCCCGGAGTTGGAACATATGTTTGTCTTAAATGCCATCAGCCAGTTTTTCTGAACGACAATTCAGATACCCTCCCACCTTGTCCAAAGTGCCACGGGACGGAATTCCATCCCTAGATGCGTGGACTTTATTTATCTAGTTATCTGATTAAGCATGCCCTTCCGTGAGGGGAATGCTTATTCTTATTTTTACATAAGGTATGAACTAGCAGAATTATAGTACCCTCAATGCTGGCATCACAAATTGGGAAATACCCACGATAGGAGAGCGACCATGTGGCGCCACGCATCAGTTTACGATGGAATTAATATTACGTACGAACACTACTTTACATGCGCTTTTTGCAGATCCAATATGGCAAGCCAAAAGATAGAAAACAGATGGCCACTAGATACGCAAATGCTCAATATGGAACACGAATTAGCAATGCGTTCACTCATCAAATATTGCGATGAGACCTATGCAAGGCATTTGCCTGTGACGTCCGATTTCTATGTCGAAGATGTTTCCTTTCAATGTTGCCCCGTCTGCGGATGGTGGTGCATTATCCAAGATATCCAATATGACACATATAAAATGCCATACATGGCTTATCAATGGGCCGCTGGCGCCCTTATGTCACAAAATTTTCCGGACGTATCTGCGTCACTTTCAGAAATTCGGAGCTACCTTTGTGCACGTTATGAACAACGTTTTTTGATTAGCCCACATAAATTAGAGGAAGTAGCCGCCAGTATTTTTCGTACTTTCAAATACGATATTCATATTACAAATCGAACCCATGATGGTGGACTTGATCTTTTTGGATTCGATTTGCAGGGACGCCCATTTGGAGTTCAGGTGAAACGCTACCAAAAGAGGATAGGAGTCGACCTAATTCGAGAGTTTATAGGTGCATTGATATTACATAATACTCTGCAAGGAGTTTTCGTAACAACATCGAGCTTTTCTCGCGAAGTCCCAAAGCTTTGCCGACAAGCTAAAATTGCTGGAATCCAATTGCAGTGTGCCGATGCTCATCAATTACTAGATATGCTGAAGGTAGTACAGATAAGTAATTTTGCATTAACCGATCTTAATGAGTTAGCCAATATTTATGCTAGCCAAGTTTCAGTCTTAAATTATGGACACGCGGTTCACATGAACTCGCTGTAGAACTACAGACATCGTAGTTCCCGCTCGTCCTTTAGTCTAACTCAGCAACACATACAACGGATCATCCCTCCCCCGCGTCGCCATTTGCATTCCTTCCGCAAACGCCTCCTCCGGCGCTTCCTCCAGCAGCAACGATTCATACGCCACCACCCGGTTGGCAATCTTCCACTTCCCTTCCCGCTTTTCAAACCGATCCAGATACCGGCACCGTACCTGCGTCTGCTGTCCGCTGCCGCCCACTTTCAATCCGACATCCGACGTAGAGGCCGCGTCACCCGGTTTAAGCCTTTGGTAGGTCACGCAATAGGTTTCTACTAATGCAACATCGTCGCCGCGCCAGTCGATCAGGCAGTTGCCAAGCAGGTGCATGGATTGCGCCACGCCTTCATGGCGGCGGGTCATCCACTGGATCAGGCCGTCAATGTTGCCGTTGTACGGGCCGTGGTAGTCCATGGCGTCTGTATGGTAAACGCCGCGCACCAGGTCAAACTCGCGCCGGTCCACGCCACGACAATACAGTTGCAATACGCGCTTGATTTCGTCTTCTGCGCGCAGGCGCTGCAGGAATTGGTCATTTTCGTTCATGGTTTGTGCTTCGCAAGTGTCGCCAGGCGCTTTTGCGGCCCGGCTGTGGTTAGTCTGTCATATCTTAATAAGGCTCAATAAAATCAACGCCTTGCCGCATACGGCGTTGCTTTATGTCGCCTGCGCCATATGCTCAGCGATGATCTAAGCAGTGTCCGTCGCCACATCCTTAACAGCATCCCTGCCCGCAGACACGCCCGCAATACGCCCGATAGTCAGCGCATTGGCAATGGAGTTGCCGCCACCCACGTACCGGTTGCCCAGCACGCCACCGCCTGCTTCACCTGCAGCATAAAGGCCTTTGATGACCGCGCCCCGTACGTCGCATACGCGTGCTTCGGTGTCGATGGTCAGGCCCGTGTGCGTGCAGACTAGTTCTGCCGGGCATGTCCGGGCCGCGTAGTATGGCGGGTGTGATATGGGATCCAAAGGCTTGGTGTCGCCCTTGTTCTGCATGGTTGTCTGGCGCAGGAAGTCCGGGTCTTGGCCGTTGGGTAGTTGCTCGTTCCAGCGCGCCACAGCTGCTGTCAGGCGGTCTGCGGGTACGTGCATTTTGGCGGCGAGCTCTTCCAGGGTGTCCGCAGTTAGCATGTGTCCTGCCCTGGCGTCTTGTTCAATGCGTTCTTTGTTCCAGTGGGCGTAGCCTTCGGGTAGCGCGTTGCGCGCTTTTTCGTCGAACACGTTCCATACGCTGCCACCGTTATCGCGCACGATTCCGGGCGATACCGCATAGGGAATGTCTTCGTTCATGAACCGGTCGCCCGCCTGGTTGATGTAGACCCGCGAGCGTGGCGGAAAGCCCGATTGCCAGTGGTGCAGGCGCTGTATATAGGAGGTCACCATCAACAGGCCCTGGCCGTGGCCGGTCAATGCCGCGTTGGCCGATTCGGCAAAGCGAATATGGTCGCCCCGGCTGCCGGGCGCGGCCACAATGAACAGGTCTTCGCCCGCTTCCAGCGTTTCGGGGTAATAAAGCCGGCGCAGGTGGCTGTTATGCGCAAAGCCGCCACTGGCCACAATCACGGCAGAAGCCTCGATCAACTCACCGCCAATACGAATACCACGTACCTGCCCGTCTTCCACCACCAGGTCTTCTACGCGGTTATCCAGGAACAGGTCTATGCCCTTTTCCAATCGCTGCTGGTTCAGCGCAGTAACCAGACCATAGCCCTGGTCTTTGGGCACATGGCCGCGCCACACATCTTCCACGCCGGCCTGCATCAGGCCCGGGTCGTGGGCGTTGGTAGAGAATTTGGCGGGGAAATCTACGCCAAGTGTGATCAGCCATTCCAGCGTGGGGCCCGATTCATCGCAAAAGCGTTTGATCAGCCCCGGGCGCAGGCGCCACTGGTTCAGGTCCATATAGTGCTGGAAAAATCGTTCGGCAGAGTCTTCCACACCCAGCGCACGCTGAACGCTGGTGTTGGCGGCGGTAAACATGCCGGCAGACAATTGGGTTGATCCGCCAATCTCTTTTTCCGATTCCAGAATAACCACGCGTGCGCCCTGTTCGGCAGCAGAGATCGCGGCGGCCAGGCCCGCGCCCCCGGCACCGATAACAATCACATCCCAATTGCTCATAAGTCGCCTCCCTGTGAGATCTCTGCCGCTTCGTGGTTGATGCGCCAGTAGGTGCCCGCAGCAACCAGCGCGCCATCCACCGTCAGTTCACTGCCGCTCATATACGAAGAGGCCTCGGAGATTAGAAAGACCACGGCAGCGCTCACTTCAGAAGGTTGCCCCGCCCTTGCCAGGGGTATGGATTTGAGCGAGGACGCCACAAAGGCCGTGGCGCTATTGACCATGGCGGTCTCGATCAGGCCAGGGTGGATGGAGTTGGCGCGAATACCCCAGGGCGCATATTCAGCTGCGGCGCTTTTGGTCAGCCCGCGCAGACCCCATTTGCTGGAGCCATACGCTGCGCCATGGTAACCAAGCTGTCCGGAAATGGAAGAAATATTCACAATGGACCCGCCCCCGCTTTCGCGCATCAACGGCGCCATTGTCCTGATGCCATAGAACGCACCGGTCAGGTTCACGGCCATGACCCGGTCCCAGTTGGCATCGTCGGTGTCGCCAATGCCCTGACGATACGATACGCCCGCGTTATTCACCAGTCCCACCAACGGGCACACATTATTTCGGATGTCATCGGCCAGCGCTTCCCACGACCTCGAATCGGTCACGTCCAGCACATGGCCGCTGGCTGAGCCGCCGCTGTCACGGATGGCGACAACGGTCGCGTCGGTATCCTTGACGTCTGCCACGCAAACATGCCAGCCGGCCTGGGCCAGCGCCTGCGCATGGGATTGGCCCATACCCTGGGCGCCGCCCGTAATAATTACCGCGCCCTTGTGATCAGCCATGGCGCGAACCTCCGTCCACACCCAGCGTCTGGCCCGAGACATATGATGCTGAATCGGACACCAGGAACAGCAATGCGCCCAGTACATGCTCGGGCGTGCCGATATGGCCCAGCGGGATAGAGGCCAGGGCTTTGTCCATGGCGCCCGGTATTTCCCGGACCCAGTTGGTCATTTCAGTATCGATAAAGCCCGGCGCCAGTGCGTTGACCCGGATGCCCTTGTCGCCCAGTTCCACCGCCAGCGAACGGGTCAGATTGTGTACAGCAGCCTTGGTGGCCGAGTAAATGGCCCGGCCGCGCCTGACTCGGAAGGCCGCCACAGAAGCCATGTTCACAATCACGCCGCCCGGTTGCATTACATCAGCCGCCGCCTGCGCTCCGAAAAACACCCCGTCTACATTGACGCCGAATGTCTGTCGTACCTGCTCGGCCGTTACCGATCCGATCTCCGATTGCGGGAATACACCGGCGTTACTGATCCACATATCCAGGCGACCAAACCGCCTGACGGCTTCGTCGGCAATCTGCACCAGGCTCTCGCTGGAGGTCACGTCGCCGCGCATGGCAGTCAGCGTACCGCCTTGCGTCTTGCCATCTGCCGTCTGTGATTTGGCAAATGCCGCCTTCAATTCGTCTTCATTGATATCCACGCCGATCACATGCACGCCCTGGCTGGCCAGCCCTGCAGCAAAGCATGCACCCATCCCTCTTGCCGCGCCGGTTACCACAGCCACACGCCCGGCCAGTTCCGGATATTGTGCGAGTTTGAATGCCGGCTGTTTGTTATTTGATTGATTTTCCACTTCTACGTCCTTGATAAAAATTCATAAACACCTGTGATTGCGCGTCATCCAGCATCATCGCGTCCTGCAGGCTTGCCAACTGAACTAGGTATGTCGACATTAATACGTCGTTAACGCCAGCTTCGATGTCACAGTCAATACGTCACCGTGCGACTGCTCACCTGCCACCCTTGTTCCGTCATGGCCAACTGATCGTCAAGCGTGACAATGCGCAGTATCCGCGTCTCGCCTGCCTCCTTGGTCGCCACAATCGACAAGTAAGCACGCACCTGGGCGCTAGTCGCATCACATTCAACCACCCAGATGTTGTCGATCAGGTGGCGATGGCGTTCGCCGCTCTTTTGCGCCGCCTGGCTAAACGCCTTTGAAATGCCAGCTAGTTGCTCGTATCCGATTGCCGGCTGTCCATAGGTAGGCGAGTGAAATTGGCCATCCGGGGTAAAGGTATGCGCCCAGTCATCGTGCTGGCCGCTATCGATCAGGTGCGCCTGCCTGGCGTAAAGGTTGCGTACCGCCGCGACGGTGCTATCACGCTCGTGATTCATAGTCTGTTCCTGAAAAACGGTAAATGGGCCGGGCCGGTCGTGGCCCGCGCCTCTGGGCTCGGGGCTGCCCCGCTTATGGCATAACCAAGGTATCCATATTGACCTTGCTGTAGAGTTCCTGCTCCAGCAATTTGGCGACGGCATTGGCATCTTTGCGATCAACCTTGTTCAGCAGATCACTCCATTTGGCTTCCAGCTTGGTGTACTGGTTGATCAGGTTCGTCGGGTCTGCAATCTTGCGTTCTTTCACCGATGATTGGGCCAGGTCTTTGATATAGCTGGTCTGAAACGCTGCCAAGGCGTCGACCAGATCCTGGTCGGGCTTGATTACCTTGATCTTCTCTTGCGCCAGCTTCAATGCTTCGTCTGCGCGGGCCGAGTAACCCACCTGCTGGTCCGCCAGGCCCTTGGCCATCAGCGAGACCATGGTTTTCTTGTGTTCGGCAGACAGCTCCTTCCAAAAATCCGGATTCAGTACATAGGTCGCGCCGGGCACGGCGCCCATGTCAAGGCGCGTAATGGATTTGGCAACCTCAATGAATTTCGAGTTGATCAGGTTGGGTACTTCGGCCATGGTGCAGTCCACAGAACCACGTGACAGACCCGTATATACGTCGCCAATGGGTACTGAAACCGGCACGCCGCCAATGCTGGCGACCCAGTCCGTTTGCGTGCCGCCTGCTGTACGGATCTTTTTACCCTTGGCATCCGCCAAAGACTGGATGGGCTTTGCGCACATGAAGTTATAGATCGGTGTCGAATACCCACCGGCAAAGATCACGCCCTGCTTTTGCCATTCGTTGATCAAATCCTTGTTGGACAGGTTAATTTCCGTATAGGCAAAGGCGGCGGCCATGGGGTCCTTGACCAGAAAACCAAGGTCGACCAATACATTGTTCAGGGGCAGTTCTGCCGGCGTATACCCGGCATACACGATACCCAGTTGCGCCGTACCATCGCGCAAGGCCTGGATGGTTGCCTTGGCCGGCACCAGCGCGCCCCCGGAATACACCGTAAAGGCGATCTCGTCATTGGTGGCTTTTTTCAGACTCTCAGCAAATTTCTGGTATGGCTCTGCATTCAGCGTATGAATGGGTTGCAGCCAGTTGGTGGCCCGATAGCTTGTGGCCATTGCGGCGGTTGATGCCAGCAGGCCGGCTATTGCAACTGTCATTACAGTTTTTTTCATGATTGTGCTCCTCGGTAGGTTGCAGACCGTCTGTGACAACGACCTGTCTCGGAATAATGTTCAATTGTTTATTGCATAAAAGAAGGCAGCCACAGCGTAAGGATCGGGAAGGCGATCATGCACGCGACCGTGAAAATATCGGCAACGATAAACCAGGTCACGCCCTTGAAGATAGTGCCCAGGGAGACCGATTTACCCAGGCTTGAGCGAATGACATACACATTTAAGCCCAGCGGCGGCGTGATCAGACCGATCTCAAGCAACTTGACCACCAGCACGCCAAACCAGATCATATTGATGCCATAGCCATCCAATAGCGGAGACAGCACAGGCAGCGTGAGCAGCATGATGGAAATGCTCTCCATGAAGCAGCCCAGCACCAGATAAACAAGACAGATCAGGATGATGACTGTAATAAAGTCAAGGCCACTGAGCGAACTGGTCACCCACACCGGAAGCGTTGAAAGCGCAATAAAGCGCGAGAAGATCGCAGCGCCCACCACAATAATAAATATGGCAGATGTACTCACCGCAGTATCGAACAGGGCTTTTTCTGCCACCTTCAACGTAAACTGGCGCCGCACAACCGCAATGACAACGGCCAGGAATGCACCAATGGCGCCGGCCTCAGTCGCAGTAAACACACCCGTGAAGATCCCGCCCAGGACGCCGGCAATCAGCAGCGGCAGCGGCCAGATGTCCCTGATCGCTTCTTTTTTTTGCTCTGCCGTATAGGTCTCATTGATTCGGGGCGCCAGGGAGGGGTCCAGTTTGCAGCGAATGGTAATCATGGCGATGTAGACAACCGCAGAAAGCAGGCCTGGAATCACCGCCGCCACAAACAGCGTGCCAATCGACAGATCGGTAATCAGCCCATAGATAATCAGCAATACGCTGGGTGGAATCAGGGAGCCCAATGTGCCTGCCGATGCTACCGAGGCCGTGGCCAAAGATGGCTTGTAACCGGCCCTGAGCATTTCCGGGACAGCAATGCGAGAAAAGGCGGCGGCAGTTGCCACGCTGGAGCCGCTGGCCGAAGCAAAAAGCGCGCTGGCCAGCACGGTTGCAGACGCCAGCCCACCGGGCACTTTTCCCAGAAAAATCCGGGCTGCGCTGAACAAGCCGCGCGTTAAGCCCGCCGCCGATGCGAAATACCCCATCAGCAGAAACATGGGCACGGCAGACAAATTCCAGTCGCCCACCAGTTCATAGGGAACGGCCTTGGCTACGCCAATCGCGGGCGTGACGCCAATAATGAGGACAATGCCCAGAAAACCCACCAGCCCCATGGCGATACCAATGGGAAAGCGGGTGGCAATAAAAGCAAGCAGCAAACAAATGCCGAGTACGCCAATTAACAACGGATCCATTGCTGTTTCCTTAAATTTGTTCTGGAATATCAGTGACATCATCGACAATGCCGTGATGCAGTGGCGCTCGTCCAGTCACGATACGAAGCAACTGAAGCAAGGCGACGATGGCGCCCAGGCCCAGGCCTAGCGGCAGCAAAAACCGGCTGGGCCAGGTAATCACGTTCCAGGTGCTGGAATCGAATTCGCCAATCTGGTAGGCATGCATGGCCGGTGCCCACAGAAACCAGGCCAGGAACCCATAGCAAATCACCGTGGCCGCGGTGCCCAGGGCCGCCATGATGACGCGGATGGGTTTTGAGGCAATGTTATAAAGCAGCTCGACCACAATGGATTCGCCGCACACTTCCACCCAGGCCAGCGGCAGGAACACAATGGCCACCATGTAGTAGCTGGCCACAATCGCCTCGCTGCCAGGGATGGGCTGATCGAACAAATACTTGCCTGCTACATCAAGCGTGACCTGCAGCATCATCAGGACCAACGCCGCCGAACATAGCAAAACCAGCGCGCGGCTGGCCAGCACAATTAATCGGTCCATGGCCTGTTCCTCCAGATCGCGGCGTCGTGTTGTGGAAAATGAGGCTGCGTTATAGCGGCCCCTGCCTGGAAAACGCCCGAAGTATCAAGCGAACGCGCGGGCCTATCCGCGATGTGGATTTTTTGTCTCATGTATACACAGTTATAAAAATTGGCGGTTTTTTAGGGTAAAACCTTTGAATAAATGCCATTGTGCATACATGAAGAGAGGAAGTTTATTAGTGATTTCCCTAGTTTCGGGAATTTTACGTATACTGGAGTATGAGTCTTTTCTATTTATGTATACATGAAACCAATGAACACCCTGGCTGATCACGTCACCCACACGCTCCGAAGCTGGATCCTGCAAGGCATATTGCAACCCGGCGAGCGCCTGGAAGAAATTCCGCTGGCAGAAAAGCTTGGGGTATCACGCACGCCGGTGCGCGCGGCGCTTGGTAACCTGGGCAATGAAGGCCTATTGGAGCATCGCACCAAGCGCGGCTACACCGTGCGCGTATACCAATATGAAGACATCATCGGCGCTTATGAAGTGCGTGCGGTTCTGGAAGGACTGGCCTGTCGGCGCGCAGCGCAAAAGGGTTTGTCCGATCTTGCCATCAGTAAACTGATGGCATGCCTGGCACAAGGCGATGCGATTCTCGATAAGGGAGTATTGCTGCCTGAAGACCACGCGCCCTACCAAGAGATGAACGTCACGCTGCATGAGACGCTGCTGTCTGCTGCGGAAAACTCATGGGTGACCCGATTCACCACCCAGGCGCAGACCGCGCCCTTTGCCTCGGACCGGATCATGCTGTGGGAGGATCACGGCATCATCAGCCGCTCGCACCAGGACCATCATCGTATCGTCACTGCCGTGATTGAGAAGGATGCGGCACGAGCTGAGCAACTGATGCGCGAGCATATTTATTTTGCGGGCTTGCTGCTGCGAGATAATTATGAGCGGTTGAGTAAGAAGAATACCTCGGGGAAATAAAATGCAGACCAAGTGATAAGCGGTTGACCTATACGGTCACCGCCAAGGTGGGACAGGTATCGAGCTGTTGGAACACAATGTAGATCCAAAGGCCCCGAAGGCCTTTACACGGAAATGCCCAGAATCGTTAAGCCAGACGCAACCACTCGGGCCCACTTTCTAATATCTTAACGCACCACTTTTGCCGTAAGCTGAATAGACGCGCCAACGGCTTTGAGTACCGCATTAACCGTCTCGAAGCGTGGCTTGGACTTTCCGGAGAACGTTTTATAAAGACTCTCGCGACCCAAGCCAGTCGCTTCAGAGATCTGAGCCATTCCTTGCGCTTTCGCGACATCCCCTAGTGCTGCCAAAAACAGTTCGTCGTCGCCCTCTTCAATTGCTGCATTCAGATATGCGACGATATCCTCTGGTGTGGTTAAGTACTCAGAGGCGTCAAATTCACTTATGACTACACCACTGACCTTTTTCATAAAATTTCCCTTAAATGTTTGACCAGATTTGCTTGGCCGCTTCAATATCATCCTCTTGTGATGCTTTGGTACCTCCACATAGGAGCAAATACACTAGCTTATCCTGCTGTGCAAAATAGATCCGATAGCCGGGACCGTAGTCGATCCGCATCTCATACACCCCGCCACCTACAGACTTGAAATCGCCAAAATTACCAATCGAGACTCGTTTTAACCTGGCTGAGATCCTTTGCTTCGCATTCAGATCTTTCAACCTCGAGTGCCACCTTTTGAAATCATCTGTCTGGTTTATTATTATTTTTTACCCACAACTTAGAAAATATCCTTGCAATGGTGAGTTGTTATGATTGTATCCTATAGGATACAATCATGCAAGTGCAAGCTTGATCAACAAAACACACGGCGAAACGCTTGCCATGCATGTCCAACGTGCGCCAGGCATGTTCTCTGCAGACAACAAGGCGCCACTGATGGCGCCTTGTTCCTTTAACCGAGTGTATCGTAAACTACGCGTCTTGCAATTGTGGTTCGCTGGCCGCCAGATTGTTCATAGACTGGCCATGGGCAATAAGCTTACGTTCCAGGTTGCTTATTGCCCGCAACGAGCGGGCCATATCGACAACTTCATCATACACAGCAATACCGGATTGACGAGCCAGTTCGACATATTCGCGTCGCATGCCGTCGAGCACCTCGGACCGATCGCTACGCAAGGCCAAAACGAAATGAACCTGCGCGCCGCGTTCCTTGCGAGTCTGAGTAATAACATCGATCAAGTTCTGCAACGGGTTGCTGGTGCCGCGCCCGACAAAAGCGGCCAGATTCAAATGCATGGCAATGGCATCGGGACTGGCCTTCTCGTATACGATATCCAGGATTTCTTTTGCAATAAATCCTTCTTTCTCCTGCAGGCTCCGTACAGGGGTATCGATAGGGTTGGTCACACTCGTGCCTGGTGGAAAATCGAGGGCCGTCAAATCATTGACGACGTCTGGGGCAAATGGCGACACATCAAGACCCGAGCGCGCAAAACTGTCGGCCCCCAGTACGCTGGAACCGCCGCCATTGCCAAACAGCACGACGTTGTTTGTCGGCGAGGTGGTTCTAAGCTCCAGGAACTGCAGCGCCAACAGCACATTGATAAACTCATCAACCGTGTCGACAATCTCGACCAGCGTCTGCCTGGCCATGGCTTCCCATGCCTCTTGTCCGGACGCAAGTGCGCCTGTGTGTGATTGGGCGGCAAGCTGGCCCTGGCTCGTCGCGCCCCCCCGCAGAATGACGACCGGCTTGGGGTAGGTCGTGCTACGCAGCGCATCAAAAAACTCCCTGCCGTTCTTGATGTCTTCTATATACAGCCCAATTGCCTTGGTGGCTGGGTCGGCCAGGTAATATTGCAATAGTTCAACTGGCTTGACGTCAAGACTGTTGCCTATCGTAGCCAAACCGCTGAATCGCAAGCCCCGCCATTGTCCACGCTTGATAATGTCGGTGGAAAGTCCTCCGGACTGTGAAACGACGCCGATGTTGCCAAGCTCAGCAGGCGCATCCTTAGGGAACGTCAGCCCGCCTCGTGGCGAATAGGTGCCCAGGCAATTGGGCCCCAGCAGCCTTACCTTTGCTCTTCGCGCCGCCTCCAGCAACACATCTTGCTTGGCTTGCCCTTCAGTACTCTCTTCAAAACCGGCGCTGATAATTTGAATGAAACGACACTTGCCTGGCGCAACGTCGATAGATGCGGCAATGCGCTCAGCTGCAATCGCGACATACGTGTAGTCAACATCCTGGGGGGTCTGCGCGAGACTGGGATAGGCCTTGAGCCCCTCTACTTCATCGGCCTTGGGATGTATCGGGTATATCTCTCCTTTAAAGCCGAACTCCTGCAAGCGTCGAATGAATGTATTGGCAATGGTGACGTCTTTCGTTGAGGCGCCAAGCACTGCCACAGTCCCGGGTTCAAATAATGGCCGGAAATGCTGTAATACTGTTTCACCGGTCCGATTTTCCGAAGTAGGTCGTGCTGCCTGATTTTCTGCTTTTCCGATAAACCGTGCATCCACCGCCACCAACCGGTCGCCCGTGTGAATGAGCGGGTTAATATCGATTTCTTCAATAGTATCCTGGTGTGCCAAAAATAAACCGTCGACCCCGCCGATTTTCATCAGAGCCTGCACGAGTATTTCCCTGTCATAAGCGGGACTGCCGCGAAAACCGTCAAACAGTTTTGCCGCCGCCAGATCATCAATCATGCTACGGGCATCGTCTTTGGATATTGGGCACAGACGAAACGTCACATCCTTTAAAAGCTCTATATATATACCACCCAGGCCGAGCATGATCACGGGACCGAACATGGGATCATTGAATCCACCGATGGCAACTTCAAGTCCCGATGGAATCATTTCTTCGACCAGCCAGCCTTCGACCCGTGCCTTGGAAATAGCGGGCAGAGCGCTCATTCTGTCTATCGCTTCGGCCACTTCTCGCTCATTGCGCAAGCCGACCGCTACGCCGCCGGAATCGGATTTATGCAAAATATCTCGGGAAACGACTTTCACGACATAGGGAGCAACCAAGGTTGCCGCCCGCGCTTTCGCATCCTGCGCACTGGGGGCAACAAATGATTGCGGTGTGTCAATGCCAAACGATGCAAGAAGTTCCTTTCCTGCCTTTTCATTCATATTTATCGCGCTCATATGCGCCTACTCCTGGGAAGATGGATTTTGATCGTCATTAATAGCTGGTTGGCCACGCGCGCATGTGCCGTTCACCCAAACCGCCCGTGAGCCTGCGCTGCTGGATATCAAGCATGCGAATCATGAATGCACGTGTTTCCTGAGGCTTGATCACATCATGGGCCGAGAAAATCCGGGCCATATCCCACACCTCCAAATCCTTGCGGATATTGGCCAGGGCATCGTCAAATCCCTCGTCCTGCGCGGTCTTACCATGCACGATGGTGGTCGCAAAGACCGGATCCATGAAACTGACTTCAGCCATCGGCCAGGCAACCATGGTGTCATTGTGGGCGCCGCCGCCCATCGCGACATAAGCGCGGCCGTACGCCTTGCGGCAAAGTACGGTTATTTGGGGAACGGTCGTCAGGCAGGTTGCGTTCATGAAATTCATGATTTGGCCCGGCGCACCCTTGCGTTCGGCTTCGGTTCCGACCACAAAGCCCGGCGTGTCCACGAAGCGCAGAATTGGTATATTGAAACTGTCGCAAAGCACCGTGAAGTCAATGGCCTTGCGGCACGCTTCGGCCGACAATGCTCCGCCGCCAGTCAAGGGATTGTTCGCGATCACGCCCACAACACGCCCATCCAATCGGGCCAGGCTGGTCACCAGTGATTTGCCAAAGCGTGGCTTGAGCTCAAATATACTGTCCATATCCAGGATAATTTCCAGAATTTTCTTCATGTTGTAGACCTGCGTGCGACTCTCCGGCATGATCTCGAGAATGGCATCCTGGTCTGAGGTTGATTCCTCCGCTGCCTTGGTACGAGGCGGCAGTTCTTTCGCATGCGAAGGCATGTATGACAGGAATTTCCTGACCGCAAGCATCGCTTCTTCATCGGTGTCCACGAAGTGGTCGATCAAGCCGGTTTGTTCAGCATGCAAACGCCACCCGCCAAGTTCTTCCAGATCGACCTTTTCGCCGATTGCCATGGACACAAGCCTGGGGCTTGAAACCGACATAATCGATCCCTTTTTCATCACGGAAAAGTCTGAGCAACAGCACAGCCATGCAGAGGAGCCGAAAGAAGTGTTTAATGCTGCCGCGGCCCACGGCACATCCCGGATGCGTCGAAACTGGCTGGTATCGTTACCAAGCATCTGACCCATTCCCTTGGACCCCATCGCATCCGGCAAACGGGCGCCGGTTGACTCTCCGATATGCACAAAGGGCATACCGCGTTCATTACATGTTTTTCGGATGTAGCCCATTTTCTTGGAGTTCGTGCCGCTGGTCGATGCGCCTTTTGTGGTGAAATCGTTCACGACCACCCCCACGTCACGACCGTCTATCAGGCCGAACCCGACGATCTTGCCATCTCTGGGTGTGAAATCCTTATCCTGCTCGATGACGGAGCTGCCTAATAATCCAAGCTCAATAAAACTGCCGCCATCAATCAATTTATCCAACCGCTCTTGCGCATTCAAGTCTCCTGACTCCTTGCGCTTGTCGAGTTTCTTCTGACCTCCCATCCGGGATGCGGCTATCCGTTTTTCGTCAAGCTTAGCGAGTAATTCACCATGTTTCATGATTCTGTTTCCCTTAGTATTCAACGTCGTATTTATCAACCGTGAGCCGATCGATCGCTTCTTTATCCAGTTGCGGAAAATATCCGGCTTGCAGATGAATTTTTCCGCTCTTGCAGGAAAGAGAATTCAGGAACAGGCAATCGATATGCTTGAGAAACCCATTGAATTCTCCCTTCGTACGGATCAGACGTGCAGCAACCGCCGCTTCCATCCAGTTGTTGATTTCGCTACCCAAACCGTCGCCAAGCACGGCGAGCATGCCATGGTCGTGCACGCTTTGAATTCCAGCCGCCAACGCATCAAGGCTGCCAAACCGCTTTAACTTGACTTTGCAGTAACCTACGTTAGGGATTTGGGCAGCGCGCTCGATATCTGCCAGACTGCAAATGGGCTCATCCAGCATCAAGGGAATGGGGCTCTGGCGGGCCACTGCCGCGTTGTCATCCCATGCCTCGGCGTCGCACGGCTGCTCGAATAGATCGGCGCCCGCATATTTAATACCTTGTGCAAATCGAATCGCATCCTCTTTGCAATAAGCACGATTGGCATCCAATCTGATCGTTGCCCGGTCTTCAAGCAAGCGCAGAATTGTGTTCGTCCTGGCAATATCAGCATCGACATCCTTTCCAACTTTCACCTTGAATGTCGTGAAGCCCTCTCCCAAAAGCAGCTGTAGCTCCTTTTCAATACCTGACTCGTCCATGGCATTCACAGGGACAATCAACTCCTGATCGATATTTTTTTCGATTTGCAGCCATTGGCTACCTTGCAATGACTCAAGGGCAGTCACGATCAATGTGGTTGCAACCTTGCTTTGCTCCAGGCGGGCCAGCAGCCTGACCTTGCCCTCTTCTATGTCAACGCCCTTGAGTTCGTGCAGACGATCCTGGCAATATTTCCATGCGCCTTCTCTCGTTTCCGAACTGGAACCCGGTGAAACATGGGCGTCGGAAAATGCGCGTCTTCCTGCAGCATCCTCCAGTTCAATAAAGAACGGTTCAAACTCCGTGAAGGTCCGATACGAAAGTTTATACGGCTGGTACAGTGGCAACCGGAGTCTCCTGAGGGTTGCTTTCGCGATGTGTGTCACGCATTGTCCTTAGTGGTTGTTTTTGTCACCACTAAAGTTTAGACTATGGCCATGTTAAATTCAAGTATTAGTAATATGGAGATTGAAATGAATCAGAAATTACGCAGCGTGCTTTATGTTCCGGCCCTCAATGAGAAAGCCATGCGCAAGTCGGCTACGCTGGCCGTAGACGCAATTATTTTCGATCTGGAAGACAGTGTCTTTCCTGAGCAAAAAGCACAGGCACGATCGCGCCTGGCCGAGTTTCTGACACAAGAGCGAGACCAGTTTCAGGCCAAGTATCTCGCCATACGTATCAACGTTCAGGACACGGCTTTTTGGAAGGATGACCTTGCCATGGTCAATCAGGTCAAGCCCGATGCCGTCGTATTGCCCAAAGTGGTAAGCGCGCAAAGTATTCACGACACAGCAGCTGAGCTTTGCGCAAGCAATGGTATCCGGCCAAAGATATGGTGTATGGTAGAAAACCCGCTTGGCATTCTCCGGCTGGAAAATACCGTAGAAAATGGCATAAAGGCAGGCCTGGAATGCCTGATTCTGGGCACAAACGATCTTGTAAAAGACAGCGACCTGGATCCGGGCAAGGATCGTTGCAACTTGTTGCCGTGGTTCAGCCACGTCATGCTGGTCGCAAAATCTTTTGGCGTCTCCGTCATCGATGGCGTCTTAAACGATATCAAAGATACAGAGGCGCTAAGAGCAGAATCACAGATGGCAAAAGCATTGGGAATGAGCGGAAAAACCATCATTCATCCAGCACAGGTCGATGTGGTGAACCAGTGCTTCAGCCCCAGCCCCGAGCAAATTTCATGGTGGAAAAAGATTGTCGATGCCTACAATCGACCTGAACATGCCAGCTCAGGCGTGATTAATCTTGACGGGAGGATGGTAGAACGATTGCATCTGGAGATCGCACAGCGTCGTTTGCAAGAATACGACCAGACGCAGTAGCGGGGCGGGCAACGAACTAAATACGCGTCGTGTGCCCTGCCCCTTGTCACGCGGCTTTGGCAGGCGCCACCAACTCGTTGATATGTTCATTGACGAACCGGGTGCTCACTGCCCGCATGTTAAACGCAGGGTGTTTCAGGCACGCGATCAGAAATTCCTTATTCGTACGAAGCCCCTGTATGCTGGTGCTGTTCAGCGCCGCGATCATTGACTCGACGGCCTCTTGCCTATCGGCCCCGTGCGCCACGATTTTCGCTATCATCGGATCGTAAAACGGCGTAATTTCACTCCCTTGCTCATATCCCGTTTCCACCCGAATGCCCGTTTCCGGATCCGGCAATTCAAATCTTGTGAGCGTGCCGGGTGATGGCATAAAGTTTTTGTCGGGGTTTTCGGCGTAAAGTCGGCATTCTATCGCGTGCCCCTGTTGCACCACCTCATGCTGCTGCAGCGTCTCAAGCTTTCCGCCCGCATATAGCAGTTGCATGGCCACCAGGTCCAGTCCGGTAATCATTTCGGTAACCGGGTGCTCCACCTGAATGCGGGTGTTCATTTCCAGGAAATAGAAGTCTCGGGCGTCTACATCAAAGATAAATTCGACGGTACCGGCCCCCTGGTACTGTACCGACTCCGCAAGGGCAACGGCAGCACTTTGCATGCGAGTCCGGACATCGGACGGAATATCGGGCGCTGGCGCCTCTTCAATAATTTTCTGGAAACGCCGCTGCAAGGAACAATCACGATCGAAAACATGAATTGCCTTTTTACCAAAGCCGAATACCTGAACCTCTACATGCCGGGCCTTGGCAACATATTTTTCAAGAAAGATATCCCCATTACCAAACGCGGATTCCGCTTGCGACTGCGTTGCCCCAATAGCGGCTTCCAGTTGCGCACATTCGGTCACTTGTCGCATGCCGATGCCTCCGCCGCCCGCGGCAGCCTTTACCAGCAAGGGATAACCAATGCGGGAAGCTTCCTGCGTAACGGAAGCCATATCGCTCGAGTCCAGTCGACCACTTCCAGGGACAACGGGAACCCCGGCCCTGATCGCCAGTTCGCGTGCGTTCTGTTTATGACCCATATTGCGAATCGATTGTGGCTCGGGGCCTACCCATGTCATCCCCGCGTCGATCACAGCCTGGGCAAATGACGCATTCTCAGAGAGAAATCCATAACCCGGATGAATGCCGTCCGCGTCCGTCTGCCGGGCAGCAGCCAATATTTTTACCACTTGCAGGTAGCTTTCTGCGCTTCGGGCCGGGCCGATGTGCACACTTTCGTCTGCCATGCGCACATGCGGTGAGTGTGCATCGGCGTCAGAATAAACCGCCACGGATCCGATCCCCAGCTTGCGGCACGCTTTAATGACGCGGCAAGCGATTTCCCCGCGATTGGCAATCAATACCTTTTTCAACATTCGCGACTCCTTAATCTTTAATCCGGGCCACAACGCTACCCTCGGTGACGGTATCTCCTTCCTTTACCAATATCTCCTGGACAACACCGCTTTCTACCGCCACGACAGGTATCTCCATTTTCATGGATTCAAGAATCATCAAAGGCTCGTCTTCCGCTACTTTTGAGCCGACCTGAAGAAGGATCTTCCAGACATTGCCGGTAATTTCAGTTTTGATATCAATAATAGCCATTGTCTCTCTTCCCTATTGACTGGTGAATGTTGCATACGCGCGCAAAACGCCTTGACAGCCATAATACATAAATTCTATAGTGGTTGCAATAACAACAACGTTTAAGTTTATTCCGGAGGAAAACATGATTGAGGCAAGTGAATGGATCGGGCGCCAAATAAGCGATACGCAAACTATCGAAGCGTGGCCACTGAACGGCCTGAAAAGTCTTATCGAACCCCAACTGCAATACGATGTCGTCGATGCCGGCGCTGCGGTCCACCCATGTGCTCATTGGTTATATTTTGTGCCTGCGACAGAGCAGGCCAGGATCGACGTGGATGGGCACCCGAAACGTGGTGACTTCATACCCCCTCTTGCACTACCTCGACGGATGTGGGCGAAAAGTGCCATCACATTCACTGGCGACATCAAGCTTGGCGATAACATCCAGAAAGTGTCAACGATTGCCTCGGTTGATCAAAAAAGCGGGAAATCCGGAGAACTGGTTTTTCTTGAAATAGATAACAAGTATCTGCAAGACAAGCAACTGTTGCGGCACGAGATACAGACCATTGTTTATCGCGACCATCAGCGTTACGACGACAGCATTTTCACTCAGCTGGCTGATGAAAAGCCGCAGTGGTCCTACCCGACCCGTTTGGACGCAGTGGAGCTCTTTCGGTACTCAGCAATTACGTTCAACGGGCACCGCATTCACTATGACGGTGATTACACTCGAAATGTAGAGGGGTATCCATCCATCATCGTTCAAGGACAATTTATTGCCACATTGGCTTTATCGCGCGCGTTGGTTGCTCTGGGCACGCCCCGCTGCAAAAAATTTACGTTCAAAGCGGTCAAACCCATCTTCAGTGAGCAGACTTTTTTTATTGAAGGACGAAAAACTGAGGATGGCAAGATACTGGCATGGGCAAGACAAGAAGATGGTCGCCTCAACATGACGGCGGAAATTGAACTTTAAATACCGTGCCAGGTACGTCGTTCATTCCTGGGACGAGGTGTATCCGGTGTTTTCGCGAAACGATTCCATCTGGTCAGGCGTGTAGGCTTTCAGGCGCAGCTTGGCCAGATAACGCCCGAATTCGGCAGTGATTTGGTCGCCGAACTTCTGGAATATTTCAGCCATGTAGTAATCGTGTCTGATCAGCGCGGCCGCCATTGTGACAATCGTCTGGCTTCTTGTCCGGGCGCCGGTATACTCCTGGCCGGAATTGACAGCGATCATCTCGTTGAAATCGACAACGATGGTAAATAAATTGTCTGCCCTTCCCATCCGAGTACCATCGTTCTCGTGGATATAGACCTGGCAATTCTTGTTGAATTCGAACTCCGATGTGTCTTTTCCAAACAAAACGATCATGACACGCATGTTTTTCTTTTTGGCAGCCTTTTTCAATGCAGTAGCGTACCGGCGAAGCACCACATCGGATGCCTTAATCCATATTGATTCTCGGGATGAAGCCAACAGTTTTTCAATTTCAGCATCAATGCTTTCCTGCCCACGCAGAATCCAGACGTACTGATTCTCAACACGAGGTGCGATACGCTCAAGGTCCGTGGCGACACGATCACACGTCTTGGTAGTCTGAGCGGCCAGCGAATCAAGCATATCGCGCGGGTTCGCGGCGATATAGCATGTAGGACTCTCGGTAACCGGCAGAACCGCTCCTTTTTTTGTCAGCACCTCAAGCGCACTATAGGTATTGGATCGCGGTACACCCGACATCTTGGATATTTCGTATGCGGTTTTAGGGACACCAGCTGCCGACAGAGTTTCTAAATAAATCTTTGCTTCATACTCTGTAAAGCCCAGGGTTTTAAGATTGTCAATGGTATTGGTTTCTGTAGTAGGCATAAAACTTTGGCGGTAGGCAGGGTAAATGAAAGTGTCGCAGGATCTAATCGATCCAGAAAATCCAATATATAGAATATAAAACGAAATTACAACGCGGCGTCGCTCTTAGCAACGACCACAACCTGAAAATAGAACACTCCTCGCGCAGATCCCGGCATTTTTACCCACTATCAGCATTAATAGATCAATGAAGGCGGATTCCGCCGGTCAACAGTGCAACCCTGGTCTGGCCAAACACCAATACCCTATTGGCCAAGACCACAAGCCGACCCGGTAAACCGAAGGTGGCTTCACGTGCGTTCGTGAAAAGTCTGACATGAAGAATACACATAAGTTGCCGCAATTACAACCACTTTGATTCCAGGACCAAACCGCGGGCAAATGAGCTGTGGGCGCTAATATTCTGCGCGCGACATTCGTCACTTCTAAAACAGTCAACCACCGGAAATATTCAGAAAATCCAACGTTCTGTACTGGCGCAAAAAATAGTGGTTGCAATTGCAGCTACCTATGGTTATTCTGTGAATGACTCGCCGGCAAAACAAGGTGCAGTCCCATCCAAGCATGAACGAAACAAAAAATTAAATACCTGAATGTAGTCAAGTTATAGAAACTGGAGGAGATTAGACTATGGATGCAAAAAGGAATATTTCGGAGAAGGCAAAAAAAAATTTTCTATGTATTATGGCAACTGTAATGACGTTACTGAGCAATCCCGTCCTGGCTCAGGATTGGCCGACGCAGCCGGTTTCCCTGGTCATTCCGTTTTCTCCGGGAGGGTCAACAGACATTATCGCGCGCGTCGTTGGCAATAAGATGTCCGAAGTGATGGGAGTCAGCGTTGTACCTGAAAACAAGGGCGGCGCCGGAGGCATTATTGCGGCAAACTATCTTGCCAATGCAGCGAAAAACGGATACACCATTTCGCTGGATCATATTGGTTTCGCATTTAACCAGTCCCTGATCCAGGGTAAGCGCATTCCGCAGAAAGAGATTGTTCCCGTCGCCTTTATCGGCTCCACACCCAATGTTCTTGTTGTTCCCAATAGCTTTCCCGCCAAAACCTTGCAGGAATTCATCGCCTTTGCCAAAGCGCATCCCAACGAGATTAACTTTGGATCCGGCGGCGTCGGCAGTGCGGGCCATTTACCGATGGAGCTTTTACAGTCGGTGACAAAAACGCAAATGGTACACGTCCCTTATAAAGGTTCCGGCCCGGCAATTACCGACTTGACAAGCGGACGAATTCAGGCAATGTTGATGACGATTCCGGCAATTATAGGGGCGATTAAAAATAATCAGGTAAGAGCTATCGCTACGACAGGATTGCAGCGCCCCGAGGCGCTATCTGACATTCCAACATTCAAGGAAGCAGGTATCGATAACTTCGTTTATCAACCGTGGTACGGAATTTTTGCACCTAAAGGTACGCCGCAACCTGTTCTGGATAAACTTCATACTGTAGTCAACAAGTCCATCTCCGATCCGGTCGTCGTTGCTAAACTATTGGAGCAAGGCCTGGCGACAGAAAAGAAAACGCAGCAAGCGTTCATTGATGAAGTCCGGAATGATACGAAAGAGTGGGGTGATATCATCGGGAAACTTGGGTTAAGCGCCAAATAGTATAAAAACTGTTTATTTGTGCAGGGAGGTAATCAGCATGCAAGTCAATGCCAACGGATTCGAATACAGCAGTGTTGCGGTCCGGCTTCCGGCACAAGATCTGGAAAGGGCGCGATTATTCTATCTGGAAAAGCTCGGCCTGCAGCCGGACGAGGCTCGTCCCGGCGGCTTGCTTTACTTCTGCGGACGCACTTCTTTCGGGCTGTTCGCTTCCAGCGGCCGCGCGTCTGGTACTCACACCCAAATGGGCTTTGAGGTAAGCGATCTTAGAACGGCAGTCGCTGTCCTGCGAGATCGAGGCGTAGTGTTCGAAGCATATGACTTACCAGGATTGAAGACTGTCGACGGTATCGCAGAGATTGCCGGAAACTACGCCAGTAAAGGCGGCAAGGGAGAGTTAGCTGCGTGGTTCAAGGATAGCGAGGGCAATATGATCGGCCTGGGGCAGGCACTGCGCTAGGTCACTGGCGGGGGCAATGCCCCCGCACAAATCTGTTTTATATCGCTTCGTTTTTTTTCAATATCACACTGCCCTATCTTGCCACGCTATATCCTGCCACGACCATTTTTTTGAATACCTTGCTCCCTGATTTGGAGAGACAGGATATTGGCTGGCGACACAGGAGCGGTGTCGAAACCGTCGAAATCAGATTCTGGACAGAAATCCTGTCCACCCCATTGCCTTATTCAGATCTGCCGTTTCCCTTCGAGCGGGATCGCTTGCATGGCAAGATATACCAATGCTGAATTTTCCGCAGTTTTCATAAATTCTGATCCCTGGCCCAGAAATTGCTCTTGAGTGTTTCAGCGCGGCCAGGAGAATTGACAACGCAAATCGCTTTTTCAAAATTCCTTTACTGCCCGATTTTTGCGGTCGCTCCGCGCACCCCGGCGCGTTTGATGATATCCGCGATACGGCCATTCTTATCCGCAGCAATAATGAATTTCGTTAGCGTGGTTAGTCCGGCCTCCCGGCCTTTTGGAATGCCTGCGGCAAAATACTCCATATCCCAATGTCCCGGTAGCACCTTGGAACCGGCTATAGCGTCAGACATTTGAAACAAGATGGCGTTGTTAGTAGCAAAAGCCTCAATTTCTTTGCCCTTTAACATCTCAATGGCATGTTCAAGGGTGTCGATCTCACGAATCTGCAGCTTGGGAAAAAGCCCGGTTAAGGTTTTTGCAGTGCTGCTGCCTTTACTGACGCCGACCACAGTGTTTGCTGCAGCAAGGTCATCGACAGATTGAAACGTAGATTCTGGTAGTACCAGAAAACTTTTTTCTACCTGCATGAAGGTTGGCGAAAAATCCATTATCTTTTTTCGTGAGGCAGTGGCATTGCTAACACTTAAGTCGACTTCCCCTTTTTTAATAGCAGCCAGAAGAGATTCGTTACTTGGAAATATCATTGCCTTGAATGGCACTCCCAACTGGCCGGCGAGCAATTTTCCCAAGTCGTAACCGACACCTTTGTTCTCTTCGGGAGTTGCTCCTTCAATAATCGATGTTGGGCTGCCTTTATACACTCCCACCAATAGCGTTCCGGATGGAGCCAGAATTTTTGTTGCCGCAGCATCAGTCGCATCAGCATAGGCAGCCGCTGTAACCAATAAAAAATGAATACTCAATAGGCAAATAGCGGCTTTTTTTAATGTTTTAAACATACATCTCCTCGTACACCAGAAATAAAATGAATTATTCAACGTCAAGCTATCAAGTACAGCATTTTCATGCCCGAACAGGATGCCTTTCACGCCGTGATCGCCCTTGCGCTCGCAAACGAGTGTCGAAATGTCAATGACGCCAAGTTTGGTTTTATTTAAAACGAAATATTCAAGTCCGGGTTCCGGATTGGCATGGCTTGTCTCCTGGTGTTGTCTGCTGGTTCACAGACTATTTTTAATCATTGGCAACATGAATTTTTGCATCACCATTTTCAGGCAATGTGCTTATAGGGTCTAATACTATTTAAATCTCATATCTATATTATTTTCGAATAACCGTAAATCCTGCCGACTGCGCTGTCCCCTGCCGCAGACCAGACGCAGAACGCGCATTGGCCAGAGCAAATAGCCAGGCACAAACCATTGCACATGAGCATGAACGCCCGCCGCAGACAAAGAACCTTGTCTTTATTCGAAGGCGAATATTTTTTCAGGCTAAAGTCAGCCCCGTTCCCTATCCTGTATCAGATACGTGTATTGAACCCATGCTCAGCTGCTGCTGGGCATTATGCTTTCCAAATAAAGGAGACTACGCCATGAAAATAGCCTTCAAGGCCGCCCTGACCCTAACCCTGTCCAGCCTGGCATTCGGCGCCCAGGCCGCCGATTGGCCGGATCATCCTGTTATCTTCGTTGCCCCGTTTACGGCGGGCGGCGCCAATGACCTGGTGGCCCGCCTCATCGCCAAAGCGGTAGGCACCGAACTGAAGCAGAGCGTGATCGTTGAAAACCGCGCCGGTGCTGGCGGCGTGATCGGCTCGGCCCATGTGGCGCGCGCACCCGCCGACGGCTATACCTATCTGGTGGGCAGCAATGGTACCGTCACTAACAGTCTGATCCGCTCCGATCAGCCGTACAAGGATGAGGCGCTAACGCCGGTAGCGCTATTGTCCGTCACCCCCTCCGTCATCGTCACCCGCCCGGATAACCCGGCCAAGGATCTGAAAGAATTTGTCGAAAACGCCCGCGCCAAAAAGGTCGACCGCATCACGTTTTCGACCGCAGGCAACGGCAGCACGCCCCATTTCGTGGCCGTCATGATGAAGCAAGCCACAGGGCTGCCGGTTGAACCCATTGCTTACAAGAGCGGTTCCGAAGGTGTGACGGCCGTCGTCGGCAAACAGGTCGACGCAACCTCGGAAGCCAGCATCGTGACGCTACCGTTGGTGAAGGCCGGCAAGCTCAAGGCGCTGGCCACCACACTGGAAAAGCGCATGGCCAGCGCCCCGGATATTCCCACCACCAAGGAGGCGGGCTTTCCGGACATTCGCATCGGTCACTGGGCGGGCCTGTACGCGCCAGCAGGCACGCCGGCAGACGTGCTGGATAAGATGAATGCCGCCGTCAACAAGGCCTTGCAAACGCAGGAAGTGCTGAGTGCCTTGAAAAAAAGCAGCATTGAGCCCGGCGGTGGCAGTCGTGCCGAGTTCACCAGCTTCGCGACCAGCGAGCGCAAGCGTTTGGGCGAGGTCGTCAAAAAGGGGCACATGCGGGCCGATTAAGCTGTTCGATTGAATGCATCGGCCGGTATCACCAGATTCCGGCTGATATGGGGCGCTGATCGCATATTTCGAGTGTGTAGATAAATAGCCGATAGCGTTTTGCACATCGCAAAGACTCAATGCCGCATCCAATACGTGCTTGCGTTAACGCTGGCCCGAATGTGTTTAAGGCTTTCCGAACGCCTTCGCAATACAGTTGTTATGCCATTTTCCTATAGCTGAAATCTATCTGAACATCTGGTGCCAGGCGGTGGAATCACTCATCATTTGTCGTTCTCATACAAACAATGACGGAGACGAAAATGAATAAACTATTGTCACTGGTAGTGGGGATGGGTCTTGCTGCGCAGGTTTTTACTGTTCACGCCAATGCCAGCAAAATTGCCGATACCCAGACCCAGGTCATCCAGACTCAGAAGGGAGCAAAGGTCGAGGTCTTTATCAATGGCACTGGAACGCCGATTGTCCTGCTACCGTCTCGCGGTCGGGGCGCAGAAGATTTTGATCCGTTGGTGCCGTTCCTGCAGCAAAAAGGCTACCAGGTTATTCGCCCGGAGCCGCGCGGGATCGGCAAAAGCCAGGGCCCCACAGAAAACATCACCTTGCATGACCTGGCCGATGATATCAATCAGGTTATCCAGCAGGTTGCCAAAAAGCCCGTCATCATTGCCGGACATGCTTTCGGGAACTGGGTCGCTCGCATGACGACAGTTAATCATCCGGACGCAGTACGTGGTGTCGTCATTATTGCCGCGGCGGCCAAAAGCTACCCAGAAGCCATGCCGGAGCTTGTAGAAAAAGTGCGTCATGCTACTGACCAGAGCGTCCCCGAAGCCCAGCGGCTGGCCGCATTGCAATTCGGCTTTTTTGCCAAAGGGCATGATGCGCGTTCGTGGTTGAACGGCAGCTATGGCGATGTCGCCAAGAGCCAGCGCGCGGCTGGCAAGGCGACCCCGCAGTCAGAATGGTGGCCAGGCGGACACGTTCCATTGCTGGAAGTACAGGGCGAGCTTGATCCCTTCAAACCACAGGCAACCCGCCAGGAAATGAAAGAAGAGTTCGGCTCCAGGATTAGCACAGTTGTCATAGCCAATGCCAGTCACGCGTTGGTACCGGAGCAGCCGCAAGCGTTGGCCGATGCGCTTGACAACTGGATCAAAACACTCAAGCCCTGACCAAAGGAACCAAAGAAGCCAGGCTCGCAGGTCGGCTTCATCCATAACGTTCCGGAATAATCTGGGCAAGTCGCCCCCATCGCATTGCTGTGTCTGTCAATCATCAAGTAAACACCGGATGGCGTTGCGCTTGCCGACCTTTCATCGCGGCCTAGTTGATGGCATCTCTTCGGGCTGCATGGTGGGAATTGAACGCTGGGCAATTGCCTCACGCGCAGCGCATCAGCCTGCCCAGTCGTTAATATCCAGAACAGCAGTAGCGAAGGCGTCGGGCGCTTCCTGAGCAAGATTGTGGCCCGCATTGGGTATGATGCGGTTTTCATGACGTCCTGTGAAGCGCGTCGGGTTTGCTTGTCCATCTGCCACTGGCGTCACCCCATCGGCATCCCCCTCCAGGGTAATCGTGGGGACAGAAATGGGCGGCGCATTGGCCAGGCGCCGTTCCATATCGTCAAACAAAGGGTCGCCTTCAACCAGCCCGAATCGGTGTCGATACGAATGGATGACAACGTCGACGAAATCGGGATTATCAAACGCCGCTGCGGAACGGGCGTAAGTGTTCTGGTCAAAGCGCCAGGTCGGCGACCATAAAGACCACAAGAGTCGGCAAAATGCATGGCGGTTTTCTGTCAGGCCGGCGCGACCGCGTTCGCCATGAAAATAGTATTGATACCATAGCCGATACTCTTTTTCCGGACTGGCCGGCTGCATGGCTGCGGCAATATCCTGTATGTTGTAGCCGTTCACGGAAACCAGACCACGCACCCTGGACGGGTATAACGCGGCCACGATGCAGGCGGCCCGTCCACCCCAGTCATATCCGCCCAGCACAGCTTGTTCAATCTGCAGTGCGTCCAGTAACGCCAGCAAATCTGCCCCCAGCGCGGCCTGCTGTCCCGAGCGAAGTACGGTCGGCGCAAGGAAACGGGTAGGCCCGTATCCCCGAAGAAACGGAGCGATGACGCGTGCTCCCCGGGATACCAGTTGCGGTGTAACCTCATCGTAGGCATGGATGTCGTACGGAAAGCCGTGTAGCAGAACGACAGGCCAGCCATCGGCGTTGCCCTGTTCGTCGTAGGCGATCTCAAGCTGCGTAGTTGCTATTTTCTTAAGCATGGAGTCATCCTGTCAGTTAATGTCAAAGTCCCAGGCAAACCGCCCCGCCCACGACGGTCATGCATGCGAGCCAGCGTTTTGCACTCACCGTTTCTTGCAGAAACAGTCGTCCGATAAGCACGGCAAACACCACGCTGGTTTCGCGTAATGCCGAGACGGCACCTATTGCGCCCGATTGCAACGCCCAGATTACGATACCATATGCCGCGAGCGAGACCAGGCCGCCAATCAGCGATATGCCAGTTGTCATTGGCGCCGTGCGTACCGGCGTCAACAGCGCTGCAAGTCCTCGCCTGGCGACGAACAAAACCGGCATCAGCCAGTAAAACAGGAATATCCACGCTGTGTAGGCAAGCGCCTGTCCGCCCGACGAGCGCACGCCGATGCCGTCGATCACAGTATAGACTGCGATGATCACTCCCGTTGCCAGCGCAGCCAGTACGCCCGTGCGCGACACCTGACGCCCCTGCAGCGCGATCGCAATAATGCCACCTGAAATCATCACGACGCCCAGGGCCTGCAAAGGCCCGATTGCCTCATCTGCGAAGAGCGCCGCGCCCAGTGTGACGAACAAAGGCGAGGAACCGCGTGCAATCGGATAGGCTTGCGCCAGATCGCTACGACGGTACGACCGCACAAGGCTTACGTTGTAGACGATGTGTACCAGGCCCGAGGTTAAGATGTAAGGCCAGGCCGCGCGAGCCGGCAATGGAATGAACGGAATCACGATCGTAGAGACTGCCGCGATGGCCACGCTCATCCACGTCATGGACAGCAGGCGATCACCGTTGCCATGCAAAAGCGCGTTCCAGCTCGCATGAAGCAGCGCTGCAAGCAGGACGAAACCACCAATATAGGCATAGCTGAGCATGTGGGGCCCGAAAAAAAAGTGTAGTAAGAAGTATATCTATCTTGTGCTCGGGCAACAAACCAGATAAATTGCCAATTCGTATTAGATAAACTATTTCGAATGAAACAAAGATTGCCTCCCTTGAATGCGTTGCGTGCCTTCGAAGCTGCCGGCCGACTGGGCAGCTTCAAGGAAGCGGCTGCGCAACTGCACGTCACCAATGGCGCGGTGAGCCAACAGGTGCGCCTGCTTGAAGCATGGCTGGGCGTGCCATTGTTTGAACGACATAACCGGCGCGTGGTGCTTACTGCAGACGCCAGGGTCTATCTGGCGCAAATCGGCCCCCTGTTCGAACAGCTGGCGCTGGCCACAGCCAGCTATGGTGTCCCCGCAACCGTCTCCCGGACCCTGTCCGTGAATGCATCGGCAACGTTCACCTTGCGCTGGCTGGTGCCACGGCTGGAGAAATTCCGTAGCGAACATGCCAACATAGACGTCAGGGTAGAGACCTCGAACGAGCCGGTGGAAAGCCTGAAAGAGACCTATGACGTCATCATCCGGGGCGGCCCGGACACGTTCTATGGCTATTCGATGAGACCGTTCCTGTCCGAGGAGCGGCTGCCGGTTTGCAGTCCGGCGCTCCTCGCGCGCCTGCCGCTACGCGAGCCGCAAGACTTGCAACAACATACGTTGTTGCACACCACAAGCCTGCCGCGAGTGTGGCCAGACTGGCTGGCAAAGGCACAGGTTTACGGCCTGTCTCCGGCGGGCACCCTGACCTTCGATCATTTTTACCTGACGTTGCAGGCAGCCATCGACGGCATGGGCATCGCCATGGGACCCACTTCGCTTGTATCAGACGATCTTGCCGCCGGCCGGCTTGTTGCACCGTTCAACGGCCCACGCCTGCCGTCACGCAGCTATTGCACTTACGTTCCGGATGAAAGGTCTGCCGATAACGTCGTCCTGCTGTTTCGCTCATGGCTCGAGCGCGAGGGCCTGCGCAATCCGCATGGTGACTGATCGATTGCAGCAAACCGCCTGGGTCAATCCAACTGCAAATTCAAACCCTTCAGGACCTTGCCCCATTTTTCCGATTCCGCGGCAACGTAGGCAGCCAGCTCTTGCGGGGTGCTCATTGCGGGTTCGGCTCCCATGGCCAGCAGACGCTGGCCAATGTCGTCCAGCTTCAGAATGCCGGTGATCTTCTTGTTCAGTAATTGAATGATGTCGTCTGGCGTTCCTGCTGGCGCGAAAAAACCGTACCAGGCGCTGGCGGCATAGCCGGGTACGCCCGACTCGGCAATCGTGGGCACATCAGGCAATGCCTCGGAACGTTCAGGATTGGCGACCGCGATGGCCCGCAGCTTTCCTGATTTGACATAAGGCAATGCCGTGGCCATGTCGAAAGTCAGCGCGATACGCCCCGCCAGCAGATCCGGAATGGCAGGAGCAAGCCCTTTATATGGAACATGCTGAATATCTATTTTTGCCATGGACTTTAGCAACTCCCCGGCCAGATGCTGCGAAGCGCCCATGCCCCCGGAGCCATAGCTCAACTTGCCCGGATGCTGCCTGGCATAATCGATGAGTTCCTTGGTCGAATGTATCGGCAGCGCCGGATTCACCACAAGCAGCAGGGTACCCGTGGCAGCAAGCGTAATCGGGGCAAAATCCTTTTTTGGATCAAAGGTCATGCGCCGGTAAATAAACGGATTGGTGGCGTTGGTGCCGATCGAGCCCATCAACAAGGTATAGCCATCGGGTTTGCTGCGCGCAACCTCGGCCGCGCCGATATTTCCGCCGGCACCGGTCTTGTTCTCGACAATAACATTCCAGGCGTTGTCCTTTGATAAACGCTCGGCGACCAGTCGCGCCACGATATCGGTCAGGCCGCCAGCCCCAAAGGGCACGATGATGCGTATCGGACGAGTCGGATACTCTGCAGCTAGCGCCAGATGGCCGGTGGCCAATATACCGAACAAGCATACGACGATGTACGCCATAAGTTTAAAAGCCCGTTGCAAGGCAGTGATTTTGTACTGTGCTGTCATCATGATTTGACTCCGTCTCTCATTATTATGTGATTCACCATATGCGCCCATGCCCGGCAGAAAATCCGAGCCCTGGCCAACTACCCCCTGCCACCAAATCACTAGAAAGTATCTTCAAGAATGGCGCCGGACTCGACCAGGGCCACATCCAGCCCGCGCCGCGGTAACCGCTGCGGCCACGTCTGCCGCACCTGCGCCAATGACCAGGACATCGGTTTCCCATATTTGTATTGCTTCGGCTCTCATCAATAATCTCTTATGTTCATATAGTGAAATGTCGATGACATTTTTAATATCTGATGAGACTGATTATGGATTTTTACTCTGAAAATATGAATACCATTTCAATCATAATGTTCATATACTGAACTAATGAATAATGGCACTCAGGTTGTACACGCATATTCGCCCTTGTCCGGGCCATTTCGACACGCCCGCATTCCGGATGGCGCCTGTCTGAACGCGCATCCTATGGTGGACTGAATCATTCGACCACCCATCGGCTCTTGACTGGATTGATACGTGAAGGCATGGTTATGCAAGACACCAGCACACGTCGATATCGGCTGAGATGACTGGTATTCGAACTGGGGCTGGCCGTCAGGGACGACACAGAAGTCGAACACATGATGCAAGCCAGCAGCCCGTATCTGCGGCGCTTCGGGCCTGACAGGCTGCAGGCCATCGGAGCACCTTTTACATGAGTCACGCCTGCTGGGCTACGGCTATAACAGCGAATTGATCATCCCTTCGGTCAGCGCCATCGGCGTCGCAATATGCAACCAGGCCGGTGAGCCGATAGCGGACTGCCATTGGCAACGTCGTTGGCGAACCTTGTTTTGATAAGGCCAGATGCAGATCCGATACTCGCTACAAATGCATGCCATCGTGAACATTCCCACCTTGTCTGCGCTGTTCCCATGACCCCCTCCTGTTCCCATTGCAACTGTGTTCTCATGGCCGGCGCGTTTAATGGCCTCTACTTGTTGTGATCCGCCTGTCCTTGCGCACAATTAGTCACCTGAAATAGCGGATATATTTTTTTTTGCCAGAAATAAAATGCATGCATATTGCTAATTTATGTTTTTATATGATATAAATTGCATGCAATATTTCAAAAATGACCGCCAGGAGACAAAATGGACACACCATCGAATAGATTGCAGGGCGTCCCCCGCTACGACAGTCCTCCATTGAAAGGCACGCGCCCGCCCCGCTGCCCGCCCTTTGTGGAAATCAGCCACGAAGATCAGTTGCTGCCTTATCTGGAACATGTGGCCCGGCGCCCCTATAACCATGGCTTAAATGCTTGCTGGGACCTGAAGGAAGGCGAGCGGGTTTTGCTCAGGGTCGACAACTGGCACAGTGAATTGACGATCAGGGCCTGCGAAAAAATTCTGCAGAAATACAAGGTGAAATACGACATCAAGTACATTGATCGAGGACCGATCCGGCAGTGGGTCGGCGCCGATGAGGTTGAATATTATCTGTTTCGCACCAGAGAGCTGGCCGAATGGATGGATATGTGGGAAGAGGAAGAAAAGCGGCAAATTTATGACAAGATCCTGATGGGCTATGGCGGGCCTGTGCTGGCCGAGCGCCTGGTCAAAATCCAGCGTATGCCTTTTATTACACCTGAAATTCTTGCCTCGCCCGCCCACGCCATGCCCATAGAGGTCATCAATGCCATGGACAAATGGACCTGGGATCGTATTCGCAGTGCAAAGCGGGTCAGGATCACCGATCCGGAAGGAACCGATATCTCGTTCACCAACCACGACGAATATTGGGACAAAAACCGCGAGTATTATGCGCCGGATCTGGTCACAAAAACCTGGCGGGGAAACGAACACTTCGGCAAGACCTATTTGCCAGGCCATATTACAGGACGCCCCTGGCTGTTCCATCCAACCAAGGAGGATGCATGCGGGGTAATTGCCGGAACCACCAATCACATTGCCCCCTGTGACTGGACCCAACTGATCGTAGAGAACAGCAAAATTGTGCAGATTAACGAAGGCGGTGAGTTCGGGAATCGCTTGCGTGAGGTCATGGAAAAAACCAAGGATATCCAGTATCCCGGTTTCCCTGACAAAGGCATTATGCATTGGTGGGAGGCGTCCATTGGAACCAATCCGCACATTCATCGGCCTCGCAAGGATTTTCCTTCCGGATTTGTTAACTGCCTTTACGAACGTGTACGCTCGGGAGTCATCCACATGGGCTTTGGCACGATCATTTCGTCCATGACAGAACGCGAGGCGGCCAGGGCGGGACATCTTGTCGGCCATTGGCACCTGCATCTGTATTTCCCCACGTATCACGTGGAGCGCTCTGGCGACAACGAGAATATTATCGAAAACGGTCGTCTGCAGGCGCTGGATGATCCGGCAATACGCAAGCTGTGTTCAAAATATGGCGACCCCGATCTTTGGCTGGACGAGAGCTGGAACCCCGCGGTCCCGGGAATCAATATGCAGGGAGATTATTGGGATCACTACGCCAGGGATCCGCTGCACTGGGTAAAAACCGAGCTGGAGGTATGCCGCAACTATCATCCCATGTTCATGAAGATGGTCGAGGCCGACGGCAAGTATTGCTCCGGCGAGGGCGCCGAATGGTGGAAAGGCGGATGCTGCAATCACAGCGGCGTTTCCTCCAGCCCGCTCAAGGGCAATTGCTGCGGCAGTTAGGCCATGGTCATGCTGCGTGCCGGCGTATGGCTGCTCGCAAGCTGGCTGGCAGCAGGGATTGATGCGCGAACGATCGAGGCCAGTCTGTGGCTGGCCCGATGTGCCCAGGCAGATCCGGCCAGCAAGCTGGTATCGGTCTACTCGGTCTCGCATGGCTTGGCTTTCCCATGTTCCTTTTCGCTGATGATACTTATGTCTGTCTGGCACATGGCCAGGCCGTCTCTACATAGACTGCGGCCCGGACCCGTTGTCGGTACAGGTCTGATGTGGCTGAGCATGTACCCGGCCTGCCTGGTCAGCGAGCAGGTTGCCCAGCAGATAGCCGCCCCGGTTGACGTGCAGGTATATGCATTTTTGATGTTGGCAGTGAGCAGTGCAATAACGCAGATTTTCAACGATAAGAATTTATTTCCTGAGCGAGGATGCAGATGAGACAATCAAAGACAATCATGCTGGCTGTGGGCATCACAGCGATGGCGGCCGCTTCTGCAGCGTTTGGTGCCGAAGCGGCCGCAGACTGGCCAGATCGCCCCATCACCCTTATCGTGCCGTTCGCGGCAGGAGGCGGTGGCGACACACTGGCCAGGCTGGTTGCGGATCCGCTGGCCAAAACAATCGGACAGAGCATCGTGGTGGAGAACCATCCCGGTGCAGGCGGAAATATTGGCAGTGCTGCGGCAGTGCGGGCCAAGCCAGACGGATATACCTTCCTGTACGGCACCAACGGCACCCAGGCCATCAACCACAGTCTGTACAAATCCGTAGGCTACAAGCCTGAACAGTTAAAGGCGGTGGGGCGTTTTTCCACGATTGAACTGACCCTGGTGGTGGCGCGGGACAATGCAAAGGGAATCAACACCGTTGCCGATATGCTGGCGTATCCCACCTCGGACGACAAGCCCCTGACCTGTGGCTCTGCCGGAAATGGAACGTCTTCGCATCTTGCCTGCGAGATATTCAAGAAGCAAACCGGCCTGTCTATCACCCATATACCCTATAAAGGCAATGCCGCTGCGGTCACTGACATTATCGGAGGAAGGATTGATTTCATTATCGACGTCACGCCAAATGTCATTTCGCAGGCCAAATCCGGCAGGCTCAAGGCGCTTGCCGTAACCAGCAAGGCGCCCAGCCCGTCACTGCCGGGTGTCCCGACACTGGACGCATCGGGCTTGCAAGGGTTTGAATTTTATGCCTGGGACGGGTTGTACGCGCCGGCCAATACCCCGCCGGCCGTAATCGGCAAAATGAATGCTGCAATCGAGCAGGCGCTCAAATTGCCAGAAACGGATCAGCGACTGCGTGGCCGGGGAGCGGTGCCGGCTCCCATGACGCCCGGGCAATTTCAGTCTTTCACTAAAGAGGAAAAGCAACGGCTGGGCGACATTGTCCGGGATATCGGCGCGAAGGTGGACTGAACAAAACCGGCATCGGCGCAACGGCTTCGGCGTTTCTGGCTATAATCTGTTCTTGCGCGTGCCGATTCCGAACGGCTGGCGCCAGCCTTATTTCAATTGCATGTCGACCCTTATAAAAACAGTTACAGACGAATTGCGCAGGCGAATCCTGAAAGGGTCTTTGCCTGCGGGTTCACGCATCAAGGAAGTGGAGTTTTCAGCAGAGCTGAATGTCTCTCGTACGCCCTTGCGCCTGGCGCTCGGTGAACTGGAACGACTGGGTTACGTCGAAAAATCTGGCCGCCAGGGATTCCGGGTACGCGAGATCAACATGGATGAAGTTGCCGAAGCCCTGGAGCTGCGCGGGATTCTCGAAGGCTATGCCGCACGTCGTATCGCTGAAATGGGACTTTCAGACAAAGACCGGACGGGCCTGAGCCTGCTGGTGGACAATGGCCGCGAGCTGGTCTCGTCATGGACACGGGAAACGCGACAACAGTTTGTCGAATCCTGGGCAGAAAACAACAAGCACTTTCATGAGGCCCTGATCGCATTGGCGCGCAATTCCCATCTTGCCGAATCCATGCAGATCGTCTCGCGAACAGTATTTGCGCGCGCCGGCAACCTGGGTTCGATTGGCGACTATCCTGAGATCGAGCTGGAGTTTTTCACCCGCGCCCAGGAAGATCACGAAGCAATCTTCGACGCCATCGCGCGCCGGGAAGGCACACGGGTCGAGGCACTCTGCCGCGAACATGCGCGACGCAGCATTGCCAATAAGCAAAAACTCAGCCGCCTGTCTGAACTGGCGCAATAATAAGCGCGAAAAATGCAGCGCACTCGCGTAGCGCCGCCTACTTCGGTAGCCCCAGGCCTTTTTGCGCAATCAGGCTGCGCTGTATCTCGTTTGTTCCAATACTGATGACCCACATCATGGAGTGCCGCAACATTTGTTCAAATCGGCCATCCAGTATTGCCTGGCCCGCGTATTGCGACAAGAGGCCGCGTCGGCCGCATATATCAAGCGCTACCTCGCCAAAACGCTCCATCAACTCACCGGAAAACACTTTACTCGCGGCACCATAATGCGGTGGCGTCACGCCCCCCTGAGCCAGTTGCGCGCAATGCAGCATGAGCTGGCGCCCGATCTCGATGTCGGCAGCAAGTTCAGCCATTACGCTTGTGATGTCGTCACCCGGGTCGCCCCCAACGGCGCCGGCGCCCTGCTTCAAATGCGCAAGCAACAGGTTATACGCCCTGGCAACCTTGAGTACGATACCACCGCCAATCAAGCCTCGTTCATATGACAGGGCTTCGGTCAGGACCCTCCACCCCTCATTGACCGGGCCAATCAGGGCATCGGCAGGCACGCGCACATTTTCATAGAAAATATTGGCGAAACTTCCGTCGTACAGGGTTTTAGCCGGATGAATCGTGATGCCGGCCGCATCCATCGGGACAATGAACATACTTATGCCCGCATGCCTTGGTGTTGCCTGGGTATCTGTTCGGGCAGCAAGAAACATATATTTCCCCCACCAGGTTGTGGTCCAGATTTTCTGACCGTTTATTACCCATTGGCCTTCCTGCAGAACCGCGCTGGTTTGTAACGCAGCCAGATCCGAGCCGGCTTGCGGCTCGCTATAGCCCATCCCATGCATGGCCAGGCCGCCAAGAATATCCGGAAGATATGTTGCCTGCTGGGCCGGCGTGCCAAACATAATCAACGCATTCGCCTGAATACTTGCGCCTACCCGTGGCGCATCTACCCGTTCGAGTTCTTCCAGCAGCGCGAGCTGCTCATGCACCGATCCACCCAGCCCCCCCAAATGCTCGGGCCAGGAAAGCCCGATCCAGCCGGTTGCGCCAAAAGCCTGGGCAAACTGCGGGTCGAACTCCCGCTTTTCAAAACTCTGTTCGTTGAAAATTTCGCGGCTATCCGCAGTCCAGTTGCTTTCAATCCATTGCCGGACTTGGTGGCGAAGTGCATTGGCCTTTGCACCCAGGTCGTACTCCGGAAGTTCAATGAAATGCCGGCCAAATAGTGTCGCCGCCAGTGCCCGGCGAGCCTGCATCCATCCTCCACTCAGGATGGTATCCGTATGGACGCGGCGAAAATGCCCGGCGGCTTCGTGTTCATCGGTGTAACCGTTGGCGCCGTAGGTGTGGTGAATCTCCAGCGTCACTTGCCGCAGTTTACGATTGCCATGGGTCAGTGCCACCAAAACGAAATAGCGCCAGTTCGGATTCTGGTAATCAATCTGTTCTGCCGCATATTCATGTATCAGCCGGGTCCCTTCCAGGTCAATAAAACAGTTTGCCAGCTTGTGCTGAATCGCCTGGAAACTTCCGATAGGCCTGGAAAACTGATGGCGCACCTTGGCGTAATCGACTACATCGGAGAAACTCTTCTCTGCCGCGCCATACGCCCTGGCAAGAAAAAACAGTTTCATCAAAAGGCCAAGGTCATCCCGCAGCGCTGCCTTGACAGGAACAAAGGCAAAGGGAGCATCCGCCAGCCGGACATGACTGTACCCCTCAGCGCCAAGCATGCGATCGGCTGTGCAAGTGATGTTCCCTTGTTGCAGGTCAACGATAGCGAAACCTGATTCGCCCTCTTGCTCAACAACGATCATCAGATGGGTCAATATGTCGGCGCATTCAACTGAATCGACCACAGCGCTGATGCAGTTATTCTCTGCGATTACCCCAGTGCTGGCAGAATCCGGACTCGATAATCCGACGCAGCAACCAAGCAGGGCTTGTCCGTCCTGTATTTTCTGACAAAGGGTGTTCAGATCCTGGTCCGTGCATGACGCAGATGCCATGGCAACGTTGAAAAGGTAGGCTCCGATAACGGGGGCCAGGCAGCCGGCCCTACCCAGTTCCTGCATGGCCACGCAAACTTCACGGATATAGCCGTCCTCGGGGTTGCTGCCCAGGGCAAGCGTGCCTGATGCGGCCAGATGCTTCCAGGCATCGGCCAGCGCCGTGCCGTCGGATTTCGATACAGGGCTGGCCGATGACCAATATTGATTCAAAATACCGCGAAGTGCGTCTCGCAGCAACTGCCGGTCATGATTCCCGGGTAACGATAGTGTGTCCATTAATGTGATATTTCCTTCAGAACTTCATCGGTATGCTCCCCCAATGCGGGAACACATTGGCGGGCAACCAGTCGGCTTCGCGACAATTTGTATGCCTGGTTGACAACACAAAAGGGATCTTGCTCGCCCATCGTCTCCAGCAATCTGCGCTCTACGATGTGGGGATCATTGATTGCCTCGCCCACGGTCCGGTATCGCGAACAGGGAACGCCCGCCGCCATGAAAGTGGACTCGCACTCGGCTGCCGGACGCAAAATGGTCCATTGCTCGATGATGCCAAGCAGCGCTGCCCAATTTTCCTCTTTTGCTGCAACCGTCGAAAACCGCGGGTCCGTCTTGCCTTGTGCAAATCCAACAATGTCGAACAAGGTTTCCATATTCTTGGGCGTGACGGCAGCGACCATGACGTACCCATCCCTGGCTCGTACCGGCTGGTATACTTGTCGAGGTTTATCGGAGGGGAACTGGGCCGCCTGTACTTCATAGATGAGAGAACCCAATACGCAATCGAGCAGCGACAAATCTATGTTTTGCCCCAGCCCCGTACGCTCCCGGTCAAACAGCGCCAGCAAAATCGCGCTGAAGCCATGTGCCGAACCCAAAACGTCGGCCAGAAAGATCCCGTTGTTTGGTGGCTTTTCCGAATCGCTTTGATAGCCCATATAGGCCATGTCATATCCCGACGCGGCGTGAATAACCGGCGCATAGGCCGCAGACTGGGCCAGCGGGCCTGATTGGCCAAAGCCGGAGATGGAGCAGTAAACCAGGCGCGGATTCAATTTGCACAGGTTTTCATATTCCAGTCCCAATCGTTTCATGACACCCGGGCGAAAATTTTCAACAACAATATCGGCACTGGCAATCAATTCGCGGGCGGCAGCCTTGCCAGCCTCGGTCGACAAGTCCAGAACCACGCTGCGTTTACCACAATTCATTGCCGCGAAATAGGTGCTGCCGCAGGCGCGGATCGGAGGTCGATGCCTGACAATATCACCCGAGGGCGATTCGATCTTTATCACATCGGCACCCGCATCTGCCAATGCTCTGGTGCACATCGGCCCCGCCATGACAATTGTGAAATCAATGACTCTGATGCCGTGCAGCGGCCCTACCGAGGCGCTTTGATTCCTGTTGGTTTCAGTCATAACCACCCACTGTTAAAAGATTGTATTGAAGGGATATAGATCCAACGTGCGCGTTTCTGGCTGCGGCTACAGGAAATTAGGCTTGCGCTTTTCCGCAAACGCTTTGGTCGCCTCTTTGTGATGCGACGTTTCGAACGTGACCTGTTCCAGCGCCATGGAGGCCTCCAGTATCAGATTGACCCGCTCCTTGATGATTTTGTTGACAGACAGTTTGGTCCAGCGGATCGCCCAGGTCGCGCCTTGCGCCAATTCGTCTGCAAGTTCCCGGGCTTTGGCAAGCACCTGGTCCTGCGGCAGGGCATAGTTGATCAGGCCGATTCGTTCTGCCTCTTTGCAATTGATCATATTTCCCCGCATCAGGAATTCTTTTGCTTTCGCAACCCCGACCAGCAACGGCCATATCACGGCGCCGCCGTCTCCCGCGACAAGCCCGACCTTGACGTGAGGGTCTCCTATCCGGGCAGTTTCCGCCCCGACTGTGACATCGCAAAAGAGCGCAATGGTTGCCGCCAGGCCGGCAGCATCGCCATTGATCGCGCAGATGATGGGTTTGTCCAGCTCCAGTATCTGGTTCACTATTCGCCGGCTGACCATGGGATCGTGCACCTCGCCGTCTTCCAGCACATCCCCGCCGGGCCGCTCAGACATGGCTTTGACGTCTCCCCCGACGCTGAAGTATTTACCCGCGCCCGTCAATAGAACGACATTGACAGCCATGTCGTCCGCAAGATCCTGCCAGATGGTTCGAAGCTCCCGAATAAAGCGCTGGTTAATGGCGTTGCGCGCATCCGGTCGGTTGAAGGTAACCGTGGCAACTTTATTATCAATGTCGATTTTTAAATGCTGGTAATGCGAGTAATTTGACATGCTGTCTCCTGTTGATGTCCAAAAGCGTAAACTGACAATTGAAATGCAGTTATCAAAGACTTGTTGGTTTGTTGGTGCTACCATTGAACTATAGCAAAGAGAATTCGTATGCGCAAGATTTAAACTTGCTGCTTTTGATACTCTTGTCAAAACCACTGATAAGTTAATATGCGAAGACTTCAAGCAATCACTACTGCTTATTAATTTTTACGGCGTTGTAAATGTATGGATAAAGAGCTCAAGCCCGTCTATCGTCCGGTGAAAACACCTCGCGCTTTCGAAAATGTTTGCGACCAGATCCGCGCACAGCTGGAATCCGGCGCTTTACAGCATGGCGATAAACTGCCTCCAGAGCGGGAGCTGGCAGAACGTTTTGGTGTCAGCAGAAATGTGTTGCGCGAAGCATTGCGCAGCCTTGAAATTGCCGGACTGATCAGTCTGAAAAAAGGTGGCACAGGCGGATCCTTCATTACTGGCGGAGATCCGAAGATTGTCAGCAGAGCATTCAAGGATGTGCTGGTAACTGGCGGGATGTCGCTGAGCGAATTCACCGAGGCGCGAATACTCATATTGAATGATGTGATTCGCCTGGCGTGTGACCGCGCAACGGAAGAAGATTTTCTGGCGCTGGAAAATAATATCCAGCGCACCGATGAATTGACTCAGTCGGGCGATGCCCAGGGACGGCTGGAGTTGGCCGAGGACTTTTATCGGCTACTGGCGGCGGCAGGCAAGAATCAGGTGCTCGGCGTTGCCATCGACGCACTCACCGAAATTCTGCTGCGATTCCTGGAATCAGCCGACAATCCGCATATCAGTTTACTCATCGACTCACGCAAGCAGTTCATGAAACATCTGCGCGCCAGAGACTCCTTGAAAGCGTCCAAAGCCATGTCAACGTATCTGGCTGGATTGCACCAGCATATTCTGACGACTTCAGCGCGCAAAAAAGCATTGGCGCAAAAAAAGCCAAGGTCATAGCCTGCCCTGGCGGTTCGCCGCGCTACTTGGCGCGGCGACGCCCCACCCCGGAGGCTGTACTGCAAAGGCAACGGCATGAACCGGTGATCGCGATCACGCGAAAATAAATACGCAAAAATCCTGTTGACGAAAGTTTTATTCACTTATACCATTGGTACTACCATCGATGCATTGAAAACGATGGATGACCGATAAGCAAAAAAGACAAGCGTCCATTCCAGACGACGCATACACGGAGACAACAATGCTCAACAGGCGCCGATTTGCCCTCGCCTCGCTTCTTTTTGCGCTGGATCCGGCTCGTGTCCTGGCTCAGGCCACCAAGCCTTGGTTTCCGCAAAAACCCATACGGCTCATCGTCCCCTATTCCGCCGGCGGGACCACGGATCTTATTGCGCGACTGATCCAGGAACCCCTGCAACAGAGGTTCAAACAACCGGTCGTTGTCGAAAGCATGCCGGGGGCTTCCGGAATGATTGGTTTTCGCGCGGTGGTCAATGCCAAGCCCGATGGTCATACCCTGTTTTTCGGAAATAACGGACCGGTGCTGCTTGCACCTCTGTTGCAGGGCCAGCAGGATCCGTTAAGCCAATTGACGCCCCTGGGATTGGTTTGCAGCGGATCCTTGCTTCTGATGACACATCCATCCATACCGGCAAGCAGTTTGCAGGAATTGATCGCCTATCTGCGACAGAACCCCGGGCGTGTGGAGTACGCCAGTGCCGGGAATGATTCCCTGGGGCATTACGCGACCATGCTGTTCGAAAAAATGTCTCAAACCCGTATGGTGCACATTCCATATCAGGGACAGGCGCCCTCGACAACTGCGCTCGTGAGCGGGGAAGTAAAACTGCTGTTGACCTCCCCGTCTTCTTCGATGCTGCAGTTCATCAAACAGGGAAAAATCAGGCTGCTGGCTGTCTCGTCGGAGAAGCCGGATGAATTGTTCAAAAATACGCCGACAATCAATTCCCAGGTTGCAGATTATGCCGTGGATTCATGGTTCGGCATTTTCGGCCCGGCAGGCATGCCCGATGAAATAGTCGACAGCGTCAACGCGGCGCTGACCCACACCCTTGACTTGGAAAAGCTGAAATCCCAATTGCTTGCATTACAGTTTTTGCCCGCCGTTTCGACTTTATCCGACTTCAAAAGTGCCCTTCAAGCCGAAATGCAGCAATGGACGCATTCGCTTGCGGCGCAGCATCACTCAACGACTGACGGAGCCTCCTGATGGCTGAGTACTGGCGAATCAAACCTTCGGTACATGTGATGAATGACACTCGAGGACCCGCGCTCAAGCATATGGGGGTGGAGTTTCTGGGGTTCCATGGCCGTGCCCAGGAAAGCCTGCAGGCCCGCATGGCAGTTGATGAAAGAACAACGCAACGCTTCGGTGTTCTGCATGGCGGGGCTTCGGTATTTCTGGCCGAATCGCTTGGCAGCTATGCGGCGCAATTGACAATAGACACCGACAGCCAACGTGCGGTCGGACTGGACATCAATGCCAATCATGTCGGCCCTGCACGGTCGGGCTTCGTTGTCGGCACCGCAACGCCACAGCACATTGGCGGGCGAACACAGGTCTGGTCAATTCAGATAGAAGACGGGAAAGGCCGACTGGTATGTGTATGCAGACTGACCATGATGATCGTGACACTGTCTGCTGCAGAGCAGAGGCCCGCCTCCGTCAGTCGCGAATTCCTATTGTGAACGATGGCACTTGATATTCGCCGAAATGGCTGACTACAGCTCATCGGTGTCGCAGCTCGTGCACCTCATTACCTGTATGGCACTGCAGTGCCTAATTATCTATTAGAAAGGAATCCATGTTTATGCATTTTACAGAGGAAGAAATCGCGTTCCAGGACAGTGTTCGCCGGATGGCGGAAACGCATGTCGCTCCCATCGCCGCTGAAATCGATGAGAATGACCGTTTTCCCGAAGAGCTTGTGCCCATCTATGGTGATATGGGACTGTTGCAACTATGGGTACCCGAGGAATATGGAGGTCCCGGGGCAAACCTGACAATGGTGTGCATTGCACGGGAAGAAATCGCCAAACACTCCGAAACGTGCGCCTTATTGGCCGGACTCAATTCAATGTTTGCCTTGCCACTGATTCATTTTGGCACCAAAGAGCAAAAAGATCGCATGCTGCCGCTACTTGCAAAAGGACGAACGCTGACTGCGATTGCTTTATCGGAGCCGGATGCCGGTTCCGATGTGAGCGCCATGCGAACCCGTGCCGTCAAAGACGGCGATCATTACGTTTTGAACGGCCAGAAACAGTGGTGCTCCTTCGGCAGTGTCGCGGACTACATCATGATATTTGCCAAGACAGATGACGGCGGCGGCGTCAACAACATCAGCCCGTTTATGGTGGATGTGAAAAATACGCCGGGGGTCACCTTTGGTCGCAATGAGCGAAAAATGGGTATGAAGGGATCGATCAATGTGCCCATTTTCCTTGAGAACGCCCGCGTGCCTGCAGAAAATATGCTGGGCGAAGAGGGAAAAGGCTTTCGTGCCGCAATGCGGGCACTCGATCTGAACCGCCCTGCTATCGCGGCCGCATCCCTTGGGCTTGCCGAGGGTGCAATGAAGCTGGCCGTGGACTACGCAAAGCAGCGCAAGCAGTTCGGTCGCGCCATATCCGAGTTCCAGGGGATACAGTTCATGCTGGCAGACATGGCCATGCAAATTGAGGCGGCACGAGGCCTGGTTTATGCGTGCGCGCGCGCCGGCGACAAGGGCGACTTCGAACGCCTGTCCATGCTTGCAAGCATGGCCAAATGTTTCGCCAGCGATATGGCGATGAAAGTCACCACTGACGCGGTACAGGTTCTTGGAGGCTATGGTTATGTCAAGGATTATCCTGCCGAGCGAATGATGCGGGATGCCAAGCTGAACCAGATCTTTGAAGGAACAAACCAGATCCAGCGTTTGATCATCGCCCGTCATCTGTTGGCTGCCTGAACGCAGATCGTCTGTCGATATTCCACGCAAAACGGGAATATTGATGGCCGATGGCGTCGTGTGTCGCCGTGTTTGAATACATACCGCGTTGTTGGCCTTGGGGTAAAGCAGAAGAAGGAATGATTCATGACTAAGACGGACCTGAACTTTGACATACTGGAGCGCTTCTCCAGTCGCTGCCTTCTGGGGCATGTACCCGACACGGTGATCGAACAGGCCAAGCTCTGTATTCTGGACACCATTGGCTGCATGATATCCGGTCATCAGACGGCTGAAGTTTCAATGCTGGTGAATTCGACGCCACCCGAGAATCAGGGGACTGTCCCTGTTATTGGGAGCGGCATGTGCCTGGACATGATGAATGCCGCCAGGGTTAACGGATATGCCGGTGACATTCTTGAACTCAATGATCTGATCGGCGGGCACGCGAGCATCGGTAACGTGACGGCGGCTATTGCGGCTGCCTGTGACAGAAACAGCTCGGGAAAAATTCTGCTGGAAGCAGTCATAAGAGGGATAGAGGTGACCAGCAAAATCTATTCCCGCATTTATCCCACCCTGAAGCCTTTTGGCCAGGTCGGATTGGTTCCTGTGGGTTTGCCCTCTTCGGTTGGCGCCGCAGCGGCTGTCTCTCATCATATGGGTTTGACGCCTGGCCAGACCCAGGAGGCGATGGCGATTGCCGCCAGCCTCGCCGGCTGGTGTCCGGCAGAGGTCATTTTCAGGCAAGGCGGTACCGTCAAGCCCATGCTTTTCGGCGCGCAGCCAGCAATGACGGCGATTGCCGCCGTGCAATACGCGCTTGCCGGCATGACAGGCCCCCGGCGGCTGCTGGAGGGTGAATTTGGTTATTACGCAACCGTTGCGACAGCGGACGGCACGCCGGGAGACCCGCTGCAAGCACAGTGGGCACTAGCAAAGCCAAGCCGCAAGCTGCACGCCTGTTGCGGATATATCCACGCTGCGGTTGACGCGATAAGCCAGCTATCGGACACGGTCAAGGGGGATTTGTCGGACTATGACATCACCATAGAACTCCCGGCCTATGTCCATGCGGCAGTATCAAAACATGTTCCTCCCGCAACACCCAACGAAGCGAGATTCGATTTGCGATATTGTGCTGCGCTGGCCGTATGCGGGAACACTGTGATTCTTCCTGAGCATAGCCTGATGTTTCCCGAGTATCTGGAGCGCGAGCAAACCCGGCGGGCACTGGCAAAAATAAAGACTCGCAGCAATGAGTCGCTTACGCATTACCAACACTGCATCGTGACGGCGCGATCCGATGATTGCGACAAAACCCATACTCTTGATTTTCGTACTCCGCGTGGCGGTCTTGACAATGCGATGTCGGAATCGGAGGTGATTGAAAAATTCTATCGGCTGGTCTCCCATTGCATGACAGCTGAACAATCCAAAGCGTATGCAGACCGCATGATGTCACTGGAAAAAAGCGAGTCGATCGGGTGGATCGGCAAACTTGCCCGGCCCGTTGCACAACACTAGCATTACCTGAAACTGCAGACGCCATCCATAACGATTCCGGAAATGAATCCGGAATAAAACACAGGAGACGACATTGAAATCAGTCATTGCTGTAGTGGGGTTCTTTCTGTTGACATCATTTTGCCGGGCGGCAGAGTACCCCGGGAAACCGATAAGTTTTGTTGTTCCTTTTACGCCGGGTTCAACGACCGACATCACGGCGCGAGCCATTGCCAATGCCATTTCTCCGGCGCTGGGGCAACCCATCGTCATTGAAAACCGGCCGGGGGCCAGCGGAACAATCGGCATGCAACATGTTGCCCGTAGTGCTCCCGATGGATATACGCTGGTGGTAACCAGTGCCTCGGGCACGGTCGTTCCACCGGCGATATTCAAGTCTGTTCCCTATGATCTGCTCAAGAATATGAAACCGGTATCCTTGCTGGCCAGCACGCCACTGCTGCTGGTTGTGCGTCACGATTCACCCATAAACAATGTTCAGGACCTGATTGCCTTGAGCATGGAACAACCGGACGCGACTACTTACGGCGATTCAGCGGGATTATTTCAGCTGGCAATGGAACAGTTCAAGCAACAATCAGGCATCCGCCTGAATGGAATCCCCTACAAAGGCCCGTCTGCGGCCAGCATCGATCTCATTGGCGGACGCCTCACGGTGATGCCCGATTCCATGGGCGCTGCCATGGTGAATATAAAATCAGGGCGCGTTAAGCCACTTGCTGTTCTGAGCGGAAAAAGAATAAATGCGTTGAAAGAGGTACCGACGATGCAAGAGCTCGGCTATGAGGATTTTGACTTCAATGGTTGGATTGGCCTGCTTGCGCCTGCTGGCACGCCGGATGACGTCATTCAAAAACTGAACCTCGAGATTGCAAAAGCGATCAAGACAGATGAAATAAAGGCACAGTTTCTTTCAGTCGGAATCGAACCCGTTTCAAGTACTGCGAACGCATATTTTGACCTGCTGGCTCGTGACATTACCCGTTACCGGGACATCGCAAACCGCGCAGGCATTGTCAAGAAATAGACTGGTGAAGGCCCTTGCGGCAAACATCAATTCATTTGAATACCCATCTTTTTGACCAAATTTCCATAATGTTGCTCATCACGTCGCAACAACTGAATAGCTTGCTCCGAGGTGCTGCCGACCGCTTTGGCGCCAGCCCCTTCCAGGCGCTCACGCACATCATCACGCGCAAGCACCTCGACCACCGCCTGCTGCAGCTTGGCAATGACCGCAGCAGGCGTGCCCTTGGGCGCCAGCAGGGCAGCCCAGGAATCAGCAGAAAAATCGGGGAAACCGGACTCCGCTATCGTGGGCACGTCGGGAAACTGACCCAAACGCTTGGGGCCGGCGGCAGCCAGAAGTTTGAGTTTGCCGCTCCTGATATGCGGCAATACTGCGCCCAGCGTATCAAAGGTCACGTGGGTGCGCCCCGCGATCAGGTCCGCATGGGCCTCGCTGCTGCCCTTGTATGGCACGTGCAGCATGTCCAGTTTGGCCATATCGCTGAACCACTGGCCGAACACATGCACATTGCTGCCGCTGCCGGCAGACGCGAAGACGATCTGCTCTTTGCTGTTGTGGGCATATTCCATGAACTCGGCAAAGGTGCTGACAGGCAGTTCGGCCGAAGCCACCATCACTATGGACGTAGCCGTTACCTGGGTAATCGCCTCGAAATCCTCCACCGGATTAAATTGCAGCCGGGGCATCAGCGCGCGGCTGAAAGCGTGCGAGCTCACCACCAGCCCCAGCGTGTGACCGTCGGGCTTGGCACGTGCAACCAGCATGGCGCCGATCGTGCCGTTGGCGCCCGGGCGGTTCTCTACCACGACGGTCTCTCCGCCCAGCTTACCCGGCAAGTGTTCGGCCAGTAGGCGCGCGGTGATATCGGCCAGGCCGCCTGCTGGATAAGGCACCACGATGCGAACCGGTTGCTTGGGAAAGTCGATCCCCTGCCCCATGACCGCAGAAGAAGCCCCCAACAAAAGCGCAACGGGTAGCAGGCAGTATTGAACAAATGTCTTCATGTGTGTTCCTTGTATCATGGCTGGGGAGGCAGCGCGTCAGCGATCAATGACGCCATGCGACAGACCCCGATCGGGATCGGCAATATTGACGCGAATCATGTCGCGCAGCAACTGCGTGATGCTCATTGAACTTTCCCCCTCTGTTCCGTCAACAATGAAACGTGAGGTACAGTAGCGCATTTCCCAACCGCCCGCATCCAGGCAGGCGGTTACGATTTTGCGCTCCAGTTCGGGCGTTTGCACCAGATCCTGATTGCGACACAGGAAGCCCAGCATTGCACTGATACCGTAGGCGCCCCAATTGGAAATAGAGGCTGGCAGGAACACATCTGTGGCTACCACCGTGGGCACGCCCACGCCCCCTTCGTACTGGCAGCGGCGACCGTAGGGGTGAAAGTCCTTCATAAAAGCATGCACACGGCCAAAGCCGATCTCGTTGGCATTGTCGCCAATACCGATAGAGAACACGCCGCGCTCGCTGGCCTGCGCAAAGAGCGGCGCGACATCCACGTAGTTTTTGGGCACCACACCGGTAGAGTAGTGGATAATCCCCTGCTCGTTCGGCCCCAGGCGCTCGATTGCGATGATGGCCTTCGGTTGGTACTTGTCGAACATGCGGCGTGCCCAGTCCGATACGGCCGCCTGATCGGTCGGCGCGGTCTCAAGGCAGGCGCCCATGCGACGCGTGCGAGCCAATGCCGCATCGCGCACCATGATGCCCGCGGCCTTGCTGGAGGCCACAACTGGCGGCGCATGACATTCTTCGGTGATGAACACCGGCACAGCCTTCAACCCCCAGAACAAAGCACGAGCGATAGAGGCAGCACCAGGCGGGCCGTCGCTCTCTCCGTTTGGTGCCTCGGGCGCATAGCCGGCGCCGGTCACAATGAAAACGGCATCGCCGGGCGTTACACGCTCGAATAATCCTTCAGCAGCACGGGTGGTGATGGGGCGACCACCGCCCTCGCGACGGGCCTCGTCGTAGATCTGCCGGATGATGTTGTTATTCATTCCGCGATTACGCATTTCTACAGTAACCAGGCGGTCCACGTACTCGCCCATGATATCTGGCATGGCTTTGCTCCTCAATGTCTGTCAATTCAGATGGCCAGTATATGAGTGGTTGTGGATAAAATCTAATACAATAATCGCAGATGTGATAACAAAATATTATCCAAAATACCAGGATTCCAATATGGCTCGATCCTTGAATTTCCGGCAGTTGGAGGCTTTCCGGGCAGTGATGCTCACCGGCGGCATGACTCCCGCGGGCAAATTGCTGTTCATCTCGCAGCCAGCTGTCACTCGGCTGATACGCGACCTCGAGGCCGACCTCGGGCTGGCCCTGTTCGTGCGTCGCCATACCCAATTGGTCGCAACCGAGGAGGCTCACCGGCTTTATCGCGAGGTAGAGCGCTACTTCAGCGGCGGCGATCGCATCCGTGAGGTCGCACGTACTTTGCGCGAAACCCGCGATGGCCAGTTGCACATTGGCGCCATGCCCAATCTGGTCGCTACCTGTCTACCCGGTGTTGTCAGCCGCTTTTTGCTGGACTATCCCAACGTCGTAGTGTCCATTCATTCGGACAGCTCCACTAATTTGATGGCTATGCTACTGCATGGCCAACTGGACCTGGCATTGGCGATCCCGCCCGACACCCTCCCGGACCTGGAGCACGATGTCTTCGCCCCTATGGAGGCCGTATGTATTATCCCGCCCGCTCATCCGCTGGCACAACATCGCGTCATCAATGTAGCCGATCTGCACCAGCAGGATTTCGTGTCGCTGGGCGTGCATAGTACCCTGCGCATGCGACTGAATGCGCTGATGCAAGAGCGGGATGTGCAACCAAGGGTGCGTCTGGAGACCGCGCACTCTTCCACCGTGGCGGCCTATGTCCGCGAAGGCGTCGGCGTGGCCGTGGTGGATTCATTCGCAGCCATGGGCCCGGGTAGCGAGGGGCTGGTAGTGCGCCCGCTCAAGCCCGGCATAGCAGTCCGCTTCTGTGCCCTCTATAGGCACAGCAAGCAGGCCCTGCCTATGGCGCGAGCCTTTGCCGTCACCTTGCGCGAAGCGCTCGATGAAGGAAAACACCATCTGTCTCAGGCCATGACCAGTTAGACACTGACAGGTACTTGTGTTCATCTGAATAGCGGTTTCTGAGCACGCCCTGCGCCCTGCCGGCAAACGACAAGGCATTATGCTAATGTCAAACTTAATACGCGATTTATCACACCACAGGCAGCTCCTTCTCGCAGGAGAGTCTGTGACAAGACCATTGGATCGTGGTTCGCATGAACAATAAATTACACTTGAAAGGAGTTCAGTTTGAATAACGCTTATCTGGATGAAAGACTCGCTATCCATGATCGCCTGTGCCATTTCCAGAGCGCTTTTGACTTACAGGACTGGCAGTTGATGGACCAATGCCTGTGGCCAGAACTGCATGTGGACTATTCAAGTTTCAGGAACGACCCGCCAAGGCTTATGTCCAGCGACGAGTACATCGCCTTGCGTAAAGCGGCCCTCAGCGAGCTGAGAATGCAACATAACTTTTCCAATTTGCTTGTTAGCGTGTCCGAAAATGAGGCAAGCGCCAAGTGCAACTACACGATTCTTAGATTCCGAACGACCGATTGCACATCTGAGGCTGATTTTTTCCACTCCAGCGGTCGGTATTTCTTTGATCTGAAAAAGCACGACGATCAGTGGCGAATTTGCGGTATCAGGCAGGAACTGATTGCCAATCACGGAACGCCGAGTCTGCACAAAGGCATCATGCCGAAGTTGGCATAATTAAATATCAATGATAATTTGATATATCCAAAATTCGTTATTCCTTCGACGTCAACGACCGCCCGCGTTGGGGAACGGCGAGCGCGACCAACCCCCACAACGGATCATCCCTTCCCCGCGTTGCCATCTGCATCCCTTCCGCAAACGGCGACTGCGGTGCATCCTCCCGCAACAACGATTCGTACGCCACCACCCGATGAGCAATCTTCCACACGCCTTCCCGCTTTTCAAACCGGTCAAGAAACCGACACCGCACCTGCGTCTGTTCTCCGTTGCCGCCTACTTTCAGCCCGGCACCCGAGGCTGACGCTCTGTCACTCGGCTTAAGCCGTTGGTAGGCCACGCAGTAGGTTTCCACCAAAGCAACATCGTCGCCGCGCCAGTCAATCAGGCAGTTGCCCAGCAGATGCATGGATTGCGCCACGCCTTCGTGGCGTCGGGCTATCCACTGGATCAGGCCGTCGATATTGCCGTCGTAGGTGCCGTGATAGTCCACGGCGTCAGCGTGGTAAACGCCTCGCACCAGGTCAAATTCGCGCCGGTCCACGCCGCGACAATACAGTTGCAATACGCGCTTGATTTCGTCTTCCGCACGCAGGCGCTGCAGGAATTGTTCGTTTTCATTCATGGTTTATGCTTTGCAAATTTGGCCGGTTTTTTGCCCGGCTATGCTTAGTCCGTCATATCAAAAAAATCTTGAATAAAATCAACTCGCCGTTGACGCCTCAACCCATCCGACGTCAACGACCGCCCATAGCGGGGTACGGCGAACACGGCCAGTATCGCTCTACCCACCACTCACCTCACGTCTGCGCGACAACCTCTTGCTGATCCTGCTGGTTATGCCGCAGTACCAGGATCGCAAGGATGGAAATAGCGCAAAGCGTGATCAAATAACCAACAAGATAGGTCGATTGGCCACCAGCCTGTTCGGTAAGCCATGTCGCGATAAAGGGCGTCATTCCGGCGACCGTGGCCCCATTCATTTCCCGCACAAAGGTGATCCCGGTAAAGCGATAGCGGGTCGGGAACAGTCCGGTCAGGAATGCGCCCTGCGATCCTGCAACCGAGCCAAACCCCACTCCGTAGCCGATAATCATCGCCACAGTCGCCAGGATGATATTTTTCGAATCCATCAACCAGAACATGGGCGCGGCATAAAGCAGGATAAACAAGGTACCCAGTACATACACCCTGGCATGACCGAAACGATCGGATAGTTTTCCCATAAGGGGAGTACAAACAATGCCGGCGATGGCAGCAAGGATAATGACATTCAGGGCATCGGAATTGGTAAAACCCAAGTTGTTTACCATGTAGCTCAAGGCAAAGCTATTGAGCGTATACGTAGCGGCATTGGCGCCTGACATGGCCAGAAAGCCGCATATCAATGCCTTGGGCTGCTTGCGGAGCACCTCGCCGAGCGGAATGGAGGCCGCACGTTTCTGCTCACTGGCATGTTGGACGGCCCTGACATACTCAGGCGTTTCTTCCAGGCTCCTGCGAATATATAGCGCGACGATGACCAGTACAGCGGAAAACAGGAACGGGATGCGCCACGCCCATGTCAACAGATCTTGTTCAGGCAACTGGGAAATCAGGCGAAAGATAATCGATGCCAGCAGCAGGCCAACCACCGTAGCCGACAAGACAAAAGCGGTGTAATACCCCTTTTTCCTGGCGGGAACATATTCGGCTACAAGAATCAGGGCACCTGCGTATTCCGCACCGGCGCCGATCCCTTGCAACAGACGCAGCAGGACAAGCAACAGGGGCGCCATGATACCGATCTGCGCATAGGTGGGAAGAAGGCCGATAGAGATCGTCGACAGCCCCATCAGCGCAATCGTGAATACCAGCGCGGGTTTTCGGCCCTTCTTGTCTCCGAAATGAGAAATAATCAGGCCACCAATCGGACGCGCCAGGAACCCGACGGCCAACGTCGCGAACGAAGCCAACGTACCTGCGGTCGGCGACAAGGAGGGAAAAAATAGTTTGTTGAAAATCAGGCCAGAGGCGACGGCAAAGAGGACGAAGTCATACCATTCGATCACTGTACCTACGATCGCGGCCCACAAAACACGCCTTATCTTTTTGGGCGTGATGTCGGGATGGTCGGCTTGCGCTTGAGTCATTGCCAATTCGTTACGGGTACTGCGCTCGGGCTCGGTTAACGGTTCGTTATCCTGGGGCATGCTTGTCTCCTTTGTAGTATTAAATGTTTTTTGTCAAATTCGCCACATTAGGTATGGTTCACATTATTGTTTGATTCAGGCACCAGGTAGTCATGCAAAACCTGACCTTGTACTAGCGTGAAGTCTGCACGCCAATAGAAAGCACTGAGCATTTCCACAACCGGCAATCGGTAAACCGGCGCCTGGATGTTCGCCCGAAGTTCGACGGTGCAGTCTCCCTCCCAGCATTCGTGCACGACCACGTCGGCCAGCCGGCGAGAGGTCAGTTGCCGAATGGCGGGTGTACCGTCAATATGGTCGATCGCCTTCAGATTAAAGTTGTTGCTAAAGTCCATCAATTGGGACAGCGTGGCAATGTCGCCTCGTTTTTGCTTATAGGCCATTGTGCCGGTGATGACATCGATGCCATTTCGGGAAACCGTAGCTACCCATGCATCGTCCCGGACCTCAAGCCTGGGGAGTCCGAATTTCTTGGGTTGACCATGGATTTCGCGGCCGTGCGCCACTCCCACGTCTGAACTCAGGTAAAGGTAAGGCGAGTAGGCGCCGCTGACCTGCTGCGATGGCAACTGTGCGCCGAACATCACATTGGCTTCTCCATACGGTCCGAGCCAGTCGGTGTCGTTCATCTTGTAAATATGAATCAACACCACGTCCCCACTCAGTTCGAGAGGCGGTGGCAGCAGGTATTCCATCTTGTCGGGATCCGAACGATACGCCAGGGTAAGTACCTCGACGTTGCGAAATCCGAAAGGAAAAGGAGGCACGGTCGGCGCGTCCAGCGGCGTAGAAAAACCGCTGGCGCAAATTTCCTGGATCGTCACTCGACGCTTGGCACTGGTGTATTGGGGCATGCTGTTCTCCGTTTATCCATACATAATGCTGTTCGATAGGTGCATAGCTAACGCACATTCATCCGGCTAGCACTCCACCGGTTGGGCGCGAACGGGAGAGCCTGGTACCGGACGGCGCGGCGCGAGACCAGACAGCAATCGCTCAATATCGATTGCAGCAAGCTCCTGAAGCCTGACGATGGCGGTATCGGAATACCAGGCGGCGTGCGGTGTCAGAATGAGATTCGGCGCGGCGCGAAGCGGCGAATGCGGTGGCAGCGGCTCCGCCTCAAACACATCAAGGGCAGCGCCGCCGATCAAGCCAGAAGCTAATGCCTCGGCCAGTGCGGCTTCATCGATCAGTTGACCGCGCGCGGTGTTGATAATCATGGCGTTGGGCTTCATGGTGCGCAATGTTTGCGCATTGATTGCATGCGTCGTCTCGGCAGTGGCTGGCGCATGCAGCGAAAGGACATCGGCCTGCCTGAACAGCGCCTCGCGATCGACTTTGGTCGCTCCCATTTCGGCTGCGCGCTCCGCATCCACCTGTGGGTCCGACACCAGAAACCGGAAGCCGAAGGGCTGCAACCGCGCAAGCACCAGGCTGCCGATGCGCCCCATTCCCAAAAATCCTATCGTCGTCTCGCCTGAGGGCTTGATGGGCTTGGCCACTGCGACTGCGTTCCAGTCACCGGCCCGCACCGACGCATCCAACTGCGGCAGCTTGCGCAGTGAGGCCAGCACCAGGCAGGCAGTATGATCGGCCACCTCGTCAGTGCAGTAATCCGGCATATAGCCTACGGCAAAACCGCGCTCGAATGCCGAGGGCAGATCAATATTGTCGTAGCCGATACCATAGCGGATGATGCCGGCGCCGTCGGCCATGCCGGCAATAGCCTGCTGGGTGAGCGGCGCAAACTGCACAAGCGCGACATCCGCACCCTGCACCGCCCGCTTAACCTCCTGTGGGCTTTTGCATTGGCAGGCGATAAATTCGGCACCTAGTTTCTCGGCTGCGGCACGCTCGGCCGCCACATCGGGAAAGGTGTAGTCGGTCACGACGACGCGGCTTTTTTTCGGCGAGACGCTCATTTGGATTCCTTTGTGAAGCATGCAAATTCAGGGTCACGCACGTCGATTTCGATCTTTGCAATCTGATCGCGCGCATCAGGCCCACACAACCAGGCAGCAACAGCGGCCGTCACGGTGGGTGGGGTCAGGTCATGTTGGGGGATCTTGCTCAGGTCGGTCATGCCCGAGGCCCGAATGGAGCCCTGCATGGTTGTGTCTGTAGGCGGAATTCCAAGAGAAAAAATGCGTAGCCCGTAGCTGCTGTATTCAAGATCCATGGCGCGCGAAAGCATCACCAGCGCGGCCTTGCTTGCGCAGTAGGCGCTCCAGCCTTCCAATGGCCGGTAAGCTGCACCCGAACTCATATTAATGACGGTTCCACGGCTCTCCAGCAACATTGGCAGGAAAGTCCGGAAACAGCGCATGGCGCCACCAGCATTGATTGCGAGCACTTGCTCCCAGGCGTCGGCGTCCACGGCTCCCAGCAGCCCGATGGGGCGAATCACGCCAGCGTTGTTCACCAACGCATCGACCCGACCGAACTCATTGATGGCGACAGTTGCCGCCTGAGCAACATCTGCCGTGCTGCGAACGTCCACAGCCAGCACCCGCAGTCGTGTGCCCTCCGGCACAGTCAAGCCATTGAGTTCGGAATCGGCTTGCGTACCAGGCTCCACTAAGGCCAGGACAGATGCATTGGCTCGCAATAGCTGGCGCACGACAGCAGCACCAATGCCGCGCCCCGCGCCAGTTACCACGACGGTAGCGCCATCAAGACGGGGAAGTTTGCTCATCGGGCCTCTCTTTGCGTAAATGTGTGTCCGGCTTGCCTGGCGGCTGCCATCGACTCGCGTGTCGATTCCAGCACGTTGCGCATATGTTGACGCATCGCCTGTTCGGCGGCCGTGCTATCGTTGGCGCCTAATGCCGCGACAATGGCATCATGGTCAAGCAGGCTCTGGGCGATAACCTCTGGTGATTCGGAGGCCGTAGTGCGAAATTCCAGGCCCAGCGTATTAAGACTGCTCGCTGCCCGCGACAGAAACGGGTTGGCACCCAGGACATGGATGTGCTCGTGAAATGCGATGTCTACTTTTCGATACGCTTGGGGGTCGTCGATAGCGGCCCTTTGCTGCTCAATCAGCGCCAGCAGGATGGCCACGTCATCGGGCCCTGCGGCCTTGGCGGCCCTGGCGGCAATACCGCCCTCGATAAGTTGGCGTGCGTCGTACAAGGTATCAACCGAGGTTTCCTCCAGCGACAGAAAGAACTGCAACGGCCCCAGGAGTGCCTCGGCACGAAGACTGGATACAAAAATGCCACCGCCGTGGCGGGTTTTAAGCACCCCCAGTACCACGAGCGCGCGCACCGCCTCGCGGATGGTGGGCCTGCTCACGCCAAAGGACTGCGCCAGCTCGCGTTCCGACGGTAAACGGTCATCGGCTTTAAGGTTGCCGGCGCGGACCATCCCGAGCAACTGGGTCACGACCTGTTCGGAAACCGGCTCGCGTTCAACGCTGGTAACTTGAAATTTAGGGGCTGACGGCATACGAATACATCCAAAAATAGAAAACCAGTACACGGAAATGTCGGGTACTGCGCGGTTTACAGTAACCCTCAAAGCAGGAATTTTCAAAGTGGTCAGGCCACTTGGTCACTTGACAATATTTTCATTAAACTATAGTCTTTTTTACAAGTCAAGAACCAAATCCATCGGAGACCGCTCATATGAAACTGGCCCATTTGAAGACCTACGTCCTGCGTTATGTTGACCCGAACGACCTGAACCGGGAACGCATGACAGTGCTGGCACGGCTGGAAACAACCGATGGCGTAGTCGGATGGGGCGAGGCGATTGCCATGTGGCCCGAAGCCTGCCGGGCAACAGCGCTTCTGATCGAAGAAGGGTTTGGGCCATTACTGTTGCAGGCCGGCGATACCAGCGTGGCGCAGTCCTGGCAGACAATGCGCGATCATAGTTGGTGGTACGGCGAAGGCGGCATCGCTTCCTTTGCAATCAGTGCAATCGACATGGCGCTTTGGGACATACACGGAAAAATCCAGGGTCAGCCGCTCTCGGCGCTTTGGGGCCAGCATCACGATCGGCTACCCGCCAACGCAAGTTGTCACGTCAACAAGGAAAGCCTTTCGGCCTGCATCGACGAGGCCATGGGATTCTTCAGCGCCGGCTTTCGTAGCGTAAAGCTGGGGCTAGGCAAGAAATCGCTCTCGGCCATCGGCCACGATCCCCAAAGCAGTATTGCACTGGTCGCTGGCCTGCGACGTGCAGCGGGGCCAAACGTGGAGATTCTGGTAGACGTGGGCAACGGGCTGCGCTGGGATGTCGACACTGCCATCGATACCGTGCGGCGCATGGCCGAGCACGACATAGGCTGGATCGAAGAGCCGCTTTATCCCACACATCTGCAAGACTATCGCCTGCTTAAGTCCGCCGTCGCCGTGCCGATTGCCAGCGGCGAACGCGAATGGACGGTGACGGGCTACCAGCGCCTGATCGACAGCGGCACAGTAGATGTGCTGGGCATTGATCCGGCACGTGCGGAAGGCATCACCGGTTTCCGGCAAATCGATCAACACGCCGGTCACGCCGGATTAACCGTAAACGCGCATGCCTGGAGCACGGCAATTACGACCGCGGCCAGCCTGCATCTATCCCTCGCATCTCCAAATTCACGGTTATTTGAACTCAAGCCATTCCCTGTGGCTGTTCAACAAGAACTGGTCGCCACACCGGTCGCGCAAGTAGACGGGTTTGTCACGGGACTGAGCGGTCCGGGGCTGGGCGTACAGGTAGACGAAGCCGCTGTGCAACGCCTGATTTATCAAGGATGAATGAAGGCAGTGGATTTGCCTCGCATGCTCATGACTTATTAAATTTGCAGCGAGCGAGGGCATGCCACTGGGTGTGCAACTTATCGTAAAGCCGGGAACCGACAGGCAGTTGTTATTGACCGCCGATCAAATACATCAGAGCATTGATCGGCGAATTGCCAAAATCAGCACGGGGTGATCTGGCATGCAGCAACGCAACAAAAATCAACCCTTTACGTTCTTATCAATCCAGCCCGCCAGCCAGGTCCCGATCTGGATACTATGCTTGTCTTGCATCAGCATATGCGAGGCGCCTGGCATGCCCACATCATTCAACATGACATTTTCCGCCTTGCCGCCGGCCTTGTTCACCGCGGCGACAAATTCCTTGCATGCCTTCAAGCGTGGTGCCCAGCGGGGAGACTGATTCACGTAATCACCCCATAGCACCAGAACAGGAATGCCCTTGAGCGAGGACAAATCACTGTCAGCCGCAGGGCAGGCGCCAGGCTCGATCGACACGATGCCGCGGATACCGGCAGAGTTCAGTTTGGCTGTTTCAAAGGGGTAGATGCCGGATTGGGAGTGGCTGATCAGCACCGCGCCATTCACTTTTTTAGCCAGTTCCGACAATGCGGGCACGGTAGGATTGGGTTTGGGCAAGGCATTGAGCCAGTCTGGCACCATTTGCTTCCAGAACTCTGCCTGCGCATCTAGTGGAAACTGCATGCCGGTGAAAACCTCGGGGTACTTGGGACCGAAGCGGAAAATTTGCCAGGCGCCTTCTTGCGCAGCACCAAACACCTGCGGCAACTTGTCAGCGGCCTGGCGCCCGCCTTTGACCGCCACGATAGCCGACGGATCGGCTGCGGAGCGGCCCCGCGAGGCCTGATCCACCACGTACGTGGGGAAGCCCTTACGCACGAACAACTCATCCCAGCCCATGCGACCATCCGGGGTGGATTCCCAGGTCTTGCCCGTCAGGCAGCAACCATGAATGAAAACCACAGATGTCCTTTTCGCATTCACCGGCTCCTGATAGCGCACATACACCTGATTTACTGTAATGGTGCCTGAAGGAGCGTAGGCAGGTAAATTCGAGAGGGTTTCTGATTTGATATTCTTTCCACCCACAAAGAAACTGCCCTGTTTGGCAATGGTCAATGGGCCGCTGTCATTCCGAGTGGACGCGCAGCCGACCATGCCTGCTGCCATGGCCAAAGTTGCCGCTATTGCTAAAGGCTTCATTCCCAGTCTCCGTTATTTATGTGTATTACGAAAGATTATAGGGCAATCGTTCCGGGAAAGGAATGTGCGGTATCGCCGTCGCACGCGTGGTCAATGTCGAACTCGCTGGTAATCACAATCATGATATAAAGCCGGTACGCTTCGCGCTAAAGTCGCTCACATTGCCAGTGCCCGGCAGGCTGTACCTGGACGGCCAAGGCTGGATTGAAATAACTGGTCTGAGCTGCAGTACGTCACACTTGCCGCATGGCGGCGGCCTCTTCTCGTACCCAGGCCTGGAACAGCCGGACTGCCTCCGGAACAGGACGATCCGAAGCATGGGCCATGAAATAAGCGCCGTCTGTCCGCACCCGCAAGGTGAACGGCGCGACCAGCAGGCCTGCAGCCAGGTCCTGTTCGACAAACGCCTCCAGACCAATGGTCACGCCCAGGCCATTGGCGGCCGCCTGGTAAGCCAGCGCGGCGTTCTCAAATTTCAGACCCTGGTTGCCATCAATTTGCGTCAGATCGGCCGCCTGCAGCCAGGCGGGCCAATCGTTGGGTCGATTCAGCGAGCATAACAGCACATGGCTGGCCAGATCCGCGGGCAGGCGCAAAGAGGGACCGCCCTGCAACAAGGTTGGTGCACACACTGGCACCAGCACTTCGCCAAACAGTTCCTCCTCATCCAGCGCGTCCGACGTGTGCGGTCTGGCCTGAATGCTTATGTCGATGTCTTCGCGATTGAAGTCGGCGTGCTGGTGCGAGGTGGTTATTTGCACGTCCAATTCAGGATGGCGGGCATGAAAGTGAGCTAGCCGGGGCACCAGCCATTTGATGGCGAAAGTGGGCGGCAGCTTGATGCGCAGTCGCCTTGCGTCGGTGCGGCGCTGCAGTTGCCGAGTGCCTTGTTCGATTTGCCCCAGCGAATCGCCAACGATGCGCCCAAAGGCGATACCGTCGGCTGTCAGCGCAATACCATGGCGTTGGCGCACGAACAACTGTAACCCCAACCACTCCTCCAGCAGTTGGACATGCCGGCTGACCGCCCCCTGACTGATGCACAGCTCATGCGCCGCTTGCGTCAGGCTGTCGCAGCGGGCAGCTACATCAAAAACGCGCAAGGCATTCAAGGGAGGTAGTCGTCTAAGCATGGTCGGCGCCAGGCAAGCCGGGCAATGGAATAAATGGATCGGTCAGTTTAGCACGGGCACTTAAGGTATCTAATAATTAGATGTCAACCATGTCTAAATTGTGATTGAGCTCTGGCGAGTGCATCGCCATAATGGCTAAGAAAATTCAATCTGCTATTAAAAATCATGGGCTACCCAGATTGACGCGGCATCCTAAAACAAGCCCCAGGAGGAGACTAACATGAAAAAAATGCATAGCTTGCTGGCTGCTGCGATGGCCATTTCCTGTATGACGGCAGCAGCGCCCGTTGTCGCGCAAAGCTATCCCGAACGCCCCGTGACCTTGATCGTGCCGTGGCCGGCCGGCGGAGGCGTCGATACCATGGGCAGGGTAAGCGCCGAAATATTGCGCAAGAGCCTGGGCCAATCTGTCGTAGTGGAAAACAAAGGCGGCGCGGGCGGCAACATCGGCACTGCCATCGCTGCGCACGCCCGCCCCGACGGCTACACCCTGTTGATGGCCTCCACCACGCCCAATGCCGTCAACGAGCACTTGTATTCCAGACCAGGCTATGACGCGCAGGCCGATTTTGCACCGATTGCGTTGGTCGGTGCCACGCCCAACATTCTGGTCGTTCCCGCCAATTCGCCCTTTAAAAGCGTAGATGAATTGATCGCCTATGCTAAAGCCAACCCGGGCAAGCTGACTTTCGGTTCGGGCGGCATCGGTTCCACCCAGCACCTGGCCGGCGTCCGTTTCATGCAGGCAGCCAAGATCGACATGCTGCATGTACCTTACAAGGGCACCGCGCCGGCCGAGGCAGATTTAATGGCCGGCCATGTATCGGTCATGCTCGATACCGCCCCCAGTATTCCGCTGATCGCCGCCGGCAAGCTGCGCGCCCTGGCAGTTGCTGCAGCCAAGCGCACACCGGTGCTGCCCGATGTACCGACGCTGGACGAACTGGGCGTACCCGAGGTGTATATCACCACCTGGTACGGCGTGATGGCGCCCACCGGAACCCCGGTCGAGATTATCCAACGCCTTAACAAAGACATCGTACAGGCCCTGGCCACGCCGGAACTGCGCAAGAAAATGGCGGAAATGGGCGCCGATACCGTACCGGGTTCTCCCCAGGACTTCGGCCATTTCATTTCCTCAGAGAGTGAACGCTACAAGCACATCGTCAAGGCCTCCGGCGCCAGGCTCGACTGATACGCGCGCCGACATCCTGTTTACACGAGGTTTTTTTCAGCAATGACATCACCAGAAGCATCGACCGCAGCGCGGACACTGTTTGACAAGATATGGGAGCGTCATCGCATTATGACGCGCGAGGATGGCCAAAGCCTGCTCTTCATTGACCGGCATCTGGTCCAGGACGGCTCGGCTCCCGCCTTTGAAATGCTGCGCCAGCGCGGGCTGACGGTGCGTCGCCCCGATCTGGCTGCAGCCACCGCTGATCATTACGTACCGACAATCAGCCGCCAGTTGGACGACATTGACGATCCCGAGAAGCGCGCCATGGCTCTGGCATTGCAACACGATGCCGGCACGGCAGGCATACGCTTTTTCGGCATGGACGATCCGCGGCAGGGAATCATTCACGTCATGGCGCCCGAACAGGGTCTGTCCCTGCCCGGCATGCTGATCGTCTGCGGAGATAGCCATACCTCTACCCACGGCGCGCTGGGCGCCCTGGCTTTCGGCATCGGCGCTTCCGAGGTTGCGCACGTACTGGCCACGCAAACATTATGGCAGCGCCGCCCCAAAACCTTGCGGATTCGAATTGACGGCAGCCCGGGCGCGGGCGTCGGTCCCAAGGACATTATCCTGGCCGTGATCGCACGCATCGGTGCCGCCGGTGCTACCGGCCACGTCATCGAATACGCGGGAGAGACAATTCGCGCCATGTCGGTCGAAGGTCGCATGACCATCTGCAATATGAGCATCGAGGCCGGTGCGCGGGCCGGCATGATTGCGCCGGACGACGCCACTTTCGAATGGCTGGCCGGCCGGCCTTTTGCTCAGAACGAACAAGCCTGGGATGAGCGCGTGGCGCAGTGGCGCAACCTGTGCTCCGATGAGGGCGCGCACTTCGATCAGGAGGTGCATATTGACGCCAGCACCATCGAACCCATGGTCACCTGGGGCAACAGCCCCCAGGATGCAGCGCCCATCTCTGCCCTGGTGCCAGACCCGGCAGCACTGGCGCAGGCCGAGCAGCGCGAAAGCATGGCCGCAACCCTGCGCTATATGGGCCTGACACCCGGCATGGCGCTCACGGATATCAGCGTAAACCACGTTTTTATTGGTTCCTGTACCAACGGCAGAATCGAGGACCTGCGCAGCGCCGCACAAGTAATCCAGGGCCGGCGCGTCGCCCAGGGTGTGCAGGCGTGGGTGGTGCCCGGTTCTGGCCTGGTGCGCAAGCAGGCCGAACAGGAAGGCCTGCATCGGATATTCATTGAAGCAGGCTTTCAGTGGCGGCACGCCGGCTGTTCAATGTGTCTGGCGACCAATGGCGATCTTGTCCCGCCGGGCCAGCGCTGCGCTTCAACGTCCAACCGCAATTTCGTGGGACGACAGGGGCCGGGCTCGCGCACACACTTGATGAGTCCGGCCATGGCGGCAGCTGCCGCAGTGACCGGGCACCTGTGCGATGTGCGTCAATTGCAACAGGAGCGCTGATCATGCAAGCATTTACGACCCTTAACGCCGTGGCGTTGCCCCTGGCGCGCACCAACGTGGATACTGATCAGATCGTACCCGCCCGCTATCTGCAAAAACCCCGCTCGGACGATTTCGGCCACTATCTGTTTCGCGACCTGCGCGAGGCGCCCGCCCGCAATGAGGCCAGCCGCTTCGTGCTGGATCTGCCGGCGTACCACAAAGCGCAGATTATGGTGGCGCGCGATAACTTCGGTTGCGGCTCCTCGCGCGAGCATGCGGTGTGGGCCCTGTACGACTATGGTTTCCGTGTGGTCATCGCCCCCAGTTTCGGAGACATCTTCTACGGCAATGCACTGAAAAACGGCTTTTTGCCTATCGTGCTGCGCAAAGAGGACGTCGATCATCTGCTGGCCTTGTGCGAGGCCGAACCCGGCCTCAGGCTGCAGGTTGACTTGCAGGCGCAGCATGTCAGGGCGCCTGACGGGTCGTCCTACACGTTCGATATCGATGGATTCGCCAGGCATTGCCTGCTGCAAGGTCTGGACGAGATCGACTACACATTGGCGAACGCCGACCGCATCGCCGAGTTTGAACACCGGCATCAAACCTAGACCCCCAACTTTTTTTGCGGAGCCCTTTCCGCGTACTTTTGAACAACGGAGAAAAAATGAAGATCGCAGTATTGGCCGGGGACGGCATCGGGCCAGAGGTCACCGCGCAGGCCGTCAAGGTGCTGGAGGCCGTGCTGGCCGGCAGCGCCGAGCTGGAATTGATGTACGCGCCCATCGGCGGGGCCGCCGTTTCTGCGGCCGGCGATCCGCTGCCGGATGCCACGCTCAAGATGGCCCAGCAGGCCGACGCCATTTTGTTCGGCGCTGCCGGCATGCCCGGCGACGAGAGCCTGCCATATGCGCAGCGTCCGGGGGCCAGTCTGTTGCGATTGCGTCAGGCCCTGGGACTGTTTGCCAATTACCGGCCTGCCGTGCTCTTTCCGGCGCTGGCGCAGGCCTCCACGCTCAAGCCGGAGGTCATAGGCGGCCTGGACATAATGATTCTGCGTGAATTATCAAGCGACGTTTATTTTGGCGAACCGCGCGGGGAACGCGTGCTGCCCTCGGGTGAGCGCGAAGGCTACAACACCATGCGATACTCGGAATCCGAAATCGAGCGTATCGCACATACCGCTTTTCGCACCGCCCGCCAGCGTCGCAAGCAGGTCTGCTCGGTAGACAAGGCCAATGTTCTGGAAAGCATGCTGCTTTGGCGCGAAGTGGTTACGCGCGTGGGCACCGAGTATCCCGATGTTACGCTAAGCCACCTGTTCGTCGATGCCGCCGCAATGGCCATGCTGCGCCGGCCACTGGATTTCGATGTGGTGGTTACCGGCAATCTGTTCGGCGACATCCTGTCCGACATGGCGGCGATGATGACCGGCTCGATAGGGATGCTGCCTTCGGCATCGTTGAACCAGGAAGGCAAGGGGCTGTACGAGCCCGTGCACGGCAGCGCACCCGACATCGCCGGGCGCGATCTGGCCAACCCGATTGCTTCGATTCTGTCGGTGGCGATGATGCTACGCTATTCGTTCGACATGGCCGATCAGGCAGACCGCATAGAACGCGCAGTATCGGCCGTGCTGGAGCAAGGCGTGCGCACGCCGGACATCGCGATCGCGGGCCAGGCCAGTGTGGGAACGCGTGCCATGGGCGAGGCAATTGTTCAGGCGATTGCCATCTCTTAAGCGTCAATCGTACGCGGGATAGGGATAATCATGAGAAATTCTCCCGTGCAGAGAACATAGCCGGAGAATGGGCGTAAGCGAGCAGCACGTGCTGCCCGCTTCTGTTGCTGGCGTCGGGGTCATGAGCCATTGATCAGCCAAGGCGCTTTGGTATTTCCCGAGCGCGGTTAACCTCGCAGTACTCAGCGCTCATTCTATGGGGCCCTAAGCCGTGCGGCGTCTCACAATCTCATACCCCACATCAATCTTTTGCGGCACATGCCTGGCCACGCCATCCTGATTCAAAATCAACTGGGCAGCAAATTCCCCTATCTGAAACCCCGGCACTCGCACCGTGGTCAGATCCAGGCCATATTCATCGGAAAATTCAAAATCGCCGAACCCGGCCACAGCGATATCGCCGGGTACCGATAAACCCATTCGCTGCGCCTGACTTAGCGCACCAAGGGCAAGGGTATCGGAAGCGCAAAATACGGCATCGGTATCCGGCCATTTGGCCAGCAACGCTTCAAATTCCTGGGCGCCCCGTTTTGAGTTATTAGGGCCTTTTTTATTATCGCTGATCCGCCGAATCTGGCCATTTCCATATTGCCGGCAAGCGGCCTCATACCCATAAAGCCGCTGCATGGAGCGATTACTGGTCAAGGGATTGCCGATAAAACCGACGCGCTGGTACGACAATTCGTAGAGATATTGCACCATCGCAAACCCCGCATCATGATTGGAAAAGCCCACCGCATGGTGCGTACTGGTTTCAGGCAACTCCCAGACCTCAACGACTGGAATGCCGCAATGATCCAGCAGGGCTTTTGTTTCCCGCGTATGCGTAGCACTGGTGAGCACCAGGCCAGCAGGTCTGCGACGCAACATGGTGGCGATAAAATCCTCTTCTTTGTCGCTCGAATAATCGGTGCAGGCAAACAATAACTGGTGCTGCGCAAGCCTCAATCGCGTTGAAAGGCCATCGATAGTGGATGTAAACGCGGAACCGGTCAGGGTCGGGATAAGGGCGCCAACGGTCCGGTTCTGTTGGGATGACAAATCACCCGCCCCTTCGTTCGGAACGTAACCCAGGTCTTTGATCGCCGATTGCACTCTTGCGCGGGTTTCACTGGCCACTTTATCGGGCGTTCGAATCACCCGCGATACGGTAATCATCGAAACATTTGCTCGCTCAGCTACGTCGGCCATCGTCACCCAACGTCTGTACTCTTTCATGCGAAACCCCGAATTTTAAAAATGTCCATCTTACCTGCACTGCTGGCTGTCTTCACTGATATTAAAGTGGTACTATACACTTGTCTATGTATTGACAATGGTTTTTTGGTCTGTTAATGTTAACGCTAACATTCTAATAGATTCCTGCTCAAAGCAGGAGCAATCGGAGCAGACATGAAAATCACCAAGGTAGAGGCGATCCACGCCGGACAATTCCTTTTCGTCAGAATCGAGACCGACACTGGCATTCACGGCGTAGGAGAAGCCGGCGCCTGGGGCCATATCGAAGCGTCCGCAACAGCAATTAAAAAGTTCGCTACCTATCTTGAAGGGAAAGACCCCTACCCTATCGAGCACCACTGGAACGTCATGCACCGCTATTCCTATTTCCAGGGGCACGCCATCAATAGCGCGATCGCAGCCATTGATATCGCCCTTTGGGACATCAAAGGCAAAGCGCTGAATGTGCCGGTGTATGAGCTGCTTGGCGGAGCCGTTCGCCATAGCACACGTGTCTATGGACACGTTTATGAGAAAAATATCGAAGGTGTCCTGCGTGAGCTGCGAACCCGAAAGCAACAGGGTTTTACAGCGGTGGGCCATATCAATCCGTTTCTTGATGAAGGGGAGGATCAGGTTTACTTCAAGCCTCACGTGGCGAAAATGCGTGATGCAATCGACAATGTCGCGCGCATGAGGGAAGTCGCAGGTAACGACATGGACCTGTGCATCGAGATACACAGGCGCCTCACGCCCGCAGAGGCCATTGTATTTGCTCAGGGTATCGAAGAATTCCATCCCATGTTTATCGAAGATCCGATGCGCTATGAAGATGCGGATTCCATGGCACGAATCGCCGACAAAATCAACATCCCTATTGCCACTGGCGAGCGCTTCTCCAATATCTACGAGTTCAAGGCACTTCTGAACCGCAACGCGATGGAATATGCAAGGGTTGATCTGTGCTTATGCGGAGGAATTACGGGTGCACGCAAAGTTGCCGCTATCGCCGAAGCACATAACGTCATGATCGTGCCGCACAATCCGCTTTCGCCAATCGGCCTGGCGGCCTGTCTGCAACTGGACGCAGCGATCCCTAACTTTGCAATACAGGAATACTCCACCGGCTTTGAAGCGAATGTCATGGTGTCTCAAACCAACCATCTGGGCTCTGACATTGTTGATGAGGTCCCTGTACCGGTAAACGGGTTTGTCCAGATCCCTGATCGTGCCGGCATTGGCATTGATCTTGTTCCTGATCCAGTAAAGATAAGGCCTGCGCTAAGCAAGCCGGTACTCATGCGCATGCACAGAGACGGCTCACCCATCGATCAATAGCGATCCGTCGGCAGCATTTCGTTTCTCTAGATTAATGAAGGTATAGAGCGACGAAAGTGGTACGCAAATGGCTTCATCCACGGGAATTCTGTCCGGTTTCAACTGAACCGGTCCGAGTGCAACAGGGGTATTCAATGCAAAACCAAAGCAGGCAATTGACCATCTACCGTATTACCTGGACGCTATTTTTGCTGTCGGTGCTGGGCTTTCTGATCATCTATCCGATCTTCATGCTCGGCGTAGGCGCAGTTTCCACGGGAGGGCCCACTGCGAAAGAAAGCACGCTCGGCTTTGATGCATTTTTGCGCGTGGTTCAGGATCCAAACGTACTGCGCGTCACCTGGAATACATTGGTCGTCTGCACCGGCGGAACGATCATTGCAGTTGTGGTAGGACTGTTCTTCTCCTGGGTAACGGCACGTACCAACACGCCTTTTGCCAAAGCCATTGAAGCCACCAGCATCATGCCGTTGCTGATCCCGCCTCTGGTGGCGGGGGTCGCATGGTCTATTCTGGGCTCGCCTCAAACGGGCTTACTGAATGTACTGCTCAGCAGCCTGGGGCTGTCGATAAAGGTCAATTTCTATACCCCCATTGGCATCATCGTCATTTTTGGCATTTATTACGCGCCTTATGTCTATATGTTCACTGCTTCGGCAATGAAAAACATGGACCCCTCGTTGGAGGAAGCGGCAGCCATCTCCGGCGTGTCAACCTGGAAAACCATCTTCCAGATTACGCTTCCCCTCATCATGCCGGCGATCATCGCGGGTTCCATGCTGTCCTTCGTTGTAATGCTGGGGATATACGGGATCCCCGCCACGCTGGGCACACCCGAACGCTACACGGTCCTGACAACCTATATCTATGAACTGCTATCGAGCGCGCCAGCCGACTTCAACCGAGCGGCAGCAACCTCATTGATCCTGATTTTTGTCACCGCATTGGCTGTGATTGCCCAGCAGCGTGTGCTCAGAGGAAAGTCCTATGTGACGGTTGCCGGCAAGGCGTTCAAGCCCAGGCGCATCGATCTGGGCCATTGGAAATACGTAACGCTCAGCATTTCTATTGTCTATCTTTTCATCGCAGTAGTCCTGCCAATGGGAGCGCTCACTGTTGGATCGCTTAGAAAATTTCTGTATCTGCCCGATGCTGCCGCGCTTTTCGATCTATCGGCCTACTCGCTCGGGCACTTCGAGAGATTATTCTCCAATAGCCTGACGATGCTATCTCTTCTGAATACATTAAAGATTGGCGTCATTACTGCGATTGCCGGCGGGGTCCTGTCTTTCATGCTCGCGTATACGATTTACCGGACCAAATTGCCATTTCGCCGCGTGATTGACATCATCTCGACACTGCCCATTGCGATTCCGGGACTGGTCATTGGTGTTGCCTACATTTGGGCGTGGATATCCCTGCCCGGCGGTATCTATGGATCCATCTGGATCCTGGCGCTTGCATTCGTCGCGCGCTTTATTCCAGACACCGTCAAATCGCTATCCACATCGCTACTGCAAATACATACAGAACTGGAGGAAGCATCGCTCATATGCGGTCGGGGCCGTCTGTACACCATTAGAAAAATTATTGTACCGCTCATCGCACCCGGTCTTGTTTCGTCGATGAGCCTGCTCTTTATTCTGGCCATCAGAGAGCTTGGATCTTCATTATTTTTGTATTCAAGCAAAAGTCTGCCGATGTCGGTGTTACTGGTCAATCTCTATGAAGGAGGAAATTTTGGCGTCACAGCTGCATTTAGCGTAGTTCAAACCGCGATACTTGTCATGGTCGTCCTTTTCACGACCTGGCTGGGAAGAATGATGAGCATCGCCAAATAAAAGTGAGGAGACAAAAATGAGGATACTGCAAAAGACAATGAATCGCAGGTTACTGCTGGCTTCATTAATCACGGTATTTTTCACGAGCACAGCGTCAGCAAATACTGAAGCTGATTTGGTAAAAGCAGCAGAAAAAGAAGGAAAACTGGTCATTTACACAGCGAACCAGTTAGAGTCCGAACAAGACCTGGTTGCGCAGTTCAACAAAAAGTTCCCCAACATAAAAGTGGAAATTGTTCGGGCGCCGGGTAGTCGTCTGGCGACACGAATCCAGACGGAAGCGGCCGCCGGCAAACTGGCCGCGGATGTCATCGACATGTCCGACCGCGGCCTGGTGCAAAGCTTCACGCAGGTGTTTGCTGATTATGCGCCGCCAAATGCAGATCAGTATCCCGAATCGCTAAAAGATATACCCAATGTGTGGCCCAAGACGGTATGGGGTTTCGTTATCGCATACAACGCCGCTTCCGGTGTCGCGCCACCTACCAGTTGGGCTGACCTGACCGATAAGAAATACGCAGGCAAAGTGGGAACCGTGGTTGCCAACTCAGGCGGCTCTACCTGGACACGCGCACTTTTCGAACGGAAAGTCGTCGGCGACGATTACTGGGACAAACTGGCAGCGAACAAACCCATGCTTTACCCCAGCGGGGCACCGGCGGCCAGCGGCATTGTGCGGGGTGAAGCGCTGCTGGGCGGAGTGCAGTCAAACTCGGTCATCCCGATGGTGCGTGACGGCGCACCCATCAAAGTGGTGTACCCCACCGAGGGCGTGCCCGTGACAGCCTCAGTCGCTGGCGTGGTCAAGGACAGCAAAAATCCCAATGCAGCTCGCCTGTTCATGAACTGGGCATTGTCTACAGAGGGTCAGAGTGCCTGGGTCAAAAATGGTGGCGGCTTTTCTGTCATGAAGAATGCGCCCATGCCCGAGGGCGCCAATGCCTCCACCAAAATCTGGATTCCAGATAGCAAGGAATTCACTTCACTGCGCAACGAATGGCTGGCGAAGTGGAACCAGGTTTTCGGTGTTCACTGAGGATGCGGCATGTCTTCTGAACTCGTCATCACGAACCTGATGAAAAGCTACGGCGCCGGCATGAAGCCGGCGGTCGATAACGTTTCATTTACGATCGAAGCAGGCAACATCCTGGCGTTACTGGGGCCATCCGGATGCGGAAAAACGACCACATTGCGCTCCGTTGCAGGCCTTGACCACCCCACCGGCGGCACCATCAGTATCGGCGGCCGCATTGTGGCCGACCCTGCAAACGGGATCTTCATCGCCCCGCAGCATCGCAATCTGGGCATGGTTTTCCAGTCCTATGCGGTGTGGCCACACATGTCGGTCCGGCAAAACGTTGAGTACCCCTTGCGCAATAAGAAGCTGTCGCGCAAGGATATACGCTCGCAAGCACAGGAAGCTTTGGAGCTGGTCGGACTGCAGGAATATGCAGACAGGCCGGTTGTCGCGCTAAGTGGTGGTCAAATGCAACGGGTTGCGCTGGCGCGCAGCCTGTCCTATAAACCCACCCTGCTGCTTCTGGATGAACCGCTGTCAAACCTGGACGCGAAATTGCGGATCAGATTGCGCGACGATCTGCGCAAAATCGTCAAGGACGCCGGAGTAACCGCATTGTACGTCACGCATGACCAAGCCGAAGCGGTTGTTATTGGCGACAGGATAGGCGTCATGAAAGACGGCCAAATGTTGCAGCACGACGTCCCCACGGAAGTCTATAACAATCCGAGAGACTTGTTCGTTGCGAACTTTACCGGTGCCGCGACGGTACTGAATGTGCATCTGCGCGACCTGGCCTGCGGGTCTCGTGAAGTATACATTGACGGGCACGCAGAACGACTCATGGTCCTGCCTGCAGACTTTCGAATCCAGGCAGGCCAGGCTCAGATGGCGATACGGCCAGAAAACGTAAAGATGTACGACCACGCTTTGGCTCGTCGACCAGGCTTGCATGAGGCACGCGTCCTTCATCGCCAGTATCTCGGCACGCAAACGCTCTATACCCTGTCTTTCTTTGGGCAAATCATGGACATCGTCGAACTTGGCACGGTGCCTCGCTTTACGCAAAGCGAAAACGTGCAAATTGAGTTTCCAATTGAATGCCTGACCATCTTCACCAAACAATAAGGATGCAACGTGAAAATCACAGATATTGAAACAATCGCCCTTGAAATGCCATTGCCCAAAACCTTCAAGGGCAGTTACTACCACATGACGCACCGCTGTACCATCATTACCAGGATATACACTGATGAGGGCATTATTGGTGAATGCTATAACGGTGATGAATTTGAAACACAGGCCGAGATCCTGAAAATCATTCACGAAGAAATCAAACCCAAAGTTATTGGACTGGACATTTTTTCAAGCGAACAAGTGTGGCAGGCAGCCCTTGCCCCCACCTACAATATCCTGCGGGACCGCAAGCTGGCCACCAATGCGCAGGCATGCATCGATAGCGCCGTTCTGGATGCCTGGGGCAAGGCGCTTAACCAACCTCTCTATAAGCTTTGGGGCGGCTACCGTGACAGTCTGCAGGTCATCGCTATTGCGGGGTACTACGAGGAAGGTAAACAGCTGGCAGACTTCGGCACCGAAATGGAGGCATTGAGAAAAGACGGACTCGCAGGGTGCAAATTCAAGGTCGGCGGCAGGAGCCCCGAAGAAGATGCCGCCCGGGTAAAAGCGGCGCGTGCGGCGGTAGGTGATGACTTTATCCTATGCGTCGATGCAAATCAGGGATTCACCCAGCGGGACGCGATCAAGTTCGGGCTCCTGGTGCAAGATTGTAATATCCGTTGGTTCGAAGAGCCTTGCCGGTGGTATAACGACAGATCTTCCATGGCGCTTGTCCGTCAGATAACCGGTATTCCGGTCGCAGCAGGGCAAAGTGAATACCACCGTGGTGGTTGTCGCGATCTCATGATGGATCGGTCGATAGACGTCTGCAATTTCGATGCCAGCTGGAGCGGTGGCCCCACGGAATGGCGCCGCGTTGCGGCCATGGCGATGTCTTTCGAGGTTGAAATGGGCCACCACGAGGAACCTCAAGTATCCGCGCACCTGCTGGCCTCGATCCCAAATGGCACATTCCTGGAAGTTTTCCACCCGGATCGTGACCCGCTATTCTATAGTCTGGTCGAGAATCGCAATCCGTTTGTCAACGGCGTATACAAGGTTCCCGAAGGACCGGGATGGGGGTTGAAACTGGATGAGAAAGTCATCGCCAAGTTTCGGGTGAATTAGATTATTTATTGCTTTGGCCGGTTGCGGTGGGTATTCACTCGTCATATCAAAGCCGGTCATATGAAGGATCGGGTGACTACACAAGCATGTAAGACCCACAGTGACCAGTGTTGAACCGTCGTTGCCAAAATAAAATCCGCGCCACATATAACAATGGCGCGGATTATTATTCTGCTTTCAAGCCCGATTTACGACTTCGTGCCGTCTTCCTGATCCAGACGACGCCCAATGCGCATCACGGCCAGCATCATCATCAGGTTAACGAAAACCACCAGGAACACCAGGGTGCCGACCACGAAAGGGTTGGCCAGCAAGGTCAGCGGCGTGACTCGCTTGATAAGCTGTTCCATCTCGGAACCCAGGCTGTCATCGGCATCAGATGCGTTGAGCTTTTCCGAGAACTGCGTTGAAAAAGACGAAATCAACGTGGAGCTGATCTGCATGGCAGGCATGGCAAAAAGGGAGTCGCGTGCTGTCTTGCCATCCAGATAGCCGCTGATACTTTGGTCCAGGCCAGCGATGAAGCTTTTATGCAGGGCGAGCTTGTCTTGATCATTGTCGGCCGAGTACAGAATAGGGTTCAGGTTCTCCACGATTGTTCCGCGCACCGTGTGCTTGTTGCAATGTGGCAGCTCTTCCTCGCTGGTCGCTGCAGCCTCACCGTTCTCAGCCTCACCGGCTGCTGCATCCACTCTACTGCTTCGGCTGTTGCTGCTTCTACTGCCGCAGCCGCAGCCGCAGCCGTTGCTCCGATATCTGCAGTGCAGAGGGTGTCGTACTTGTCAATGGCTTCGAACTGATCCGGCGCCAGCGGAAAAATCCCGTTCTCTAGCGCCGCAGCTTCAATTTGCGTACGCTCTTCGGGCTTGCTATCAACAAAGGCACGGATCTGGCGGATGATGTTTTCGTAATGCGCCGCGATTTCCGGCGTCTTCATAGCATCGCGCAGCTTGAGAGTATCTTCGTCCTGACCGGTTGCACTGGCTTGCGAGCTGCGAATCGCATCCTCAAAAGCCTTGGCATCGGGCTTGAAGCCCTCTACCTTCTGTACGCTAGTCTGTTCATTGTCGGCCAGATAGAGCCGCCAGCCGTTGGGCACGCTAAGGACGGCCCACCATATGGCAAACGCCAGGAAAATCACACCCAGCAAGACCAGGGAAAGCCTGCCAGCGAGCATTATTTTTTGTTCAAGATAGTCCAGTTTTTTCATGTTTTTGTTGATTGTGGTGTTGATGTTATTTTCAGCCCGGTTTAAGCCGCGCGCTATTCTATCACTCTCCGGAAAGCCGATAATGAACTTTGTCCTAAAGCCCTATTTTTGAGTTTGAACACTCGGCAGCGCAACCCGGCTCATCATCACCTGGCTGCGAGCGCCTCGACAATTTCACCAAATTGCGCTAACTTACTGACCAATAATCACATTTGTCAACGTAGCCTGCACCCGCCTCCCATTATTCGCTCCCGAACAGGCACCTTACTCCCCAACCTGAACTCCCAACACTGAACTGAACGCTTTTGAGCAGACCCATGAAAACAAAAGTACAGGCATCCATGCCGCGCTTTGACTTGTTCACGTTGCAACTGGTACTGGCGGTTAAGGCCACGGGCAGCGTTGCGCGTGCTGCTGAAAGCATGCACCTGACGGCATCTGCCGTTAGCAAGCGAATATTGGAGCTGGAAGATCAACTGGGCACCGCAATACTGGAGCGTCATTCCCAGGGGGCAAGGCTGAACCAGGCGGGCGTTGCGCTGTCACGCCGGGCCCAGTTAATACTGAAAGAGTTTCACAATCTTCAGGATGATATGGCCGATTTTACGCACGGCACGGCCGGAAGCGTACGCCTGGCGTCCAATACTTCCGGCCTGGCCTGCGGGCTCGCCGATCAGCTGGTGTATTTCAATCGTCAATATCCGGACATCAGGATATCGGTTCGTGAAGCCACCAGCATTGCCGTTGTGCAGGCGGTCGCCGAGGGCTGGGCGGATATTGGCATTGCCAGTGCGCAAACCGAGCTGGGTGCGCTCACGGCGCGTCCATATCGGAGCACGCCTTTGGTATTGGCGGTTCCGAAGAACCACCCCTTGGCTGGGCAAGATGCCGTTCACTATGCGGATACGCTCGCTTATCCGCATATCGGCCGTGCAGCCGATAGCGCCCTTGGGCGTCTGGCAGGCGCGCCATCATCTGCGCTATCGGATGACGTGGCGCTTGACTCGCTGGTTACCAGTTTTTCTGCCGTGTTCTCGCTGGTTCGCGCCGGTGCAGGCATTGCCGTGGTACCTCTGAGCCCGACGCAGTTGATTACCGCGTCGGATATCTCGCTGGTTCCGCTGAAAGACACCTGGGCAAAATTCGATTTGTGCCTGGTCTGCGACCCAGGTGTCATCTTGTCGCCAGCCGCCTCCCGACTGCTGAGCGTGCTGGGCAGCCCGGATGCAGCAAAAACGGAATGATTAGCCCACGACAACGCCCGCATCGTGAATAACCTTGCTCCACTTCTTGCGGTCACTGGCAATCAAGTCGGCGAACGCGCCGGGTGAATCATATGCCGGTTCAAAACCGCTACCAACAAGCCAGGCATTTGACTCGGCATCTTTGAAAAACTCGCCCATGGCCAAATTCCAGCGGTCAATGGCCGCCGGTGGCGTGCCTGCAGGCGCGGCCACGCCCCACCATTCATCGGCGGAGTAACCTGGTAAGGCGTCTTCTGCAACTGTGGGCAGATCCGGCAGTACGACCGAGCGCTGTTGGCCGGTCGTGGCCAGGGCACGCAAGGCGCCTGATTTGATGGCAGGCAACGCGGCGCCAAGAATGGCGAACATCATCGAGATCTGCCCACCCTGCAGATCGACAAGTGCAGGGGACGTGCCGCGATAGGGAATATGCTGGATACCGATATCTGCCATATTTTTGAACAGTTCAGCCGGCAAGTGGCCGGCTGCGCCGTTACCTGCGGTGCCGAAGGTCAAGGTACCTGGCTTGCTTTTGGCCAGGGCGATAAGTTCTTTTATCGATTTCACTTGCAATGACGGGTTGACCACAACAACAAACACGGTCGCTGCGACACGGCTGATCGGGCTAAATTGCGTAGCCGGATCATAGGATAGCTTGCTGTAGAGCTCGGGATTAATGGAGCTGACCCCGGCCGTGGTCATCAGCAGCGTATGGCCATCGGGTTTGGCTGACGCCACCTGGGCTGCTCCAATGCCACCACCAGCGCCAGGCTTGTTTTCCACAACGACGGGCACACCCCATTTGTCCGCGACAAAACGGGCCAGGCGACGAGCCAGGGTATCGGTCCCGCCACCAGCCGGAAACGGCACGATCAGGCTCACCGGGCGCGTGGGATAGCTTGAGGCAAAAACAGTCGGAAAAGCGAATGTACCTGCGGCGATTGATCCACTAAGAAGGAATTGGCGGCGATTCATGATGTGACTAGCTCCTGAAAAATAGGTTTCGGTGCTTCGGATAAGAGGGTATCCGGGACATAGACAGTCCCTGCGAACAATCGCCTGGCAGTACGCAACAGACTGACCGCGCGTATGTCCGGATCACCGTCGGCGCCAGCACTATAGCACTGCACATCCACCTCGATGCTTCCCTGTGGGTGTTCAATACAGACGGGGCCGGACGTGTGCCGGGCAACGCGTTGGGCGACAGAGCCGCCTAGAAACGCGGCCACCCCCAGGCAAACCGCACCGGTCACGGCAAAGCCGGAATGGCAGGTATAGGGCATGAAATAGCGGGCAGCCAGCGTCGCGTCGTTGCCAGCAGGCGCCGCCACCAGCGTCAGCTTGGGCATTTCAGAGCGCGATACGTCGCCCAGGCCCATGGCGCGTCCGGCAATACAGCGCAAATTTTCCACCTTCGCCAGCAAATCGGCATTGGCATTGATCACCTCAGCCGGCTCATGCCCCGTCAGCCCAAACGCTTCGGCAGCGACAATGGCCATGGGTACGGCCGCATCCACACAGCTCACTTGAATGCCGTCCATGATATCGACAACGTTTCCAGTTGGCAGCAATTTGCCGGTCTTGGCGCCCGCCATGTTTTCAAAGCGCAACCAGACTGGCGCAGCCTCGCCCGGCACGCCGTCGATGCGTGCATCGCCCTGGTACAGGGTGCGCCCATTATCGGTCTGTACCGTAGCGACGATGCGCTTGGCTGTGTTGACATTGAATATCCGCACCGTGGTTGCCGAACCTTCAGCTTTCACCAAGCCCTGGTCAATGGCGTAGGGGCCCACGGCCGCCAGCATATTGCCACAATTAACGTTGTAATCAATCGTATTCTTGTGAATGCACACCTGGGCGAACAAGTAATCGACATCCGCATCGGCGCGTTTGGACGGGGAGATAATCGCAATCTTGTTCACCAGCGGGTCCGGCCCGCCAATGCCATCGATACGTCTGGGCTCAAGCGCGCCCAAAACCCGCAGCAAGATGCGATCGCGCTGCTCACCCGGCGGGGGCAGATCGGACGCCAGAAAAAACGGGCCCTTGGAGGTACCGCCGCGCATGACAACGCAGGGCAAACCAAGCTGATCAGAAAATGTGTGCATAGAGTATGCCTCCTATGTGAAGCATTCTCGCCCAACTTGCGCTGCCCTGACAAACAATCATTCGGAACGGCAGCGCTTCCAAAAAGTCACGCCGCGTCCCGCCCGTTTTGCCGCATACTCCGGGGAATGAATACGACCAAGCCCTGCGACGACCTGCGCGATCCCGACATACATAGCCAATTGCTGCACCGTATCGGCCGGTGCGAACCTACCGTGCAAGCCTGGGCCTGGTTTGAGCGGGACGTTCTGGCCCATACGCTAGAGGAGCTGAAAGTGCGGGCTCAGGAAGGGCCGCTTTCAGGACTTGCGGTGGGAATCAAGGACATTATCGATGTTGCCGGCATGCCCACCGGCAACGGCGTGATGCAAAATCCGCCATTACCATGCGCAGGCGCCGATGCCGATTGCGTCGCGCTTTTGCGGGAGGCCGGCGCGATACCTGTAGGCAAAACAATCACCGCCGAAATGGCATACGCCCACCCCGGACCTACAAGCAACCCCTGGAATCCTGCGCATACGCCTGGCGGATCTTCCAGCGGATCGGCTGCAGCCGTGGCATGCGGGATGGTAGCGGCGGCGCTTGGCACCCAGACCGGAGGCTCGATCATCCGCCCCGCCGCGTACTGTGGGACAGTCGGATTCAAGCCAACCTACGGCCTTGTGCCCATGAAAGGCATCACAAGCGTGAGCCCGCGCCTGGACACGTTGGGCTGGTTTACGACAAATGTGATGCTAGCCGATCGTATTGCCCAGGTGCTGCTACCGCACCAGCCAGCGCCAGCCGCCGCCAGGATGGACGCGTTGCGGGTAGCACGCGTGGATGCATTACACGCGAGCCCCGATGCCGAGACAGTGAACGTCATGGACATGGCATGCCTCACCTTGAAAAAGAACGGCGCCGACGTTTCGTGCCTGAACATGGAAGACGAATGGAACACGCTGACCACCGCGCATAAAACGATCATGTTCTATGAAATGGCGCGCAGCATACAGACGACACATGCGGCGAACTGCAGCCGCTTTAGCACGACGCTGCGTGCAACTTGCGAACAAGGCGCTGGCATTTCAACAGCCAACTATCACCTTGCACTCAGTACAGCACGGTCTTCTGAGGCGCGCTTGCTGCATGCGCTACAGGACACAGATGTGATATTGACGCCCAGTGCAAAAGGTGCTGCACCCCTTGGATTGGAAAGCACAGGCGAATCCACCTTCAATCGAATCTGGACGCTGCTTGGCTGGCCTGCCATTCATTTGCCAACCACCCAGTCAAGCGAGGGGCTGCCACTGGGTGTACAACTTATCGGAAAGCCCGGAGCCGACAGGCAGTTGTTGTTGATCGCTGATCAAATACATCAACTGATTAATCGTCGAACCGATCAGAACCCATGCGGCGGCGATAGCGCTATAACGTATTGGTAAAGCGCTAAACGAAGACTTGGCATTAATCCCTTACAGTGCCATTGTCAAATCGGAACTATCAGCGTTTTACCTATAATTTTTGATTGGGTCGGTTGATCCAGGAGATAAAAAGAGAAAGAAGCAGGACAACAAGCGGCGCAATCGCATGCGTATATTCTTTATGTAATACAACGGTTGCGCAAGCTGCGGCCATAATGCCGAGGCCAAGTACCGCACCCCATAATCGTCTCGAATGAGGTATCAACAAAATGGCGGCAATGAGTTCCAGGGATCCTGTCAGGTAGTGAAACCAGGCAGGATATCCCCAGCGAGCGTAATCGGCAGCGATTTGTTCGGAGGCAAAAATGTTGCCGATAGAACCAATCAAGAAAAACGCGGCCAACAGCCATGCCAGGAACGTTTTCCAGGGAAGTTTGGCTAATTTCATTACATGCCCTTTGCGGCTAGTGCGCCATATAAAAAAGTAGAAACTGTATTTTTTACAATGCTATTTATTTGAGCAGCAGAGAACGGGCGCTTGTCAAAACCGGTTAACGCGCGCAGTTGTGCTTCCATGACAAGCATGCTCACAAATTGCTGGGCAAACATGTGTGCAGGTACGCTTGTTTTGGATTCGTTTTTGAAATTTTCCTGGTGCGCTTCAATCCATTGCGTCAGGATGCTGGCCGCCTTGAAATGCCCCGCATGTAGCACTGCCTGCGAAAGCGCAGGGAAGCGCTTGCCCTCAGCCACCATCAATCGATGCAGCTCCAATGCACGCGGCGTTAAAACGGCTTTCAGTACTTGCTGACCAAAAGAGGTCAACACTTCCGGGATTGTTTGCTCTTTAATATGCCACTGTTCCAGTGGCTGCGTAAGTTCTGCACAAAGCTGAGTCACGACTTCAATAAAAAGGCCTTCCTTACCACCAAAATGGCTATAAATATTTCGCCTTGAACCACCCACTCGCGCGATCAGATCGTCAATGGCTACTGATTCAAAGCCTTGTTCCAGGAACATGTCGGCAGCAACGGCGGTGAGATCTTTCAGTCGTTGCGCGCCTTTGGCCGTTCGATGTTTGGCTTCGCCTGCAGGTCTTTGGACATGCATCAGATAATCCTGATAATTCATAAAAGGTACGGAACTATACCATACCAAATAATATCTGCACAAGCCATTACAGCCAGAGAGAAAGTGGCAAATTTAATGATTCAAGCTTGCGCTTGGGACAACAAGCCTATTTATATTGAATAGTACGGGTACGCCGAGTCGTTGACGTCAAATGCAGTTGCAATACACATTGAGAGCAATATCAATCCAGTAATGCCCACCTGGTGAAGCGCTTTCACTAACTAACATGAGCGTTAGGGTGATCGATCGTACCGACTATTTTCCGCTAACCCTGCGCATCAGTAAGGCACTCTTTTATTCCATATCTATAATGGAAAACAATTGCCGCTCATCTACGCACGTTCCGCGGCCTCTCCGAATAGCGATAAGGCGCTGTACCAATGTCAATATTAACGAAGTCGGAAATCTCCCCTGCCGAGGCTCGTCGTTTCGCGCTGACGGCGCAGGGATTCAATGGTCTGACCCGTGACGGCAACATCAGCACCGTGCACCTGCGCAGATCAATCGGACAGCTCGGCGTGCTCCAGATCGACAGCGTAAACGTCCTTGTGCGTGCCCATTACCTGCCGCTTTTTTCCCGCCTTGGTTCCTACGACCGCACTCTTTTAGACACTGATACAATCGCCAAATCCAAGCGCTTCTTCGAATATTGGGGGCATGCGGCCTCGCTGCTGCCGATGGACTGCCAGCCTTTGTTGCGCTGGCGCATGGACCGCGCGCTTCGTGGCGAGGGAGTCTGGACGCCGCTGCAAGCTTACGCCAAGGAAAGGCGAGCCGAGGCCGATGCCATCCTGCGTCGCATCGGCGCAGAAGGCCCCCTGGCCGCTTCCGATCTGTCACCCGCCGCCGGACCGGCTACCAAGGGAGCCGCCAAGGAGATGTGGGCGTGGAGCGAAGTAAAGCACGCCATCGAATGGCTGTTCTGGTCGGGTCAGATTGCCTCGACGCATCGCCGCGGCAGCTTCGAGCGCGTCTATGATCTGCCTGAACGCGTTTTACCGCGTACCGTGCTTGAGCACCCCACACCAAGTGCTGTGGACGCACAGCGCGCCCTGCTCGCCAGGTCGGCCAAGGCCCTTGGCATTGCCACCGAAGAGGACCTGCGCGATTATTACCGTATTCCCGCTGCGGACGTGCGGCTGCCGCTGCAGCAACTGGTCGAGGAAGGAACCATCACCCCCGTGCGCGTGCGCGGTTGGCGGCAGCAAGCCTATCTGCACAAGGACGCGCGCGCCGGCCGCAAGATCGATGGCGCAGCGTTGCTCTCTCCCTTTGATCCGCTGATCTGGCATCGCTCACGCACCGAGCGGCTGTTTGATTTTCGCTATCGGCTGGAAATCTACACGCCCGCACACAAGCGCGAGCATGGCTATTACGTGCTACCCTTTCTGCTGGATGGCGCGATCGTGGCGCGAGTGGACCTCAAGGGCGATCGCCAGTCTGGCACCCTGATCGTCCAGCGCGCGCATGTCGAGCCCGATGCACCGCCTCACACGATAGAACGCCTGATCCAAGAGCTCCGGCTTCTGGCGGCATGGCTCGGATTATCGTCCATCGCCGTCGCACCGGTTGCGGCAATTGACCCGCTGCTTGCTGCCTTTCGCGACGACACGCTGCCGGCATCTGTCGGGGTGGCGTCCGTATAATCGGCCTGCAGACGAGAGCTGCAATGGACTCTTATTGGCAGTATCAACTATAGCACTCACAAAAATCCGTTGCCTCTGGCGTTATTCAGACAAAGAAAACGCTGCCGCCAACTGATCGGCCGCTCTTGCCAGTAGTGCAACGTCCATACCCACGGCCGTAAACAGCGATCCGCATTCCATGTAATGGCGGGCCAATTGCGTGTCCAATGTAAGGATGCCCGGCGCTTTACCCAAAGCCCGAACCTGCCGGATCGCATCCTCTATCGCACTTTGCACTTCGTGATGACCCGGGTTACCCAAATGCCCCATGCTGGCCGATAGATCTGCCGGACCAATAAACACGCCGTCTACGCCATCTACCCGGGCAATGGCGTCCAGATTGTCGAGCCCTTGCTGCGTTTCTACCTGCACCAGTAAACAAAGTTCATTTTCGCACTCGTGCATGTATGTCTTTTGCCTGCCGAAATCACTGGCGCGCATGGTCCCGCCCACGCCCCTGTTGCCCCGTGGCGGATAGCGCATGCCGGCCACCGCCCTGGCGGCCTCTTCTGCGTTCTGAACATAAGGAATCAACAAGGTCTGCGTACCGATATCAAGAAAACGCTTTTGCTGAACGGCATCGTTCCATGAGGGCCGCACGGCTGCCGATACGGGGTAAGGCGCCACTGCCTGCAACTGGGCAAGCACACCAGAGACCTCGTTCGGTGAATGTTCGGTATCCAGTAAAAGCCAGTCAAAACCTGCGCCAGCCACAATTTCGGAACTGTACGCGTTACACAAGGACACCCACAACCCAAGCTGATGCTGTCCATGGGCCAATGCCTGCTTGAATTTGTTCTTGCCTGCGATCATTGCGATTCTCCCTTGATCAGGTAAAACTGACAGAGATACTGCCCAGCGTGCCGAAGTCGGCGTGAATCACATCGCCTTTTGCGACAGGAACGGTACGGGTGAAGGATCCGGCCAATATGATGTGCCCTTTTTCCAGGACACCGCCAAATTCGGCGATTTTGTTCGCCAACCATACGACACCCATCGCAGGGTGTCCAAGAACCGCAGCGGATACGCCCGATTCTTCGATGGTGCCATTTTTATACAAAAGTGCGCTGGCCCAGCGCAGGTCAATATCCATGGGCCTCACGACCCGCCCACCCAGCACAACCGCCGCTGAAGCGGCATTGTCCGCGATATTGTCAACGATCCGTCGCGGATACCGGGTGCGTCCGTCAACCAGCTCAAGCGCCGGCTGTACAAAGTCAGTCGCTTCCAGGACATCAAATAGCGACACGTTCGGGCCCTTGAGTGCCTTTCCAAGGACAAACGCCAACTCGACTTCAACACGCGGCACAATAAAGCGGTCTGCTGGGATACGATCACCGTCGTAATAGAACATGTTATCCAGCAAATGACCGTAATCAGGCTCATTGATGCCGAGTGTCGATTGCATTGCCCTGGATGTCAGGCCAATCTTGTGTCCGCGCAGGACAGCGCCATGCGCTATCTTGTCGGCAATGACCAGTTTCTGTATCTCGTAGGCGTCGGCAATCTGCAGCCCGGGAAAAGTTTCGTCCAGCTGCGCAACGGGTGTTGCATTTTTTTCTGCATCCAGCAACAGGCGCATTGCTTTTTTGTGTATTTGCTTGCTGAGCATCATTCATCCATTTCTGACAGTATTTTTCAGAATGCCGATTGTCGGCACCTCCACTTCTACCACGTCTCCCTCCCGAAGAAACTTCGGCGGATCGTATCGAATCCCGGCACCCGTCGGCGTGCCGGTAGAGATCACGTCCCCAGGCTCCAGCGTCGTCCACCTGGAAATGTAATGGATCAGATACTCGAAAGAGAACATCAAGTTCGCGGTGGTATCGCGCTGACGTTCTTCGCCATTCACCCGGGTGATCACTTCAAGATTGTCATAACGAGGGAATTGGTCGGCAGTAACCAGCCAGGGCCCGGCGGAGCCACTCTGATCAAAGTTTTTTCCCTGCGTGACATTGAATTTTCCGTGTTTTAACCAGTCACGTACGCTGCCTTCATTCAGGCAGGTCAGGCCTGCAATATGGGACAGTGCCTGCTGCTGCGGAATGCGCCGACCGCGTTTTCCGATCACGATTGCAATTTCGCCCTCGTAGTCAAGCTGCTGCGACTCTTGAACCGGGCAAATCAGCGGCTGTCCGTGGCCGGTCATGGATGATGCGAACCGCGGGAAGACACTGGGATAGGCTGGCGCTGCGGTGCCATCTTTATATTCTTCATTGCGATGGTGATAATTGACCCCCACACAAATGATTTTCCCCGGGTTGGGTATAGGCGGCAGATAATGCAGTTCTTCCAGGGCGTAACGTGGCGCACCGTCAGGCAGCGATTGAACGACACTGGCCAGCTTGTCGCTGCCCAGTAGTGCGTTAACGGTACTGATAGCCGGACCGAAAGCGTCGGTCAGGTCAACAACTTCATGATCAATGACCACGCCGAATCGCGCTCTGTTTTGTATTACAAAGGATACTATTTTCATTTATCAAATCCAAAGAAGGCGGTCGGATTGTCAACCAGTATTTTTTTTAGCAAGGCCTCAGAAGGCGCATAGCGGTACAGTTGTTCGACCAGATCACCCTCGTTTGGCGGCTGCTTGACCGACACCGGGTGCGGCCAGTCGCTACCCCATACGACACGATCCGGCGCTGCCTCAATATAGGCCTGTGCAATGGGAATGACATCATTCCAGGGCGCACCAGCGCGTGATACCTTTTCTGTCAGAGAAAGCATGACCCAGAAGTTGCCTTTGTTCAGTAACTCCAGAACAGCATTCAGGCTTGGGTCGGCATTGCCTGAGCGAGGATCGGGTCGCCCCATGTGATCCAGCATCACCGGAATGTCCAGCGACTGAAACATGGCAAGTTGATCCATGATGCCGGTCGCTTCCGGCTGAAACTTCGCGTACCAGCCCAATTCCCGAATGCGTGCGATCGCACGGTCAAATTCTTTTTCCGACATGCTCACGCCCAATCCCTGGCGATTAAAGCGGGCCCCTTTTATGCCTGCCGAATCCAGTTTTTCGAGTTCACTGTCACTGCCTTCAAGCAGCACCAGCGCATTGGCACAACCGCGATAACTAGGCCCAGCCGCCTCCAGCGCATCCAGGACCACTTGATGGTCGGCCCCGTAGGTGGTTGCCTGGACGATGACACCTCTTTGTACTCCCAACGTTCGATGCAATTGCAATGCCACTTCTATCGTGGCCGTGGGCATTTCGTAGGCCGCGCCAGCCCTGACGGGATATTTGGTTGCCGGTCCGAATACATGGAACTGACAATCACAACTGTTGGCAGGTGGTTTGGGGATGGGCGAACGTGGGTTTGGGTCAAAGGCAAGATAATCAGGCATTTGATTCCCCCTTCACGGCAATGAAATCGCACTCCAGTAATTTTCCCCCATCCAGGCTGGCCTGCATGGTGTGCCTGGCCGGCCGGGAATCCGGATCGGGAAATAGCGCCAGCCATTCTTTGTTCAAGGCTGCGCGTTGTGATCGGTCATTCATCCAGACATGCATTTTGATGATATCCGTGGGCTCGAGCTCAGCGGCACTGCAAATACGCTTCACATGATCAAACATAAGCCGGCTTTGCTCTTCTATCGTCGGACCATATTCACCGGTTGAGGGATCCGTTCCCTGAATGCTGCCCGAAAACACCATGCAGCCAATCTGGCTGGCCGCCGGAATCGGGTTCTTATGACTGAACCCTTGCGCGTAGATGCTCTTTCTTTTCGCCATATTCATTTCTCCTGACATGTTCTGTTCCTAGTTCACACTGATATTCGCGTTTTTGATGATAGGGACCCACCGCTCGTCTTCTTTCTTCAGATACGCCGTGAAATCGTCAGGCGTCATGCTGTGGGCTTGCGCGCCGAGCGCTTCAAAGCGCTGAATGATCGCAGGATCCTTCAAGACCGCCATCGTTGCGGCGCTCAGTTTGTCGCGAATGTCTTCAGGCGTGCCTTTGGGCGCCATTAAACCGGTAAAGGTATAAGCAACGGCATCCTGGATACCAGATTCGACCAGGGTTGGCACATTCGGCAGGCTGGCCAGTCGCTTTTCTGATGTGACGGCAAGCGCACGCAGCTTGCCTTCCTTTAAATAAGGCAAGGCCACGGACATCTGGTCAAAGCTGAAGTCAACCTGCCCACCCAGCAAATCGGTTATGGCAGGTGAATTGCCTTTGTAATGAACCGTCATCCATTTGGCTCCTGTTTTCGCAAGCAGCATTTCGCTCATCAAATGATTGGATGTACCGGCGCCTGGCGAAGCCATATTCAGCTTACCGGGATGCTGCTTTGCGTAACCTATGAGTTCGGTGACTGTTTTTATCGGTAACCCGGGGCGTACCTGCAGAACCATCGGGGTCATCGAAACCGTCGTAACTGTCTCGAAATCCCTGTCCCAATGGTAGGAATCACGATTGAAAATAATCGGGCTATAAAGCAGGGGCCCGTTGGCCGCCATGAAGAACGTGTACCCATCCGGTTTGGATTTTGCCACATACTCTGCAGCAATCATGCCGCCGGCACCAGCCTTGTTTTCCACGATAAATGGCTTGCCAAAAGCTTTTGCCAGCCCGGGTGCAATGAGTCTGGCGGCAACGTCGACGTTACCGCCAGGAGGATAGGGAACAACGATGGTAACTGGCTTTGAAGGCCAGTTTTCCGCATACGCGGTCGAGGTCAAGAGTATGGATAAGGCCGTTACCATTTTTAGTGCTTGCATTAGTCTCTTCCTGTAATCAATGGTGGAACCGTGTAGAAAAAGATAGCAAGGGTTGGCGTCCGGGGACAACATGAGAAACAGCATTACGTCCAAATAGCGGACTAAAAATCAATTTTCCATTTACGACATCGGGCAAAACTGGGGCATGATACAGTTTGCCATGTATTTTTACTGGCAATGACGGTTATTATTTGGACATATTTCTAGTGGTGCCATCCTATGAAAATTTTTGCAGACAGCATGGGTCCGGAGCAGACCTATAAGTTATTGACCGGTATCGTCGTGCCACGCCCTATCGCCTGGGTAAGCACGTTGTCCGAGGCGGGCCTCACCAATGTAGCGCCATTCAGTTGCTATACCATTGTTTCCAACATGCCGCCCATGATCGGTATAAACATTGGTCGCAAGGCGGGGGTACGCAAGGACACCGCAACAAATATCCTTTCCAACAGCAATTTCGTCGTCAATATTGCAGATGAAACCCTGCTGGAACCATTGCACCAAAGCGCCGGAGAATACCCGCCGCAGATCAGTGAAGCGCAGTTGCTCGATCTTGAAACCCTGCCAGGCGAATCAATGCCGGTGCCTCGTCTGGTGGCCGCTCCGATCAGTATGGAATGCCGGCTGCACAGCGTGACGCCATACGGAGATACGGGTGCGGAGTTTTTTGTTGGAGAGATCCGGATGTGGCATATCCGAGATGGCTTGCTCAATGATGGGAAAATCGACAGTACGATCTTGCGTCCCATTTGCCGTCTTGGTGGTCCAAACTACGCCACGCTCGGAAAAGTGGTTACGTTGCAGGCGGTATCGCAAACCCCGAAATCGGTGCTTTAACTATCATAAGGACAAATCATGAATACTGACGATAGCGAAAATGGCGAAACGGCGCAACCAGCAAGTCAGACTGTTTCCCGTGCCATGCAAATTCTGAGACTGGTTGCCTGTGGTCAGGAGCATGGCGTGCGTTTGACCGATATTGTCAATATTTCAGGCCTGAACAGGCCTACCGCACGTCGTATTCTTAAAACGCTGCTTGCGGAACAGGCGGTTGAGCAGGATCAGCTGACGCGCCGATACCTGATTGGCAATGAATTGACGTTGCTGGGTCTTGCTCGCAGAAAACGATTCCCCCTGCTATCGGCGGCGCCGACCTGTCTGGGGCATCTGGCACAAAGCATCGGCGATACTGCATTCCTGAGCATCAGGCATAGACTGGATTCGATTTGTATCGCCCGCCAGACAGGCCATCATCCTATCCAGGTCTTGTCCATTGATGTCGGTGCACGACGACCGCTAGGCGCGGGCGTCTCGGGCGTGGCCATCCTTTCCTGCCTGTCTCAAGATGAGCTGCGGCAAATCATTGTTGCCAATGCCAAACGCCTGGCGCAGAGTTCACTGACACCAGAGCAACTGATGGACAGAGTGCAGTTGGCCAAAGAACTGGGCTATGCCTATGTCCAAAATGGCGTGATGTCCGGTACCAGCGCCGTTGCGGTCCCGGTTGTCAATGCAGCGGGGCAAGCCCAGGCAGCGTTGACCATCACGGCAATGTCAAATCGGCTCGATACATCACGCCTGTCATATGTTGTGGAACAGATGAAAGAGCAGGCCGAGCAACTGAGCCGTCATGCGGATATAAACCGAAATTAATCTGCGTTTTTGATCGCCTCTTCCAGCATATCCAGTCTGTCCTGCCCCCAAAACAGTTCATTCTGAAAGACATAGGAAGGAGACCCGAATACGCCGCTGCCGACAGCTTCGTCGGTATATTGCCGGTAGAGAGAAACGATCTGCGGCGCGTTTGCCTGGTTCACTAACGCTTGTCCTTCCAGCCCTTGCTTGTTCGCAATATCAATCAGGGTTATGTCGGATGAAATATCCTGATCTTCGCACCATTGGGCACGAAGAATGGATTTATACAGCTGCGCTATATCGATCCCGTTCTGGCTTGCCGCGATAGCCATGCATGAGGCCAGATCTGCGTTCGGGCACATATACCTGGGTTGCAGGTTAATGTTGATGTCCAATTTTCTGCACCATCGCTTCAATTCAGCGATGCGATATGCCTGACGCTCTGACGAGCGTTGATGCAGGAGCATCCCGCCCGTCCTGGCGTAAACATCAGGCAGATCCACGGGTTTGTAGTTAATTGCCACATCATATTTTGCCGCTATGCCTTTCAGGCGATCAGCACCCAAATAGGCCCAATCGGAGTTCAGCCAAAAATAGTAGTCTACGGTTCTGCCGTTCATGACCGGGCCTCTTGAATTCTAGTTGGCGTCGCAAACTTGGCGGGACCATGCATGTAGAATGAGCTGAGAATGGCAATAACACCCAAACCGCTTAAGTACCACACGATATAACGGGGATTGCCATCACCGTAAGCAAGCAGTGACGTTGCGATCAGTGGAGCCAGACCGCCGCCGATGGCGCCAGACACCTGGACCGCAATCGATATACCACTGTATCTCACCTCTGGCGGGAACTGTGCAGAGAAAAGACTTCCTTCTGGACCATACAGGCAGGCATAGACCAAGCCGATGGCAATGATCATCGCCATATTGATTGAGGCGACGTTCAGGCTGCCGAGCATGGAAAAAAACAAGGATGAAAACAGCAATATGCCGACAGAACCGGCCATGAATACCCATTTAAAACTCAGACGGTCGCCAAGAATACCAAACAGCGGCATGGTAAACAGTGCGACCAATGCGCCCCAGATAGTGGCATCCAGCATTACCATCCGGTCAATACCAAGAGTATTGGTGGCATAGGCCAGCGCAAAGGTAACCACGGTATAGAACCAGGTTACTTCGGCAAGGCGTCCGCCCACAACCACAAGCACTTCTTTCGGATATTTCTTCAGGACGATCATGGCCGGCATCTCGACCTTTTCGCCTGTCTTTTCCATGCGTTCGAAATCCGGTGATTCTGCAACTTTAACGCGGATGAACCAGCCCACCAGCAACAGCAAAACGCTTGCCAGGAAAGGAATTCTCCAGCCCCAGGCTAGCATGTCCTCGTTGGGCAATGCCGCCACGGCACCCATAGCCAAAGAGGAAAGAATCAAACCCGGCGCAACTCCCGCTTGGGGCAGGCTGCCAAAAAATCCTTTTTTGCCTTCAGGAGCATGTTCCACCGCCATCAATACAGCGCCGCCCCATTCCCCGCCCACGGCGATGCCCTGGACAAATCGCATGAGCACCAGCAATACCGCACCCCAGTAACCGATAGATTCATACGAAGGAATGAGCCCGATCAAGATCGTCGGAATCCCCATCATGAATAATGTGATGAGCAACATGGACTTTCGGCCGATCCTGTCACCGAAATGGCCGAAAATGACGCCCCCCAGCGGTCGCGCAAAGAATCCCACCGAATAGGTGGCAAACGCCGCCAGCGTCCCCGTCAATGGGTCGAAAGAAGGAAAAAATATCGTATTGAAAACCAGTGCTGCGGCTGTTCCGTATAAGAAAAAGTCGTACCACTCAATGGTTGTCCCCATCATGCTTGCCAAGCCTGCCGTCACATATTGCGAGCGCGAACGGACAGGCCCGGATGTCGTATTATTCGCCATCCTGGTTCCTTTTAATAATAATCAGTTTTATTGTCTATTTAACGTATCAGAAAACTACTTCAGATCAAGCGCAGCAATACCATGCGTCTGCCTGCACCAGTAATTGAACGTGGCCTTTACGATTGATGTCTTGAGCAGATAATCGTGGGCTTCAGCGGCAAGCTTGTCGTCCACGGGGGTCAGATTGCCAAATGCCTGCGCGCGAATCTGCATACGCGCAGCACGTTCAAGATAAACCGAGAGATAGGTCGCCTCTTCACAGGTGGTGCCCGCTGTCAAATACCCATGATGTGCCAGGATAATTGCTTTTTTTTCTCCCAGCGCCTTCGAAATAATCACGCCTTCGTCATCAGCAATCGGTACACCGGGCCATTCACCCAGAAATGCACAATCGTTATGCAAGGGTGTCATATCCATTTGAGAGATCACCAATGGCTGACGCGCGGCGGCCAGGGCTGATGCCCAGGGCGAATGGGTATGAATAATGCAATTGACATCGGGACGGGCGTCGTAGACCCAAAGATGAAAACGCGTCGCAGGGTTGGCCATCCCTTCCCCGGTCAACGTATTCAAGTCGCGATCAACTTCGATGAAATCTTCAGGTTTCGCTTCATCAAAACCCAGGCCAAAGCGCAGGGTCCAATAAGCGCCCGGGCGCTCCGATCTTACGCTGATCTGCCCTGCCAGGCCCGCTTCCTGTTCGGTCATGGCCAGGATTCGACAGGCGTAGGCCATGGTCTCTTTTGTGTCTCGCTCTACAATTTGCAAGTGCTTTGACATCTCCTGGGTTGCACGTTTATCAAAATAGGATTTTTCTCTTAATGGTGCATTCATGCTGTGGCCTCCTGTACATGATCTGTTTGTAGATGAACTGTTAAGGTTCTATGACAGATTCTATTGGTCCACATCAAATATAGCTATAAAGCAAACTTCATAGCTGCTATTCCTTCTGCTCTTTCATGGTTTGCGACAGTTGTATGATGCATTGCTCCAGGGCAATGGCCAGAGCACTAAGCGGTTTGTCGTGATGCTTGATCAACACCATTCTTCGCCGCAATAAGGGACGGTCTATTTTCACCTTCCTCAAACCATAATCAGCCAGTATTTTTGCCGGAATTCTGGATGGCAGAATGCAATCGCCAACCCCTGAAGAAACAAGTTTCAACATCGCATCCACCGTTTCGGCCTCAGTAACAAAATGTGGCTGCAGGCCGCCACTATGTATCATCTTGCGCAGAGCATAGTGTGGAGGAAATCCAACCAGTTGAAGGGATACCGACGTCAGGTCCTGAGGGCCGATCAACGCGCTGTCCTGCTTTACAACCAGTGCCATGTCTTCTTCAAACAAGGCAGTAGAATCGAGCACATCAGAATTGACTGCCGAATCGTATACTAGCCCTAGCTCTGCATTACCGTGTTCAACCAGCGTCACGACCTCCGGCGAGCTTCGCCCCATCAGTGACAGATTGACATGCGGCCGATTGCTGACAAAAGTGGCGATGCAATCTGCCGTGAAATAATAGCTAAGCGTATGCACAGCCGCCAGCCGGACCGTGCCCTGGGTTACGCCTTGCTTGCGAACTTGATCCATCGCCCGGTCTATTTCCAGGAAGGCGGGCTTGACTGCATCATAGAGGATCTCCCCGGCTTCAGTCAGCTTTAAGCCCCGCCCCGTCCTGACGAACAAGCGCTGGTCTACGTGGGCCTCAAGCAGCGCCAGTTGTTTACTAAGCCCGGACTGGGTCTGATCCAGCACCGTTGCTGCCTTTGACAGGGAGCCCAAATCGGCAATAGAAACAAAACAACGCAATCGGCGGTCTGCTGAATCTAAAGACATATTATTCCCTCGAACAAAAATTGAATGAGCACCTTGATTTATTGACTCCAGCGTATTCCTTAATACGCACGCCCGGGCATAAACCTATACTTGCGCCGATGATCAGATGAAGTTTTGTCTGAACCGAGCATCGCAGCGTCGAAGCTGCTCGATATTAACCGGGAATACGGCAATCCGATTGGTTTACCAGGTCAGTTTGGCCGAACCAAATAAACAACGACGATTCTCTTAAGCGGGTAGCTTACGGCAATTGAGCACCAATCGCAGGGTTCAACCCATTGGCAAATACTCAACGGCCATGTCCAACGCAGTGATTAGCTGCTCAATATCTCGACATACGATTGGCCAGCGCTCCAGCTATCTGTTAGTGCAATTAGTCAAAATTTTCAGCTTCAGGATTACAACGCATATATTGAGGCGAGACAATAACGGATGCGATTTAACGTCGCATGCGTACGATTCATTTCCATGTTTCAAGCCCCCCTTCTATGACATTTGCTATTGTTATTTCAGTTCTTATCAGCGCAGGCATTATCGCCTATATTGTTTATCAATTTATCCGTGACCATAAAATTCTGTCACAGGGCACAGATGTCCGGGCCTTGGTTGAGGACGTTCGCTACATAAGTTCCAATGATGGCGGAACTACCACCATAACATGGTGATGTACATGAATACACGAATCATTAATGGTCCATTCCGGTACCTTGAGCATAGACCTGCGCACCATAATCGAGCCTATCGCTTCCCAAATGTGCGATATCCCCCTGTATGAACAGGAAAAAGCTGGCACAAGATTTGCTCATAATCATATGTATGGTCAATTGCAACAACTTGGGAGCGAAAAATGGATATGCCTTTCTCAACGGAATTTCGGCCCATAGTAGCTCACACCCCACTTAAAGGGGTCCTGGCCTTCAGGCAAATGTTCGGCACTGAAGGCATATCCAGTCTGTTTGAATTCGAATGCGAACTGGTTGCTGAATCCTACAGCCTTGATTTGCAGCAGTTGCTGGGCAAGTCGCTCACGATAGAAATCGAGTCTGCTTCCGGATCAAGGTTTCTGGATGGGCAAATCACAAAGTGCAATATGGTGGGCAGACAAAACAATAGCTCACGGTATTACATCTATCGGGCAACCGTGCGCCCTTGGTTGTGGTACCTGACCCAGACGTCCGATTACAAAATTTTTCAGCAAAAAACCATTCCCGACGTGATCCGCGAAGTGCTGGGCGACTACGATTTCCCGTTTGAAATCAAGCTTGGCGGCACATATCGTAACTGGGAATACTGCGTCCAGTACCAGGAAACGGATTTTGCCTTTATCAGCCGCCTGATGGAGCACGAGGGTATTTATTATTACTTTGAACATCAGAAAGGATCGCATACGCTGGTTATTACAGATGACATCGCAACGCACAAGGCTCATACAGGCTATGCCACGGTGCCCTATTATGGGCCTGACCGCCATGCGCATCCACAAGAAGAATATGTCGCTGCGTGGGAGATTGAAGCGCAAATTACCCCGGATGGCTACGCTACGACCGATTACGATTTCACCAAGCCGCGCGCCCGTCTGGGTGCCGTATCCCGTAATTCCGGAGGGTCACAGTCGGGAAATCTGGAAATTTTCGAATGGCAGGGTGGCTACCAGGAGCCAGACCACGGTGAGCAATATTCACGCATCCGCCTTGAAGAACTGCAAAGCGTACGCGAGCGCATTGGCGGCAGAACCAATGCACGCGGCATTGCCCCCGGGCATACGTTCAGTTTAAAGAATCATCCGCGCCAAAGTGAAAATCGCGAGCACCTGGTTGTCAGCGTCGCCTATCGCATGAGTGTTGCCGGCTATGCGACCGGAACCGGCATGGAAGATTTCTTTGAAGAAACCTTTTCTGCGCTACCGACTACCTTGCAGTATCGCGCCGCACGTCTTACTCCCGTACCTCACACGTACGGCCCGCAGACAGCGCGCGTTGTGGGCCCGGCAGGAGAACAACTCTGGACCGACCAGTATGGCCGCATCAAGGTGCAATTTCACTGGGATCGCTACGGCAAGAAGAATGAAAACAGCTCTTGTTGGGTTCGTGTGTCCAGCCCCTGGGCAGGCGGGGGTTTTGGCGGCCTGCAACTGCCGCGCATCAATGATGAAGTCGTGGTCGATTTCATCGGCGGTTGCCCGGATCGCCCGATCGTACTAGGCAGGGTGTACAACGCCAACAACATGCCTCCGGTGGATCTCCCGGCGAATGCTTCACAAAGCGGTTTTCGCAGCCAATCGGTGCATGGCGACCCGTCGATGGCCAACTGGTTGCTGTTCGAAGACAAGCTGGGCGCCGAGATGGCTCACATGAAAGCCCAACTGAACATGTTGCTTGAAATAAACAACGACTGTGACCATCACATTGGCAATAACCATAAAACGACGGTGGGTGGCTGCCAGCACGTCACCGTCCAGCAGGAAACGCATATTACACGCCAGGGCGTAACGAATGAACAGCTTAACGCAGCCGTACGTCGTGAAATCAATGCCAATTACGACACCATTATTAATGGTGTGCTGGCTTCGGAGCATACAGGCAATTTGATCGATAAACGCACGGGTGAAGTCGTAAAGAATCAGATTGGTTCGATTTCCGATACGGTCGAAGGCAATATCCTGCGTGAACTGACCGGCAACAAGACTTCGTCTCAAACCGGGAACCTGACGTCCACGATCAATGGAATGATCGATGAAAAGCTGACCGGCAATCACAACCGGGTCGTCACTGGAGATACAACCACCACCTATAACGGCAGCACAACGACCACGACTAACGGCGATCGCACCGGAACGGTCCATGGAGTAACCAGGGATACAGTATTCGGCCTGCGCCAAACGTATACCGTTGGCCCCTCAATTACTGCAGCGATCGCCGCAGTGAGCGCATACGGCATTAATGCCACTATAACCGGGGTCAATGTTGCCGCGCACGGGCTTACCGGCATCCTGGCCGGCTATGACTGGAAAACCGCCGCAATAGGGTCCCGGGTCACAGGGATAGATGCAGATCTCGCCGGCTCGAAGACTAGCATCAAAGGGATTTTAAGCAGTATTAAAGCCGTTGAAAATGATGTCGGTATGGTACAAAACGATGTCATTGCAACCAAGCAGGAAATCGGCGGACTGGATAACAAGCTCAAAGGTGCACGCCTGCGTATTGGCGGTATGACTGTTCGCGGCACGGGCCTGGACCTCACCGCGTGATATCGCATGATTAAATTGACGCCCCGTCGCCAGAGCCGGTGGCAGGTACTGTTCGTCGGGTTCTGCCAGATGCTCCCGTTGATATTTGGTATTCCCTTGCTCGTAATGGGCCTCATCTATCTGTATAAGGGTGAACTTGTCGGTTCAATGTTGATTCTGGCCGGTGCGCTGCTGACCCTGCTCGTCTTTTTCATCGGGGTGCTTCCTCAACTGCGAATAGACCTGCGAGCGCGCCGCCTGCGCAAAACAGGGGATCCGGCGCAGGGCGAAATCGTACACAGTGAGTTTTCAGGGACACTGATCAACAACCTGCCTCAGTATCGCCTGCAAATACGCTATATCCATCCGAGGACCGGCCAGGAACATATAGCCAGGACACTGCAGGTAGTGGATTATTCCGCTGCACTTTGCCTGACGCCAGGCAGAAGCGTCCCGTTAAGGGTCGGTCGAGACCGACCTGACCATATCGCCATCGAGTAAACCGGGATTTGTCCAATTATGAAGATAATAAAGCCCTTCTATCTGGGAACACTGACGCGTCCCTTCTCTATGCACCGGCAGCATCGCCTGGGCGTGGCGGTTTTCGTTGTCGCCGATTACAGTCGTAATGAGGATCATCCGAGACTGGATCCGGACCAGCTACTGTGGCGCGACCTGCTCCCTCAGCTCGATTGTCAAGGAATGATCGATCAGTTCATTCCCAAACCGCAAGCCGAATATATGGTCAGCGGGTTCGCCACTACTGAATTTGCAAAACAGGATAATCAGTGTGCGGTTCGTGTCCAGGTGGGCGACCTGGAAAAAAGCCTGATGGTCTCTGGCCAGCGTTACTGGTTAAATGGCCGACTGACCGAGCCTGAGCCCTTCGAGCGCATGGACGTTACCTGGGAAAATGCTTTCGGTGGCACATCTTTTGCCGAAAATACTGCCGGAAAAGGGGCCGACACCGTCAAGGTGGCTGGAATATTGACACGGCTTGCGCCTAATATCGAACTGCCCGCGACCCGCATGGAAACACAGCAAAGCACAATCGAGCCCGCCAGCTTCGGCCCGATTCCGCTCATGCGCCCCAGTCGTTTCGCCCTGGGTGGCAGTTATTCCGAAAAGTGGCTGAAAAAAGATTTTCCCGGGTTCTTTCCCGATTTGAACTCCGCTATTTTCAATGCGGCCAGCCCTGACCAACGCTGGGCCAAGCGTGATTGCCTGCCTGAGCATGCGCCCTTTACCATCTGGAATATGACGCCCGGCCAACCGTACTGGGCAGGCACGCTCCCTGACTGGAAAGCACGCTGCTTTGTCATCAAAAGCAAACTGTCGCGCGAAGACGAAATCCTTCAGGGCCATGACCGACACGCCGGACAAACCCCAGACCGCGGCCATGCTCAAGGCCCAAATGGGTGTCATGCGCCCGCGCAAGGACCGCTCCTCCCCCTTGGGGAAACGTCAGCACCAGAACAAGAACCAACAAAAGTACCCGGGTCAGAATCCGAGCAAGAGCAATTTATCGAGATTCCGCTACGCGCCACCACGGCTTGGTTTGTGCCCCACGAAAAAAAAGTGATCCTGATTTATCATGGCTCACTGCAAATTGATGAGGACGACGCTGCCGATATCAAGTGCATCATGCCCGCGCTGGAAAAACCCGACGAGCCGCGAGAGATCTCCTGGTATCAGCGGGTCATGCAACAGCGCCGTGACCCCGAGCACGGTGCCATGTATGCCTTTCTCGATAGCGAGCTTGTACCAAAGGACCTGCTCAATCCCCTGGAATTACTGGATATGCAGGTCACCCAACTGGCGCGCTGGCAAAAGGCGATTGTTCGCAAAGATCAGATGATTGCCCAGAGACGGGAATTTATTGCTCAATCGGGTTATGACCCGGACCAGTACATTCCGATTGTAATGGGGCCGGAGCGACACTACTCTGTACAGGATGTGCCTGAACTGATGGAAGCGGCCAAAGCGCTGCCGGCACAAGCCGACAAGGTCAAGGCTGAACGCCGGGCAGAGATACACACGCATTCTCTGGCTCCTGAGCTGACCAAAGCCATCCTGGATAATCAGATCAAGCCACCACCCGGGCCGCCTCGTACGATTGCGGCACAGATCGACGACCATATGCTGGGCGACCTGGAGCAGATGGCAGACAAGTATAAAGATGTACTGGATGCCTGGCACGATCACCAGCCCACGGCTCTGGCGCAGATCAATGAACCGTCGGTCGCCGGCGTCCACACCCGGAAAATGACCCTGGGCGAAGCGATAGACACCGATGAGTTTGCCAAAGCCAATCGCCAGTTTCGTGAAAGAGCACAGGAAATCGGCAAAATGCCTGAATTTGCAGCTCTGGATCGGCTCACGCGCATGGAACCGCTCAATCGCAAGATGTATCTGTACTCAGTGCAAATGCAGGAAGGGGTCGCCCGGGTTTCTGCGCATCGCAACCAACAGATTCGCACCAGCGTCCAGGAACGTTACGCTGCGGACAAGAACCTGTCGATGATGGATCTGACCGGTGCCGATCTTTCTGGCATGCAACTATCCGGGGCAGACCTGCACGGCGCCTTCATGGAAGCGGTGGACCTGAGCGGCGCTGACCTGTCGGGCTGTAATTTATCGGAAGCAGTGCTGGCTCGCGCTACACTGGATGGATGCAATCTGAGCAATGCAAACCTCAATAGCGCCAATCTGTCAGTCATCAATGCCAACCAGGCCAGATTCGAGGGAGCCAGCCTGGACTCAAGCATTATCGAGCAAAGCCGGTTTTTCGAATGTGATTTCTCCCAAGCCAGCATCGCACAGTTGTTGCTGAACAAGATTCGGTTTGAGCAGTGTTCCTTTAAAGATGCCGCACTGCTTCAATGCATTTTTACCGAATGCGAATTTACTGAAAATGTGATGGGCGCACGTATGACGCGCACAACCTTCGTGCAATCACAACTGACACGAAACCAATATGCTGGCGCTGTACTGGACAGCAGCCACTTCGTCAAAAGCGCACTGCAAGGCGAAGTTTTCGGATATGGCAAATTCATCAATGTCGCGATGACTTATCACACCACCGTGCAGGACTGTTCGTTTGCTCACTCGCAGTTCAAGCAATGCAATCTGCGAGGACTGCACCTGGATGGCCAGGACTTTACACATGCTGATATGAGCATGACGGATTTGTCCGAATGTTCCATGCAAGGTAGCACGCTGAGCAAAATGACCGCCAGGGACACTCTTTTTGTCCGCACCGATCTGCGACATGCCCGGGGCGAACACACCAATCTGATACAGGCAACGCTGACCCAGGCAAACCTGGAGCATGCCAATTTTTCAAAAGCAAACTTTTTTCGTGCCAACCTGGGTGGCGCCCGCCTGGACGAAACGACCAACCTGGACCGGGCCTTCACCACAGAAGCCAATCTGTATCCGTTGCGCAATCTCCAGGAAAATGACTCATGATTACGCTTGCGCAACTTTGTGAACTTTCTCGAATCGGCGAGTCACTGAACGATCAGGTCATAGACTTTGACCTGGACGGGCAAGACCTTTCAGCCATGACCTTCCAGGAAGTAACATTCAAACAGGTTTCCATAAAGAGCGCCAACCTGGCCGAAGCAGTTTTTTTTCAATGTCGCTTTGAACAATGCGACTTGAGTTCAAGCAATCTCACCCTCGCTTTGTTCACCAATTGCCATATGCAAGAGTGCAATATTGCAAACGGCATTTTGGATGTCACTCAATTCAATGAATCCACCCTGGCCAACTGCAACTTCGAGCACATCACAAGTGAAAACTCGGTTTTTCGCAAATGCAATATGCAGGGCTGCCGTGTTCTTTTCGAGCACAATGTCATGACGCTTATGGACGACAACGATCTGACCGATGCAGATCTAAGCGGCAACTTGCTGGAGCAATTCACGTTCACGCACTGTGACCTGACCCAGCTGGCGTGGGCTGACACCGGTTTTGACCGGACGGTGTTTTTCGAATGTCATATGGATGGCGTGGACCTGTCCCGTCGGCGCTTGCAGGCGTGCCAATTCATTGACTCATCACTTAAAGGCGCAAAATTTTCCCAGGCCGAACTGCCGCAGTGCAGTTTCAAGGGCTGCCAGTTGCAGGCGGCTGACTTCCAGGGCGCCATGGCGCCCAATACGCTGTTCCCCCTGGCTGATCTGACGGGGGCCGATTTTTCCGATGCCCAATTGCACCAGACCTTGTGGCCTGAATCGTGTCTTGCCGATTGTAATTTTTCTCGGGCTTTGCTGGATATGAGTGTGTTCCATCAGGCCAATTGCGAGAATGCCAATTTCAGCCAAAGCGATCTGTCATTTTCAGATTTTACGGGTGCCAACCTAAGTGGCATTCTCTGGATTCAAACCACATTTTCACGTACGCGGCTGCACCGTGCTCTGGTTACGGATGTGTCCCTGAAAAAGCAATCTGGTGTTATTGAAAAAGACCCGGAATTTTTCGAAGCTGAACTTTTTAGCGCCCATCTGCAGTCTGGCGCAAACTGGAGTTAATATGCTGGCAAATACCCAAATGTTCGGACTGGACTTGGCATTTCCCGATGTCTGCCTGACCCCTCCCGCGATTCCCATCCCCTACCCGAATATTGCGATGGGTATGATGGCTATCCCCATCTGCTTCAATATCCTGAAGTGCTTTGCCCCTGCGCACAATATGATGACCTTTACGCCCATCAGCCTGGGCGATATTCCGGGCGTAATCGGTGGTGTGGTGTCCCACACTGTCATGAGCCTTAAGCGCGATCTGACCGGAGCCTTTACCGTACTGCTACGCGGCCTGCCCGCCACGCGTCTGACCAGCATCACGCTGCAAAATACCTTCAATATGGTGGGTATCCGTGCCGTACCAAGCCAGCCGAAGGTGTTCGTGCTGGCCGCTTGATGCTGGACGCTGGACTATACAGGCTGACCGTTTGGGTTTGGGTTTGGGTTTGGGTTTGGGTGCAGGGCGCAATGCGCACGTCAAGGTGCAACCATTCCTCCGCTAATCAACGATGCAAAGACAGTCTCGGCCTCACGCGCGTCCAGTGCCCCACGCACCAATGCGGACGACAGTGCCTCGCCCGCCCCCACAAAGCCAATGCAGCGTTTTTCCAGCTCGCCCGCAGGCAAGGTATTGAAAGGCTTGAGGACCGCGACGAACATCATGATCACGTTATTGAGCAGTTCCTGGAAAACGGCCGCCTTCTCTTCACTCCCGGCCAAAGCTGCGCCCACGGTATGAAAATCATCAGTAATGTCCGTCGCGCAATGGATGTAGGTGGTCGCCAGCAGGCGAATGGTCTCCTCCTGGCCTCGCGTTTGGGCAGCCATTGCCGCTTGAAATGCGCTTACCCGCTCAGTATCGATCCACCTGTATAGCTCAATGAGCAGACCCGAGCGTGTGCCGAAATGTTCGTACACCACGGGCTTGGAGACACCGGCACGGATGGCCAGATTGCCCAGTGTGAGCCGATCTGCACCTTCATCGCGGATGATCACGAGGGCCGTGGCAAGCAACTGCTGCCGCCGCGCTTCTTTGGGCAGCCGGCGCGCTGGCGTTGTTGAAGCCGTTGTTGAAGGCGTCCTGGCAGCTGTCTTTGCCGGCGCCTTCAGGGCATTCTGATTGGAAGGGTTAACCACAGTCAAAATTTCTCCTTGCACAACCTACCTTTAGTAGGTTAAGCTACTTTTAGTAGGTTTATCCTACCTTTAGTAGATTCTAACCCTCTTCAAGGACATATGACAATGATTTCAGACGCTATTCTCCTGATGGGCGGTACCGGCGCGATCGGGCGCCAGACCGCAAGTGCGCTGCGCGCCATGTACCCAAATGTGCCTTTACTGATCGGCGGTCGCGATCTGGTTAAAAGTCGCCGGGCGGCCAGCGAGATCGGAAACGCCGAGGGCGTGGCAATCGATTCCCGTGCCACCGATCTCGGTCTAGGTGACCGTCGGGTCAGCGCTGTTGCGGTCTTCTACGCCGACCACCGCCTGGCCAGTCTGCGCTTCGCGCAAAGTCGTGGGGTGCCGCACCTGAGCATCTCTTCGGGCATTTATGAAATTGCCCCTGAAGTGGCAACTTATATGCACTCGCCCGGTACGGCGGCAATCGTCCTGGGTTATGAGTGGCTGGTCGGCGCCACAACTATCGCCGCGCTCACGTGTGCCAAACCTTTTGCGCAGTTGCAGCAGATCACGCTCAACGCGCTGGTTGATGAGCAGGATGAAGGTGGCCCGGCGGTTGCCGAGGATTTTGAGCGACTGGGCAGGATGATGCCCGCTGCCTTCACCCGCCGTGACGGCAGCTATATCTGGCGCAGTAACGACGATGCCAAAGCCCAATTCCGGGCAATCGATGGCACCAAAGTGCAAGGCACTGGCTTCTCATCTATCGATGTTGCTGGCCTGGCGGTCGCCACCGGAGCGTCGGACGTGCAATTTAATCTGGCCGTCGATGTCAGTTCATCACGGCGTCGTGGCGAACCTAAATCGACGGAAATCATTATTGAAATGGCTGGCACCGACCGTGACGGCAACCCGCTACACACCCGTCATGGCGTTTTCCATCCGGGGGGCGCCGCACCCCTGACCGCACTGGGAGTCAGCATGATCCTGGAGCGACTGACCGGGCTGGACGGCAAAGCACCAACGCCGCCAGGATTGTATTTTCCTTTTCAGGTTGTCGATCACGCGAGTTATCTGTCCCGCTTGCAGGCCGAAGGCGGCAGCGTTGTGCCGTTGGATGTGGAGTGATGTGAGTGCCGATTAGGCAGGATAACAGGTCCTGAGCTCTGACGCGCTACGGTATTCGCCTGCTAGTGTTGCTACCCAGCCAACGGCACCACTGCAATACTAGTTGCGATGTCCCCTGAAGGCGTCCGAGAACAATTTCTGCAGCGCCAGAAGTTCCCGCGATGCTTTTTTGCCTGCCAGCGTGATGCAGTAGTAATTAGTATGTTCTACCGGATCGATGGGAATCAGTGACACAGACTTGCGCTTGGTGATCACAGAGGAGAACCCTGGCAACAGTGCATAGCCCAGACCTTTTTCCACCATGCCAATCACGGTTTCTATATGGGAATACGTCGCAGACCAGTTCAGCCGGACGTCATGCGCGTGCAGTTTGCGCAATACCTTTTGCTGTATGGGATTGTCTGGCGGCAACGCAATGTAGGCCCCTTCTGGCAAATTTTTCCAACCGACCGCGCTCATCTTGCGATCAATGCGTCCAGGCACAGCCAGAGATAGCGAGGATGCCATAATCTGCTTGCGCCGAATACCCGAACCCACCTCAAAAAATGCACCAAATGCCGCATCGATGACCTCGGACTCTACCTTGTCTCTCATTGCACTTCGATCAATTTCCAACACTTCCAGCGTCACCCCCAATTGCAGCGCATTGAACGCCAGCATCACATCTGGCATAACGTAACCGGCCACCAACGGAGTCACGCCAACAATCAGCCGCTGTTGCTGGTTGCGATCCACCATGTTCAATCGCCGAATGACGTTTTCCATTTCACTGCTCACGTTTTGAGCGGTCACAAGAAAATCACGGCCATTGTCCGTTAGCGCAACCTTGCGGGTCGTTCGAAGGAACAGATCAAATCCCAATTGCGCCTCCAGATCGCGAACCAACGCACTGATGCCCGCCTGCGTCAAATGGACTTCTTCGGCCGCTCTTGTGAAATTTTCATGCCTGGCCACGGCAATGAACCCTTTCAACTGTTTGAAGGAAATGTTCATGTCTGCATTTTCGCGTATCAATTAACAAATTTTATTTGTACCTTGAAAGAATATATGAATTTTACAAATTTAATGATGCCTGATTAAATAGTCGAATAATTCTTATATGAGGCAAACCCATGAAACTCTATCGTCCGTTATTGCGTCCGGCATTGCTCCTGGTATCTACAGTGTGTTGCGTAATATCTGCCGCCGCCCAGGCCGCCAATGCAGCGTACCCCGACAAACCTGTCACATTAGTTGTGCCCTTCCCGCCGGGAGGTCCAACAGATATGACGGCCAGGCTGTTTGGAGAGGCCATGTCCCGGGAATTGGGACAACCGATAGTGATACGCAACGAACCTGGCGCCGGTGGCGTTGTGGGCTCCGCATCAGTCGCCCGCAAACCGCCTGACGGATATACCCTGTTATGGGGCGGTACAAGCAGCATGGTGGTTGCCCCGGCCATTAACAAGAATATCCAGTTTGATCCGTTAAACGACTTTGAAGCAATTGGAACGGCGGTGCGCGGCCCAATGCTGCTTGTCGGAAAAAAGGGGAAAGATAGCCCCGCCGACCTTCGGGCTTTGCTAAGTGAAACAAAAGACCGTCAGTTGACTATCGGGTCAGCCGGCAATGGCTCGATCGGGCATTTGACGTCGGCTATGTTCAAGTCCGAATATTCGGCGAATCTATTACATGTGCCATATAAGGGCGGGGCCCCGGCCCTGACTGATTTATTATCCGGGCAAATCGACCTGCTTTTTGATACAGTGCCGCTGCTCGCCCAATATATCAAGTCCGACAAAGTAATCGCCTATGGCATCGCATCCGAAGCGCGGCATCCGGATTTGCCCAAGGTTCCTACTTTCAAGGAAGTGACCGGAAAGCCCCTTGTTGCCTATTCCTGGTTTGGTCTTGTCGCGCCAAAGGGAACGCCGCCCGACATTGTCAATAAACTTTCAGGCGCACTGGCCAAGGCATCCAACACGACCTCAGTGCAAAAACAAATCAGCACACTGGGGCTCACGACGGTTGGCGATACACCCGCCGATTTCAAAAACACACTCAAACATGATCTGGATATGTGGACGCGCGTAGCAAAAGAAGCCGGCGTGTCATTGCAGGAGAAGTAATTGAAAGCAAAAAAGTATGATATTGCCATTGCCGGCGCCGGCATTGGCGGCCTTGTCGCGGCCTTGTCTTTAATAAAAAAAGGCTATTCTGTCCTGATTCTTGAGCAGGCAAAACAGTTGGGCGAGGTAGGCGCCGGGCTGCAATTGAGTCCTAACGCCAATCGGGTTCTGTTCAATCTGGGACTGGGCAAAGCACTGGAAACAGTGGCCAGCGTACCCACCGGCAAAGCGATCCGGCTGTGGAAAAGTGGCAAGCAATGGCCTTTATTTGATCTGGGCCAGGACGCCGTAGCACGCTTTGGCTTTCCGTACTACACCGTACATCGGGCGGACTTGCACCGACTGCTGGTTGAAAAAGTCAGATCACTTGATCCTGAAGCCATTTGTCTGGACTCCAAAGTAACCTCATTTGAGGAAGACTCATCTCAAATTACAATCGTGCTGGAGAACGGCCGGCGCGTTGCCGCCAATTTGCTCGTGGGTGCCGACGGAGTGCACTCCTGCGTACGTTCGCAGCTTACAGGCCCGGATGATCCCCGGTTCTCCGGTCTGATCGCCTGGCGAGGCGTAATCCCGGCAAGCAAACTGCCACATGCGTTGCGGCAACCAGTACCTACAAACTGGGTCGGACCTGGCGCACACGCCATTCACTATCCGCTACGCCGCGGTGAGCTGATCAATTTTGTCGGTATTGTAGAACGGTCAGACTGGCAGGTCGAATCCTGGAACGAAATCGGGACCATAGACGAATGCATGAATGATTTCAAAGGCTGGAACGAGAATATCGCCACAATGATCAGCAACCTTGATCGTCCGTACAAGTGGGCGCTGATGCTAAGGGATCCGCTAGAGAACTGGACATCGCAGCGCGTGGCGCTGTTGGGAGATGCCTGCCATCCGACCTTGCCTATGCTGGCTTCAGGTGCGGCCATGGCCATTGAAGACGGATACGTTCTGGCCCGCTGCCTGGATGAGCTGGAGTCGCCGCTCGAACAGAAACTGAAAGCCTATCAATCATTACGGAAACAACGAACAGACCGTATCGTGACCGGTTCCGCAGAAAATGCAAAGCGTTTTCACAACCCCTTGCTCGCCGACGATGACTATGCCGAACGCTATATTTCAAATGAATGGAGCGACGATAAAATCATTGAGCGTTATTCGTGGATTTTTGAATACGATGTGGATAAATTGGCTTTGAACCCGGAGTAAGGGACACAGGATCGGGTAACGTTCATCAGCGGTTCATATTTGAATCACGACAGGCCGCATCCATCGGGAAACAGCGAAGATTGCGCGCCCTGCCTCCCGATATTCAAGATGTAGTAAGGTGACAGCATCTTGCCTTGCCGGACCAGAACCCGGTCCGATGCCTAAAGCCCCGGCCACAATCCCCCATCCAGTCTCAGGTTCGCCCCGGTAATATAACTGGCGCGCGGGCTCACCAGGAACGCAATAGCATCTGCAATTTCCTCCAGCGTTCCGACCCGCTCCATTGGCACTTGGGCGAACAGCGGCAGTACTATTTTTTCCACCTCGCTCCAGGGCGCCTCTGCGGCCAGCCCTTTGTCGAGCGCCACCTTCCGGAAGGCCTGATCAAGGCTAACACTATGGATGGTTCCCGGCGTCACGGTATTTACAGTAATGCCTTCCTTGGCGACCGCTTTGGCAAGGGAAGCGGTCATTGCGATCATGGCTGCCTTGGCCGCCGCATAGTCAGGCCTCGTGGGCGGGGGCATCATCGCGGCAAGACTGGAGATATTCACGACCCTCCCCCATCGCGCCGCTCGCATACTGGGTAGAACACGCGTCGTGACCCGGACAGCCGCAAGCACGTTTCGGTCGTAGCCCGACGCCCAGGTTTCAGGGCGCGTGGTTGTCCAGTCTTCCGTTACGCCAGAGCCGCCTGCATTATTGACAAGAATGTCCACTGGCTTGATGAAAGCCTGCGCCTCCTGGACAAGACGCTGCACGTCATCTTCATCCGTCAGATCGCCAACCACGGCATAAGCACGCCCGCCGTCCGCGGTAATTTCATGCGCGACGGCTTCTGTGGCAACCCGGTTGCGACCATGGACGATCACAATGACGCCCTCGCGCGCAAGCCCTCGGACTACCGCTTCACCAATCCCTTTGCTGCTTCCTGTAACAAGCGCAATTTTTCCATCAAGTTTCAAATCCACACTGCAGCTCCCATGTTAACGCTAGTATTGAATACTAGAGGACAGTCAATGAACGAGTCAATTACGCACTTAAAAGTACCTGTGGCACCTGAGCAAAGGGATGCCTGCCTTGGCGTGGACGGATCGGTCGCGCATGTAAGCAACGTCATTCACATGATCAGCGGGCGATGGAAGCTGCCGATTCTGTTTCGTCTGTTCGCAGAGCCGTCAATGAGGACCTTGCAATTATTGCGAAACATCCCGGGCATTTCACAGAAAATGCTGACGCAGCATCTGAGGGAACTTGAAGAAAACGGTCTGATCGCAAGGAGAGACTTCGGCGAACAGCCGCCCCGTGTCGAATATAGCCTTACTGACTCGGGGCGTCGTCTCATGCCGGTACTAATGGCGGCCAGGGAGTTCTCCCGTGCCCATTCGGCGAACAAAGATGATTAGGTGAACGTCTGAAAAGGCCGGCGGCGAATGAACAAATCCACACATCATATCCCCCCCGCTAACGACTTATACGCTCGCTTAACGCGCAATACCATAAACCTCATCAACGCACTCACATTTTTACGCGGCGCCCAACACGTTGGCTCAGCAAGTTGCTCACAGCATCATGCCTAATGGATAATCTTCCCAAGAAAATCCTGTGCTCGCCGGGACCGCGGCTCATTAAAGAATGCGGTCTTGTCGCAGTCCTCAACAATGGCGCCGCCATCCATGAAAATAACCCGGTCGGCCACTTTTTTAGCGAAACCCATTTCGTGCGTCACCACCATCATGGTCATGCCGTCACGCGCCAGTCCGACCATGACGTCCAGTACTTCGTTGATCATCTCCGGATCCAGTGCAGATGTAGGTTCATCGAACAGCATCGCGATGGGATCCATTGCCAGCGCCCGCGCAATTGCAACGCGTTGTTGCTGTCCGCCCGAGAGCTGGGCAGGCAATTTTGACGCGTGCCCTGCCAGACCTACCCGATCCAGATATTCAAGTGCCTTGCCGGCGGCCAATGCGCGATCACGTTTAAGCACTTTCATCTGACCCAGAAGCATATTATCAAGAACACTCAGGTGGGGAAATAACTCGAAGCCCTGGAACACCATGCCAATGCGAGCGCGCAGTTGCGGCAGATTCGTCTCCTTCGCAGCAACCGAAACGCCATCGATCACGATAGTGCCCTGATCAATAGGTTCCAAACCGTTTACCGTCTTGATCAGGGTTGACTTACCCGATCCGGAAGGACCGCACACAACCACCACTTCGCCCTTGCTGACGGCCGCGCTACATTGGTTCAGTACCTGGAAATTGCCGTACCACTTGGAAATATTATTTATTTCGATCATATTTTTTAGCCATTTTGAAATTGACGCATGCGTCTGACAAGGGATGAAAGCGTAAAGCAGATGCAAAAGTAGACCACCGCGACGAACAGATACATTTCCAGCAGACGCCCATCACGCTGCGCAATCGCGGCAGCGGCGCCGACAAAGTCGGTGATTGAAACTACGTACACAAGCGAAACCTCTTGCAAAAGAATAATGGATTGCGTTAACAGCAGGGGCAGCATGCTTTTTATTGCCTGTGGAAGAATCACGTGTGTCATCGCCATGCGGTGGTTCATGCCCAACGCTTGTGCTGCCTGTACCTGTCCGCGTGAAACACCCAGGATGCCGGCCCGTATGATTTCGCAGTAATATGCAGCCTCGAACATAACGAATGTAACCAGTGCCGAACTGAACGCCCCCACTTCGATAGGCGTGTCCGAACCCATTATCCAGCCTCCGATATACGGCACCAGAAAGAAGAACCAGAAAATTACCAACACCAGCGGGATAGAACGAATAACGTTGACATAAACGCCGGCGACTGTGCGTAGGGTAGCAGAGTGCGACAGCCTCATAAGCGCCAACAGCGTTCCCAATATCAGCCCACCCACCATAGACAGGAGCGTCAGTTTGACTGTGAAGACCATGCCTACGCCAAATAGAAACGGCAAGGCCTGGACGATCACGCTAAAGTCGAATGAGTCAAGCATGGCGATTCACCCGTCGATTACGTTGCAGCAGGCTTCTGAACGAGCGCCCAGGTATCACGGCTGACTCGATCAGTCGCATAACCCCCACAGCAGACAGGTTCACCACCAGGTAGATCAGCGTTGCAGCGGTGAAAGCCTCAAAGACCTGAAACGAGAACTCCTGCATGGACCGGGCACTGGCGGTAAGTTCAATCAGGCCGATGGTCAGTCCCACCGAGGTGTTCTTGATATTGTTCAAGAATTCGTTCGTCAACGGCAACAACATCCGCCGCCCGGCCACAGGCAAAAGCACATAGCGGTAAATTTGCCATGTCCGCAGTCCAAGCGCTTTGGCTGCTGCACGCTGACCACGAGGCAAGGCGTCGATACCCGCCGACACCTGGACCGCAACCCGGGCCGACGTAAAGAACCCAAGACACACAACAGCCGCGACAAAGGGACCGTTAGACAAGGTTTTTATCCAGTAACTCATCGCACCTGGCAAGAGCTCGGGAATCACAAAGTACCAGACAAACATCTGGACCAATAGCGGAATATTGCGAAACAGCTCAATGTAGGCAAACGCCAGTCGGCGGGCGGTCGCTGACTCTGTGGTTTTCAGAACGCCTACGACCACGCCCAACACCATTGCAATGGCCCAGGCCAGCAATGCGGTGGTGAGCGTCCAACCCAATCCCGACAACAGGCTGTCCATATAGGTGCCTGTTCCATCCGGTGCGGGGTCTCCAAAAATCATCCAGTTCCAGTGGTAGTTCATTGTCGCCTCTCTAAATGGCCAAACGGTCTTCGCCGCTGTTGTGCCGGTTAGCCTGGGCTGCCGCCAGTCCATTTTGCAACTGGACAAGCTGCGCCGAACTCAAGGGCACCAGCGGCAGCCTCATCGTCGCCCAACTTTCGTCTTGGCGCTGCCAGGCCAGAGCGGCCTTCACTGCCGGCACCAGTGGGACACTGGTCAAGGCCTTGCGCGCATTGACCATTGGGCTATAGATTTCATCTGGCGTCTCCACTCCGGCTTGAAAGGCCGCGCAGGCCAGATGCGGGAATACATTTACCGAAGCAGATATGCAACCGGCAAATTTTTTCCGGGCTCCGTCTCTCAGCGTTGCTTCATCACTCGGGAAAACGGCGAGCTGGCTAAAGTTTGTCGCCACCGCCTCCGCATAGGACAAGTCGCCAGAGCTATCCTTGATACCCGCCAGTACTGCGCCAAGCCTGCGTGCCAGTTGTTCGATCACATCCAGCGAGTACTTCAGGCCGGTAAATTGCGGGATGTTGTAAAGATACAATCTGCTGCTCTGCAGGCTCGCCCGCTCGGCCAGGGCCTCAACATATTGCACCAGCGCGCTGTCGCCAACACCCTTGTAATAAAAAGGAGGCAGCAGGAGCGCGCCGGCAAAGCCCATCGTGTCGGCCGCTTGGGTCAAGGCAACTGCGTCGGCCAATGCCGCGCCACCGGTGCCGACCATCATCCGCTGCGCCAGGCCGGCATCGGCCACTGCTTCCATGACCTGCAAGCGCGTGGCACGATCAAAAGACGTCGCCTCTCCCGTAGTGCCCAGCAGGTTCACGCCCTGGCAGCCGGCATCGAACAGATCGCCGATGAACGCCACGAGCTTTGTTGTATCAGGCCGGCCATCCGCACGCAATGGCGTCGGTACGGCAGGGATCACGCCATGAAGAATCGGGGTCATAGCACCACCTCCTGCTTAGGGACCGACAAGGGAACGTAAGCCACCACATCGATCTCGACCTGCACACCGTTGAGCGCGCAGCCTACCGTGGTTCGTGCAGGCCGGAAGGTCGGAAAATGGTTGGCGTAAACCTGATCGAAGCGAGCGGCATCTGCAAGGTCGCTAAGAAAAACGCCAACCTTCACCACATCTTCCAGCGCGCCGCCGGCGGCCTCAAGCGTCAGACGTACATTTTCAAGCGTAACTGCGGTTTGTTCTTCAATTGTCTTGCCAACCACAGCACGCAGGTCGTCACGCGGCGTCTGTCCCGACACAAAGATAAAGTCCCCGGCGCGAACCGCGTGTGAGTAGTGGCCACCGCAAGCCTTATCGCGCGGCGTATGGATCATCTGCAGCATGTTATTTTCCATGTAAAATAGGTTAAATAATTTTGTATCACATATAAATTCATTTTGTATCGATACAAAATGAATTGTTCCGATAATAGACGGGTACATTTATTCCTGTCAAGCCTTGTGCTAAGGCTTCGAATCGAAAAAGGCAATATATGCAAAGCTCAAACGACTGGGCGCCAGATCTGTCTGCAACCAGTGGACCCATGTATAAGAGAATCGCCCAGGCCCTCATCCAGGACATCCGCAGCGGCAAACTCAAGCCCGGCGACCAATTACCGCCCAACCGCCAACTGTCATCCCAACTTGGCGTGACCGTAGGGACTGTATCCCGTGCATTCGGAGAGGTTGTAAGAGCCAGACTGCTGGAGACCGGCGCGCGCCGCGGAACGCGCGTGAAGGATCCGGCCGCAGCAGATGCGGTCGACGCGACAGCAGGTGCAGCCACCGCAAGAAATCGAATTGTGGACCTGCGCGGCCACCAGGCAGCATTGAAAAGCTGGGGAGACGATATCGGGCAGGCGCTGGCAAAGTTGCATCAATCACCCTCCTTTGGCGAGCTGCTGCGCTACGACGACCCAGCCGGGCGCGCCACCCACCGCCAGGCCGGCGCCCAGTGGCTCAGCCGCAACGCCGGCACCTCCGTAGACCCTGCTCGCGTCGTCGTGACAGATGGTGCACAGCACGCGCTTTTATGCGGCTTGCTGGCATGCAGCAAGGCAGGCGACTATATCGCGACCGAGCGACTGACCTACACAGGCCTTAGAACCCTGACGCCCCGGCTAGGGCTCAACTTGGTGCCGATCGATATCGACGAGCACGGCCTGGTGCCGGATTCCCTGCGTGAAGCAATCGCAACGCACCCTATCAAAGGGCTTATCTGCGTGCCCAACATCCACAACCCAACAACGGCAACAATCCCGACAGACCGGCGCATGGAAATTGCCGACATTGCAAAGCAAGCCGGCATCTTTCTACTGGAAGACGATGTGTACGGTTGCCTGTCGGAGGTACCGCACCCTACCCTGGCATCCCTGGCTCCGGAACTGACTATCAGGATTACCAGCTTTTCCAAATCCCTTGGCCCTGGATTGCGCGTGGGCTACATGCAGACGCCACGCCAACTGACAGCCGCGGTAATCGAGGCAGTACGCGCCACGACCTGGATGGCCTCGCCTATCTCGGCCGAGGTGGCGGCCCAGCTTGTCACCTCAGGGCGCGCCGAACGAGTCCTGCAAGAGAACCGGCTTGAGCTGGGCGAACGAAACAAGGCGCTTGCTCAGGCGCTAGCCGGATTCGATTTGCAGATAAGCACGTTTAGCCCCCACGCTTGGCTGCAGCTTCCCGATCCATGGACTGCGAGCCAGTTTTGCCGACGAATAGAAACGATGGGCTATCGGGTTGCCCCCTTAGAAGCCTTTGCCACGAACCATCCCGGCGTAAACAACGCCGTGCGCATCAGCGTCAGCGCCGCACAGGACACAGCCGAGCTGCGCAACTTTGGATTACTTGTTGCAGACATGCTGGCCGAAGAACCGCACCCCCCCTCCATTGGGATTTTCCCCTAGTTCGCTGGCAATATATACCATTGACTTTCTTTATGTATCGATTGATAATTGAATTTCATTATTTTGTAACGATACAATAAGAAGTCCGTGGGCGATTCGCGCTGCGGCACCGGAGAAGACACCCATGAAAACGTCAATGTTTGTCGCAGCGCTCACACTACTCACCAGCACTTGTGCGATAGCTCAGCCTGCCGACACATTAAACAAAATCAGAACAAAGAACGAAATCGCGCTAGGCGTTCGGGAAACCGCACAGCCCTTTTCCTATCTCGATGCATCACACCAGTTTGTCGGCTATTCGGTAGACCTGTGCCTTAAAGTCGTGGAAGGAATAAAGACTCACCTCAATCAACCCGATCTCAAGATCAGGATGGTGCCCATAGCCTCTTCCAACCGTATCCCGCTCATGGCCAATGGCACAATCGACCTGGAGTGCGGCACCACCTCAAATACAGTCGAGCGCCAGAAACAAGTCGCCTTTTCATCCACCATCTTTGTGTCCAGCACACGATTTGTCTCCAAGAAAAGCACCAACCTGGCTGATCTGAGTTCACTAACCGGCAAGCCTGTTGTCGCCACGGCTGGTTCGTCAAATATTCGGCAGATCATGGCACTGAACGTCGCGCACAAATACGGCATGCGTATCGCACCGGCACGCGATTTTGCCGAAGGCTTCCTGATGATGGAAACCGACAGGGCAGCTGCATTCTTCCTGGACGACATTACACTTGCTGGTCTGGTGGCCAACGCCAAAACGCCGGATGCATACGTTATTTCCAAGGCCCCCCTGTCGGTTGAGCCGTACGCCCTGATGATGAGAAAGGGGGATTCCTCATTCAAGGCACTGGTGGACGGTGTGCTCAAATCCACATTTGCAAGCGGTGCCATCAACGGCATTTATACCAAATGGTTCGAGTCTGCGATTCCACCCAAATCCATCAACCTGCGGGTTCCCATGAGTCCTGCACTGCGACGCGCCATTGCCAATCCTACCGACAGCACCGACGCTGCCTCATATCAATAAGGAGTGCTGCAAATGGAATGGAATGCATTTCCCAGAATCGGCTTCACTGAACACGCAACGCCCCTGCAGCCGCTCTCGCGACTGTCTGCTCATCTGGGCGGACCGAAGATATTCATAAAGCGAGACGACCTCACTGGCTTGGCCGGCGGCGGCAACAAGGCGCGCAAACTGGAGTATCTGGCAGCCGACGCGCTCGCCAAGGGCGCCGATACATTGATCGCAACAGGCGCGACCCAATCCAATCATGCCCGGCAAACTGCAGCGGCAGCAGCCCAACTGGGCCTGGGTTGCGTATTGCTGCTGGAACGCCGCCTGAAAGGGCAACCCGCCGAATATTACCGGGCAGGCAATGCGCTCTTGAACCGAGTACTCGGCGCGACGCTCTGCGAGGAGCTGCCTGCAGGCGCAAACATTGCGGCAGCGGTTGCCGCGCTGGAAACGCAATTGATCCAGCAAGGGCGCAAACCCTACATCATCGCCGGTGGAGGTTCAAGTCCATTGGGCGCAATGGGGTATGTTGGTTGTGCACATGAGATCACCGCCCAGGCATCCGATCTGGGAATTAAGATCGACTACATTGTGCACGCGGCCGGAAGTGGCGGAACGCAAGCGGGCCTGGTTGCCGCGCTGTGCCGTGACAACCATACTCGGGTGCGAGGCTATAGCGTGCGATTCGACTCGAATCGCATGTCAGAAATCGCTCATGCCATCGCCAACCAGACTGCAAGCCTGATGGATGCGCCCTCCGTGCCCGCTGACCGGATAGAGGTCGATGACTCTCATATCGGCGACGGATATGGTATCGCAACCCCGGAAGCCCTGGATGCCATCAAGCTCCTGGGACGGCAAGAAGGCATTCTGCTGGACCCTGTGTATACCGGCAAGGCCATGGCAGGCTTGATCGCCGATATTCATTCGGGCAGGTTTTCTGCGGACCAGAACATTGTTTTCCTGCACACCGGTGGCGCAGCAGTACTGTCTGCTTACGCCTCCTTGCTCTAGCTTGTTTTCCATTCTAAAAGGAAGAATCATGAACCAAATAATTTGCGCATTAATTGCCTCCTTGGGTGTAATATCAAGCTTGCAATACAGCCACGCCACCGAGCCTGCCTGGCCAACAAAGGCGGTTACCATTGTGCTGCCGTCGACACCTGGCGCGGCATCTGACGTATTGACGCGTGCCGTCGCCGCCGAATTGGCCAAAATCACCGGCCAATCTTTCATCATCGAGAATCGGCCGGGTGCCGCAGGCGCGATCGCGCTATCGCATTTGAAACGCTCAGCCCCTGATGGCTACACGCTGAGTTATGGAAATATAAATAACCTGGCTATCAATCCGGCGCTGTTCAAGAAACTCGCATACGACGCAAATCGAGACTTTGTCCCGGCCGGCCCGATGTATACAGTACCCAATCTATTAGTGGTACGAAAAGATTCCCCCTACAAATCGATCGCCGATCTGATTGCCGCTGCAAAAAAATCCCCGGGCCAGATGACATGGGCAGCCTCCAACCTCGGAAGCAGCGGCCATATGGGTGGTGAGCTGTTCAAAGATCTCAGCGGCGTTGATACCCAATTCATTCCGTATAACGGCGATCCTCAATCACTGACAGACCTGGTGGGCGGCCGGCTTGACTATACGTTCACCAATGCCACGGTCGCATACCCGATGATTAAAAGCGGCAAGCTGCGTGCACTGGCAATTACAACCCGCGAGCGCGTGGAGATGGATCCCTCAATACCGACCCTGGCGGAAAGCGGCCTCAAAGATTATGAAAACGGCGCCTGGGGTGGACTGATCGCCCCAGCTGGTACGCCCAAGGACATTATCATGAAAATAAGTGAAACGCTTAACACCGCGATGCGCTCACCCACGGTACAGGCAACGCTCAAGCAATCCTTTGCCACGCCCACCCCGGGAACCCAGCAAGAGTACAGCACGTTGATCGCCCAGGAACAGCACAAATGGGCGCAGCTTATCGAAAGCGCCAAAATCGAAAAACAATAATGCGGGCCGCGTACGATATCGCCCTTATCTAACCCCAAGGCATCCCTATCACTTATGCACGACTTTATTCTCTCTCACGGTTCAATTATTGATGGCAGCGGCAAGCCGCGCGCGACCGGCGATGTTGCCTTAAAAGACGGTCGCATATCCGCAATCGGCGATTTAACAGACGAATCGGCCGCAAGTCGAATCGACTGTAATGGGCGGGTCATTTCGCCCGGATTCATCGACTGCCACTGCCACTCGGAACTGTCCCTGATTGCCAACCCCGGCGCTGAAAGCAAGGTTCGTCAGGGCGTAACCACAGAGGTGCTAGGAAACTGCGGATGGTCCACTTTTCCATTGGCTGGTGCGAACGCGGCGGCGTTCCGTGAACAAGCTTCGCCCATCTTCGGCCACCCCACCATTGAGTGGAACTGGGAAGACCTCAACGGTTACTTCGAGCGCGTATTCAAGCAAGGCGCCGCCGTCAACGTCGCCACCCTGACAGGACACGGTGCACTGCGTGCTGCGGTTATGGGACTGGAGGCGCGAGCACCAACCCCGGCGGAACTCGAATCAATGAAGACCCTGCTCCATCAGACAATGCAGCAGGGCTCGCTGGGTTTGTCTTCAGGCCTTTGTTATGTACCCGGCGTCTACGCCGATGCCGACGAGCTGGTTGCACTGGCAGGCATCGCCAATGATTACGGCGGACTATATGCCACTCATATGCGGGACCAGGTAGATGGGCTGCTCCAATCCGTTGACGAGTCTCTGGATGTTGCCCTGCGCGCGCATATCCCGTTGCTGATCTCTCATCACAAGACCAGCGGTGCGAGAAACTTCGGTAAGACACGCCTGTCGCTTGCCAAGCTGGACGATGCCCGTCGACACGGCCTAACCACATATTCCGATATGTATCCCTATCTGGCCGGCAGCACAACGCTGTCCATGTTGTTTCCGCCCTGGGTGCTGGATGGCGGACGCGAGGCGATGATGAAACGATTGGCCTCGAATGAATGCCGCGCGCGCATCAGGCACGACTGGACCCACGGCATTCCCGGTTGGGAAAACCGTATCGCAGCCCTGGGCTGGCACAGCATTTCCATCTCCTATCTCAAGCACGCCGAACGCCAGGCCTACGTCGGCCTGACCGTGGTGGAAGCCGCTAAACAGGCAGGTCAGGAGGTGTGCGAATTTGTTTTCGATCTGATGTTGGCAGAACAAGGCGAAGTGGGCCAGATCATGCAAAACTCATGTGAAGAGGACCTTCGCAATGTGCTCACCCATGCACACAGCATGATTGGCAGTGACGGTCTGGATGTGGGCGATCACCCTCACCCGCGTCAATATGGAACATTCCCGAAAGTGCTCGGTGAGCTCGTTCGAGACAAAGGCTGGATGACGCTTGAAGAAAGTATATTCAAAATGACCGGCTACACGGCGCGTACATTCAAGCTGGGCGATATGGGGTTACTCAAACAAGGCTATCGGGCCAACATCACCGTGTTTGACCCGGCCAACGTGCAAGCGAATGCCACTTATGAAAATCCGCGACAGTTTGCCAGTGGCATTGAATGGGTATTTGTGAACGGGCGCCCCACTTTGGCAGACGGGGCTGCGACCGGCGATCTTGCGGGTACTGCAGTTCGCAGATGCTAAGCCCGAATTGATGTTGAGTCGAGCTGCTTTGTGAAGTAGAACACGGTACCGGGTCGGTCAATCACCGCCCGGTTCGCGAACGTCCTTATGACATTTGTATTTGTCGGGCTATTTTCGTGCTTTGGGAAACAACAAGATCGTCGACATGATTGCGAAATGCGCACCACTCAGCATTTTCTTCCAGTTTCTGATTAAGCGCTTCTATTGCGGCATAATTGTCGTGAGCTGTGATTTGGATAAATTTATTCAGGCTCCCGACTTCAGAAGTATAAATACCAGCAATACCGACCCGATTTTGCTCGAGCACCGGCAGGCCCCTCTTCTCATACGCAGAAAGCAGCTCCGACATGCGCCCCCTCTTGACCGCCGACACCTTGATTTGCATGACTGTCAAATCTTCGCGTCGCGTATCATCATGATTTATTTTTAAGGGCACCTGCTTAAGAACGGTGTTTTCCTGCCGCACTATCAAGCCATCGGACTCGCTCAGGTAGGTACCCCATTCAGAATCTGCATCTCTGGAAGCCCTTCTGTGTTCCATGTCCGCCAGAGAGTCAAAGCCCCATAAATGCATCACTTCTTCCTGCTGTCCGATTTCGGTCTTGTAAAAGGCCAGCGGCAGGCCAAGATGACGGGCTTGTACCGGCAGCATGTGAAGTTTCGCCAGACGAAGAAATTCGTCTACACCGCCAGAACGCATGGTGTACACGCGAAAATCCACTATCTTTTTTTCTATCATTCCAATTGAGTCCCGCAAAAGCACACAGCAAAAAAAGGCGTAAACGCATTGCTATTACGCCTGATCCATTGATCTGCCAAAGCATTACAAAACACCAAAAAATATCTGGCAGCGCAGGGGGTTATTTTACCATGATCACTTTTCGGTGACCTAATCGAACCATAACAAAATTCGTAGGTCCTATCCGTTAGAAGCCGTGTTGTCTTTGATTATCGCCGTCGGACCGTTTGTTTTGCACGACGCAATCCCGTTGTCCCGGGCAGCTACGCTGGAATACATTTCGCTATGCCCAATTACCTGGCCGTTGGTACTTGATAATGTAAAAAAAGGCGAGCCATCCTTGGCGACTTTTCGCTGGTACCTTTCGTCTATCGGAGAATTCTTGCGGACCGATTCGATGCCATCAGACGCACCCGCCTTTGCTGCATATCGCTCGCTGGTCAGAATAGTTTGTCCGTTTCCTGCCTTCAGATTGAACATGTACTGCTCGCCACTGCGCTTCAAGTCATAGCTTCCACTCATAAAAATCTCCGATATTCGAATTATTTAGGAATACAACTGTGATGTCATGCGATGCTAAGCCAGGCGCGTTGTTATACGCCAGTGGTCATAATACTACTGCAATTTTTATTTTTTGAAAACACAAGCGTGATAAAACTATATAAACGATAAAGTGCGCGTCTTTGTGAGATGTAGCTGGCCGATGCAAATTACCGCCAACCATCAATATTTCATTCGCCATGCATTGTCGGCCTGTCACTAACGTCGAAATTGCGCCGGCCCTTTTCCTGTCCACCGTTTCAACGCCTTTCTGAAAGCGGCGGCATCGCTAAAACCCAGGGACATGGCAATATCCAAAATACTCAACTTCGTGGAGCTTAAATATTCACGTGCGAGTGCCGAACGTACGTCATCTACAATCGCCTGAAACGTAGTTCCTTCCTCTTTAAGATGGCGTCGCAAAGTTCGACTGGTCATATGCAGAACCCTCGCCACCTCTTCCATTCCCATGGACGCCCCAGGTTGTTCCATCAATATTCGATATACCGAACCCGAGGTGCCAACTCCGATCTTCGCCTGGCCGATAAGCCGATCACATGTTTCCTGCATCAGTGCCGAGGTCAGCTCATGGGCCATCATCGGCTTTTGGTCAAGCACGGCACGCGCATAAACCAATTCACATCTAGGCTGCTCGAAGAAACATGGGCAGTTCAAGTACTGCTCGTAAATTTCCGCAGACCGGGGTGCAGCATAAGTGAAGCTTGCGCTGACCGGAGGGCAGTTTGTTCCCGCCACATCCTGAAGATGCGTGACGTGCACGCTGAACTGCTGTTCAATCAGAAACTGTCGAAGGTCCTGCGAGGGATTAAGGACAAATACATCGGGAAACGTCCATATAGCCAGCTCGTCCTGCTCGCTCCACGCGATGTCCATAGGAGGTGTCGCCAGACGCCGATACTTGATAGCCAGCCTGAAATAGTCGCGAATAGACAGGCAGGACAACAGTGCGTATCCATACATGCCATAGGATGAAACACGGAGCTTAGAGCCCAGCTTGAAAGATGTGGCCGGGTCATCCGACAGGCTCAAGGCATTCATGCAAACGGTCATGAATTGGCGTATTGACGTCAGCGCATATGGATCATTGAGATCATCAACGCTTACCCCACTGCCTGCCAGGCTTTGGGAGGGGGAAATGTTCTGTTCCGCCAATAGCTCAACGAGCGCACGAATCTTGTATGGTGCGTAGATCCGCTCATCGGGTAGCGGAAGTCCAGAATACATGTCGACCTCCCTTTCATTATTATGTCCTGCAAGGACTTGTCTGCGTCCGATTATAACCTTACGCAAATTCGAGGTCTGACATAGACTTGCAAAAAACATCAATAAAACGAGTGACATCAACTCTCGGACTACGACCAACTGGAGGGTACAGCAATGTGGATAGCATTAGGTTTCTGGGGAGCAAGTATTGCATTTTGTATTGCAATCTCGGCTTATCTTTGCAGCAAGATTGAGGCTTCGGGCGTGCGCCGATGGGGCGCCACGGGCAAGCTTTTTCGGTATGAGGAGAAAGCACGATGAGTCTGTCATATTTCATTGTATTCGGCGCCTACTTGGTGTTTTTGACGTGGACTTGCGTCAAAAGTATGAAGCAGGTTGAGTCTCTGTCCGATTTCACGACTGGCGGGCATCGCATGGGATTGCTGCTGGGTGTCGGAACCTCTGTTGCGACATGGGTCAGTGTGGCGTCAGTCATGGGTGTACCCGGGCAACTTTACCGTACCGGCGTCGCCGCCATCATCGGCTGGGTGGCAGGCTGGTTCCTGGCAACGGCGGTCATGCCGATTCTGGCGTTTAAAGTACGTCGCCCCGAATTGCCCGCACGAACATTTCCTGAGTTTATCCGCATGCGTTTCGAGCCGTTCCAGCGCATCAGCGGCCTGCAATTGATTGTCGCCATACTGATGCTAGTCGGTTATTTCATCTTTTGCCATTTACAGGTAGTGGGCTTCGGCATCGTCTTCAACACCATCACGGGCATTCCCTATGAGTATGCCATCTTCGGCTTCCTGATCCTGCTGGCACTGACCTCGCTTGGCGGCTTCTGGTCCGTGGCGGCCACGGACACGCTCAATGCGGTACTGATCCTGGTAGGGCTCGTCTTTGGCACCGGCGCCATTCTATATGCGACTGGCGGTATCGGCCCGATCCTGGAAGCCGTCGCGACCACAACCGCACCGGTCAACGTTGGCGGCGAACCGCTAGAGCCGGGTATCCTGCTGTCGCCTGCCGGCACCTTCGGCTGGTCTGTCCTCCTGGGTATATTTATGTCAAATGCTATTGGTGCCTCAGTGGCACCACATTGGATAAACCGCTTTATGGCTCCCAAAAATAGCAAAGCGGCAGTCCTTCAGATGATGTGGACTGTGATTGCCCTGATCCCGATCTTTCTGTGCCTGATCGTCATCGGTCTGGGCGCCAAGGCGTTGCTGCCAAGTCTGCCTGTGGATAAAACCACTGATTACATCATGCCGCTGATCGTACAAAACTATGCCCCACCCTTCGTAGGCGCCTTGACGTTGATCGCGCTGCTGGCAGCGGCCGTCTCAACGGCCAATTCAATGTTGTTGAACTGCGGCACTTCTCTTTACTACGACCTGTACCGCTCACTCTACCCTGAGCGCCAGTTCGACGACATCCGCGCAACGCGTCATTTGCGCTTTGCCGTGCTTGGTCTTGGCCTGCTGTCCGTGCTCAGCGCAATCAAGCCACCATTACTTTTGGCCATGGGCTTTACCTATGTCTACGGTGCTTTCGGCGCTGCCTTTATGTGGCCGGTCTGGTTGGGTCTATTCTGGCGGCGCATGAATCGTGCTGGCGCCTATGCAGGCATTATCGTGGGAATCATCGGCTTTATCGCCGCCAAGGCGATGGGTGCAGACAATCCCTTCGTCATCGGCGCCGGGCTATCGCTGATCGCAACGCTGGCTGGGGTGTTTCTTAGTAAAGCACCGCCCAGGGAAGCGTATGAGGCCTATTTTGAGCCGGATGTCAGCCCCAAGACCCGCGCCGTGGCACTGCGCATCCGTCGTGAAAGCGATCAGGCGCATGATATAGCGAAGACCCCGACACCGGAGGCAAAGGTCAAGGCATGAGAGCAGCAATTATTGGCGCAGGGTCACTGGGTACAATCATCGGTGCATTGATCAACAAGGGGAGTCGGCCGGTTGATCTGGTCGACACAAATCGAGCCCATGTTGATGCACTGAACGAAACTGGCGCTCGCGTCACTGGCGAAATGGACTTGATCGTGCCGGTTCAGGCCCTGACGCCGGAGCAGATGAGCGACACGTATGACCTGGTCTTTCTGCTGAACAAGCAGACTGCCAATCAGGTTGTACTGTCGCATTTACTGAATCACCTGCATGAAGACAGTATCGTCTGCACCTTGCAAAATGGTATCCCCGAACCATCTGTCGCCGCTATCGTAGGGCAGAGCCGCACCATTGGCGGCGCCGTAGGATTTGGCGCCACCTGGATCGGACCGGGCGTCTCGCAACTGACCACGACGGCCGATGCCGTACGCCGGTTCGCCTTCGAAATAGGCGAAATGGATGGTGCCATACGGCCCCGCTTGCATATCGTGCGGGACTATCTCTCATGTGTCGGCCAGACGGAACTACTTGAGGATTTGATGGGGATCCGCTGGTCCAAGGTACTCATGAATGCCACCTTCAGCGGAATGTCCGCTGCGCTTGGATGCACATTTGGAGATGTACTGGACGATCCGCGCGCCTTGCTTTGCGTAGCATTTCTAGCCGACGAAACGGTAAGTGCTGCGCATGCGGCAGGTCATCGTATGGCTCCGATGCAAGGCGAAGATTTTGAACGTTTCGCCTTGCCCTCGCCCGCCGATGCATTAGCAGTCATGCCGTTGATCAGAACAATCTGGAGCCAGCACCGACAATTGCGCGCCTCCATGTTGCAAGACCTGGAAAAAGGCCGCAATACAGAAATCGACTATATCAATGGCATCGTTTCCAGCACAGGACGCAAGCACGGCGTGCCCACACCATTCAATGACCGTGTCGTTGAACTGGTGACCGACGCACAAGCCACGCGCACTTTACCGCGTTTTTCCAACATAGCCCGCTTTGACGATTTGTTGAACCCATATCGGGTATTGCTTGATTAAATTCTCTTGAGGAAACAATGGCAAGACAACGCACTATCATTACCTGCGCCGTTACGGGCGCAATTCATACGCCGACGATGTCGGAAGCGCTGCCCTACAGACCGCAGGATATTGCCGCACAGGCCGTGGCAGCGGCAGAGGCCGGCGCATCGATTCTTCACCTGCATGCGCGTCGCCCTCATGACGGCGGCGTCACCATTGACCCTGACGCCTTTGCCGCATTCCTGCCTACCATTGCACAGGGGACGGATGCCGTCATCAACATCTCGACCGGCGGGAGCCTGACCAATACGATCGAAGAGCGAATTACTCCTGCCCTGCGCTTTTCACCGGAAATGTGCTCCATGAATATGGGTTCAATGAATTTCAGCTTTCACCCCCTGGCCAAACGTTACGATACGTGGAAATTCGACTGGGAACGTGACTACGTTGCCGGCTCGGACCACAATATCTTCCGTAATACGTTCGCAGACATCGAAAACGCAGCGACTCAGCTTGCCCGACATAATATCAAGTTCGAACACGAATGCTACGATGTGGGTCATCTGTACAATCTACGCTTCTGCATGGACATCGGCCTATTCAAAGCGCCGGTTTTCATTCAGTTTATTTTCGGTATTCTGGGTGGCATCGGCCCCGAAGTCGACAACCTGGTTTTCATGAAACGCACGGCGGACCGCCTATTTGGCGACGATTACCGCTGGTCGGTGCTGGGTGCCGGCGGCGCGCAAATGCCGCTTGCGACCGCTGCCAGCCAAATGGGCGGCAACGTGCGGGTCGGGTTGGAGGACTCGCTATCGATTTCTCGCGGCAAACTGGCAGAGTCTAACGCCCAGCAAGTGGCCAAGATCCGCCGTATTATTGAAGAGCTGGGCTGCGAGGTCGCTGGCCCGGAAGAGGCGCGTGATATCTTGGGGCTAAAAGGCGCAGACAAAGTCTTATTCTAAGTACCGCAAGGGGTGTTGGGAAGGTGAATAGCCGGAACCGTCGACGGGCCATTGTCGCTGTGCGGCCATGAGGCACGTTCCAGGTATTTGCATCTTTCACATTGAAGGCATAGGCATTTGATACAACTCGCAGGATTCAAATAATATGCTCCATGTTCGCCTTCCACTGCCGCGGTGATTGCCCCGACTGCGCCTTGAACGCACGAGACAGTGCCGCTTCGCTGCCGTAGCCGACCTCGGCAGCAATCATTTTCAAGGGGCGCCCGCGCCGCAGGGCCTTTTGCGCTAACCGTACGCGCCAGCCCTGCAGATACTGGCCCGGCGTGATGCCCACCGTCTCGCGAAACGTCGCGGCAAATACGCTGCGGGACATGCCCGCGACCGTCGCCAATTCGTCCAGTGTCCACTCTTGCGCCGGCGCCTCGTGCATCGCCACCAGCGCATTGCGCAGGCGGGCGTGCGACAAACCGGACAACAGACCGCCATGCACCTGGCCGCTTTCCATCAACTGGCGCAAGACCTGGATCATTACCACTTCAAACAGCCGCTCGACCAGCGCGACGCGGCCGCAACGCTGCTCGAACGCTTCCTCGAACAACAACGCCAGTATCGGTTCGGCGCCATCGATATCTGCCAGCGGCAGGCAGATAAGGTCGGGCAGCGCCGAGGCGATCGGGTTGCCTGCGCCACCCTCGAATGCCAAGTGCGCGCAGACCATGTCCGCGCCCAGTTCAGGGTCGGTCACAAAATGATGCGTCAGCGGCCTTGGGAACAGCAGCAGGCTGGGGCGCTCTACCTGCAGCACCTGGCTGCCGTACTGCACCTGGACCGCACCGCTGCGTACCAAGTGCAGTTGCCCGTTGCCGCCATCGCTTTGCACCGTGTTAATACCGCAGAGCGCGCCGGCATTGAACACCTGTGCGTTCACGGGGAAATGCGTCATCAGTGCAGCAAGCCTGTCAGCCATTCTCATACTCCAAGTCAAGTTTTCAGGATTTTACATCACCAACAGTCCTGCTAGTGCGGGCAGAATACGTCTTACGGGATAACACTTCCCCAACCAAGCAACTCACTTACCAGGAACCATCATTATGTCTATCGAAAAAATTCTGTACACCGCCACTGCAACCGCCACAGGAGGCCGGGAAGGCCGCGCCACTTCCTCCGATAACGTACTTGACGTGCAATTGTCCACCCCCCGCGAACTGGGTGGCGCAGGCGGCCCCGGCACCAATCCGGAACAATTGTTTGCCGCTGGTTATTCGGCCTGCTTTCTGGGGGCGCTCAAGTTCGTCGCCGCCAAACAGAAGGTTGCCCTGCCCGCAGACACAACCGTGACTGGCCAGGTCGGCATCGGCCAGATCCCCACCGGCTTCGGCATCCAGGCAGAACTGACCATTGCCGCACCCGGGATCGACCGAGACACGCTGCAGGCGCTGGTCGACCAGGCCCACGTGGTTTGCCCGTATTCCAATGCGACACGCGGCAACATCGACGTGACGCTGGTGCTCAATAACTGATACCACGCTTTGCATTTCGCCCCTTTTTATTTCATTCGTCCATTTTCTTTTGTCTGACTTTTATTTCATTTGACTCAATTCAGGAGTATGACCATGAACAAGATTTCCCGTGCAATTGCTACCGGCCTGCTGGCCGCCTCCGTGCAAGCTGGCGTCGCCGCCCATGCAGCACAGCCCGCCACTACCGCGCAGGCTACCACTCATGCCACGGTGGACGGCAACTACATCACCACGACCGACGGCGTGCGCCTGTACTACAAGGACTGGGGGCCGAAGGACGGCCCGGTTGTCACCTTAAGCCACGGCTGGCCGCTTAGTTCAGACAGCTGGGAATCGCAGATGATTTTCCTGGCCGACCATGGATACCGGGTGATCGCCCATGATCGTCGCGGCCATGGCCGCTCCAGCCAGCCTTGGGATGGCAATGACATGGACCACTACGCTGACGATCTGGCCGCCGTGATTGACGCCCTTGATCTGAAAGACGTGACCGTAGTGGGCTTTTCCACGGGCGGCGGCGAAGTGGCGCGCTATATCGGTCGCCATGGCACCAGCCGCATCAAGAAGGCCGTACTGGTGAGCGCGGTGCCTCCGTTGATGCTGCAAACGGCCGATAATCCGAAAGGTGTGCCGCTGGAGGTTTTCGATGGCTTGCGCAAGGCCTCGCTGGAGAACCGCTCGCAGTTGTATCTTGATCTTGCATCCGGCCCGTTTTACGGTTTTAACCGTAAAGGCGCCAAGGTCTCGCAAGGCTTGATCAACAGTTGGTGGGCGCAGGGTATGCAGGCTGGTCACAAAAACACCTACGACTCGATCGCGGCTTTCTCGGCCACGGATTTTCGTGAGGATCTGAAAAAATTCGATGTGCCTACATTGGTGATTCACGGTGCCGACGACCAGATCGTGCCGATAGACATCGCCGGCAAGGCATCGGCTGCGCAGATCAAAGGAGCCAAGCTCATCGTCTACCCCGGCGCGCCGCACGGCCTGACCGATACGCATAAAGAACGCTTTAACCAGGATCTGCTGACGTTCCTGCAGAACTAAGTAGCTCGCAACAAAAACGCCGGCCGGGGAACTGCCCCACAGCCGGCGTTTTTTGTTGTCTGCCTGCGTTATGACAACAGACGCGTTTATACAACACGCGCTTATTTAAATATCAGATATTAAATCTTAGATCCCGACACCACCGGAAACACTAATCGCCTCGCCGGTAATGTAGCCGGCAGACGGTCCGGCCAGAAAGCAGACTGTCCCGGCCACCTCTTCCAGGGTCGCAATGCGCCGGATCGGATGCAGGCCCAGAATGGCTTCGCGCATTGGCAGCTCACCGGCCACTTCAGCGGCCATGTCAGTTGGCATGATGCCAGGCTGGACAACATTCACGGTGATGTTACGCGGTCCCAGATCACGAGCAATGCCTTTCGCATAACCGACAAGCGCTGCTTTGGTTCCGGCGTAATCCGCCACACTGGCAAAGGGTACGCTGGTGCCAGGTTGCGGGCGCCAATCCACGTTGCTGAGTTTAATAAGTCCTGGATATTCATGATGCGCTTTGGACTACAACCGCAAATCAACGCCATCGTCCATCAAATCGACAACGCGCCGGTATTCGCCGGGGGTAATACCCAAATGTTGACGAAAAAAACGGGTGAAATGGCCCGGCGCGGAAAAGCCGACATTGTAGGAAATGTCGCCTATAAGCGTGTCCGGCTTGCAAAGATCGGCAATCGCCGATTCTACCCGTAGCGCATTGGCATATACGGCAGGCGTCAGGTTGGTGCTGCGGCGGAACAGTTCGAAAAAATGAGCACGAGACAACCCGCTTTCTGCCGCCAGTTCTGTGAAGTTCTCGCCATAGTTCAGGTTTTCGCGCATCCTGGCGACCGCGCGTCGAATACGTGGATCCATTGTAGTGGTACGTAAGCTGGAGAACAAATGGGAGGAGTCCCGCAGCGACGAATGACGCTCTGCCGTGGTCATGAACAAATCGAAAATCTTGCCCTCGAGAATGTCCGGAGCGATATCCTGTGAGACCAGCATTTGCTCGGCCAACGCGTTTACCAGCAGGCGCGCGCCGGGCGGCAGCGCGGCACAGGGCTTGGGGAAAAACTGCGGATGGCCGCTGACAGTGAGCGAGCGCAGCACCTTGCTGAGCCAGGTGGTTTCAAGGTACAGCGCCAACAGAATGCATCTGCCTTCTCCGCTGGGCGTATGTTCGTAGGCATGAGGCTCCCAGGCATTGATGAGCACGACGCTGTCTTTTGTCAGCGGCTGGCTTCGGCCCTTGACCAGAAACGAACTGTCCACCCCGCTAACCTTGATCAGGGCGTGGCAGTGATGGTGGGCATGAATGACCAGCGGCTTGCTCATATCGAGCAAAGATACGCGGCCAAAGGCGCCTTGGAATATTTTAATCGCCGTTGACATGGTACCCAAATGTGAACACCCGCCCGCGCGGGAGGCGACAGGCCGAGCGAGCCTGTCGCGCAATATTTGTTAATTATATCAACAATTTGGCGAATATCCGGCTAGGCTGCACCACGCTCGCCGGACACCTTCGGCAGTCTTTCGGCACGCGGTTCTGTCTCATTTCGCTTTTCCACTGAGAGCTTATCTGACAGCAGCGAGGCGATCACACCAAACACAAGGGCCCAGAATGGCGCGCTAATGCCCAGCAGGTTGAGCGAACTCATGCCAACGACAAATGCGACGAAAGCACCCACCTGATTGCCCAGCCTTGGGCCGAACGCGCCCTGCAGCGAGCTGAGCAGCACACCAATCATTGCCAGCCCGGCGACCACACCAATAAGGGGTTTAGGCAAAGCCATGACGAACGGAACGGCAAGGCCTGCCACCAACCCAAAAGCCCCGAATAGAATGCCATTGACAACTGTGGCGCCATAGCGTTTGTCCTTATCCTCTCCCGCTTGTTCTGATGAACAAATCGCCGTCATTGGCCCGGCGATATTCGCATTGTGGCCACCCATCATGCCGGCGACAATGCCGCCAATCCCGCTGATGACAGTCATGGCATTGATAGGCGGTTTATAGCCCTCGGCCATGAGCACACCGATGGCCTGAGCGTTCTCGGCGCCAATCACCAAAGCCGCCAGAGGCACAGCAATTCCAAAGAATGCCCCCAGGGTGAAGACCGGTGCTGTGAACTGCGGCATGACAAATGCAAGATCCGTTGCCCCTGTCTGCAGTCCCCCGGTGGCCAGGGTAACAATCAGCCCGACAACCAGTGCGGCCAGCACGGGTGGGACACGACGCGTCAGCCGGCCGGTCAGAAAGAAGGCAAGTGCAGCCAGCCCGGCGATCAATGGCGCAGCGCTCACCGCCTCCACGGCACCGATACCGAAGCGTATCATTGCGCCAGCAATCATCGCCATCACAATTGGCATGGGTACCCAGCGCATAATGCGCCCAATTACACCCGTAACGCCAAGGATCAGCACCAGCACCCCGGCCATGATAAAGGCGCCAATTGCTTCCTGATATGAGAATGTCGCGAAGGCGGCGGCCATGATGGCAGCGCCAGGAATGGAGTATGCCCCGGTAATCGGCATACGGTAGCGCATTCCCATAAAAATACTGATGATCCCGCCCAGCAAATAAATTGCCAGCAACCACGCGACGGTCTGCCCGTTGCTTAACTGCCCCGCCTGGGCGGCGCCAATCACGATCAATGCCGGGCCGGAGCAACCAAAAATGGCGGCAACCAGGCCCGCACTCACCGAATTGAGATTCAGGGCGGCAGGCAAGCCCCTTAATCCCGCCACCCATCCGGGCGCTGCCGGGTCCTTGTGGGTAACTTGCTGCTCCACCGCTGATTGTCCTGTATGCATACTTGTCTCCTGTAAGGCGCCGACAATAATCGAGCCTTTTGTTGTAACGGACATGCCGGCGCCTTGCCGGCGGGTACGCCCGATATTTTATTTACCCGTAAAATTGGCCTTGCGCTTGGCGTGAAATGCCTCCACTCCTTCGCGGAAATCCTCTGAACTGCGCAAACGGCTATAGCAATGCCCCTCCAGTTCAATCGCGGCGGTCAACGAAGCATCCTCGCTGTCATTCAGTAATTTTTTGGCAGTGCGTTGGGCCAGCGGTGAAAACTTCAACAGTTCAGCCACAAGCTTGTCGGTCGCCGCTTCAAGCTGGTCATCTTCTACGCACTCCAGTGCCAGCCCCCAGTCGTAGGCCTGTTGGCCAGGGATGCGGCGCGATCGCATGACGATGTCCTTGGTACGGCCGATACCGACCATTTTCTGCAATCTGGCCGAACCGCCAGAACCGGGAATTTGCCCCAATTTCTGCTCAGGCAGTGCGTATTCCGTTGTCGTGGTCACGATACGAAAATCGCAGGCCAGCGAAATTTCAAAACCCACGCCGAAGCAGTAGCCACGGTTGGCGGCAATAACCGGCTTGGAGCAGCGTTCAGGCGAAGCAATGTTCCAGGCCAGTTTGGACACATGTTCGGGCGAGGCCTCCAGAAAACCGCGAATATCACCGCCGCTGGAGAAATGTTCACCCTCGGAACGTAAAACGATGACGCGTACGTCGTCATTGGCGTCCAGCGCTTCGAAAACCAGACGAAGTTGCTCGCGCTGAGGCATGGCAATGATATTAAATGGCGGCCGCGCCAGGACAATGTCTGCACGCTGCCCGGCCGGATCGATATCGACCCGGAATCCATCCAGGTTTTCCAGCAGGTCATGCGCAGGGTGTTTGATTTGACTCATTCGGTATTCCTTATTTAAAGTTCAATTAGCAAGATCTATAGCGGGTGCGCAATCGGCGTCGGTTTCATACTCACCGGACACCAGCTTGCGACGCAGAATTTTCCCGACAGGTGATTTCGGTAATGCCGCCACAAAAACATATTCACGCGGTCGCTTGAAGTTGGCCAGGTCGGTGGATCGGCAGTACCGGTCAAGTTCCTGGGCATCCACGCGTCCTTGGCGTTTGACGAATGCCACCACCCGGTGCCCCCAACGTTCATCCTTGACGCCGGCCACGGCCACTTCATCAACAGCAGGGTGCAGGGAAATCACAGATTCGATATCCACTGGAGAGATGTTTTCTCCGCCACTGATAATCATGTCGTCCACACGTCCGCTAACAAACAATTCGCCGTCGGCATCGTAGTAGCCAATATCACCAGTGAAATACCAGCGACCGATCAGCGATTTCTCGTTGGCGTCCGGCCGATTCCAGTAACCCTCGAAGGCCTCGTCGCCATCCAGGTGGGCAATAATCTGGCCCTCCTGCATGGGCCGCACCCGATCATCCGGGTTGACGCTGCCAAGCTCGACCACGCGCAGGCGGCAATTGATGGCAGCGCGCCCGCAAGACCCGGCCTTATGCCGCGCATTCTGGGTGATCGCCATGGTGTAGACCTCGGAACTGCCATAGTGATTGACAAACAGGTCTGGAGAAAACGCCTTGTCGATCCGGCGCAATAGCGCTTCGGACATCGGTGCACCGGCAAATCCCAGCTTGCGCACCCGGCTGACGTCAGTGGCGGCAAATTTGGGATGAGACAGCATATCGTGATAAAGCGTGGGCACAAGGTACAGGTTGGTCACACCCTCGGCTTCTATAAGCGATAAAGCCTGCTCGACATCGAATTTGGGCATGCACACAAAACAACCGTCGATGAGGGCCATGGAAAGTAAAGAGCGCACCCCCATTGTGTGGTAAAGCGGCATGACCCCCAGGGTACGTTCCCCGCTGGCATAGAGGTTCTGTGCGACGTGAGCCAGGGCCGCAGCGCGCTCCTGCCGATGCCTGCGCGGCACACCCTTGGGTTTGCCTGTGGTGCCCGAGGTGTATAGCATGAGAGAGAAGTCTTGCGCACTGGCGCGCGAAACGCCATCGATCGGTGTGGCCGCCAGCAGGTCTTCGAACCGATGGCTGCCGGGCACGCCCTCGCCCGTCGCAATCGCGCCGATGCCCGAGACCCGCTCGGACGCTCGCACCGCGTCGATGCAGGAATCATCGTAGATAATGAGTTTGGCGGTTGAATCGGCAATACAGTAATCGATCTCGTCGGCCTTGGATCGCCAGTTAAGAGGAGTAACGATCACGCCAAGCAGTTGGCAGGCCCAATGCACCGTCGCCATCTCCCAGCGATTCTGCATCACGACCAGCAGGTGATCGCCGTGTCCAAGTCCCTGTTTTTCAAGGCCACCGGCGACAGTTTTGATAATATCGAACCATTGCGCATAGGTCAGGCGCTTTCCCTCGGCCACCAGGGCCGGCGCGTTCGGGTTACGTTCAACACTTTGAATAAAAGTGCTTCCCAGATCAAGCATGTGAAGTCTCCGCTTTTTCAGTTTTCAATTGGTGAGCGACCTCGAGGATGGCCTCTACGATCGGTGTGTAGCCGGTGCACCGGCACAGGTGGCCGGACAGCATGTCGCGAACTTGCGCTTCGGTCGGATTGGCAAACCGCTGAAGAAAATCCACACAGGACATAAGAATGCCGGCAGTGCAAAAGCCGCATTGCAATGCGTGGTGTTTCTTGAATGCCTGTTGCAGGACACCGAGCGTGCCATCTTGGTTGCCCAGGCCCTCGACAGTGCGCAGGTCGCATCCATCCACCTGGCGAGCCAGGCACAGGCAGGATCGCGTGGCGACCCCATCTATCTGTACCGTACACGCGCCGCATACACCATGCTCGCAACCCACGTGGGTGCCTGTGGCTCCCAGTTCGTGCCGGATGAAATCGGACAGCAGCATGCGGCTTTCAGCGTGACCGCTGCGGGCGACGCCGTTGACCGTAACCTGGATGGGATGTCTGGTATGTTGTTCCGACATGATTAGTCCTTGTTGTTTGCGCAACGGGAAAGCGCCGTTTCGATCGTCTTGTGTCCCAGCTCCCGCACCAGATGACGCCGGTATGCCGCCGAGGCATGCTGGTCGTCCTGTGCGTTCAGTTGCCAGGCCAGATCATTCAATTGTTCCTTGTACGAAGCCTGGCCGTTGCGCGCCCATTGCACCACCACTGGTTTATCGGCAACACCGCCAATTCCCAGTCGTATCATTTCTGGTCCCGCATCTACTGCGCAAGCCACAACCGCAAAGTCGCCACGGCGCAACGCAAACTCATCGAACGCATAGCCGTGCCCTTCCCTGGCCACCGGAAAGCGTACCTCCGTCACCATTTCATCGGACTTCTTGGCGGTGGTCAGCATACCTTGCTGGAACTGCACCGAATCCAGTTCACGAGACCCTTTCCGTGAGCGCAGGACAACCCGGCCGCCCAGCGTCGCCAGACACAGGGGCAGCTCTGCACTGGGATCCGCATGCGCGATCGAACCTACAACAGTTCCCCGGTTGCGGATCTGATAGTGAGAAATAAACGGGATCGCCTCTGCCAGCATAGGGACGGCCTGCACCAGATCAGGCCAGTATTGCAATTGCGCCTGTGTGGTGCTGGCGCCGACACACACCATGTTTTTTTCCTGCCTGAGAAAATTCAGTTCCTCACACCGTGAAATATCCAGCAGATAAGTTGGCTGGGCCAGCCGCATGTTCAGCAGAATGACCAGCGACTGACCGCCGGCCAGTATGCGAGCGTTTTCCCCCGCTTCGTGCAGCCATTGGAGCGCCTGGGCAACCTTGTCAACGCGCTTGTATTCAAATGCCAGTGGCTTCATTTGTTTATCCTAAGAAAACGCAACACGCGGTGCCAGATGCCACCGGAGCCGCTAACTGCGCCCTGTCCCGATACCTGGCGGCCAAGCTGTTCGAACAACTGGCCCAGTACCATGCGGGCGGCGCCTTCCAGCATGCGGCCGCCCACAGCGGCAACCTTGCCTTGCACTTCGGCTTCATACTGGTATTTCATTAACGTGCCGTGCTCATTGGCCTGCAGCACAATGTCACCGCCACCTTCTGCGCCGCCAAGCGATGAAATACCCGTACCCTGCAAATGCAGTGAATATGGCCGATTAATATTGGTCAGGGAAATGGTGGCTTCATAACGCGCTTTGATCATGCCGATGCTGATGGTGACGTCGGCGCGATACTGGTTCTGGCCGATGCGCTGCAGCTCCCGGCAGCCCGGAATGACCCTGGCAAGCGCTTGCGGGTCCATCAACACATCGAATACTTCGTCGGGCGACGCAGGGATTTGCGTACTCCCCGATGCGGACAGCGCGTGTCCACGTCCGGTTTTCCTGGCCGGCTTCTGAACCTGAACGCCTTCAGAGGGCGGCGGATCCTCAAAACCGATGAGATCGAGCACCCGGTTCGGTGTCAGCGGCAGGCGGATATCCGGCTGCCCCCCCAACGGGCTCAGTGCGTCTGCCACGGCATTGGCAATGCACACGGGAGTGCTCATATTGTTGCCTTCGCCCAATCCTTTGGCGCCCAATGGCGTGAACGGGCTGGGCGTTTCCAGGTGAACGATCACAGGATCGGGCACTTCATAGCTTGTGGGCACCAGGTAATCTGCGAACGTACCAGACTGAAACCCACCATCGTCGCCATAACGGAACTCCTCCAGCAAGGCGGCGCCCAGCCCTTGCGCAAACGCGCCCCGGATTTGTCCGTCTGCCATGGCAGGGTTCAGTAGTTTTCCCGCATCGTGGGCGGTCACATATCGGTCTATGGTGACGCGTCCGGTCTGGCGGTCAATCTCCAGCGCGCAAATATCGAAGGCAAAGCCATAAGCAGCCGATGTATTGACCCGATCATCTTCGGTTGGTGCACCCAGGGACTCTGGTGTCCAGAATTCGGTGACCCTCATGCCGGGCGCCATCCCTGCCGGCAACTCGGCAGGCGCCCAGTGGGCGCTACTGGCAAGGCGTGCAAAAGGCAAGGCTTTTTCCGGCTGGCCCGCCCGAAACACCATGCCGCCTTCGAAAGCGATGTCCGAAGCGTCGCACGCAAGCTGATGGGCGGCCACGTCAGCCATTTTGCCCTTCAGCCGCGTTGCGGCCAGATGGACGGTCCCTGCGACCGCACCGGCAAAACGACTGGAGTAATTACCTGCAGCGACCGACCAGGCATCCTTGTCCGTATCGAAATCCACGTTTACGTTGATGTCTTTAGGCTGTAAACCGAACACGTCCGCTACCACCTGGGCGCAAACCGTGACATGGCCTTGCCCGGCCGGCGAAGACGCGATAATGACGGTAACGCCGCCAAGCAAATCGATGCTGACAGTCGCGGCCGCGATGCCGCCATTCTTGGGGCCGGCCTTGGCCCGCTGCTGCGGCGTCAGCGCAACGGTGATGTAACCCATATTGGAGATGGATGGTTCCACGATCGCCGCATAGCCGATACCGTACAACCTTCCCTGTGCACGGGCCTGCTCCCTTCTTTGCAGCAGTTCTTCAAGGCCACCCTGGGCTATGGCCGCGTCCATGGCTTGCGGATAATCACCAGAGTCAAGCAGCGCGCCTGCTGCTGCCCGATACGGGAATTGGTCCGGCTGAACAAAATTGCGTCGATAGACATCCAATGGATCCATCTTCAGATGCTGCGCGATGCGTTGCACCATTCGCTCAAGGGCAAAATAGACCTGCGGGCCGCCAAAGCCGCGCACCAAACCTGAAGGCATCTTGTTGGTGACCACCACGCGATTGCGCACCTGCAGATCGGTGATACGGTAGGCACCGGTCAATATGCCATGCATGCGGTAGAAGGTGGCAGGCTCGGGTGCTCTCAGGTATGCGCCGACATCGTCCATCTGGTCCAGGTCAAGTGCCTGAATCCGGCCGTCGCTGTCAAAAGCGGCCTGGATAGTGGCTTTGCGCCCATTGGCCGCCGTTGCCGCGCTCAGGTGTTCCAGCCGGTCTTCCACCCACTTTACCGGCGCGCCCCCTGCCTTGCGGGAAGCCAGGCACATTAAAACCACCGATGTAAACACAGCCTGCTTGACGCCAAAACTGCCGCCAGAGTCGGGCGCGGAACGATGCCGCAGGCGATTGCCGGGCACCTGTAGCGCCAGCGACATGACCGCGTGCATCGAAAACGGTCCCATGAAGTTCGAACAGACGTCATATCCTGCATCGCCCGCAAGATGCTCGGCGATCACCACCCCGCATTCAATCGGCGTACAGGAGTTGCGAGGGTATTCGATGGTGAGCGACAGACTATGCTCGGCCTCCCGGAAACGGGCTTTCGGATCTCCGTAAGTGAACTCGCGCTCATGCAGCACGTTCGTACCGACCGCTTCGTGCAATATTGCAGATTCGTCGGATATGGCGCCGTCGATGCTACTGACAGCGGGCAAGGCTTCAAATTCGACCTTAATGCCGTCCAGGGCATCTTCTGCCAGATAGCGGTTCTCGGCAATGACAACTGCAATCGGCTCGCCGACGTAGCGCACCTTGTCCATGGCCACTGCCCACATTTGCATGGGCATTTTTACCCCATTGATAAATGGGCGCGACCAGGCCCGGACATCTTCAGACGTGAGCACCGCCCTGACCCCGGGCATTTTTTCCGCCAGGGAAACGTCAATGGATTTGATGCGAGCGTGAGGATAACTGGAGCGATAAACCGCAGCATGCAAGGTGCCGGGTTTGACCGCCAGGTCATCGCCAAAGCGGCCCCTTCCTGTAAGGAGCGGGATGCTTTCAAACCGCTCGACTCTCTGACCGACAAATTTGCTCACGCCACTGGTTGGCGTGGTTTCAACGGTGCCCATGCACTGCCTCCGAAAATACCGTGGTTGGAGCCAATGCATCCGGGCTGACTGGCAGCTCAGGTTATCCTGGGATTTTGGCTCCTGTTCATTATTCGTGTTGTTTTTCTAATGGCTTTTCTATCGGGCCGGCATGGCCCGATACGAATATATGAACGCGTGACCGACAGTATAGAAATGGGTCACGGCAAAAGCTTTACCCAGCAGTCCGGTCAATTACCTTTGAGTCTGATTTTTTTAATTCAGATGTCGCGTGCCCCGGCAGCACCGCCATCCCTCTGCGAGTGCGCGGCTGGCCGCAACAAGCCTGCTTGCACAAGCACGCGCGCCGTTCGCACAAAGAGACATGAATTATGCTTGTGACAGTGCAGCGTCCAGGGAGTCCAACGCCTGCGCTGCTTCTTTGGCCGCCGGTCTGATTACAATTTCGTTTGAAATCATGTCGCTGGACTGAATCAGCTTGCGGGTGTAACCATGCTGCGGAGATTTCAGAATATCGTGCACGCTGCCATATTCCACTGCCCGGCCGTCTTTCATCACAATAACGTCATGGGCCATCGCATGAATCACATCCATATCATGCGTGATGAGCAAATAGCTCAGGCCCAGCCGTTTTTGCAGGGACTGCAACAGGCTGAGCACCTGTCTCTGAATGGTCACGTCCAGCGCACTGGTAGGTTCATCCAGGACAAGAATATCGGGATGCGTAATCAAGGCTCGGGCAATGGCAATGCGCTGCCGCTGTCCTCCCGAAAACTCGTGTGGATAACGCTCCAGCAGGTTCGGAAACAGGCTCTCGGTCAGCCCGACTTCATCGAGCATCGCCTGCACGCGCGCACGAACAGTCTGGGCCGACAAGGCTGGTTCGTGAAAGGACAAAGCCTCTCCCACGATCCTTAGCACTGACATCCGTGGGCTTAGCGATGCATAGGGGTCCTGGAACACCACCTGGATTTTGCGCCGCAATGCCTTCAGTGCGTCAAACCCTTGCTTTCTGGCCGTGTTCCAGGTCGAACCGGCAATCGCAATGTCGCCCCGGAACGGCAAAAGCCCTAATATGGCCTGGGCCAGTGTCGATTTTCCCGAGCCTGACTCGCCGATAATACCCAGTGTCCTGCCACGGTGCAGAACAAGTGAAATATCCTGCGTGGCCGGAAAATGGCGGGGCCGGAAAATGTCCGCCAGTGAGGTGGCAGCAAGGCGGTAATCGACGCAGACGTCGCTTGATTCAAGAACGGTCTCAGGTTGATCCGCACCGGCGGCAACTTCCACCACATCTCTGACCGGCGTGCTGTCCAGCAGTTTTTTCGTATAGGCGTGGCGTGGCGCCGAAAACACATCGCTCACGGCACCCGCTTCAACGATCCGTCCCGCCTGCAGGACGATGACGCGCTCGGCGAATCGGCGAACCAGATTCAGGTCATGGGTAATGAGCAGCACCGCCATATTGCGCTTGCGCTGAAGCTGATCGAGCAGGGCGAGAATCTGCACCCGCAAGGTGACATCAAGCGCAGTGGTTGGCTCATCGGCAAGCAGCACCCGAGGCTCGCTGGCCAGTGCCATGGCAATCATGGCGCGTTGCCGCTGCCCGCCGGATAATTGATGCGGGTAGGCCCGTGCACGCCTTGCGGGGTCCGGGATCTCGGTTTCGGCCAGGCGCTCCACCGCTCTGCTCCAGGCTTGCCGTGCGTCCAGGCCGTGCTTGACGCGATAGACTTCGGCAATCTGCTCGCCCACGGTGTACAAAGGATTGAGCGCTGTCATGGGTTCCTGAAATATAACAGCGAAATCACGTCCTCGCACCGAGGTCAAATCGCGCTCCGACATGCGGGCAAGGTCAACGCCGTCAAACACGATCTTGCCCTCAATTGACGCCCCCGCTATCAACTTCAATATACTCAGCGCGATGACGCTTTTGCCCGAACCGGACTCGCCAACCAGGGCGATCTTTTCTCCGGCAGAAACGTCAAACGTCACATCATGCACGACTTGTTTGTCGCCAAAGCGGATGTCCAGTCCTTGAATATTCAGCAGTGGTTCGTTCATAGTATTCCTGGAAGATTAATCGTTACGCAGCGCTCTTTCATTGTGCCGGCTGTTGTGGTCGTGAACACGACTCCCGAACAACCAATTCGGTGGGCACCACGATAGTGCTCGCCTGCCATTGACCTGCCGAGCCAAGACGATGCAAAAGCAGATGGGCCGCTTCGCAGCCCAGTTCATAGGCCGAGTAACGAACCACCGTGATCGCCGGTTGCACCAGTTCAGCCAGTTCACTGTCATTTGTGGTGATCAACGAGATATCCTGGGGAATACGAATATCGGCAGCGCGACAGGCCGACAACACGCCACGCAACAGTCTGCGACCTAAAGCAAGAACCGCAGTCGGCGCACTACTCAATGCAAACAAGAGTTGCATTTCACGCGAGCCAAATGCCGCATCCGCGATGCGCTCATGGGTGCGGATCAGCGCCGGGTCAGGACTCATGCCATATTCGTGGTGCGCCTGCATAAAGCCACGCAATCGATCCCGACCGACGAAATTGAATTGACCGCCTGTAATGAGGGCGATCCGCCTATGGCCTAAATCAAGCAGATAGCGCGTTGCCTGCAATGTGCCTTCGTAATGATCAGCAACCACTTTTCCTGCTATCTGAACGGACACATCGCGCTCTATCACGACCACAGGAAAACTCGCACGAGACAGGGACGCCAGCACTTCAGGATTAATTTCATCTGTGATGGTGAAGATCAATCCGTCGGCCTGCCTCTGGCCGAAAAGTTCAATCAGGCTGCACTCCTGTTCCGATGATTCATTGCTGCTGCCCACAATCAATTGATAACCGGCCTTGGTCAGGACGCTTTCAGCACCCTTGATCATGGAGGCAAACAGCGGATTGTCCAAATCAGAAAAAACAAAGCCGATCATGCGAGACGTTCTTTCTCTCATGTTCTGGGCAAGCATGCTGGGTTTCCAATTCAGCGCAACCATGGCCTCTTTGACACGTAACCGGGTCAACGGCATCACGTTATTGACGCCATTGACGACACGAGATACCGTGCCGACCGAAACGCCTGCCAGTCTGGCCACATCACGAACAGTGGGACGACTCGCCTTGTTATTTGAAGAACGCGTTACAGACATCCTGGAATTTTCTATCGCAAATGAATCGATTCACATAGTGGCATATATTGACGCCCGTTCAAAAGACTGGTTTCTTATTTTCAAATACCAAAAAATCAAATCCGGCTCTATTGCGTGCCTGATTACCCTTGTAACCCTGTGCATTGGCCGCAAACGGCAGCAACATGGGTCGAATCGTATAAATAAATTCTTAATATGTATTTTTTGCATATGAAATGAATCGTTATCATGACCCCTCTTGAATATCACAACAGTGATTTTTTTACGGGCAGAAAAAATGATTCAACAAGGCAGCAGATTTTTCTCTTTACCCAAGCTTGCGAGTCTGGCGCTTGTTATCGGCCTGCTGGGATCGGCAACCACTCATGCACAGCAGACGCCGGTTCGTGGTGGTTCGCTGACCGCCATTGCGCAGCCCGAACCCAATGTGCTGACCAATGCATTCAACACGAGCTTTTCGATCGGCGTGATCGCCAGCAATGTACTTGAAGGCTTGCTCAGCTTTGACGAAAAACAACAGCTGCAGCCGTCACTGGCTACCTCCTGGGAAGTATCGAAGAATGGAAAAACAATCACCTTCAAACTTCGCCAGGGTGTCAAGTGGCACGATGGCAAGCCGTTCACTTCGGCCGATGTGCAGTTCAGCGCAATGGAAGTTTGGAAGAAAACGCATCCGCGCAGCCGCAATACCTTTGCAGCGATCGAGTCGGTCGACACACCAGATGAACACACCGTTGTTTTTCACTTGACGCACCCGTCACAAGTGGTATTCAGTTCGCTTAATGCCATTGAAGGGCAGGTCCTTCCCAAGCATCTGTATGCGGGAACCAATATTCTTAGCAATCCCTATAACCTGAAGCCCGTTGGCACCGGCCCCTTTGTTTTCAAGGAATGGAATAAGGGACAATACATTCTGCTGGAGCGCAATCCAGACTATTGGGATACCGGCAAACCGTATCTGGATAAATTGATTTTTCGTTTCATCCCGGACGCCGCTTCAAGAGCCGCCGCCCTGGAAACCGGTGAGGCGAACTACGCCCCGTTCGATCCCGTTCCGTTGTCAGACATTCAACGCATCAAATCCAATCCTAATCTTGCCGTCAGTCTGGATGGCTATGCATGGCAATCGGCTTATGTTTTTCTGGAGTTCAATCTACGCAATCCGATCTTGCAGAAAACCCAAGTGCGTCACGCCATCGCTCATGCAATTGATCGCAAGACCCTTGTGGATACGGTTTGGTATGGTTTGGGCAAGCCGGCAACCGGGCCCATTCCGTCCAGCCTGAAAAACTTCTACACGGCCGACAATGTGCCCCAATACGCGTTCGATCCGAAACGGGCAGAGCAATTGCTCGACGCCGCAGGTTACCCACGCAAGGAGAACGGCGTGCGATTCACGTTGACCCAGGAATACCAGAATTTTCACGAGGCGTTCAAGAACAATGCGGAATACATTCGCCAGTCGCTCAAGCGTGTCGGCATTGAAGTCGAGATCCGCAACCGCGATATCCCGGGGCATTTGAAGGCGGTTTATACCGATCACAACTTCGATATCAATACGGGTCGATGGGTTCCGACGCTGGATCCGCAGGTAGGTGGATTCCGCCATTACTGGTCCAAGTCAATCGCGCCGGGCGTCGCCTGGACCAATGCATCGGGCTATTCAAATCCGGAAATGGACCAGATCATCGAGGCTATCCAGACAGAAGCCGACAGCGCAAAACGAACCGAATTATTCCACAAGTTCCAGCAGCTGGCGCAGCAGGATCTGCCGGTGATTCCGCTGTTTGAACAGGCCAATTTCACCGTATACGGAAAAAAACTGCATGGCCTGAACAAAGCCCCCGACGGAGCGCTGTCCTCATTGAAGACACTCTGGCTTGAGCCTTGAGACTTTAGTCGCAATGGCGGCAAACCAGACAAATGTACTTACTACGGAGTGACCATGTCACAGGAATTTGAGAATAAAGTCGTATTGATTACCGGCGGCAGCCAGGGCATCGGCCTGGCGAGCGCGCGCCTTTTCGCCCAGGAAGGCGCCAAGGTCGGCATTGTTGGACGCTCCCGCGACCATTTGGACCAGGCTGTACACAGTCTTGCAAAAGAGGGATTGCATGTCGTTACCGCTGCCGCTGATTTGCTCAATGCTAACGAGTCAACGCGCGCGCTGGATGAAATTGAAGCACAACTGGGACCGGTGGACGTACTGGTCAACAGTGCAGGCGCGGCAAAACGTCACACGCCGGAGTCACTGACGCCGCAACTGTGGCGCGAGACCTTCGACGCCAAGTTTTACCCCAACCTGCATACGCTGCACGCGGTACTGGAGCGCTGGGCGTCCCGTGCCCAGACTCGCAGCGACAAAAGTGAGCAGGTCGGTGTGGTGGTCAATATCATCGGCACAGGCGGAAAGCAGCCAACGTCTAGCCACCTTGCCGGCGGTTCCGCCAATGCAGCCCTGATGTTGGCCACAGTCGGGCTTGCCGCCCATTACGCCCCTTACGGTATCCGCATCAACGGCATTAACCCTGGATTCACGCTGACCGGACGCATAGAACAGGCATTGACGCTCGAAAGCGAGCGCAGGGGCATTACCCGCGAGCAGGCCTTCGCCGAAGGCCAGGCGCAGATTCCACTGGGTCGCTACGGCAGGCCTGAGGAAATCGCGCAAGTGGCGCTATTTCTGGCGAGCCCGCGCTCCAGCTATGTGGTGGGGGCGATCATTCCTGTCAACGGCGGCAGCGCACCGGTCATTTGAGCATGCACAGCATGGACATCCGCTAATGAACTCTTCCATATTCACCTTTATTGCGCGCCGTCTGCTGCAACTGGTTCCCATCGTGTTCCTGATCATTCTGGTCACCTTCGCGTTGCTGCGCCTTGCGCCGGGCGATCTGGCCGACGTCATTGCGGGCGAGTCCGGTTCGGCGACACCGGAGTATATGGCACAACTGCGCAGCCAGTTCAATCTTGATTTGCCGGCAAGCACCGTGTTTTTCAATTATCTGAGGAATCTGCTGCATTTTGATCTGGGGTTTTCATTCCGCCACGGCATGCCGGTGGCCGATCTGATCATCGATCGCGTAGGGCCGACCCTGGTGCTGATGCTCACAAGCATCACACTGGCCACGGTCATTGGGGTAGCACTGGGCGTACTGTCTGCAAGATACCGGGGCAGTCTGCTGGACGAAGCCATTTCCACAATCTCGACCCTGGGATTCGCCACGCCGGTTTTCTGGGTCGGGCTCGTGCTGATCGTGGTCTTCGCGGTCAATCTGCGCTGGTTACCCTCTGCCGGCATGAGCAGTATCGGCGGGCCGCCCCTTACCAGTTGGGCCGGCATCATCGACCTTCTTCGTCATCTGATCCTGCCCGCCTCGACACTGGCGTTCTTCTATCTGTCGATTTACGTTAGGGTAACCCGCTCAGCTATGCTCGAAGTGTATGGCCTGGATTTCGTGCGCACCGCCCGGGCCAAGGGCCTGAGCGAATCCCGGGTTGCGATCAGGCACGTCCTGCGCAACGCCCTGCTGCCGGTGGTCACGCTAACCGGCCTGCAGCTGGCCTCGCTGCTGGGCGGCTCCATCGTGATCGAAACCATCTTCGCCTGGCCCGGATTGGGGCGGCTTGCCTATGACGCCGTATTTAACCGGGACATCAATCTGCTGATGGGTGTTTTCCTGTTCAGCTCCTTGCTTGTTGTCTTTATGAACCTGTTTGTCGATATTCTTTACGCAGTGCTTGATCCCAGGATCGCAGGGAGACGCTCATGATCCGCAATCTCGCCCGAAAATTCAGGCAATCGCGGCCGCTGGTGCTGGGATCCGGCCTGCTGCTACTGATCATCCTGTCTGCGTTGCTGGCCAGCCTGGTGTATCCCCAGGACCCACTGGACATCGTTGCCCCGGCCAATCTGTGGCCCGGCACGCCGGGGCATTACCTGGGTACGGACATGATGGGACGCGACATGGGCGCCGGCCTGATGCATGCGGCAAGCGTCTCGCTGGCGGTGGGGTTTTTCGCGGCCCTGCTGTCCGTGACCATCGGCATCGCTCTGGGTGTCCTGGCCGGCTATTGCGGCGGCTGGATCGACGATGTGCTTATGCGCATCACCGAGATGTTCCAGACCTTTCCCAGCTTTCTTTTTGCCGTGGTCCTGGTCGTCATTCTTGAACCATCGATCTACAGCATCATCTTTGCCATTGGCATTACTGCCTGGCCGCAAATTGCACGGCTGGTGCGCGCCGAAGCCCTGCGTGTACGTAATGCCGAATTCGTAACAGCAGCGCGCACCATCGGGCTGCCGAATTATCGAATCATCCTTGCCCATGTGTTGCCCAACAGCCTGGCGCCCGTTGTGGTAACGACCTCGGTGCTGATGGCTCATGCCATTTTGACCGAGGCCTCGCTCTCGTTCCTGGGGTTGGGCGATCCTGGCGTCATCTCTTGGGGCAGCATGATCGGTATGGGGCGTTCTACCCTGCGCACCGCATGGTATATGACCGCCCTGCCCGGCGTTGCGATTTTTATGACAGTCATCAGCCTGATGCTGCTGGGCAACGGCCTGAACGACCTGTTCAATCCACGGGTTCAGGCCAACAGGAAATAACCGCCAAATGCCATACAAACCGCAACCCAATCCTAATATTGCAGACTAAAACCATGTCAACACTTCTCCATCTCGATCCTACGGAACACCAACAGCTTGCACGGCAGCAAAGAGAAGATCTCGCCGCGGCGCACCGGCTGGCTGTCTGGCACGACCTGACCGAAGGCATCTACAATCATTTGACGGCGATTGTCCCGGGGCACCTTGACCGATTCTATGTACCGCCTTTTGGACTGCACTGGAGCGAGGTCCAGGCCAGCCAACTGCTTACCGTGGATTTCTCCGGCCAGATACTGGAAGGCGAAGGCATTTTGCAACGCTCAGCATATTGCATCCACGCCCCCGTTCATGCCGCCCATCCCAAGCACGCCGTGATTATGCACACCCATATGGCATACACCAGCGCACTGGTGCGCCTGCAGGACCAAAGACTGCAACCGCTGGGACAGACCGAGGCGCTGCTCATCGATCAGATCGCCTACGACGATCACTATGACGGACTGGCACGTGATTGTGCCGAAGGTGAACGACTGGCCGCGGTTCTGGGTGAGAAAACGATTCTGTTCATGGCCAACCATGGCGTGCTGGTCACCGGCAAAACCGTCGCCGAAGCCTACGACCGTCTCTATTGCCTGGAACGCTACGCCCGGGTGCATCTGCATGCGCTGTGGACCGGGCTGCCCACAAAAGTGCTGACGCCGGAACAAGTGGCCAAAGTACAGCATCAAATTCACAACACAGCCTTGCATAGCGCGCAGCCGGCCGCATACAAACCCGCCAGCCAGCTTCATTTTGAAGCGCTGCGCCGCCTGTTGGACAAACGCGAACCGGATTATGCGTCATGAATGCCGTTGAGTCGATTACATATCAACACGATGGGTCCATACACACTCGTGAAGGCAACGCACAATTGGTCAACAGCGCATTGCCGAGGCTGTTGACTGAACTGGCAGCAGGCGCCGCCCAACGGGACCGGGAGCGAGCACTACCCCATGAGGAAATTGGCCAGCTTACTGCGCTTGGGTTTGCCGCGGCACGTGTGCCTGCTGAGTATGGCGGCGCCGATATCGGTATCGTCGAGCAGACAAGGCTTTTTACCCAACTGGCCCAGGCCGACCCAAATATCGCCCAGGCATTGCAACCGCATGCATGCGGCCTGGAAAAAATCCGGATTTACGGTACACCGGCGCAACGCGCCCACTATTTTTCGCTTGTCCTGCAGGGCGCCATCATCACCAATGCGTCGGCCGAACGCGGCGGCGCGGTCGTGGGCGATATCAAGGTCCTGCTATCCAGACAGGCAGGCGCGTGGGTGCTGGATGGAGATAAACACTATTGCACCGGCAGCCTTTACGCGAGCCACTTCTATGTCCTGGCCCAGCGTGACGATGGGCTGCGCAGCATTGCACTGATACCGAAAGAGCGGCACGGGGTCCAGGTGATCGACGACTGGGATGGCATGGGCCAGCGCACCACCGCCAGCGGCACCGTGCGCCTGCGTCAGGTTGCGGTTGCCGAAGACGAACAAATGCCGCTTCCTGCCCCCGGGTCCATCAGGACGTATGAAGGCGCGTATGCGCAACTGCTGCATGCGGCCATCGACTGCGGCATTGCACTGGCTGCCTTCGACGACGCGACGGAGTATGGTCGCAGCCGCTCGCGTCCGGTGCCCGAAGCCGGGGTATCCCGCGGGAGCGACGACCCGTACGTGCAGCAGGCCGTCGGCGAGATGGCTACGCTGGCGCATGGCGCTCAGGCCATGGTAGAACGCGCGGCCATCGCCTTGCACTCGGTCGTATCCGACGCCCTGGACCAGAGGGCAGATGAGGCGGCGCTGGGCCGGGCCTCTATCGCCGTGGCTGAAGCCAAAATGGCGGCCACGCATGCCAGCCTGCGCGTCAGTGAGATGCTTTACCAGGTCGGCGGCGCAAGCGCGACAACGCGCAACTGGAATTTCGATCGCCACTGGCGAAACGCACGCACCCACACGACTCACGATCCTGTCGCCTATAAGGCCAAGGCCGTTGGAAATTACTATCTGAACGGCGCGCTGCCCCCCATCAACACCAAAATCTGACATTTTCCATTATGACCAATGCTATTTTGCCTCTGGCATCCCTGCCCAGCCACAGTCCTTTGGGACAGGCCCTTGAACAGCCCATGCTGCTTGGGTTATTCCTGCCTATTCACAACGGGGGCTGGACCATGTCCACGCTGCCAAGAGGAACAGACTGGAGCTTTGATTACAACGCCGCATTGACAAAACAGGCCGAGCAGTTGGGGTTTGAACTGGCTTTCGGCCCGGCGCACTGGCTTTCCAAGGGTGGCTTTGGCGGCGAAACGAAATACCGCGAACAATCGCTTGACGCCTTTGTTGCGACCTGCGGCCTGGCCGCCGTCACGCAGCGGATATTGCTGGTCTCGACCATTCATATTCTTTACGGCCCGTGGCATCCCCTGCATCTGGCCAAGTTCGGCGCAACCCTCGATCACATTTCCAAAGGCCGTTGGGGGCTGAATATCGTCACCGGCTTTCGCAAGGATGAATGGGCCATGTTCGGCCAGCAGCAAATCGAGCACGATAAGCGCTACCAGATTGCAGATGAATACGTCGATATTCTGAGCAAACTGTGGAGCCGCGACGAAAATCTCGATTATCAGGGCGATCGGTGGCAGCTTAAACAGGCATTCGTGACGCCCAAGCCCCAATACGGACGTCCGATACTGGTCAGCGCGACCAGTTCGCCTGCCGGTATTGCAAGCGCCGTGCGGCATTCTGATCTGATTTTCATCACCAGCCCGACCGGCGCACGATTTGAAAAAGCCATCGGTGCGCTGCCGCAACTGAACGCCAGCGTCAAGCAACAGGCAGCGCTGCTGGGTCGCGACGTTCGTACGTTGATCAACCCGATGATCATCTGCCGCGACACAGAACGGGAAGCGCAACAAGTGTATCAGTCGATCCTGGCAAAGGCCGACCAGGGTGCAATTGACGGGTTCTTCCACTCCCACGCGACCGGAGACAGCCGCTCCTGGCGTGGGCACGAGCGCGACGAGCGCACGGTAGGCGGCAACATCCAGTTGATCGGCACGCCGGAACAGATTGTGGACCAGTTGCTGCAACTTAAGGCGGCGGGCTGCGACGGCATACAGATCTGTTTCTTCGATTACGAACCCGAACTGGCCTATTTCGGTGAACGCGTCATTCCCCTGCTGGAACAGGCAGGTTTGCGCAAGCCGGTTGCCCGACCCGGTGCATAGACCTCGTTAATCCTTCTGACTCACAAAGGCATACCTCGACATGACACACCCATCTCCCACAGTGGCCCAGGCCATCGAGCCGGCGACGCTGCACACCTGGCTCTCGGACAGCCAGGAAATCGCCCTGATCGACGTGAGCGAAGCCGGCCAGTTCGGCCAGCAGCATTTACTGCTCGCCTCCAATTTACCCTACAGCCGGTTTGAACCCGCCTTGCTTGACAACGTGCCGCGCAGCGGCACTCGCCTGGTGATTACCTCCACTGACGGTGTCCTGGCACAGCTTGCCGCCGCCCGGGCCATCGACCTGGGATACCACCATGTACACTGGCTGGCCGGCGGTACGCGCCAATGGCAGCAGCAAGGCTATAAAACCTTTCAGGGCGTAAACGTTCCCAGCAAAGCCTTCTCGGAATATGTCGAACATGCATTTGACACGGGCTCAATGACGGCTGAAGAACTGGCGCACGGGCAGCAGTCAGGACATGACCTGATCCTGCTGGACTCGCGTACCCTGGAGGAACATCGCAAGTTTCATGTGCCCGGCGCGATCAGTTGCCCAGGCGGCGAGATCGTCACACGCTTCGCAGATGTTGTTACCTCGCCCGATACGCTCGTGGTCGTCACCTGCGCCGGTCGCACCCGAGGCATTATCGGCGCGCAAAGTCTCATTGATGCAGGCGTACCCAATCGCGTCGTGGCGCTAGCCGGAGGCACACAAGGCTGGCGGCTTGCCGGACTGGATCTGCACTATGGCCCTGGCCAGGAGACGCAACCGGCGAGCGCCGCTGCACAGGAAAAGGCCCGGGCCAGCACCCATCAATTGGAGAAACGCGTCGGCCTTGCCCGGATCGATTCCGAGACACTGCAGGCGTGGCTGGCAGACCCGGCGCGCACCACTTATGTATTCGACATCCGCAGTCGTGAGGAATTCGAGGCTGGTCATCTGGCGGGCGCCGTCTGGGCCGAGGGCGTGCAACTGATTCAATGTTTCGACGAATATGCGGTCGTGCGCCACGCACGTGTCGTGCTCGTCGACAGCGATGGCAGTCGTGCAGTCGTGGTAGCGAACTGGTTGCACCGACTGGGCGCGCAGGTCACATTGTTCACGCCTTCTGGAGAAACACCGCAGGCAACTGCCCCGAGCGCCAAAACTGTGACCGCCCCCCCGGATTGGGAACACATCCCTTCAATCAGTGCGCAGACGGCCTGGAACTGGGCGACTGAAGGCGCGATCCTGCTTGATGCGCGTAGCAGTGAACGTTATTTGCAATCGCATGCGCAAGGTGCGCTGTGGGTCAATCGGGCGACACTGCCACAGGTTATCATTGAGCAAATAGCAGCTACAGGTCGCGCCGTTATTCTGGCCGACAATGACACCGTCGCGCGCCTGCTGGCGCACACCCTGCTGACGCGCATTGGCCCAACCGCAGCGTCGGCAGAACTGGCCATTGTCGAAGGTGGCTTGACCGCCTGGCAGACCGCCGGCCTTGCGGTGGACAATACGCCCCGCGAGCTGGACAATCACGCCCGTGTTGATTATCTGTTCTGGCTGCATGACAGACATGCAGGGAACCTTGAGGCGAGCGCTGCCTATTTACAATGGGAGGCAGATCTTCCCACGCAGATTGGCCCCGCCTCCGAAGCAGGATTCAGACTGCCATGATCCGCATTTGCATTTACGGTGCGGGCGCGGTCGGCAGCCACCTGGCGGTGCGCCTGGCCCAGCACCCGGAAGTGGTACTGTCGGTCATCGCGCGCGGCGAGCATCTGGCCGCCATCCAACGCGACGGGCTGACGCTGGAAACCGATACCGACACCCAGCATGTCGCGCTCAGCCAGGCGGTCGAGTGTGCACAGGACCTGCCAAGGCAGGATATTGTCATTGTCGGGCTGAAGGCCACCGATATTGCCGAGCAGGCCCTGCATATCGGATCCTTATTGGCCGACGATGGTATCGCCGTCTTTCTTAATAACGGGATTCCCTGGTGGTGGCGTTACGGCCTGGATCCCTCTTCGGCCAGCGCCAATGCGGATGCGAACACAAACACGCAGACACTTTCGCTGCTGGATCCCGGCGCTTCCCTCTGGTCCAATGTCAGGCCACAACGGGTCATTGGGGGTGTCGTCTATTCCCCCAACGAGATCGTGGCGCCGGGTCGCGTCAGGCATCGGGGACAGGCGCGCATTCTGTTAGGCGAACCGACGCACCCGCAAGCGGCCGCCGCAAGCACACGCCTGTCTGCATTGCTGAGCCTGTTCAATGCAGCCGGTTTGAATGCGACAGCTGCAGATGACATTCGTGCGTCTGTTTGGGAAAAACTGCTGGTCAATATTGCCAGCAGTACGATCTGTGCCCTCACCCGTTTGGACAACCAGACACGCGCACGCTCACCTGAACTCACCAGCCTGGGGCAAACGCTGCAAGCCGAGATCCGGTCGGTAGCCGCAGCCATGGGCTGGCAATTGCCAAGGCCAACGGAGTCGCTCCCCGCTGTTGAAGCTTATACAGCGGCCACGCCCGGTCAAGGCCATCGGCCCTCTATGCTGCAGGACGTACTTCGAGGACGGGCGCTGGAAGTTGAAGCACTGGTCGGACAGCCGCTGCAATTTGCCCGCCAGTTCGGGATAGCCACACCCCTGCTGGATGTCATCTACACCCTCTTGAGCGGCCTGGATCATTCCGTCGGGCAGCAGCGCGCGCGTTCCACCCCATTGTCCGACACCGCCAGCGCGGTCGGCCACGCTTAAATTTTTGCACGATTCCAGGTATCAATGAGCAACACTACTGCCCCCTACATTCCAAATGAATTATTGCAGCGTATCGCCGCAGGCGCGGCTGAGCGCGATGCGAAACGCGAGCTGCCTTTTGCGCTGATCCAGGAGATCAAGGCCAGCGGTTTCGGGCGCCAGCGCCTGTCCAGCACGTTCGGCGGCGGCGGGATCACGCTTGTCGATACATTTTCTGCGGCATTTTTATTGGCAGAAGCAGACCCTAACGTGGCCCATATCTGGAGAAACCACCATGTGGTGCTGGACCGCCTGCTCAACACACCGTCGCAACATCCCTTGCTGAACAGATTGCGCGCTCGCGTTATAGCAGGAGACATGATCGGCCAGGCAAATACCGAGATGAATCACCCACAGATCGGGGGCAATGTTCCGTTCTTCAGCAAACTGATAAAAAACAACGGTAAATACGAACTGAACGGCAAGAAGTTCTATTCAACCGGCGCGCTCTTTTCCGACTGGATCTATGCACCGGTTTCCCTGGAAGACGACAGCCGGGTCATCGTGATACTGCCGAAAGATCGCCAGGGTGTGGATACGATCGACGACTGGATGGGCATGGGGCAACGACTGACCGGTAGCGGCACCACGATCTTTGATCATGTGTGTGTCGAGCCGGACGAAATTCTGTTTCCCGGTGATATACCTCAACAACAAGGCCAGTTCGGCTCCACCATCGCGCAGCTTTACCTGACCAGCATTGTCGCGGGTATTGTGTCCGCCCTTACCCGGGACGCGGCCGAACTGCTTGGTAAACGCAAACGCAATTTCTATTATGCCCCCGATCCTGCAGGCGCCCGTGATCCGTTGCTGCTTGCCGCCCTGGGCGAACAGCAGGCGGATGCCTTTGCGGTCCGGGCGATTGTCCTGGCAGCTGCTACTGTTGCCGATAGGGCTTACGCCGCACTCATTGCCGAAGACAGCGAGGCCGGCAACTACTTGCAGGCCGCAGCGGCAGCGGCCGCCAAGGCAAAAATCACGGTCGATCGCATTGCGCAGCATACGGCGTCTGCACTTTTCGATATTGCAGGCGCCTCGGCCACTCTGATGACGCACAATCTGGATCGGCACTGGCGCAACATACGTACGCTGTCCAGCCACAATCCGGCCAGCCATAAAGCGTATGCATTGGGCAACCTGAGCGTCAACGGCGTCCCGCTGCCTGCCCAGGGTTTCTTCTAAGGCAACCCGTCAGCGCCACCGGAACGCATGGCGCGATCCGGACACACACATAGAAATCATGAAACCAAGCATCGAATCACCCTATCGCGCTTTACCTTTCGCCGCGTCAAATGCGAACCGGGGAGACTTCAACACCCTATCGGAACTGCACCGTGCAGCGCAAGTTAACCTGCCCAAGCCAGTCTGGGACTATCTGGCCGGAGGTACCGGCACGGAAACCACGCTGCGTCGCAACCGCGCCGCTCTGGACACCATTGGGCTAAAAGGCCGGGTCCTGCGCGATGTCCGTCATATCGACACGCAAACGACGCTTCTGGGACTGCCTTTGGCCTTTCCGTTCTTTCCAAGCCCCATCGGCTCGCTCGGCTTGATCCATACGGCGGGCGCAGCCGCAGTTGCGCAAGCTGCCACCGGCATGGGAACCACGCACTTTTTCGGGCTAAATTCGGAAATTGCCATTGAAGAGGTGGTTTTGCATGCCACGCGTCCCCTGGTCCTGCAGCTCTACCTGCGTGGTGATTACCCATGGGCAAAATCGGTGATTGATCGCGCGGTTGCCCAGGGTTTTCATGCGCTGTGCATCACGGTTGACGTGCCTGTCATTGCCCGACGCGATCGCGATCTGATCAACGGCTTCAATCCCCTGAACCACCTGGCGCGACCCAATTTACCGGAGACGCAAAGCGGTCTCGACAGGACGGGCCTGGACTGGCAGGTCATTGAGCGCATCGTCGCGTATTCGCCGCTACCTGTCATTATCAAAGGCATTCAGACCCTGGAAGACGCCCTGCTGGCCCAATCCATTGGCGCCAAAGCAATCTATCTTTCCAATCACGGAGGACGCCAGCTCGATTACGCGGCGGCGGGTATTGAAATTCTGAGCGAAATCGCGCCTGAGCTGGACGGGTCCATTGAGATCTACGTCGATAGCGGCTTTCTGAACGGCAGCGATATCGTCAAGGCAATTGCGCTGGGGGCACGTGCCGTCGGCCTGGGCAAAATGCAGGGATACGCATTGGCGGCAGGGGGGGCCGCGGGCTTGCGGCAAATGCTGGTTCTATTGCACGAAGAACTCAAAACCACGATGGCGCTGGTTGGTGCAACGCGGCTCGACCAGCTTGGTCCGCAGGTGCTCAGACCGCTACCCGGCATCCCTAGTGAAATCCCCACTCAATTTGCAGCAGGAGTATAAGTCCATGAAGAAATACCTAAGCGCGCTCTCTTTGACGCTCGCTACCCTCTCTACGTCCCTGTCCGGGACGGCACCGGCAATCGCCGCAACACCCGTCCGTGGGGGCACCTTGCAGGCCATTGTTCAACCTGAACCGACGGCGCTGACCTCTTCTTTTCAGAACACATTTCCGAATCTGATCGTCTCGGCCAACATCTTTGATGGCTTGCTTACTTATGATAAGGACAGCAAGCCCCAGCCCGGTCTGGCGCAAAGGTGGGAAGTGGCAGATGACGGGCTGACCATGACGTTCCATCTGCGACATGGCGTCAAATGGCACGACGGCAAACCATTTACTGCCGCAGACGTCAAGTTCAGCCTGCTGCAGGTCTGGAAAAAATTGCATACGCGCGGGCGGGTCACGTTCGCTCCCGTCACCTCGGTAGATACCCCGGACGAACATACGGTTGTACTGCATCTGGCCCATCCTTCGATCGTCATACTCAGCGCCTTGAATGCAGTGGAGTCGCAGATTATCCCTAAGCATATCTACGAAGGCACCGACTTCAACAAAAATCCGGCCAATATACATCCGATTGGCACCGGCGCTTTCCGGTTCAAGCAATGGAACAAGGGACAATATATCGAACTGGAACGCAACCCCGATTACTGGGATAGCGGCAAACCCTATCTGGACACATTGATTTTTCGCATCATCCCAGATGCAGGCTCACGCGCGGTAGCGTTGGAGACAGGCGAGGTGCAGTATGCGCCTTACGACGCCGTGCCCCATTCAGATGTAAAGCGTCTTGAGCAAACCGGCAACCTGAAAGTTACCACGGACGGATTCAGCTGGCAGGCCCAGAACGTATTTCTGGAATTCAATCTGCGCAACCCCATTCTCAATCATCTGAAGGTTCGCCAGGCGATAGCCCACGCCATTGATGTAAAAGACCTGATCAAAACGGTGTGGTACGGCTTTGGCAAACCCGCCACAGGCATGATTCCGTCCAGCCTGACAGATTTCTATACAACAAAGAACGTGCCCCAATACCCATTTGATCCGCAACGCGCCGAAGCGCTGCTGGACGAAGCAGGTTACCCACGCAAGGAAAACGGCGTTCGCTTTTCCCTGAAGCTGGATTATCAGCCTTTCAATGAAGCGTATAAATTTCACTCGGAATATTTGCGGCAGAAATTGAAAGCGGTCGGTGTTGAGGTGACCGTGCGTAACCAGGATCTGCCGACCTTTATCAAACGTATCTATACAAATTACGACTTTGATATCAATACCGGACAGATTTCCCCCTATCTGGACCCGCAAATTGGCGGCATTCGCCATTACTGGTCCAAAAGCATCGCCAAAGGCGTACCCTGGACCAACGCGTCGAATTACTCAAACCCCAAGGCCGATAACATCATAGAAAGGATACAGACTTCCAATAATCCGCAGGAACGGTTCCAACTATTTCACGCCCTGCAACGCATTGGAATGCAAGAGCTGCCGGTGCTGCCCCTGTTCGAAATCCAGCACTTCACACTGTACAGCAATGCATTGCATGGGGTGGGCGCCGAACCCGATGCTGCGATTTCATCGTTAAAAAATATCTGGATCGCGCCTTAACGGGGCACCTGGCACTTCCAAAGGGCAAACCACCGGCATTGCCCTATGTGAAGGCCCCTCACCGATTCCGCATAAACCGGTATTCCCTGGCAAACCCCTGGGGCTTGAAAATCAGCAACAGAATCAGGATCAGCCCGATCAGAATCAATCTGAGGGCTGCCAACTGATGCGGCGCCAGCCAGGAAATGTAATCGTCCAGAAAACGCGTACCTTCCAGCAACAATACGACGGTCAGGCTGCTCAGGAGCACACCGCGATGGCTGCCGCGCCCAGCCAGAATGACCAGCATGAACGCAGAAGCCGTCATGGCGACACTAAATTGCGACGGATCAATATATCGATAATAAAAAGCGTGCAGGCAACCGGCAACGCCAAGCGCCGCGCCACCCAGGGCGAAAAAACGCAACCGTACGCCCAGGACATTTTTGCCGACACTTTGCGCCACCAGCGGATCATCGCGCAAGGCGCGGGCAGTACGACCCAGCGGTGAGCGGGCGATAATCTCAAAAACAACAAAAACCACCAGCAGCATCACGGCGGCCAGCACCAACAAGCCGGTATCGCTCGCAACCGGTCGCGGAATATTCGGAATGCCAATGCTGCCCCGTGTCAGCCATTCTTCATTGTTGATCAGCAGCTTGACGCTTTCTGCGAAGGCCAGCGTCACGATGGCAAAATAATCATCCGCCAGGCGCACAGAAATCAGACACACCAGGGCGCTTACCGCGACCGTCAGAATAATCGTGACAGGCATGGCCAGCCAGGGAGACCATCCCAGTTGGGTGGTGAGCAGCGCGCACGCATACGCGCCAATCATATAGAAACCGAAAAGCCCGAAGTTGACCAGGCCAGCCATGCCCCATTGTATGTTGAGGGCCAGGCCGGTAATGCCGGCCATCATCGCCAATGCGACCAGCGAGAGAAGGTATGCTGTCATGAAATAATTTTCCTATCGGGTAAGCCAGCGCTTGCCAAACAATCCTGCCGGGCGCAATGCCAGTAACACACTCATGACGACAAAGGCCACCAGAGAACGATAGTGCGAAGGCAGCACCAGCGTGGCCGCTTCGGACAACACGCCCATCACCAGCGCCCCCGGAATGGCGGCCAACGGATGCGTCAGCCCACCCAGGATCGCGGCAGCAAACGCAGGCAAGGCATAGGTCCAGCCCATTTGCGGATCCACTGTGGCATCCAGCCCGATCAACATGCCCGACAGGGCGGCCAACCCGCCAGCCAGGGCCCAGGTAATGGAAATGACATACTGCTGCGAGACGCCGCGGGAAGCCGCCAGCGCCGCATTATCGGCCACGGCGCGCATCGCCCGACCTAGCCGGGACCATCGAAAAAGCATCCAGATAGACAGCAGCACCAACAGGCAGATGCCCAGCGTCTGTACCTGTTCGACATTGATGCGCAGCCCCGCCCATCGCCACGGACGCGACAATGCCACGTCATAGCCGACCGAAGTATTGCCGGCAACGAACCGGATGATATTTTCCAGAATAAATGAAACGCCCATGGAAGCCACCATGAGGGTGACCGCCGAACGATTTCTCAGTGGCCGAAACGCCAGCAGGTCCACCATGACTGCCAGAGCTGCGGACAGCAGCACGGCGATGATGCCCGATAGCCAAAGTGGCAAGCCCAGCACCACATTGAATGCATATGCCAGGTAAGCGCCGCTGGTGATCATCGCGCCAATAGCAAAGTTGGCAAACCGCAAGACACTGAAGGTCAACGCGACCGCCAGGGCAGGCAAAGCAACCAGCATGCCGGTAATCAGTCCATTAAATAGAATTTGCATGGTCACTCAATCAAAAAACGTCGGGGGAATGCGCATCATGGGAACCGGATGCACCCAGGAAAAGCGCTGCCAGCGATTTATCCTGCGCCAGTTCGCTTGCCGGCGCACGATGCCGGACGCGCCCCATGACCAGAACAAGCCCCTGCTCTGCCACCGACAGGCCCAACTGTACGTTTTGCTCAATCATCAGCAAGGTCAGGCCGGTCCGGCGAATACGGTCGATAATGTCAAACAGCAGTCGCGCGTTGCGCGGCGATAACCCAGCCGAAGGCTCATCCAGCACCAGGACGCGCGGGTCAAGCATCATGGCGCTGGCCACAGCAACCATCTGGCGCTGCCCACCGCTAAGAAACCCTGCCGACGTTTGAAGATGGGGCTTGATCTCGGGGAATAATTGCAGGACCTCGTCCAATTTGGGCGCCAATCTGCCCGCTGGTCCATGATGATGAAAATCCCAGCCAAGACGCAAATTTTCCCGGACAGTCATATTCCGAAAAACATTCCCTTCCTGCGGAACAAAGACCAGGCCCGCGCGCGTGCGCGCCTGCGCGCTCATTCGCGTCAGGTCGACCTCGCCCATTTTTATCGTGCCTGCCTGTGCCGGAATCTGGCCGGCGATGGCTTTGAGCAAAGTAGATTTGCCCGATCCATTGGGCCCGACAATCGTCAGCGCACTCCCCTGGGCTACGGTCAGATCCACCCCGTGCAGGACAGGCTTGCCGCCATACCCTGCCTGCAAACCCGACACGGTTAACGCGGCGGTCATAGCGTCACTCCAAGGTAGGCATCCTGTACCCGGCTGTCGGCAACGACTTCGGCAAAGGTGCCCTGTGTCAGCACCGCGCCGTCAGCCAGCACATACACGGTATCGCACAGGGTGGCAATCAGATCCATATTATGTTCAACAACAGCAAACGTCTTTCCCTCATCACGCAGTTCGCTGATGAACCCGGCCAGTTCGTCCATCAAGGCCGGGTTTACGCCAGCCGCGGGTTCATCCAGCAGGATAATGGGCGCGTTCAGCATGAGCGCGCGGCACAGTTCAAGCAGTTTTTTCTGACCGCCGGACAGGCCCCCTGCCTGGCTATCGGCTAACCGCGTCAGCCGCGTGCGCTCCAGCAGGGCCAGTGCATGCTCAACGGCCTGCTCCTGCGTTTTCCGGATGCCATCGCGCTGCAAAAAAGTGCGCCACAAGGTGTCGCCCCCCTGGTCGGGCCAGGCCAGCAGCAGATTTTCAAGCACCGTCAGGCTGTCGAGTTCGCGCGCCAGCTGAAAGGTGCGTGCAATGCCGGCACGGGCACGATCATGCACGGCAAGCCCGGTAATGTCTTGCGAGCCCAGCCAGACACTGCCGTGATCCGGTGCGGCGTTGCCCGCCAGCACATTGAACAGCGAAGATTTCCCTGCGCCGTTAGGCCCGACGATCCCGGTAATCTGACCGCGTTCGATACTGATCGAAACGCCCTTCAATACCTTCAATCCACCATAAGACAGCTGGATATCCCTGGCGTACAGGCCAGCAGGCACTTGCGTACCCGAGCGCGCAGCTTCACTCACTCTATCAATCCCTGCTGGTGGTTGGCGCCATCCTTGATAATGAAACGGCCGTAGGACCGATGCAACTGGTCCCCGGTCGGCGTAAACTTAAATTGCGCTCCTGCCCCGCTGTAGGAGATTGGCTTGCCGGCGCGAAGGGCTTTGAGTCCGTCAACCGGGTTTTCGACTACCGTGCCCGGGCCGTTAACGACATCCAAAATGGATTTGCTGAAAACGGCCGGGTCGGCGCTGCCGGACTTTTCCATGGCCAACGCAAGCACTGAGACCTCATCCCACATATTGGATGGGAATATGGCCAGCGTATTCTCGGGCGTTTTGGTATGCTGCGAAAAGGTTTTGTAAGCTGTTGATTCGGCAGGCGGGATCGACTGGATATGATTAATACCCTCGGCAACCTCGGCGCCTACATTCTTGATGAACGCCCCTTCGGCATCCGCAGCCGATGAGTTTGAATAGATTTTGCTGGTAAAGCCGCTACGGAACACCTCGCGCGCAATCGCGGACAGTTCAGGCAGATAGCTTGGCAGAAACACGGCATCGGGTTCTTTGGCAAAAACCTTTTCCACTTCGGCTCGATAGGAAGACTGGCCCGGATTGTAATAAACAACATCGACGATCTTGCCACCCAGTTTACGAAACTCCGTAACAAAGGGATCTACCATGATCGTCCAGGCTGGCGCCTGCTGGACCATGACCGAGGCCGTACGAGCCCCGTCGTGGTAGGCCGCGCGGGCAAAAACCCTGCCCCAATCGCTGCCCCGGGCCTGGAATCGCCATACCAGTCCTTTATTGTCGCCCTGGGTGACTTCGTCACCCGTACCGGTCACCAGCAACGGAATGCCCCGCTCCAGCGTGAGCGGCTTGACGGCCAGAGCCACGGAACTGCTCCACAACCCAGTAATGGCGGACACCTTGCTGACATCAAGCAACTTGCGGGCAGCGGCCACACCCGCAGTCGGGTTCGTCTCGCTATCGGCAACAACAATCTCCAGCTTGCGCCCGTTGAGCACACCACCCGCTTCGCTGTTAATGAACTCGGCTGCGCGCTTTGCTGCCTCGGCCATGCCCGGCCCATACGCACCACCGGCACCACTGAGCGGAACAAGAACGCCAATGCGTATGGGTGCCAGCGCCTCCTGCGCGACGGCTGACGCAATGGACGAAACGGCAGCGACGCCCATTATCGATGCCAATGCGAAACGGGACAAAAGCCGACGGCCGGGGCCGATAATACGAAACATAAGAGGTGCCATGATGTGCAAATTACAATTGAAATGGATCAGACCGGGTGTGCAGCTGTACTGCTTTCGCCAATCTGCAAGGCCTGGTTGAAACGGTTAAAGAAACCGCAAAGAGAGATGCGCAAGGTCAACTCAACAATCTGGGCTTCGGTAAAAACCTGGCGCAGACGATCAAACAACGCCTCGGGAATGCGTTCTGCCGCCTGTGTGACGGCAATCGCATAATCGACCACCAGTTGATCCGTATCGGTCAACTGGCCCTTGGCAGTGCCATCGATCAGTGCCTGAGGATCATCGACAGTCAGGCCCTCGAGCTGCAAGCGCGGATTGTGATTTTCCACGCAGTAAAGACAACGATTCAGTTGCGACACCACTACGATGGCCAGCTCTATATAGCGGGACGGAATGTTTTGTTGCTGCTTGAGCGTCAACAGCATGTCAAACAGATGCTCGGCCGCGGGCTGCACGTGGGACAGTACCTGGAATTGGTCCGCAAAATGCGAGCCGTTGCCGGTATAGCGCGGAAAAAGCGCCTGAAGCACTGGGCTCAGGCTATCGACGGGGAGTTCTGAAATACGGGGCATAGCGTTCTCTTCTTCCAAAAAACTAAGGGGAAACCGTTGTGCGGTACGGGCCTGCCGAGAGCAACTTCTCGCGAAGCACGCCGTCGGCATATTGGCGCTTGTACGCGCCACGACGCTGTAATTCGGGCACCAGATAATCTACGATATTGCGAAACGTACGCGGCATTTCTATGTAGGTCAGATTAAAACCGTCAATGTCGGTGTCGTTAACCCAGCCCTGCAGTTCGTCCGCCACTTCACGGGCGTCACCAACCACTACAGGACCTCTGCCGCCAAGGGCAACAAATTCAAGCGCGTCGCGCAAGGTCCAGGTTCGTGACGGATCCAGCTTGCTGAACGACGCCAGCGCCGATTGCCCGGCATTCGTATCCACATAGACCAGCTCATCGTCCAGGCTATAGCGAGACAGATCAATACCAGTCCATCCGGAAAGCAGTGCACGGGCGCCATCCAGGTTGGCGCGAGCCAGGTACTCCTGATGTCGCTGGCGAGCCAGCGCCGCGGTTTCTTCAACAATCACGGTGAACATGGCGAATATCCGAACATCGTCCCGCTTGCGCCCTGCCGCATGCAACTGATCTTGCAATTGCGCAACACTGCGCCTGACGCCCTCGCGCGTTGGCGCACCAACGAATACGCATTCGGCATGGCGCGCCGCAAACTGCCCGCCACGCTGCGACCCACCCGCCTGGAAAATAAGCGGTGTGCGCTGTGGCGAAGGTTCACATTGAAAAATGCCGTGAGACCGAAAATAGCGCCCCTCGTGATTAACGGCATGTATACCGGCCGGGTCAACATACTTGCCCGCCTGAGCGTCACGCAAAACAGCACCGTCATCCCAGCTGTCTTCCCAGAACCGGTAACATAAGTCCACGTACTCGTCGGCGCGATCATAACGCTCATCATGACCAAGCAGGTTTTCCTGCCCCAGACTGCGGGCGCCGCTCTCAAGATAGGACGTGACAATGTTCCAGGCCACTCGGCCTTGTGTCAGGTGATCCAGCGTGGTAAACCGGCGCGCCAGCAAATACGGCGGATCGTAGGCGACAGACGCCGTTACGCCAAAACCCAGGTGGCCTGTTGCATGCGCCATAAGCGGAATCAGCGGAAACGGGTCATTCATGGGGGTTTGCGCGGCATTTGTCAACGCGGTGTCAGCCGTGCCGCCGTCCACATCGTACACACCGGTAACATCGCCCAAAAACAGCGTATCGAACAGCCCCCGCTCAAGCAGGCTCGCCAGATCAACCCAATACTGGGCATTCAGATAGTTGGAGGATGTATCTTCGGGATTCGTCCACTGGCCGGGCGCCAGATGACCGACACAGTTCATCAGGAACGCATTGAGGCGTATTTCTTTTGTCATTACATAGCCAGAATTCAGGTACAGCAAACCGGGTAGTCTATGCCGTGCTGTCCCAGGCTACCAATACACTCTGACTATATTGTTATTACTGTTAGTTGTGTCAAGGGATTTTCAAATGACTATTGGTCTTGGCGTTGTAAGCTGCAGCGGATAACCAATGCAACATACTTACCCGCAAAACCGACTACTGCTCGCGGACATTGTATATATGCGTTAATTAAAAGTACTTCACATGGATCAAAGAAGGGCCAAAATCAAAACAATAATACCTTGTGATTGCCAAAGTAAAGGAGGTGCGGCAAGAGCACCAGGCCTGCCTGACACCAACTCGTCTAGCGCCTATGCGCCGGCGCACCCAGTCCCGTTGAAATCTGCCTGGTGGTTGCCAGAAGCGCGGCCTGCACTTGCGTGATCGTCACCGAGACATCGCGTTGCGCCAGATAGGGAACAGTCAGTGCTGCGATGGCAACATCGCTGTGGTCAAACACCGGCGCGCACAAGTCGGTAACCCCGCTCACGGTGTCGCTCTGGGCCATATAAAAGCCTTTGTCCTGAATATCGGCCAGCGTGGCGCGCACCTGAGTGGCCTTCGCTCGATCAGAACCGTCCTGCAGCAAAGCTGCAATCAATTCCTCTTGCACCGATTCGGGCTGAAATGCCGAAAGAACGCATGACGAAACACGATCCGGCCGGAACGGAAAGTTTGCCCCCAGCCGTACACCAAAACCCATCGGTTCGGGACTATCTACCTGGGCTACCACTAGGATACGGTTGGCAAAGTGGATGACCAGATGGGTTGACTGACGCGTGATTTGCGTCAACTCCTGCATTGCGGGAAGCGCCACGTTAAGCAGTCGCTGCAATGGCGGGTGCTGGTGCGCAAGCTCGAACAGCCTTAACGACAAACGGTAGGAGCCATCCGGATGACGATTGAGATAGCCGCGTCGCTCCAGCACGCTGAGCATGCGAAAGATCTCCGTCGGCGACCTTTCCAGCCGCTGGGCAATAACCACCTGGGTCAGCCCTGTGGCTTCGCAGGCCAGCAGTTCAATAATGTCCAGCCCTTTTTCCAGCGCCGGCGCGGAATACACCGCCTCGCCTGCGTCTGTGGATGGGGTGGATCTAGGGGAAAGTCTGGATATTGACATGGTTGGATTTTATATGAGAAACTTAATTTCATCAGTAAATTTATCAGGCATTTGTAAAACAATCATCGCGAAGGGTTTTCTGTGTCCACCTCATTATCCCCACACCTTGTTGACCGTTACAGATCAGAAGGCATTCTCCATCCGTTGCCGGTCATGCCCGATAGCGAAATCAGCACTTTACGCGAACGGTACATGGCCAACAGTGATATTTTCAAAGGCCGCAACAACCAGAAACCGCACCTGTTGTTCACCTGGCTTGACCAGCTGGTGCGAGATTCACGCATTCTGGATGCAGTGGAATCTTTGCATGGCCCCAATTTGCTGTGTTGGGGTGCACAGTTCTTTGCCAAGCCGCCAGGTGATGATGCCTATGTAAGCTGGCATCAAGACGCCACCTATTGGGGCCTGTCTTCGCATGATGTGGTCACTGCCTGGGTTGCATTCACGCCTAGTATAGCGGCGTCGGGATGCCTGCAAGTCGTTCCCGGCACCCATCGGAGCCAAGTGGCCCACGAAGACCACTTCGATGATGCCAATCTTCTTTCCCGGGGACAGGAAATCGCCGTGAAGGTCGAACAAGGGTCCGTCGTGAATGTAGAACTTCAGCCCGGGCAGATGTCTCTGCATCACGTCCTGCTGTTTCACGGTTCGGAACCCAATCGTGCTGCGTTTCCCCGGGTCGGGTATGCAATCCGTTACATACCCACCCATGTACGCCAACTTTCACCGATTCGAGACAGCGCCCTGCTGGTTCGCGGCCGTGATGACTACGGGCATTTCGACGCGGAGCGCTCTCCTGTTGCCGATATGGATCCCGCAGCGCTCGCCTGCCACGCCGACGCAACCGACCGGCAATTGCGCATTCTCTACGCAGGCGCACAGGAGCGCGGCAAGCTGAACCCAGCCAGAAAAGAATCCGGCCCTGCCTAGCCATAGCGCCGGTATTGACCACAAGCACGCCAAAGAGCGAGCCTTGCATTCCATATCAGGAGACATTAATGAAATCGCTTGCTGTCATTGCCGGGCTTGCACTCGCCGGTTTTTTTATCACACCGCCCTCTGCCGCGCAGGAAATCAAGATTCGGTTTGCGCATTCTTTGTCCCCCACTGAACCGGCTCACCGTGCCGCCGAGTATTTCGCGAAAAACGTCGAAGAACGCACCAAGGGCAAGGTAAAAATCACCGTTTACCCCGCTGAGCAGTTGGGCCCCGGCAAAGATATCAATGAAATGATTCGCCAGGGAGCGAATGTGATGAATATCACAGATGCCGGCTACCTGTCCGACTATGTCCCTGACGTCGGCGTGCTTCACGGACCGTACCTCGTGCGCACACCAGAAGAATACGAGAAGATCCTTGGCTCCGACTGGTACAAGGGCATCGAGAAAAAACTGGAGACTTCCGGTTTCAAAATCATCATGGCAAATGGCTACTTCGGCCAGCGCCACCTTATCGCAGACAAACCGGTACGCAAACCCGAAGACATGGCGGGACTCACCGTTCGGGTTCCTCCCAACCCCATGTGGATCGAAACCCTCAAGGCCATGGGCGCGCGTCCCACGACCGTGCAATGGTCAGAAGTTTACAACGCACTTTCCCAGAACGTCGTGCAGGCAGCAGAAGCGCCCCTGGGTTCACTATGGGGCTCCAAGTTCCAGGAGGTTCGCAAAGTGCTGTCTCTCACGGAGCACTTTACCGCATTTGTGATGTGGCCGATCAATGCATCCTTTTTCAACAAACTGCCGCCAGATGTACAAACGGTTCTGCTTGAAGAAGGTGAGAAAGCCGGTAAAGAGATGACCCGCCTGACCCTGGCTGACCAGGAAGAATATCTCGCCAAATTCAAGGCTGCCGGTGTCACCATCGTAAGCGATGTCGATGTGGATGCCTTTCGGAAAGCAACGGAAAAAGTCTACGGTGCATTTCCAAAGTGGACGCCCGGACTACGGGAAACAGTTCTTGGAGCCTTGAAGTGAATCGCGCCGAATCAAGTGCATGGTGGTGGCGTGACTATTTTGAAGAAATTGTCGCTGGCCTGGCACTCTTAATGGTCATCGCGGCCACCTGTTGGGGAGTGGTCACGCGGTACGTCACTTCGACACCTGCAGCCTGGACCGGGGAAATCGCCGCCATCGCCTTTGCGTGGCTCGTCTTTGTAGGGGCGGCCGCAGGGTTCAAGTATGGCATGCACGTGACCATCGACATGCTCGTGACGAAACTTCCGCAGACACCGCGCCGCTACGTGATGGCCGCGGCCGATCTGCTAGTGCTGGTCTTTCTTGGGACCCTATTGTTCATTGCCATCGAGTTTTCGATTGACTCATGGAGCGATCCGACCTCGACGCTGCAACTTCCACGCACCGTGGTTTACGCATCAGTGGTCGTAGGGGCGTTCTGCATGCTGTTGCGTTATGGACGCGCAGCATGGCGGCGGTGGCATGGACTGGATGGCGCCTGGCTTGAAACGCCGGGCGAAATTGGCGCGGAGCTCTGACAATGGAATACATCCCTGCCCTTTTAATGTTCGTGTTGTTCGTGCTGAACATACCCATTGCATTCGGCATCGCGATTGCCGCATTGTCCTTCTTCATCTTTGCCGATGGGCTGCCGCTACGCGTCTTTGTACAAAAGTTTGTCCAGTCCACCGACTCATTTCCCCTGCTGGCCGTCCCTTTTTTCATTTGTGCCGGGTCGATCATGAATCGCGCAGGCATTACCCGCCGCTTGCTGAATCTGGCAGATGCGCTGGTCGGCCACATGGTCGGCGGCATCGCCCAGGCCAACGTCGTGCTGGCAACGCTGATGGGGGGGCTGTCGGCATCATCCAATGCAGAAGCGGCCATGCAGGCAAAAATGCTTGGTTCAGAGATGGTGCGTCGGGGCTACTCGCCTGGGTTCGCCGCAGCAGTCACGGCATGCGCGGCTGTCATCACGCCGATTATTCCACCCGGCATCGGCCTGATCATCTATGGCTATCTGTCTGACGTGTCGGTGGGCCGTTTATTCATCGGCGGCATTGTCCCAGGATTGCTTCTATGCGGCGCCCTCATGGTGACGATCCACTGGATGTCCAAGCGTCGCGGCTACAAACCATTGCGCACGCAACGCGCCTCGGCGCCGGAACTGGGACGTGCCTTCATCGAGGCGCTGGGCGCCCTGTCCATTATCGCGTTCATTCTGATCGGCATACGCCAGGGTATCTTCACGCCAACCGAAGCAGGTGCGATGACGGTTGTTTATGCAACGCTCATTGGCGTACTGTGGCATCGCGAACTCAAGTGGGCTGATGCGCCCAAGATCATCCTCGAAACAGTCCTGGCTGCGTCTGCAGTCATGATCATTATCTGTGCGGCCGGTGTCTTTGGCTTTTACATGTCGTGGGAACAGTTGCCATCGCGAGGCGCAGAAATGCTCATTCAACTGACTCGTGAGCCCTGGCTTTTGTTGCTGCTCATCAACGTGGGGCTGATTTTTGTCGGTATGCTGATAGAGGGTACTGCTGCGTTGATTCTGCTGACACCAATTCTGGTTCCGGCAATCGCCAAAGTAGGCATCGATCCCCTGCACTTTGGACTGGTCATGGTCGTCAACCTCACCTTGGGCGGGGTGACACCGCCGGTGGGAACCATGATGTTTACCACCTGTTCCATCCTGCGGGTGAAGATCGAAACGTTCACCAAAGAAGGCTGGCCGTTAATGTTGGCGATGCTGGTAGTGCTCATGCTCATCACCTACGTACCTGGCCTGGTCACATGGCTGCCGACGATGCTGATGGGGGAGTAGGATGGAGTTTTCCGCCGCTGTCCTAACTGCGGTTAACCAGCCACTGTCAATCGAGCGTGTGACCCTCACGGGCCTGGCGCCGCGCGACGTACTGATTCGCAATGCCGCCAGCGGACTATGTCATACCGATCTGGAAATCATGTGTGGCAGCCTGGCCTATCCCGTGCCCGTCGTCCTCGGGCACGAAGGCGCTGGGGTGGTGGAAGCCGTGGGCGAGGACGTGGTGTCCTTGAAACCGGGCGACCATGTCATTGCATCCTGGAACCCTCATTGCGGCCACTGCTTCTATTGCGAACGTGATCAACCCATTTTATGCGAACCGCTGACCCGCCATCAGCCTGCAGGCTTGTTGCCTGACGGCAGATCCAGGCTGCGCCTGAATGGACAGATGCTCCATCATTTCTCTGTCGTCTCGTCGCACGCTCAGTTTTCGGTGGTCACTGAATCGGGTGCAATCAAGATCCCGCAAGACATGCCGCTGGATCGTGCCTGCCTGATCGGCTGCGGCGTGATGACCGGCGTGGGGGCGGTAAGCCGCCTGGCGCAAGTGCAGGCCGGCACAAACGTGCTGATCATCGGTTGCGGCGCCGTGGGCCTGAACGCGATACAGGCGGCGGCGTTCGAACAGGCCGAGATGGTTATCGCCGTTGATCGCGACGACAGCAAGCTGGCGCTGGCAAGCCGCTTTGGCGCAACGCATGTGATGCAGGCAGACGATGCCACGTTGGAAATGATCAAAGCGGCCACAGCCGGACGCGGCGCCGATTACGTTTTCGAGGCGGCCGGCTCCGAGGCAGCGTTGCAGCTTGCAATGGAAGCAACCCGGCCAGGCGGCCAATTGGTCATTCTGGGCAAGACCGAGGTGAACCGTAAGGTCGGCTTTCGGTTTGGTTCGATGATGGGAGAAAAGCGCATCATCCGCTCAAGCTACGGTGGAGCAAGACCCCTGCGCGACTTCCCGTGGCTTGCCCAGCGCTATCTTGATGGCAAGTTGAATCTGGATGATCTGATATCAACTCGTCTTCCGTTAGACCGAATCAACGAGGGATTCGATGCAATGCGCAATGGCCAGGGGATTCGGCACGTAGTCACGTTTGACTGACTATTAATCATTTGGGCTGCCAGGCAAGGTGGAACTGGTTGACCGAATACAGCGCCAGTCAAAGCCACCGGCGCGCATAGGCACCATGAGGACGCGCGGGCCATACCCGTGATCGTGAGAAAAGAACAAGGACGAAGCAATGAACCATGGGATCCGGAACAATTGGCGACACCCACCAATGATGGATGACTGGATCGACAGCCCCCATCTACGTCATGAACTGGGAGATTTCCAGCTGGAATCTGGCGCGATATTGCGCAACGCCTTTATTTCTTATGTCATCCATGGCGATGTGTCAAAGCTGCGAAAAGGCGCGATCCTGGTGACGACGGCGATCGGCTCGACCCATCATCGCCTTGACTTCATGATCGGAAACGGCAAGCCCCTGGATACATCGCGCTGGTGCATCATCGCTGTTGATGCGCTGGGTAACGGGCTTTCGTCTTCACCATCAAACAGCATGCGGCAACCGAATGAGGCATTTCCCCGATTCACGATTCGGGATATGGTTCAATCGCAGCGGCAGCTCCTGGATCATTTGGGCGTGGAAGAACTGGTGGCCGTCGTGGGCGCATCACTGGGAGGAATGCAGGCAGTGCAATGGGCCGTCAGTCATCCGCACCATATGCGCTCACTCGTAGCGATGGTGCCGATGGCGCGTACTACCCGTTGGTCTAAATTGGTCAATGAAATGTCCCGGCGCGCCCTGTTTGCAGACCCCGCTTGCCGTCAACCGCGCCCCCGTGATGAAGCCATGCGGCTCTGGGTGCCGCTGACGCAGGCAGTCATGCCACGCAGCCCGGCGGCGATCGAAAACGATAGTGATACTGGCCTGCACGAATGGCTGGCCCAACGAGAACATACCCTCGCCGAGTTTGGGCCAAACGCCTTTGACTGGTGCTATCAGACCTGGGCGTATGACGAACATGATGTCGGTACGACACCGGGTTTTGAAGGCAACACCATGCTGGCGCTCAAGCAGATTCGTGCAGCAACGCTGGTCGTCGCACCGGGACTTGATCTTTACAATCCGCCATTTGCAGCCAAAGAAATGGCCACTGCGATTCCCAAAGCGCGCTTTGTCGAGCTTTCGGGAGACGAGGGCCATGCCTGTGCTGCGGGAGGCCCTGGCCAGGCGACGAACGAACTTCGGGACGCGGTCGGCGACTTTTTACGGCAGCAGGAGAACTGACGCAGCCCCGTCCCCGGGGTATCAAACATCGGATCGATTAAACCCTTCGCAGGTAGCTCTGATCCAGTTGCCCGATATCCCCGCAGCCCAGTAAACCGAGTACCCGGTCGATTTCGCTGCGCATAATCTCGATTGCCCGTTCGACACCGGCCTGGCCCCCTGCCGCCAGGCCATACGTTGTAGCTCGCCCGAGCAGCACGGCATCTGCGCCCAGCGCCACAGCCTTTACGACGTCCGAGCCGCGCCGAAAGCCTCCGTCCAGCATCACGGCAATACGCCCTTTGACCTCGGCAACTACCTCTGGCAGCACATCCATTGCCGATAACGCGCCATCCAGTTGCCGTCCGCCATGGTTGGACAACACGATTCCATCTGCTCCAACTGAAATTGCCCGTGCCGCATCCTGCGCATTCATAATGCCCTTGATAATTAGTTTTCCTGGCCAGATGCCTCTTAACCATTCAACGTCTGTCCATGATAACGAAGGGTCAAGGGACTGACCCAATATCGATGAGGCCGCGCCGCGCACACTGGTCTGCGCTGGCCCAAGCAAATCACCAAGATTGGCAAAGTGCGGAAAACCACGAGGATACAGAATGTCAAAAATCCAGCGCGGATGCCTGATAACGTCGAGCTTATTACGCCAGTTAAGATTCTGTGGTCCGGAAAAATTCCGGGTATCCCATTCCCGCTTACCGTAAAGAGCGCTATCGGTCGTGAGCACCAGCGTGCCGATTCCGGCCTCATGCGCGCGGCTGGCTATTTGCTCGACGAAGGCACGCGTTCGGTACATGTAGACTTGCATCCATATACAGCCGCCGGCGCGCCGGACAACATCTTCGAGCGACGTTGTCGACACATTGGTAAGCACGAACGGAATGCCCGCTGCAGCTGCCGCACGCGCGATAGACACATCTCCTTCGCGCGAGAGCAGACCACTGAATCCCGTCGGCCCGATCAAAAACGGCGACGCGCTCTCCTGGCCAAGCAGCTGCCTGCGTTGATTCCTCCTGGTAACGTCAACCAAGGTACGTGGCTGGAATGCAATCCTGGAAAACACATCGCGGTTGTGATGCAATGTCATCTCCTCTTCTGCGCCGCCTTCCACATATTCAAAACAAAAGTTAGGTACCCGCCTGCGCGCTATCGCACGCAGCTCTTCAATACTTTGCGCGCGGCTGACATCCCGCCCTTCGTACAAACGACGTCTCAAATTTGTCTCCGAAATAACGCCATATAGCCCCCTTCGAGACAAACAGTGCGCTTTTTTTTTAAATTAGTATGTTAGCTAGTAGTTTATGCAAAACAGCATCACGGATCAAGCCAATTTTTCGCTGAAGATTCGTGCGGATTTTTTTATTTTTGAGGCATTTTAGCTGGGGGAAAATTTTTTTTATTTCATCAATACTGATCATCATTTAGCCCCTGCTTTTAATAGAGTCAGTCTTATTATGCTTCTCGTGAAGAAACCTACGGGCCCCTACGTGAAGCTTTAGAATCAAAACCGCGCAATAATTTCTGACCGAATTTCTGGTCGAGGCTCTGCTCCTTCATCTTCGCGGCAACAATCGCAAGCCCGGTTTCGCCTGTCATTACACGGGCTTGTATTGCCGCCTTACTCAGGCTGTCATTGTCCAATCTGTTCAGGACGGCCAGATAAGCCTGCGGCAGACGAACATCATCCTTCAAACCGCTGCTCGTACTCATCATCAGATCCCGGACAATTTCGTTACCATAGGGGAACTTGTTATCGCTCATGTTATTGACCGGCAGGCGCCAGAAAACAATAATTTTTCTCTTTGAACTGCATTGCAATATATGGGCAGTCATGCCAATGCTCTTTCAGGCAAGCCTGCTGAGGCTGTGCCATTTCGTACATCGTACATTTTTCGTTTTCGCACGTCGTTGTATAGACTTTCCCACTCTCGGTATGACCTGCAGCAACGACCGTTTTATCCTTGGGTAGCGATAACGCTGCAAAACCGTCAATCATCTTTTGCTGCTGCGCCAGAGTACCGGAGTCCGGTTGCTGAGATAGCGTCATCTCGCCTGTCAGAAGCATAATTTTGATGTAGTCGTCAAATTGCGCTTTGGAGCAGGAAAGCTGACCATTTTCCGAAACAAGGGCGGCTTCGCTCTTTTGTCCTGCCAAAAGCGTTGTGCCCAATAGTACTACGAGCAATAAAAACACTATTCCGGTTGAAATAAAGCGTTGGCTTACTTTCATAATTTACATTATGTGGAAGTTAATTTGTGTGGACGACACCGTAATTGCGCTCGTTGCTTGTAGTTTAAGGCATGTGTGTGCGCCAAACTTGAGCGATGAGCGGGAATAATAGCCGACCATTTAGTTTCCGGCTTTGGCCGTGGAATATCCTGCCCAAAAATCGGGGCTATTGAGGTCATTACCATATAGAAACGTCATTATGGCGAATCCGCCGTCAGGTGCATCTATTCAAATGGGTTAAAAGGTTTATCACCCTGATACTGGTTCACCGCCGGTTCAAGAAGACAATACAATTTTTTATTGTAAATAGCCGCCACGGGATAGCATCCTATCTTGTTAAGCACGGAACACTTATTCAGTCCGTTCAAAACGTCTGTTCCCCTGCATTTATCTTCCTTGCAATAGGCCTGACTGAAGCCCGAGGCATTACTGGTCACATAAAAAAGTGATGTACCACCGTAAATGGTAGGATCTCCAATTTTTTCTAACAGCGCTTTATAAATAGATTTGACCTCCGTTATACTTCCCCGATGGAACTTGGTAGGCGATGTTTGCATGAAATCAAAATCCTGCTTGTCAGCAATACAGGTTTGCGCACGCGCAGGACTCATAGCCGTCACTAAAACCACGGAAAGGATTATCGATAAAGGATACATAAAATTTTTATTCAATTTAGGTCAATCCTTGTACTGTTCATCACAATTTTTTTGTCACCATTAATCTCAAGTTCTTCAAAATCAAGAAACAAACATTTTCCCGTCAAGCAAGCCGTTCCATCTTTATTGACAGAAGGTGCGGCAGCACCGAAGCGATTAAGCCCTTCTAGCGCCTTGTTCTTCAACCAAAGGAAAAGGAGAAGGAAAGTGATGAGTAGAATGACGAATAAAATTAGAAAAGGCAACATTTCCGTTAGTTATTAAGGGCGGGATTCATCGTCCTGATACTGCAAAGTTTGTGGAAGCAACTATTAGTTATATCAATGATATTAACCGCCCTTGCTTTGAGTTATTCAATCCCCAATAATGACACTCGCAGATCCTTCGATTACTGTACCGCCACAAGATATTGCATCGCCCACTCGACCGGCAGGTTTGCCATTAATGAACACAGAACCAGAACCGCCCGCAAGGGTACGGCTATGCTCTGATTCGTCTGGGCAGGCGTGCGACTCAAAGGCATCACCCTGACGCATGGCTGGGATGCCGTCAATGGTGACATTTGGAGAAGCTTCTATTCCAGGTGTTGGTGGAGCTCCGTCATGATCAGATGCCATATCTCCAAGACGAGTCGCTGCCTGCATAGTCATCCTCTAGCTCTTGTATCAAAACGCCCCGTCGGTAAGGGAGCGTTCGTAAAACAATCGATACCAAGGGCATTTAGAAAGGAAGGAAGAAAATGGGCCAATTGTTTAATCTGTTCAGGTGGATAATCAACCAAAACGGTGCTGGCGTTAACGACACATGCAGCACAGACAGCATAACTATCGTTTTTTGCTGAATAAAACATATCCGACAGTCGCTTGCCTTGTGGTAAAAGCGCCGGGTTGATTAGCCTTGTAGCCCGAATAAAAGCGGGGTTGGCTTCAGGCACCGGCAAAGCTTTTCGGAATAAATCCCACAATTGATAATCCGTCGCGTCCTTGCACCAAGAAAGTGCTGCCGCTCCGGTCAACGTCCAGCCTGATGCAGTACAGAGGGCAATCCAATCCTTGGCTGGAATCGATGCCAACTCCTGGCATAGTTGATGTTCAGCATCGGCTACCATTTTATCGGCAGATTGCCTTCCATCAGCAACTTCCAGGGAGGAAAACCGGATAAGCATTGTAGTATTGGAATGAAAGATCCTCCATAGATCTGGCATACTACGGCCACCGGCACTAAGCACAGCGCCATCAAGCGCAAATGGAGAATTGTTTAGCGTGCTTACCGGGCTAGTGCTATTCATCGCACAAACCTCGAAGGATTGAAGCCTGCTTCAGTAAAGCTACAACCAGCTGGCGGCAATTCAGAGAGATACGGGTGTAGATTGCCAAGCGCACGATAAGGTTGATCATACGCAGGTGATTGATTTTCGACTTGACAGCGACGTGTAGCACTACTGCCGAGCTCATGATATAGATCAAAACTTTTTTCAACACTCCAGAAGCCTGTTGCCAAACTTGCACCGGCAGCTACAAGGCCGGTCCCCATGTTGACTACTACAGATGGGCCAAAGAGCTGCGCCCCAGTTTTAAATGACGCGGCATCGATAGCATAACCAGCGGCTGCTCCATAAAGCTCCACTTCTGCACCCAAGATGTTGCCGCTCGTCCCCCAAAGATCGTCAAGTGAAAATGGTACGCGTGCGTTGATTAGCGTAGGCGTTCGCTCTTGCAAGCGCCGGTATAGCTGCATACCGCTACCGATCTTGTCTTGTTCTGCCTCCATTTCGGCAGCATCTCCAACTTTCTTCGAATTGCCTGCAACTTCATTCAATTGATCGACGCGTTTCGCTGTTTTGGTAGTAGACCCCAACTGTTGTAAAAGTTTTCCTACTGGCAAGTTAACAGAATAGCCACAATTTAGGAGGTTAACAATGCCGATGTGCAGACTCTCGAGTCCAAAAAATATAAAACTATGATAGCCACAAACAATAGCAAAAGAGCCATCATATGCAACCATCCACTCTCTGGATTTGGTTGACGTCCTGCCAAGCCAATCTGAGGGTTTATTGAGGTCATTGCCATAGGGAAAATAAGCGCCAGCCATTATTGCTCCCTTGCCGGCTCTAACAGACACATATCTTGCCCTCGAAACCGAACAGCCATTAAGGTACATTGCGACATATGCGCATACAAACAATCCTGCTTGGACTTAGTCATTTCGTCTATCGTACATGTATCTTCTTTACAAGTTGTGGTGAAAATTTCACTTGAAGGTACGTGCACACTTGCAATAATTGTTTTTTGGCCATCAGGACGTTTCAATAAGTAATTTGAAATAGCCTTTTTCTGCTGACTAACACTGCCTTCATATGGCTGAGTGGAGATAGTCATTTTGCCGATTTCTGTCATTTTCGATTGATATTCGCGAAATGATGCTGTTGAACAAGTTAATTCGCTACCTTCAACTGTGTTGACCGAAACCTCACCGCTTGGCTGAGAAAATTCCAATCTGAATAACGCATACATCGCAAGCAACGTTATAACCAGAAAAAATATAAATCCAATTTTTTTGAGCATAGTTCAGAAAACTCTCTTCAATCAATTCAGTTTAATTTTCGGTGCGCTTGCAACAATTTCCTTTCCACCCACCATCTCTATACCATTCTCGAAGTCGAGATAAAGCGTATCTCCGCGAATTCTAACAAATCCATCTGACGTCATCCGCATTTCAGATTTACCAACTTGTATATTCACTTCCCCACCAGAAATAATCGTGACTATATCCCCGGCATCAATGCTTGCTGTTGACCCCGCAACCGTCTGAATCGACTGTCCTGCATGTTCAAAAATTGAGTTCCCGACCGATACTGTCTTGGTGATACCAACAAACTGCGTCTTGACACCTGCAGTGGCCTCATTGATTGCCTGATCGGCAAATAATGAATAAACACCGCGCCCAAGCTGATTGATGCCGGGAATTGGTAATTTTTTAGCAATGTCTGCAATACCTTCGACCAAGTTGCGAAAAGTGCTGGTTAGCACTCGTCCGACACCGCTTGGACCGACATGCAATGTCATGTTCCCATGCACGGATTCACTATGGTTGCCATCGACTTCGATGGCTTTATGATTCCCTACAGATTGGACCCAATTGTTGTCGATTCGCTCTGTGTGGTTGTTTTTGGTCTTCTCGTTACGATCCTTCTGAGCGTGAATATAGATTTCCTCGCGTCCCGTCTTATCTTCAAATCTAAACGCATTGGCCGTGTAATAGCTGCCTCCCGGCGACGAACGTGAATAAATCCCCATCTGGGTCTCGTTCTCCGGCAGTTTCCACGGCGGCATCATCGCCGCGTTGTACACCCGGCCTGTAATAATCGGCGCATCAGGATCCCCGTTCAGGAAATCTACAATGACTTCATCACCAATGCGCGGTACCTGAATCGCCCCGAAGTTACTACTGGCCCAACTGCTCGAAACCCGGATCCAGCACGAACTGTTCTCGTCTTTTTTGTCGTATCGGTCCCAGTGAAAGTGTACCTTGACCTGCCCATATTCATTGGTCCATATTTCCTTACCTTCAGGCCCCACCACCACCGCTGTTTGAGGTCCCAAGGTACGCGGCTTGCGCGTAATGCGCGGCGGCCGGAATGGCAAGGTGGCACATTGTACAGTCAGATCAAACACGCAGCGCCGACCGTTTTGTGCCGCCTCATCTGGCGAGCTCACTGAATGGTAGTTGTTCTCTTTCAGATCATAGCGGGTACCCAGCACCACATACTCGCGGTTTTCTTCTGTACGGGGGCAGCGTACCAGATTGAACAACGAACCGGTGGCTACGCCCCGGGCGGTGCTGCGCAGCGTCCGGGTATCACGAACATGGTGCTGTTCCTGCATGCGCTGGCGCGCATAGCGCTCACCCAGGGGATCATCCCCGTAATTGCCCGGCCATTCATACACTTCCGCTTCATTGTGCGAGTGATCCAGCTTGATTTGCTGGCGTGCCGCCAAGTCTGCGCGGGGTGTGGTGAAGTTGTAATCGTTGGTAGTGTATTGCCCTGGCCTCAGGTCCTGAAACACCGCCACATGTGTCATATAGTCCTGCTGTGGCAGCGTCAGTTTGTCTTCGGTGAAATACGGTACGTGTTCGTAGCCGTCTACGGCCTTATGGCTCTGGATTTCGTCACTCATAACCAGCGTGTGCTTTTCCTGCTCATGACGAAAGTAATAATGAATGCCTTCGGCCTCCAGCAGCCTGCTCACAAACTGAAAATCAGTTTCGTCATATTGCACGCAATAGACGCGCGGCGCGTAGCTTTCCACCAGATCGAACGCAAACGCATGGCCATAGGGCGAGAGCACTTGCTTGATGGTCTCTGGCACAGACTGGTTCTGGTAGATGCGAAATTCTTTTTTGTGAGTCGCCAGCCAGAACCAGGGCACCACGCGCGCTTCGTACACAAAGTAACGATCCGTGTCGCCTTCCTGGCCTACCAGCGCAAAACTGGCGATCACGCCGTTGATACGCCGGGGCGCTGCCGCCGTGTTAATAGTAAGCGTGAGGGACTTGCCAAGCAACGCCCTTACATCAACCTGCATCGAGCGATGCAGCAGGCGCACGGTATAGTCGGAAAGTGTAGACATCCCGTCCGTGCCTTGCATGGCGTCAAACAGGAATTCGGCATTATCAGCCGCAATAGAGACCCTGATCAGCCGGTCAGGGTTGATTATGTTCGATATATTTATATTCGCAGACATCTAGCGTGGCGGGCCTGCGTCGCGCCCACCCCTTTTTATGTAGAAATGTTCTTATTTATTTAGAAACAGCCACTTACAGTGATTATAAAGAACCGCGGCAGTGAGCGGAATACTTTTTTACAAACGCTTTCAAACTCGGCATGCACCGTATTTGCTTGCTCCCTGGCGGGCAACGTTGGCGTTATGATCGTCAATGTGGTCAAATCCATACTCATTAACAAGCAACACCCAAAGACAAAACAATGACTTCCTCTTCCAGGCTGGGCCAGGCTTACAGCGCCTTTGATGCCGTCAACAGAACCGACCCCAATATTTTCAACTGGCAGGGGGAAGACTGGCCACGTGAGTTGTTCCTGGCCACGAAACTGACCGAGTGGGTCCAAAAACTGGCCCCAAATGCGTCCGAACCCCTGCAACTGGCCGCGCGCTGCCAGCATATCGGTCGCTGGCAGATCCCCCGCCGTGAGTATCCGGAAGGACGTATTGGTTACCTGACCTGGCGCAAGGCCCTGGCCCAGCACCATGCCGACATGGCAGCACGTATGCTAAGTGAATTAGCGTACGATGCTCCAACGATCGAGCGGGTAAAAGCGATTGTTCTCAAACGCGGTATCAAGCAGGATGCCGATGTACAGGTCATGGAAAATGCCTTGTGCCTGGTCTTTCTGCAATATCAGTTCGAAGCATTCCGGCTGGACAATGAAGAGAAAATCGTGGGCATCATTCAGAAATCATTGCTCAAGATGGATGACGCAGGACGCCAGCAGGCACTGACGCTGGATTACAGTCCTGCCGGGCTTGCGGTGATTAACGAGGCGTTGTCGGGGCTGTAGTTAATGAGCTCAGCACCTCTTCATTGTGCTCGCCCAGTACAGGCGGCGGTATAACCTCGGTGCTTCTTTGCCCATCGAACGAAACCGGCGGACGCACAGTATGAAAGTCACCCATAGTCTTGTGTCTGGCAGAAACCAGGATTTGCAGATGCCGGGCCTGCGGATCTTCCAGCGCCTCGCTGGTGTCGTACATGGGCGCATGCGGCACATCTTCAGACTCCAGGCGGCGGCACCACTCATCGCGTGAGTGCTTCGCGAAGATCCCCCCCAGAATCTGGATCAGTGCTTCCTGATTATGGATACGTCCGTTACGGTCGGAAAAGCGCGGATCGTCAAAAAGCAAGGGTTGTTCAATCGCTCTTGCCAGACCTTGCCAGAATTTCTCGGGCGAGGACATATGCAGGGCGATCCACTTTTGGTCGGCGCATTTCAAGACATAAGACTGGGAAACACTGGGGCGGCTGTAGGGCCCCATGATTTCGCCCGCCGAATAATAATGCGTAAAAGCATCCAGGTTGAAGTGACTCATGGCTTCCAGCATAGACACCTCTACCTTGCGACCCACTCCCGTACTATTGCGCTCATGCAAGGCGCCCAGAATGCCGTATGCGGCGTAGAAACCAGTAATGGAATCGGCCAGCGCCGGGCCAACAACACGTGGGTTCTCCGGGTTGATCAGCAATCCCAGAAAGCCACTGGCGGCTTGCGCTACCGAATCATAGGCAGGCCGTCCTGCTGCCGGGCCGGTTGGTCCGAACCCACTGATTGAGCAGTAGATCAGGCCCGGATTGATTTTGCGAAGCCGCTCTTCACCAACATTCAGCCGTTCGGCCGCGCCCGGACGAAAGTTCTGAATATATACATCTGCTGTACTAATCAGTTCATCGAAAGTGGCCAGATCGGCGGCGTCCTTGGTATTGAGTGTGACACTGCGCTTGTTGCGGTTGTATGTCTGAAAGTGCGGGCTGTACAGGCCGCCTTTAAAGGCGCGAAACGGATCGCCCGTACCCGGCTGCTCAATCTTGATCACATCCGCCCCCAGGTCTCCCAACAGCATGCCCGCTGCGGGACCCGTAATGAACGTACCTTGCTCCAGTACACGGATGCCATTAAGTACTTTAATCATGATAAAACTCCATCAGGGGGTCTAGGCGTGATCGGGGGTAAAGTTGTCGGGCACGGGACCATCGTAGACATAATTGCGTGTCGCCTGATACGACAAGGCAAAGCCGATGGGTTTCTGGAACTCCTCGGTCAGATGACCGATCAGACCCGCAGTACGTGCAAGAATCGGCACGCCTCGCAAGGCCGTCATGGGAAATCCCACGCCCAGCAGTACGGCTGGAATGGCTGCAGATACATTGAGCATAAGCGGCTTGCCGACAACCTCTGGAATCACTGTTTCCACTGCATCAGCAATGTGCACATAAGTCATATCCGCCCCGACGCGCTCGGCGACCGCAAACAGCGCAGTCACGCGCGGGTCGCGCGTTTTATGCAGTGGGTGCCCGTAACCGGGTATGGCGCGCCTGGCGGCACGGTACTCGCCCACCACTTGCCTGGCTGCTTTGTCATAGTCTTGGCCATCGCCGGCACGTACACGAATCTCTTCAAGAAAAATACCGCTGGTTTCAGAGGCTCCCAGAATGACCGAACCGCAACCCAGGATGCCTGCCGCGACCGCACCCTGCAAGGCGTCGGGCGCTGCCGCCAGTGTCATGCGACTGGCCTGCACGCTAGGCACCAGGCCGTGTTCGGCAATGGCCACCAACGTGGCATTTAACACCGCTGTTGCTGCAGCGGTAGGTGGCTGCCCTGTTACCAGCAAGTGAAAATAATCTGTGAAAGACATATTGCCGATCAAATCAACAGCAAGGTCTTTGCCTCTGACGACAATGGTCTCACTGTTGGAGGTGCAGATGGCTGAGTGGGGAATGGTTTCTTTACCGATTTTCATAACGTTCCAATGAAAGGCATTCTCGCAGCTACGCACGCAGGTACGCGTCTACAGCCGGACAAATGCATTGAATAAATAAGGGCCTTGTTGAAAATATCATCGTTATTGATGTCTCAAATACAGAGCTGCTTATGTGGGGCGCCGCCCTTCAAATGCAGCTTGAAGCAACGTGCGTATGCCGTGATGTTCTATAGGACGGGGGTTCCAATACGGTGTGGCAATTGCGATATCGGCCGCCCTGTCCAGATCGCTATCACGCATTCCGATGTCTTGCAACGCCATTGGCACGCCAAGCGACTGGGCCAGATCGTACAAGGCATGGGCAGCGGGAACCCCGTCCTGTCCCAGGGCGCGGGCTATCCGTTGCATGGCCGCTGGTGTAGCACTCGCGTTGTAGGCCATCGCATGCGGCAAGATAATGGAGTGGGTCTGCGCGTGCGGCAGATCAAAGCTGCCGGCCACGGTATGGCAAAGCTTGTGATGCAAAGCCATGCCTGCACCGGCAAGCACCATGCCACAAAGCCAGGCGCCGTACAGGCATTCAGACCGCGCGACAAGCGAGCTAGCGTGCGGACCGAGTTGACGCAAACCGTTAGCCATGGCGCGTATGCCCTCTTCTGCCATTAGTGCCAGCACCGGATTTCCCTCTTGGGCATACAGTCCTTCGGCGGCATGTGCAATGGCATTCATGCCGCTCACGACAGAAATTTCAAAAGGCAACTTCAAGGTAAGCGATGGATCGTAGATGACGGTGCGCGGCAACGCACGCGGGTCTTTACCGGTTTTCTTTATGCCGCTCTCGGTAATGCCATAAATGCTGGTCATCTCCGAACCTGAATAGGTGCTCGGCACCGCCAGTATGGGCAAGCTACTTTCGATGGCCAGCGCCTTGGCCAGTCCTATGGTGGAACCGCCACCCAGCGCCACAATACAATCGGCCTTCTCCCTGCGCACGGCCTCCTGCGCATCGCGCACTGTGGCAACGGGCACGTGCATGACCGCCTGGTCATAGATACCGGCACTGCGTTCGGCAAGCGCATCAACAGCCTGCTGGGCCAGCGCACGCTGGCGCGGAGTGCAGAGCACCAGTACCTTCCGGGCGCCAAGCAAAACGGCCTCAGCTTTCAGCACGCTCCAGGCATCTGTACCGAATACCACTCGTACTGGCTGCGCGGTATATATGAACGTTTGCATCACGTCAGTTGACCTTTGCACCGGATTTTTTCACCAGCTCAGCCCACTTGTCGATTTCAGCCGCTTCGAACCTGGCCAGATCCCGGGTTGACTCTCCGCCTGGCTCTACGCCCTGTGTCTTGAGCTTTGCCGCCAGATCAGGATCGGCCAGCGCTACGTCAGCGGCCTTTGTCAGCTTGGCCATGACCGGCGCAGGAGTACCTGCCGGAGCGTACATCATGAACCACGCCACCAGATCGAATTCGCTTTTGGTCTGCTCTGCAATACTGGCTACATCAGGGGCTGCGCTACTGCGTTGGCTGCTGGACACGCCGATAGCACGCAGCTTGCCTGCCTTCACATGTGACAATACCGCAGCGGGATGGTAGAACATGAACTGCACTTGTCCAGACATCACGTCCTGCAAAGCCATGCTCCCTTCCTTGTAGGGCACGTGCAGCATCGTGCCGCCCAACCGGTCTTTCAGCAACTCACCGGCAAGATGCCCCGACGTACCACTGCCTGCAGAAGAAAACGTTATCCCCGGAGACGTTGCCGCTGCCTTTCCCAGATCTTCGACCGAGTGATACGGAGATTGACCACCTACCACCAGAATGGTAGGGGTTTGTCCAACAAAAGCGATGGGCTCGAAATCCTTCTCCGGATCGTAACCACGCTTTGAATACAGTTCTTTGTTGATCGCGTGCGTACCAACCGTACCCATGATGATCGTATAGCCATCGGGCGCGCTTCGGCTCACCTGCGCAGTCCCGATCGTTCCGCCCGCACCGGCCTTGTTCTCGATAATGATCGACTGCCCCACTGCTTTGGACATTCTGTCGGAAACCAGCCTGGCAATCGTGTCGGTCGTTGTGCCCGGGCCAAATGGCACGACCATGCGTAGCGCTTTGGAGGGATATTCCTCGGACTGGGCCGTGGCCGCCGCACATAACAATGGCGCACAAACCAGTGTGGCAAGCAGGCGTCGCGCAGTGCGACTATCTCGCGCATTCTTAAGAAAATTTATCATTGTCTCGTCCTGTGTAGTGCTTTTCGCACTGTATTGATTATTGGTATATGACTTATTGCACGATCAAGTCTAGCTGACCTGATGAAAAGATAGAAATGATTGTTTTCGTCTGATATGATCGATGTTATCGATAGATAGAATACCTATGGAACTCAGACACTTACGATATTTCATCGCTCTGGCAAGCTCGCTGAACTTCACGCGTGCGGCTGAACGCGTCCATGTGACCCAGTCCACGTTGTCGCACCAGATCCGCCAGTTGGAGGAGGAAATTGGCCAGCATTTGTTCGATCGCAGTAGCAAGCGCGTGGTACTGACTGAGGCTGGTGAATCGTTCCTGATCTATGCTGCCCGCGCCCTGACTGTCATTGACCAGGGCTTGAGTGAGTTAAAGCAAACGGTCGCCCCCATGACCGGTACGGTGCGTATTGGCACAACACATACGTTTAACCTGGGGTTCCTGCCAGACTGCATTGCCCTGTTTCTGAAGCACAATCCGACGGTCAAGATCGTCATTGAGGAATTATCGGGGGACGCCATCACGGAGGGCCTGAAGGCAGAGCAACTGGATGTGGGCATCGGCTATCGCCCTGAACGGCAAAAGGAGATACGCTTTGAACCGTTGTTTAACGAGGAGCTGGCCCTGATCGTGGCAAAGACCCATCCGCTGGCCAAGCGCAAGCGCTTGCGTATTGCCGAGCTACATCGAGAGTCACTAGTGTTATTGCCATCAAGCTTTTCAACGCGCCGTCTGCTTGATGAGTGTTTCAACGCCGCTGGCGCCCAACCCAATATTGTTGCCGAAATGAATACGATCCCGGCCATGCTGGGCCTGGTTATGCGTGACAACGTCGGCTTTATCGCCGCGCCCAGCGCAGTGACGGAACACAATAAGCCCCTGCGTGTCATTCCGCTAGAGGGGCCGACACCCATCCGTACCCATGGCCTGCTGTTTATGGACAGGCACGTTCAGACGCCAGCCAGTATGGCCCTGATCTCCCTGATCCGCAAGCAGACCAAGGCCAAAGCCAGCGAACTGGGGGCCACGCCCGCGTAACAGCTGTACCGCTATGGCGCTCAATGTCAGACCATTCAGTCTATCGCCACTGGCATGCAAAGCGGCGATGAAAAAGACGCAAGCGAAGTGCTGGATCGCCTTCAGATCAGGTACAGGAATCAATCAAGCTCCTGATCTTCAATGCGGAACATCCGTTTCTCGCCGGCAACTCACTCCTGCATCATCGGAATAATCGGCACAACCCCCTTGTGTATATAGTCGCCTGAACTATCTATGGCAACCGTCGCCGGAAAGTCGCGGACCTCAAACTCATAAATGGCTTCCATACCAAGGTCCTCGAAAGCGACAACACGAGAATGTGTAATTGTTTTGGCGATCAGGTACGCTGCGCCACCGACAGCGCTCAGATACGCAGTACCTGTCTTTTTGATCACATCAATGGCCTGCCGGCTGCGTTCGGCCTTGCCAATTGAAATAAGCAGCCCGGCCTTGTCGATGAAATTTTCCAGATAAGCATCCATGCGATTGGACGTCGTCGGCCCGGCCGGCCCCACCACTTCATCGCCGGTGGCATCAACCGGTCCCACATAGTAAACAGCACGCCCGCTCAATGACACGGGCAGGGGCTGATTGTGACGCAGCATATGCGCAATACGTTTATGCGCCGCATCGCGCGCCGTGAGCATTTTGCCCGATAGCAGCAGCATGTCCCCTGCCCTCCAGCTTCTCACTTCTTCTTTGGTCAACGTATCCAGATTCACGGCAATAGACTCGGCCACATTGACCGTATCCGGAATATCGTCCCAAAGGCTTTCGTCATGGACCGGCAGGCAGGGCACCCCGCTTCCGTCTAATTCAAATGTTATATAGCGGGTGGCCGCGCAATTGGGGACAATGGCAACGGGAAGCATGGCGGCATGACATGGTGCATGGCGCAGTTTGATATCCAGCACGGTGGACTTGCCGCCTAACCCCTGGGCGCCAATGTTCAGTTCGTTATTGATACGCTCGTACAGCGAGAGCCGCAAGCGTTCGTAATCATCAAGCGTGCTCTTGTGCTTCAATTTCTGAATATCAATGGGCTGGTGCAGCGACTCCTTGGCCATTTGCATTGCCTGCTCCGGACTGCCGCCCAGGCCAATGCCCAACACGCCAGGTGGGCACCAGCCCGCGCCCAGTTTCGGCATTTGTTCCAGCACCCAGTCCTCTACGGATTCGTTCGGGTTCAGCATGGCAAACCGGGCCTTGACATCGCCCCCACCCCCTTTGGCACTCACGGTAACGTGCAAGGCGTCGCCTCTGCACATGGTGATATGCAACACCGCTGGCGCGTTATTGCCGGTATTTTTGCGTGCACCCAGCGGTTCGCCTACCGTGGTTGCCCGCAATGGATTATCTGGGTGGGTGTAGGCTGCAATTACGGCGTTGTCGGCCACTTCCTGCAATGACGGCATGGGCGTTGCGTTGGATGAAAAACGTACGTCCATGCCGATTTTCAGGAACACATGTGCAATACCCGTATCCTGGCAGATCGGACGCCTGGCCGACGCACTCAGCTTGCTATTGATCAGAATCTGCAAGATGGCGTTTTTAGCATACCGGCTGTCTTCTTCAATATAGGCCTGCTTCAGGGCACGAACGTAGTCAGGCGGATGATGATGACTGACATATTGCAATGCATTGGCAATGCTTTTTTCCAGATCTTCCAGGCGTATGATAATCATGTTTTACTGAGGCTCGATGCCCGCTTGCTTGATAACGTCGGCCCATTTGCCGATTTCCGACTGGGTGAACTTCTGGAACGCATCCGGCGCGTAGTTTTCCTCTGGCAACAGGAAGATTCCCTGTTGTTCCATTTTGTCGGTAAAGGCCTTGTTCTGCATGACCTTCTGATAGGCCTTATAAGTGGTATCGATCATGGCGCGCGGCGTGCCTTTTGGTGCATAAATACCATACCAGGTAGATGCTTCAAGACCCGGCATCGTGCCAGAGATAGTGGGCACATTGGGAAACTGGGCCATGGTTCGCGATGCGGTCAAGGCAAGTGCCCGGATCTTGTCGCCCTTGGTCTGGGGCAAAGCGGTATTGGTTTGATCGAACATGGCGTCAACCTGCCCACCCATCACATCATTCAGCGCTGGCCCTGCCCCCTTGTACGAAATCTGCATGATCTTGATTTTTGCCTTGGCGGCAAACAATTCCGCCACCAGGTGAGAGCTGGAGCCAACTCCGGCATTGCCAAAATTGATCTTGCCCGGGTTGGCTTTGGCAAACTCGATCATCTCGCCCACCGTCTTGTATTTTGAACCGGCGCCAACCAGCAACACCAGTGGCGTATCGGGAAAGCGAAAGACCGCGTCAAAATCCTTGATAGGGTCATACTTCATTGTTTTGTACAACGAAGGGGCTGCTGCCATATAACCGAAATGCCCCACCAGAAAGGTATAGCCGTCCGGCTTGGCGTTCGAGGCCTTGGCTGCACCAATTTGTCCGCCGGCGCCGCCGACGTTTTCAACCACGATGGGCTGCTTCAACTCTTTTGATACTTCAGCAGCAACCATCCGCGCCATGCCATCGGTCGGACCGCCTGCCGCAAAGGGGACGATCCAGGTTATCGGCCGCTCCGGGTAAGACTGGGCAAAAGAGGGGTTGCTGCAAATTAGTGCAGCCACACTTGTGATTAAAAGACGGGTCGTTTTCATAAAGGGTTCCTTGTTGACGTTCAGATACGTGCTGAAGCGTTCAGGGCATGGGCGACCATTTCCGGTGCCTTGCCCAGGTAATTGGCGGGATTGGTCAATGCCTGGATTTGCTCGTCAGATAAGTGCTGTGTGACGGCAGGTGTTTGCATGAGTACTTCGGCCAGCGTCTGGCTACCGCTGTTGACCTTGCGGCAGGCGTCGTAGACCACCTCATGGGCCTGGTGTTTTCCCACATGGGCAGCCAAGGCCATCATGACTGACTCGGCCACGATCAGGCCTTTGGAAATACCCAGGTTCTTCTGCATTTGCGCCGCATCTACTTCCAGTCCTCCCAGTGCAAAACGGGCCTGGGCAAGCGCACTTGCCGTCAGCAAAAAGCTCTCAGGAATGGCGATCCACTCTGCATGCCAGGGGCCCGTAGCCCGCTCAAAATCCTGGACCATGGCATCGAGCATCAGCCCGGCATGCTGTCGTACGCCCTTGGCGCAGGCCAGCATAATTTCACTTGAAATCGGGTTTCTTTTTTGCGGCATGGTGCTGCTTGCCCCACGTCCTTTAACGAAGGGTTCATACACTTCGGCATACTCGGTCGATGCCATCAGCATGATGTCCAGGGCGATCTTGCCCAGTGAACCGGTGACCAGGGCAAGAAAATTAAGGGCTTCTGCAAAATTGTCTCGTGCAACATGCCAGGTTGTCACCGGAATGCCCAGGCCAAGCTCCCGCATCATCTCAGCCTGCACTTGCAGACCCATATCGCCTAGCGAGGCAAGGGTGCCGGCAGCCCCGGCAAGCTGGCCAACCTCGACACGCGGCTTCAATTCGCGCAAACGCTGCTCGTGCCGGTCAAACATGCCAAGCCAGATCGCACACTTATAGCCGAACGTAATGGGAAGCGCCTGTTGCAGGTGCGTGCGCCCTGCCATTGGCGTGTCTTTGTAAGTGGATGCCAGCTCCTGCAGGATTGTTCTGAGCGCGCGAATATCGGCCTCAACCAACACCAGCGCCTCTTTGATCTGCAGCGCATTAGCGGTATCCATAATGTCCTGGGTGGTCGCTCCCCAGTGGATGTACTTGCCCGCTTCTTCGCACTGCTCTGCAAGCTGGGTGACCAACGGCAGTATGGGATAGCCCACATTTTCCGTTTCGTGTTTAAGGCGTTCAAAATCGAGTTGCTCAAACTTTATCTGGTTTTCGATTTCGGCCGCGGCCGTTGCCGGAATCACATTCAGGCGCGATTGCGCCTTTGCCAGGGCTATTTCAACCGCAATGTATTTGCGAATAAGGCTGGCATCCGAGAACACATTGCGCATGGCCGGCGTACCAAACGTATCGCGAAACAGCAGGGAATCAAAAACAGTGGATGCAGAGGCTGACAGCATGAGGTCATTTCCATTATGTACGAACATATTAATATAATATATTATGTACGTACATATTAAATATCGGTAATAACCCTCATTTGGCCAATTGCCCGTATAATTTCCAGCATGAAAAAACTGACTAAATACAATGAAATTGCGCTGAGCCTGAAAGACGACATTGCCTCCGGAAAATACGGAATCGGCAGTCTGTTGCCGACGGAATTCGAGTTATCGGCCATGTACAGCGCAAGCCGGCAAACCGTCAGATCTGCGATCGCAGAACTGGCTCGCCAGGGATTTGTCAGTCGCACCAAAAAACTGGGCACACGCGTAGAATCCGCGCTGCCGCAAAACATGTACTTGCACCGGCTGGATTCAATCAACGATCTGGTGCAGTTCAGCAATGAGAATAAAAAAGTAGTGCAGACGCTGGAGCAGATCGTGCTGGACAAACAATTGGCCCAGGAATTGGGGCTGGAACCAGGGCTGCATGCATTGAAAATATCAACAATGCGATACGGCAAGGCCGGGGACAAATTACCGATCGGGTGGACTGATATTTATGTTGTGTTGCCTGATCTTGACCTGGCATTACTGGCCGACAGGGTCAAAGCAAAACCGGATGTATTGGTCTGCGCGATACTGGAGGAAGAATTCAACGTGACGCTCAAGGCGGTGAGTCAGGAAATTGATTCCATTCTTTTGCCACAGGCGCTGGAAGCCGTGCTGCAAACCCCCTCTCCTGCCCCGGCCCTGAAAGTAATCAGACGGTATATTGACAGTAATGATGATGTAGTGGAGATTAGCATCACCTTGCATCCTGGCGGCCGGTTTTCATTATTGCTGGATGCAAAGCGGGAGATGTAGGGGCGTTCTTCACATGAATGAACTTACCGTGATCATGGCCCAATCGCATAAGACGCACATTAGTGCGCGGCATGGCAAACCAGAGAAATTCTGCCACGCTCTGAGCCGGTTTGATCCTGAATAAAAAAGCGTAATTGATTTGGCCAAGTAACAAGCACCTGAGGGCCTGTTGTTCAATCTGCCTGTGCAGGCTTTGCGAATATTGCAAAAGTCATATCCGGCACCCTGCATTGTTTGCGCTGCCTGTCCTGCCTACAATCGGGCCATGGCTTGCTTGCGACGGTACCGCAGCGAGCTACTATATAATCATATTCAATATAGAAATAAAACCAGGAGACATCGAATATGCGTCTAATTGATGCGGATACACCTGAGAAAATTCGTCTGCAGCCCCAGCAGGCTGTGCATTTGGGAGAGGCAGCGCTAAGGGGCATTGGCTACACCGAAGAAGAAAGCCGCATTATCACTCACCATCTCGTGGACAATTCCCTGTGTGGCTATGAGTTTGCCGGCTTGCCGCGTATCCTTGCCATTGCCGACAGCCCCGAATTGCAGAACCCCCGTTATCCGGTCAAGGTCATCCATGAGACACCGGTTTCGGCATTGCTGGACGGGGGAAACCACGTCGGCTATATTTCCGTCAACGCCGGAGCCGAATTGGCGATCAAGAAAGTGCAAGAGTCGGGCATTGCCGTGGTCGGTGTGTCAAATAGCTGGTTCAGCGGTCGTAACGCTTACTACCTGGAAAAAATAGCCCGTGCCGGATATGTCGGAATCCATACCGTTAGCGGAAGCCCGATGGTCGTGCCGATAGGCGCAAAGCGCCCGGCTTTGGGCACGAATCCGATCGCCTTTGCATTTCCCGGTGAAAAGGACCCGTTTATTTTCGACATGGGTACGGGCGCGACCATGTGGGGAGAAGTACTGCTGCATGCCTTCCTGGAGAAAGACTTCGACGACGAAGTCGGCGTAGACGCCAACGGCACCCCAACCCGCAACGCCAAAGCCATTGTCCAAGGCGGCGTGGTCCCGTTTGCCGGACACAAGGGGTATGGCCTGTCGCTGGCCATCCAGGCGTTAGGCCTGCTTGCAGGCGCCAGGCGGCGCTCTGGCAAGGTATCGGACTTCGGCTTTCTTTTTATTGCCTTTGATCCTGAAATATTAATGCCGGCTGCGGAGTTCAAAGCCCAGTTGTCGGAACTTCTGCAATCAATAAAAGCGCTGCCCAGGCAGGACGGCGTGGACGAGATCCGCATCCCTTCAGAACGCTCGCAACGGGAGCGAAGCATCAGGCAAGAACAAGGTATTCTCGTGCAGCGCCGGGTCTATGATCGATTGACGCAAATGCGTGACTCAGATGGATGAGCTGGCTGCAATCCGGGTGTTCGCCCGGGTAGCCAGGGCGGGCACCTTTTCCGAGGCGGCGCGCCAGCTCGATATGTCAACGAGCTCGGTTTCACGCCAGATCAACGCGCTGGAAGAATCCCTGGGAATACGTTTGTTCAAACGTTCAACGCGAAATCTGGTCTTGACCGAGGCAGGGGAAACCTACCTGACCTCAATCGACCCGGCATTGAAGCAGCTGGAGCTGGCCAGGAGGACGGCGCTTTCCTATCAGCGCACGATCAGTGGCTCCATACGCTTTCATGCCCGTACTTCAGCGGGGACAGAAGTCATCGTACCTGCCCTGTCCGAGTTCTTCATCCGCTACCCTGATATTGAAATTGATATCACTCTGACCGATGAACGTGTCGACCTTCTTGCCAATGGCATTGATGTTGCGGTATGGCTGGGCAAACTCGAAGACTCCAGCATGGTGGCGAGAAACCTGAGCAGCAGCCGGCGCGTAATATGCGGTAGTCCGGCCTATCTGCAGCGCCATGGCATTCCGCGCAAGCCCGACGATCTGCTGCAACACAGCTGCCTGGTCTACTTGCAGCATAACTACCTGAAAGACTGGCGTTTTCAGAAGAATGGCCAGTCTTTTGTCATTCCTGTCACTGGCAAATTGCGCACGCCCAATAGCGTGGTGCTTATGGAAGGCGCCAAACAGGGACTGGGACTGGTCATGTTGCAGGGGTGGATGGTTCGCAAATCGGTGCAGGAAGGCTCGTTGCAAGCGGTTATGGAAGATTATGACGCCTACCCGACAGAAGCGGATACAGCGTTGTATATTGTCTATCCGCATCGACACGGCCTGCCGTTGAAAGTGCGGGTTTTTATCGACTTTTTGGTGCAGCTGTTTGATCCTGAATCGCAGGCGTCTGCGTGATTGTTTTGCTCACGTCTGCCAGACGATAAATCCGGGCGGCATTGCGCCAGAACAATAGGTCTTTTTCGTCGGGTGTCGCAGCCTGCGTAATTCGCTTCATCGCATTCCAGCCCACACAATAACTGTGGGAGCCTCGGTCTGCCGGAAAATTACTTTCAAACATACAGCGCGCTGCACCGAAAGCGTCGATACATGGCTCGATCCAAGGTCGCCAGATATCGGCCAACGCTTGCGAATTGGCCGGCGTACCGCCCTGGCTTGGCCAGCCGAGTCCCGTCATCGGCAAACCCAGCCCGCCCAACTTCACCGTCACATTGTCGCAGCGAGCCAGTTCGCGCATATTCTGCAGCCACTGGGTTCGCACCTGCGCAGCCTGGCCTTCGTACCCTCGTGTTCCCAGCACGCCGCCACAGTGATTAAGGATGATGCAAATCGATGGAAAATCCTGCGCCAACGCGGTCAGCCTGGGCAGTTGATGAAAAAAGAGCCACGCGTCAAATGATAGGCCAAAGCGGCCCAGTTGTGCGAATCCCCGGCGGAAGGTCTTATCGTCGAGCAACCCCGGATAGGACGGGTAGGCGGGATTGAGCAGTTCGGTGTCCTTATCCCATGCCAGCGGTTGCCGTATGCCCTTGAAATAATTGCCACCGGCGCCCATGTGCGATTCCAGTACAGGACGGACCCGCTCGCCCAATGTCAGGTCGGCGAATCCGACAATACCGGCACAAATACGCGGCACTTCAGGAGGCGCCTTATCGCAGGCCAGGGCGATATCATGGGCAAACGCCGTCTCGCCGATAGCCTTGAGCGCTTCAGGTCCGTGTTCCCGCAGCATCGAACGCGCCTGCACATAGACCGTTGCCCGGACATCATGCCCACTGCATATATCGGTGAGCATGTCATTTAGCAAATACCGAATGCCGGGCCTGTCGTACAGGTGATGGTGAGCATCGATAATCAACTGGTCCGGATCGAGTGCGAGCTCGCGGGTGACAGGCAACCGGCAGGCGTCACCAGGGGGCTGGTCCTGCCCATTCACGGCTGGACTCCGGCCTCGCCTGGGGCCGGGCGCTCCAGCTCTGGCGCCCGGCTCGCCGGAAGACCGATTTCAAAGCAATTGAGCGTGAGCGAAACCAGACAGTAATAGCCCAGTATCGCAACCAGCTCTACCAGGCCACGCTCTCCCAGCGCCTGAAGACCCTCGGTGTAATGCGTCGACGATAGCCGGCCGCAAGAGAGCACCTCGCGTGAAATCGCATAGACGGTTTTTTCTTTCACCTCGCTAAACGCCGGTTCACGACGGTCGGCAATTGCATCGATGGCGGCAGGATCCAGTCCGGCCTGCAAGGCCAGTTTCTTGTGCGCGGTCCATTCGTGATGCGACGTCCAGTGGCGCGCGCAAACCAGTATGGCCAGCTCGGTCAATCTGGGTGTCAATGACGTGTCAAAACGCAACAAGGCGCCCAGATCCTGGGCGCGCCGCGCCAATTCGGGGTTGCGAAGCCAGGCGATCATCGGAGCCGGAATTTTGCCCCGAGGTCCCGCTCGCGCGGCCTCGCAGGCAGCAGTCTGCTGCGCAGACATTTCAGATGGCTCCAGCATGGGAAGGCGTTGCATACAGTTCTCCTGATCATTCTAAGTGGTTGGACGCGCGGCTGTCATGCCGCCATCGACGACCAGTTGCGTCGCAGTGATATATCGCGCTTCGTCGCTGGCAAGAAACAGCACGGCATGGGCCACATCCCAGGCGTCTCCCATCCGGCCCACAGGAACGCTGGCGTGGCGTTTTTCAATAAATGACCCGGCATCTTGTATGCCCAGTTGCGTAACCAGCCGGTTAGAGACCAGGGGTGTGTCCATCACGCCTGGAACGACGGTATTGACCCGGATTCCTTTGCGCGAGTAAGCGATCGCTACAGCGCGACTGAAGGAAAGCACGCCCCCCTTGGACGCAGCATACGCCACGCTCACCCGTCCTTGATCCTGAAAACTCATGCAACCGATGCTCGACAAGTTCACGATTGCCCCTCCCCCTGCTCCCGAATTGAATTGCCGCTCCATGACAGGCAAAACGTGCTTGCATCCAAGAAACGCCGTTTTCAGGTTCAGTTCCATCTGCTCATCCCACGCCGTCTCTGACATCGAAACCGGGTCGCCAGGTGCGCTTCCGCCCACATTGTTGACCAGCACATCGATGCGCCCGAACCGATCCAGGCATGCTCTGACGGCCAATTGCACTTGCTCGCTGTCGGTCATATCGCAGCTTTGGCAGGCCCAGTTTTCATGTCCTTCTTCCCGCATGGCTGCATTCGTGCCTTGCAGCGCACTGTCGTCCCTGTCCACGCCGAACACATGGGCCCCCTGGCGCGCCATCAACACTGCCGTCGCCTTGCCATTTCCCCATCCCTGCCCGGCCGCCCCGGCGCCCGCCACAAATACCACTTTTCCAGTCATATCAAGCATCGCTGCTCCTTTCATGTTTAGTGAACCGCTATTGGCGTTACGCAATGAGCCCGACTTCGCTTGCCTTTATATGCAACGCGACGTAATGGGAATAAATGCGCGCGTGTGCAAGCCCGCCTCCCATGAACCACAGCCCCTGCTGTGGCGTTGGTCGAAACATATTGCTCAACTCGCCATCGTCGGCCAACCCCCAAACCGGCCCGATCTTGTCGGCGATGTCCTCGCCCAGTAACTCGCGCACGACCTCGTTCTGGTTCTGGTAGCCTGTGGCCGTCACAAGCAGGTCGGCCTTGTAAATGCGCCCGTCCTTCATCTGCAAGCCCGTTTCGACAAAGCGCTCGATGTCTTCGTACTGGATCAGCCCGACCTGGCCATCGATGATCAGTTCCGAGCAGCCGCAATTGAGGTAGTAGCCGCCAAAGCGGCGACGCAGTTTCATTTGGTGCCCGGTGTTATCTTCCCCTATATCCAGCTTCATGCCCTTGGCTCGAAGGCCAGCGATAAGATCCTTATCCATCTCCAGCATTTTTTCGACAGCCAACTGGTAGCCACGCACCAGCAAAGGGTAGGTGCTGGCCGTGGCAATCAGATCGCAGTCCTCCAACGGCAGGCCTTCGTTGTAGTAAAGAGAATGATTGATCCCGGCAGCCTCGACACTTGCCACCGTAATGGAGCCACGCTGTATCAGCGAGACATTTGCGCCGTGAGCGTGCAGATCCTGCGCAATATCATGACCACTTGTACCAACGCCCAGCACTAATGCCGACTTGCCTTTCCAGGCAGAGCCGTCGCGGTAGTCGTGCGTATGCAGGATCTGCCCTGCGAAATCATCAAGGCCGGGGGCACGCGCCGGCTTGGGCTTACCCACGATGCCATTTGCAAAAACAATATGGCGGGGGTTCAGGCGCCGCTCGGGGTACCCGCGCCGTTGAACGCGCGCCGACCAATGTCCTGCTGCCTCATCGTAACTGGCGCCCTTGAACTCGGTGTCCGTCCAGACGTTGCACTCCATGGCCCAGGCATACGTTTCGAGCCAATTGCCAAGCATATCCTTTGGCAGATAGAGCGGCCAACTGGGCGGGAAAGGCATATAAGGCAAATGGTTAAGGGGAACACGATTGTGAAGTGCCAGAGAGTGGTACCGGTTCCGCCACACATCCCCGACACGCGTCAGTTTTTCCACCACCAGGGTATCGACACCCTGCAGGCGCAGCCGCGCCGCAAGGCTGAGGCCTGCCTGGCCGGCGCCAACGATCAACACCGCAGGCTCTCTGTCTTCGAATGCCCGCTCCCGTTGCCGCCTTTCTGTCCAGTTCTCGCCGCCAAAGGCGCGAGAATATGCCTGCCCACTGGGACGACGTGCATTGATGGGCTCTTCATGTCCCTTCAGTTCGTCAAGAGAGGTCATGAGCACCCATGCTCGCTCCGGTTGATCTGCCAGTATTCTGACGATGCCGTGGCCGCGACCGGCCCGGCTTTCAAACCCGAAGATCGCCTCTATGACGTCCACGCCGGTCCGGGTGACGCGGCGCGGCGGCGTGCGGCTTGTGTCCAGCGCAAACGTGCTGGTTTGCGCGCTCGTCTGTGCATCAAGCAGGCCCTGGACAATCTGCTGGGCGCCCACCTGGGGCGTAATGTTCCAGGTGAAGGCCAGCAGGTCCCGCCAATGACTATCGGCAGCAAAAATATCAAGAAGCTGCTCGCGATCTCCGGAACATAGCGAGGCCTCGAAACGCGATAGCCAATCGCGAACGATATCTGTATTCTCGATCAGCCGGGTTCGATCAAGGATCATGTCATCTTGCATCTGTGCTCCTGTATAGTGGCGTCGACAGAGCCTGGAAAGGCCGGGTAGCACGTTGGATTCTTTTCTACCCAGGCTTGTCGTCATCAGGAAATTCTAGTTGTGAAGGCGACCTGGAAATAGTGATGTTCCCGGTAAACAATCTTGCTCCATACGCAAAGGCCATGGGAGTACACAGGAAATGCGACAGCTTCCCTGATTATGCAAAACACATTTTCAGTTTCGTGCCATATACAACATGAATCCAATCCCTAGAATGATGCTATGACACGACATGCCAGTAACACACCAAAGGAGACAATATAATGAAAATGGATAGACGGACATTTTTGAAAACAGCCGGCGCGCTCCCAATGATTGGACTGGGCACCACAGCATACGCAGAACAATATCCTTCCCGGCCTATAAAAATTGTTGTGCCGGCATCGGCAGCCACCTCCATTGATGTAGCTGCAAGATTTTTCATCGAACCCCTGTCACGAAAGCTCAAGACTCCCGTGGTGGTCGAAAACAAGCCAGGTACCGGCGGGCTGATCGCCTATGCCAGCACTGCCAAAACCCAACCTGATGGCTATACCCTCATGCTTGCGGGAATTCCTATGTATTTGTTGCCACTGTTGTCGACGGGGACTGCCCAATTCGACGCCAGGGCGGACTTTACACCAGTTACGCGGGTCGCCCGGGTTTCCTTGGGCGTTGTCGTGGCGCCAGACTCTCCCTATCTGACATTAGATGACTTGATCCAGGCAATGAAAAAAAGGCCAAATGAACTGACCTATTCCTCCCAGGGAATTGGCAGCACGGCGCATCTTTGTTCGGTGCTGTTTACGCACATGAGCCATACCAAGGCGCAACACGTGCCCTACAAATCCACCACCACCGCCACCACAGACGTAGCAGCAGGACGAATCACATTTACGACTCAAACGGCACCTGCATTGCTAGGCTTGATCCAGAGCGGCAAATTACGGCTGTTGGCAGTGACGGGAGAAGAACGCTGGGAGCCATTCCCCAACGTGCCTACCGTGCAAGAGGCAGGTGTCCCCGATTTCGAACTGTCGTCCTGGCTGGACTTCGTCGCTCCAAAAGGAACACCTGAACCTGTTCTCCAATTGCTTACAGACCAATTCAGTCAAATTGCGAACTCTTCAGAATACAAAACATTCTGCAAGCAACAGATTATTTTTCCTGAAGTGGTGGGCTACCAGGAACTTGCCCGGCAGATGCCTGACGAAGCAGCCAAATGGAAACGGATCGTTGATCTGTCCAAATCCAGCTGACGCATTTGCATCGCTATGCGCATTCCGACTGCAACGTACCAGGCACTTCTGCCGCTTCTGTACTGACCCTTTCCTTGAACACCAATGGCACCACACTCAGCACCCCGATTACTGCGAGCCCCGCTCCTACCCACAGCGGGGCGCGCATGCCAAAGTCCAGGCTGATGCCCAACCCACCCAGCGCGGAGCCCGCAAACAAGCCAATATTAATGACGGACGCATGTACGGTATTGACAAGTGGGCTTGCGTTTGCCGTCTTGATCACGCGTGCCACCATGGCCGGGTTCAGCGCAACGCCGGTCAGTCCGATCAGTATCAGGGCGCCCAGAGCGACAGGCTGCAGTTGCCCGAAAAGCGCGAATGCAATGAGCGCTGCTGTCAGGACGATCTGGCCCCAGAACAGTACCTGCATGGTATGACGGTCGGCAAGTCGCCCCACAATAAAATTGCCAATGACAGTTGCTGCGCCATACAGCATGAGCAGCAAGGGAATGGTTGAAGCGTCATAGCCACTCACGTTGAGCAAGATAGGGGAAAAATAGCTGAATGCGGCAAAGGTGGCGCCAATAATCAAGGCGCTGGTGCCGTATGCGGCCCACAGGCGGCCGTTATGTAGCGAAACCAATTCTGCCTGCGCACTGGTGCGTTGTTCAATCCGCGAGGCCGGCAGCGTAAAGGCAAGCAGGACCCCCGATGCTGCCGTCATTGCGGCCACCAGCCAGAATACGAAGCGCCAGCCGAACGCCTGCTCCAGCGCAGTGGCTGCCGGCACGCCGAACACAGTTGCAAACATCAGGCCACTGATAACGATGGCGGCCGAGCGGGCCACCTTGCCTGGAGCCACCATTTGGGCGCAAATAGCCAGCGCCAGGCCGAAACACGCCGATGCAGCAACGCCGCACAATATGCGCCCAACGACCATGATTTCATATGTGGTTGCCGCAGCGGCAACCGACTGTCCAATCGTATAGACCCCGATAAGCACAAGCAGTGCACGCTTGCGCGGCACGTTCAGCAGCGCCAGCATCAAGACCGGCCCGCCAATGACCATGCCCGCCGCGTAATAGGAAATCAGATAGCCAACTTCAGGAACCGAAACATTCAGCGCCTGTGCAAGCGAAGGCATCATGCCCGCCACCATGAACTCGGAGGTGGTCAGGGCAAAAACAGCGAGCGCCAGGAAGTAGACAATCACAGGCATGGTTTGTTGCTCTTGACTCTTAGACATTTGCGCCGCCATCGATCAGCAGGCTGGCGCCGGTAATCGAGCGTGCCGCATCGCTGGCCAGATACACAGCCATGGCGGCGATCTCTTGCGGCGTGTTGAAATTGGGAATGGCGCGCAAGCTGCGTTGACCGTCAGCATGCGGGCCGCTGGCCGGGTTCATGTCGGTGTCGGTCGAGCCCGGCTGGATGATATTGACAGTAATGCCACGCGGCCCCAGATCGCGTGCGGCGCCTTTGGTCAGCCCCCACACTGCCGCCTTGCTCATGGCGTATAGCGACATATCCGGGCTGGGTACCCGTTCGGCCAGGTTGCTGCCGATATTGATAATGCGCCCGCCCTCGGTCATGACCTGGGCAGCGCGCTGGATGGCGGCAAAGACTGCGCGGGCATTCACGCCCATCTGGCGTTCGTAATCGTCCAGCGTAAATTGCCCGGTTGGCTTCAGTTCAAAGATCCCTGCGTTATTGACCAGAATATCTAGCGTGCCGAAATGGTCAAAAGTCGTAGAAACAGCCTCTTGCACTGCAATAGGGTCAAGGCTGTCCACTTGCAAGGCCAGCGTTACGGGCGCGGCTGGCGACGCCTGGCCCGATGTGTTTTTCAGCGCTTCAATGTCAGCGACCAATTTTTGCGCCGCCTCGCTCGAACTTGAATAGGTGAAGGCAACGCTCGCGCCCTCTTTTGCCAGGTGACGCACAATGGCTGCGCCAATACCACGGGAGCCGCCAGTGACCAGCGCTGTTTTTCCTGCAAGCTGCAACATATCGATTTCCTTTCTTTAATGATCGTTATATAATCCTAAATTGAAGTGACGTACGCCGTCAACATATTTTTTGAGTAATCGTTATATAATTTAATTATGGTAACCAGAGGCCGACCTCGCTCCTTCGACAGAGACGCTGTTCTGCGCGCCGCCATGCAGCTGTTTCAGGCTCACGGCTACGAAGGCACGTCCATGGCCGATCTGACTGCGGCCATGGGTATTCCTGCGCCCAGCCTGTACAACGCATTCGGCAACAAGGAAGGATTATTTAAGGAAACGGTGGAGTACTACGTCACACATGACGGCAGCGCGACCGCCCGTGCCCTGCGCGAGCAGCCAACAGCGCGCAAGGCAATTGAAATAATGCTGCATGAAGCGCTGGGGCCAGTTGCAAACACGAACAAAACCCACGGCTGCCTGGTGGTGCTGGGTGCCACCAATTGCGCCGAGGAACACCGCGAGGTCGATGATTTTCTGAAGGGATTGCGCCAGGGCAACTACGAAGCCGTCCATCAGCGCCTGCGCAAGGCCCAGGCAGAAAAAGAATTATCGGACACCGTGGACACGGCTGCGCTGGCCAGTTTTTATGCCACGCTGATGAACGGCCTTGCCATACAGATACGGGATGGCGTGCCGCGCGCGGTACTGGAAAAAGTGGTGGATACTGCCATGGCGGCCTGGCCTGATCAGATGGGCTGATTATTGGCTGGCCTGGCTGGCCAGCTTGCTTTATCTCCTATTGCGGCAAATCAATATCCTGCATCACATATGACAACGTCTTGCCATGAGCATCCATTGCAAGTGAAATCGTCACTCCGCCTCCCAATGCATTTTCGATCACAAAGTTAAGCGCTCTCATTTTTGGCAGCTCATATCGCGTCACCGGCCCCTCCGCCAGATGCTGATATGCCTGCATAACGCGTTCAACCGTCAATTGGCGACGCAATCTCTCCCATCCCGCCGCATCATAAGCAATAACCGAGACATTCGATGTATTGCCCTTGTCACCGGCACGTGAGTGCCCCAATTCATAGACTTTGGTCATGCTGGTCCTCCGTTCATGACAATTTGCGGATGAACGTGCTCGCGTGGCAGCAATAAGGATTTAACCCCAATCACCTGGCGCACAGCATTGGTGCCCCCTCCGCCGCCAGCAGGCCCGTTCACGTTTAACGTCCTGACTTCAAAACCCACCGCCTCGGCCGCCTTGCGATCTTGGCTGCGCGCAGCAACACGCAAACGGACTTCGTAGGGCTCGGGCCGATCGGGCTGCTCGCCATGCAGGCTGGATAAGCCAATGTAATCGACGCGGATTTCTGGATATGTGAAACCTCGCAAGGCAAGGCGCTCACGTACGATTTGTTCCGACATGCGCGCCCGAGCCAATGCATGCGGTCCTGCATAGCCGACCTCGCCTTCGCCGATCCAGCCGTCGTGATAACCAACCACCACTTTGTAGCTGGGGGTACGTGGACGGCCGCGTGCGCCCGTCATCTGCACACGATTTTCGGCCATCTGCACAAATTCAGCCTGGGTAATATCAAGAACGCAATCAGGCGTGATGTAGCTTGTCGGATCGTGCATTTCGTATAGGGCCTGCTCGGTGCAGGTGGCCACATCCAGTCGCCCTCCTGAACCATCCACTTTGCCGAACTGTACATTGCCGCTCGCATCGATATCAGCAAATGGAAATCCAATACGAGCCATATCCGGTACGAATTTGCGCGGCAAATCGGCAAAGCACCCGCCGGTCAGTTGAGCGGCGCACTCCATCAGGTGACCGGCGAACGTGCCGGCTGCAAGTCGCTCGTAATCGTCGTAAGACCAGCCCAGTCCATGCAGCATGCAGGCAAGAAAAAGGGACGGGTCGGCCACACGGCCAGTCACGACAATCTGCGCATTCCGCCTGAGCGCTTCACTGACGATATCGGCGCCCAAATAAGCGTTCGCCGCCGCCAGGTGCGGCAGCAGCGATTCCACCGGCTCACCGCTTTCCAGCAAAGGTAGTTGCGGATTGGCGCGAATGACTTCGGTCACATCATCGCCAACAATGGAGGCAACGCGCGGTGCTTCCAGGCCCAACGCTTGCGCCTGTTCACGGACAATCCGGGCCGCTTGCAGCGGATTGGCTGCCCCCATATTGGTCACAATCCGTATCCCTCGTTGCATGCACTCGGGCAATACCAGCCGCATGCGATCCACAAGATAGGGCGAATACCCCGCCTGGGGATTCTTCAGGCGTGTCAGGGTTTCACGAGCGATGGTCCGTTCAGCCAGGCATTCGAATACCAGATAATCGATATCGCCATGCCGGGCCAATTCCAGTGCTGGCTCAAAGCGGTCGTCGGAAAAGCCCGAACCGGCAGCGACACGAATGCTATTTTTGGTCATGCAATTACTCCAGTTACTCCGGCTGAATGCCTGCGGCCTTGATGATTCTGGCCCATTTCTCGGTTTCAGAGGCCTGGAACCGCTTAAGTACTTCGCCGTCGCCAAAGGCCACTTCAGTGCCGGTTTTCTCAGTCAGTTGCTTCAACTCCTGTGAATTCATCGCCTTACTGAGCAATTGGCTTAACTGCGCCGTGACGTCAGGCGGAGCGTTGCGCGGCAAATACACGGCCGTCCAGTAAGACATTTCGTACCCCTTTACGCCAGCCTCTTGCATCGTCGGCACCTCAGGCAGAATATCCAATCGGCGCTGACTGCTGACAGCCAGGCCGCGCAGCTTGCCGCTCTTGATCAGGTTGACCGCCGAAGAAGTATCGACAAACATCACCTGAAGCAGACCGCCCATCAAATCATTGAGCGCGTTTGGATTGCTTTTGTAGGGCACGTGGACCAGATCCACGCCGGCAATCTGCCTGTACAACTCGGCCGAAACACGTGACGAGGAGCTACCGCTGCCAAAATTTAACCGGCCGGGTTCTTTCCTGGCCTGTTCGGTAAAGTCTGCGACCGTGGTCGCAGGAAAGTCCGGCTTTGTGACCATCACCAAATAACCCTTACGCAGCAAGGCTACCGGCGTGAAATCCTTAACCGGGTCGTAGGGCACATTCTTGTATAAATGCTCAGCGGCGGCATGCGTGCTGTTGGTGGTCAATAGCATCGTGTATCCGTCAGGCTTTGCATTTGCTACATCTTGCGCAGCAATAAAGCCGTTGCCACCCGGCCGGTTTTCAACCACGACCGTAACTTTATCTGCCTGCCCCACTGCCTGTGCCAACGCTCGCGCAACCTGATCGGTGCCACTGCCGGCGCCGAACGGCACCACCATTCTGATCGGCTTGGAAGGATAAGACTGTGCAACAGCGGTTTGGGCCAGCGCGATGGACAGCGCTGCGCACAAGTAGAAAATCGATTTCATCAGGTCTCCTCAGATAGGTGGCAGATAAGCAAATGCGAAAACTCGCCAAGCTCTGCGTTCTTTGTCATTACTTGTGCGGATAGTGTAGATAGGGCACACTGATATCGGAAGTGAATTTATCTTATCAATTTGATGTTAATAAATTATCAATAGGCAGGAGCACGCGATGCGCTCGACATTGACTGTCCACGAATTGGAAGCATTTTTGTTGCTTGCGGAAACCTGTAATTTCCATCGGGCAGCCGAACGTTTCCATGTATCACAACCGGCGTTCAGCCGTATTATTCAATCTGCCGAGCAAAAGCTGGAAACGCGCCTGTTCGACCGCAATACCCGCCAAGTGGGGTTGACCCGAGCGGGGGAAGAACTATTGCCGATCGCTCGCCGCATTGTTGCCGAGTTCCACGATTCATTGAGTGATCTGTCTGAATTCGTAGCCGGACGAAAGGGCCTGATTACGATCGCCTGCCTGCCATCGGCTGCTGCGCTATTGCCAGAAACCATGTTCAAATTCGAACAAACACATCCACGGGTAACCATTTCATTGGTACCACTGTCCAACGAGTTCGTTCGGGATATGGTCTCTGATGGGCGAGCAGACTTTGGCATATCGGTTGCCCCGGGCCCACAAGGACAAGTAGCCTTCGAACCCTTTACACGAGACGATTTCGTGCTGATCTGCAGCCGCAATGATCCCCTGGCAAAGCGCCGGCAGGTCGATTGGAATGTACTGGCCGACCGCCCCATCGTAGCCAGTGGCTCGGCAAGCAGCATTCGTCCCATAGTAGATCGGGTATATGCCGACCTTGGTTTATCTATCGTACCCAAGTACGAGGCAACGAATATTTCGGTGGTTGGTGCAATGGTGTCGGCCGGGCTCGGCGTCGCGCCCATTCCTCGTTTGGCATTGCGGTTGATGGACATTACGGGGCTGGCGGTACTCAAGCTGGGTCGGCCTGTAGTGCATCGGGACATTGGGATATTGACGCGTAACGGGCGCTCGCTATCGGCCGCCGCTACCAAATTTCTGGATACACTCAGAATGCACTGAAGGGCACGGGTTCGTGACCTGCGCCCTGCCCGACCACCTCATTGACAACAAGTAAATGGGCAGCCTTGGCAAAATGTTCACAGGACACGGCGCTTCGGGACATAACAGAGCTACTGCAGTATCGAATACTGAACAAGTCTTCTGCGGGCGGACGCAGCACAAGCTATGTTCTCTCCAACAGCGGCTGACCGTTAATCCGGGACGCGCCAGATGATACGCCAGCCTTATCGATATTGAAATACCATGCAGCTAATGCCCGCTTTCCAGCCCGTTTCACTAAACGCATTCTTATCTCATTATCCAGCAGTGGAATCACAGGGCCGGGCTCCCGGTGGCACTTGCCGCACCCGTCCCAGAAACGTCCATTGATATCGTGCCACTTCACTTCCCTGTGCAAGCGCCCGGGCTATCCATTGTCCGGCCTCACAACGATCGGCTTTAACCGCATCTCCGTATAGCGTTGGCCCCACCAACAGCGCCATGCCTAGCATTTCCTGTGCGCCCAGGTGGTCGGCCGCTCCTGCGGATCGCAATAACGTTAGCATTTGCTCATAATGGCCTGCCGTCTGAGCTTCAAGCGCCAGCTGAAACGTCTGCCCGGGCGAGATCAGTCCAGTGGCCAGCGCCGATGTTGATGTTCCAGACAGCGCGGCCGCAAGCATTAGCATAGCCCAGCCTTTGTGAAATACTGAGACAGGATTTCCAGGTTTGTCTTGTGAATGTGTTGATGCCATATTAATCTCCCGTTGGTTTATACGAGAGTCATTCTGGCGTATGAAGGAATCCATGGAAAGATGGATTATCCGTAGAAAGCTTAAGGCAAATCCTGAGGACGACTTCAACAAGTTATTGTCCCAGAATCTTGAATCTTGTGTCTCTACTTCACAGATGTAATAAATTCGCTGACCCGCCGCGTATACCCCGAAAACACGCGGCAGGCTCAGATTACGCTATCGACCGACCCCGAAGTTCATCGGCTGCACCGGGCTGCTTTAACCCCAGATTTTCCCGTAACGTTCGCCCTTCGTACTCGGTGCGAAACAGGCCGCGCCGGCGCAGTTCCGGCAAAACATCTACAATAAAATCATCAAGCCCACCCGGCAACCATGGGGACATGATATTAAAGCCATCGGCTCCGCCCTCTTCAAACCATTGCTGCAACTGGTCGGCGATTTGCGTGGGCGTTCCCACGACCTGCTGGTGTCCTCGGGCGCCGGAGATGCGCAGATAAAGTTGCCGGATTGTCAGGTTGTCGCGCTGCGCCAGGTCCGCCAGCAACTGCTGACGGCTTTTGCCGCCGTTGGTGGCCGGCAATTCGGGAAGCGGACCATCCACCGGGTAACCCGACAGGTCCGCTCCGATCATATTGGACAATAGCGAGACGCCCACGATCGGGTCGATCAAGCTTTGCAACCGTTCGAATTTTTCCTCGGCTTCGGCCACGGTGCGACCGACAACAGGAAAGATGCCCGGCATAATCTTCACATCATCCGGCTGCCTGCCATAGCGCTGCACACGATCCTTGATATCTGCGTAAAATGACCTGGCCTCGTCAAACGTCTGGTGTGCTACAAAAATAACCTCGGCTGTGCGACCGGCCAGCTCGCGACCGGCTTCGGACGCACCCGCCTGGACCACCACGGGACGACCCTGCGGTGAACGGGCAACGTTCAGCGGCCCACGGACCGAAAAATGCTTGCCCTTATGATTCAGTATCCGCAGTTTTTCCGTGTCATAGAAAATGCCCGATGCCTTGTCACGCAACAGCGCATTTTCACCCCAACTTTCCCACAACCCCACCACTACGTCGTGAAATTCCGCCGCGCGCTCATAGCGCTCATCATGGGCAGGGTGTCGTTCAAAATTAAAGTTCTGCGCCTCGGCTTCACTGCTGGAAGTCACCAGATTCCAGCCGGCGCGCCCGCCGCTGATCAGGTCCAGTGTGGCGAACTTGCGCGCAAGGTTATAGGGCTCGTTAAAAGTGCTGGACGCGGTGGCAATCAACCCGATGCGCTCGGTCAGCGCGGCCAGGGCCGGCAAAACGGTCAGCGGCTCCAGTTGATCGGCCCTGGCGGTGCGTGCCAGAAAAGGCAGATGCGAGCTGCGTACGCCCACCGAATCAGCAAAAAAAATAGCGTCGAATTTGGCCGCTTCGGCGCGCTGGGCAAGATCGGCATAGTGCGCGAAATTGGTTCCTGCATCGGCTTGCGCCTCGGGGTGTCGCCAGGCGGCAATATGGTGGCCGGTCTGCATCAGGAATGCGCCTAGCTTGATCTGTTTCAGGGGTTTACCCATGGATTGACTCATAAAAAAGAAAAGGAATTACCAGGCCATGCCCAAGTCTGCCAGCGAGCGCGGATAAGGACGGGAAGAAACCGAGCGCTGCGGGCTGTCAACCTGGTTCGGATCAAGATCCAGAAAATCGCTCAACACATCGTCCCGCAACTGGATAAAGTGTGGATCACTGCGATTGCGCTGGCGCGGCAGGTCAACCTGTACTGTGCGCCGGATACGTCCGGGGTGCGGCTGCATCACCACGACCTTGTCGCCAAGGAATACGGCTTCATCCACATCATGTGTAACCAGCAGCATGGTAATTTGCTCTTTCTGCCAAATGTGTTGGAGTTCAACCTGCAGCTTCGACCGGGTCAATGCATCCAGGGCGCCGAAAGGCTCGTCCAGCAACAGGATGCGCGGACGGTTGACCAGTCCGCGCGCTATGGCCACGCGCTGCGCCATGCCGCCGGATATCTGGTGTGGATAAGATTTTTCGAATCCTTCCAGCCCGACCAGGGCGATATGCTCGGCAATCAGGTCGCGCTTTTGCGCCGCGTTAAACGGCGCGTTGCGCAGTGCCACGCCCACGTTCTGCTCTACCGTGAGCCAGGGGAACAGGCGGTGGTCCTGAAAAACAATGCCGCGTTCGCGACTGGTGCCGGCAATCGGCTGCCCGCCTGCCAATATTTGTCCTTCAAAGGCGTTGTCCAACCCCAGGACTAGTCGCAGCAGCGTGGATTTGCCGCAACCGCTGGCACCCACGATGCTGATGAACTGGCCCGCCGGCACAGTCAGGTTGATATTGTCCAGCACCTGCAGCACCCCGCCGCTGGCTTGCTGGCTTGCGTACCGCTTACCCAGTCCAATGATTTCCAGATCATTGGATGCCAACCGGGGATCGACATGCCGGGGTGAAGACTGCGCAGCTGTCGCAGGGCCGCCGGTCGCGGTGACCGTATCGTCGCCGCGTCGCCTGAATTGATATTGCGCCATAGATAAAGTTCCTTGTATTGCTGTATCTGGCAGGTTGTTGATCTGCAGAAAATTAAAGTTGACCACGACCGCGTGCGATCCGGCGTTCGACCACACGGGCCAGCGCATTCATCAGCCAGCCCACCAGACCGATGACCACCATCCCGAAGATCACCAGATCCATCCGGAAATGCTCGCTGCCTTCGATCAGGGTATTGCCAATTCCCTGCCCGGCTACGAGCAGGTATTCGGCACCGATTGTGGCCAGCCAGGAATAGATCAGCGCCAGGTAAATCCCCGTGAAGATCGCCGGCACGGCCGCAGGCAGAATGACCCGGCTGATCGTTTGCCAGCGTGTATACCCATAAACGCGGGCAACCTCCAGCAAGCTGGCTGGCGTGCTGCGAATGCCATCGCAGGTGTTGACCACCACGGGCACCAGCGCCGCCAGCGACAGGAACACTACTTTGGCCACATCCCCCAGCCCGAACCACACCGAGATCAATGGAATCCACGCAAACAGGGAAATTTGCTTGAAGGTATTGAAACTGGGGCCGACGATCCGATTAAATAGCGGCAGAAAACCCAGCAGACCGCCCAGGACCAGCCCACTGATCGTACCAATGGCAAAACCGGTCAATTCCCGGGCCAGGCTGGCGCCCAGTGCTACCCACACTTGTCCTGTGGAAAATTGCTCAATCGCCGTTTCCAGCACTTTGCCGGGCGACACCAGTAAGGCCGAGTTGACCAGTCCGGACCGGGATGCGAGCCACCACAACGCGATCGCCGCCACCGGCAGCACCAGCCCGCGCCAGCGATTGTCAGCGCGCACGCGCAGGGGCGCAGCCGTCTCGCTGGCAATAGCACTCGAAGAAGATACAGAGACGGTACTCATTGCAAACCTCCCGGCACATCAGAACGATGCCGGATCACGCGGGCTTCGGCATAATCGAGCAGCCTGTCGATGACATAGCCGATGGTCCCGACCACGATCACTGCTGCCATCACCAGATCAAGCTGGAACAATTGGCGTCCATAGACGATCAGGTAGCCAAGTCCTTCGCTGGAGGCCACCAGTTCCACCACTACCAGCGACAACCAGGCTTTGGTAAAACCCAATCGCAAGCCAGTGAACAAGGTCGTTGTCGCCAGCGGCAATATCACTTCGAACACCTCTTGGCGACGACTGTAACCATAGACCTGTGCCACTTCCCGCAGCGCCGGCGGCGCCTGGCGAAAGCCCTGCAAGGTATTGAGCGTGACCGGCACCAGCGCCGCCTTGGCGATCAGGATATATTTGAGCGGCTCACCAATACCAACCAGCAGCAATACAAAGGGCAGCCAGCCCAACACCGGAATCTGCACCAGCGCGTTAAAGGTCGGCAACAGGTACGCTTCGATCCGGCGCGACAACCCCATGGCGCAGCCGAGCAACAGACCCAGCAACGAGCCGGCAACAAAACCCAGCAACACCCGGCGCATGCTGGCCTCAACGTTCAACCACAGGTCGCCGTTGGCGAAAAGATCGCCCAGCGTCTGCCATACGAACTCGGGTGGCGGCAGCACCTGCGGTGAAATCCAGCCCTGACTGGCGCCTGTTTGCCAAAGCGCAAGCAGCGCGATCGGCAAGAGCCAGGGCAACAGACGCTCACCCACACCCTGCAGAATCACGTAGCGACGCCGGCCCAAGGCAGGTGCAAGATTTGCGGCTACAGCGTTGCGCGTGTCCAGCGAGGAGATTTGCGACATGGCCATCTCCCGGCTAGCCGCCACTGCTCGAGGCAGCTACCTGTGCCTGCGGCTTGGGTTGGCCCTTCACATCGAAACTTGTCCAACGATGTTCCAGCCCCTGCTTTTTGAGCGCATTTTGCAGAAAGCTCGGATCAAACCAGTCATCAACCGAGACTTCGCGACGAATCAACCGCAGCTTGAGGGCATCGCTCACGACGGCTTTGTAGCGTCCGATGATAAAGTCATCGATCAGCGGCGAATTGCGGTCCGCAAGTTGCTGGTTCTCAAATTCGGCCACATACGATTCGTAGGGGGTACCGCTACGCGCCCACAGCTTGAACAGGGCATCGCGATTTTTTTCGTCAGAGGCCCAGGCCGCTGCCCGAACGAAAACATCCACTACCCGCTGCACCGCCTCGGGGTGTTCGGTGGCAAACTCATCCCTTACGTGCAGATGCGCCTGCCGCGTGAATGACGGATCCTGTCCCTGGGTTGAGTAAGCGATTTTGACTAATCCCTGATCACGCAGCTTGAAAAACTCCGGCCCGCCAAAGGCCGCGTCCACACCCTTGGACGCCAGGGCGGCCTGCGCACTGCCAGTATCCAGATTGATACCCTTGATATCGCGCTCCTTCAGACCATGCGCGTTCAGCAGGTTATTAGCCACCAAGTGCCCGTTGGTGCCACGAAAGATCGACACGCGCTTGCCTTTCAGGTCTTCGATCGACTTGATATCGGAGTCTGGCGGCGTCACCACATACAGATTGTTGCGTGCACCGCTGACCAGCAGGATACGGGTCTTCAAGCCATTGGCGCGACCCACCACAGATGGCAGATCACCATGGTAGGCAAAATCGATCTGCTTGTTCGACAGGGCTTCGTTCACTGCCGGACCCGCCCCCTTGAAAAACAGCCATTCGACCTTGACACCATCCGGTTTAAAGGCCTCTTCCAGCCAGCCGTTCAGGCGCGCCACCGACCCCGGCGAGCCTCCCCAGGAAATAGGATTGCCGCCACCGGCGGTGGCCACCCCAATACGTACAGTAGTAAGGGGCTCGGCGTTCGCCGTTGCTGCGGCAAAGGTCACCGCCAGGCCCGCGGCCAGCATTGCCAACACGCGTCGGCGAAATAAATTAAATTGCATCTGAATTATCCTGCGTTGATCATTTGGTTTTAGACAGGCCGGGTTCATGCCTGCCGTCACCCGGGCCACAAGCGGCCACCGGAAACGACACATGCCGGCAGCCTCGTCAGCTTTGCGGCGAGCCCAATTTCTTTTCGATTGCAGTTCCTTTGAAGAACTGCGGATTTGCCTGAGTATAGAAACGATAGGGATTGTCAAAAACCAGCGCCTTGAAGTCAGCTGCGGTAATAACGCCCTGCTCGACCAGATCCCAGCTTTCAGCCAAAGGTTCCGTCAGATCAGGGACATCCCAGTGACCAATATCCGAAGACCAGATGGCATTGATCTTGGCATCCAGCGGATTGAGCTTGGCGTTGAACGCAGACGCAACGGTCCGGTCGTCCGACTCAGAACCAAAGTAAAAACTGTCTACCCACTGCGCCTTGATATCCTGCGGCGACTCGATGCCGGCCAGGGCGAAGTCATCGATCTCGTCTTCGTTAGGGTCGCGGCTATGAGGCAGCGCCGAAATACCCACGCTGTCCAGCAGCAAGGTGCTTCTATCGAGTGTGCGATCCTTGATCAGATCCTTGCCATAGCGCTGAAACAGGCTTTCGAGCAACGCCAGATCGGCATTGGCAGGATTGTAGTTTTGTACAGCAGTACGGTTGCGTTTCTCCCAGCGATCAAGCAAGTGCGTGAACACATGCGCGCCCCAGTCTGCGCCGCCTTCGAGCAAGGCTACGCGCAGCCCCGGAAAACGCCTGGTTACACCACCGAAAAACAGCGCTTTGGCAAACGCCTGGGAGCCGTCAGCAAAATGACCGATATGGTTATACATGTAATTGCTGATCGAATGACGGCCGGTCCAGCCCTGGCTGCCGTAATGCGTGGTCACCGGCACGCCCAGCTCAACCACCTTGGCCCAGAACGGGTCATAGTCATACTCGCTGTCGATCCCGTAGAAGTCAGTGTAATTGGCATACTTGGCAACGTCAGGGTGATCCGCTGCGGGGTACTTATCGGCCACGGCGGCAATCGGCCGTCTTACGCCGCCGGCGATATTGATCACTTTCAAACCCAGCGTCTTGACGGCAAACTCCAGCTCTTCGATCCCTTCTTCTGGGGTATGCAGCGGAATGCCGGCCACGGGCGTCAGTCGGTCGCTGTATTTGCGGTACTGATCAGCATGATAATGATTGATGGCGCGATGCAGGGCCTGCCGATGCTGACCGGCACCCAGCGGCGCGAGCACATCGTTGGGAAAGAGTATCGAGTAATCTGCACCCTGCTCAGCCAGCCTCTCGGCCAACAGTTCCGGCAGGGTATATGTTGCCAGATCCAGCGTATTGCGCGTCACACGCGCCCACCAGGGAGAACGCAACGTGCGGTGATACTGGCGCTCGGCCAGCGTTTGCTGATACCAGTCTTTGCCGTTGCTACGCGTATTGAACCGCGAGCCCAGCACCTTGCGCAAGGCGTCAACCAAGGTGCCGCCGCCGTACTGCTGGACATACTCTTCCAGTGCAGGCGTGTAGTCGTTGACGTGGACATCGGTGTCTATCACTGGGTAATCCAGCGTCGCCTTAACGGCGATGGATCGTGAGGCTTGTGCAGCGGTAAGGCGATCGTTCATAAGAATTTCCTGGTTGAAGTACTGGGAATGACGCGGTCACGCAAACTGCGCAGCACCGTGTCATAAAGCTCCATGAACGAAAAAGTATAGGGCAGACCAAAGATAACCTTAACGATAATTTTCGCCTTTATATATTCGCTGGTTTTCTTTGTTATCTTCTCCCAAAAGCTAGTATTCGCGCGCATCTTATAAACACAAACGATAATCGAAAGCGGTTTTTGTTATATCACATTTGAAATTACAAACCTCATTTCCAGCAGTGATATCGATACGTTAAAGATGTTGTTTGATTCGGCGGGCTTGTTGCATACCATGAACTTCTCAGTACGTCATGAAGCCCTGCCGATTGCGTTTATATATTGTTATCGTTATATCTATCTTACGGAGAACCTATGTCCATCCAGTCGATCAATGCACGCAACCAGTTCCGTGGCAAAATCGTAGAGATCATTACCGGCCCGGTCGTATCTGAAGTTGACATCGAAACGCCTGCCGGACTCATCACCTCAGTCATCACCACGCGTTCCATCGAGCAGCTCGGACTGGCCATCGGCTCGGAGGTCATCGCCTTTGTCAAATCCACCGATGTTGCAGTAGCCAAGCTATGAGTGCGGCCCGGCGATGAAATGGCACGCCACTTGGATACGACGCGCTCGATAGCTGGTATATCCTGAAGCCGACGTATGAACCAGCCAATATTCGCGTTGGAAGTCACAGAAATATTGCGGGGTGGTAAAGGCCCGACCCCTGGTGAGATATACCGGCGCTATCAACAGCCTGGCTTGAGCGGCCTCAAACCAGATTCGTCGGCTCTCCCAGGAAGAACTGGTTGATATTGTCAAACGCAGTTGCGAAATAATTTTCATAATTGTCTCGCTCTACATACCCCAGGTGCGGGGTACACAATACATTTGGCATATCACGCAGCGGCGAGGCGGTGGCCGGCTCCTCCTCATAAACGTCAACGGCAGCAAAGCCAGGGGCACCGTTAACCAGCGCGTTCTGCAGCGCGCCGTTTTCAATCAGCTCTGCCCTGCTGGTATTGACGATCAGCGCGTGGGCGCCCATTCTGGCCAGATCGGCCTGTTTGACAATGCCCTGCGTCTCCTCATTAAGACGGATATGTAGAGAAACAATGTCGCTTTGTGCAAAAAAATCTTCCTGGGATGGCGCCACTTCAAAGCCGTCGGATCGGGCTTTATCCGTCGATCCCGATCTGCCCCATACCCAGACATTCATGCCGAAGGCACGACCATATCGCGCAACCTGCTCGCCAATTCTGCCATAGCTCCATACGCCCAACCTGTGGCCCTGTAGTTTCTGACCAAGGCTTCCCTGCCACAAGCCCTGCTTGAGGCGATTGGCCTCGGCCACGATATGCCGGCGGCTGGCCAGAATCAACGCCCAGGTAAGCTCTGCCGTCGCGGTGCCCGATCCGGCTCCCTGCGCCACGGCAATGTCCAGGCGACGGCAGGCCTCAAGATCAATGTGCCCTGCCACCTTGCCTATTTGACTTATGAGCTTTAGCCGTGGCAATTGCCTGAGCATGTCTTCTGTCAACACCGTTCTTTCCCTGGTCAGCACCAGCGCATCGGCTTGCGCGAAGCGTCGCACCAGTTCATCCGGATCTTTACAACTGTCATTGTAGACAGTCACTTCATGCGATTGCAGTTTCTTGAAACAGTCCAGATCACGAACGCAATCTTGGTAATCTTCAGGAATGATGATGTGCATAATAGGTCTATTGAATTTTCAGATTAAGCTTTTTGGCAATCCCATCCCAGGTTTTCAGATCTTCCCTGATGACTTGATTGAACGCTTCCACACTATTGCCGCCCGGCTCGATACCCATTGATTTAAATGTCTCTGCCACTCTGGTGTCTGCCAGCGCCTTCTTTACATGCTCATTCAGCTTGCTGATGATGGCCGGATCAGTACCCGCCCGGGCCAGCAAACCATACCAGGGATGAATTTCAAATCCGGGAAAACCTTGCTCAGCAATCGTCGGTACATCTGGCACCAGCGGTGATCGCTTTGCCGTAGGTACAGCCAACGCCTTGATTTTATTGTCTTTCAATAAAGGCAAGGCAACCGTGGTATCCAGAAAAATGGCGTGAATCCTGCCCGATAGAAGGTCCTGGATAGCTGGCGCAGCACCTTTATACGGCGTGTGCTCCAGTGCGATACCCGCTCGGTCCTTGAACATCTCCATCGCCAGGTGCCCAGACGATCCATTGCCCGAGGAACCATAGAAATAAGCGGAGGGCTTGGCCTTGACCATGTCAATAAATTCGCTCAAAGTGTTTACCGGCGTTTTTACATTGACCACCAACAGATGCGAGATATAACCCACAACAGAGATGCCAGTAAAGTCAGTGGTCATATCAAATGGAAAATCAGAACGCAGCGCCGGCGTCGTAACGGCCTGGATAGAGGGAAAAGCCAGGGTATATCCGTCGGCAGGCGCGTTGCGCACTTCACTGAGCGCAATGACACCTGTGCCGCCCGGCTTATTGATTACCACGATGGTCTGCCCCAGGTTCTCGCTCATGGGCCTGGAAATCGCCCGAGCCATCAGGTCGGTCGGGCCCCCGGGCGCAAATGGCACAACGATCTTTATCGGCTGCTCAAGATAGCCGCCTGCCGCAGGCCTTGCAGCAAGTACCCGTGCAGCCAAGGGCAGGCCGACCATTGCCGCCGCGCCTTGAATCAGAATCGCTCTACGCTTGTCATTCACCGTCATAGTTATCTCCTTGTCATTGTCGTCTTATTGTTCAAGGATTCTACCTTCCGCCTGACTGACAATCACAAGTCCAATTCCACTGAATGGAATGGCAGAGGGAATTCACATGAAATGGGGACTGATGTGGGTTATATGTGAAATCGGAACAGCAGCGTGTCGCCCGGGCAATCAGGTGCGCACATTCTTACCCTGCTCCTAATGCACGGGCCAGCAAATCGAGCCGATCCTGCCCCCAAAAAATTTCTTCTTCGAGCACATAACTCGGGACACCAAATACGCCAGCCTCTATGGCTTCGTCTGTGTGTCGGTCCAGTAGATGCCGGCATGCCGGTTGCCGGGTTTCGACAAAAATAGCTTCAGCATCAAGGCCCACATTTTCTAGCAAACTGGTAAGTACCTGCCAATCTGAAATATCAAGGTTGTCACGCCAAATTGACGCCAGGATGGCTTGCAGTAAACTAAAGCGTGTTTGCTGAGGCAAATGTCTGCAGGCCACCATCAACAAACCGGCTGGCGTCCGATCAACGGGATAATACGCAGGCTCGAGCGTCAGCGCAATATCCAGATAATGGCGCCAGCGGTCCAGCTCCACCTGCCGATACCGTCTGCGCTGTTCGGAGCGGTTTTGATACAGCAAGCCCCCCGACGCATGAAGTACACGCGTGAAATCCACCGGCCGAAAAGACACATCAAGATCATGTCTCTCGGCCAGCTTACTGAACCGCTCATGGCCGAGATACGTCCACGGGCTGGCGACACTGAAATAGTAGTCGACATGGCACGTCATTGATAGGCGCCCCCTTATTGCACGACATCTTCAGCATGCAACGGCATGTCCATCTTCGACAAGATCGACTGTACCTTGGTTACATCCACTTTACGAACCGACACGCCATCATCAATCGCCACCGATGCCGCAATCCCCGCCGCTTGGCCCATCGCCATACATGCCGGCATATTTCTGGAGCGGGCATGCGCGTCATGGTCGGCCGAGATTGCCCGGCCAGCCACCAGCAACTGCTCGATGCCTAACGGGATCAGACTTCGGTATGGAATTTCGTAAGGCTTCATCCCCTGGAAGTCGACGTCTCCGCCTTTGGGGTCGTGGATATCCAGAGCGGACACGTCTGCTGCGATGCTGTCCTTAAAGCGCGTGCCTTCAATAGAATCTTTCCCGGTCAGCGTATATTCGCCTTGGATGTGACGAGTTTCCCTCACGCCAAGGACCGGTGCAATCTGTCCGATGCCAGCCTGTTCAAACCCTGGAATTCTATCTTTCAAAAACTTGGCTACGCCTTCAATCTGCCTATAGCATTCAATCAGCGCATCACTAAATTCCTTAGGCGAAAACACATCGACACCCAGCACGCGTGTACCGTTAACATACAAGACACCGTTGGCCGTCTTCAGCGTAATATTGTCGCGCTGAAGGACAATGCCTTCTTCGTCCTGGAATTTCTTCAGTAATTTGTTAAAACCCGTCAGCCAAAGTCCATACTCCAGACCCTCATCAGTATCAGGAATAGCCTGCGCCGGTACGTCGTCTGTTGTTTTAGCCCACTGAGCCAGGCGGCGCAAATCTACATTTGACATCGTGAAGTACATTGAGACTGGCTGCATTTTTTCTTCTTTACCGCCGGAGCCCATTACAAATGGCGCACCCGCTTTATAAGCCATATCCGCATCAGCCGAACAATCAATCACGATCTTGGACCGAATGCATTGGCGTCCTGCCTTGCTTTCAATAATTACCCCTTCAACGGCATCTCCATTGATGATTGGTGCAGAAACAAAAGTCTCGAACAGAATCTGTACCCCGGCATCAACACACAAGCGGGTGAGCAATATTTTCATTATCTCCGGATCGCAAGGCGAGGCTATTTTCATGCCTCCGGTCTTGGTCAGTGCCATGTAATCGTCACCCGCACCACCCTCAGTACGGGCCAGATTCCAAACTTCCAGAGGCAGGCCTCCTATGAGCGCCCCCGAGGGTTTGGTATTCAACCCCAAGGTAAGATTTCCGCCGAGCGATCCAAACCTTTCTATCAGTGCGACCGTTTTGCCCTGCCGTGCCGCACTGATGGCAGCAAAGGGGCCGGTCGTACCGCCGCCGACCACCACTACGTCAACCTGCATCAACGTGGGTAGCCGCTTGGCGGGTTCGACATAGTCTTCTTGAACGTCCTTGATACTCATACAAACCTCATCTCTCATTGTTTTTTAATTAAATCCTGACTAATAACAAGGCGACTGTAGCTACTGAACAGTCACATTTGCCTGCTTGATGACTTTTGCCCATTTTGTAATTTCATTGTCAATAAAGGCGTCAAGCTCGGCAGGCGTACCCGGTTCGGCCTGAGCCCCAAAAGTAGTCATCTTTTCCTGCACTTTGGGATCGCTAAGGACCGCTACGGCATCTCGGTTGATTTTTTCAACGATATCCACGGGTGTTCCGTGAGGTACCACCATCGCCAGCCACGAGACAGCCTCAAACCCGGGATAGCCCGACTCATTCATGGTCGGCACATTGGGCAACTGAGGACTGCGATCAAGGCTGGCCACGGCCAGTGGCTTTAGCTTGCCGGTCTTGATCTGCACCATCGCAGGCACAATATTGTCGAACATTACCGATATTCGATCAGCAATCAGGTCAGAGTAGGCATTGGGCGTCCCCTTATAAGGAACATGTACCATCTCGGTGCCGCTTAGCACATTCAACATTTCGCCAGCCAGGTGATTACTGGTGCCCACACCGCCCGAGCCGAAGGTCAGTGCTTCTTTATGACCTTTGGAGAACTCGACCATGTCCGGTACCGTTCCATAGTTGCGGCTTTGGTTAGTGACCAAGACAAGCGGCAGCTTTGTCACTAAAGTTACCGTGTCAAAATCGTCCCGAAAGTTGTATTGAAGATTTTTATACAGTGTAGTGCTTATGGAGTTGGCTACCGTAGCCCACAGAACCGTATAACCATCTGCCTTCGCCTTGGCGGCTGATTCGCTGCCGATATTGCCGCCGGCTCCCGGCCTGTTATCCACAACAACGCTTTGCCCCCATTTATTGCCAAGTTCGTTGCCAACAATTCGTGCGATCACATCAGTTGCTGTCCCTGCCGGAAAAGGTACAAGAAAGGTCACGGGACGTTTTGGAAACTCCTCGCTCCAGGCAGGCGTCTGCACTAACAGCGCCGCCAGAAGTACTCCCATACTATGTCTTAGTCTAATCATGGCTTGTCTCCTTGATTTTTTATGTTTGCAAGTTATTGCTCCAAATACTCCCGCAATACTTTCTTGGCCTCACACAGGTGCCGTTTGAGCAGATCCAGGGCCTGGTCAATAGCACCCTGCTCAATGAAATGCACTAATTGGATATGCTCCTCATCGCCTGTCACTGCCCAACTGTCACTTTCCAAAGTTTGTCGTCGATACAGCGTAATCAAATTGTGTATCGTCTTAAATTGCGCGCTGATGCGCTGATTCCTTAGAGCAGAAATAAGCACTCCGTGGAATTTTTCGTTCGCTGTCGCCAATTGCGTTACGCTTTTGTTATCCAGCGCCTGGCGCGCCTGCTCAAGACAGGCCCTGAGTTCACCGGACACTTTCTTGGCAAGCACCGGGTTCTGGCCCAATTCATGCAACGCCGCCGACTCCAGGATCCAGCGTATTTGATAAATTTCAGTGATGTCCTCCAGACGCGGGATCACCACCCTGACCTTGCGGCCCGCCAACATCTCAACCAATCCTTCTTCCATGAGAAGGCGCAAAGCTTCCCGCACCGGCGTACGGCTGACTTCAAATTCGCTGGCGAGCTTGTTTTCGGAAAGCAGTTCCCCGTGCTTGATATGCCCCTGTAAGATTTGATCTCGCAAGGTATTGGCAACTTTGACCCAGAGCGGATCAAAAGCGTGTTCCAGATAAGCAACCATGTTTGCTCCTTTTTGTATACCTGTATACAAGTATATGTGTATTTTTTCTGTGTGACAATGAATATTCAGGTTGCATGATTTTTTACAGGGTAATCCCTGTCGTCTCCACTTGGCACGTGAATATATGTGTATTACGCGCTGGACGCTACCGGGAGTAAGCAAGGAGCCGCTACCACTCAGCCCGCTACTCCAAGTAGTCGTTGTGAGTGTAACGTTGCGTTAAGCGACTGCATTTCTCTTAATCGTTGCAAAATCCCAGTCCAAAAACGACCGAAAAACGCCTCGATAAATCCTGCTGTTCCAGGACGCATCGCTCGTTTTTCGGTCGTTTCAAAACCAAATTTTGATGCAACTATATCAGAACTGCCAACTGGCCTTCAGAGACGCCGAATGGCTGCGCACTTTACTGGATAACAATCCGTCGTACTGTAGTCTGACATCCATGCCGTTCTTGCTTAACAATTGAACGCCGCCCGATATCTGGCCAAACACCCGCCCGGTATTGAGCGTGGACTTGAACAGATCCGTGCCGTCGGGCGCGCTTGCAAAGCGGGCGCGGGTATCCCATTTGCCGGTACTGGACAATGACATTCCCACACTGGCATACGGGCGAACGGTGTAGCCGTTTTTCAGGTCGAAACGCCCGCCAAATTCCACGGCAGGTGAAATGATCGCCGTCCACTTGCTGACGCCTTCCACATGCAGATTCAACGCGCCGGCACCGCTCTCATCGAACGAAGACATACGCGTGTGAATTACATCCAGATCAACCAGTGGTTTGATGTAGGAGTTATCCATGGCATGGGTATAGGACGCCCGCAGACGTTGAGCAATGGACGTCACGTGCGAATTGCTATCAGCCTGTGCGCCCATCAACGGGCTGCTGCGCGTGTTGTCGAATGATCCGTAACTACCTGTCAAAGCACCGGAGAAAGCCCAAGGGCCATCTTCATACTTGAGGGAAACGCCCAGGTAACCTGTATCCCCCTTTATGCTTTGACGCCGCCCGTCGGATCGGATGGTATTGTTTTCATAAGCGCCGGCCACGCCAACATACCAGTTTGGCGCGATGTTGCGTTGTGTGCCCATCTGATAAGTCACACCTTCGGATTTGAGTCCTGGCGTGCCACCGCTGCCGTCCATCCGTGTTGAGTTGCCGGTGATACGTCCCCAGACGCAGTCACGTTCAGCCATTTGGGTACCGGTGCCGACATAGTTGGGGCAGCTCATCAGGGAGTTCGAGAAAGCCACCATGTTGGCTTGCTTGAGCGCTGCCGGCGCGGCAAGCACACCGGGCGACAGGTCATTCAGCGCGTTGGCATAGCTTGCGCTTCCCTGGCCGGCGGACCGGTTCAGCGCGGCATACATGGCGCCCAGCTCTTGGCTGCTGCCACGGTCCCAGATGTCCTGCAGGTGCTCCCCCATTGCACGCAGATTGCTGCCAACGCCATAAGAGTTAGATATCTCGTTGAACTTGGCTGCGTCAACCGTTACGGCAAGCGCGTTGCCGATCTGGCGGGTGCGATAAGCAAACAGAGCAGATTCACCCTGTACCGCAGCGCTTGGCGTCAACGTACCCGCCTGCAGGTAAGTCAGCTCCCGGTTTGGCATCAGCGTGCTGGCCACAACATTGACCTTACCGTCCAGTTTGGCATGGCCGTCCACCGACAACAGATCGGCTGCCCTGGCCACAAAGTCAGTCCCCACATAGAGGGCGCCCTGGCTGCCCTGGATGAAATCGCCGGTAACATGCAATGTATCGTTGCTGGCACGCTTTCCGATATACACGTCTCCCTGGTTAACGATATTCCCCTGCACCTGGTTGGCCTCGGAGAAAGTGCCGTAGTTCGACAGGGAGATTGATGGGGCTGAAGTGATTGAACCGGCTCTAGCGGCTGAAGTAGCGGCTGAGGCGGCGGATGACTCCTCGGTGACATTCACCAGCAAGTTGCCATTCAGGGTGCCCTGGTTATTGACTGTGGCAGCGCCGTTGACCGCCTTGATGGCCACCCCTGACACCGCCTGTACAGAAGAGCCAGCGCTGATATTGACCTGATTGTTCCCGCCATACACAAACACGATACCGGCGCCGCCGTCCTCATCAGTAGCGCCTTTGCCGTCACCTCCGGTAATGGTCGAACTGGTCGTGTCGCTACCCACATTGACTGTCATCGAGCCACGTTCGCTCGCCCCTATGCTTTGCGCCCACACACCGACACTGTTCTGGCCAAGGGCGGTAATATTGGCTTGCGGTAAGTCAATGTTGATATTGCCTCCACCGCCAGTCGATTGTCCATTGCTTTGAAAAGACGTGGAGCCGGCAAACACACTGCCCTCATTGGCCACCAGCCCGCCACCCCCGCCTACCGACTGGGCCAGGATGCCCATAGCGCCTGCGCCGGTTGTTGTGATCGTGCCGGACGCGGTGATATTGATATTTCCTCCATTCCCACTCCCCGAAGCTGGAATGATCGTAGACAAATTGCCTGATATCACAGGCATGTCACCAGCCCGGTAATTGCCGATCAGGCCGCCGCCACCGCCAACAGACTGTGCCATGATGCCATGCGCTCCCACACCACTTGTCGTAATGCTGCTGGAAGTGTTGGTCATATTGACTGTCACCGTTCCGCCATTTCCGCTAGCACCAGACATTCCGGCATTTTGACCGGTCATAGCACCAAAATAGCTAATATCGGTCACCACGCCGGGTGCCACTGCTACCGTTCCACCACCACCACCAATACTTTGCGCCAGCAATCCGAACGCGCCATGACCATAGGTCTTGAGCGTTACTTCTTTTGCACCAAAGTCTGCGCTCACGGCACCACCATCCCCGCCGTAGGTATTGACCTGAGTCGGGCTACGAATACCGGGGATAAATCCCAGCCCCACCGTAACCTTGCGGCCATCACCGCCGCCTGCCGCCATCTGCGACGAGCCTGCGCTGAACACGCCGCCCCCCCCGCCTACCGATTGCAGAAACACACCGTGGGCCGCATCGCCATAGGTCGTAATATCGCCAGCCGTGGGGGCATTAAGCGCATTAAGGTTGACAGCCCCGCCATTACCAAAATTCACTGAACCAAATCCCGCCGGAGAAAAAACCTGCCCGGTTACGGCCGCTCCAAGCTTAGCTGTAGCTTGTACCCCCGGCGTGCCATCGATCGCCATACCACCGCCGCCACCTATGCTTTGCGCCAGAATACCAACCGACTGGAAGCCATTATTTGCCTGCCCATCCGCCTGAGAGGCTTGACCTGTCGTGATATGGCTACCATTCAGACTGGCAGTTACAACCCCGCCGTCGCCCAGACTTGTGCTCTCAGGATTGACCTCTATTTGTTCATCGACCGTATACCCAAGATTGACACTATTATCTAGCGCTAGGGAGGCAGCGATGGACTTGAGTGAATTGGACAATTGACCATTGGCTTGCACCCCAGACGTCGCTATGGCGCCCCGACCACCGCCTGCGCCCACGCTTTGCGCTATGATGCCGGGTGAATGGTCTCCCACTGTCCCGATAGTGCCATACGACTGAACATCGACACTGCCGCCACTGCCGGATGCACCATTTGTCCCACCGACATTGAGTGTTGAATTGACCTTAACGGAAACACTCAGATCATCATCGCCCAATCGCGCGAATGCGCTTGAAGTGCTGGCCGATGCCTCAGCCTTTGCCGCAGCCGAACCACCCAAGCCACCGCCACCGCCTATCGATTGAGCGACAATGCCCGGGGCATCCACTCCGTAGGTCTGGATGCTGCTGAATGCATTGTGCTCTACTGTCGCCTGCCCTCCATTGCCGCCCGTTCCTCCTTGCGCACCAACGGTAATGGTCCTTGTGTGCGACAACGAGGCCGAGATGGCATCTCCACCTCCACCATCATCATTGTTACCACCACCCTCATCTGGATTATCCGGGTCATCTGGTTCGGCGCCGCCAGCCACTGCATTTACCCAATCGCTCAGGCCGCTAAGGTCAATGCTGGAGCCGGTGCCTGTACCACCGCCGCCGCCAATGGACTGAACCACCAAACCCTTGGAACCATCACCATACGTCACGATCTTGCCAGTATTGTCGATCAAGGCTTTTGCCGTACCGCCGGCCCCGCCACTACCGCCTGTGGCACCAACGCTCATGGTCAGGTCCAGATTTTGACTGGTGGCATAGCTTTGCACCTTGGCGTTACCGGTGCCGGCATTACCACCACCCCCACCAATAGACTGGACCAATACCGCCGTGGCTTCTTCGCCGTGCGTGCTCACAGTACTCACATTCGAGCCGTCATTGTCACCCAGGCCGACCAGGGTGGCATTCCCCCCTTGGCCACCGTCACCGCCAGCGCCGCCAACTGCCACAGAGATATTGACAGCGTTGGTTTGCGGATTGATGTCTTTGATGTATTTGTTCTTGATCCCATAGCCAATAGAAGCCGCAAGCGCTGAGCTGTCACCCCCATGGCCGCCACCACCGCCAATCGACTGCACCTTCACGCCCAGGCTACCGTCGCCATAGGTGGAAACCGTGCTGCCATAGCGCACACTTGCCGTCGCCGATCCACCATCCCCACCTTTTCCTCCCGCTCCACCCACAGCAAAGGCGCCTGCGAAAGTGACGTTGGCTGCCGGCTCCTCGTCTGGCAATGGCAAAGCGATGGCGTATGCCAATGCCGCGCCGCTGCCGCCTTGCCCGCCACCGCCACCGATGGACTGCACTGCAACGCCGATGGAGTCGGCCGCCAGCGTCGAATTCTGGGCAGACGGCGAGCCCGTCTGAAGGGTAAACCAGTTCAAGGTCGCGTCAGCGTTACCTCCATGCCCGCCGTCGCCACCGGCACCACCAACGGCCGAGGAGACATCTGCCAACATGCCTGCGGATACCGAATAAGCACCACCGCCAGCCCCACCGCCACCGCCCACCGATTGAGACAAGATGCCAAAAGCACCCGGTCCGCTGGTCAGGATGGCAGGGGTTGCATCGCTGATATTGTTCATCACGTTCACTTCTGCGGTGCCGCCGTTTCCACCTGTACCTCCCTGACCTCCAATAGCATTTGCTGTGTTGACACCCGCAGCGTTGGCCGCACCGCCCATGCCGCCACCGCCCCCCACAGACTGTGCCACAATGCCATGGGACGACTGCCCCTGGGTATTGATGTGTAGACCGGAATTGAGCGGCGCCGTTACCGTTGCACTGCCACCCCCACCGCCTACACCGCCATCGCCAGCCTCGGTGTGAATCATGCCGCCAGCATCGCCCCCCATACCACCTTTGCCGCCAATGGACTGTGCAATAACGGCCTGGGAATTATCGCCACGAGTGGTAATGTCTCCACCCAGATTGATGTTGACCGTACCTCCATTGGTGCTGGCCGGGGCGCTCCCCCCCTGGTCGTAAAACAAGCTGCCCGAAGCGCTGCCTCCGACGCCACCGCTGCCGGCAAAAGACTGGGCAAGAATGCCAGACGAATACGCACCCGAAGTCGTGATGCTGCCGTTATTAGTGACCGTGATGGCGCCCGCTTTGCCAGCGACGCCGGGTTGGCCGGCGGTGTCCTCAAGGGCGCCTGTGGCAAACCCTCCGTCACCGCCATTGCCGCCAGAGGATTGCACCACGATACCCATCGAAGCATTGCCGGTTGTTGTAATGCTTCCATCTGATGTAATTGATGTAACACCGCTATCTCCGCCGGAGCCGCCATCTCCACCCGTCCCGCCGCCAAGGCCACCAAATACGGATGCCCCTGTGCCGCCGGTACTTCCCCGGTTGATCGCCACGACGCCATTGGAATTGGCCCCGGATGTCGATAAGCTCGCCCCCTCATTGACAGTGGCGGTGATTGGGCCGCCAAAACCACCCAGGGCCCCTGTTGCATACGCGCCGTGGCCGCCGAAGTCCAGGCTCGTCTCGTTGCCGCTACCTGCCACGTTGCCCAGGGACTGCGCCAGAATTGCATTGGACTCCTGGCCAGTAGTCGAAACGGACGCGCCGTCATTCAGGGTCACCGTTACAGCTTTGCCCGAGCCGCCCGTGCCGCCAGGCATGCCATTGCCCGAAGATTTGTCGGAGGCGGTACTGCCCACGCCACCCTGACTAATTGCTCGGATGCCATGGCCCTGGTTATCACTGGTAGTGACCACGAACTGGCCGCTGTTGCTTATGTCAATCACCCCGCCTACTCCACCGCCATTGCCCGGCCATCCGTCCGAGGAGCCGGGGGCTCCACCCGGTCCCCCGATGCTACTGGCAACAATGCCGCTACCGGATGTGGTAGTCACGATGTTACCTGAACCGTTGGCCTGATTAAATTGCAGTGTCAATGGTGAACCAGACACTCCAGGACTCCCAGGCGCGCCAGTTGGTCCCGCGGAAGTCACATTGACAGTACTGGTAAATGTTTGATCGGTATACGTATTGTCGCTAGCTGCCAATATGCTGCACACGTGCATGCTAGAAACCGAAGGCGCGCAGGATACGCTGGCCTGCGCGTACGTCAACGGCAATAGCGAGCCGGACACGCATAAGAGCATGTGACCGCCATATCCCAGGGCGCGAATTAAAGGCCTTGGAATCAAGGCATTACGAACAGAATGAACAGAGCCGATTCGGCGATCAATACTACTTTGCTCGTGGGGTTGCATCATGACTTTTTCCAATGTAAGGGATAGTTGGCTTTTTGTTTGAAAAATCAGCACTGCTTTTTGCATGCCTTCTCACCGCAGTCTTGAACACCCAAGACCACTGCAGCCTGCGCATGTGGTATGGTGAGTTCTGCCTGCCCGGCCGTCTATCGGTTTTGCGCCATGGACTATCGGAAAAACGCCATTCTTTTATCGGTGCAGATCACGCCGAAACTGGCCGCAAAAAACCAAGGCTCCTGCGCCACAGCCGGCATGATGAATGGTTTGGGAAAAAGCTATGACCCTCCAGTAACATGTAAGTGGAATCATATGATCGCCTCGCTCTTCGCCCACGTACCGTTCGAGCAACATCGAATAGTGAATACCGCCGATATCGATGAGGCGCAACATCAGATAGGTCAGATACTCAGTCCATATCGACTGCAAGTGGTTCGCGGGAAAATCCTGCATACCCGGCTGGATCTTATCCCCTGCGGGCGCCTGTCATTACTCAAGCTGCGGCACGGGTATGGAGCGGATGTCAGCATCGACCCCAACTGCCACTGCCTGGACGATTATTATCTACTGGTGCTGCCCACGCAGGGGCAAGCGGTGTTTCATTTCGATGGGCAAAGCATCGAGGTGTCACCCAAAGAAGCTTTCTTCATTAGTCCCGATAGACGGTTTCGCTTCAAGGTCAGCCATGACTATGAACAGATTCTGCTGCGCCTGGACCGGCCGGCCATCGCCGATGCCTGGTGCCGTCTGACCGCACAGGACCGCGCACCCGATATCTACTTTGATCCCGTCATCCCCTTGAATGCGGCCGGCTGGCAAGCGCTACTGCCCATGCTGCAATGGGTGACGCGATGTTCGGGCCTGGGCCAGGGCCAAAACGCCGCTCAGGCAGCCCTGCTGGCCCAAACCGAGATGCTGGTCGCAACCACCCTGCTGCTACATCAACCGCACAGTATGGCGGCGCACTTGTGGCCGGCACCGCCCCCCTCTGCCCCCAGGGCCATCCGGCGCGCCCAAACCTATATGCTGGAACATCTGGGTGAGCCTGTTCCGATTGCCATGGTCGCCAGCCATTGCGGACTCTCAGTCAGGCGTCTGCAGACTCTGTTCCAGGACGAGTGCGGGCAGTCACCCTTGCAGTGGCTGCGGATGCAACGGCTGCAAGCGGTCCGGCAAGCCTTGGCGCAATCGGCTGAGGCTGGCAAGATCGGTGACATCGCCGCGCGCTTTGGCTTTACCCACCTGGGCGAGTTCTCGCAGGCCTATCGTCAGGCTTTCGGCGAAACGCCGACACAAACGCGTTCCAGAAAGTAATCTATTGTCAGATACGGATCACCCAGCGCCAGACTCCACAGAGATCCCGCTAAAAACAAAAGACGCAGAAACCAGGCACATGGCCTTGCAACTGCGTCTTTTGCGGATCGTCTTGAAAATCTCGGCGAACCTGCCTGCACAATCCCTTTAGTCTATTTTCAGGTTTGTCGCTTTGACGACCTCGCCCCATTTGGTTACTTCACTCTCGACAAATGCCCTGAACGAAGCCGGTGTATTGGGCGCCGTAGGCATCAAAAAGCCATTCGCGCCGTAATTTTTAATCAATGCCGGATCAGCAAGCGCCTTATTGAGCGCCACATTGACTTTGTCGATGATCGCCGGTGACGTTTCTGCCGGTGCGAACACACCGAACCATGCAGCCACATCAAAGCCCTTGACTCCAGACTCGGCAATCGTGGGAATATCCGGAGCAAATGGCACGCGTTCGGCTGTCGTCACCGCCAGCCCCGTCAATTTGCCTGAGCGGACATGGGGCAGTAAAGGTGGCAGATTATCAAAAATGGAAGACACCTGCCCGCCCAGCAGATCGGCAACAGCAGGGCCACTGCCGCGATAGGGTACATGCAAAATCGAAATGCCTGATTTGATTTTGAACAGTTCGCAAGCAAGATGGGCAGAGGAACCGTTACCCGGCGAGGCACATGTCAGCGCATCAGGGTTTTTTTTCGCATACTCAATATACTCATTTACGGTCTTGACCGGCACCTTGGGATTGACTGCCATGATATTGGGCACTATATTCAATAGCCCGACCGCTGCAAAATCCTTCAAGGGGTCATATCCCAGCTTGGAATACAGGGAATAATTAATTGCAGTTGAAATTGATCCGACCAGCAGCGTATAGCCGTCAGCCTTGGACTTTGCAACATACTCGGCCCCGATATTACTGTTTGCACCGGGCTTGTTTTCCACGATGAACGGCTGGCCCAGTTCTTTGGAAAGCATATCGGCCATCAAACGCGCGCTGATGTCCGTTGTGCCCCCTGGCGCGTAGCCGACAACCAGCTTGACAGGTTTGGCCGGATAATCAGTTGCAGCATCGGCCGCATAGGATAATGGCGCGGCCAGCAGTCCCAATATGGCAACCAGGTGCGTGAGTTGGTGTTGTAATTTCTTCATGGTTCCTCCAATAAAGTATCATCGCCCGATAGCGCCGGGCAGTATTATTTTCGTGCTCTATTGAGCGTTTGATCACAATCGTTATAGCCGTGGGGCGTCGATCTTCTGCAGGCAATCGGATGTCAGCTCTGGCAGACGGCTGCAGCCCAGCAAGGCCATATTGGTATCAATTTCCGAAAGAAAAATATCGACCACTTTATGAATGCCTGTTGTACCTGCCACGGCTGCTCCGTATAACTGTGGCCTGCCGGTAAATACCATACTGGCGCCCAGCGCGACGGCCTTAAGCACGTCGGCACCGCGTCTGAAGCCACCATCGATCATGACCGGCATCGCGCCTGAAACAGCATCGACAATGTCAGGCAACGCTTGCAACGGCGAGATGGAACCGTCCAATTGCCTGCCGCCATGGTTGGATACAATCAAACCGTCAACGCCTGCCGCTACTGCTGCCCGGGCATCTTCCGGATGCATCACGCCTTTGAGCACCAGCTTGCCCTCCCAGTGTTCCCGTATCCAGCGTATATGCTCCCAGGACAACTTATCGCGGCCGCCGCGGAATCCGTTAGGCGGATCTTCCGTAATGGGCGGACCAATTTCCTCGTAAAGATTGGAGAATCTGGGAACACCGCTTTTGATCAGCGTTCGCATGCAAACATTCACACTCCATTGCGGATGCAATATCCCGTCCAGGATCAGTGTGGGACTTATCTTGAAGGGCACGGTAAAATCCAGTCGCTTGATGTTCTCGCGATTACCGGCAACGCATGTGTCAACGGTCACAACCAGCACTGGAATTTGCGCCCGCCTCAACCGTGTCAGCAGTTTTTCGATACGCGGAACATCACCAGGAAGGTATGCCTGATACCAGCACCGGTTCCCGGTGGCCTGCTGCAATCGTTCCAGCGGTACGTTGGATGCTCCGCTGATCACAAACGGAATCCGGGCCTGCATTGCCACTGTGGCAAGAGCCAGATCACACTCATGCATCACGATAGCGGAAAAGCCTGTAGGAGCAAATCCTACTGGCATTGCATAGGTCTGCCCAAAAATGGATACCTCGCTCGAACGCTGTTCGACCGGCTGCAAGCCTCGATGCCTGAACCCGATGCGCTTCATGACAGCCAGACTCTCGGATAAAGAGGCTTCATCCTCGGTGCCGCCACAAACGTAACCCGCCACGCAACGTGGCATGCGCTTCCTGGCTTTCTTTTCAAAGTCGGATATGGAATAGTATCGATCAACGTTCTTCATATACTTCTCTGCTGTTATGACTGCTGAAATCTCACTCACACGGTATGCAGGACACCGGGATTACAAAGGTGAGAATATCCGGAACAGCAGGCGCAAACCCGTTGGGTGCTTTGACCGCGCTGACCGGCTGCCGTGTCCCCGGGTCAACCCGGAAGGCAAGCAACAAAGACAGCCATTAAAGCACGTTAGATAGTGTCAGCCAAATGAAAAAATATGACCCCATCATTCCTTTTTTTCATGAATCCATACGGTTGCACTTACAGGCCTCTGGCGACCTCTGACTGGACGAATGCCACAAAGGCTTTGATTTTCGGCACTTCTGCAGAGTGCTCCGAATAGGCGACGAAGTACGATCCATCACTTGGTTGTTCATAATGCCAGGGAATAATCAATTTGCCATCACGCAATTCTTCGTCAACCAGCAAGCGCGGTACCATGGCAATGCCGCAACCGGCCTGCGCTGCTCTCATACACATATAGAACGTGTCGAATCGGGGACCGTTATAACTACTGTCTGTATGAAAATTCTGATGAAAAAACCAATCGTGCCATGCCTCCGGACGCGATGCGCATTGAATCAGAATCATATCTGCCAGACAGGCCAGTTCGCCGATCCCTTCTTGCGGCATCAGATCAGGATGGCACACCGGCACCATCCCCGCTTCGAACATCTCCGTGCATTCCGCCCCGGGCAATGTTCCGCGTCCGTAAAAAAAAGCGATATCAATATTGGCCTGCACGAGATCAAATGGCTTGAGCTCGCTTTGTACCTTGATATGAATACTCGGATTTTCCTTCATGAACCGATTCAGGCGTGGTATGAGCCAGCGCGCGCCGAACGTCGGCTGTGTACCGATCGTCAGCACCTCGGTTTCGCTGCCATAAGAGAGGATATAGCGGGAGGACATATCAATTCGTGTCAGTATTTCCTTGACCTCAGACTGATACAGCAGTCCGGCCGGTGTCAACTGTAAGCGCTGCCTGACGCGGCGAAACAAAGGGTGCTTCAGGATTGATTCGAGCTGTGCGATCTGCTTGCTGACCGCACTTTGCGTCAAGTGCATTTCTTCGGCGGCACGCGTAAAACTCATATGTCGCGCTACCGCTTCAAAACATTGTAAAGCGGTGATGGAAGGCGTCAAACGTTTTTGCATAAGTCAATCATTCGCGTTTTTAGATCTCATTGTTCGCGCAGTGCCGACAATGGATGAGGTAGGGAACGCACCATTATATCCAGAGTACGGCGCCGGCCCCTTATGTGTTCCGTTTCTGAAGCAGCAGGCACGCCGCACATATTGACGCCTGAAATCCACGTCGTTCTTGTCACACAGGGTTCGCGTTTCACGTCCAACACTTATTACAACACGATGCGAAAAGCCGCGTTCGCAACCCTGGTGACTACCGTCAAACTGACGTCCGGGGCAAGCAGCAGGCCCTCGGGACTACTCAGCCCATTATGGATCGGCTTGATCTGCTGCCCCGCCGCGACTTGGCCTGCCGTTGTCGTCTTCGCCTGCGCAAAAACCTATGTTCCGGCAAGGCCGGCCATCCTCATGGCAAAGGTTGTATGGATAACTTTCCGCTTCATTGCTCGGCCTCCTGCGCAAATACCTCTTTTGCGACCGCCAGCCCATTGAGCGCCGCAGGAAATCCGGCGTAGACTGCCATCTGCATAACGGTTTCGACAATTTCCATCCGTGTTACGCCCACATTGAGCGCGCCCTGGATATGCACCTTGAGCTGAGGCGCTGCATTGCCCAGCGCGGTAAGCGCGGCCACGACCGCAATCTCCCGGCTTTTGAGGTCCAGACCTGGCCGGCAATAAATATCCCCGAAGGGGAATTCGATCAGATATCGCGCAAAGTCCGGGGCAATCCCATCGAGACTTTCCAGGACGTGCTCACCGGCCTTTCCATCAATCTCCCGCAGCTTTGCGAGACCTCGTTCGTAGCGGCTTTCGTTCTTCATTACCATGTCCTTCATCAGAGAGTGAATCCGGCGCCAGGGGTTGCTCAAGTGAGCGGTAATAGTCGATTTTTGCCTGCAAAGCTTCTGCCGACTGGCGCAACGCCTCGATTTCGGAAAGAACTTCTGTCAAGTGTTCTTCCAGCATCTGGCGACGATCCGATACCGTCGAGTCCCCAACGCCACGCAGTCTTGCGAACGCCTGCATCTTGCCGATTGGCATATTTGTCGTCCGCAACCGTAGCAGAAATTCGATCCAGGCCATGTCCGATGCCGCATAGCGCCGTTGCCCGCCGGTCGTGCGGGCGATTGATGCGATCAGGCCGATGCGCTCGTAGTAGCGCAATGTGTAGGCCGTCAGGCCCGTGCGCCTGGCGACTTGGTCGATGGTCAGATAGGATTCCATGGCGTAATGGTAGAAGTTAGAGTGCGCTCTAAGTCAAGCACTTTATTTTTGCAGGAACAATAGCACAAGAGCCCGCAGCGTACCCGCCTGCCGGCCCTCCGGATTCCCCTATCGCAGCTCAAAACCCAGATTATTAAGCGCCTCAACCAGCCGATGGCGTCCGGTCAGCGCTTCAGGTCCGCGGATCCGATTCAGGGAATGCAGATCCCACGGCCCGTTGTTCTTCATGCCTTGTGCCTCATAGAACTGGGCCATGGTGGCGTTATAACTTTGCGCCGCCGCCTCCAGGGCAGAGGCATCGTACTGCTCCTTGTGCAATACGGCCGCCTGAGGAAGGCGTGGTTTGACCGAAGCCGGTTTAAGCGGGTCCGGATAGCCAATACACATGCCGAAAGTCGCAAAGGCATAGTCGGGCAAACCAAGCTCTTTGGCCACTTCCTCGGGATGATTGCGCATCCCCCCGATATAGACCACGCCCAATCCCATTGATTCGGCAGCGACCGCAGCATTCTGCGCCGCCAGCGCCGAATCAATGGCGGCAACAAGGAAAGCCTCCATATAGGTCAGGCCATCATGCGCCACGCCACGCTTGACGCCCAGCGTCTTCAGGCGCGACAGGTCGGCCACCCAGACCAGAAACAGCGGGCAGCGTCGTATGTGCTCCTGGTTGCCGGCCAACTGCGCCAACCGGTCCTTGCGGGCTGCGTCCTGAACGGCGACCACGCTCCAGGTCTGCAAATTGGACGAGGTGGAGGCTGATTGCGCAGCCGCAACCAGCAACTCCAGGGCGCCTGGCTTGAGCTCCTCATCCGTATAGGCGCGCACCGAGCGATGATTGAACAGCGTCTCGATGGTTGCATTGACTTCATCTGGAATGAATGCAGCCTGCTGATAACGTGCCTGCACGAGATCTTGTGCGGCGCCGGGGGCCGACGCTTGAATTGAAGAATCTTTACTCATAGTTTGAATATAACTCCAAATAGGATGTCAGGCTCACGATCGCCGTGGCGCTCATCATCAATATCGATATTGGCATAATGATAAACGCATCATCATTATTAAAGTAATAACACCTTGGTCTTTAGATATTCGAATATAAGTCCGACGCCGGCTTGCAACCTGTCTCAGCCTCCCGGCGCGCTGCTACAGTAATAGCAATCATCACATTTATCTATCCGGGCCGCATTCAGCGATGATGCGCGGTGGCCTGCTCCTCCACCATGGCTTTGATTTCCCGCGCCATAGGATCACGCAACTCTTCCAGGACATGTGCCACCAGCCCAATTGCGCGGGCCATCACGCCAATCCCCCGCACAATATTCCACGGGATCTGCAGTTCACTGGCCACTGCGGCGATCGCTCCTGTCGCATTCACGGGCAGGCTCTTGCCCAGTTGCCTGCCAGCTTCATCGGCCACCGCCTTCATCAACGCGACATATGGGCCCGAAAAGCCATTTTCTTCAGCTATTTCAAATAAGCGCGGCGCACGCGGATCCACAGGTTTATGAATGTGATGGCCGATTCCGGGAATGGTTCTGCCGTTACTGCGCTCCTGCTCAACAATCTGCCTGGCAAGCGCAGCAATGTCTGCCTCTGCGGCCGGATCCGGCAACGCCGTTTGCAGCAGTCGCGCCGCATTCTCCATGCTGCCAACAAACACACTGCCAAGCCCACTTAAGCCGGCAGCCACTGCGGCCTGCATGGCCTCAGGTGCACCGCAAATGGTCATGCGAGTCACGATTGCACTAGGCGTCATGCCGTGCTCCACCAAAATGACAGCCAGCGCATTGAATACCCGGGACTCCCGTTCATCGGGCAAGCGATCAGTCAACTCCAGAAAGGCCATATCGCCCAGCGAGACCTTGCCCATGATATCTCGGCAAAGGTCCAGGCCCTTGATGGTGATGGTATCTTCGGTACTCCAACTGATATCGGTTCTAAGCTGTTTGCGTTTAGCCATGAGTCATTGTCCTTTGCATTAATAGATTTTTGAGGCGCAGCACGCGCCAGTACAGTTGCTCTTAACCAGCAAGCATGCTGCCCGCGTGGTTTTCATCCTTGCAAATCTACAGCCCTGGCGAATATTTGTGCATCGTTACGCAACACTGCCTTGGCGATTTTATGAGTAGGAGTGAGCGGCAAGGCATCAAGCAAAACCACATAACGCGGCACCTTGACGGCAGCAAGCCGATCCGCGCACCATGCCGCCACCTCAGATTCACTTAACGCCATGCCAGGCTTGGCAACCACGGCCACAAAGATATCGTCCTCGCCCATCTCAGAGGGCACCGCCAACGCAGCGACCTGAAAGACGTTCGGATGTTCGCCAATCACCATTTCAAGTTCGGCGGCAGCGATGTTTTCACCGCGCCGTCGGATAATGTCTTTCTTGCGAGAGATGTGAAAATAAAAGCCGTCGGCATCACGCCGCACCAAATCGCCAGTTTTTAGCCAGCCGTCATGAAAGGCCAGTTCGGTCTGCTCGGGGTCGCGAAAATATCCTTGCATGACAATAGGCGATTTCACCCACAACTCACCAGCCTGGTCTGTTCCGACATCACAACCGTCATCATCCACCACCCGGCATATGGCCCACTGCTTATCCGGATCAGGATGGACGCCGACCACCCCCATGCTGCCGGCTTTATCCGGCCCTTCATAGGGATTGCAGGTTACCCCCGGGATTTCGGTCATCCCAAAACCCGAGAATAAATGATCGATGCCAAATTCCCGGCGGAATACTTCGGCCGCCTTCTTGCGCACGCCATACACAACCCTCAGACGATGGTCCGGGCGATATTCTGACCGGTCGCGCGTGCACAGGATCGTGCCAATCGCTTCGATGATATTGACGATGGTCACGCCGTGATCGGCTGCCGTATTCCAAAAGCGTGTAGCCGAGAACCGCGACTCGATGATCATGCTGGCACCTGCCGCCAGCACGCCGCCCACGGAATAAAACAAGGCATTGATATGGAAAAAGGGAAGAATGATCATCACCCGATCATCCGGCTGCATATGCAAACGCGCCACATTCGCTTCTCCTGCCAGCAATAAATTACGCTGGCTGTGCATCACGCCCTTCGGATATCCGGTAGTACCCGAGGTGTAGATAATGACACAGGTATCGGTGGCTCGCGCCTCGTCAGAAAGCGGGAGATCAGGCGCGTTATCAATGGCTTGTTCGACAGAGGCGGCGGTGCCTGCCGCAATTTGACCCCACTGCAATGTCCATGGCTTTTGCACCATCGCCTGCGTGGCCTGCTCAATAGATTGCAAAAGATCGGCCTGGGCGATAATGCCTTTGACGTCGGCATGGCTGAAGGCATAGGTTAATTCGCGCGTACTGTAATCCGGATTGACCGGCACCATGACCGCCCCCAGGCGAGCCAGGGCAAATAGCGCCAGCAGATGAGCCATGTCATTGCGCCCCACGACGGCAACTCGGTCGCCCCGGCCAACGCCACGAGCCTTCAGCGCACGTGCAAGCCTGTCATAGCGCGCCCCGAATTGCCCCCAGGTAAGCGATGCGCCCGACTGGATAATAAAGACATCGTCTGTCCGGTCTTGGCAGCGACTGGAAAACGCGTCATGAAGCGTCTCGTTGTGAGGGCGATAGCTGCGCAAAACATCAATCGGACTTTTCATGAAACTACCCCTGAGCATGGGAGAATACCCGCAGTTTACTTTAAATACACATTAGTGCACAATAGTATACTGTTGGATCCTTTTAGTTTGATCACTCTACAAGAAATGACAATTCCAATCCATTCAATGGAGAGAGGCACGATGAAACATCTGATCAAAGCAGCACTGTTGGCAAGCATTCTGGCAGCCGCCCCAAGCTATGCCGCCAGCGCAGGCGACTATCCTAATAAACCAATACGTATCGTCGTTCCCTTTGCTGCCGGCGGCGGTGGCGACTTTATCGTACGCGCGTGGGCTGATAAATTCTCCGCTGCGGTCAAGCAGCCTGTCATTGTCGATAATCGCGGTGGCGGCAATACCGTGATCGGAACCGAAGCCGTAGCCAAAGCGGCCCCTGACGGCTATACCCTGCTCATCGTCAGCCCAAGTTTTGCGACCAACCCCACCCTGTTGCCCGCCCTGCCTTACAAAACCCCGGAGGACTTCACGCCGGTAGGATTGGTCATTACCTATGCCATGGGATTGGCTGCGCGCTCAGCCCTGCAAGCCGACAATATTCAGACCCTTCTTTCCAACGCAAAAAAGAACCCCAAACAATTGACGATCGCGACATCGGGTGCGGGGTCGGCAAGTGACCTTGCTGCAGAGCTCTTTCGCGAAGCCACGCAATTGAATTTGCTGAAAGTGCCCTATCGGGGGGCCGGACCGGCCTTGCTGGATGTGGCAAGCGGGCATGTAGATATGACGTTTACCGGACTGTCGCAAATCAAGGCGCAACTGGATGACAAACGGGTCAAGCTGCTGGGCACCTCGGGACGCGAGCGGCTGCAATCGGCGCCCGACACACCGACTATTGCCGAGCAGGGACTGGACAACTTCGAGGCTCTGGTCTGGTGGGGCATCCTGGCGCCCGCAGGCACGCCGCCAGATATTGTTCTGAAAGTGAACAGCGCGCTCAAACAAAGCCTGGCCGATCCGGAAGTAACCAGACGGCTGGCCGTTATCGACGGCGAAGTCAAAGTGTCTTCTCCGGAAGCGTTTTCTGAGCTGATCAAAACCGAGATTGCCCGCTGGCGAGCGATATTGAAGCCCGAAGCCAAAAACACAGCAAAACGCTGATCACATTGACAGATATAAGGGGCGACGGCCGTGGCCGCGTCCCGGAGCCCGCGTCAGAATCGCCGGCGTAACCCACCCCGAATGCCTTGGTTCACTGAACGCCGCGCGATTTGTCCCGTGTAATTTGCATTAATACTCAGATTCGACGTCGTCTGCAAGCAGTTGCTCAACGTTGTGCGTCGCCCCATGTGCCCGATCAGGGTCCAGCCATGGACAGCCTGATCGCAGCAACCGCGCTTGTTCATGGCCTGACCTTAGTGATGCGACATGTCGCGGATTTTCAATCCTGTGGTGTGGCAATGCTCAATCCATGGGAATCCCGGTAATCAACAGCAACCACAGGCGACTCTTCCCGAACCTCCCACCCGAATCACCTGTTTCATTCGAATACGACAAGCGATATGTGCGGGGCAGGCGCGCTCACGGGCTTTATCCGTCGTTCAAGCGCCTGTTATACTGGTTTGCTCTCTTTCATCTTAGATTCGTAATAGATCGCCCTGCTTCGATTGACCCAAACATCCACCGCCAACCTGCTCCCGCCCGTACTTGCCGGCCCGATTCTGCGCCGCGCCGAGCCTGGCCGCCTCGTGCTTTGGCTGGTCGGCAGCGTACCGCTCAATTTTACGCTGCTGCTCGCCCCCGCCGGCGAATCGCCCAGGCAAGTAACGCTTGATGCGACAAGCTGCCGCGTCATTCCCTTCGGACGTCATGCCTTTTTGCATTTGATTGATGTCGCCCTGTCCGAGCCGCTACCGCAGGATACGGTCATTGCCTACGATCTGATCGCGACCCTCGAAGAAGGGGTTGAAGCGAACATTGCACAATGGGCACCGCATCTGCTGCATGAAGGCGCCACTCAGCCTACCCTGGTGCTGCGCAGTCGCGCCGACGACATTCTCTTTGGTTCATGTCGCAAGCCGCATCACCCCGCGCGCGATGGGCTGGCGCGTGCCGACGAGCTGTTGGCCCGGCACATCGGGCAGGCCGACGCACGACCGGCTATGCTCATGTTATGTGGTGACCAGATTTATGCCGATGACGTGGCCGGCCCCATGCTGGCCGCCATCCACGCATTGATTGCTCGCCTGGGCCTGTACGGCGAATATCTGGAAGGCGCCGTTGTAGCCGACAGCGAAGCGCTGTACGCCCATCCTGCCGGCTATTACCGCCGCGAAGACCTGCTGCCCGCATTCAAATCGAACGAGGCGCTGCGTGAACGCTTCTTTGGCGGCGTGGAAAAGCCGATTTTCACGACAACCAGTGCGCACAACCACCTGGTCACGCTAGCCGAAGTCATGGCCATGTATCTGCTGGTCTGGTCGCCGGTACCGTGGCAACTCTTGCCCGAGCCGCCCATGCCTGCACTTGCTACCGAACACGCACGCCAATGGCAAAGCGAGATCGGTATACTGCAGGGCTTCCGTCACGACTTGCCCAAGGCTGCGCGCCTGCTGGCGCATGTCCAGACCCTGATGATCTTTGATGATCACGACATCACCGATGACTGGAATTTGTCGGCCAAGTGGGCCACCACTGCCTATGAACATCCATTCTCGCGACGCATCGTTGGCAACGCGCTCTTGGCCTACATGCTATGCCAGGGCTGGGGCAATCGCCCCGAAGTGTTCGACGCAGTGCTGGATGATATGAACACCCTTGTCGCTACGCCAGACACCACACATCACCTGGATGCCGCCGCGCAGGACGCGCTGACCACGCGCCTGCTGTCATTCAGCCAATGGGATTACGTGCTACGCACACAGCCGACCGTGATCGTCCTTGATACGCGCACACGTCGGTGGCACAGCAGAAGATGGCCCAGCCGCCCGTCCGGACTGATGGACTGGGAATCTCTGACCGACTTGCAACATGAATTGCTTGACGAAACGGCCGCCGTTATCGTCTCGCCCACTCCCATGTTTGGTGTCAAGCTGATTGAAGTCGTGCAACGACTATGTACCTTCGCCGGGCACGCCCTGACGGTTGACGCAGAAAACTGGATGACGCATCGCGGTTCGGCCAGCGTCATGCTGAACATCTTCCGCCATTCGCGCACACCGGGCAATTACGTTATTCTGTCGGGTGACGTGCACTATTCCTTTGCGTACGATGTGCAAGTCCGCGACCGTGATCGCACGCCGCACATCTGGCAAATCACCAGCAGCGGCATCAAGAATGAATTTCCACGGCGGCTGCTAGACTGGCTGGATCGCCTTAACCGTTGGCTTTATTCACCACGTTCGCCACTGAACTGGTTTACGCAACGGCGACATCTGCAGATCCAGCCGCGCCTGCCCGATCAACGCCGCAGCGGAGAGCGCTTATGGAACAGCGCGGGCATTGGCCAAATACTGCTCGACGCGCAGGGTCGACCCACACGCATTCTGCAACACAATGCAGACGGCCGCCCTTCCACCGAATTTATTGCGCCAGAACAGTCCGTGTCGGCGGCAACGGTTGCAGAACAACCGGGCGCGGGTGATTAGTTCAAGCGCATACGTTCGACGGGGCGATTGCCATTACCGCAAGTCAATGTTCCGGTCGCGCACTCTTGGTTGCACGGCGCGTGCGGGCCTCGCGCCCTGCAGCACCAGCGCCCGCGGCCCGCTCAGACTCAGTACTGCGCCAGGATATTGAATAACGCCTGGCCGATCTGCGGCAGAAAGGTAATATCTTCAGACACTGCCTTGCCATGGGAAAAAACCACAACCGTGATGGCGCCATACGCTTTGCAATGGTCCTGCGGCAGCAGAAAATGCGCGCTGTCGTGCCTGTTGTAACTGGACAGCGCATCGCCGGTCCAGCCATTCCATCCGGCCTTGGAATAGTATTCCAGGTTTTGCGGCAGATGCTCTCCCAGAAATCCGTTTACCTGCGAATGCGGCAGAACCTTGAAGTCCGGCGCAAGAGAGCGCTTCAGATACTTTGCCGCCTCCTTGCTCATCGCCGCGTCCAGGAATGTCCCGCTGCAGATTTCACTGAGCAGGCGCGCCACAAAATCACTGCTAAGGCAGTTGTGATTATTTTTTCCGTCCAGCGTGACAAAGAGCCTTTCCCGTCCGTAGCGATCGTCATCCATGAGTTTCTGGCAAACATTGATGCCCTGCGCCTCCGGCCAGTCCAGAGTACCGAAAAACCGGTTCACCCCCTGGCGCTGCTCAAACCATTGCTTCATCTGCGCCTCTGGCAACAGCGTATCGCCGGTGGTGCCCGACAGCATATCAATGACATAATTGGTCGCGTTATTGCTTGACCACAGAATCATGTCTGTGATGGCGCGATCCAATTCATCATGCGGCGCCATCTTGCCGTCGCGCAACGCCGCCTGCGCGGCCGCCAGATAAGCCACCTTGACAACACTGGCCGGATAAAATTGCCGTTGGCCCTGCCAGGAAAACCCTTGCCGCCTGCCGGCATCCCCACCCGCGCTTGTTCTCGGAAACAAATGCAACGTAATGCTCGAATCGGCCAGGTCATGAGCCAGGGGTGCAAATATCTGTCGCACAGACGACAGCAGGCGCTGCCCAATTTCACTGGATTGCTCTGTTTGTTGGTAATACATAGAAAATTTCCTAGATTTCTGCCAATCGTATGCATCTGGCGCGTTGCGTACCCGAAACGGGTATCAGGTCTGGATGGCTTTGCCTGCAGCGTTCTGTCACGTAAGGACAACGGCTCGAAAACGCGCAGCCTGCAATGGTTTCGTGTGGATCGGGCAGTTCGCCTTCCAGAATCGCAGATGGATTCTTAATCGAGGGGTCGGCAATCGGAATGGCAGAAAGCAATGCCCGCGTATAGGGATGCCGGGGCCGGGAAAAGATATCATCCTTGGTGCCCTCCTCCACAATTTCGCCCAGGTACATCACCAGAACGCGATCGCTTACCCGCTTGACCACGTTCAGGTCATGTGCGACGAACAGAAACGCGACTTGCAGCTTTTGCCGAATCTCCTCGAACAGATTGATAATCTGCGCCTGCACCGACGCATCCAGCGCGGACACAGGTTCGTCCGCAATAATCAGTTGCGGGTTGACGGCCAGCGCCCGGGCAATGGATACCCGTTGGCGCTGACCACCACTTAAGGCATAAGGAAACTTCTGTTTCAGTGACAGCGGCAAGCCGACAATGCCAAGTAACCGGTCCACCTCGCCGGCCAGTTCGCCCTTGTTGCGCGCCGCGACATGCGTGGCCAGCGCCTCTTTGAGCAAGCGTCCAATGGTAAATCGCGGGTTCAGCGACGAATACGGATCCTGGAAAACCATCTGAATCCGGGTGCTTCGTTCGAAGCGTGTAAACCGGTCCATTGATCTGCCATCTGCCCAGGTGACCGTTCCAGCCGAGGGCCTTTGCAATCCGACGATGCATTTGCCCAGCGTGCTTTTACCGCAACCGGATTCGCCCACCACCCCAACAATCTCGCCTTCGTTCACGTGCAGCGACACGCCTTTGAGTGCATGTAGGAAACTCGTCTGCCTGCCAGTGAGAAAATCGCTCAGGCGCCGTGGGTTGCCATAGCGTTTTTGCAGATTCTCTACTGTCAGCAGAGCCGGCGCATGTGAGTCACTTACCACAACGCTTCCTCCTTGCGATGACAGGCACAGGCATGTGCCGGCGTCAGTTGTTCACTCTCCGGGCTCTCGATACGACAGCGTTCGATCGCAAACTTGCAGCGTGGATGAAAACGGCAACCGGCAGGATAGTTGCCAGCGGCGGGAGGCTCTCCGGCAATCGGCTCCAGCTTGTGCTGCGGATCGACATGCGCCGGCAATGCATTGAGCAGCGCCCGCGTGTAGGGATGGCGTGGATTGGCAAAGATTTCGGCCACGCTGCCGCTTTCTACAATTTTGCCGGCATACATGACTGCCATATCATCGCAATGCTGGGCAACCACACCCAGGTCGTGCGTGACCAGCAATACCGACATTCCCACGCGTTCACGCAGCTCGTGCAGCAGACGCAAAACCTGGGCCTGGATGGTGACATCCAGCGCCGTAGTAGGTTCATCGGCAATCAGCAGCTGGGGCGCACAGGACAGGGCCATGGCAATCAGTACCCGCTGGCGCAGCCCGCCGCTCAATTCATGCGGCCAGGCATTGAAGCGTCGCTCTGCAGAGGTAATGCCCACTTCGCGCAGCAACCCCACCACTTTTTCCCGGACCTGGGCAGACGACAAGCCAACTTGATTGCGCCGTACAATTTCTGCCACCTGATCGCCAACCCGCATGGTCGGATTCAACGCGGTCATGGGATCCTGGAAAATCATGGAAATCTTTCGGCCACGCACCTGCGTCAACTGCTGTTCGCCCATTGCAGCCAGGTCCATGCCGTCAAACAGAATCCGCCCCTGTTCAATCACAAAGGGCGAGCCGCCGAACAGGCGGATAATCGAACGGCAGGTGGTACTTTTTCCGCACCCGGACTCGCCCACCAGGCCAAATACCCGGCCTTTTTTCACCTGAAACGTCACGCCTTCGATTGCCATCTGTGCGCGACCACGCTGACCAAAACCCGCGTGCAGGTTCTCGACCTGAAGTACATGATCCGTTGCCACATTCATGATTTCACCCTAAGTTGATTATCAATCCCGTCACCCAGCAGGGAGAACGTCACGCCGATATAGATGATCATGATTCCCGGAAACACGGATATCCACCACGCATCGAATATGTAATTGCGCCCTTCGGCGATCATGACCCCCAGTTCAGGCGTGGGTGGCTGTATGCCCAATCCCAGAAACCCCAGGGAGGTCACGGCCAGAATGGTCAGGACGACGTCGGCCATCATGAACACAATGGCAGGTGTAATAACATTGGGTAGAATATGCAGGAATAGAATCCGCAAGTGGCTGTAGCCCATGACCTGTGCCGATTGAACATATTCGGTAGTCTTGACCAGTAGTACTTCGCCGCGCACGATTCGTGCAAAGGAAATCCAGACCACCAGCGTAAAGGCCAGATACATGTTCTGCGTGCTTGGGCCCAGCGAACCCACAATGGCAATTACCAGCACATAAAACGGAAACGCCCAGACAATATCGACGATGCGCATGATCAGCGTATCCAGCCACCCGCCTACATAACCGGATATCAAGCCGATCAGCGAGCCGGTTACAAATGGAATCAGCACGCAGACCGCCACGATTTCCAGATCGGTCTTGAGCGCTTCGATCGACCGCCACAATACCTGGCGTCCCAGGTCGTCGGTGCCAAAGAGGTACTGCAGATTCGGGCCCTGAAGACTGCTGTCAAAATTGATCTCGGAGGTATCTATCTGGAATACCGCCGGAACCACATAGGCCACCAGAATCAGGAGCAGGAACAGAACCAGGCCCGCCCACAATGAATAATTCTGCGCAAGCCGACCGCTGCGCCATCCGCTCAATATCGTGTTCATGATAATTCCACCCTGGGGTCGGCAACCACATAGGCCAGATCAGCAGCAAGGTTGATCAATACGACCAGTACCGCAAAGGTCACGATCAGCCCCTGCACCATGGGATAATCACGCGCCGCAATGGACGAGACCATCAGTCCGCCCAGGCCTGGCAGGGCAAACACGGCTTCAATCACCACAGTGCCCCCGATGACCCAACTGGTATGCACGCCCAGCACCGAGATGGTGGAGAGCAACGAGTTGCGGAACACGTGGCGCCTGAGAATCTGCATTCGACTCATGCCCTTGGCATAAGCGGTATCAATATAATCGGCATTGAGCACCGCGATAATCGAGCTTCTCAGGGAACGCACAGTCAGGGCCGCGGTACTTAACGCGATGACCAGGGCCGGGAGAAACAACGAATGCAAGAGGCCGAAAAAACCGCCATTGAGCCCGGACACCGGGAAAATCGGAATATAGACCGAGAACACCAGAACCAGCAGAATGCCCAGCCAGAACGCCGGCATCGACATAAAACAGATAAACAGGAACTTGATCAGATTGTCGGTTGCCTGGTTCTTGCGCAATGCGGCCAGAAAAGCCAGCGGAATGGTCAACACGATTGCAATAACCGTACTGTAGGCAACAAGCGCCAGCGTCACCCACAGCCGATCAAAAATCAATGGCCCCACCGAGGTCCGGAAGGCAATCGAGGTGCCGAAATCGCCTCTGAGACAGTCCAGCAAAAACTGAAAGTACTGAACCACCAGTGGTTTATCCAGGCCCAGCTGATGCTGCAATTTGGCGATATCTTCGGCCGTACCCCGGCTTCCCAGCAACAGTGTTGCCGGGTCCCCCGGCATGACCCGCAACAGCAGAAAGGCCAAAATCGTGATACCCAGCAATACCGGGATCAACTGCACTAACCGCAAAACAATAAAACGCAATATCACGAGCTACCCCTGTTGTATCCTGGATTCTGGCGCTTACTTCACCCGGACTTCTTCAAGCCTGTAATTTGACGTGGGCAGAACACGAAAGCCTTCGATATTGGAGCGATAGGCATAGGGGACACCCTGGTGATAAAGGAAAATAAACGGCGCTTCCTTGTTTACGATTGCTTCGATTTCCTTGAACATGCGTCCGCGTTCGGCGCCTTCAGGGGTTTTGCGTTCCTCTGCATACAAGGCGTTGACGCGTTCGCTTTTCCAGTTCGTATGCAAGGCATTGGCCCGCTCCGGGTTAACAGCAGTAAAGCCGATCAATTGGTCAGGGTCAATCGTATCGCTGGTCGTATAGGTCAGCGACATTTCATAATTGCCGGCTTTGGTCGTCGTAAATTGGGATCCGCTCTCGATTGTCTGTACCTGAATGGTCACGCCGATCTTGCTCAGGGCATTTTGAATGACCAGGCCAACCTGTCGTGAAGTCACGTCTCCAGACGGAATGAGTAACGTTGCCTTGAAACCATCCGCAAGTCCGGCCTCGGCAAGAAGCTGCTTGGCCTTGGCAGGATCAAAGGCGTACGGCTTGATATCGGTATTGTGATGCGCCATGATGGGCAACGAGGAAGACGCAGGTTCGCCGTTGCCCTTTAAGACGCCCTGGATAATGGTTTGCTTGTTAATGGCATAGTTCAATGCCTGGCGAACACGAATGTCATCAAAGGGCTTTTTGCTGGTATTGAGCTGCACCAGATCGGTGCGGAACACTTTGGCTACGGCCGTCTTGATATTCGGATCATTCTTGAGCATGGCGACCTGGTTAAATGGAATGTCCATCGCTGCATCCAGCTCACTGGCCTTCAACTTAAGGATACGCGCATTATCATCCCCGATGATTTCCAGCGTAGCCTGGTCCACAGCGGGCTTTCCTTCTTGCCAGTAGTTGGGGTTCTTGTCCAGCGAGACGCGTTGGCCTTTCTGCCAGGCCTTAAGCGAAAAAGGACCGCTGCCTATCGGCGCATTGAAAAATTCGTCGCCCTGTTGTTCCAGTTGCGCTGCCGGTAATATGGAAGCGGAAAACAAGGCCAGATTATTGAGCATCGGTGTAAAAGGCGCGTCCAGGCTAAGCTTTACCGTCCTATCGTCCACCTTCTCATAGCCCGTAATGGGCTTGAAGAATCGGGCCCAGCCGGATTTTTCTCCCGCTGCCCGCTTCAAGGAAAAAATCACATCGTCAGCCGTTACCGGTTTGCCGTCGCTGAATTTCGCGTTTTCCCTCAGATGAAAGGTATAGGTCTTTCCATCCGGGCTAATCTCCCACTTGTCGGACAGTCCGGGTTCTATCTTGGTTCCGTCCGCAGAGGGCTTGACCAATTGATCATAGATCAGCAACTGTGTCCAGATAGACGGGTTGTCGCTAGAAGCAATGGGATCGAGCGTGAGCAAATCCTTTGCGATGCCCAATCGGAACTGGCTGGCCGCGGCCTGAGCGACATTGAGCGCACAGGCAACAGCAATTCCGATTTTCAATAGTGAATGAAATCTGATCATAACGGCTCTCCGGGTGACACACTTTAAAAATGGCAAATAGGAAGATCCTGCTTTCCCGGGCTATTTTGCAGGCAATAGGTATAGTATGCAAAGGAAAAAAGTTATATCATCCATGACTAAAATTCATACCATGGGGTGCCGGTGAAAATCAGACATATTGAAATCTTTCACGCCATACGCACGACCGGTTCGGTCAGCCGGGCAGCGCGTTTGCTAAATATTTCCCAATCCGCAGTCAGCAAGACCTTGGGGCATGCCGAACTGCAGCTGGGTTTCCAGCTTTTCGAGCGTGTCAAAGGCAGGCTGAAACTGACGCCGGAAGCGCAGTCGCTGGCGCCGGAAATTGAAAAAATGATGAATCAGCTGGAGCACATCCGCTCGCTGGCGTCCAATATCCACCAGCATCCGGCAGGTTCGCTCAAACTGGGCTGCCTGCCAAGCCTGGGCCTGCACCTGATGCCCCAGGCCGTGTCGCTCATCAGGCAACGGTATCCGGACATCAATATTGAAATCACCACTGGGCATGAGTCAGAGCTGATCAGAAAACTGCGCTCGCGCGAGATCAATATCGCCTTCACGTTCAAGCCGGACGAGTATCCGGACTGTTCAGCCTCCACCATTGCCAAAGTGAACATGGTGCTGGCCGGGCCGCGCAACGGCCAGGTCAATGACCCACGCCAGGTGGATTTCACAAAGCTGATCACCTATTCTGCGGGAGACCCGGTCACTCGCATCATAGAATCCATGGCCATTCCGTACCAATTTACCAATCAGGTAAAGGTTGAGACGTATTACGTCGCGGCCGCCATTGCCGAGTACGAAGACCGGCTTGCGATTGTGGATGAATTTACCGCAAAATTTGTCCTGAGAGACAAATCCAGATACATTCATTTTGATCCGCCGATCACCCTTGATCTGGTGGCCATCTACCGCGAACAGGGGCCACCCAGTACTTTAGAGAAACAATTTATCGGCGGCGTACGCCGTCTGGTCAGGCAGGAACAGGCAAACGGCATACAGGCACACTAACCGGATGGCCGCAACTTGCAGAACTGCGGAGCCTGCCTGTCAATGGGCTTTCGCACACTCCCTTTGAAGACAACGAGACCTGCGAATCAAGGCTTGACGAACTCATAACCGTACGGTTATTATTAAAATACATAACCGGATAGCTATGAATACTCCTGCACCCCACTCTCACGATTTGCTGTTTCGCACGCTTGGTGATCCTACCCGCCGGGCCATTTTTGAGCGCCTTTGTCGCGACGGAGAGCAGACCGTGGCAGCTTTAACCGCACAAGCCGGCGTATCCCAGCCGGCCGTCTCAAAGCATCTGGCACTTCTTAAACAGGCAGGGCTGGTGCTGGACCGCCATGAAGGACGACAGACTCATTACAGCGCAAGACGCAGCGCGCTGGCACCGCTGGTCGACTGGACCAGCAAAATGACTGGCTTCTGGGAAAGCCGGTTCGACGACCTTGAAGCACTTCTCCAAAGGATAGATCAATGAACACAACCACATCTGAAATACGCTCCGTTGTCGTAGAACGTGAGATTGCTCATCCTCCTGAAAAAGTCTGGCGAGCGCTTACCGTGCCTCATCTGATAGAAGAATGGCTGATGAAAAACGACTTTGTTCCCGCTATTGGCCATCGTTTCAAACTACAGGGCGACTGGGGCGGCATACTCGAATGCGAAGTACTCACCATCGAGCAGAACAGCGTTTTGTCCTACACCTGGAATTTTGTTAACGACAATCCAGACTTCGATCTGAGTAGCGTCGTCACCTTTACGCTCACGCCAACGGCGACAGGCACCCATCTGCGTATGGAGCAATCAGGTTTCCGACCCGAACAGAAGCAGGCGCTTGGCGGTGCGAAATCCGGATGGCAACAGTTTTTTGAAAAGCTGGAACAGGTGGTGGCCCAGGCAGAATAGCTGGCTGCAGTTTACTGCGGGCGCCTGGCCCCTGCCGGGCGCTCCTTTTCAACAAAATCCCCGTCCACATAAAACCACCGCCCGTCTTCGCGTACAAAGCGACTCACTTCATGCAGGCGCGCCGCGCGTCCGTTCTGGCGAGATCGGGCAACAAACTCTACCGTAGCATGGTCATCGTCCTGTTCAGCGTGACGTCGTACATCCAATCCCAGCCACTTGGTGCCCGGTGCATTGGGCTCCAGCGACACAGGACGGGTGCTGCTGTGCCAGGTCTCCAGCAGGTAATCGAGCTCATCCAATACGAAAGCGGAATATCGGGAGCGCATCAGGGTTTGCGCATCGGGTGCCATCAGGCGCAGCGCGCCCTGGTGCCAACGACCACAGCAAGCCTCATAGCTTGACGTGCTGCCGCAAGGACATGGCGACTGCTGCGCGAACATATGGTTTTGTTTCACAGAAAAATTGCAGAAGTAATATCGGTAAAGAAGTATACCGCCGTCATGCACGCGCCCCGGCGGTCTGCGCAGTCTGTCCGAACAGAATTTTCTTGCCTTCCTCGGTTACCGCTGCCCGACTCGAAAATGGTTCTCCCTTGGCATAGGCGCGCACGGTAGCAGGCCGCTCGCGAATCTGTTCGAACCATCGATGCAGATTCGGAAAGGCTTGCAGGTCTTGTTGCTGGCGCTCGTATGGCACGATCCATGGATAGGACGCCATGTCGGCAATGGAGTACTGCTCGCCCGCTATAAAAGAGCGACCTTCCAGGCGACGGTTAAGCACACCATACAAACGGTTAGTCTCTTTAACATAACGGTCAATGGCATACTGGATTTTCTCGGGTGCATAGACGCCGAAGTGGTGATTCTGGCCGGCCATAGGGCCCAGCCCACCCATTTGCCAGAAAACCCACTCCATCACTGTTTTGCGTGCGCGCACATCGGCAGGCAGAAATTGACCGGTTTTCTCGGCCAGATATTGCAAAATGGCACCCGATTCGAACACCGTGATTGGCTCACCACCGTCGGTGGGAGCGGTGTCTATGATCGCCGGCATCCGATTGTTGGGAGAAAAAGCAAGGAACTCAGGTTTGAACTGGTCGCCCGCGCTGATGTCTACAGGATGAATCCGGTAGTCCAGTCCGGCCTCTTCCAGGAACAGGGTAATTTTGTGGCCATTGGGCGTGGGCCAGTAGTACAGGTCAATCATCTTTTTTCCTTTTTGCATGAGACAGGTCGGGAGTAAGTAACGTTAATGCCGGGCGAATCATTCCTTCGAGCAGGGTACGTTCCGGTCGGGTTCTGGCGAGCACGCGCATACCGATGTGGATCCCCAGCAGCATCTGCGCCAGCTCAGTGGCGCCATGGCGGTTCGTGATCGTACCGTCGCGCTGGCCGGCGCGGATGCAGCGTCGGAAGAACGTCTCCACGTGTCCGAGCACCTCGGTAACGATCTGCCGGAACTCGGGATCATGGGGAGCCACTTCCAGCGCCGAGTTCACAATCAGGCAGCCTCGTCGCTGCTTATCATCCAGCGAGCGCTCAATGGTTTCCGTAAAAAAGGCGCCTATCGCCTCTGGTGCAGACAGGGTTGCTTGCAGCCGATACGCACGAGCGGCAAAGCTGGTTTGCACGTAATAGTTCAGCGCCCGACGATACAGGGCCCGTTTGTCGCCGAAGGCGTTGTACAGGCTCGCACCGGTGAGCCCCATTTTGCAGGCCAGTTCCCGGACCGACGTGGCTTCGTACCCGTGTTGCCAAAAGCAGTCTATTGCTGCGGCCAGCACGGCGTCTTCATCGAACTCTCTAGGTCGGCCCATGGTCACGATCACTCAAACTAGCCTCGCCTTAAGGCAGGAAATTACCTGTTATTTCGGCTATTCTAAAACGATCGATCTAAAACAGTCAAACATATGCTTATAACAAAAAACGGCATACATTGCTGTTGCCGCTGCCTGAGCGCAGTCCATTAAGTTTATTGAGTATTTTGGTTAAACAACTGCGTACATTCACCCGCCACCGCAATCCACAATCACATTCCCCACAGATTTCCCACTCTCCACCGCCTGATGCGCCAATACAATATCGGCCAGCGGGTAGATCGGCCCGATATGATGTTGCAACATTTCTTTGCGCAACATTGCCTGCACACCATCCAATGCGCGCAGCCTTTGTGCCTGAGTCAGTTCATAGACCAGAAAAAAATGCAGCGATAAAGATCGCGGCAGCCACTGGCCATAGTTAAGCGGCACAACACCGCGTTCATTGGAACCATAGCAGACGAATCGGCCATGCGGCGCCAGCACATGCTCGTCCACCAATGCAATTGTAGTGGACAGGTCCATATCAATAATGGCGTTCACACCTGCCCCGTCTGTCATGGCAAGCACACGATCGGCAACGGATTCTTCCTTATAAAGAATCGTGTCCTTGACACCACTTTCATGCAAAAACGCCGCCTTGGTTTGCGATCCTACGGTGGTAAGCACGCGAGCACCCTGTGCCTGGGCCATTTGCGCCGCGTAATAACCAACACCGGAAGCACCACCGATAATCAATACCGTCTGCCCGGCTTCCAATTGGGCAAGCTCCACAGCGCGAAAAGCGGTCAATGCAGGAATGCCCAGGCACGCCCCCGCTTCAAATGACACGTCCCCGGGCAACTCGACCGCCTGCGTTGCAGGTAACACAATATATTCGGCTGCTGTACCATGCGGTCGATTGTATTGCCCGTTCCATAACCAGACCCGCTCTCCCACTCTGCCGGCGTCTACCCCATGGCCTACCTGGTCGATAATACCGGCGCCATCACTGTGCGGAATAATCAAGTCCCAACGCACCGGCCGCCCTCCACCTCTTGATTTCACATCAGAGGGGTTCACACCAGAGCAGGCAAGCCGCACCCGGACGTGGCCGGCGTCCGCCTGGGGAACAGGTTGCTGTCCTATCTGCAACACCTGGTCTGCGGGGCCATTTTTCTCATACCATGCCGCCTGCATCATGTCAGCGCCTCCTTCACGAAACGATTGCTCAACGTACCCAGCCCTGTCAGACTCACATCCACACGATCGCCAGGCTGCAAGTTCGGAGAGTGTCCGTCCGTGCCCATCCATACCATGTCACCCGGATACAGCGTGAGGTATCGGCTCATTGTACTGATAAACTCCTCTACGCCAAAAAGCATATCTGCCGTATCAAAGCGCGTGCTTTGCTCACCGTTGACCGATACAACCGTCTGCATGGTCGCTACCTCGGCGTCAGTGCAAATCCATGGCCCCATCGGCTTGAATGTGTCCGTATTCTTTGCGCGCCAGAAAGTGCGATCGGACGCCTGCCAGTTGCGTTCACTCACGTCATTGCCAATGGTGTAGCCAAAAATACAATCCTTTACTTCGCCCGCTGAAATATTCTTTGCTTTCCTGCCGATCACAACTACCAATTCGCCTTCGTAATGGATGCGCGTGGCATCCGCAGGCATGATCACGTCCTGGCCGTGTGCAATTAATGCGTTGTTCGCCCGATAGCCTACGTCCGGCTTCTTTGGAATCGTCAGCCCTTCTGTACTGATGTGCTTGACGTAATTGAGGCCCACGCAATAGAAGGTGGGTGGAACAATGGGCACTTCTATCGTCACGTCCTGCAATTGCAATCGTGTTGCAGTGGTTTCATAATTTCCCAGCGGGTCCCCCCTGACCGCCGTGATCATGTCCTCATCGCTGAGTATCCCATAGCCAGTTGTGCCATCAAGACTGTATCGAAGCCATCTCATCGTTTTTTCTCCTTTACGCGTTCGCTGCAAAAATCGTATCTTCGGCGCTCAGCTCGGCAATCAGCCAGCGCTCGGCAACCTGCTTCAGTTGAATATGCACGTTGCGGACCGATTCGATGCCTTGCAAAGGACAAGGCCCCAGGACCGGACCGCCGGGCTCATGGCGAATCACCAGCATATAGCCACGGATTGTGCAGCGTTGCGCTTCACATTCATCAACTACCAGATTTGTAATAATGTGAGCGATTTTCATGGTTGGCGAACGCTGCTGCAAAGCCTGTTGCACCTGCTCCGGACCCTTGAGCACTTTGCCCTGTCGCCGCCAGATCGCATCCGTCGCCAGTAAGGCGACCAGGGCGTCGTAGCTGCATTCATCCAGGTGGCGGAAAAACTGCATCACCTGGTTCTCACATTGTTTCATTGCTGCATTCATATCAACAGATCTCCGTTACTACGGTTCAAAGACGTTTGCGCCAGGACCGAGGCGTCAATATCAGCCAGGCTGGGCGTACCGCAAAGCTGCATCGTCCGTCTCAATTCATCACTCAGGATAGTCAAGGCACGATCCACGCCTTCATAGCCGCCGCCCAGCACACCGAACAGGGTCGCGCGACCAGACAACACCCCTGCTGCCCCGAGGGCCAGCGCCTTGAACACATCGCTGCCGCGGCGGATACCGCCGTCAAGCAGCACAGGCACACGGTGATTGACAGCGCGCACAATGCCGGGCAGGGCATCCAGCGTCGCCAGGCCCGTGTCCAACTGCCGCCCCCCGTGATTGGAGACAACCAGCGCATCCACCCCCACCGCCAAAATCGGCTCAACATCCAGCGGATTGACAACGCCCTTGATGATCAGCCTGCCGGGCCAGCGATCTCGCAGCGCACGCAAAGCGGCCAGGTCAAACGCCGGGTCATAATTCATTCCGGCAACGCCCTGCATTTTTTTCCTGTCCGCCTGCAATGAGGCCAGCCCCTGCAAACTGGGCATCACCGGCGGCTTGTGCAGCAACATATTGAGCGACCACCAGGGTTTTCTGACAAACTGCCCGATGTTGCGATATCCCAGCCTCATGGGAAAACTCAGGCCGTTGAACAAGTCTCTTTCCCGCTTGCCGCCAACCGGCAGGTCTACCGTAATGACCAGCGCCTCATAACCGGCCACACCAGCACGGTCTATTAACGCGTTCAGGCGCGCCTTGTCCTGCAGAATATAAGCCTGGAACCACAGCCGCCCGGGGGCCTTGTCGGCAATCTCCTCGATGGATGCCGTGGCTGATGTTGAAAGCGTATACGGTATGCCGTGTTTGGCCGCGGCCTGAGCCAGCGCAATATCGCCGCCACGCCAGCCGAACCCGACAGCGCCGGTTGGCGCAATGGCCATGGGCAGCCCCATGGAGCCGCCAAATAACTGCGTGGACATATCCACCCGGGAAACATTGCGCAGTACGCGTGGCAATAATCGCACCCGACTGAACGCATCACAATTGTCATGGAGCGCGACCTCGTCTTCGGCGCCGCCGTCGTAAAAATCAAACACCCCGCGCGGCAATCTGGCGCGGGCCTTATCCCGCAAACGCGCTATGCTATAACAGTCATTGACGGCCAACCACTTCATGTCCCGCTGCCTCATTCTGGCTTCACGTTGCCGTGCTTGATCACTGATTGCCAGCGCGCCTTGTCCTTTATCAGGAATTCGCGGAACGCCTCCGGCGAATTGCCGACAATGTTCGCGCCCAACTGCTTTAGCTGCGCTTTCACTTCAGGCTTGGACAGGGCCGCCACCGCTGCCTGATTCAATTTTGCCACGATATCCTTGGGCGTTCCTGCCGGCGCAAGCATGCCGATAAAAGACGCCGCCTCTTCAAAGCCGCTCAGGCCCATGCTTTCCAGAGTGGGTACGCCCGGAAAGTCCGGATGCGGTTCCCGTGTACCGACCGCCAGTATCCGCAGACGCTTGTCGGCCACATAGTCGGCAATGCCCACGCTGGGATAGAACATAAAGGAGATGCGCCCAGCAATCATTTCCTGCAATGCCGGGCCGTTTCCCTTGAATGGCACGTGCACCATGTTCAGCCCCGCCTGCGTTGCGAGCATTTCTGCAGTCAGGTGGGCTGAACCGCCGAACCCGGATGACCCGAAAGTCAACTTGCCCGGGTGCGCCTTGGCGTCCGCAATCAGATCCTGCATATTCTTATAAGGCGACTGATAGTTTGTCACCACTACCATGGGCAGGGTCACAAAATTGGTCACAGGCTCAAATACCTTGGTCGCTTCGTAGTTATATCGGTCCGGATACAGCAAGGGATTCACGTTAAGGGTGAGCGAGGTCACCAGCACCTTGTAACCGTCGGGCGCAGAATGCATGATGTCATTTGCGGCAATATGTGCACTGGCGCCGGGCTTGTTTTCCACGACAACAGCCTGGCCCAGCGATTCGCTCATGTGCTTGGCTACCACACGGGCAACCACGTCCGTCGGACCACCGGCAGAATAGCCAAGTACCATGCGGATAGGCCGGTCGGGATAGTTTGCAGCCCCGGCAACACCGGTAACAAGGCACGCCATCGCAGCAGCGGCGATGGTCAGATTTTTCATCAGCTTCATTGTAGTCTCCAATTGAAATTATGTTTTTTTAGCAACGGTCCCGCCAGGGTTTCGCTTAGCGTTCGTACTGCTCTGGAAAATATTTGTCCGCCATGACCTGGCAACGCTTGATCAGGCGATGTTCATCCGGCCCGTAGTCCGCAACCGCATTGTGAATCGTGCCCATGTTGTCCCACATCAGCACATCGCCCTGCGCCCACTGGTGGCGATAGCAATATTCTTCCTGCACCTGATGTCTGAAGAGAAACTGCAGAATCTCATCGCTGCGCGCTTCGGGCAACTCATTGATTCTCATGGAATAGCCCGGATTGGCATACAACACCTTGCGGCCGGTAATCGGATGGGTAAGAAAAACCGGGTGCGAGACCGGCGGCTTGCGCCTGCGCTGCTCCTCGGTCAGCGGCGGACGCGTGCTGCCCTTCTCGCGACGCATCATGTCCCAGAACTTGTTAAAGTCATGCGTAATGGTCATGTTCGCCAGCTCTGCCTTCAATTCCTCAGGCAATCCGTCATACGCCGCATGCATATTGCAGAAGGCTGTGTTGCCCAGTGATTTGCCGTCACGAAAAGGGACCCGGATGCCATACAGCACATTGCCAAAGGCAATGGTTTTGCTATAGGACATATCGGTGTGCCAATCCTGCCCTGCATCGCTCAGCCCGATGGGCTGTCCGTTCTCTTTCATGTTCGACAAGATCATCACTTCCGGATAGTGTTCGTCATGGAACAAGTTAGCCACGTTGATTTCCAGCGTACCAAAATGCTCTGAAAAATCACGCAATTGCTTTGCAGACAATTGCTGGTCGGGAAAGCTGACAACGCCATACTGCCCCAGTGCCTGTTCAATTGCCTTGTAGTTCTCAGGGCTCAACGGCATGGACAGGTCAATTCCATAAATGGTGGCACCCAGGCTGGCTGCCTTTGGTTCAATTCTCATAAACGATTCCTCTACAAAAGTATTAAGCGGCCTGTCGCAGAATGGACAACACCTCATCAGCATGAGTGACCGGACGCGGATTCACCGCTAGCCCGCGCTCTGTCATGGTCTGCGCGGCAATCGGCGGCAGATCGACAGCCGTGATACCGACGCCGGCCAGGGACGCGGACAGATCCAGTTGTTCAATCACATGTGCAATCCAGCCGGAGACGGCTGAATGACTGGTGCCGGCTATGCGATTGAGCACCGCCAGCGCGGGAGCCAGACTGGTGCTCGCAACCGATTCATTAAAGCGCAGAGCGTGCGGCAGGATGATGGTATTGACCTGACCGTGCCCCACGTTATGCCTGGCCCCGATGACATGACAAATGGCATGATGCAGGCAGGTCCTGGCCATAGACAGCACGATGCCGGACAAATGCCCGCCCAGCAGCAGACGCCAGCGCTGCGCCGGCTGGCTCAGCGCTTCATCCGTGAGCGCCTGGGCAAACAACTCAATCGATTGCAACGCAATGCCATCGGAGATCAGCGATCGGTTGCGCGAATACATACCCTCAAAGCAATGCGCCAGGCCATTCATGGCGGTATAACGCATCAGTGCAAGGGGAATATCGCTGCTTAAATCCGGATCGATCAACACCGTGCGACTGGCCACCTGGCGACTCCAGAAAAGCAGCTTGTGATCGTCTTGTCGCACGCCGAACGATGGCGTCAACTCGGCGCCCGAGGCCGTAGTCGGCAATGCAATGATCGGCAGTTTTGCCTGTGTCCGCACCGGGATTTCGACACTCAAAGGTGGGATAAAGCGCGTCACGTGATCGGCCAGAACCCCACCTTCAGCCAGCAACATGGACAAGGCCTTGGCCGAATCGGACACACTACCGCCACCCAGAGCAACAATGCTATCGGGCTGGAAACCGGCTATCTCACGCGCAGCCTGCTCCACCCATGTCACGCTGCTGTGGTTCGGCACCTGGGTAAACACCCGTATTTGCATCTCTTCAAGGTTTTGACGCAATATGGCCCATTTGGGCGAGTCCGCCATGCGTTGCTGCATCAGTACCACCGGGCGAATGCTGCCCAGCGCAGCCAGCTCCGCCCGTAAATCCTGCGCGCAACCCGGGCCGAACTTTACATGCGTACCAAACAGGTGATAATCGATAAAGGGGATGGTCATGGAATTGAACAGTGTGAGAAATTACGGCCATTCTATGCATGAGGATTGCGCATGCATAGAATCAGATGGCAAAATAACTGTTTCCTATTTGCGAACAAAGGTAGTGCACAACCATGAACACTGTCGAATGCATAGAGGTCTTTGTGGAAGTGGCAAAAGGCCTGAGCTTTACCAAAGCAGCGGAACGGCTGGGCACCAGCCGGTCGGTCATTTCCAAGAAAATCGCCTGGCTGGAGCAGACCTTTGAGACCCAGCTGTTACAACGCAACACCAAGCGCGTCAGCCTGACCGAAAGCGGCGAAATTTTGCTGCGCAATGCCGATAGCGTGTCGCGGGCGCTTACCGAACTCAAAGACCTGGTGCGCAGCTCGGTGCAGCGCCCCACTGGCAGAATCCGTGTGGGTTCACCGCCTTCTTTCGGCGCAGTTCACCTGGCGCCTGCCATCCAGGCATTTCTGGAAACCTATCCGGAAGTGCAGATCACGATGCAACTTGATGACGGCCGCAGCGACCTGATTGCCGAGAACATGGACCTGTCAGTAAGAATTGCTCCCCATCTGCGGGACACCAGTCAAATCGCCTACAAAATCGCGGTCGTGCCGCAAGTGCTGGTTGCGACAAGCGATTATCTGAAACGGACAAAGAAACCAAAACACCCGGCTGATTTGAAACACCACAACTGCCTGCTGCATACATTGAAAGCCCCGACATCTGCCTGGCAATTGACTGACGCCCAAGGCAAGCTGCATAAAGTTCAGGTCGGCGGCGCTTTCAACTCGAACCTGGGTGAATCCTTACTGCATCTGGCGCAGCGCCATTACGGCATCTCCATGCACCCGCGCTATATGGTCGAAGAATTGATCTCCCAGGGCCGACTCCAGGTCGTGCTCCCCAACTATAAATGCGAAGGACTGGATATTTATGCGGTCATCCAAAGCAAGCGCTACCTGCCCTACAAGGTGCGCCTGTTCATTGATCACCTGCGTGGATATTTTCAGGATATGAACTGGACTAACAGTACAGACCGATTGTGAACAATGAAACATCACATTTGTCGGCCATCTGCCTTCCGATATATCCGCAGTTGAGTTTGCCAATGCTGGCCCGTTCAGGAGCACAGGCTAATCATCGTCATGAATGCCGCAGCTTGGGGCCAGCCCTTATATCAACCGACTGCTACCCTATACTTTATTTGATTTTTTGTATCGAACATCGGTCGTTTATCGCGCCGCGCGATACCATTGTGCAGGCAAATGGACCAAGTAAGTCCCGGCCATATCAGTGAAAACAGCGTGGGAAGGTCCTATATCGAGTATGATAGGTCCCTTCATATCAATAATACGGTCTAAACAACCGATCAATTTCCGGTTCAAATAACCGGTCAAAATCGCAGCGTACGCGGCAAAATTGTTTTTTCAATAACGATTAGCCGTCGGATGTAACGCACCATTGATGCATTAGCGTGAGATGACAGAGTCTTTGCGCGTCAGGTCCACACAGCTACCTGATGAATAGACTCGCGCGTCGTCGCCACTGCCAAATCATCTGTCAACGCCTTGAATCGAGTCGCCACACCACTCTTTTCACACAAGTAGAGGAAAGTTCTCATTGAAAATAATTAACCCACTGAGCGTTAGCATACTGTTAACTGCTGCCTTGACCAGCTCGCCCGTCTTTGCCGTTACACCAGAATCAAGTGACCCGATTAAGATCGTCGACAATAATTGGTCGAGTCAAAAAGTGCTTGCACGCATCGCGCAGCAGCTGCTTGAAAAAAATGGCTATAAGACAAAAATCGTGCCATCAGACAGCCAGGGACAATTTGCAGCAATGGGTTTGGGAGATCTGGACTTGCAGATGGAAGTCTGGGAAGGCACGATGAACGACAGCTTTATGAAGGAAGTTCAGGCTGGTCGCATGGCCGATCTTGGCAGCCACACGGCAACGACGCGTGAAGACTGGTGGTATCCAAATTACATGGAAGAAATATGCCCCGGTTTGCCCGATTGGAAGGCGCTAAATGCGTGCGCCGCCAAATTCGCGGCACCTGAGACCGCGCCGAAAGGACGCTATCTGGCCGGCCCTGTCGATTGGATTAAACATGACAAAGAGAAGATCGAGGCACTGGATCTGAACTTTACAGTGGTCAATGCGGGCTCGGCTGCAGCTTTGTTTGGCGAGTTAAAGTCAGCCGCCGCACGCAAAGAACCTATCGTTCTGTTTAACTGGGCGCCTAACTGGGTGGGCGCAGCATTCCCAGGAAAATTCGTTGAGTTTCCTGAACACGAAAAAGCCTGCACTGAAGATCCGAAGTGGGGTACCAATCCCGATAAAACCTACGATTGTGGTTCACCCAAGGGTGGCTATTTGAAAAAAGCAGCATGGTCAGGCTTTGAGAAAAAATGGACTTGTGGTTATGAGTTGATAAAAAATATCAACTTTACCGGTCCTATGATCGACCAGGCTGCTGCACTAGTAGACGTTGACGGCAAAACGCCTGACCAAGCCGCTACTGCGTGGATTGAAAAAAATCAGAAACAGGTAGCTGCATGGACACCCGCTTGCGCTAAGTAATACCTGGATGTGTGACAACATTTTTGTGGTCACACATCATTTTTGAATAATCTTCGCGCCAGCTTGCGCCTTATCCCACCTTAACACCCTCACTTATCCGACATTGCATAGTTTTTTGTTCTGAATCAGCTCCGATTTAGCAATGCCACAGATCCTGTCGGAAAGTGACTGCGCTTTGCGCATCTATTTGACAGGTTCAACTATGAGCGATTCGGTAAAAATTTCATGTAAAAATCTATGGCAACTGTTTGGCAAAGGCGCCCCGGGCTTTCTCGATAAACATCAACACGACCCAAGCGATGCACAATTGGCTGCTGCCGGTCTAATAGCCGCCGTGCGCGATGTCAGTTTTGATGTCTATACCGGCGAGATTCTGGTTATCATGGGCCTGAGCGGTTCGGGTAAATCTACGCTGGTGCGTGGCCTTACCCGACTGACCAAGCCGAACTCCGGGCAGGTGTTGTTCGACGGTGTTGATCTATTACAAGCCTCACGTCGTAGCCTGACTGATATTCGTCGGCGCAAAATGGGCATGGTATTTCAAAACTTTGGCCTGCTGCCGCATCGCACGGTATTGGACAATATCGCCTTTCCGCTAGAAATCCAGAACGTCCCGAAACCTGCCCGCCTGGCCAAAGCGCGCGAGCTGGTTGCAACCGTTGGTCTGGAAGGACGTGAGCACAACTTTCCCCGCGAATTGTCCGGCGGCCAGCAACAGCGGGTAGGAATTGCGCGTAGCCTTATTGGCGAATGCGACGTCTGGTTCCTGGATGAGCCGTTCTCGGCCCTGGACCCGCTGATCCGACGCGAAATGCAAGATGAGTTTGTAAGCCTGCAATCTCGCCTGAACAAGACCATCGTATTTGTCACTCACGACTTTGACGAAGCCGTACGCCTGGGCGATCGTATCGCAATCATGAAAGATGGGCGTCTGGCGCAAATTGGCACTGCTGAAGATCTGCTAATGACGCCAGCCAATGATTATGTCAAAAAATTCGTACAGTACGCACCACGCGCCAAATTAATTACGACACAAAAAATCATGTCCAAGGCAAGCCCCGGTGATATCAGTCTGGCGGCAAATCAACAGGTGATCAGAAATACAGATGTACTGGAAAAGGTGGCGCGGCGTGTATTTGAAGCCGACCGACCGTTACCTGTCGTGAACGCCGCGGGCATACTGGTGGGCCAGGTTAGCCGTGAGCATTTGGCACGGGCGCTATTCCAATGACACATCCTTTAACTTTATCGAAAGACGACCTGAACATAGCAAATCTTAACGCACGCGGGCCTGCCGACCCTGCTCCCCGGGCCAGCGACCTTGCCGAACCACAGAGCAATAGCCGTTTTAAAATAATTCCGCATTGGCTTGCGTATATGATCGCAGCGCTTGCCATTATTGCGCTGGGCCAGTATGCAGCGAGCCGGTTTGAATGGGCCGCACAATACCCTTCTGGCTGGATTTTTCCGCTGGAAAAATGGTTTGATTCGTTTTTTGAATGGCTGGTGTACGGAATACGTTTCTTTGACGGCACCTCGTTCGCCTTCACACCCCGCGACCTGACCCGCGGTTTTTCTGCCCTGCTGGCGTATCCATTGGGATTGACCGAGTCGCTCTTTATTAACGGCTTCACAGAATCTGTCCCGGCGCTGCCGTGGATCACCGTGGTCGGGCTTGCTGCAATGTTAGGGCACTGGCTTGGCGGCTGGCGCATCGCATTGCTCGGCGCCATTGGATTTGCGTATCTGGCTGTATTTGGCGTTTGGCAGCCATCGATGCAAACCTTTTCGCTGGTACTCATCACGGTACCTATGGTCTTTTTTGTCGGACTGATTACCGGCGTATTGATGAGCAAAAGCCGGCATTTCAAAAATGTTGTGACGCCCCTGTTCGATGTCCTGCAGAGTACACCGCCATTTGCCTACCTGGTGCCGATTGTGGCACTGTATGGCGTGGGCAATGCGCCTGCCATGATCGCTACCGCTTTATTTGCGGTACCGCCCGTTGCCCGCTGCGTCGACCTTGGCTTACGCAGCGTTAGCCAAGGTGTGTATGAAGCGGGACAAATGATGGGCTGCACACGATGGCAATTATTGTGGAAAGTGCAAATACCTGCCGCACGCTCGGTATTACTGGTGGGATTGAACCAGGGCATCATGCAGACGTTGGCCATGATTGTGTTGGCCGCCCTGATCGGCGCATCCGGCCTTGGCAGCGAATTGTTGACGGCACTGCAGTCGTTGCGCCTGGGCGAAGCGTTGGAGCAAGGCATTGCGATTGTGGTGATCGCCGTCGTGCTAGATCGTTTTAGTCGTGCATATGCCTTGAAGAAACCTGCATATGTAGACCTGAGCCTCGCCTGGTGGCGACGCCATCCCTATTTGGCTCTCGGTCTGGTATTTCTGATTTTGAGTGTTTTACTCGCGCGCATGCTGCCCGAACTTGGTCTGCTGACAGATAAGTACAGCATTACCTCTGCGCCGTACTGGAATGCAGGGATCGATTGGATCAATCTGAATTTGTACGAATCGGTACAAGCGTTTCGTAATTTCGCACTACTGGAAATCCTGATGCCAGTGCGTGGGTTCTTCCAGGCGATACCGTGGATCACGTTTGTTGCCCTGGTTGCTTTACTCGGTTATCGCCTGGGTGGCTGGTCGGTGGCGCTGATTGCCGGCTTACTCATCCTGTTTCCAGCGGCTACCGGCCTGTGGCGTGAAACGATGACAACGCTGTACATGATTGGCACTGCGGCATTGGTTTGTGTATGCGCAGGCTTTATCATCGGACTTGGCGCATCACGTACTGCCGGGTGGTCCAATTTTGCGGCGGGGGTATGTGATTTCTTGCAAACCTTCCCATCATTCATCTATCTGATCCCGGTAGTCATGTTGTTCAAGGTGAGTGATTTATCAGCCATCATTGCCGTGTTGCTGTTCGCCGTGGTGCCGATGGTCCGTTACACGATTTTGGGCTTACGTGGTGTGCCGGCCAAGATAATAGAAGCGGCAAAGCAACAAGGCGCGACAAGAATGCAACGTTTGGTAAAAGTGGAACTGCCCATAGCCTTACCCGAAATCATGCTTGGCGTGAATCAGGTCGTTTTCATGGCATTGTTCATGGTCGCAATTACCGCTTTAATTGGGACACAGGATTTGGGGGCCCAAATCAATTCAGCGCGCTCAGGCAATCAGATTGGCAAGGCTTTGGTCGCCGGTTTATGTATTGCCTTTTTGGGAATTACCGCAGATCGCTTGATCGGCGCATGGGTAAAGCGCAAGAAAATCGAATTGGGAACAGCCCCTTTATAAGCATCCAGCGTGATCCCGATCCTGCCGCAGGTGGTTGTAGCGCCAATTACGCCATTGCCACCTGTGCACACTCAGGCCGCTTCTGCAGTCTTACTTAATTCGGCCGTATGCAGGTAACAGGTGAATACTTAGGAAGGCGCGAAACGGCCTTAGGGCGTCATCCAAGGTAAACACTTTCTGTCCCAGAAGGGAGCCTGTTTATTGACCATCGGCTTGCATATTTCCAGGATATGAACTGGGCAAGTATGCCTGATAGACGGTTAAGGCGTTGGTACCGTATCGTTTTATCTCCCGGATTTCAGGGTACCTCGCCTTTATAAACAGCAATAGATCAGTTCAAGCTTGCGACGATCCGTCAAAGGTTTTCCTGTATCCGAACAACCCAACCGCCCCGCCGGTGTGAATGAATACCACGTTTTCTCCTTTCCTGAAATGTCCAAGACGGATGAGGCCGATCAGACCCGCCATGCCTTTACCAGAGTAAACCGGATCCAAAAGGATGGCTTCCTGTTCAGCAGTCAAACGGACAGCCTCAACCATAGCGTCAGTTGCTATGCCGTAGCCGTCGCCTACAAAATCCGAGTTGGCAACAATATCGGCGCGCTCCACTGACGATGCAGGCAGCCCCATATAATCGATCGTAGATTGCACCAGTTTCCACACATTTTCTTCCTGTTTCTGTTTGGACATACGAACGCTGATACCGAAGACGGGGATACCACTATTGCTTGCGCGCAGACCAACGACCAGGCCAGCCTGTGTTCCGGTGCTTCCTGTTGCATGAACCACGTGATCAATACGCATGCCTGCCTCAAATGACTGGCTCAACAATTCCTGCGCGCAAGCAACATAGCCGAGAGCGCCGACAGGTATTGAACCGCCACCAGGAATAACGTAAGGCTTGGCGCCGGTACTGCGCAATTGACTGGCTAATTGCTCCATCGCTTGCTGCATGTCGGTCCCTGACGGTAAACGCGCAACGATTTGCCCACCCATCAGATCATCCAGCAAAACATTCCCCGACGATTCATACTCGTTGTCAGCACCGGGGACACGTTGTTCAAGCAGAACCTTACACTTCATTCCGGTACGTGCTGCTGCTGCAATTGTCTGACGTGCATGATTGGACTGCACCGCCCCCTGGGTAATCAAGGTATCCGCACCCTCTGCTATCGCCTGAGCCACCAGAAACTCAAGCTTACGCGTCTTGTTCCCTCCTGTTGCCAGACCAGTGCAATCGTCTCGTTTAATGTATATATTTGGCCCATCCAAATGTCGAGTCAGATTGGGCATAAATTCAAGAGGTGTCGGAAAGTGCCCTAAACGGATGCGAGGATAAGCGGCAAGCTGTAGCATTGTGAACTCCAGTAGGTGATGTCTATCCCATCTTATCGGGAAACAATAGGCTTGCCCAATGCCATGTTTTTGGCGCATTATTCAATTTTTGCATATTGAAGGAGGTGTTATGAAACAACTGTGGATTGAAGACTTCCTGACATTAGTCGACTCCGGTACATTTTCCCGCGCTGCAGCGCTGCGTCATGTTACTCAGCCCGCTTTTTCGCGCCGAATACAAATGCTTGAAGCTTGGCTGGACGTGGAACTTATTGATCGACACACTCAACCGATGTGTTTGACTGCAGTGGCGCAGCGACATGTTCCGGCGTTTCGCACACTTTTGAATGATCTGAACCAATTGCGCAGTCGCATGCAAGCCGACCATAACGGATCAGCCCGGATCGTGCTGGCTACACAGCATTCGCTGACCATCACGCGTTTGCCAGCCTTGCTCGAACTGCTGACCCACACACACAACCCGCGAATAGACTTCAATGTCTTCTCCGAAGATCGTGACAAGTGTGTGGCCCTTTTCATGCAAGGCCAAGCCGATTTGTTATTGTGCATGGAAGAGATAGACGATCCTTTATACAAACTGGTGCCAGAGTCCTGTCGTTTGCCCATGGGTCAGGAGAAACTGGTTCCCTTGAGCGCGACAGACAGCCAGGGAAAAGCGAAACACAGGCCGCAGGCTGGTATGCCGCTTAATCTATTGGCATTTCCCCAATCCAGTTTCCTGGGGCGCATTATGCGTGAGCAAATTTTCAACCCGCTTACCCAAAGTCACCAGGTCGAGATTGTTCATGAGTCGGTCTTTCTGGCAGGAGTCAAAGAAATGCTACTGGCTGGCCTGGGTGTTGCGTGGCTTCCCGAAAGCCTGGTGGAACGAGAGCTCAAATCAGGCGACCTGGTCAGTCTGGTCCATTTGAAGGGCAGCTTTAAACCGGTCACCCTGCAGCTGGGTCTGTATCGCAACGACCATTCTTCCTACCCAGGGGCATTGGACCGCATATGGGAAATGCTCCGTCACGCATAGCAACGAGTCGGCCGGTGACGGAATGCGTTAGCAAGCTCTTGGGTATCTCATGTTGTGCATCGTTTGTCCTGGCAACGATACCAATTGACTGCCGCCAAAGCCAGCGCATCAATAGAATCAATGATGGGGATTTCCAATTGCGCTCTGAGTCGATGCGGTAACGCCAGGGGTAACTCCGTGCAGCCCAGGACTATGGCCTGCGCACCCTTATCCTTCAGATGACTGACACAATCGGAGGCGGGGTAAAATGCCTCTTCTATCCGATTGGCCGAAACCAGCCTGATAGATCCATTACATTTGTCATCAATGTACTGATCAGACGGAACGACCCATTGGTAACCGTGAGCCTCGAGCGCCTGTTGGTACAATCCTAGCCGCAGGGTAGCCCCTGTCCCCATCAAACCTATACAGCCGCCATGGATACCTTGCCGCTGCAGCTGATCAATGACAGCCTGTACGATATGCAATATTGGCACCTGCGTGTCGACGGCCAGTTTTTCATACCACAGATGTGCCGTATTGCAGGGAATCGCAATCGCGCGGGCGCCCATACGTATGAGATGATTCACACCATTTTGCATCCAGGCAAGCGGATCCGGCCCCAAACCCGCGGCGCCTTTTGTCCGGCTGGGAATTCTCGGATCGCTCCATAGTATCGCAGGAATATGTTCCTGATCAGTTTCCACTTCCGACAGGACGGTCAGGCGCTCCATAAAAAAAGCGCCGGCCATCGGCCCCATCCCACCCAACACGCCAAGGAAACGACCATCAAATCCACTCAATTGCGACATGCTTGCTCCAATTAACATCAAATTAACTTGCCAGGTGGCATGCTGCAAGTTCGAAGACTTTACTAAGGACGGTTACTTTTGCGCCACTACCACCTATTCTAGGACTGTGCGAAATACTTGCTATAGCCAAACAGCCCCGCGGTGCCGCCTGTGTGAATAAACACGATATTCTGGCCTTTTTTGAAGTGGCCTTTTTCAACTAGATCAAACAAGCCTGCCATCGCTTTGCCCGAATACACCGGATCAAGCAGTATCGCTTCGTGCTGCGCGACGGTGCGCAGCGCTTCTACCATGGCTTGTGTAGGAATACCGTAGCCTTGCCCCACATAATCAGAGTTGGCAACGATATCTTCGCGTTCGACAGAGGTAACAGGCAATCCCATAAAATCCAGGGTCGCCAGCACTGTTTGCCAAATGTGATTTTCCTGTTCTTCCTTGGGTGCACGGACACAAATTCCGTAGACTGGTATCCCGCTGTTGCCGGCCCGTAGTCCCACGACCAGCCCAGCTTGAGTGCCCGTACTGCCTGTGGCATGCACGACGTGATCTATGCCAATGCCCATATCAAAAGACTGGGACAGCAGTTCCTGGGCACAGGCGACATAGCCCAGCGTTCCCACCGGGCTTGAGCCGCCCCCAGGGATCAGATAAGGTTTCCGTCCGGCCTGCCGCAAGTGATCTGCCAATTCAATGGCTGCGTGTGGGAGATCTGATCCTGCAGGCAGCCTGGCGACAACTTCTCCACCCATCAATTGATCCAGCAACACGTTGCCCGACTGCAGGTATTCGTCTGTCGTGTTGGGCACTCTTTCTTCAATCAACACCTTGCATTTCAAACCTGTGCGGGCTGCGGCGGCTATTGTCTGGCGGACATGATTCGATTGCACCGCGCCCAGTGTGATCAAGGTGTCGGCTCCTTTGGCCAAGGCATCGCCGAGCAGAAATTCCAGTTTGCGCGTTTTGTTTCCACCGGTGGCCAGCCCGGTGCAGTCGTCTCTTTTGATATACAGGTTGGGGCCCCCGAGATAACGGGTCAAATTGGGCATAAATTCAAGCGGCGTGGGGAAATGCCCCAGGCGGATACGGGGATAGCGAGCTAGATGCATGGGAAAATTCCAAGTCGGCAAGAAAACGTAGCGCCATACTACACACCTAAAGTTCACCTGCCCAATGTTAAATTTTTTCGGATTTATGCTTTTTCTGCATGCTCCGTCAGCACATACAAACATGACGACTTCATATATGAAGCTACACGGGCCGACGGCGACCGCGCTGCAGTTGTTACTCTGATCTATTGAAATGGTTATGTACATAGTTGAATGCTCCTGTGCTTGTGTCAAGCAACCCAACGACACAGCAAAAGCACTATGCAAAAACAACATACAGGACCAAAAATATAGCATTCGACAAGGTTCAAGACGATCCGTACGATGATGGTTGATTCGCGCACTGCTGATCCAAGGTAGCGAGGAATCAATTGACGAAAAATATTGTCTGCCCCCAAAAGTGAACACTCTGCGCATACGTGTCTACAGACAAACCACAACCGAGCGGACAGACAAAACACCCATTAAAAGGGGAGACATCATGAATGCAATCAACACATTGAGGTACGGAATGCTAGTCAGTGCTCTGGCACTGTGCTCCAGTCCCATACAGGCTAAAACACTACGCTGGGCAAGCCAGGGAGATATTCACTCGCTGGACCCAATGTCCTTGAACGAAACGTTCACGATGGGTACACAAGATTGGTTTTACGAGTCGCTTGTCACTTTCGATAAAGATCTTAAACTTATGCCGCGACTGGCTACCTCCTGGGAAAACACCGAGCCGACAAAATGGGTGTTTCATCTTCGCCATGATGTAAAGTTTCATGATGGCAGCCCTTTTACGGCAGACGATGTGCTGTTTTCCTGGAAACGCAGCCTGACTCCCGGGTCGGACATGAAAAGTTTCGCAGCTTATGCTTCCGATGTTAAAAAAATCGACGATTACACCGTCGAAGTAACAACACCCTATCCTGATCCCGTGTTGCCCCGAGAGTGGATCGATATGAGAATCATGAGCAAGACCTGGGCACAGAAACATAATACAACGCAGGCAGCCGGCGTGAAAGACGGCGCTAACAATTACGCCAATCTGCACGAAAACGGTACAGGCCCCTTCATGGTGGTGGAACGACACCCGGATGTCAAAACCGTTTTCAAGCGATTCGACGGTTATTGGGATAAAACCCTCGCGACCAACATAACCGATATCGTATTTCAGCCAATCGCACAGGAATCGACGCGGACTGCGGCATTGATTTCAGGTGAAATGGATTTGATTCTTCCGGTGCCGGTGCAGGATTGGGAGCACCTGGAACAATACCCCGAGGTTAGCATTTATCACAGACCTGAAACCCGCCCTATCGTATTCGGTATGGATCAGCGTCGCGACGAGCTTCTTTTCTCAAGTGTCAAGGGAAAAAACCCCTTCAAAGACCCGCGTGTTCGCCAGGCCATGGTACGAGCTGTCAACGTCGAGGCGATCAACAAGAAAATCATGCATGGTGCCGCCCGGCCCACAGGAACCCTGATCGCTGCATCCATTAATGGTTACGACGAATCGTTTGGGAAACCCTATAAGCCAGACCTGCCTGCAGCAAAAGAACTGATGGCCGAAGCTGGCTATCCCGACGGCTTCTCCGTGCAAATGGATTGCCCCAATGATCGATATGTGAACGATGAAAAAATCTGTCAGGCCGTTGCCAGTATGCTTGCCCGCATCGGCATCAAAGTGGATTTGCTGGCGCAGACCAAATCAAAATTCTTTGCCAAAACCCAGACCCAAAGCGGCAACAGGACCAGTCTGTTCATGCAGGGCTTTTCTCCCAGCTCGGTTGATGCAGGCCGCGTACTCGACAGCGTCGTTCAGTGTCCCAATATTAAGGACGGACGAGGCCTGCAAAATTGGGGAGGTTATTGCAATGACAAAGTCGAGGCCCTTATCAATAAAATTCGCGTGCAAACCAATGAAGCCGAACGCAATGCGATGATCAAAGAGGCGTTGGAACTGGTGCGCCAGGACTATGGCTATTTGCCGATTCATGATCAACCTCTGTCCTGGGGCGCCAGAAAAGGAATACAGGTGCGCCAGCGGGCTGATGGCGTGCTTGACGCACGCACCATCATCATGCCGTGACCCCTGTTGGATCCCAGGTTGATGGCATACGCATCGGTAAATTTTTCTGCAGATGCTTGCCTGGCCGGCCTCGTGCCTATATAGCACGTAAAGACTAAAGAGCTATTATTATGGTGAGTTTCATTGCACAGCGAATTTTCCAGTCGATTTTTGTCATGTTGACGGTCAGCTTTATCGCATTCTCCCTGTTTCGCTACGTCGGCGATCCGATCAGCAACATGGTCGGCCAGGACACCACGCTGGAGGAACGCGCGCAACTAAAAGAGCAACTGGGGCTGAACGACCCGTTTATTGTTCAGTACACGCGCTTCATAGACCGCGCCATACACGGCGACTTCGGCGTATCCTATCGCCAAAGACGGCCAGTCATTGAACTGATCAAAAGCCGGATGCCAGCTACGCTGGAGCTTGCCTTCATGTCTGCAGTCATTGCACTGTTTCTGGGCATTCCCATGGGCATTTACACTGCGCTAAAGCGGCAGGGCCTTATCTCCCGTCTGTTCATGACCATTTCACTGCTGGGGATTTCTTTGCCGACGTTTCTCACCGGCATTCTAATGATCCTGATATTTGGCGTCTTGCTGCAGTGGTTGCCTACATTCGGGCGCGGTCAGGTAACGCAACTTGGATGGTGGAGCACCGGGCTTTTGACCCAAAGTGGCTGGCTTTCACTGATCATGCCTTCAGTGACGCTTGCGCTATTTCAAATGACCTTGATCATGCGGCTAGTCCGAGCGGAGATGCTTGAAGTTATGCAGGCGGACTTTATCAAGTTCGCCCGGGCCCGTGGCTTGACCGAACGCATGATCAACTTTCGACATGCATTGAAGAACACCCTGGTTCCTGTCATTACCGTCACCGGCCTGCAACTAGGTTCAATCGTCGCCTTTTCAATGATCACCGAAACGGTATTCCAATGGCCAGGAATGGGACTGCTGTTTATCCAGTCTATCGGTGCGGTAGACATTCCAATCATGGCCGCCTATCTTTTGATGATCGCCTTTTTCTTCGTACTTATCAATCTTGTCGTTGACCTTTTGTATTTTCTGGTCGATCCCCGATTACGAGTACAAAAAAACTAAAAGACTGCAACACATGGCAAATAACACACTATCCCGCATTGTCGGCAGCGACATGTTTTACAGCTTCAGCCGCTCGCCCACCGCCATTATCTCGGCGCTAATGGCGCTTGTGATTATCCTGGGTGCGGTGGCTGCACCACTTATTGCGCCGCATGACCCCTTTAACCTGGCCTCGCTCGATCTACTTGATGCAACAACACCGCCAGCGTGGCTGCCCGAAGGCAGCGCCCGGTTTCTGTTGGGCACCGACGATCAGGGCAGAGATATATTGTCGGCTATTTTGTACGGTTCGCGGGTTTCCCTTGTGGTTGGCTTTGCTTCCGTTCTTTTTTCTCTGGTGGTTGGCGTCACGCTAGGGCTGATCAGCGGCTATGCCGGTGGTCGCATCGACGCCTTTATCATGCGCGTTGCCGACGTTCAGCTATCGTTTCCCGCCATACTGATCGCGCTACTCGTCGACGGCATTACCCGTGGCCTGCTACCTCGCCACTTGCAGGACGCATTAGCTATTTATGTACTCATATTCTCTATCGGCATCTCGGGCTGGGTACAGTTTGCCCGCACAGTGCGCGGCGCAACCATGGTCGAACGCAACAAGGAATATGTGCAGGCGGCACGCCTGATCGGCATGAGGCCTTACACTGTGCTTTATCGCCACATTCTGCCCAACGTAATGGGCCCTGTTCTAGTCATAGCGACAATCCACCTTGCCGTAGCTATTATCACCGAAGCCACCTTATCGTTTCTGGGTGTAGGTATACCGCCAACCACTCCTTCGCTGGGCACACTGATTCGAATTGGCAACAGTTACCTATTTTCCGGTGAATGGTGGATCACCATTTTTCCCGGCCTAGTCCTGATCATGCTGGCCCTGTCCGTCAATCTGCTGGGCGATTGGCTGCGCGACACCCTGAATCCTAAACTTAACTGAGGCACGCGCATGGCACTGCTGGATATAAGACAATTACGCATCAATTTTTCAAGCCGTCGTGGCAACCTGACTGCCATCGACAATGTGGACCTGACACTGCACAGTGGCGAAATCCTCGGCGTTGTGGGTGAATCAGGCGCGGGTAAATCAACGATAGGAAACGCAATCATCGGGCTGCTTCAGTCTCCCGGAAAAATGACCGGCGGTTCCATCAGCCTGAACGCAGAGCGCATCGATCAATTGCCCAACAGCGACTTGCGCAAAATCCGCGGCAAGCGTATTGGCATGATTTTTCAGGACCCGTTGACTTCGCTTGATCCCTTGCAGACCATCGAAAGCCAGTTGATTGAAACCATGCAGGTTCACTTGAATCTAACGCGAACTCAGGCGCGTGTTCGGGCACTCCAATTACTGAAAAGTGTCGGCATGCCTGAGCCGCAAATGCGTATGCAACATTATCCGCATCAGTTTTCCGGCGGGATGCGCCAACGCGTTGTCATTGCACTCGCACTTTGCTGTGATCCCGAAGTCATTATCGCAGATGAGCCAACGACGGCGCTTGACGTTTCGATCCAGGCCCAAATTCTGGATCTGTTGCGCAAACTCTGCAAGCAAAAACAAGTCGGCATGATTATTATCACCCACGATATGGGTGTTATTTCTCAAGTCACCGATAGAGTCGCCGTACTTTACCGGGGAAAATTGGTCGAGCATGGCCCTACCAGAAAAATTTTGGGCAACCCCGATCATCCATACACCAAAAGCCTCATCTCGGCAGTACCCCGCTCAGACATCAAACTGGCTCGATTTCCGATGGTGAACTATATTGAAGACGTGCGCGCACCCACGAAAAAAGATTTTGATATCCGTACCCATTGGCTTGGGCAGGAACGCAATTTTGGCATCAGCACCAATGCACCTTTGGTGCAAACAAAAAATCTGGGCTTGCAGTTTATTCTGAAAAATGCGTTACTCAGGAAAAATCGGCACATGCTGGATGCGGTCAAAAACGTCAGTTTTTCAATTAATGAAGGCGAAGTATTCGGGCTGGTCGGTGAGTCCGGATCCGGGAAGTCTTCGATAGCTCGCCTGATTGCCGGTCTTTATAAAGCTAGTGCCGGCGAAGTGATTTTTAACGGTGTAAATCTGACCAGACTCAAAGACAAGTCAGCCCTGAATGCTTTTCATCGTCAAATCCAGATGGTCTTTCAGGACCCCTATTCTTCACTGAACCCCCGCATGCGTATACAGGACATTGTTGCTGAGCCGATACGCTTTCATAAGTTAACCAATAGCGAAGCACAAACCCGCGCAATCGTTGCAGATCTGCTGGACTATGTCGGGCTGGGAGATCAGGCACTCAAGCGCTTTCCGCATGAGTTCTCGGGTGGACAGCGCCAACGCATATGTATCGCCCGCGCGCTGGCCACGCGCCCACGCTTCCTGATCTGCGACGAACCAACCTCTGCGCTGGATGTATCAATACAGGCGCAGATCCTGAACCTGCTCAAAGACCTGCAGGAGAAGTTGCATCTCACCATTCTGTTTATCAGCCACGATTTGCCGGTCATTCGCCAAATGTGTGACCGCGTCGGAGTGATGCGTCACGGCGAACTGCTCGAAGTATCAAATACGGAAACGCTGTTTTCAGACCCGCAGCATGAATACAGCCGGCATCTGCTGTCTCTGATGCCAACGCTGCATATCGGCCCCAGGGACACTGAACCGCAGTTACGCGCGACGCATGCAGCGTAAAACGCTGGTTGAAGAACTCAAACTTGGCAAGGATCAATAGCGGTAAGCGTACAGGAAGCAACGTGAGTGTCGATAACGCTCACATCCCTGGCTTTAGCCCGGCATATCTAAACGGCAGTGACCGCAAGTTCAATGCGGCCGGTCCAGGGGCATCGACGTCAATAATTGCCAGACATCGATCATTAAATGCTGCACGAAAATGATTTTTAGCCTTCACACACAACAAACGCACTTTTGCCAAATCAATCCCATGCATAGCCAGGATGCCAGGATCGTGTGTTGGCGCCACAGACTCAGTCACAATGACTTGGATTTGTGGCTTACCCTCAATAGAAAACAAAGCCGTGCGTCCGCAGCGCGACAATCGACCGTTTTCCATCGGCCCTTGATTGACAAATTCGCCATCGGTCAGACGTATTGTCTGTACCCTGACTGCGACCGGTTCACCAAACTGTGTACTATGCCGCGCGCCCAACTGAGCATCGAACACGGAGCCCGGACCCTGCTCATGTGCCATGGCCACAACATCAGGCGCAGTAAAGCACATAAACAACGTCTCTGGCAGATCGACGGTCTCTATAACAGCACGAAAAAAACCGGGTGTATCGTTGGTCCCGCCAGACAATGGGTTATCACCCGGATCAACAACGGCGACCAGGCCGTCCTGATCGCGCAAAATAGCCAGTGCCTGATCAATTCCGGCTTTTGGTGTGGGTAGCGTGACCTCAAACGCACCAGCGCGATCATGCAGGGACGATAGCATCCGGTCCATCACTTTGCGCCTTCTCTGCCCTGAATGATCCTGATCAGCATTACTGACCACCATTACCGATGCCCCCGTGTCCGGAGAGTCTGCGTAGGGAAAACCACCAAATACTGCAACGTCCAGAAGGGCTTCGTCAATATAAGAGACCGCCTGGGCCTGAAGTTCACGCATAGGACCTGCCTCAGTACGCATATTGAAACTGGGTAGGATCAACCCCGGTTTACAAATATGAACCACGGTGCGCACGGTTTCATTCGCAATGGCAACGAGTCCTGCCAATACACGTTCTGCCGTTTCGTACATGTCAATATGCGGATAGGTTCGGTATCCTGCCGCCACATCCAGAAGTGCTGCATGCGTCTGCCCAAGATTGGCATGCAAATCAAAACTTGCACCTACTGGAACACCAGGCGCACACTCTCGTACTGCTCGCAACAACTCGATATCGGGTGCTTTTCTGGTTTTCGTAATCGATGCGCCATGCAATGAAAGATAGATTGCATCAAATTCGCTGGCAGACAAGCCTGTTACTATGTCATCTCTTAATGTAGTGAACACCTCATCATCCATAGGTCCGGCTGGCATTGCAGATGCACATCGCAATACCGTGACTTCCCATTCCGGATGCTGCCTTGCGAACGCGTCGACAGCACCCAGCTCTGTTGCCGTTCCCCTTGCTGCAGCCAGGGCCGCGTCACCACTGGACCATTCACGCAGATGAAAATCCTCGAGCCGTCCCGGTACGGGACTGAACGCATTGCCTTCATACCAGAATCGGGCCACCGCAATTTTCTTTCGGGATGATGCCGCCATTGACTGTGCTCCTATTTCGCCTGGATGCCGGCATTTTTTACCAGCGTCTCGTACTTGGCCTTTTCTGTTGCAAGGTGGTCGGCCAGCTCCGCTGCCGTCCCGCCCATCGGCCTGGCGGCCTGGTCTGCCAGTCGCTTCTGCGTTTCCGGCAATTGCAGCCATTTGTTAACGGCGCGATTTAATGTATCGATCACCGTTGGCGGTGTTTTGGCTGGCGCCATCAGAACAAACCAAGAGGTCAGCTCATAGCCCGGGACGGTTTGCGCCACGGTTGGAATGTCCGGTGCCGACGCAGCTTTGGTGCTGCTTGTTACGCCCAGCGCATTCAACTTGCCGGACTTAATAAAAGATAATGCAGTTGGAAGATTATCACCTGAAAGTTGGATTTGCCCGCCAAGCAGATCATTGGTTGCCTGACTCGCCCCTTTATAGGGAATGTGATTGATACTTATGCCCGTTTTCTGCAATAGCAATTCCAATGCAAGATGACCTGTGCTTCCCACACCTGGTGATCCCCAATTAAGTGATGTAGGATCCTGCTTGGCACGCTTTATCAAATCGGCCATATTTTTCAGGCCGGTACCCGGATTACTCAGGACAACATTGGGAACTTCAGCAATATACGCAACGGGTGCAAAATCTGCCTGCGCATCGTAGCCTGTATTTTTGTATACCAGTTGGTTCACAATCTGCGTGCCGGGCGTGCCAAGCAGCAAGGTGTATCCGTCGGGCTTGGCTCGTGCCACTTCTGATGCACCCAGATTGCCGCCCGCGCCTGCCTTGTTCTCAACAATAACATCATTGTTCAGTTGTTGCCGCAACCCCTCGGCAGCCAAGCGACCCAGAAAGTCGGTGGTGCCACCCGGAGAAAACGGCACCACGATGCGTATGGGTGCGTCAGGCCACGCATACACTACGCCGCCAGACATGACGGCGCACATGCCCAAAAGCGCCAGCGGCAGCTGGTGCAGCACTTTATTCAGCTGATTCATATTGCCCCCTGTACATAAAATAGATCATTTGATTTATATTATCATAATAATAGATCACATGCCTTATAATCATTGATCACTCGTCTGGTACTTCACGAACCCTGGCTTCACTCAACGCATATTGGTTTGATATCACATGACTCATATTATTCATAGAAATCCACAAGCCCGGCTGCCCATTGCAGCCAGCGGCAGCGGCTGCTTTATTACTGACACACAAGGCCATCGCTATTACGATGCGAGCGGTGGCGCCGCCGTGTCTGCAATCGGGCACGGTCACCCTGTCGTGCTCGAAGCCTTGACGACTCAAGCCCAACAACTGGAATATGCCCATACCAGTTTTTTTACAACCCACGCTGCCGAGGCCCTGGCCGATCATCTTTCACAGCACGCCCCTGCCGGTCTGAACAAAGTGTATTTTCTGTCAAGCGGCTCGGAGGCTGTGGAAACAGCTATTAAAATGGCCCGTCAATATCACGTGGATAATGCAGAACCATCCAGAGCCCGGTTTATCGCGAGAAGGCAGAGTTATCACGGCAATACCTTAGGCGCCCTCTCCATTGGAGGTAATCTGCCTCGTCGAACACTTTACGAACCATTATTGATGGATGTGCTGCACGTCTCGCCCTGTTTTCCCTATCGCTATCAAAGCGAAAACGAATCAGACGACGCTTACAGCACCCGGCTGGCCGCAGAACTTGAGGACACCATTGTCCAGGCGGGACCGGAAACGGTCGCAGCCTTTTTTGCAGAGACAGTTGTGGGCGCCACCGCAGGCGCAGTGGCTCCCGTCCGAGGCTATTTCGAAAAAATCAGGCAAGTCTGTGATAAATATGGCGTTTTGCTGATACTTGATGAAATCATGTGTGGCATGGGCAGAACGGGAACTTTGCACGCGTTTGAACAGGAAGCGGTAACGCCCGATATATTATGCCTGGCCAAAGGATTGGGCGGCGGCTATCAGCCTATTGCTGCGGTGATGGCACGAGATTTTATTATCGATAGAATATATCGTGGCTCCGGCGCATTCCAGCACGGTCATACCTACGTGGGGCATCCAATTGCCTGCGCTACCGCACTTGCTGTTCAGCAACTTGTACAACGGGAAAATCTGGTCGGACAATGCGCAAAGCTTGGAACAGCACTTCACTCTATGCTAACTGAACGCTTTGGAGAGCATCGCCACGTCGCCGACATTCGTGGTCGTGGATTATTTCAGGCAATCGAACTGGTGGTCGATCGTGACTCGGGCAAACCGTTCGATCGCCAACTGAAGATCAACCAGCGCATTAAACAGGCAGCTTCTTCTCGCGGACTACTATGCTACCCGGGTGGCGGTACAATAGACGGCCTGTCTGGGGATCATATTCTGCTGGCGCCACCGTATATTACAACCGAAAGTGAACTATCCGAAGCGGTCGATATACTTGGACAATCGGTTGATCACGCGCTGGCCAACCTTGTTAACTAGAAAGTACAGATGGATAGACCTGAACATGGCAGGACAGCGGCAGATGGTATTTTCCAACGGGCAATGACAAGCATAGATGCAACCACGACAGATTGAGGATCGAACATGGATAAAGAACAAGCGGAAAGTCTGATCAAGTCAAAGTTTTCCGAACTGTCTCCCATGTTGCAACTGGCGGCAAAATATGTCGTTGATCATCCACGAGAAACAGCCCTTGCCTCCATGCGGCAAGTCGCGAAAAATGCAGGCGTACAGCCCAGCGTGATGCATCGCCTGGCTGTTACGCTGGAATTTGAAGGCTATAACTCGTTCCGGGACGTGTACCGGAACTGGCTGTCAAACAAAGAGAGTTCATTCTCCGCCAGAGCAGCGCAACTACAGAAAAGGAAAGCCGGCGACCTGACCGAGCGACTGATTGCCGACGTCTTAGAGGCCGATATTCACAATCTCGATGCGTTAACCGACTCCCAGTCAACAGCGGCATTCAAACAAGCTCACAATCTGCTGGCGGGCGCCAAGTCTATCTACGTCGTCGGTCTGCGCAGCATGTTCCCCGCAGCATATTATTTCAGTTATTCCTGCGGCATGTTTCTGAACAACACAGTCCTGCTCTCGGGCATCGGAGGCGGTTTTGCCGATCCACTGCGGCGGGCAACAAAAGAAGATGCGCTCATCGTTTTCAGTTGCTATCCGTATGCGCGAGATGCAGCTACAGCGACCCGCTACGCGCGAGCCAAAGGAACAAAGATCATTGCCGTCTCGGACAGCGCCGTATCGCCAATCAGCAAAATAGCTGACGTGTCGTTAATCATAAAAAACGAAACCCCGTCGCTGTTCCCATCCATTACCCCTTTGGTCGTAGTTGCACAGACACTGGTGGCCATGTTGGTGGCCAGTGGCGGCAAAGGTAGCGTGCGGCAGATCAGCAGCAGTGAGACGCAATTGGCAGAGTTTGACGTATATGTGTCTTCACGGAATGGTTAATAGTTGAACCGGGATTTTCTCATCCTTTGGCCTTTGCAATAATTCAGTGAAGTCACGCTCTGCCATTTTTGCCTCCTCACACCGTCTCGGCACCTTCCCGCAGTTGCGCTGCCGCCTGCTGATCACGGAGCCAATCGCCACTTTCAGGATAAGCAAGGCCAAGGTTCTCGCGCAAGGTATCTCCGTGATAATCCTTGCGAAATACACCCCGGCGCTGCAGTTCCGGCACTACCATGCGCACGAAATCTTCATAGCTGCCCGGCGTATGCGTCGGTGAAATGACAAAGCCATCACATCCGCCCTCGACAAACCATTTCTCCATCTCATCGGCAACGGTTGTCGGCGACCCCACAAATACATTGAACTCGTTGAGTCGGGCGCGTTTGGAAAAATCAATAAAATCACGTACCGACGGGTTTGATTTGCCACTTAACATCACAACCCGGTCGCGGAAAGCGCGCCAACCAGATACGGCCTTCATGTCCTCGTCGTTGATGGGTTCGTCTATATCTCGACCCGCAAAATCGTGGTTAAGCACTTCGCAAATCAGTGCCAGGGCGTCTTCATCTTTGGCAAGCGTATCGGCATACGCCATTTTCTGACGGGCGATCTCATCCGTTTCGCCCACGACGACATAACATGCGGTTGCGATCTGCACCTTGTCCGGATCCCGCCCTTCGCTGGCAATCACTGATTTCATTTCGGCATACTGCTTTTTGGCCATATCCAGATTGGGATATACCACAAAGATGAATTCTGCCCAACGGGCCGCAAAGGCCTTGCCACGACCACTCTGCCCTGCCTGAATCAGCACCGGCTGGCCCTGCGGCGATCTGGGTACGGTGAACGGGCCACGGGAATTGAAGTACGCGCCGCGATGATCCAGTCGTTTTACCTTTTCCGGATGGGCAAATAGCCCCTTGTGCTTGTCTATAACCAGCGCCTCTTCCTGCCAGGTATCCCAATGGCCAAGCGTCGCTTCCAGAAATTCGTCGGCACGCTCATAGCGCTGATCATGCTCCAGATGCTTGCTGCTGCCAAAATTGGCTGCTTCGGAATCATTCAGGGATGTAACCACATTCCAGGCTGCCCGACCTTTGGTCATGAGATCGAGGGTGGCAAAGGTACGCGCCACATGATAGGGCTCATAATAAGTCGTCGAATAAGTAGCGCCCAATCCCAATTTTGTGGTGACTGCAGCCATGGCAGAAAGCACCACCACCGGATCCATTTTCACCGCCCGGATGCCATGTTTGACGGTGTCGGTATGATCTCCCGAATAGATGTCGGGCATGGCCAGCCGGTCGTCAAAAAATGCCATATGAAATTTGCCTTCTTCAAGTACACGGGCAATGCGTTGATAATACTCAGGTGTCAAAAAATCCGTTGCAGTGGCGGCATGCCGCCAACTGCCGGGATAGGTGGAACAGTTCTGAGCCTGCATGAAGCCGATAAGGCTCATTTGACGTTTTTTTTGCTGCATAGCCAATATCTCCAGTCTGATATAAAGAATTTCTATAGAGAACACTTCCCTATATGGGAATGTCCACCTCCAGCAGTGGTCCGTGCTGCTGCGCGCCATACACATCGCTATCACCAAAGGCGCCGGCCGGAATCAGACGCGGAAGCGTCGCCTTGAAGGCGCGGGCCGCACGATAAGGCGTAAACAAAACGTCTTGCTCAGAGACCTGGTAAAGCTTTGCAAACAAAGCAGCATTGAGCACGCCGGTTTTTTCAACGCGATCGAACAGCTCTTCCGAATCAAACATGACATCAATAGTCAGATCAAACGGCCCGGCATTCTTGCTTTTGCATATACTGGCCAGTTCACGAATTTTTGTCATTGCTCGCTCCAATATGTACATACTCGACAGGAAATAGCTGGTTCGGATCGTCTACTTCAACGATATGGAAAACACTGAATTCGTATGCCAAGCCAAGTGAAATATCCGAAGGTGAGAACGGAATCGCCATATTGCCTTCCCGACACATACGGCCCGGAAAATCTGAATGCAGCATGGACAATCGCGCAATGCCTATCACCGCATTGGCCAGATCCTGCGTATCGGCCTGCACTTCAACTACAAATGCCATTTCGTGAGGCACCGCAAACGATGTCGTTTCACGCACGCCCATCACTCCGTTGCGACCATAGCTGCGAATTGCAATGCGATATTGCTCGGGTTGCACGCCAAAAGCGATAGTTTTTTCTTCAATGTTAGCGTTCACGATATCAAGATATTGTTCGACATCACGAATCAGAATCGGATCGCGCGAAGCGCAAATCGTGATGGCGCGATATCCGGTGCAGCGTACCCCTTCGAGCTTGACGGTATAAGGGGTGTGATTTTGCCACCGCATCCCGCTGACCCTGACGACCCGATCGGAGATCTGTTCAAACGCACACCCGGAGGTATCCAGCATACCGCCCGGCTCCAGATGATGAATCGGGCTTTTGTTTTCATGCAATGCAAAGTTGGCGACCGAAAGCGTGGTGCAGCGTTGGTTCGGGTTGGTCGGTTCCAGATCCACGTGCTCGGCGGTAATCCGCGCCAGCAGACAACCTTCGCGCTTGGGCACCGCAGGCTCTGAACCACATTCGAGCATTTTTCCTGCATACCAGGCTTGTGCTGGCGGCAAACCGGCACGAATCGCGACCGCGGCCCAGGGGGCCGGATCAGTACTGCGACCGGCCAGAATCACTTGTGCGCCTTCATCCAATGCACGAATATAAGGTTCCGGCCCCATCAGGCCGACAATGCGGGTAGCTTCCCGAATCGTCTCCTCGGACAGCGGCGTCTGCCTTGAAACCGTGTGCACTTTGCCGGCAGAAACTCGTTGAATCAAAAAGTCCGTATCCAGCTCTGAACGGATCAGCGCCAGCTTGAACTCGAGCTGCTCCTCGGAGGCGATTTCCCGGACAATGTCTGCCATCATTTGCAGATGCGGCTCGCCCCCTGCGCCTCCCGAGGTGCCTACCACAACCGGAATGCAGCGAGGCACACCGCCTTTGATCATAATACGCAGATCCCGCTTCATGGAAACGCGAGAGCAGAATGCCTTGCCTGATCCGAGATAATAAGGGCCAGGATCAGTGCTGCCGCCATCTGCGCCAATCATATGTGGCTCCTGCGCCAGCCCTGCCTCGAACGCGGATTCAGGAAAGCCATAACCCAGTATGGGCGTCGCCGAGAGCAGCCTTATCTCACTCATGATGGATTCCTTTCTCTTGTCATTCCTGCAACCTGCATATCCTTCTCCTTGAGTACTTCACTCTTCCAATGTTCCGTTGTGTTCATGTCTCTTACGCCTGCGATAACCGGCATCTATTCAGGCGTGATATTGAATTTGGCGGCCAGCGCCTTGATTCGCTGGAAGTACTGCGCCTGATCCGCGTTAAATTCGTCAATGTCATTGGCAACAGGCTCTGCAGCCTGAGAAACCAGTGCTGCCTTCATCTCTGGATCTGAAGTCACGGCTTTTACTTCCTGCCGCATGCGCTCAAGTGCAGCACGCGGAGTCTTGGCCGGGGCATACAAGCCGTAGGTGACGTAATAGTCAAAATCTCCCAGGCCCAATTCCTTCAACGTGGGGACCTCGGGCAGCGCGGACGTGCGCTCCAATCCGGTCACAGCCAGCGGATGCAGCCGTTTAGATTTCAGATAAGGAATGGCAGCTGCAATACTCGACGAAGCAATGGACACGGCGCCGCCGGCAGCGTCGACCAGCAGCGGACCGCTCCCTTTGTAAGGCACATGCACGATGTCCATTTTCTGGCTGTCCGCCAGCATTTTGACCAACATCATGGTGAATTTTTCGGAATTGGCTATGGAGTATTTACCAGGATTGGCGCGTGAGAGCGCAACAAAATCCTTCATATCTTTGGCTTCAATCCCGTTATTGGCAGAAAAAAGCAACGGGGAGCGCGCAATCATCGTCACGCCCGTCAGATCGGCGAACGTGTCATAAGGCAAATCCTTGTGTACGAGCGGATTAAGAAGATGCGTTCCGACCGCTATCAGATAGGTGTAGCCGTCAGGTGCTGCACGTGCAACCATATTGGTGCCAATAATGCCATCGGCGCCTGGCCTGTTCTCTACAATCACGGTCTGCCCCAATCGCTGGGAAAGCTTGTCGGATAATTTGCGGGCAAGGTAGTCGGAACCGCCGCCTGCGCCATAAGGCACAATAATACGAATTGGCTTGCTGGGAAACTTCTCTGCCTGGGCGGTTGCAGTAACGCCTGTCAGGGCCACAGAAGCGACCGTGGCAACAGCGATGAGCAATTTATTGAATGGCCACACTTTCATTTTTCCTTGTCTCCAATGTCATTTATGTATTTTTGGATATACGACTGCCTGCCCCGTCATGACAATAAGGCACTGGGGAATTGAGCAGGGTTATTACAATTGAACAACTGAAATTACAGATATGATCATGATCAAAACATCGTTGCCCATTTCAGACTGACAAGGGCGCCATCAACTTTGCCTGAGAAACATAATCAAGATAGTGGCTTACTGCGTTTTCCAAAGCAGTCTTGTCCCGGTCTTTCAGGGCAGCCAGCATCTTCCACCTTAGCGGATCGAGCTCTGGACGGTAGAGCGCGCCCACCTTGTCGGACTTGTGATATTCGTTAACGCTCAGTTGCAATAGCGTGGTCAGTGATTGGGCCACCACTGCTATGACCTCGTTATGTGCCGCTGCGGCGATCTGGTCGAAAAAGCGGATGGCCAACCGGGCTCGCTGCAGCATATCACCGGCATCAATCTGGTCCTGCATTTGCTGCAATGTAAGTTCAATGGCAGAAAAATCCTCGTTTGCTGCATTGGTGCAGGCAAGCCGGGCCATGCCGATGTATACCAGCCGTCTTGCCTCGAGTAACTTGGCCGGTCCGATCGCCCCTCTTGCGGCAAGTTCTCGCAAGGATTGGGTCACCATCATGTACGCGCCTTTGCAAAACACCAACGGGTCGTCTTCACGCACCCGTTCAAAGCGCTCTACCCGTCCGATAAAGATGATGTGATCACCGGCGTCATGCTGTTGATGCATGCTGCAGTGAAACCGGGCAACACAATCGTTAATCAACGGCACACCTGCATACCCGCTGCCAAATGTCATCCCCTCGAACTTATCGGTAATGGCCGAGGTCGCAAACCGTCCGGACAGCGCGCCCTGATCGCCAGCCAGGACGTTAATTGCAAACGCCCCGGTATTGCGAAAGACATTGATCGAACTGCTTTTCTTGCGCAGGCTCCACAACACCAGAGGCGGATCCAACGACACGGAGCTAAATGAATTACAGGTCAATCCGCAAGCTTTACCCTGCCCATCAAGCGTGGAAATAATGGCCACCCCTGTAGGAAAGCACCCCAGGGCATGGCGAAATTCCTTATGATCAAATTCCGTTACTTGCGCCGACTGCGCATCAGGCGCGCCTGCCTGGGCTTTGGATGTAGATTCGTAAGCATTCAAACCAATATCTCCTGTGATGCATGTACAGACAGATTCAGTCTATAGCGCAAACCACTGGAGAACAATTTCTAATTATTAATACATTTATAAGCCATATGAAATAATCATCCGGCTCTCATTTGGCCCCGGATGGGGGACCAAGCGTAGCAGCAAAATCTTCTCTCAGTTGATCGCAAAAGTGCTGGGCAGTAATGGTGGGCATATGTTTTCGGGAAAGCAAAATGCCGAAACAACGTGTCAGATGCAACTCCGGCAACGATAGAAGGGTGCGCGGACGCTGTACATTGGTTTGCGCCATTGAGCGGGGCAACAACGCAACGCCGTGGCCCGAGTCCAGCATCGCAAGCAGTGTTGTCAAATTTGTCAGGCGCGGCGCGAACTGACCACTCAGTCCCAGTTCACGCATGGCGTTGGCAATTTGGCTTTGAATGCGATCGTACTGCTGCAGCAACAGTAAGGGGTACCCACTAAGTGAGGCCAGCGTCACCGATTGTGATGAGGCCAGCGGATGGCCCGTCGGAACCACAACCACCATCTCGTCCTCTCCCAGGGGCTCAAAAGTAAACATGGCTGGATCGCCTTCAAACGCCACCACCCCCAGATCCGCCTCTGCGCTATGGACAGCAGCGAGGATCTGGTCATGCTGCATGTCTCTGATATGTACATCTACCTGAGCATGGCGGCGGATAAATTGCTGGATGATCGACGGCAGCGATTGCGCTGCGATAATAGGCGATGCCGCCACGACCAGGCGTCGCTTGCCCTGCTCTGCTTCGGTTTGAAAATCGTCCAGCAGATTGCGCAAATCGTGTAGAGCGATGCTGGCCTTTTCATAGAGTTTTTTTCCGGCTTCAGTGGGCTCCATGCGCCGCGTCGTGCGTGTGAGCAGCCGTGTGTGTAAAACGGCTTCTAATCGCTGGACCCGTTGCGTCACCGCCGGCTGAGAGATATGCAATCTGGTTGCCGCAGCATTGAAACTGCCACAATCGACAACGGCCAGGAAGGTCTCCAGCTCCAGCAGGTCAAAGCGCAAAGTGCTGGGCCGGTTTGATTTGCTTGCAGTCATCATGTTACGACCCTTTTGGCTGCCAATAACCGGTTATCGGCAGCACACACCGAAAGTGGGACACGGCAGCCTTGCCGACCGGCATAATGCGAATACCACATGTTGTCTCCGAACCACCTGTCATATGAAATGAATGATTTTTTATACAGTATAGGTGAATATATAACGAACCATTCTGTTACCAGCCGATAGTCAGAGTGATATCCACCCCCGCCCTAGGCACCAGCCAAACAAGACCGTGCACACCATGACGGTCCCTGCAATTGCATTTGTGAAGCATAGCCCGCTACCCAAAAAGTGAGATATCGCTCCCTGCAATCTTCCTGTTTATATTCAACTTGTATTGTCATCAGTACATGTATATGATTTAATACGTTCTTTACATGCATACAATCAGAGGAGACTTTGCATGCACCAATCCTATTTACGTGCTGGCCTGCTCGCCGTCATCCTTGGCTGCACCACCGGCTTTGCCGCCTACGCAGCAGACAAACCGCCTCTTAAACTGGTCGTGGGCGCAACGCCTGGAGGCACCACCGACCGCGTAGCTCGCGGGATTGCCCAGGAAATGAGCGGAATCCTTGGACAAACCGTGATTGTCGAGAACCGACCGGGCGCTGGCGGCAATATCGCCGCCGATGCGGTTGCCCGCGCGCCCAAGGATGGCAATACGCTTTTGATCAGCTTTACCAGTTTTACGGTCAATGCCACGCTTTACAAAAAGCTGCCATTCGATCCGGAAAAGGATTTCACGCCCATTACCATGCTCGCCGAAGTGCCCAGCGTACTGATCGCCCGCAAAAACTTCCCGGCATCGGATGTGGCTTCACTGATCGACATGGCCAAAAAAGAGCCGGGTAAATACTCTTTTGCGATAGGCGGCATGGGCTCTTCCCTGCATATGGCCACAGCCAGCTTCGAGATGGGTGCCAAGATCAAAGGCCTGACCGTACCGTACAAAGGCACCTCGCCCGCCATACAGGATGTAGTAGGTGAACAGGTGGATCTGATGTTTGCCAGTGCTGTCAATGTCATGCCGCTGGCTGGCGGCGATCGCATCAAGATTCTCGGCGTCACCAGCCTCGAGCCCATGAAACAGTTCCCGTCAGCACCGCCTATCGGCGACACCGTCAAAGGATTTTCGTCCAAAGCCTGGTTCGGGATGTTCGGGCCGGCCGGCATGTCCAAAGAGCGCCTGGCGCAGTTGAACAAGGCCGCAGTAGAAGGTGCGCAGCACGAGAACTTTGTGAAAATGATTGAGCCCGAAGGCGGTACCGTAGTCACCAGCACGCCAGAGGAATTTGCCCGGTTTGTGTCCGAGGACATCAAACGCTACGCCGACGTCGTAAAATTCACTGGAGTAACTGCTGACTGACTGCCCCTATGATTGATAATCCCACGCCTCGCTACTACAAAATATACCGCCTGCTCAAGCAGGCGATAGAAAATGGCCAGTATGACCATCAGGAGGCGATGCCGGGAGAAAACGTGCTGGCAGAGACCTACCAGGTGTCGCGCCTGACCATCCGTCGCTCCCTGGACCTTCTGCAAAGCGAAGGCCTGGTAGAGCGACGCCAGGGTTCAGGAACCTTTCCCCTGGCCCGCAATGTTGCCACGCAGCCTCTGTCGGCAGATATCAACAAGCTGGTAGCACATTTGAATAAAATGGGCTCGGGCACCCAGGTGCGCCTGCTCAGTTTTGAATACGAAACCGCCAGTCAAATGGCCGCGCACCAACTGGAATTGCCTGCCAGCAGCAAAGTGCAAAAAGCCATCCGCGTTCGCTATCACGACGACAAGCCCTTTTCTTATCTGATCACCTACGTGCCCGAGGATATCGGGCGAAGCTATACCAAAGACGATATGACGCAGCAGCCCTTGCAGGCGCTCTTGAAAGGATTGGGTATCAAGCTTGGCTCGGCGGAACAGGCCTTTACCGCCACGGCGGCCGACGCCCACCACGCCGATGCACTGGATGTGGGTATCTCGTCACCCCTGCTATGTATCAAACGGTTAACCCGCGACACACAGGGGCGCCCGATAGAATATCTGATTGCTGTCTACAACCCGGAACGCTTCGAGTATCGCATGGCGCTATCGAATAAGCGCTCCAAAGGAATCGACGGCTGGATTGTGAACGACACACAGGCATAGCCGGGTTATCGACGCCCCTTTATGCGCACTGCTTTCGTATAAATGCGCGCCACCTCGTACTTTTATTGCTTATTCGTAACGCGCAGCCTGCTCCAGCAATGACGGTGTACCAATCAAATCGTTAAGCTGATCAAAGTTGAGCATCGCGTCAACCGTCCCGGCGGTCGAACCGTTCTCGTATAACTGGCCATAGAAGTGCCCAAGCGCATGTGCGATCGCGCGCGCAGCAGCGCCAGGAAAAATCACGATACTAAAGCCGATTTTGCCCAGGTCGCTCGCCGAATGAATGGGCGTCATGCCTCCTTCTACCATATTTGCCAGCAATGGCACGCGCCCGTTAAACCGCGCGCAGGTCCGGCTCATCTGTTCATCGGTGCGCACCGCTTCAATGAAAAGGACGTCCGCACCACATTCCAGATAGGCTTCAGCCCGTTCCAGCGCTGCGTCCAGCCCCTCTACTGCCACAGCATCGGTTCTGGCCAGAATTAACGTTTCATCGCTGTGGCGCGCATCCAGCGCAGCCTTGAGCTTGCCACACATTTCGGAAACAGGAATCACCGATTTTCCTGCCAGATGACCGCAACGCTTCGGGAATGTCTGGTCTTCCAGCTGAATCATGGATGCGCCGGCCTTCTCGAAACCCCGTACCGTGCGCATGACATTCATCGCATTGCCAAAACCGGTGTCACCGTCCACAATAATCGGCAAACTGATGCGATCGGCAATGCGCGAGAGCGTCTGCTCCACTTCGGTATAGGTGGTCAGGCCTACGTCGGAGCGGCCCAGCCGGGTGTAGGCAATCGACGCGCCGGAAAGATACACCGCCTGAAAACCGGACTGCTCTGCGATCAGGGCAGACAACGAATCATAAACGCCTGGCACAAGCAGACAGGAAGACGAATTCAGAAGGGTTTTGAGTGATTTCATTTGTGTTCAAGTATTCGGCTCTGCCCGAAATGTCGGGCAGAGCAGGTTATTGACGAACGGACACCCGCCAATGCATATCTGAAGAACGAGCGAATTAAACGGACAAAACAGAGGTCCGGCGAGCTGCGATCACAAGCGTCATCGCGCGTGGCACCACGTGCAACACACAACGCCACCATTGTCACTGTGCGCCAGCCAGTTTGCGCTCCAACTGGGCCAACAAACCGCCAGCAGCAGCCATCTCAACCAGAAATGGCGGAATTGCCTGACAGGCAAATGTGTGCACCGACTCGCTGTCAGTCTCTGTATCCGGATAGACGCGCAGTACTGATCGCTCAGTATCAATTTCAATATAACTGCCCTGCTCAATGGCTTCGGCCTGGGGGCATACAATGGCCAGCAAGCCCAGATTGAAGGCATTGCGAAAATACAAGCCGCTGAATGACGGCGCAATCACGGCTTTTACACCCAACTGGACTAGCACGCCGACCGCCTGTTCGCGCGACGAACCAATGCCAAAACCAGGGCCGGCAACAAGCACGTCTGCAGGCTGCAGCGCAGCGGCAAGACCTGGGTAGCGGGCCTCCAGGCAATGCGTAGCCAGCTCGGGCAGATCCAGTTTCATATAGGCTCCGGGCGCCAGTGCATCGGTATCGACATTCTCGCCAACACGCCAAACGCGATATCTGCTCATTGTTTACCCTCCGCCAGCACAATCCGTGGATCTGAAATACGTCCGGTCAGCGCCGATGCAGCAACCGTGTAGGGCGAGGCCAGATACACCTGGGTGTCAGCCGATCCCATGCGCCCCTTGAAGTTGCGCGCCGTACTGGAGATCACATTGGCAGCTCCTTTCAGGGCATTACCATAGCCTGAACAGGCGCCACAGGAGGTGGCAAATACCTGTGCGCCCGCATCAATCAGAATATCCATTATCCCTTCGTCCTGTGCATCCTGCTGGTCGCGCAAGGTCGCGGGCGCCACCATCAGACGAACGCCGGAATCAACACGCTGCCCTTTGAGCACCGTTGCTGCGGCACGTAAATCCTCCAGCTTGGCGCCGGTACACGCGCCAATGTAGGCCACCTGCACCGGTGTATCACGCATGTGATCGACGGGATGAACATTGTCCGGACTGTGCGGTGCTGCAACCATGGGCGATAGCGTGCTGGCGTCAAATGAGCGTACATCCCGCTGCGCGGTTGCATCACTACGCCAGTCATCCAGATCCACATCTGCATTAACGCCCACCGACGCAAGATAATCCAGCGTGGTCTGGTCCGGCGCAATCAGGCCCACCTGCGCACCCAACTCAGCACTCATATTCGATAGCGTCATGCGTTCCTGCATGGATAGTGCCGACACTGCGCTGCCTGTATATTCGACGGCAGCATAATTGGCACCATTGGTGCCATACAGCCCGATCATATGCAGCATCATGTCCTTGGCCGTCACGCCGGCCGGCAGTTGCCCGGACCAATCCATGGCAATGGTCGGTGGCGTGCGCACCCATATTTGTCCGGTCACCACTACACCCAGCATCTCGGTGCTGCCGATGCCAAACATATACGCGCCAAATGCACCACCCGTGGGCGAGTGCGAATCGCCACCGACGCAAAACAGGCCGGGACGCAAATGACCTTTCTGCGGCAGCACCACATGGCAGATGCCGATTGAGTCATATACATTTGGAAGCTGTTGCTCGGTTGCCCAGTCGCGTGCGATTTTCAGGATGCGGCGTGAGTCGTCATCTTCTTCGGGGACGTAGTGATCCATCACCAGGACCACCTTGGATTTATCCCAGATTTGCGCCCCGAGTTTTTCGAGCATGGGCTTGAGCCGACGCGGACCGCTGGAGTCGTGAAACATGGCCAGGTCCACGGCACACGTCACGATCTCGTTCACCGCCACTTCCTGCCGGTGGCTGGCCCGGGCGATCAGTTTCTGTGCAAGCGTGTGCGCCGCCATAGCAAAGTCCTTTAGGATTAAATATATGAAGTCTACCTTATTATAAAGATGTACTTACAACAATACAAGTAGTGCGTATAGACACCAGAACTATCGTGCCTATCGGCCGGGACCGGCTGCAGCCATATCGCATTGTCTGCGTCTGCCATACGATCTGGATAGGCACCGCACTGTGGCAAGGGACTGATTTTATATAATTAGCAAATGAAACAAATTACATTAATGCGACGTTATTAATAATGTTTTGTTACGTATATGGTAGATACGCCAGTTGTAATTTATACCCAGATTGCGTACATTCGATCGAGCAGTAATGTTAATGAAACAATACTCAAAAAAGCCATTAACCATCTGTAAACAAACAACATTCCAACATTTTTCCGGCAACGCACGCATCCTTTACTTAAGGACAATTCCGTGGATATTCCAAATTCGATCCAGTTTCGCTCCATTGTTGCACACACGCCACTCGGAGGCAGCCTGGGCTTTCGCCAGATGACCGGTTCCGAAGGCCTTTCGAAATTATTTGAATTCGACGTCGAACTGGTCGCCGACAATTACAGTCTGGATCTCAAGTGCTTGCTTGGCAAACCGCTGACACTTGAAATTGAAACGCTGTCCGGGTCGCGCTTTCTTAATGGGCAGGTCACGCGATTTCAGTTGATTGGCCGAGAAAATGCCGTGTCCCGCTTTTACATCTATAAGGCCAGTGTACGCCCCTGGCTTTGGTACCTGACCCAAACCTCCGACAATAAGATCTTTCAGCAAAAAACCGTGCCGGACGTTATCAAGGAGGTCCTGGGCGAGTACGGATACCCATTTGAAATGAAGCTAAGCGGCTCATACCGCAACTGGGAATATTGCGTCCAGTACCAGGAGACCGATTTTGCGTTTATCAGCCGTCTCATGGAACACGAAGGTATTTACTATTATTTCAAGCATGAGAACGGCCAGCACACCCTGGTTATGACAGACGACATTGCGTCACATGAGGCCACGCCGGGATACGACTCGATCCCCTATTACGGGCCGGATCGCCATGGCAAGCCCCAGGAAGAGTACGTTTCCATGTGGGAAGTAGTAGCCCAGATCACACCTGACGGTTACGCGACCACTGATTACGATTTCACCAAGCCTGGCGCAAGTCTGGATTCCGTATCGAAGCGTTCGGGCGGATCGGAGAACGGCAATCTGGAAATGTTTGAATGGCAGGGCGGCTTTCAGGAGCCCGATCATGGCGAGCAATATTCCCGTGTACGGCTGCAGGAACTGCAAAGCATCCAGGAACAGGTACGCGGTATCGCCAATGCCCGTGGCATTGCTGCTGGCTTTACCTTCAATCTGAGAAACCACCCCAGGTCGGCAGAGAACAAGGAGTACCTGGTCGTCTCGGTCAATTACCGTATGAGCGTTGCAGGTTATGCCACAGGCACAGGCGCCCAGGAGGTCTATGAAGAAATCTTTACCGCCCTGCCCGCATCTATCCAGTATCGCGCCCCGCGCATCACACCTATTCCCCGCACCCACGGACCGCAAACCGCGCGCGTCGTAGGCCCTGAAGGCGAAGAAATCTGGACAGACAAGTACGGTCGCATCAAGGTGCAGTTCCATTGGGACCGCTACGGCAAGAAAAATGAAAACAGCTCCTGCTGGGTTCGCGTATCCAGCCCATGGGCCGGCGGCGGCTTCGGCGGCCTGCAACTGCCCCGGATCAAGGACGAAGTCGTGGTCGACTTTATTGGCGGATGCCCGGATAGGCCTATTGTATTGGGACGGGTTTATAACGCCAGTAATATGCCGCCGGTGGAATTACCGGGTAACTCCACCATTAGCGGCTTCAGGAGCCAGTCTGTATTCGGGGACATGGGCACAACAAATATGATGCTGTTTGACGATACCTTAGGGGCAGAGTTGATTACCCTGAAGTCGCAGATGAATATGGTTATCAAGAGCTTGCAATGTACTGACAGCTACGTTGGGAAGACCCTAAAGGAGTACGTCGGGGAAGATTCACATACGACGATCGGCGCTAATGAATATAAGATAACGGGCGGTAATCGCGAGGATCATGTAGTCGGTTTGACCAAGTCATACCTTCAGGGCGGTCTACAACAAAAAGTAGATGCAGCAACAACCGAGGAATATACAGAAACTCGTAATGTCACGACTACAGGCGCATTCAAAGAATTGCGCGAAGATACATACACTTCACAGACAACCGGTAAAACCATTATTTCAATGCTGGATGACGCTACTATCTTTATTCAGGGCAATGCGAATGTGACCGTCACAGGTGCTATGAATTTGGTTGTTGAAGGAGACTGGACAGCAAACGGTCCACCTGCCGCTGACGCAGAGCCAGGAGCCCCTGGGCCAACTGTAGCTCCCGGCGAGTCGGCAAAAGCGGCAGAACCACCTACGATAAAGGCTCCAGAAGCCCTAAATTTACCGTCAAAGGATAATAAGGAAGAGCCAAGCAAAGGGCTGCATCCACCCGAAGAACCAGCGATATGTCATCCGAAATAGGAATTTTTTGTTATGGCTCGATATAAAGGTAATTACAAAGACCTGTTTAAAGATACGGCGACCTATACCATAGACGGGAAGGAAACCAAGACAGTAAAAGGAGAATCCAATAGCAATTTCCAGGCCGGTATGGATCTGACCGTTACTAGTGGAAAACTGACGATCAAAGCGGACACGCTTGATGAAACGACTACCCAGTGGGTTGAGGCTGATTGGAATTGGAAAAAATGGAACCTAGGCTGGCAAACCACAGAAACGTATCTAGGTGCAAATATCAATGTCTACGGTGCCTTTTTTCTATCAACCGCTAATACCCATTCAATTGCCGGGACAATTGTGAGCAATGGGAAAACCAAGTGGCGTAATATGAACAAAATTCAGATTCTCTATGGGGAAGTGGCAAAACAAGAAATTCAAGAATGTGAAACAATTACAAAACTGACCAAGGTCTTCACTGGGCTTGGGATAATGAAAGCAGCAAAATCATTCTGGCATACTAAGGCTACGCGAATTTTATAAATGAAATTTACGTCTTGCAAATTTAGAAGAGATACTTATGGCTGTGTATGAAAAGAAGTTTGAGAATGTATATGAGCAAAACCTGACCACAGACATTGATGGAATAGAAACGGTTGACGTCAAAGGAAAAACGACATATACCTATACGAATGGCCTCGTTATTGATGCAACCGGCAAAACGTTCTATCGCAAAGCGAATGAAATCAATACAACAACACCCAAGCATACTCTTGATTATCAAACATCTGAGACTTGGGCAATTGCGCAGATCGGTTATGCAACAGTCAACTTCCAAATAAGCGTAACAAACTTGGCAGTAGCCCTATGGAAAACTGAAACATCGTCCTCTTACAATTTGGCTGGGATACTATTTCTTAACCCCTCTCCTATAAAAATGTCACGAACCAGTGCTCGTAGAAGGGAACACCCCCGCATCTACGAATACCATCTGGTGCGTCGAGAAAAGAAGACAAAAGAAAGAAAAAAAATAAAGGCGGTCTGTACTCAGCTCTATAAATTGCATATGTGGGGGTTTTGAAAATGGCTAGGTTCAAAGGTAATGTTCATGATGTTTATGAGAAAAATGCCGACTTTATTCATGAAAACAGCACGCTTACTAAAACTGTAGACAAACTTTCTGAGCATTTGCACAAGAGCAATATCAGCTGGACCTCTGACGCGAATATTAAGCTTGATAGCCCAGAAGTAGAGGAAACATACAACACTGTAATTCATAGAAAAAAATTTTCAGTCTATGCATACGCGGTTTTCAAAGGGCTAATCGGTAACTACAGTCAGAGTCTGTATGGTTACAGCAAAAACAAATCGATCTGGTACCTTAATGTTTCAGGCATGACAACGAATAATGGAATTTTCTTCATTTTACCCGGCCCCATTTTGACTTACTCAGGTGTGCTACAAATAAAGTTCAGTGCTATCACGATGGACACCGATGCGGTCACGAAAAAACTGAATGAACCACCCCCTGGCAGAGTCTTCGTCGCCGATTCCAAAGGAACAACCAATATCCAGCAACCAACTATTAGCCAAAAATATGTTAAAGCAAAAAAAGCCAAGTATTTTGGCGGAGTCTTTGTGAGACAAACAACCACTCAGAATCTCTCCTAAATGCAAACAATAGAACCATCCAGGCTGACCATTCTAACCAGGCCATATCAATGGAGAGGCAGTGTCCGATTAGGTATCGGGATTTATGTTCTTGCACAGCAAACTCACGAAGGCTGGTTTCTGCTTGACGATCAAGAATTATGGTCGAATGTGTTGCCAGAACTCGATAGTAATGGCATGTTGGATCAGGTTATGCCTAAATCCAATCCTGAATATTTAATCAGCGGATATGCATACACCAATAATCAAGATACCAAAACCGCGTGTATCGTAAAAGCGGAAATTGGAGCGTTGCAGAAAAGCTTGCGGATAATTGGAGACCGATATTGGGTTGGTAATGAGCCATCGAAACCGCAGCCCTTTTCCCGATTACCGATTACCTGGGCAAATGCCTTTGGTGGCGAAGGACATGAGAAGAACCCTGCAGGAAAAGGCGTTGCCGAAGTCATGCTTGGGAAAGAAAAAACCATTCCACTTCCCAATATAGAAAGCCCCACACAGGCAATTTCCTCCAAACAAGACAGACCAGAGCCCGTATCTTTTGAGCCGATAGGCCCCACTCATCCAGATCGACTCAGTATGCTGGGAACATACAGCGAAGAGTGGTTTAAATATGATTTTCCGGGATTTCTGCCTGACATGAATCCCAGGATTTTCAATATGGCGTCGGACGATCAACAATGGCAGTCAGCCAATTCCATACCCGACAGCACGTCATTTAAAATCTGGAATATGCACCCCGGCAAAGCATGCTGGGAAGGCACTTTACCATCACTGACGGCGCGTGCATTTATAACCAAAGAAGAAAAAGACCCGCCTTTGCAGGAAGTTGAAAACATAGCGCTTTCAACAGCATGGTTCTTGCCAGAGCGTGAATCGGTCATCCTGATGTTCCATGGGTCCGTAGCGATCGAAGATGAAGATGCCGATGACGTTGCCATTGTTATGGGGGCAATAGAATTTGAAAAGGATCATCGCTCCTTGGCGCATTATGAAAAGGTCTGTGCGCTTCGTATGGATCCAGAACTTGCGCTGGATTATATGTCTGATGATTCGCAATTAGTATCGGAAGCGTTAATTGGCTCGCCAGAAGCGTCCGTAGATTATTCTCCTGACAAAAGTAAATTGTCAGTTCGTCTCGATAAATTGCTTCAAACGCAAGACCAGGAAACGGCTAGAACGCTAAATAAATACGGCATAAAAGAAGAGGATTTTTTTGGAGAATTTGTTGGTCCGGAACTTGATTTAGCCTTGATGACTGACCAAGAGCGTGCAGCGTATTTCCAGAGATCGGATCAGGCTGCTAACGATCAAGTCAAGCAAATTATCAATCAATTCAAAGCGGAAAATCCTCGTGGCGCTGCTCTATTAAGCGATATTGAGAAATCCATTCATTCAAACACAGATAACGAGGTATTAGAAATTCCTGTTTCGGGGCCGCCTGATTTGAGCCATTTCGATATCCCAGCCAGTTCCGTAATGGGCACCTCTCAAGAACAATCCAAATTTGACGAACAAAAACAAAGGCTTAAAGGCTACGCACGCAAATCCTACTTGTACACAGCTCAATATCAGCTCGCAGCCCCTCTGCCTTCTTCCGAGAAAGATCAATCGTTGAGGGACGCAGTTTTATCACGCTACTCTGTGAACAAAGATCTGACAAAAATGGATCTGACAGGTGTAAATTTCAGCGGATTAACGTTCGAAGATGCTGATTTCTCAGAATCCTTTTTTGAAAATGCCACATTTTCAAACTGCACACTAAAAAGTGTTAATTTCTCAGAGGCGGTATTGACGCGCAGTCGCTTTATCCACTGCTCTTTTGAAAATACCAATTTTGCACACACTAATCTGGCCAAGGCAAAGTTAGAGAAATGTAAATTTTCGCACTCCACATTTGTTGAAACTGAAATTGAAAACAGTCTGATTATTGAGTCAATGCTTGAAAAATGCAAATTTGAAATGCTGACACCAACTGGCTTCGAATGGATCGACTCTCAGTTTTCAGACTGTGAATATGTAATGTGCATATTAGAAGAAGGCACGATTAAACGCTCTACTTTCTCTACCTCTGATTTCTTTAAGACTATATTTGAAAATAGCACGCTTCAGAAAACAACTTTCAATAAATCAAGTTTTAAAGACAGTGCATTTTCCAGTACTACATGCGAGGATTGTAGCTTTGATGAAAGCACTTTGAATAACGTTATGTTCGAGGAAGACTCGCCTATTGTAAATAGTAGATTTTTGATTTCCCACCTTCAGGAATGCAATTTCATGGAAACAAAATTGCATTCGATTCAGTTCTACAGATGTAATTTAACGGGTACAGATTTCACAAAATCACAACTGCACAATTGCAACTTTGATCACGTCGTCGCACGTGATGCGATTTTCTACAAATCTAACCTCACTGGAAGCAGTTTTCGATACGCAAATCTTATTCAAGCAACGCTTGAGAAGGCCAACTTGGCAGATTGTGATTTTACCGGAGCCACCCTGTTTAGGACAAATGTATCCAAGGTTAAGGTAAGCCCGGAAACAAAATTCGACGAGGCATTTAGAGATCAGTTGGAGGTGTATCCAATATATCGAGATAAATTAAACGTCAACGCATTATTTACGAATGAATAAAGATAAATTATTAGAGTATCTCGAGCGATCCGAGCCGTGTACGGGAGAAGTGTTCAGTGATCTAGAATTAAAAGGTCTGGATTTCTCTGGAATGATGTTTGACGAAGTAGCTTTTGATCGGTGCGATTTCACCGGCTCTGATTTAGACGAATGCATTTTCAACGGGTGCACGTTTCATGAGACTATTTTTGACCAGTGCAGTTTAAACGAAGCCGTTTTCCGTTCATGTGTGCTGAAGGCAGCAAGCCTGGTTGGAGCAACCCTGGATGATACTACCTTCAGTAGTACCGACCTTTCTTCATCCATATTTACCGACGCGATGGTAGATGGCGCAATTTTTCAAGACTCTGATCTTTCTTATGCAAAATTTAACGTAGAGCTTTTTCTCAGGACCATTTTTCAAAACGTCACAGCTACGGGCCTCGAGATTGGTGAAGTTGACATCGAAAAATCAGTATTTTATGAATTGGACTTGAGTAATGTTCAAATCAAAAGCCGACTATTCAGTCAAGTCGTGCTTATTGGTTGTAACCTTCGCGGATTGGATTTATCAAACCGAAAGTTTGTATCCTGTCAGTTCACGGATGCAAAGATGGACGAGTGCAATTTACAAGGATCGGACTTGGTTCAATCTGTTTTCTCAAACACGTCACTCTCTAATGCCAACCTTGATCATGCAAATGGCCAATTGACCTTATTCGCGCAGGCTAACGCGTCACACGCTACAATTAGAAACGCTACATTTGATCGCTCAATCTGGACCGATGCCATTGTTGAAGGAGCCGATTTTAGCAACTCAACACTAACCTATACGTCCTTTACGCGTGCACAATGTAACGATGCTATCTATAACGACTGTGCACTAAATTTTTCAAATTTTGATTATGCAGATTTAAGAAGAAGCAGTTTTAAAGGCGCCCAGTTTGAACATACCTCTTTGCATGCCACGTTAACATCAGACCCTTTTCTTTTAGGAAAGAGTGGTGTCGCAAAAAAGGATGAAGCATTGCTACGGGCAGAGCTACACAGTATTTCTAAAACCATTTGAAATAGGAAACTAATTATGTGGAATACAACTCAATTTGGTGGGGGATATTTGGGATTTCCAGATATATGCAAAACGCCAATGCTTGGTAACGTCCCATTGCCTTACCCAAATTTTGGAACGCATGCGCTTGGCGTAAATCCATGCCCTTACGTATTATTTTGTATCGCCCCGGTTCACAACAAAGGTACGAAAAAGGCCATCTCGTTTGGAGATCAACCCGGTGCAACGGGTGGCGTTGCGTCTCAGGTATTTATGAACCAAACCTCTCATCTTGCGAATTACTCAAGAAAGTACAAAATATGCAACAAACCCGCAGTCAGGATGACGGGGGTTGAGAAAAGCAATCGCCGCAATGTAGTTGTGATGGATATCATTCCTAGCATACAACCCGTTACAAGAACCTATGGATAGAATTATATTTATAATTTATTGGATAGAATAATCGCCTCCAGCGTGTCAGGTAGATAACGAACAGGAAGCGTAGTTAAATCTCTAATATATAACTCGGAATCCGTAATCATTTCCTCTATGATCAACTCAACAGGAGGTTCTTTAAGTGCAACCGTAAAAATATAATATTCTCCCGATTCGGTCACTCTTCCCGTACTTTTAATATTTACGACGGATGCGCTGGCGTCTATGCCGTTTTTATAAATCTTGCTAAATCTAGTAACGGAGTCCGGCAACGTAATCAATCCGTCTTCTAGCTTGCTGACCGCGTACAATTCTATGAAAAAAACAGCTATGAGAGAATAATTTGATCTGAAATACCAGAAACCAACTAATAATACAAATGCAACGACGACCTGCCAGATCAAGAATTTTTTTATCGCTGATTTTTTAGAAGATTTATCCATTCCCATACTTTTGTGTGATGATCGTAAGCATCTGCGCTAAACAGACTAAACCCAACGGTCGATGTTTATCGGGGTATTAAACTTTACTTATGTAGCTCTCTCATATTGTCTATTTGATGCAAACGCCTCACTGTGAACAATTGACTCCCGCACAGGCATCTCAGCCGGTCACCCTTTTGAGCACCCATGTGATCTTAACCGACCAGCATCGTCTCGGGCGTCTCAAACCGCAGCAACGTCCCACCACTCTCGCCAACCGATTCCCACGCATCCACATCAAAATCCATCACCGTCAGTGAAGCAGGTGGAAACCCCATTTCCAACCGATCCAGGGCATCATCATCCGCTTCGCGCGATAAATATTGTGTAGTCAGATACAGTCCGGGATTATGTCCAATTACCAGCACCACGCGTGGCCCCGGCTCAATGTTGCGTATGACATGAACAATTTTGGCTACCGATGCTTCGTAGATCCGCTCCTCTGTGATCTTCCTGACCGGCGCATCGAATGCCGCAGACAGGTGAGTCCAGGTTTGTTGCGTTCGCGTGGCGCTCGATACGATGGCCAGGTCGGGCTTTAGCTGCTGTGCCACCAGATACTGTCCGACAAGTTCGGCTTCACGGTATCCACGTTCGGCAAGGGGACGCTGCAAATCTGCAACACCAGGAATCGAGTTGGATTTTGCGTGACGAAGCAACATGAGTCTGAGCATAAACGACCTTTGTATGGCTGGTGCCCCGGCTGGCACACTTTTTCCTGTCCAGTGAAGAATCTATCATATGATACCGCCGTGCGAGGTGGTATGACAAAATCACTGCAAGATCGTTGCGTTAATCAGCTGCCGCAACTGACCTTCTCGGCCTCTGTCTCTTCGGTGGCCAGCAAGTAGCCCTGCCCGCGCAGATTCCGAATGAGAAGCTTGGCACTGTGTGTGCTGGCCCCCAGCTTCCTGCGCAAGCTGCTGATATGTGTGTCTATGCTGCGGTCATAAGACGCCGGGATGCGACCCAGCGCGAATGCACCAATATTGTGCCGCTGAACCACGCGACCGGCAGAGCGCATCAATACCTCTAGAATTCGCTGTTCCGCGCCGGTCAGGACAACCGCGGTGCCATGCAGCGTGGTTGCACCGGTGGCCGGATTCAGCGAAAGCGGGCCGGCGACAAGCACCCCACCGATGTCTGCACCGGCCGATCCGATAGTGACGGGTTCATCAAACCTTGAGCCACGATACGAGACACTCCGATAGGATGCGGCGCGGTATGAGCCACTATGATGGAAGTGGCGCATTGGCGGTGGCGGTGGCGGCAGCCTTACCTCGTCGGTGCCGTGGCGTCTTAACAAGGCATGCATTCGCGCCTTTAACTCGGCCATGCACAGCGGTTTGGCAAGACAGTCATCGGCCCCCGATTCCAGGCCGGTCACGCAATCGGTGTCCGGGCCGGTCAGCAAAATCAACGGGTTGTTCGATTGCTGGCGATATCCCTTGAGCCACTCCAGACTGACAACGTCCTGCATATCTGCGTCCAGCACGGCAAGGTGATGGCACCGCCTCCGCATCAACCGGTCGGCCTGGTAGCCCGAATGCGCCAACAGAACGCAATATCCCTGGGATTCCAGATATTCACAAAGCATTTTGGACAGGGCCACGTCGTTTTCAATCAAGAGAACCCGCAGCGCATTCGGCTTTTCAGTGCGCATGTTTGGTGTGGTTGCCCCTCTCACCACAGATGTCATGCCCGGCGGGCAAAGCGTATGTCAAGAAGTGCAAAGATATCAAAAGTTATGGAAAGAACATTGCTGAACAACAGCTGACAATATCTAATAGCTAATAATTCTCATTTAGAACTTCATATAGAGAATACGTCTCATTCTATCATTGCCAGAGAGGAAATTTTCTGATGTTGCCCTTAACCCCGGTATCAAAACGAGAACCGGCTCGTAATACCCCTGCCCGCCAGATCGCTGCATTATGTGCTCTCAGTCTTGGTACTGGCCTGCTTCAAGTGGCCTACGCACAGACAGTGAGCGACAAAACAGGCGTTGCGTCACTGAACCCTATTGTGGTCACTGCCAGTGGTTTTGAGCAGGACATCATCGATGCCCCGGCCTCCATCAGTGTAATTGCTCGGGAAAAACTGGAAAAAGGCGCCTATCGTGACCTGACCGATGCGCTGCGCGACGTTCCTGGTGTCATCATGACGCCCTCGGACAACAACACATCTGACATAACCCTGCGTGGCATGAGCGCCAACTACACCTTGCTTCTGGTCGATGGCAAACGCATGAGCACCCGCGAAACCCAGACCAATGGCAGTACCGGTACCGACCAGAGCTGGGTTCCGCCGTTGGAGGCTATCGAGCGGATCGAAGTGGTGCGCGGCCCCATGTCCTCGCTTTATGGCTCGGACGCCATGGGTGGGGTGGTAAACGTGATTACGCGCAAAATCCCGAGAAAATGGGGTGGTTCGGTCCGGCTCGATTCCACACTACAGCAGCACTCAGCGTCTGGCAACAATTTCCAGGGTAATTTTTATATTGCGGGGCCCATCAAAGAAGACCTGCTCGGTTTCAGTCTTTATGGCATCTACTCGCATCGCAGCGAGGACGACATCGTCGAGGGCTATAACCGCCATACCAATCGCGGCGTCACCGCCAAATTGGCCCTGACGCCCAATCGCGATCACGATATCGTGCTCGAAGCCGGTGCTTCCAGGCAGGATTATCGGTCGACGCCGGGCAAAACCCTGGCGCCGACCGAAGAGGAAAGCCGCCGCCAGTTCAACCGCAGGCATTTTTCCTTAACCCATGATGGGCGCTGGTCTTTTGGCACCTCAAACACCTATATTCAACGCGAAGAAACCGAGAATCTGGCTCGCGAGATGACCATCCGCAACACCACGGCGAGCACCAAATGGAGCATGCCGCTGTTCGAGCGTCATATCGCCACGGTCGGCGCCTTCTATAGCCTGGAAGATCTCAAAGACACCACCACCAACCAGATGTCCGACCGATCTACCGTAGACCGCTGGCAATATGCCTTTTTTGTCGAAGATGAATGGCAGATCACCGACTCGTTTGCCCTGACTGGCGGGCTGCGTATGGACAACGAGAAAACCTCCGGAATCCACTGGAGTCCCAGACTGTATGGCGTTTGGCATCTGAACGACAACTGGACGATCAAAGGCGGCGTTTCCACAGGTTTTCGTGCGCCATCTCTGCGGCAAACGCTGCCAGACTGGGGCGCTTCCAGCCGTGGCGGCAATATGTATGGCAATCCGGACCTGAAACCGGAAAAAACACTGACCAAAGAAATTGGGCTGATCTATAACGATGAGAGTGGCCTCATGGCGGGCATCACCCTGTTCGACAACGAGTTCACCGACAAAATTACCCGCGTACCCTGCCCGGAATGCGGTCCGGTCAATGCACAAGGGCGCTCGGCCACCACCTATGTAAATGTAGATGATGCCATCACCCGCGGGGTGGAGGCAACCCTGACCGCACCGCTAAGTGAGAAATTGTCACTGACATCCAGCTACACCTATACCTATTCCAAGCAGAAAAGCGGTGAGTACGCAGGCAACCCGCTGAACCAGATGCCCGAGCATATGTTCAATCTTGGGCTGGACTGGAAACCCACAGACAAGCTCAATGGCTGGATGAAAGTGACCTACCGTGGCAAGGAAAGCGATCCGACGCAGGGCATCTCGGCCAGCACGACCATGGCGCCATCGGCGACTTATGTGGACGTGGGCGGCTCTTATGACGTCAATAAAAACGTCACCGTGTATGCCGGCATCTACAACATCTTCGACAAACAAGTCCGCTATGACGACTACGGTTACGTGGAAGATGGGCGCCGCTACTGGCTTGGTATGAACGTCAAATTCTGATTGAAATAGCAACCGCAGCGCTGCCGTTGCGGTTCATCATAACAAAGGCATCACAAATGAAAACTACGCAACATACAAAAAAATGGCTGGTCATGGTGCAAACAGCGCTGGCCATTGGTGTGACATCACTGGCAGCCCAGGCCATGGCTCAAACTGACCAGGTGACGGTGCAACATGCAAAAGGACAGGCCACAGTCAAATCGCAACCGGCAAAAACTGTCGTATTCGATCTGCCCACGCTGGATATCATGCAGGTATTGGGCGTACAGGCTGCAGGCGTACCCAAAGCGCACTTTCCGGATTCACTGTCCGCATATAACGCTGAAAGCATGCCCAAAGTGGGCACGCTGTTTGAGCCTGATCAGGACGCCGTCAAAAAGGTATCGCCAGATCTCATCATCGTAGGCGGCCGCTCACGCGCCAAATTTGATGATATGGCCAAACTTGCTCCAACACTCGACTTGAGCGTCGATACGCAGGCGCCTCTCAAGAGCATTGAACGCAATACACAGACGCTGGCAGCCATTTACCAAAAAGAACCCGAAGCCCAGGCTGCCTTGAAGAAACTCAATGATGCTGTTGCGGGCCTGCAAGCCAAGGCGGCTGCAGCGGGCAACGCCATACTGATTCTTGCGGTTGGCGAAAAAACAAGCGCATTTGGTCCTGGCTCTCGCTTTGGCATGATCTATGACGTTTTCGGTTTTGCGCCCAACGAAGCAGTGAAGGACCTCTCGGCAAAAGATCGCCACCCGGTCAAACTGGACGACATTGCCAAAGCCAATCCAGACTGGCTATTCGTGATTGATCGCAATGCGGCTACCGGCAAGCAGAGCAAGCCGACCCGCCAATTGCTGGAAAACTCCGTCATTCGTGACACCGCAGCCGCGAAAAACAACCGCATCGTCTATCTGGATCCATACAACTGGTACATCATGGGTAGCGCCGGCTTGACATCTATGCAACAGAATATTGATCAGATTGCCGCTGCATTGAATGCAAAATAATTTATAGCATAAGCAATATTCAAATTGTGATACTCATTCGGGAAGACGTTGCGCTGGCATCTCTTTCCGAATTTTTTACCATTATTACAGAAGAGTTCTGGGGCAGGCTAGCCGGAAAATATACATCGCCGTCACCCGCTCTAATGCTCTGGGGCCTGTGCAATTAAAGCGGCAGCTTCCCGCCCCCTGCAGCCAAGCCTGCTGCCAAGCGCCTCCAGCACATCTCATGCGGGCAAGCACCCCTCAGTGCTTGCGGCTGTCACCGTTGCGCACCATCGGCTTTGACAAAATCAATGAATGCGCGAAGGGGTGCGGGCACCAGCCGCCGTCCCGGATAGTACAGAAATGGGCCCGAAAAGCTCACCCACCACGACTTGAGTACCGGCACCAACGCACCACTTTGCAGATGTGGTCGCAACCAGTCTTCGAAAAGAAAAACGATCCCACTACCGGCTATCGCGGCATCCACGGCCAGATCAGTGCCGCCGCCTGCCTGTACGATGAGCGGCCCGGTTGGATCCACCCGCAATTTCTCACCCTCGCGTTCGAACTCCCATGGCGGCATTGAACCGCTGGAAAACCGCATACGCAAGCAAGCGTGGTTCAGCAAATCACGAGGATGCTTGGGGCGGCCACAGCGCTCAAGATAAGCGGGTGCGGCGGCGGCCGCGAAACGCTGAGTTCGCGGACCGATAGGCACCGCAATCATATCCTGCTCCAGACGCTCCTCGTAGCGAATGCCCGCATCGCATCCGGCGGCAATCACATCGACAAAGCTCTCCTCTGAGAATATTTCCAGTTGAATATCCGGATAAGCCGCCAGAAACCCCGGTACGATATCAGCCAATACCAGCCGCGAAGCGCTTACCGGAACATTGAGTCTAAGTGTACCGGCGGGTCGCTCCCGAAATACATTGACGACGTCCAGCGCCGCTTCCATTTCAGCCAGGACGGGACCAAGTCGGGCAAGCAGGCTCTGCCCTGCTTCGGTCGGCACCACACTGCGCGTCGTTCGATTAAGCAGCCTGATCCCAAGCTGCGCCTCCAGGCGACGCACCGCTTCGCTGTAGGCCGAGGCGCTACTGCCACTCTTGCGCGCGCCACTGCGAAACCCTTTGGCCCGCGCCACCGCGACAAATGCATTCAAATCCCCAGGATCAACCTTCATCACGCCTCCGCATTGTGCGAAAATCCGCACACGCTGTGTGGATTGCACCCGATTATCATAACAATATTAAAAGCTTAATATGTGACATATCCACATCGATTATGCTAACTGTCATTAGAGGAACCACCATGACTTTTCCTGAACAATCAAACACATACTCATTGGGTGCGCTCAAGGTAAATCGGCTCGGCTATGGCGCCATGCAACTTGCCGGGCCCGGCGTATTCGGCCCACCAAAGGATCATCAGGCAGCCATCGCCGTGCTGCGGCACGCCGTGGCAAGCGGCGTCAATCATATAGACACCAGTGATTTCTATGGCCCACACATCACTAATCAGCTTATTCGCGAAGCACTGTTCCCCTATCAGGACGATTTGATCATTGTGACCAAAATCGGCGCCGTTCGTGGCAACGATGCATCATGGAATCCGGCCATATCAAGCGAAGCCATCACGCAAGCCGTTCATGATAATCTGCGCAATCTCGACCTGGATGTGCTTGATGTGGTGAACTTTCGCTGCATGATCTCACCCCACGGCCCGGCCGAAGGGTCAATCGAAGCGCCATTAACGGCCCTGGCCGAACTGCAGCAACAAGGTCTGGTGCGCCACATCGGCCTGAGCAACGTGACACCAACGCAGATCGCCGAAGGACGCAGTATATGCGACATCGTGTGCATACAGAATCACTACAACCTGGCGCATCGTGACGACGACGCGCTTATTGACGATCTGGCTCAGGCCAATATTGCCTACGTCCCCTACTTCCCGCTGGGTGGTTTCTCCCCATTGCAGTCAGCAACGCTTTCTGAAGTAGCAGCGCGTCTGAACGCGACTCCCATGCAGGTGGCGCTTGCCTGGCTGCTGCAGCGATCGCCCAATATCCTGCTTATTCCAGGCACCTCATCTACCGCACATTTACAGGAAAATCTCGCGGCAGGCCAGCTTGTTCTTCCTGAAGAGGCAATCAGGGAATTGGATAAAATAGCGGGTGACTGACAACGGTATGTCGGGAAATTAGTACTTTTCAAAAATACCCAGATTGGGTATTTACGCGTCACCATCTCAACCGTCAGTCAGTCTGGCGAATGCGTTGTTTTCCAGCACCAAGCAGCAGGTGCTGCGAATCCTGTTTGGCCAGCCGGACCGTAGCTTTTATGCCAATGGAATCATCAACCTGGCCGGCAGTGGTTCCGGTGCCGGCCAGCGCGTTGGCTACGCTGTCTGACAGCGGGCTGGTCACGGCCGCACGCAGAGGCAATCAAAAACACTATAAACCAAACCAGCACTCACCCATTTTTGGCGAACTGCATGCTATCGTACAAAAAACCATTGGGGTGGCCGAATCCATTCGCCACGCACTCGTGCCGCTGGCGCCGCACATTACAGCAGCGTTATTTATGGCTCAATAGCCAAGAAAACGGACACGGCGACCAGCGCTGTTGATCTCATGCTGCTTTCCGATTCAAGCAGCTATGGCGAGGCCTACGCCGCGCTTGAAGATACCGGCCACATAATCGGCCGCCCCGTCAATCCGACAATTCTGACCCAGGCTGAATTTACAAAAAGAATTTCCGCAAAAGAATCCTTTCTGACTCGTGTCCTGGCTCAGCCAAAAATCTGGATTATCGGAGACGATAATGCCCTCCCCGTTTGACAAACTTACCGGTCCGGGCAAGGTACTCAAGGCTGAACCGCCAGATCGTCGGGAATTTGCAGGCCTTAAGCGTTCGGGCCACGTATACCGCGCAAGGTCTCGGCTCAATTCATCCGCACAGACCGACTCAGCTCAGAAGTTGCACCATTACGATCCGTTACTGTCGCGGTAACTGAACCGTCGACTCTCATTTCGGGTTCCCATATCAGCCGGGCAATTCCTTTCTCGTTGGTACTGGTAACCACAGAACCCAGATACCGTTCAGCCTCCTGTGATTTGCCATCACGATTACCAAAAAACTCCAGCCGATAGCGCTGACTCTCCGAGCCTTTGATTTGAACCGCAACTTTACCGTTTTGTACTGTCAGAACCGGCGCGGCAATACCCTGATTCGGGGATGCGTTGCACCCCTGCTCCTCTGGAACTTTGCAGGTTTTTTGCAGCTTTGCCGGCTCGATCATCACGCCACCACCACGTGAGCCGACAAATCCATCGTGTTCCAGGGCAGGAACGCCAAACACAATGGCCCCCAGGCGTTGACCCGGCACGCAGGAACCCCCCGCCTCACATCTTTTGATATCTTTGCCGTTATCCCATATCTGGTTCCTGGTGAGCGTCGTATGCGCATCAGCATCCTTTTCCGAGCGAATGGCCACGCCAATACGATTGCCATGGACTTTATTACTGTCAAAAATATTGCCATCGCCGGTCAGATTAAATCCAATCGAGTTATTGACTAACTCGTTATATGCAATGTAATTGCGTTTTCCCCAGTTGATCTGCAGTCCATCAGAGTAGTTCTCGAATTTGTTCCCAACGACAGTATTGTCATTGCCCCAGAGAATCTCAATGCCCTGGGATGGCTCCGGATTAGCCACCGTCGATACGAATTGGTTATTGGCAATCAGGTTGAAGGCGGCGCCGCGCGTCAACTCCAGACCATCGCCGTTGTCCTGAAAGAAATTATTCAACACTTTATTGTTATTGGTCGTTGTCGCTGTTGGATTACCCTTGCCATCATCCCCGGTGATCATGATGCCCGCCCCGCCGTAATTCTGACTCAGGCGGTTGTGCTGGATCAGGTTGTTGCTGGAACGGTTGATCAATACGCCAATGCAAAATCGGCGCACATCCAGCCCTTTTATCGTCACATTATTCACATCTTGCAGCACCAGGCCAGGAAGACTCATGGTGCGCACGTTCGTCCCATACTGCTTCGGATCTGCACCCGGGCAGGCTTTAGCACCTTCGCCTTTAATGTAATTGGACCCGTCAATGGCGATGTATTCGCCGGTCCTTGCCCATTGTGTGCCGATCAGGTTCACAGACGACTTGATGACAGGCAGCGCACTATTGAGCTTGATGACATAAGGCGCGTTTCCCACCTCCTGGATCAGAATGTCGTTTTGCTCGCCGGCACTGGCGTTGACCTGCTCGATTGCCCAACGCAGTGAGCCTTTACCTGTGTCATCTTCATAGCGATCCACTATATATGTACCGGCGACAGCAACACCCGAGAAAGCCAGTCCCGCTGCTATTGCGCATAAATATGCTGATCTGGTCACTTCATTCTCCATGAAAAAATATAAATTGGGCTGCCCCCCATATTTAGCAACTGCTTGCGTTCAGTTATGTCAATCTGGCCTTGTGCTGACGACTGATCTCCTTTGTTTAACCAAAGGCAGCGCATGATACCGCCCGGTACATCAAATATCGAAGAACACCGTTTCGTCTTCGCCCTGGACACGGATGTCAAAGCGATACACCACCTCACCTTCGCGTTCTTGACGCCTGGCGATCAGCGTCTGACGACGTTTTACCCATTCAATACTGTTCAGAATGGGATCGTTGGCGTTCGCTTCGGTTTCATCATCAAAATACACACGCGTGTTCAAACCAATGTTGATGCCGCGGGCAAACACGATCAATGCAATATGAGGAGCCTGCATCGAGTCCTTGCGTCCGGGTACAGATCCCGGTTTGACCGTATCGAAATGCCAGAACCCGGTATCGAAATCCGCAGCTGAGCGGCCCCAGCCCAGGAATGTTTGATCCGCTTTTTTCCCCTGGGTATCGGCTCTGCCTGGATAGACACCGTTGGCATCGGCCTGCCATATTTCTATCAACACATCGCGCAAGGGAATCCCCAGTCCGTCAAATACCTGGCCTTCGAGCCGGATACGCTGGCCTTCTGTTTTGTCGGTCACCAGTTGGTTGTCAAAGTTGTGTTCAAAAACATCAATATCAGCCTGTTTTGGCAGCAGGCCAATGTGTACATAAGGACCGCCCGTCTGCGACGGAGTCTCGTGCAATTGCTGAAAATTCCAGTTATTCATACTGTGTTTTTCCTTCTCATCAAATCAAATCGTTTTCGAAGTATGTCGCCCGGCGTCCGCGCAAATGGATATCGAAGCGGTAGCAGCGACTATCGGCTTCGATAAAATTGCTTTTGTCTTCAAGCGCAATCAAGGCGCGACGCTGCTCCTCGGACGGCACGGTTTTCAGAATCGGGCACGAGTCGATCAGTGTATCCCCTTCGAAATACAGCTGCGAAATCAGTCGCTGCGCCCAGCCATCGGCGATCAGGGAAAAGTGAATGTGTGCCGGACGCCACTCATTGATCCGGTTGCGCCAGGGGTACGGACCAGGCTTGATCGTGCGAAAGACATAAAATCCGTTTTCATCGGTCAGCATGCGACCACAGCCGCCAAAATTTGGATCCAGCGTGCCAATATATTGATCGTTAGGGTGTCGATAGCGCCCGGAGGCGTTTGCCTGCCACACCTCAATCAGTGCATTTTTCACCGGGCGGCCAAACTGGTCGCGTACATAGCCGTGAATCATGACCCGTTCACCAATCGGCAGGCCCTCTTTCGCATAGTTCAAAATCAGATCGTTATCTTTTGGTCCGAACTGATCCTCTCTAAAGTGGGGAGCCGTCACCTCAGTCAACGTTTGTGCGATGGAAATCAATGCATTTTTGGGCGAGCGCAATACACTGGTTTTGTACCCCGGTGTATACGCTGGGGGATGATCGTCGGTATTGCGCTGGGCATACGCACCCTGAATAATTTGAGCCATATTACTCTCCTTTTAAATACGGAATCCAATCCGTTGATTCTTGTGATCTACGCCAGCGCGACTTCGCAATGTCCGCAGCCGTGCGAGTCATGTCGCATCGGTATGCGAAACAAGTGATTTCAAAAAAACTGCAGCCGCGGCCGCCGTTGCAGGTATCAGCAACATGTTCAGAATGTCGGTAAAGGTCCAGTTATTCCCCAGCAGTACTGCACCGATCCATGCACCAAAGACCGCGCCGAACCTGCCAATGCCGGACATCCATGCAACTCCGGTTGCGCGGCATTGTGTCTGGTAAAACCGGGCGCTCAATGCTGGCATGGCAGACTGCGCACCATTGATGGCGATGCCGGCACACAGGATCAGGACCGCCAGCAGGGTTGGGTTGCCCAGGCTTTGCCCGACGGTGAAGGCAAACACACCGGCCACGAAGTAGAAACCGGCAATGACACGGTGAGGATTAAACCGGTCCATCGCCCAACCTACAAACAGGGCGCTGACGACACCCCCGAATTGAAACAGGCCACCGATAAATGCAGCACGCTCCATGGAGGCACCTGTTTCACGCATCAACGTGGGCAACCAACTGGTCAGCAGATAAATAACAACCAACCCCATGAAATAGGTTAGCCAAAGCAGTAACGTCCCCTTGGCGTACTTGACCGAAAACAGCATGGCAAGCGAATTTTTACTTGCTCCTTGTGTCTTTTCTTCGGGTACGTGGAAATGAGTTGCCCCCTGAACGCGCTCAGGGGCAATATGCCTCAGAATGCGCCGCACCTTTTCAGTATCGCCCCCTCTGACGATCAAAAATCGGTAGGATTCGGGCAGGAAAAAGACGACAAGCACTGTCAGAGCCAATGGCGCCCATCCGCCCAGCAGAAACAGACTATGCCAGCCATACGCGGGAATCATCCAGCCACTGATGAACCCGCCTGTGGCCATGCCAAGGTTGTACCCGCAGAACATGCAGGTGACCAGCAACGAGCGGATACGGTCAGGACAGTACTCTGAAAATAGCGTTGTCGCATTGGGCATGGCGGCCCCAAGACCAATACCGGTCAAAAAGCGTAATATCACAAGCGTGTCCAGATTGCCGGCATAGGCCGAAGCCAGGCTGAAGCCGCCAAAGACCAGCATGGACAAAATCAATACCACTTTGCGCCCGAAACGGTCAGCCGCAGGACCGGAGAGCAATGCGCCGAAAATCATTCCGCCCAGCGCAGCGCTCATGACAGGGCCCAATTGCGAGCGATCCACCCCCCAATCCTGGGCCAGCGCCGGAGCAATAAAGCCCATTGCTGCAGTGTCGATCCCGTCAACAAAAACAATCAGAAAACAGATGATGGCAATTAACCACTGATATCTGCTCAGCGGGGCATCGTTAATCAGCGTCTGTGCATCAAGACTCGAATTTTGAATCACATTATCCGGTGACGACATGATTCCTCCTTTGTAAAAACATTTGAAATTATTGATCGACTAGTCATGTGTTTATTTGACAGCCTCAGTGAAGCATCCAAATTCGCCGGCAAAGACCCCAGAACCGTTCGATATTGGAATAATGAGCTGCTATGGCCGGGGACATGCGACGATTTGCAATAGACACATGCCCTTATCGTATCCAGGGAACTGGCAAACAGGATGGCGGGCTCACTGGCTGGTACAGTCAGGCCTTTCCCTGGGTGGACTTCAAGTGCAATAGTCATTATTCGGTCTGCCCGCCGGCTTCGTCCAACACCGCATCTATCTGATCCTGAATATTGCCGATATATGATTCCGGCCTGAACATTGCATCTATTTGCTCAGCAGTGAACTGGTGCTTGACTTCGCCCAATTCGATGATGACCTCTTTCAGGTGGCGCTGTTGGGCCACGGCTTTTTTACAAGCAGACTCAACCAAATGATGGGCATTGAGACGACCCAGGGTGGGTGCCAGCGCCATCATGACCGCCTCGGCCATCACCAACCCGTTTGTGCATTCAAGATTATGCTGCATTCTTTCAGGGTTCACCTGCATCCCCTGCAGCACATCCAGCGTGCGCTGGAGCGCACCTGAACATAGTTGGAAAATTTCCGGCAGCGCAAGCCATTCTGCATGCCATCCACCCAGGCTGCGCTCATGCTCCTGAACCATACCTTGGTATAGGCTGGACATCAGAACAGGCACCCGGTTTGCCGCTGCCAGAACAGCCGCGGCCGCTACCGGGTTGCGTTTGTGCGGCATGGTTGAAGAACCGCCCCGCCCTTTTCCCGACGGCTCAGCCATCTCCGCAACCTCGGTCTGCATCATCAGCGACCAGTCGCGCGCCATTTTCCCCAGATTACCCACCACCAGTCCCAACACACCAGCCATTTCGACAATGCGATCGCGTTCACCATGCCAGGTACATATTGGCGCAGTCAGATTCAACTGCTTGGCAAAAGCGGTGACCACAGCAGAACCCTGATCATTTAATGACGCCAGCGAACCCACGGCACCACCCAGTTGCGCCGTCAGCGCTCGTGCCCTCATGTTTTCGATTCGGGTCAAATCACGTTTGAATACCGACGCCCAGCGTGCGAGTTTATGACCAAAGGTAATGGGTAAAGCTTGTTGCAGCCAGGTACGTCCCATCATAATCTGATGGCGATTGGTCTTTGCCTGTGCAAGCGCCGTAGCATAGGCCTGTTCAAGCTGCGCCTGAATAATATTCAAGGCATCACGACATTGCAAAATGCAGGCGGTATCCAGGATATCCTGGCTGGTTGCGCCCCAATGGACATAATGTGACGCTTGCTCATCACGTTCCCTGACAAGGGCAGTCAACTGTTTCACAAACGGAATGGCAACATTGCCTGCCAGTCCGCTTGCAGTTGCCAATGCATCCATATCCAGTTTTTCAAGACCTTGCGTCGTACAAATCTGCTCAATGTGTTGCGCGGCGGTCTGTGGAATTACCCCCAACGACGCCTGCGCCTTGGCAAGTGCAACTTCAGTCGCTATCAGATACTTCAACAGTGAGTTGTCACTGAAAATATCAGTTACTTCTTTCTGGTAAAACAGACCGGCATATAGACGACTCATGGCTACGCTCGCTCCAGCTGCGTGGCGTCATCGCGAATCTGCGAAAGCGTATCCGCCAGCGAGGCGGCGATTTTATGAATCATCAGATGTCTCCAATGTGTGCGTAACAGTTCTAACCGGGCATCAGGCACTACGCCTTGTATCCAAGCGCTGCATAGGTCGTTCTGGTGAGTTTGCCGGTAGGTTTTGTTTAAATTATCTACCTGTCATTTTTTATGGTTTCGCACCCATTTTCCAGCTACTTTTTACAATTTTTGTTCGATAATCGAACAAAATGTATAATTATCGAACAAACCTAGGGCAATCCCTTATGGAGAGCGCAAACTGACTGATCCAAATGAAAGGGCCGATAACCAAAAGCGGCTTATCGAGAATCCGCAAAATAAAAAGACTATTCGACATGAAGATTTTGTCGCAGGCATCAGCAAGGGGCTGGCAATTCTGGACAGTTTCGGGTCGGAGCGCCATCGCATGAATATTTCGATGGCAGCGGAAAGAACCGGTATGACACGCGCCGCCGCCCGCCGGCATTTACTGACGCTTGAATATCTGGGATATGTGGAGTCCGACGGGCACTACTTTTATCTCACGCCAAAAGTATTGCGATTCTCCGGCTCTTATATCGGTGGCGCAACGCTGCCTAAAGTCTCGCAACCGCTGCTGAACTTACTGACCAACCAGACTTCGCTGATCTATTCGGTCATGGTGCTCGACGGCTATGAAGCGATCACCATTGCCAGAAGTGCAGCGTCGCAGCAGGAAGACCGGGTCAATCCCTATGGGCTGACCCTGGGTAACCGCCTGCCCGCTCATGCAACGTCTGCCGGAAAAACCTTGCTGGCCCATCTGACACCGGAGGAACAGTTGAAGTGGCTGACGCATTACCCGCTGCAACGAATCACCAAATTGACCCTGACGGACAATGCCAAATTCCTGAAACTGTTGCGCACGATCAAGGAGCGGGATTGGTGTTATTCCAGCGAGGAGCACGAATTGGGAGTGCATGCGCTCGCGGTGCCTATTTACGGCCGCCAGGCAAAAGTCGTTGCGGCTATTAACATCGTCTCGCCGACGGCCAAGACAACCAAGCAATATTTAATTCAGCACATCCTGCCACTATTGCAGGATACGGCCAGGGAAATCCGAAATGTGATTTGAAATTGAATTTCACACTATTGGATTCCGGTTCAGTCACCGTGCCGCTTTCGAAAAAAGACATGATTTCTAAACCGCCAACACCTCCGACACAATTTTCAAAAACCGCGTTGTAACAGCTGACTCAGCACGTGACTTCACCGTTACCAGGTTCAATTGGCTGGTCAACTTTGGCTGCAGCAACTCAATGAACTTAACGTTGCGGCCAATAAAGATTTTTTCAAACATTTTGGGCGCAAAGCCGATGCCAATGCCGCGCTCAATCATCATCAACATGGGCAGTGTCTCGTTTCCGGAATAAATAATCTTTGGATTAAAGCCCACTGTGCTGCAGGCTTCCAGAATATGCTCGCGTATGCCATTGCTGTCGGTGCTGGAGTGTAAAAGGAAATTCTCCTGCGCCAGATCCAAAAGCGTCACGTCCTGCCTGTTTGCCAAGGGATGATCTTGTGCGACCGTGAGCATCAGCGGTTCCGTCATGAGGGTACGCATCACCAGATCTTCCGACTGAAAACGTGTCCTGATAATTCCTGCATCAAGCTCATTACCACGCAGGCAATTCAAAATATAGGAGCTTGCTCCTTCCCGGACATTCACCGTGATATTGAGCTGTTCCTGCTGGATGCGCTGCATCACAAGTGGCAGAATGAAAAGACTTGCCGCCGTTGAGCAGCCTATGGATACATTGCCTTCAGTGCCGGCGGCGTTATTCTTTACGTCGTGCCGCAAGGTCTTGAAGGAGGCCAGAATGTCTTTGGCCCTGATATAAAAAAGCCTGCCCGGTTCACTCAATACAAGCCGGTTCTTCTGCCGGTTAAACAGCGTGACGTCCAGAGACTGTTCAAGCTTCTGGATCAATATGCTCAGCGGCGGTTGAGTCATATTCAAAAGCCTGGCGGCTTTCGACAGGTTGCCGGTTTCCACCACCGTCACAAAGCAACGCAGCTGATGTTCGTCCATGAAAACCATATTTAAAATAAATGGATATTAGATAAATTATATATTAGACATATCTAAATAGTGAATTTAAACTGCAAATTCCAGTTTATTAAATAATTTGTTCCACAAATGGAGACAAAATGAGACTCTTGAAATCATTGCTTTACGCATCGGTGGCCCTTGTCGCACTCACCAACTTACCGGCTCAAGCCGCCGATTCAGACTGGCCCAATGCCAAACCATTTCGCGTCGTTGTTCCATATCCGGCCGGCGGCTCCGCAGACATTCTTGGGCGCCTGGTTGCCAAGAAACTGTCTGAAAACCTGGGCAACAACGCTGTCGTGGAAAATATTGCGGGCGGCGGCACTATTCCGGCAGCTCTGTCGGTCCTGAAGGACAAGGCCGACGGTTACACATTGTTCGTAGCCAGTGACAACACATTGAATATCAATAATTTTCTATTGAAGGAGCCACGCTATGACGGTGACAAGGATTTCACCAGCGTTACGGTACTCAATACCTACGCCCACTGGCTCATCGTAAACAAAGACAGTCCGTTCAATTCAGTGCAAGAGCTGAAAAAATTCATTATTGAAAATCCGAACAAGGCTTCCATCAGCGTGAACACCATTGGCGGTTCGGCTTACCTGGCGCTGGATAAATGGAAAAAAGAAAACAAGCTTGATTTCGAAATCATTCCTTACCGCGGCTCGCCACCGGCCGTCTCGGATCTGATTGGCGGCATCACCACGGCCCATATTGATGTCGCAGGCTCTTCCATGTCCTATTACGAGGGCGGTAAAGTAAAACCGCTGGCCGTTCTGCAGTCACAACCGTTGAAGAAAATCCCCTCCCTTCAGACACAATCCTATGACGATCCCAAAGCGCTGACCGTCAAATCGAATCTTTCAGTCGTGGTAAAAAATGGCACACCGCCGGAGATACTCGAAAAGCTGTATCAGGCGCTCAAGAAGGGAGAACATGACAAGGATTTTACGGACGCATTGAATCTGTTTGCCTATGAGGCCGTATTGACGCCGCCGGCTGAAAGCCGCAAGTTCATTCTTGAAGAAACCCAGCGGTACAAAAAACTGGTCGAAGCCTCCGGCCTGGAAAAACAGTAATAACCTCAAGCAAACAAGGTAACAGCATGAAAGTGGTCGTAGCATTGGTCCGACACGAGACAAATACTTTTTCACCTATCCAGACACAATTGCATTCGTTCTGTCGCGGAACAAAAACGGATGGCCCCGCTTATGGCGAGCCTGCAAGGCAATTGTGTGAGAACACTAACAGCGCAGCAGCGGCCTATCTGGATCTGGCCGCCTCACTGGACGCCGAAGTAGTCTTCTCCATCCTTGCCAACTCGGTACCCAGCGGCACTGTACAGAAAGCCGCATTCGAACATATTGCCGATACCGTTATTGCTACTGTAAAACAAGGCTGTGATGCCGTATTGCTGGATCTGCACGGGGCCATGGTGGCCGAAGGTTACCCCGATGCCGAAGGCGAATTACTGCGCCGTATCCGGCAGGTCATCCCTGAACACGTGCCGGTCATTGTTTCCCTGGACTTTCATGCGAACTTCAGTGATGAGCTCATTCGTAATGCAACGGTGATTACGGGTTACTGCACCTATCCTCATGTAGACATCTATGAGACCGGGGAAAGAGCAGGACGCACGCTCAAAAGAATTCTGTCTGAGAAATTGGAAACCACCATTCTCTGGCGCCGTCTGCCGATGCTGACGCATATGCTCAAGCAAACGCCGTCCGGCCAACCCATGAAGGACATCATGGACAAGGCCATGCAGGCCGAGGCTGACGGTGTGGTGCTGAATGCGTCCGTTTTCGGTGGATTCCCGCTGGCCGATATCCCCCATGTCGGCCTATCGGTGGTGATCGTTGCCGAAAAAAACAAAACTGCTCAGGCGCAGATGTTGCTCAATGAGTTGTGCGATATGGCATGGTCCAGGAAACAGGATTTTGTATACGACGTAGAGCCCCTGTCAACCTCCATTGCCAAGGCAAAGCAGCTGGAGGAAGGCCCGGTCATTCTTGTCGATCATGGCGACAACTGTGGTGCGGGCGGCGTCACAGATGTCATGGCCGTTCTGGAAGAAGTCATGAAACAGGAACTGACAGATGTGGTTGCCGGACCGATCTGGGATCCGCAGGCAGTGGATACGCTCATCAAGTCGGGAATCGGGGAAACAGTAACGATCGATCTGGGCGGGAAAACGGATATGCCCGAACTCGAACTCAAAGGTCAGCCACTTCGAATCACCGGCAAAATAGTCAATATTACGGATGGCAATTTTCAGATTACTGGCCCCATGTTTACCGGGATGTGGCTCAGCCTGGGTCGTACCGTGGTTCTGGAGAGCAAGGGCGTGACTATATTTGTATCGGAAAAGCCCCAGGAACCCTATGATGTGGGCGTATTTACCCACGCAGGCATTGACCCTTTCAGCAAGAAATATGTGCTGATTAAATCGCGCCAGCATTTCAGAGCGGGATTTGAACAAGACGCCAAACATATCATCCTGATTGCCGGTCCGGGCGTTTGCAGCTCAGACTATGACATTTTCCCGTTCAGGCATTTGTCCCGCCCCATTTATCCCCTGGACAGCGAGACGACCCTGGCGCATGCTGAAGGAATACAGTAGTCGTATAGCGCCGGTTTGATTATGCACGTCAAACAATAAAATCTGTCACACACAGGTCAGAAAGATAATTGCATTTTCTGGCCTGCGACCACAGTTATGGGTCTTGATTGTGGGGCTTTGACCACGGTCTATGGATATGGCGATGTCCCATATGACATGCTCCGCTGCCAAGCCGTACCTTATTCCAAATCAGAAATAGATTCCCGATCAGGTTTTGGGTGTTTCAGGCGCTGCGACGACATCCTTGTTGGTTATGCCAAATGGAATATGCACCGACGGAACAAGCGAGCTGGTCAGCTCCAGATGCGCCGATTGATCGTCAAAGAAGATATGTGGCTTTAGGACACCCAACACATGTTTTTTCGCAATGCCGCCAAGAAAGAAAGCATCATTGGTCATTACGCCCCAGGCTTTCAGGGTATTAAGTGCCCGTTCGTGCGACGGCGCATTTCTGGCGGTAACCAGCGATACTCTTAGCCGGTTCTCGTAGTCGGGGTTCTGTTTTCTGAATTGCTCTTCAATGGATTGAATCTTTGCTATCTTAATCAAAAAATCCCGTAACGGACCGGGACCATGCGAGTTCATGACGTTTGCCACTTCATGAGCATGAAAATCGCTCAATCCCGAGGCTTGCATAATGCTTTCAGACTCATCACTGGCAAGCACGCCATCAAAGTCAAATGCGATGCGCAAGGCGTGATCCTGTTCATCATCATCAAATTTTGAATCCAACACATGCCCGGCAGGATATCCCGCGCGAATTGCCGCATCTACATCAGACTTGTTGCCGGACAAAAACAACGATATGTTCAGCGCAGGAATATACTCATAGGGCGAGCGTCCCTGCATGAAAATGGCACGCGTGATACCAAGCCCATAATGTTCGATCGTTTTCATCACCCGCAATCCCGTATCTGGATCGTTTCGCGACAACAATATCACTTCGACCAACGGATCTTCGGGATCGGGCCGCATATGATTAAGCGAGAGCAGCCTTTTTACAAAAGGAAAAGCAATCCCCTTGGGCAGCGGATTATTAAGATTGTGTTCCTGGAATTTGCGATAGGCTTCCTCACCTTCGCGTTTGAAGACCGAGTCAGAATCGCTCAGGTCAAATACGGCACTGGAGGCCACGCCAATTACCAGGCGATCTGCTAGATCGTAGGGCATGACTTCCTTTGCATATAAGACCCTTGGTGATTGATGTCTATAGGACTACGCTGCGCGCTCATTGGCCGATTCTTTATATAGGAAACAGATAATGTCCTGTATTTTATAGAATAACTAGCCATTTTTCCCTGGATCTGTCATGCAGCCGAAACGATAGAGCCGCGCGGGATTCTCTACAAGAACTTTATAAGCAATATCATCTGTCAACAGCCACTGCAAGCGCTCCCTCGCCAGCCGATCCGGGCTGACATCGCGGTATGCGCTGATCTGCGTGGCCAGTTTCCCCGGCTGCCGGTTGGTATGCGGCCAGTCGCTGGCCCACACAGCCCTTTCAAGGTTGGCGGCAAGTAATGCGTGAGCAAGCCCCGAAATTCGATCTGCATCGCCAGCAGCGCCCACCCGATAGGCGCCGGACAGCTTGATATACACGTCGCCACTGGCCAGGCGTCTATATAGTTGGCTGGCACGAAGCTGGTCCAAAGCAAGCCCGGCCGGAATCAACCCGAAGTGATCAATGACAAGGGTAATTGGCAACACGCCCAACTGCGCCAGCACGTCATTGATTACCTGGTACCCCGCATATATCTGAATATGCCAGCCGGTTCCTGCCAGTCTGCTCGCCCAGTACCGAATGGCATCGATCGCCTGCGTCATATTACCGCCCCCCGTGCTCTGCAGATTGATGCGAAGCCCGATGACCCCTTTGACGGTCATCGCCGCCAGTTGTTCATCAGTCACATCGCGATCCAGCACGACGACACCGCGAAATATACCTGGCACAGCGTCCAGGCAATCGATCAGGCACCCATTGTCTGTCCCATACACGCTGGGCTGTACAATCACAGCCCGACCCAGCGACAATCTGCCCATGTGCTGCCGCAACGCATGCAGGTCCGCTTCGGCCGGCGTATAAGGCCGGCGCTCCAGCATCCGATAGCGCTCACGCGGACCGATCACATGTACATGACAATCGCAGGCCAGCTCATGAATAAAAGACATATTTAGCCACTTATACTTTGGTCAAACGCCAGAAGGCGCTCGGGACACCATGCCACCGGCCGCCAACAGTTGAACCAGCGATTGTCCGACTTCTTTGGTGCCCAATTTTCCGCCAAGATCCTTCGTTACGTTACCGGATGCAATGGAATCGGCAATGGCCTGGAAAATGGCATCTGCGGCGTGTGTGAACCGTGGCGCCTGGTTGCGCTGCCCATACCAGTTCAGCAACATGGCCGCCGACAAAATCTGGGAAATCGGATTGGCAATATTCTGACCGGCTATATCGGGCGCTGAGCCATGTGCAGCCTGACCCATGGCGTACTTATCGCCAGCGTTCAGCGAACCGCCCAACCCAAGGCTTCCAGACAATTCTGCGGTGAGATCGGACAAAATATCACCGAACATATTGGTCGTCACAATAACGTCAAATTTGGCGGGATCGCGCACCACGTGAGCCATCATGGCGTCCACGATGAAATCGTCAATCCTGACCTCGGGGAACTCGCGCCCCACTTCATGGCATATACCAATGAACATGCCATCTGCAATTTTAAGGACATTTGCCTTGTGTACGATAGAGACGTGTTTATTACGCGTCATCGCCAACTCGAAAGCGGAACGCGCAATCCGCTCACAACATTTTCGGGTGATACGTCGCAGGGAAATAACAACATCAGAGGTGATCAGCAGTTCACTGCTACCCTGTTCGATATTGCGGTCGGCATAGAAACCCTCTGTATTTTCCCGGACCACGACAAGGTCAAACTTGCCCAGCCGTGCAGGCACACCTGTATATGTTCGGGATGGCCTGATATTTGCATACAAATCCAGTTCCTTACGAAAGAATTTGGACGGATTGATTTCGCCTTTTGCCTCATCCTTGAAATCATAGGTGGCCATAGGGCCAAGCATCAGCCCATCGGCGCCCATTACTTTCTCCAGCAATGCGGGCGTCACCGTACTGCCGTACTGTTTCAGGCTGTCGTGTCCGGCCATGTCATGCATCAGCTCCAGTCCCAGATCGAAGCGGTCGGAGACCGCGTTCAAAACCTGTTCTGCTACTGCCATGGTTTCCGGACCGATTCCGTCTCCCGGAAGAATTACGATTTTCATAAAATTCCTGTATGCGCTAAATATGTGTTAAATGATTATTCCAGGACAATGCCCGCGGACTGTATCAGCGTGCTGTACTTGCTGATCTCCGCCTGTACAAATTCGGCAAATTGTTTCGGTGAGTTGGCCTCAACGGCAGCGCCATCGGCATCCAGTCGTGCCCGGATCGCCGGCTGTGCCAATATTTTGTTGATTTCCCGATTCAGTCGCAAAATCACGTCTTTCGGCGTACCTGCCGGTGCAAAGTAGCCGCCCCACAAGCTGTAATTAAAGCCCGGCACCGTCGTTTCGGCGACCGTTGGCGTATCTTTCAGGGCCGCCAGTCGCTTGCCCGTCGTTGTCGCAAGCGCCCTGACCGAACCAGATTTGATATGACCCATGGCTGCCGAAACGCTCGAAAAGAAACAGTCAACCTGCCCACCAATCACATCCGTCATTGCCTGCCCAGCCCCTTTATAGGGAACGTGCGTCATCTTGGTATTGGTGCCCAGTGTCAGCGCGACCGCGGCCAGATGTCCGGGCGTTGCCGTCCCTGAAGAAGCATAATTGACTGATTCCGGCGCCTGTTTCGCCTTGGCAAGCAAATCTTCAATCGTTTTAAATGGCGAGCCGCTTGCGGTTATCAGTACCAGTGGCGAGTCGCCAACCAGCACAACGGGCTCGAGCCCTTGCAACGCTTTATAACCCGCATGCGGGTTTGCAACGGGATTGATTGCAATTTCGCCCGTTTGCCCAAGCAGCAGATGATGGCCGTCTGGTTTCTGACGAATAATCAATCGCGTTCCCAGCATGCCAGACGCCCCGGGGCGATTTTCAACCACCACCGTTTGGGCCAGGGCCTTGCCCAGTGGCTCTGATAGCATTCTGGCAAATAGGTCGCCCTGTCCTCCTGGCGCATATGGCACCGTAACCGATATGGGCATGGCAGGATAAGCACGACCGGCGGCGCCAGCGACACGCGCTAGCGGCAACATCAGGAGTACGCAGCCACTTTGCAAAAAGCGTCGCTTGCTCATTGCCGGTTGTTGCTTATTCATATTTTCACCTTCATCTTGTCCAGCGCAATAACCTGTCACCCGGGCCGGAACGGACCCGCCCGATCCAACATCGTGTCAGTCGGCATCGCGCAACATTTTCAACCGTTCAAGAAACGCCTGACGGATATGGTTTTTCGCCGCAGTGCTGGCCGCTTGCGGATCGCGGTCACGGATGGCAGCCAGGATTTGTTGATGCTCCGCCACGGCCTTTTGCGCCCGTTGAGGCGACTGCAATGTACTGCGGCCAAGCAAAAACGTTGTATCAGAGATCGATTGCAGCGTGCGAATCAAATGCTGGTTATGCGCGGCGCCATAGATAGCTTCGTGAAACTGCAGATTCATTCTGACCGGATCGCAGTCGGGCTGTTCACTCTGCTCCAGAATCGATTGCATATTGTCGATTTCAGCATCGGTTGCGTGACGCGCGGCAAACTCCGCAGCGGCGCCCTCGAGTACTTCGCGCATGGCATAAAGCTCTGTTACACCCTGCTTGTCGATTCGGGTGATGACCAGGCCACGACGAGGCTCATGAGTGAGCAACCGTTCATCCTCCAGCCGCTTGAGCGCCTCCCTTACCGGCGTACGGCCCATGCCAATCAGCTTGGAAATTTCCATTTCGCGCAAGCGTGCATCGCTGCTGAAAAATCCGCTAAGGATTTTCTGCTTGATATCCCGATAGGCTGCATGAAACTGAGTATTGTCTTTGGATATAGGCATGGTGGTTTTCGCTCAACTAACGTTTCGATATGAAATACACGGCGCCTTGCCTGCATTGCCCGGCGCGCTATGATTTCGGTATTGTATCGACAACCGATCGCCACATCGTCAATTCCTGCTTCAGCATTTTGCCGAAATCACCCGGTGTGCCAGTCACAACGTTGGCCCCTTCGTGCTTCAGGCGATTGCTTATCAGCCGGCCTTGCGCAATTTTGTTCGTTGCTGCGTTAAGCTTTTGTACGACCGGCTCGGGAAGACCTGCCGGGCCCAATACGCCCCACCAGGTCTTGATATCAAAATCCTTCACACCCGACTCCTGCAATGTTGGCACCTCAGGGAACAAGGGCGAACGTTTTTCGGAAGTCATCGCAAGCAACTTGACCTTGTCTGCCTTTACCTGTTCGAGCATCGTAGGCATGGTCGCAAAAAAAGCCTGCACACGCCCCGCGATCAGGTCCAGTGTGGCCGGACCACTGCCCCTGTATGGCACGTGCGACATTGTTACGCCCGCGCGCTGTGTAAATAAGGCACCCGACAAATGATTGATACTTCCCGGACCTGCAGAGCAATAGTTCACGCCGCCCGGATCAGATTTTGCCTTTTCGATCAGCTCACCCACTGTGTTGAGCCCAAGGGATTTGTCCACCACCAGCATCAATGGACCACTACCCAACTGTGCAATCGGTGTGAAATCCTTGATTGGGTCATAAAGCTTGCTTTGCTCCCAGGCTGCGTTCGTAGCGAACGTAGAAGTGGCAAACAGCAGCGTATAGCCATCCTTTCGGGCCTGAGCCACCCTGGCCGCGCCAATGGAGCCTCCGCCACCGCCACGGTTTTCCACCACGATAGTCTGGCCCAGTGCCTGGCCTAGTTCGGCAGCAAATTCCCGGGCAATACTGTCTGTACCGCCGCCAGCAGCAAACGGAACAACAAGTGTGATTGGCTGTTCTGGCCAGATATTCGGCGTTTGCGCCAAAGCGTTGCTGCCCCCCAAAGCTAAAAGCACGGCAGCACACGATGCCAGCCAACGGCTTGTATTCATCCCTTTCTCCTTTGTGTTTTATTTAAATATATTTATGTATACAAAAATATATTTAAATGAATGATACACGAACTCCAGAAAGCGTGTAAAGGGGAAACGATAATGTAACCGTGGAGGAGATCGGGCGGAGTCAGGACGATGGAACGTGCATGGCGTTTTAGCCAGGCCGGCGACAATGTTTGTTCAAAACCGCATGCCCTGCGGCTCAAACCATTCCACAAGCGCATTTACAAATGCCCGAGTGCGGGCAGACAGGTTCTGCCGGGTGGGATAGACCGCCATGACATTGGCAGGCGGCAGGCTCCATTCTTGCAGCACCCGCCGCAAACGCCCAGATTCAAGATAAGGTTTCGCATCCCATTCAGATCGCATCAAAATGCCGTGTCCATCCAGCGCCCAGGCTAGTGCCGATTCGCCGTCGTTGGTGCTGAGCAATCCGCGCACTTTGACAGTTTCGCTGCGATTGCCCATAGTCAGGCGCCAGGTGCCGAAAGTCTCGTCGTTTTCCCGGATGACAATGCAGCGATGCGTGCGCAGTTGCGCCGGATGGGCCGGCATACCCGCGCTCTCAAGATACTTGGGAGAGGCGCAAAGTATGCGACGATTCAAGGCAATGGTTCTTGCCGTCAGGCTGGAGTCGCGCTGTTCGCCAAAACAAATCGCAACATCAAAACCGTCCTGGACCAGATTGACCGGACGATCGCTCAATTGCATTTGTATTTCAACCTCAGGATTGTCACGCTGGAACTGCGAAACCAGGGGGACTATATAGCGTCGCCCAAAGCCCAGGGTGGCGTGAACACGCAGCAGGCCGCGCGGAGCGGCACGGCTGCCCACCAGCGTCTGCTCAAGCATTTTCAGTTCGTTGAGCAGATGATTGCCCTGCGCCAGATAAGATTCTCCTTCCACTGTAAAACTGATCCGGCGCGTGGTGCGGTTCATGAGCCGGACACCCAGGCGCAGCTCCAGCGCAGCAAGACGCTTGCTTACGGTAGACGGGGTAACACCGAGTTCCTGCGCAGCACGCGCCAGCGTCGCATGTCTGGCCAGCAAAACGAAAAATCCGAGATCAGAATAGGAATCCATGCAATTGCAGTATTCAGGTGTCGATTTCAATTGAAATTTATGCTTCATTATATCCCTGAGGGAAATAATAAATTGAATTAAGTGACATTATGTCCGCAAAGAAGCGGATTAGAATAAGCCTTCGTGTCAGACAAATGCTGAGACGGCAACACCACATTCAAAATAATTCCAGGAGACAAACAATGCGCAGGATTACCCCGTTACGCCAACTGCTTATAGGTATGGCATTTGTTTTGCCCGCAACCTGTCTGGCACAGTCCTTTCCGGAAAGGCCGGTCAGGCTTATCGTCCCGTACGCACCCGGCGGCAGTGCAGATATTGCTGCCCGTCTGATTTCCGATGATTGGGCCAAGGCCCTGGGGCAGCCCGTCGTCATCGAGAACAAGGCCGGAGCAGGCGGCAATATTGGCGTGGACCTGGTCAGCAAGGCTAAGCCAGACGGCTACACCATAGGTTTGCAGACAGTGTCACTGGCCATCAACCCTGCGCTATATCCGCGCATGCCTTACGACACGCTCGCGGATCTGGATCCGATTGGCATGGTTGCCACCTCCCAGCACGTACTGGTCGTGAACAATAAACTATCGGCCAAAAACGTCAAAGACCTGATCCGTGATGCCAAAGCCAACCCAGGAACACTCCAATATGGCTCAGCCGGCACAGGCAGTACTTTTCACATGGCCGCCGAGCTGTTCAAGTCGGTCTCGCAAACCAACATCACTCATGTGCCCTACCGGGGCGGTGGCCCGGCTTTACTGGACACAATTGGCGGACATGTGCAATTGAGCTTCCCCGTCCTTTCAGCTGCCTTGCCACAAGTTCAGGGAGGCCAATTGCGACCCCTGGGCGTGACCGGTCCCAAACGCTCCCCGCTGATGCCCGACGTGCCCACCATTGCCGAAGCCGGGTTGCCCGACTACAGTTTCGAGACCTGGTTCATGGTGTTTGCCCCTGCTGGCACACCCAAGAGCCTGATTGAAAAACTGAACGCCACACTCAATGCCACATTGAACAAACCTGAACTGAAGCAACGCATGACCAAGGAAGCGTTTGATCCCGCACCGTCTACCACCGCCCAGGCACGCCAGCTCCTGACCAGCGACATGAAAAAATGGGCATCGCTGATCAAGGCCAGCGGTATCAAGGCCGACTAAACCGGTACCCTGTCTGAAGAAATGAAATGACTGCAAAAACCCTTTACCAAAAACTGCTCGACTCGCATACCGTAGCCACGCTGGATGAGCAGAACATGCTGCTCTATACCGACCTGCATCTGATGAATGAGTACACCAGCCCACAAGCCTTTTCGGGCTTGAACGACAAAAGACTGCCCGTGCCTTTGCCCGGACAGAACGTCGCCGTCGTCAGTCACATTATTCCCACCCATGCGGTCAAGAACCGGATCATCGCAGATCCGGCCTCTGCCTTGCAGGCCAGCAACCTCAAACGCAACTGTGATATGCACGGCATCCCCCTGTTTGACACCAATGATCCGTTGCAGGGAATCGAGCATGTAGTCAGCCCCGAACACGGCATGATACGCCCGGGCATGGTCGTTATCTGTGGCGACAGCCATACCACCACCTACGGGGCGCTGGGTGCGCTGGGCTTTGGCATTGGCACCTCCGAAGTGGAACATGTGCTTGCTACGCAAACGTTGGTGTACCGCCTGGCCGGCAATATGAGAATAGATGTCCAGGGTAAATTGCCCATTGGCTGCACCGCAAAAGATTTGATTTTGATGATCATCCGTTATATCGGCGCCCAGGGCGCCCGCGGATACGTGATCGAATTTTGCGGTACGGCCATCAGCGCGCTGTCCATTGAATCACGCTTCACGTTGTGCAATATGGCCGTAGAGGCCGGGGCGCGAGGAGCGCTGATCGCCCCCGATCAGCGTGCCATTGATTACGTACTGGAACGGGCCACCGATATTTCACTCGACATGCGCGAGCACGCTCTGGCGCACTGGGCGACCTTGTTCAGCGATGACAATGCTGTATTTGACGTCACGCATCACTTTGACGCAGGCGAGGTTGCGCCTTACGTGACCTGGGGAATCAGTCCTGATCAGGCCATTTCCATAGAAGAGCTAATCCCTGGCCACGATCATCATGATCATCCAGAGAACGGCGTCCAGTCATACACCGCACAGGCGCTTGACTATACCGGTCTGACCTCTGGTACATCGCTGCTCGGTACGCCGATACAGCACGTTTTTATCGGCTCCTGTACCAATGCCCGTATCGAGGATCTGCGTGAAGTGGCGCAGATCGTACAGCAACGTCACGTTGCAGATGGCGTTCGCGCCATGGTCGTACCTGGCTCCGGCGCGGTGCGCCAACAGGCAGAGGCTGAGGGCGTTGCACAGATACTGATTGATGCCGGTTTTGAATGGCGTCAGCCCGGTTGTTCGATGTGCCTTGCCATGAATGATGACGTTCTCAGCTTCGGACAGCGCTGCGCCTCTACCACCAATCGCAATTTTGAAGGCAGGCAGGGCCGCGGTGCAATCACCCATCTGATGAGCCCGGCCATGGCCGCTGCTGCTGCAATCACAGGCGTCATTACCGATGTACGTAAGCTGGATCAACCGGAGAGTCTCCATGACTGAACAACATGTCATCTCGGGCGTGGCTGCCCCAATCTCCCAGCCCAATCTTGATACCGATCAGATCATGCCCAAGCAGTTTTTGCGCGGTATAGACAAAAAAGGGCTGGATAAAGGTCTGCTTTACGACATGCGATTTGACCGGCAGGGTCAGCGGATTGATCAGTTCGTTCTGAACCGTAACGAGTACGCCAAAGCAAATATCCTGGTGGGCGGCGCCAATTTCGGTTGCGGCTCCAGCCGGGAGCATGCCGTATGGGGCCTGAGCCAATTCGGTATACAGGCAGTGATCGCATCCAGTTTTGCAGAGATTTTTTACTCCAATGCAATGAATAACCGGCTGCTGCTGGTTGTCCTGACAGAAGACGAGGTAAAGAACATCTTGGCAGATGTCGAAAATCCACACACAGCGCATGTGGCGATCGATCTGATCAATATGACGATCCAGAGCCATACCTACCGGGCCAGCTTCAAACTGCAAGAACGCCATCGACGCATGTTCCTGGAAAACCTGGATCTTGTCGACGCAACGCTCACCCGAAAACCACAGATTGATGAGTTCGTGGCACAGTATCATCAACGATATCCGTGGCAAACGAACGTGGCAAGCAAAACAGTTTCCCGCTTAAGGGGCTGAATCTCTCGGGTTTACAATGAAAAGCGTATTGGTTTGCCTGATCGAGCACCAGATCGATCTGCCGCTTAATCAGTCAATCAACGCCCCATTCTCATGAAACGGAAACGGCCCTTCAAACTGGCCGGATGCGGCCAGGTGTGTGACCAGCCTGTTATTGACTGTGTCCCAGGCATGCACCCGAAACCCTGGCGGCTCCAGCATCCATGAAGATTCAGCGTCAACAGCCAGATCCAGCGTAACTTGATGGGCCGGCGCCGGGGCGGTAGACGCAATGGTTCCGCCAAAACGGACATCGATTGCCCGGTGCAGGTGCCCGCAAATAATACGCTCGATATTGTCGTACCGGGAAATAATGTCCCGCAAGGCTTGCTCTCCTGCCTGCAACCCGATTTGGTCCATATGTCCGATCAGGGTGCGAAATGGCGGATGGTGCATGGCAATGACCACCGGGTGCCCCTGGCTATCGGCCAAGGTCTCACGCAGCCATTGCAGCCGCAAGTCACACAACTGCCCCCCGCTTTGCCCGGGAATCATGGTGTCCAGCGCAATAAGCCGCAATGGTCCGATATCCACAACATACTGGATGAACTCGCCTTGCGCCATGTAGCGATGTTCGGGGAAGGCCGCGCGCAAATTGGTCCGATCATCGTGGTTGCCCGGCAGAAGGTAAAGCGGCATATCCAGCGGCGCAAGCAGTTGGCGCAGATGCGCGTATTCGGCCGGTCTGCCAAAGTCGGTCAGATCGCCTGTAAGTACCACAGCGTCCGGCTTCTGGCGCAGCCTGAGCACTGATTCTACACAGTTGCGCAAATACGGTGCGGTGTCCAGGCGACCGTAGGCCAGTTTGTTGGGTTCCCGAATATGCAGGTCGGTCAGTTGTACAAGAATTGTCATGGTTTCAGTTTTCATAAGCAGGAAGGAAGCGCGCTGAGTCGATATGCAGCCCGATCACTTCGCCCTCCCGAAAAATGGTGTCGCCCGGTTGTTCAGCCATCAAGACCTGCTGATTTGTCAATTTCAATTGCAATTGCACACGATCACCCAGGAAGACGCGACGTTCTATCGTCGCCTGTGGGTGTCCTTGCACAACAGCGCCGATACGGATATCCTCGGGTCGCAGCAGAACGGCCGGATGGGTTTTCAGATGTTCAGGGCACATAAGGGCAACATCGCCAAATGAAATAACGCCGTTTGTGATGGCATCGTCATCCCGCTCCACGCGGTTGACCCGGCCAAGAAACTGAGCGACGAAAGGATGCGCAGGTTTTCTGTACAAAGACTCGCCATCGCCAACCTGTACAATCTGGCCGGCACTCATGATAGCCAGACGATCGGCGATGGCCAGGGCCTCATGCTGGTCGTGCGTGACATGCACAGTGGTAATCCCCAATCGGCGCAGCAACTGCGCCAGTTCATCGCGCAACGTCTCTTTCAGCTTGGCATCCAGCGCAGCCAACGGCTCGTCCAGCAGCAATACCCGCGGCTTGACTGCAACGGCGCGGGCCAGCGCAACACGCTGCCGCTGACCGCCGGATAGTTCAGCGGGCCGTTTCTTTTCCAGGCCATTGAGTCGGACCAGATCAACCAGTTCTGCTATGGTCTGCCGCTGCTCCTGCACCGACACCCCCCGAACCTTCAAGCCATAGGCAATATTGGCCTGCACCGTCATTTGCGGAAACAGCGCATAGCTCTGAAACACCATGCCAATCCCCCGTTTTTCAACAGACAAATGCGTGACGTCCTGATCAGCAAACAAAATCCGGCTGCCGGGATCGGCGGTTTCCAGCCCCGCCAACAAACGCAGCAATGTTGTCTTGCCACAACCGGACGGGCCAAGCAGCGCGATCACCTCGCCCGGCTCGATGGTTAAGCTGACCGGTTGCAGGCCGCGTGTGCCATCCGGATAGGTTTTGGCACAATCAATAATGTTGATGCGGGTTTTTTCAATATTCATAACGATAATAATTCAGTTGCCATAGCGTTTTTGCACCCAGGTTGCCACGCCTTGCAGCAACCAGAGTATGGGCAAAATAACCAGAATAAAAACCAGGGTATAGGCCGAACCCACTTCAATACGCATGGAAGCGTAGCTGTCGGCCAGCCCAACCGGAAGCGTCCTTGTCATGGGCGTATGCAGCATCCAGGTCAGATTAAACTCGCCAATAGATAACGTAAAAACCATCAGCATGCCCGCCAGAATCGCCGGAAACACGGCCGGCACCAACACACCCAAAAAGCGTTGAGCAAAAGAAGCGCCCAGCGTTCTGGCGGCTTCTTCGATAGCCAGCAGATCTGGTCGTTGAAATGCAGACGAGACCGTGCGCACCATGAAGGGCAGCGTAAACAGAATATGCCCGATCAGAATAAAGCCGAAACTTTGCCGCAGCAGATTGATTTCACCGTAGGTAAGAATCAGCGCCAGCGCCGTGGCCAGCCCAGGCACGGCCACCGGCAGTGTCAGAATTTCTTCAAAAGCTCGCGCAAAACGCGAGCGACTGCGCGCCAATGCGTAGGCGCAGGGCACGCCAAGCAACAGAGTGCAGGTGACGCACACCAGGGCCAATATCACAGATGCGCTCACTGTTGAACCATACACGGACCAGACTTCTTCAATCCAGCGCAATGTAAGACCGCTTTTGAGACCTGTGCGATAGTTGTTCACCAGGCCGGCCATCACGGAAATGATGACCGGTATGAACATGAACAGACAAACCGCAAATGTAATAAAAAACAGAAAAGGCGCGGATTTTTGAGATTGGGTCGTCATGACAAACTCTTAAGCAGCGGGCGAGGACGTGCCTGCCACGCGTGCGACAAACAGGACAGCCCAGGTCACGATTCCCAGGGCAATCGAAAGCAAGGCAGCGAGTGCGAAATTGGCATAGTTGGTAAATTCGTTATAGATGGTAATGGGTACCACCTCAAATTTACTGGCCAGTGTGAAAGCAGTCCCGAACGCGCCCATTGCCGTGGCAAAGACGATCGCACCACAGGCCACGGTGGTTGGCGCCAGCTGCGGCAGCCAGACATCCCTCGTGATTTCCCAGCGGGAGGCCCCCAAAACCCGGGCGGCTTCCTCCAATTGCCCATCCATGGCTTCGGCAGCAGCCGTGTACGAGGCAATGGCGCGCGGCAGCGAGAAATACAGGTAACCAAGAAACAGGCCGACCACCCCATATGCAAAAGTGACGCGCCCCATTCCCAGCATACTGCCAATATCGGCAAACCAGCCTTGTCGTCCACCCAGCAGGATGATGAAGAAACCGATAATGACGCCGGGGAAGGCCAGCGGTGCCGTCAGCAACGAAAGCAGCACCTGGCGACCGGCAAAACGCCGGCGAGCCAGATAAACCCCCACCGCGCCGCCAACCACCAAAGTGACCAGCGTCGTGGCAAGCGAGAGTAGTACCGTATTGATCATGCTCCACATATACCGGGAATCGGTCAGGACGAGAAAATAGGTCTGCCAGCCCTGTTGGGCAGGAAGCGCGATCAGGCGTACCACTGGCAGTATCCAGAAAGCAATAAAGAACACGATCACGGGGGCAAGGCAGACGAGCAGTATCGAATTGCGTTGACCTGTAGCGGAAACATGGGCAGACATACTTTTTCCCTGTCTTGGCTATTTCAAATGTAATGATTGTCAATGTGGCACTGATGGTGCAGTCGCCAGATCATTAGCGCACTTCCTTCATGTAGCGCTCGGAAAAATCGCGTTGTACTTCGGCCATTCGTCCATAATCGACGGCCTTGACCCGCGCATAATCGGCAGCAGGCAAAAACTTGGCTTGCACATCGGCAGGCATGGCACTGGCGCGCACCGGGCGCAGGAACGCTCGTGCCCAGATCGCCTGGCCTTCATCGGACATGACAAAATCCAGCGCCTTACGCGCATTATCGGCATGTGGTGCATTGGCAACCAGACTCATCACGTAAGGCACTGCGACCGTACCCTCAGCAGGGATCACGAACGCCACGTTGGCGTTATCCTTGTATTTCGCGCGGTAAGCATTGAAGTCATAGTCCAGCAGAATGCCGATTTCACCAGACAGCAAGCGCGCATAAGAGGTCTGCTTGGGCACAATGGGCTCGTTGGCCTGCAGGGCTTTGAAATAATCAATACCTGGCTTGAAATTATCCAGTGTGCCGCCCAGCGCGGCATTTGCGGCAACCGCTCCCACGTAGCCTACAAACGCTGAAGAAGGATCAAGATAACCGATCAATCCCTTGTATTCCGGCTTGAGCAGGTCTTTCCAGGAGCGCGGCACGCTCTTGCCTTCCAGTGCATCCACATTGACCATAAAGCCCATGGTGCCACTGTGTGTCGTGAACCAGTGCCCCTCTGGGTCCTTCAAGTCGGCGGGAATATCTTCCCAATGTGCCGGTTTATATGTGGCCAGCACGCCCTCTTTCTGCGCCTGAACCGCAAATGAAATACCCAGATAGGTGATGTCTGCAACAGGATTGGCTTTTTCTGCCACCATCTGGGCCAGCGATTGCCCGGAGTTTTTATTGTCCGGCGGAATGGTGACGCCGGTCTTGTCCTTGATGGCTTTGAGCTGGGTACCCCAGTCGGCCCATTCCGTAGGGCAGTTATAACAGATGGCGTTTTGTGCAGATGCAGTAGCGGCGGCAGCCAGCCCAAGGCTTAGCAGACCCGCCTGGGCGAAACGTTTCAGAATGCGTGACATCCTAATCTCCAGATTAAAATAAGCAGTGGTTTATGTCAGGAATTGGCGCAGTAATGGATTGGGGCCTGCGCGCAGGACTCGCCCCGGTGAAATTCGTAGTCAAGCGTGATGCTGTCTTCGGCTGCAGGCACCCGGCCCTCTTCAATGGATCGAACAAGCAACTGCACGCCTTCATGACCCATTTGGGCATTGGGCTGTGCGATCGTCGACAAGGCCGGTGTCAGATCCTGGCCAAGACCAATTCCGTCAAAACCGGTCACACTGATATCCTGTGGCACACGCAAGCGGCATTGATATGCTGCACGCATGGCGCGTACTGCCAGCAGATCGTTGGAGCAAATCAATGCGGTAGGACGGGAATCAGTATTTAATACGCTTGAAATATTGTCGATAGCCGTTTCGACAAACGGCACTTCTATCAATGCGGCTGGCTGGATGCGGGCTTTTTTCATGCCTGCCACGAAACCTGCATAGCGCTGCTGCGCCCGGTCAGAGGCTTGCAGTTGGCCGCACACCATGGCGATTCTTGTATGCCCGAGCTGCACCAGGTTCTGTACCAGATCGTGTACTGCGCGTTCGCCTTCAACCGACACACAGGGATGATCGGGATGACGGTTGTAAACCAGCACATAGGGCGTGTCTTGCGCCCGCAAATTTGCCACGGCTTGTGACGTTTGTGCGTCGGATACCACCAAGAGCACACCGTCAACGCCGAAGGCCTGCAACTGCGCGACCGCTTCGATTTCATTTGCAATTTTGTATTCTGTCGTCGCCGGCATGATGGCATAGCCATGAGCTGCCGTTGCCTGCGTAATGCCCTGCAGGCATTCAGCAAAGACAGGGTTGGTCAACGTTGGCAAGACGACACCGATCACATGACTGCGCTGCGTTCGCAACGTCCGTGCCGACGCATTCGGACGATAACCCTGCTCCAATGCAACTGCCAGAATCTGCTGGCGCGTTCGCTCGTTTACCAAATGCGGCGCGTTGAAGACGCGCGACACCGTCGCAGGAGAGACTCCCGCCTGGGTGGCGATATCAAGAATTGAAATCCGGTCGCTGCGATTTTTCATGGCATTGAAAACGTTATATGAAAACGATTTCATTTTAGGTTAGCACTGTTACGCCGATGTGACAATCGTGCACTGCGGCAAGCGTCAGGATAGTGAAGACCAACTGACCGTGGTGGTGCCCAGCGCTTAGTATGAATCGATTCGTAAGCGCCAAACTGGCAGGCTAGCCCAATCCGGGACAATCGCATTAATCAGCACCGGAAATTATCCATACCGATGGTCTGATTTGAGGCCATTCCAGGAGTTCGTCTCTTCAGTTAACCGCATCGGCTTACCTCAGCACGGGGCGCATCGTCGTGCAATCGCTAGTGGTGTTTGAACATCGCTCTGCTTACGAAGAAAAATTCGATTCATGCGCAGCACCTTTCCCCCGTTGCAACTGGCCAGGATCAACTGCCGCCGGCATCCAAGCCACCCCCTTGCTCTATTCAAGCACTGTGTGGTCATCCTGCCACGTGAAAGAATTTACCTGCTCGACAGATGCCCGTGCCAGCCTATCTGCTGCACTCGAAAAGCACATTCTGCACCATCGTAGAATAGTTTCGCACTGCTATCTATCATATTGTATTTATTCAATAAAATTGCATTGTTAATTTGTCAACTTCAGTGTTAACACCTATTTCAACAATAAATAACAAACGCTAAAGTACCTGTCAGAAAGAGGTCCCTATTAGCCCGACTATCGGAGAAACTCATGGCAGGCATACCCGCTTCCGCGTTGAGCGCGGTCAACAGTGATGCGAAACCTACAAAAGTACGGTGGCGCATATTTTTAATGATGTTGTTCCTTATTTCGATCAACTATATTGATCGTGCCTCGCTTTCTGTGGCCATGCCACTGATCTCCAAAGAATTTGCAATCAGTCCGACCGTACAGGGAATTTTGCTCAGCTCTTTTTTCTGGACTTACGCGTTCATGCAAATTCCAGGCGGTATGCTGGCTGATCGCTTCGGACCGCGAAAAGTCATTGTTGCCTCGACCATCGGCTGGGGCTTTTTCCAAGGGATTGCCGCACTTTGTACCGGGTGGTTCAGCCTGCTGCTTACCCGTCTCGGGCTGGGGGCCGCTGAAGCGCCCATTTACCCGGCCGGCGGCAAACTCAACAGCATATGGATGACCCAAACAGAACGGGGACGTGGAGCAACATTGCTTGACGGCGGCGCGCCGCTGGGAGCGGCATTGGGCGCCATTCTTATTTCCGGCCTGATTGCCGCGTTCGATTCATGGCGTCTGGCCTTTGCCGTCGCCGGTATTGGCACGATGATTTGCGGATGGTTTGCCTGGCGCATCATCCGCGACCACCCGCGTGATCATCCCGCCGTCAATAATGCCGAGGCTGAATACATTGAAGCGGCGCATGCACAGGATCTGGCCAACGAGCCCGCCACTACCAGTGGGCGCGTCCTGGACTTTCTGCGCTATCGCTCGGTCTGGGGCATGTTTTTCGGGTGGATGTGTTTCAACGCCCTGTTCTACGGGCTGCTCACCTGGATGCCCAACTATCTGGCGGCCGTACACGGCTTTAACATCAAGGAAATGGGCGGCGCGGTATTTCTTATGTTTTTTGCCGGTTTCGTAGGCGAGATCGCAGGAGGCTGGATCGCCGACAAATGGATTGCTTCCGGCACCGCGCAGGGCACCGTACTGAGAATCGTTTTTGCCATTGCCTCGATCATCGCCACGATCGCCATTTATAGCGTGTCGGTCATCAAAGATCCCATCGCCGTCGTTATCCTGCTTTCTGTAACACTCTTTTTCCTGCGCTGGTGCGGCTTGTTCTGGTGCATCCCCTCTATCCTTGGCACCCGCAATCGCGTGGGCATTCTGGGCGGCATCATGAATCTTGGCGGCAATGTGGCCGGAATTGGCGTGCCCATCTGCGTTGGAATGATTGTGCAGGCAACGGGGTCCTATTTCTACGCGCTCATGTTGTTCACCGCCGCCGGCATTGGCCTGTTCATCTGCTCTACGTTGTTGATCAAATATGAAGAGAAGGTCCCGGTCTAGTTCAATCGGCAAGTTCAACACAATCCGGGTTCTCTGGCTTGACGGTCACGGAACCTGTTTTTGCCACAAGGTAATTCAATAATGGAAAGAAAATTTATAGGTGTGCTCACACCTTCGTCCAATACAGCACTGGAGCCATTGACCAGTGCCATTGTCGCCGACGTCCCGGGTGTGTCAGCACACTTCTCGCGGTTTCCGGTTACGGAGATATCCATGCGCGAACAATCGGTTAACCAGTTTGATCCGGCCGTCATTCTTGAAGCGGCACAGTTGCTGGCAGACGCTCATGTAGACGTTATTTGCTGGAGTGGTACATCGGCCGGCTGGCTTGGTATTGAGCGCGATGAGACATTGTGTCGTCAAATTACCGAACGCACCGGCATTCCCGCAACCACAGCGGTACTCGCGCTGCATGAATTGATGCAACGCAATCACGTTCGCAATCTCGGGCTGGTTACCCCGTACATCGCTCAAGTACAGGATCTGATTATCGATAACTACCGCAAAGCCGGAATCAACTGTATTGCGCAGGCTCATTTGGGTCTTACCGTGAACCATGAGTTCGGTTGTGTCGAACCCGATACACTGGCCACCTTGATTCGCCAGGTCGCAGAAAAGCGGCCCGATGCCATTACCGTGTTATGTACCAACCTGAGGGCCGCCCATATCGTCAAGGAGCTGGAAGCGGAGCTTGACATTCCGATCTACGACTCGGTCGCTGCCGTGGTCTGGAAAGCGTTTGAAATGCTCAAGATAAATCCGCATAACATCAAGGGCTGGGGTCGGATGTTCTACGAAGCCCAAGTGTAAAAAGGTAAAACATGACGACACATACTTTCGATCTTGTCATACGCAATGCGCATGCAGCGACGGCAAGCGATACTTTCAAATGTGATATTGGAATACAGGATGGGCAGATTGTCCAGCTTGGATTGGGCATTGCTTCTGGTTCAAAAGAAATAGACGCGCAAGGCGCCTGGGTCACGCCCGGGGGGATTGACGGACATTGCCATTTGGATGAACCCATCCCGCCTCCTTTGCGCATGGCGGACAATTTCGAAACGGGTACCCGCTCGGCTGCTTGCGGCGGAACCACTACGATTATTCCCTTTGCGGTACAGCGCAAGGGCCAGTCCCTGCGCGAAGCGGTGAGTAACTACCATGACCGCGCTCAGGACCTTGCCTGCATCGACTACGGTTTTCATATGATCATCACCGACCCGTCAGAACAGGTGCTGCAAGAGTTGCCCGGCCTGATCGACGAGGGGTATACATCATTCAAGATGTATATGACATACGAAGATATGAAATTAAATGATCATCAGATATTGGATCTGCTGGACATTGCACGCACGAAAAACGCCATGGCCATGGTCCACGCCGAAAATGCCGACTGTATTGAATGGCTTACCCGGCGCCTGGAGCAACAAGAGCGCACCAGCCCCCGCTACCACGCTCACTCACGTCCGATGCTGGTGGAGCGCGAGGCCACGCACAGGGCGATTTCACTTTCCGAGCTAGCCGGCGCACCAATCATGATCGTTCATGTTTCGGGCAAAGAGGCCATGGACCAGATCCGTTGGGCTCGCAACCAGGGCATCACCATCTACGCGGAGACCTGCCCGCAGTATTTATTCCTCACGGAACAGGACCTGGGATGCGATGACCGTTATGAAGGCGCCCGATGTGTCTGCAGCCCGCCACCACGCGACAAAAATAATCAGCAATTTGTATGGCAAGGCTTGTCGGACGGACTGTTTACGATATTTTCATCTGATCACGCACCATTCTCATATGATTCGCCGGAAGGTAAAAAGCCGGGTGGCAAAGAGGTACCGTTCCGCCGTATTCCAAATGGCATACCCGGCCTGGAAACGCGGCTTGCACTGCTGTTTTCCTATGGCGTGCTGGATGGCAGACTGTCGATCAACCGCTTTGTCGAGCTGACCTCAACCAATCCGGCCAAGGCATATGGCCTGCATCCGAAAAAAGGCACCATCGCCATTGGCGCCGACGCGGATCTTGTCATCTGGTCCGAAGATCCGCAGACGATCCAGAACATTAACCTGCACCATGCCGTTGACTACACCCCCTACGAGGGAATCGGCTTGCGGGCTGCCCCAAGCCTGACACTGTCCCGTGGACAGATCGTCTATGATCACGGAACCTTCAAAGGAGCCATGGGCCAGGGTCGGTTTTTGCGAAGAACCGCCCCTACCCTGCAACCTATTCATTCTCCAGATAGCGAAAATCAATGAAATTACTGATTATCAATCCCAACATATCAACCAGCGTCAGCGACCTGATTCAAGCCGAAGCCCATCGCGCCGCCAATGCCGAAACACAAATCACCATGTGCACCGCCGAACTGGGCGTCGCCTATATAGAAACCCGTTTTGAGGCCCTGATAGGCGGCTACGCTGCAGCAATACTGGCTGCCGAACAGGCCCACTTGCATGATGCGGTTATCATTGCCGCCTTCGGAGACCCGGGTATTGACGGGTTGCGCGAAGCCATGAACATACCAGTAGTGGGCTTGACCGAAGCAGCACTGGCCAGCGCCTGCCTGCTGGGTCAGCGTTTTTCCATTATTGCCATTTCGCCGCGTATTACAGCCTGGTACCGCGAATGCGTGGAACGCAACGGCCTGATCTCGCGCCTGGCAAGCATTCGCAGCCTGGAGGAACCGTTGCGCGATATCGGGACCGTACAGACCGACCATGCCGAGCGCCTGGTGCAATTGTGCGAAGCGGCCATTGAACACGATAGGGCTGATGTCATCATTCTGGCGGGCGCGCCGCTTGCAGGACTGGCCAGACAGGTCAAAGACCGCATTCCGGTACCCGTCGTCGATGGGGTATCCAGCGCTGTATGCCATGCACAAAGCCTGGCAATCCTGGCGCCACACGGCGCTACCAAAGGCAGCTTTGCTGCACCACCGATCAAACCGAATAAAGGCTTGCCCGATGCACTTTCCCGGTTGCTTGCCAGAGACCGGCCGGCACCATGATTATGTGATCAAAGATAGGGCGGCACGCAGTGTGTACGTGGAAATTGCTAGAATAGCGCCTATGCGTACGAAATCTGTAGACAAGGATGTCAGCAACAGTGTGAACACCAAGCGAAAGGGGCGTGAGCTTAGCGTGGGAGATATCACCAGCAGACTATACTCGGCCATTCTGGAACACCGGATTCCTCCAGGCACAAAACTGGGGGAAGACCGGCTTGCGGTCATTTTCTCTGTCAATCGCGCACGTATCCGCGAGGTGCTGGCCAAGCTTGCCCATGAGCGCGTGGTAGACCTGATCCCTCAGAAGGGCGCATTTGTCGCCAAACCGACCGTGGAGGAAGCCAGGGATGTCTTCGAAGCGCGGCAATTGATTGAGCCTTTTGCCGTACGTAAACTTGTTGCAACACTGGACAAGGCCAAAATCGCCCAGTTGCGCGAGCACCTTGAATTGGAAGAGCAGGCCAGGCTTGGGCAAGACCAGCCCAGCATCATCAGGCTTTCCGGCGAGTTCCATATATTGCTGGCCGAGCTTGCCGGCAATTCGTCTTTATTGCGTACCACCCGCGAACTGGCCACACTCACTTGCCTGATTATTTCCCTTTACGATGCCCCAACCGCCTTCAGTTGCCGGGCCGACGAGCATTCGGAAATCGTCCAGGCCATCATAAACAAAGACAGCGATACTGCAGTTGAACTGATGCTGGCACATCTGGATCATATATTGAATAGCCTGAAGCTGCGAGAAACATCGGATGATATTGATCTTGAACGCATTTTCGGCGTCCTGACGCCCTGATTGCGGGTTTTGTATCAGGCGGCAGCCTGATACACCGAAGCGTTAGCGGGGGCTGGCACTTAACCAGCTCCACGCTAACATGGCCCGATTTGCTGACTGGGATTCCAACAATGATCCCAGCCAAACAAACCAATGACACTCCCCTGGTTACCCGCGCATTTACTTCTTCGCGCAATCGGTCATGCACCGTGTATTCTTGGTGTCTGGTCGATCATCAACATAGAAATTATCACGATTGGGCATCTTGACGGTTGCCAGTGACTTGGCATCCAGTGTGGCGTCAGCAGGCACGATGTCATTTTTGCTTAACAAATAGGCCGTCACGCTGTACACGTCTTCGTTGCTCAGCGATTGCGGACTCTGGAACGGCATGGAGCGCCGTACGTAATCGAATATCGTCGTGGCGTAGGGCCAGTAACTGCCAATCGTCTTGACCGGTTTGTCGCTGGCCAGGCTACCCTGGCCACCCACCAGTTTTGGCCCCAGGCCGCCCTCCAGGTTAACGCCGTGGCAGCTTATACACTGGGTTTTATACACTTTCTCTCCCAATGCAACCGTTCCCTGCCCGTCAGGCAGTCCGGTTCCGTCCGGAAAGACATCTATTTTCCAGCCAGCGATCTGTTCGTGGCCTGCCGGCGAACCCAGCCCCTTGAAATCATGGGCCTGCTGGGCATGTATGACAGATGACATTGCCATAATACAGGCGCCGAGCATGATTTGTTTAAACCCGTCCATTGGTCACCTCTCCGGTCGTGGCGATTTTCCATGGCTGAATCGCATTGTTATGATAAAAAGAAACCGTACCGCGTGCCTCAATCAGTTGGTCAAGCGTTGGCTGTACATAGCCGGTCTCATCAACAGCCCGGCTCATAATGACCTTTTGCTCGCCATTCCAGTCAAACAAAAAGCGAAATGCCGTAAGGGCTTTACTTATAACCGGTTCCTGCAATGTGGCCGGCTGCCAGGTATTGCCGCCGTCTGTTGAAATATCAACCGCCGTGATTTTGCCGTGTCCGCTCCAGGCAATGCCGCGAATTTCATGTGTTCCCTTGCGCGTGAGCTTATGTGTGCCCGATGGCTGGGTAATAAGGGACTTGCACTCCATCACAAATGAAAATTTGCGTGCGCGCCCGTCGGCCATCAGGTCTGTGTATTTTCCCGTCTCCTCTCTGGTATACCCCGGTTGGTCGGTCACATGCAGCCGACGCAGCCACTTGATGCTCATATTGCCTTCAAACCCGGGAACAAACAACCGGATCGGATAACCTTGTTCCGGCCGTAAGCGCTCGCCGTTCTGGCTATAGGCAACCAGCACGTCATCAAGACACTTTTCAATTGGAATACTACGCGTCATGGCCGCCCCGTCCGCCCCTTCGGCAACAATCCATTTCGCTTCTTTTTTCAAGCCCGCGTGTTCCAGCAGCGTTTTCAAGGGAACGCCCGTCCACTGCGCACAACTGACCAGCCCTGCCACCTCGGCCGCTGTCTTTCCGTAAGGTGGTAAAAAGGACGGATTGCCCGAGCATTCCAGAAAATAAATAGGCGAAACACAGGGAAATTGCCTGATCTCATCCATCGTAAATACCAGAGGCCGATCAACCAGCCCATGCAGCATCAAGCGATGTTCGGCAGGATCTATCTGGGGAACGCCGGCATGATGCCGTTCGTAAAACAGGCCATTGGGTGTAATCGCGCCATCGAGTTCCTGCAACGGCGAGGTGCTGTAAGCAGACATCGGCTCTTTGAGGCCGGGGTACATATTTCTGATCGCCTTTTTTTCAAAGGCAGATGGCTTGCCATAAGGGCTTGCCGTCGGGCTACCCAGAGAGCGGGTCCACTTGGGGACGTTCGGTGGCAGGTTGGCAGCAGCATCAGCCGCAGCCTCTTTGACCGCATCCGCTGCAAGCGCTTCTCGCGCCACGCCTGCCGTAGCCACTGCCGTCACTACAGCGCTGCTATGCAAAAGGAAATTACGTCGAGCGGTCCGTGTCCCCGCAGGCACGGCCTTTAACTGCGACCCCTCACGCTCGGCATCCGCCAATGTTGATTCATCATTTTCGTTCATATTATCTCCCCACATTGCCAACGTCACAAAATAACCGACCGACCGATCGGTTTTATGCATGATAGCGATATCTACATCCCTTGGCAAGCGCAACTTGCTGCTAAAATTGGCTCATTAACATCACATGACGCGCCACCATGGCAACAACCGAAGTCATCGCTACGAACCCGGCCGGGCAAACCCTGCAACAACGCATCCTGAGAACAGCAGCGCAACTTTTCGCTGCCCACGGTTTTCATGCCGTTGGCATGCAGGCGCTGTGCGAGGCACTGCAAATCAGCCGCGGCGCGTTCTACCATCATTTCCGCAGCAAGGACGATGTCCTGGACGATATCTGCACCCGTTATATGACAGAGTTGGTACACATGGGCCGGCAAACATTAAGGGATGAAGCAGATCCTGAGCGCTGCCTGCGGCGCCTCGGGCAGGATTTGCTGCAAGTGATTGCAGCAAATCTTCCGGAGTTGACGGTGTGCTTTCGCGAAATACAGAGTCTGGGCAGCGAACGCCGCCAAAAGGTAATCGACCTGCACCGCAAATACGAATCGCTCTGGAAGGAAACAGTCGAACGCGGCGCGCAGACAGGGGTTCTGCTGCCCTATTCGCGCGTGCGCATGAAAGCCGTGCTGGGAATGTATTATTACAGTTATATCTGGCTCAATCCTGCACGGGCCGATGAACTGGCCGGCGCAATTGCGTCTTTCAATGACATCGCGTTAAAAGGCCTGCGAAAATAATTCGACCACACGTCGCTGGCAGGTTTTTTGAAGACGCCCATCGCTTCACTACAAAGCTCAGTCGTACCCAACTGATACGCACCCAGGGGAACGGTTAAGGTCAGCGATCACGACTGCATTCTGGCTGCAAGCCTTTTGGCCACGGTTTCTTCGACAGAGGTGAACAGCAGTCACCAGCACGACACTCGTTTTTACTATACTGACCGTATCGCATTTCGTTCCTACCCGGCAAGCATTCGCCAGCCGGTTCATTTACCAATGACAGGAGTTTTTGCATGACGAAGATACTAGTACTTTACTACTCCATGTATGGTCATATCGAGACCATGGCAAACAGCGTTGCAGACGGAGCCCGCGGTGTACCGGGCACCGAGGTCACTGTCAAGCACGTGCCCGAAACGATGAATGAAGAGGCCTTTCGCAACGCGGGCGGTAAAACCGATCAGGCAGCGCCTGTCGCGTCTGTCCAGGAGCTGGCCGACTACGACGCCATTATTATTGGTACGCCCACTCGCTTTGGCAATATGGCTGGCCAGATGCGTACCTTCCTGGATCAAACCGGTGGCCTGTGGGCCAAAGGCGCCCTTGCCGGAAAAATTGCAAGTGTCTTTACTTCTACCGGCACCGGCGGTGGCCAGGAAATGACCATCACTTCTACCTGGACCACCCTTGCCCACCACGGCATGATCATTGTACCAATTGGCTACACGACCCCAGCCCTGTTCGACATATCGCAAGTCGGCGGAGGGACGCCTTATGGCGCCTCAACCATTGCCGGCGGAGATGGGTCGCGCCAGCCCGATGAACGTGAGCTTGGCATCGCCAAGCATCAAGGAGAGTACGTTGCAAAAGTGGCGGTTAAATTGAAGGGATGATGTACAAGTGCCGGAGCCGGCCTGATGGGCATGCACCGGCCTTATCTTCTTACTAAGTACAACACAGGATTCAATCCTGTGATGCAACCCACTGATACAACGGTTCCTGTTTATTTAGAAAACGCTCGGCCGCCTCCTGATGAAAGCGGGTAGAACGGGCAATTGCCTGACCAGACGCTTCAATTTCCAGCATCGTAGACAAATCACTATTGAGTGATGCATTCAAGCCACGCTTGGTAATACTCAAGGCGCTCAACGGCAGCTTGCTCATGTTGAACGCCAACTGTTGGGTGCGTTCTGGCAAGCAGTTTGCATTATGGATTTCCGATACTATTCCCATAGCCTTTGCTTCTTCGGCGCCGAACTCACGCGTAGAAAATATCAGTTCCTTTGCTCTCTGCAGCCCAACTACTCTGGGTAGAGTATAAAAAACACCACAATCGGGTACGGCTCCAAGACGCAGGAATGACAAACAAAATTGAGCGCGAGTAGAGGCAAGAACAATGTCGGCCACCAATGCCAGACCGACTCCAGCACCATAAGCAGGCCCATCAACGGCCGCGATGATGGGCCGATCCAGCATCAGCAAATCGTTAATCAACAAATGCAGGTTCAGCATCCGGTCTCGGGCCATCTCGGCATCTGCACTTGCCGTCATGGTACCGATATCGCCCCCCGCGCAGAATGCACCTCCTGCACCCTCGATAACCAACACCTTAATGTCTCGATCAATCCGGATCGATGAAACGATATGCTGCAATTCCTGTCTCAATACAAAATCAATTGCATTCTTACGCTTGGGTCGATTAAGTCTGAGTGTAGCGACGTTATTCTTTACGGAATAGATGACCGTTTCATAATCGGTATGGGTAGCACTCACAGCGTTTCCTTATTTATTGATAGTTGGCACTTCAGCCAATCACACCTGCGCGCCTTAGTGCGCGAAGATCATCGGTAGATCGACCCAGTTCCGTCAGCACCTGCTCGGTATGCTCGCCCGTGGTGGGGATCGGCGCAGCACGCCCGGGTGTACGGCTAAATCTTGGCGCTGGCGCAGGATGGGTAATACCACTGGTGCGCACATAGCTGTTTCTGACTACACTGTGAGGATGCTCCGGTGCTTCCTCGAAATCAAGAACAGGGGCGAAACACGCATCGGTTCCCTCCAGAAGAGAGCACCAAACATGCCTGGGCTTCGTTGCAAACATACCTTCGAGCTTCGCCCTCAGGACAGGCCAGCGTTCACGATCCCACTGCATCCTGAAATCCGGATCAGTCAAATCGCACAGCTTCAACAGTAAAGTGTAAAATTCCGGTTCAATGGCGCCAATGGAAATATATTTCCCATCTGCACAGGTATAACAACCATAGAACGGCGCGCCGCCGTCAAGCATATTCGACGCGCGGGCATTAATCCATTTTCCATTTACAAGCATGCCATGATAGGCCGTGGCAAGCGTGGCCACGCCGTCACAAATGGCAGCATCAATGATCTGCCCCTGCTTGCTCTTGAGCGATTCGAGCAACCCGCACACCATGCCAAAAGCCAGCATCATACCGCCACCGCCCATGTCTCCGACCAGGTGTAGCGGCGGGGTGGGAGGGCGGTCCTGATGCCCCATGGCGTGCAGCGCCCCGGTAACAGCAATATAGTTCAAATCATGACCTGCAGCTGAAGACAGAGGCCCGCTTTGGCCCCAGCCGGTCATTCGGCCGTAGACCAGACCAGGATTGCGATTCAGGCAAACGTCCGGCCCCAGCCCAAGCCTTTCCATGACCCCTGGACGATACCCTTCAATCAATCCGTGAGCATTCGTAACCAGATCAAGGACAATTTCGGTCGCTCCGGGCTTTTTGATATCCAGAGCGATAGTTCGTCGTCCCCGGTCAACAATGGTGCCACCGCCCCCAAGAAAACCCGGTGTTCTGCGATCTACTCTGATAACCTCGGCCCCCATGTCCGCAAGCATCATCGCGCAAAACGGTCCTGGGCCTATACCGGCCATCTCAATAATTCTCACACCTGCCAGTGGTCCATCCATACATTATCTCCCCGGTGCGCCAGGCTGGAATCAAAGCTCGAAGAACTCAGTCCGCGCCTTCAGCAGCACTTGCACGTTACTGTCGAAATTTTCTTTCATTCTGGAAGTTGGCCCTACGATCGAGAGCGCTGCCAGTTGTCCGCCAACATAACCTGCTATTCCCATCGCAAAGACCCCTTCGTTTCCTTCGTCCCGGGTATAGTAATAATGCTGAGTTGTGCCATCGATGATTTGCTGCCTGAGCACTTGTTTGTTCAGAATAGTCTTGGGTGTGACTGCATCCATGCTCAGCGTGTCAATTAGCGCATCACGACTTTTTTCGTCCATCGTACCCAACAAGGCTTTGCCAAGGGACGATGTATGCAAATCGACCAGAGTTCCCGGTTTCAACACATAGCGCAACGCCCTTGGGCTTTCCTGGCATGCAAAAATTCGCACCTGATTTCCATCAAGCAGTCCGCACATAGACGACTCGCCTGACTGCCGACTCAGTATCTCAAGCGCCTCGCCAGAAAAAATCTGCATTGGGTCTGCCGCCGCGATCCCCTGCGCCACGTCCAGAAGTTTGCCGGTTGGATGAAAAAGCCGCGTTTTCGGCGCACGCAACAAATATCCTGCCTGCCTCAGCGTAAACAGCAGGTCAGAACAGCTACTGTCGGCAAGACCCAGCAACCGGGCCATTTCAGAATTGCTCAGAGGGCGGCGCTCTCTTGCGTAAACTTCGAAAACCTGGAGCACTCTTTGTGCGGTAGGAAGTATTTGAGGCATAAATATTGAATAAAAAAAAACGGTGATAAATGATAACCTGTCTGGCCGCTATATTTTGGACTGACGCCCCGAGAACTGCGTCTCCATCGATGGATACTTCGCTTCAGAACAAACCTTGCGTCGGCCACAGCTCGCAGTATGTGCTATAGCGCAGAATCCGGTTACGGTTAATGACAGCCAGTGGCCTGGGACACCGTTAGGTAGTCCGCCCGCGCTGCCCGACAAGATTTCAATTGTGCTGCAGGCGCACGTCGGCGCAGGGACCTGTTCTTAGCTGGCGTAGCGACCACCCGTGACATGCACCGTTTCTCCAGTAATGAATCCGGCTCGCTCCGAAGCCAGGAAACTTACAATATCTGCAATATCTTCAACACTGCCCAGGCGCTGAATCGGCTGGCGAGCCAACGCGTTGGCTCGCAACATGTCGTATGTATCCAGTGAGCGGATCAAATCGGTTTCTACAAATCCAGGGGCAACAGCATTGGATGTAATATTGAACTTGCCCTGTTCAAACGCCAGGGAGCGAGTAAAACCGATAAGCCCGGCTTTGGCAGCAGAATAATTGGTCTGGCCAGGATTGCCAAGATGTGCCCGCGAAGCAATATTTATCACGCGGCCCCATTTTCTTTCCATCATGAAAGGCAGCGCAGCCTTCGCGCAGAAATATGCACCTTTCAGAATGGTATCTATAACCGCATCCCAATCCTCTTCGGGCATCTTGGTCAAATACTTGTCGCGAGTAAATCCTGCATTGTTTACAAGGATGTCAATGGAGCCGAACTCTCGTTTGGCGATATCCGCCAGGTTTTGGACCTGCTTCTGATCACAAACATCGGCGGTAACGCCAACCGCCTGAAACCCAGCAGCTTTCAGTTGCGTAGTCGCCGATTCAACAGCATCGGCATTGATGTCACTGACGATCACCTGTGCTCCTTCCCGTGCCATTGCCAATGCACATGCGAACCCAATCCCTCTCCCTGACCCTGTAACTAACGCAACTTTACCGGTGAGTTGTAAATCCATAAGACTGCCCCTTTGTATCTTTAGTCGTTTGGCCATAAAGGCATAAGTCGTTAATTATTACGACATACGGAACTAGTGTACGATTTATCGGATTTTATTGCAATAAATTTCGGTATGTCGTTATAATCTTCGATATACCGAAATTATGAAATTAAAAACTACATACGTTCAGGAGATATCACACTTGGAAAAAGGAGGAGTTGACACTGACACATACAGGGGCATTTTGCCTCGGCCGTGTGTCTTTCAAAAACGGGAAGATTCATTTTCATCAGGCTTCCAGGAAAAGGTTGCTGCTGGAAAATTGATCCATTAGTGATGGTTTTCTTGCCCATAAATTCCGAATTCCATCCAAAGCGATGATCAAGGTTCCTTCATTGAGGATTGCTATCAGGATAGGGACCCGGACAGGCAAACGGCAGATACGGTCACTGCTACAGAGTAATGAAACAAAATCGTTCAGAGCAATAACTTAAAACTGGAGAGACACACATGAAATTCAGAATAGCAACTGTAGTTTGTGGCACGCTACTGGCAATAAATCCCCTACAACACAGCTTGGCAGCTGAGGTATTTCCGTACAAGCCAATACGTATCATTGCACCCAGTTCCGCTGGAGGAGTTCTGGATCTGACCAGCCGGCTTGTCGGCGACAAACTCGCGCAATTAATCAAGAAACCTGTCGTTGTTGAAAACATGCCCGGAGCAGGTGGAATCATTGGCATACAGGGTATGTTGCGCGCGGAACCGGACGGTCACACCTTGGTAATGGGCAGTCTTGGCCCAAATGCTGCGAATTATTCGCTGTACAGCAAACTGCCTTACAGCATGAAAGACTTTGCACCGGTCATCAGTGTCATATCCATGACAAACGTCCTGGTCGTTAACCCGGATCTGCCGGTCAAAGATCTACGGCAATTTCAATCCTATGCGAAATCCAGAAAAGGCGACATCGCCATGGCCATTTCAACAATGGGCTCATCCGGGCACCTGACCGGTGAAATGCTGAAGGAACAACTCGGATTCGACGCCATCGATGTTGTCTACAAGGGAGCAGCGCCTGCGCTAACTGATCTTGTAGGCGGCAGGGCAGGATTTATGGTCGACAATCTGATCACGGCAAAGCCGATGGTCACGGCAGGTCGCCTTCGCGCAATTGCTGTATTTAGTGACAAACGCAATGAACAGTTGCCAGACGTGCCTACTGTAACTGAACAAGGATATCCCGAATTGGTAGGAGGTACCTGGCTAGGCTTACTGGTATCGGCAAAAACGCCACCTGAACGAGTGAAATGGCTTAATGAAAAACTGAATGCCGTTCTGGCGGATCCCGAAGTCAAGGCCGCATTACTGAAGCAAGGCGGAGAGACGGTCGCTGGAACTCCCGAAGCGTTTGACAAGTTTATCCACAGCGAAACTGAAAGATGGGAAAAAATAATTCGCAAGGCGGGCATTAAAGTCAATTAATACATCCTGGCTAAAGCTCATATGGGCATGGCCGAAAATCTGAAAACAGGAGACATGATGGCAATTGAATACGAGCGCTTACGCAACTGGTCCTTCGAGGATCGGATTGACAAATATGATGAGCGAGACAGCATGCTCTATGCACTGACACTTGGCTATGGCAACGATCCGATGGATGAACAGGATCTGCGTTTCGTCCACGAACAAAATACGATAGCAGTTCCAACAATCCTTAGCGTAATCGGCGCCCCAGGAGCTTGGGCGACCAACCCTGAAACAGGCATAAACTGGCTGCAATTGCTGCACGGCGAGCATCGGATGGTTTTTCATGCAGAGGTACAGCCCAGAGCTACGGTCATCAGCAAAACCAGAGTCAGCCATGTCGTAGACAAGGGACCGGGAAAAGGAGCTTTGGTGGTCACCACCCGCGAACTATACGAAAGCGCCACTGACGAGCATTTGGCAACCATAGAGCACGTATCTTTCTGTCGTGCAGATGGCGGCTTTGGATCCGGAGATCAGCCTCTACCAGCGTTACTGGCCACTCCAGAGGGTCCGCCAGACGAGGTGCTGCTAAGTAATACCCTGCCCCAATCAGCCCTTTTATATCGGCTCAATGGAGATCTGAACCCCATCCATATCCTGCCCCAGATGGCAGCAAAAGCCGGCTTTCAGCGACCCATTTTGCACGGATTGTGCAGTTTCGGTATGGCTGCACGTGCACTGATCAAACAGTACTGCGCACTCAACCCCGTTTCGCTTAAATCATTTTCTGTGCGTTTTTCGTCTCCCATGTATCCTGGAGAGACACTAAGGGTGGAAACCTGGAAACAGGGTAACACGGTGCACTTCAAAGCATACGCCCATGAGCGAAACGTCGTAGTCCTAAGTAACTGCATCGCAACTATCTGCTAACAGGGAAACGAGCATAATGATGAACTCACTAGAAAAACTTGCAAGTGAAGTGCCAAACCGCATCGCCTATCGGTTGGTTCCATCAGGCTACCAAGTGACCTGGCAGGAGCTGGAACTGCGCTCACGAAAATGTGCGGCAGCACTGATCAGTGCCGGGCTCACGCCAGGAGATACCATCGCCGTATTTTTGGAAAACCACCCTTACTATTTTGAAATCTTGAATGCCGCGCATCGCATCGGACTGTATTACGCTACCATCAGTCGCCATCTGAAGAAGGACGAAGTCCAGTACATCATTGATGACTCCGATGCCAAAGCATTGTTTTGTTCCAGTCAGACCATCGAAGAAGTCGATGTAGAGCAGTTGGTAGCAAGCAATATGACTTGTATCACCATGGACGGCTATCTGGACGGATTTTTCAACTACGACGACTGGATCAACGCATACTCCGACGACATAACGCTTCAAGAAACCCCAGAAGGCACCGATTTTTGCTATTCATCAGGAACAACGGGAAGACCCAAGGGCATCAAGCGACCATTGGAGACCGCAAATAAGTTCTTCCGGGTCGGCCAGGCTGACCGCAATGCCTGGAAAGCGTTCACACCGGACACAGTGTATCTTTCCACTGCACCTTTTTATCATACCGCTCCGGTGCGCTGGAATATGGCTGTACTGCGCAATGGTGGAAGCTGTGTCATGATGGAAAAATTCGACCCGGCTGACGCACTGCAGGCAATTGAGCGCTATAAAATCACCCATTCTCAATGGGTACCCACCATGTTTATTCGCATGCTGCGCCTGCCCGAATCCGAGAGAAAGAAATATGATATTTCCTCTTTGCGTTACGCGGTACATGCAGCAGCACCCTGCCCGGCTGAAATAAAGCAGGCCATGATCGATTGGTGGGGGCCGATTCTGTATGAGTTCTACAGCGGAACGGAGCTGGTCGGACGAACGTCACTGAACTCGGAGGAATGGCTGAGTCACAAAGGCTCCGTGGGCTATCCGGAATTTGGCAGAGTACATATTGTTGACGACCAGGGCAATGAACTGCCTCCATATAAGACAGGAATCATTTATTTTTCGGGTGGAGGCAGCTTTCAATATCATAAAGATCCCGAGAAAACACGGTCGGCGTATAACGATCGCGGCTGGGCTACTTACGGCGATATCGGCTATGTCGATAACGATGGCTATCTTTACCTGACCGACCGACTCTCAAACACCATCGTCTCCGGAGGTGTCAACATTTATCCGCAGGAAGCGGAAAACAGACTCACACTGCATCCTGCCGTAGCAGATGTAGCCGTTTTCGGTGTCCCAGACGAGGAATTTGGCGAGAGCGTAAAGGCGGTTGTCCTGCTCAGGGACCCTAGCCAGGCGGGTGAATATATGGAAAAAGAACTGATCGCATTCTGCAGACAGGAAATATCACATATCAAGTGTCCACGAACAGTGGATTTCACCACAGACATGCCTCGCACGGAAACCGGAAAGCTGCTCAAGCGAACGATCAAGCAACGCTACTGGCCACAAGACATAGGCATTGCGCATTAAGGATGAATAATATGACAACCAATATGTCAGACAAAGCAACACCAAGCAGTTTTTTTTCTGCCGAGCACGAGCAGTTTCGCGCTACGGTACAACGTTTTATAGCAAATGAAATTACCCCATATCATTATGAGTGGGAAAACCAAGGCAAAGTCCCTCGCGATATCTGGCGTAAAGCGGGAGGTGTAGGCATGCTTCTGACCAATGTTCCTGAAGAATATGGCGGCGCAGGCGGCGACTTTCTGTACACCGTCGTTGTACTCGAGGAGATTGCCAAATCACTGGCCAGCGGCGTTACCGGCTTTACCACTCACTCGGATATCGTTGCTCAATACTTGCTCAATTTCGGTACGGAAGAACAAAAGCAAGCAAATCTGCCCGGAATGGCCACCGGCGATATTGTCTCCTCAATTGCCATGACCGAACCGGGCGCCGGTAGCGATGTGAAAGCGATCAGAACCACCGCGATACGCAGTGCGCATGGCTATGTGATTAACGGACAGAAGACTTTCATTACCAATGGCTATCATGCTGATCGCGTATTGGTAGTCGCTAAAACCGCGCCTGATGCTGGTGCACACGGCATCAGCCTGTTTTGGGTAGACACCAATACAGACGGCTTTAAACGAGGACGATTGCTGGACAAAGTCGGACAAAAAGCACAGGACACCTGCGAACTGTTCTTTGACAACATGGAGGTTCCTGCAGATGCGCTTCTGGGCCAGGAGAATAAAGGCTTTGGCTATTTAATGAAAGAACTGATCAGAGAGCGCCTGATGATCGCCATCCGCTGCACAGCAGCACTCGAGGCAGCACTTGACTGGACGGTAAGCTACACCAAAGAGCGTCGCGCTTTCGACAGGTCAATATTTGATAACCAATATATACGTTTCAAGCTGGCAGATATAAAAACCTTGGCGGCAGCAACCCGCGCATTCACTGACAGTTGCATACAGCAATATCTGAGAGGCGAGCTCTCTGCCGATGGCGCTGCCATGGCCAAATTATGGGCCACCGAAGCGACGGGAACGATAGACCAATTGCTGCAATTTCATGGTGGATACGGCTACATGCGTGAATACGCAATCGGCCGGGCCTTTACGGATGTCAGACCTAATCGAATTTACGGAGGCTCTTCCGAAATCATGCGTGAACTCATCGCCAGAGCGCTTTGACCAGCGGCCACCATTTAACTTGAAAGCACAACAACGTTATGACGAAAAATTTATCTAAAACTGTCGCCATTGCAGGCGCAGCTGAATCAGACCTGGGTAAAGTTCCCGGACTAACCGCTCTGGAATTGCAAGCCCAGGCCGCCCGACGTGCATTGCTTGATGCAGGACTGGATCTGAATGATGTAGATGGCGTATTTGCGCACACAGATGACAGATTTTCCAGCCTGCAACTGACGGAGTACCTGGGAATAAGTCCCGGATACGTTGACTCGACCAATGTCGGCGGCATGTCCAATTTGCTGCATATCCGACACGCCATGGCAGCGATCGAAGCGGGGATGTGTTCGGTAGCGCTGATTACTTACGGAAGCACTCAGCTATCTGACGGATCGCGCAAACTGCAAGTGGCCGCTGAAGATATGAGGACACCCAGAGGTCAGTTCATCACTCCCTACGGACAGCTCAGTCCCATTGGGTACTATGCAATGGTCGCGCAGTTGCATATGCATAAATATGGAACACGTCCGGAATCCCTTGCCGAAGTTGCAGTCGCAGCCAGAAAATGGGCCGCGCTCAACCCCAAAGCATATCGGCGCGAACCTCTGTCAATAGAAGATGTACTCTCCTCACCTTATATCGCAGAACCGCTCAGGCAGCGCGACTGCTGCCTTGTTACCGATGCGGGCGGCGCACTGATTGTCACTTCAGCAAAAAGAGCTCGCTCTCTGCGCCGACAGCCCGTCTATGTATTGGGAATCGCGGAATCGTTTTCTCATCACTACACGCCGTTCAACACAGAAGACTGGCTTAACACAAATGTAGCAGAAACCGCTGACAAGGCATTGAATATGGCTGGCGTCACCCGCGAGGACATTGACGTGGTGCAGATATATGATCACTTCACCATTGGCGTCATTCAATCTCTTGAAGAACTGGGCTTTTGCAAACGAGGAGAAGGTGGGGATTTCGTGCAAGGCGGCGCCTTAAGTCCAAGGGGCCGGTTTCCGATAAACACTTCCGGTGGCGGTCTTTCCTATAATCATCCCGGTATGTTTGGGATGCTGCTGATCATTGAGGCTGTCAGGCAATTGCGGCAAGAATGCGGAGACAGACAAATCTCCAACCCCGAAGTTGCATTAGTGCACGCGCCAGGACTGGTTTTTTCCGGAAACACAACAATGATCTTGGGAGTTTAGAAATGTCATATACCCAACGCCCTTTGCCAGTTACCTCTGATGTTACCAAGCCCTTCTGGGAGGCAGCCGCTAACAATAAACTGATAATTCAAAAATGTGCGACCTGCGAAAAACATCAATTTTACCCGCGATTATTCTGCATTCATTGCCTGGCAGAAGACCTCATATGGATCGATTGCACGGGAAGTGGAACAGTATATTCGTACACGATAAATCATCGTGCACCAAACCCTTTTATGAAAGATCGGCTGCCCTATGTCGTCGCCGCGATTGACCTGGATGAGGAAGTGCGAATGATTGCAAATATCATCGACAGCCCGATCGATCAAGTCAAAATCGGAGCAAAGGTCCATGTCGTGTTCGAAAAAGTCTCGGAAGATATGTCACTACCACAATTTTGCCTGAGTAAATAGATACTGATCATCTGGCTAACGCCTGCTTAACGCCACGTCAATCCATCCCCCATGTGGATGTATGGCGTGTCGTTCTGCTAGCCACAAGCCAATCACTTAGATTTCCGGTCAATTTCTCCGATGATACGTTTCTATGACGGCACTTATGCAAATCTTGGCTGCGCAGGCGTTCAGCTTGCGTTCACCAACATTCCCATACGCTCCATTGCCCGCTGCGTCACCTCGGGATTGACCAATGGCGTTGGCAATTTTCCGGCCAGCAGATCCAGCGTCTGATTCACGGACAACTGGCTGATGCGGCGCATGCTTTCCAGGGTAATGCCCGCGATATGGCTACTGAGAATGACATTTGGCATCGTACGTAGTGGCGAGTCGTCAGGCAGCGGCTGCAATTCAAAAACATCCAGTGCAGCGCCTATGTTCTGCTGCGCCAGCGCCTCAACGAGATCGGCCTGGTTAATCACCGCACCACGTGCCACGTTGATAATACTGGCGCCCTGCTTCATCAAGCCCAATGTTCGCTGGTTTGCCATGCCTTTGGTTTCTGCAGTCAATGGACAGGCAAGTACCACAAAATCGGCCACTCGAAAAACATCATCACTGGTTACAGCACGGATATAGTCAGGCATTTTGCTCGGGTCGCGCCGATAGCCGATAACGGACATACCGAACCCGTAATGACAGATGTGGGCCAGCGCCTGGCCAATGGCGCCGACACCAATGATACCGACAGTTTTTCCACGAAGCTCAACGGCGCCATCAGACAGTACACGAGACGCACCCCACCCATCGCTGCGAAGCAGCGAATCTACCGCATGCAGGCGACGTGAAAGCAGCAGCATTTGCCCCACGACATACTCTGCCACAGCAACAGCATTTGCACCGGGTGCATTGCTCACCGGGATTGCCCTGGCGGTCGCTTCTGCGACCGGAACAATATCAACTCCAGCCCCATGCCTGACAATACCGCGAAGACGATCGGCATGCGCCAGAACAGCAGCAGCAACTGGCGAGCGCACAATCAGCACGTCGGCCTCGCATATCTCTTTGGCAAGCACCTGCTGTTCCAGCGACGACGCTACGCGCACTTGCGCATGTTCACGCAGACGTGCTGTTTCGTTGGAATCAATCGGGTTGGTCAGCAGAACAATCGCACTCACGGGCACTCCCTGGTTTTGGTTGATACGTCAATGAAGAAACAGCGACGCATCGGCTGTGTATGCAACAGACGGCTTGCACTGCCAAAGCGTTTTTTCAAATGCGCAGTGTACCGTGGAATCGTGCAATGCGCGCCATCAGGGAAAACCCACAGCGAGCGATCTTTGGCCATGACGCTTGTGATATCGCCACCCCAGATAAACGGTGGCGCACACCCCCTTTTTCATACTTAGCATTGTTATTTCATATGAAAATTTTTTTTGAAAGAGCTTTTCATTCCCACCGAATTGTTTTAGTATTCCCAAAACTTCCTAATTTTAAGAACATCTGTCCTAACAATTAGGATTTATAAATTAATACCTTTCGGGGTATAAACCAGAGTCAAAGGAGCGCAAGTTGAATATCACAGATGTCCAGACACTGTCCTGCGACGCCGGCTGGCGCAATTACTATTTCGTCAAGATCTCGACCGACGCCGATATTTGCGGATGGGCAGAGTTCGACGAAGGCTTCGGTTCCCCTGGCGTTACTGCGGTCATTCAGAAGCTGAGCGAGATGCTGATCGGCAACCCGGTACCAAGCCAGGAGCGCTTTTACGCCGAAGCCTACAGCCGGACCCGACCTGCAGCCGGTGGGGTGGTTGCCGAAGGCATTGGTGCCCTGGAAAATGCGTTGTTGGACGTGCGCGCCAAGTCACTGGGCGTGCCCTGCTATGAATTGCTGGGCGGAAAGGTACGCGATAAGCTGCGTGTTTACTGGTCGCATTGTCCGGCCTGGCGCATCAACCATCCAAAGTATTTTGGGCCTGCCGTCACCAATCTGGACGGGGTCAGAGCCATGGGCGCCGAGGCGCGTGAACGCGGTTTTACCGCACTCAAATCCAACACCTTCATTTTTGATGACGGCCCGGCCTACGCCTGGCGCCCCGGATTTGCCGCTCCGTTTTATCCTGAATTGAACGCTGATCGCCGGATCATTCGAAACCTGCGCGATTGCCTGGAGGCATTGCGTGACGGGGCCGGAGAGGACATGGAGATCCTGCTGGATCTGAATTTCAATTTCAAGACAGAGGGCTACCTGAAGATTCTGCGCGCAATTGCAGATCATGACATTTTCTGGGTTGAAATTGACAGCTATAGTCCCGACGCGCTTGCCTATATACGGAATCACAGTCCGCATCCTGTCAGTTCATGCGAGACCCTATTCGGTGCTCGAGAGTTTCTGCCTTATTTTCAGAAGAATGCCGTTGACGTGGCGATTGTCGATGTCGTCTGGAATGGCGCATGGCAGTCGATGAAGATCGCCAACCTGGCCGATATTCACGAAGTGAATGTCGCTCCGCATAATTTTTACGGCCATCTGTGCACCATGATGAACGCCCATTTCGCAAGCGCCGTGCCTAATTTTCGCATCATGGAAACAGACATCGATCGGCTTTCCTGGGACAAGGAATTGTTCACCTACGTTCCTGAGTATGTCGACGGGCACCTGATCGTTCCTGACCGTCCAGGATGGGGAACAGAACCCGTAGAAGAAGTCATCAGAGCGCATCCGCCAAAACCAGGCGGCGGACTGATCCGGCCGCGCCAGTCCCGATAACTTACAAACCGCTTTTTTTCAACCACGCAGTGACGACTCGTTTACCAAGGAGACAACCACATGATCAATGACTGGAACGCAACACTGAGCAACCTTCGCAAAGGTGGCGCCGCTTTTGCCAAACACAACCCTGCGGTAGTAACGGCCTATCGTGGCCTGAACGAGGCGCTTGGGCAGGCCAGGCATCTGGACGACAAAACGCGGGAATTGATCGCGCTGGCGGTGGCCGTCACCACGCGATGCGACGGCTGCATTTCATCGCACGCTGCCGCTGCCCAGAAGGCCGGTGCCACCGTAGAAGAAGTCAGCGAAGCCCTTGGCACTGCGGTGGCGCTCAATGCCGGCGCGGCCTACGTGTATTCGGTGCGCGCAATTGAAGCATTTGAGCAAATGGACAAATGAAATCTCTCCCGGCGGAAAGCAATTTCCACCGGGCGCAGTTTGCGGGGGCGTGGCAACAATAATTCCAAGCCACGGGTAACAGTTATCACTTTCAGATCAGGAAGTACCCAAAGGAGAAATAAAAATGAGCAGACAAGCAAAACAAGCAGTTCGATTGGGAACATCAATGGCGCTAGCCGCTGCGTGCATACTGGCGTTTGCCAGTGCTCATGCCGCCTGGCCTGCCGATAAGCCAATACGCCTGATTGTGCCCTACGCTGCAGGAGGTGCCACCGATATCCTGGGTCGCGCGGTTGGAAACCAAATGGCCAGGGAACTGAAACAAACGATTGTTGTGGAAAATAAGCCTGGCGCCGGCAGTATGCTGGGCTCACAACAGGTGGTGCGTTCAGCGCCGGACGGCTATACGATTTTGCTGGGAAGTATTTCAAATGTACTGAACATGTATTTCTACAAGGACCCGCTTTACGATCTGCGCAAAGATCTCAAGCCGGTCGCGCAAATTGTATCCGTACCCAATTTTCTGGCCGTTAGCAAATCGGTGCCAGCAAAGAATGTTGCCGAACTGATCGCGCTTGCCAAGCAGAAACCCGGGGAGCTCAGTTGCGCAACGTCCGGCGTCGGCTCCTCGCCCTACTTGTCATGCGAATTGTTCAAGGTCATGGCTGGCATTGATCTTATCAACACACCATTCAAGGGCGGGGCGCCCGCCATTCAATCGGCGATCGGCAATCAGACAACCATGGTGTTTGCCAACGAGGCCTGGCCATACATAGATTCGGGCCAATTGCGTGGACTGGGCGTTACTACTGCCGAGAGATCACCTTATTCCAGGGATATCCCAGCCATATCAGAAACATTGCCAAAATACGACGTCACGGCCTGGTATGGGTTCTGGGTGCCCGCCAGAACGCCTGACAAGATCACCAACGCGCTAAGCAAGGCAGCTGCAGATGCGCTGCAAAACCAGGGAGTATTGAATACCCTGAAACAGCTGGGCGCTACGCCAAAACCCTCAGATCCGCAGCAATTTGCAGATTACGTCGATACCGAAATAGAACGCTGGGCCGCGATTACCAAAGAGATGAATATTCAGGCCAAATGACATAACAAGGCATTGCAATACACATGCAACAGGAACCGTGATGCGACGACTAGGTGATGTACTGAAACATTGGGCAGAACATACCCCAAACAACCCGGCGATTTCGGATGAAATCCGCTCGCTCAATTATGGGCAGTTGAACCAGGCTGTGGCCGATTGCCGGCGCTTTCTGGCCGATTGCGGCCTTAGACCTGGCGATCGCGTTGCGTTGATCGGCGAAAACAGCACCGTGCTGGCAACACTGATTCTTGCCGCTGGGCTTGATGACATCTGGGTTGTCCTGGAAAACGCCCGCCGTGCCCCGCTTGAAACCGATGCCGTATGCAGCCACGCCCAGCCTCGGCGTATTCTTTACCTGACCGAGAACTCGCCTTCGGCCAGCGAGCATGCCAGTCGTCATGGAGCACAAGCAGTAGCGTCGCCTGTTGGGGCGCTGGCAATGGGCCCGTTAATGGATACATTGCCAGAGCCGTGTTACGGATCGGCGCAGGACCAGGTGGCTGCGCTGATCTACACCACCGGTAGCACCGGCACCCCCAAAGGGGTGATGCTCACACATGGCAACTTGCTTTATATTGGCTCCCTGATGCAGCAGCAGCGACACCTGATACCTGAGGATCGGGTGTACGGTATCCTGCCTATTACACATGTCATGGGCTTGTCTTCTGGCCTGCTTGGCACGCTGGCCTCTGGCGCCCATGTGCAACTGGTGCCGCGTTTTGCCATTGCCCATTGCGTAAATAGTCTGAACCGCGAGGGTATCTCTATTTTGCAGGGCGCCCCCGCCATGTTTTCGCGGCTGGTCAAATCAGAACAAATACAGGACTTGCAGTCTGCGACGCTAAGAGTCATTGCGGCAGGAGGCGCGCCGCTGGATCCCACCCTTAAGCGGGAGGTGGAACAGACTTTCGGCCTGACACTGCATAATGGTTACGGCCTGACCGAAGGTTCGGCCGTCTGCTGGACCCGGCTGGAATCTGCCAATCCTGATTGTGCCGTAGGACCGCCCAACCCCGGCGTAGAGATTGCAATCCTGGATGCTGAGCGCAAGCCGGTGAAACAGGGCGAGCAAGGCTCATTGTGGGCCAAAGGTCCCAATATCATGAAAGGCTATTTTCGCGACCCGCAACGAACTGCGGCAGTCCTGACAGCCGATGGTTGGTTCAATACAGAAGACCTGGCCAGGCAATTGCCCGATGGCCGCATCAACATTGAAGGCCGCACCAAGGATCTGATTATCCGGTCAGGCTTCAATGTTTCTCCACTTGAGGTTGAAACCGCACTGAATGCCCATGAACAGATTCAGCATTCGGCGGTGCTGGGACACACCATCTGTGGCAACGAACAGATTGTCGCAATGATCGAACTCATCCCAGGCGCCTGCTTGAAAGAAGAAGACGTACGCCTGTTTTTGCAGGATCGCCTCTCTCCCTACAAGCGACCTGGACGAATCCTTTTTGTCGAAAACCTGCCCGTTGCCCCCAATGGCAAGGTACTCAAACACCAATTGAAACAAACCCTGAAGGAGCTGACATGACCGATGCCGTGACCTATGAATCCCGTGATGGTATTGCCATTATCACCATCAATCGCGAAGACCGTATGAATGCCATCGGCCCTGAGGTGGAAGCCGGCCTGGCCCTGGCATGGAAGCGCCTGAATGACAGTCAGCAAGACCGCGTCGGCATTCTTACCGGCGCTGGTACCAAGGCGTTTTCTGCCGGCAAGGACATGGCCTCTACGGCACCGCCCGACTACCGCAGCTTCACCCCGAATGTCGGCGTTCTGCTGGAAAAGCCGCTAATCGCGGCGATCAGCGGCTGGTGCATTGGCGGCTCGATTGTCTTGACGCTCATGTGCGATCTGTGCGTGGCTACCGAAGACGCCAAATTCATGTACCCGGAAGCCAAGCTGGGCTTTGCCGGCGGGATGATTGCATCGGCAGCAGCCAGGATTCCTCATAAGGTGGCAATGGAATTAATGTTGCTTGGAGAACCAATTACCGCCCAGCGCGCTTATGATGTTGGTATGGTTAACCGGGTGGTCCCGGCGGGTCAGCACATGGTTGAAGCCATGAAGCTGGCGCGACGCCTGGCTGCCAATGCACCATTGGTAATGAATATGCTCAAGCGCCTGGCCGCCCAGACCACGCCCATGAGTCCGGTGGAAATCGCCGGCCACGCCTGGCGGGAGAACCAGCGGGTGTTTGAGAGCGCCGACTTTGCCGAAGGATTGGCAAGCTTTATCGAAAAACGCCCGCCAGCTTTCAAAGGACAGTAAAACCGTGCATGATTGTATAAACATGGAGCGTTCACGCCGCCTGCAAAGCAGTGCAAATGATCGAAACGAACATAGAGACAAATGACAATGAATACGCCGAACCGGAACCGCCTGAGCGATTTTATTCAAGCAGCCACCAGACTCATGGACGACCATGATGACAATCAGCGACCACCGGCTGGCATGAAGTCCTTGCTGGCTGAGCTCGTTGCCCAGGACGACTGGCTGCCCGAATTTTGCACCGTGCCGCACCCCACTTTTTATCAACAATTTCTCCTGCACTGTGATCCTCTGGAGCGCTTTTCACTGGTCAGTTTTGTATGGGGACCGGGGCAACAGACACCGGTTCACGACCATATGGTGTGGGGGTTTATTGGCATGTTGCGCGGTGCAGAACTGAGTCAGCGCTATCGCACCAATCCGGATGGCTCGCTCGCTGCAGACGGGAAACCGGACCAGCTCGAACCCGGCATGATCGACGCGCTGTTACCGTCCGAAGGCGATATACATCAAGTGTTCAATGCATACGACAATAAACCTTCTATCAGTATTCATCTGTATGGCGGTAACATCGGCGCGGTCAGTCGGCATGTTTTCGACCTTGCAAGCGGCCAGCCAAAAACGTTTATCTCCGGCTATTCTTCCGACCTGATTCCCAACGTCTGGGATCGTTCTGCGAGCCGAAAAACCTGATGTCGCCGGTATGACGAACCCGTTCTTTTCCCCTGCTCTGATGTATTCTGTCGCCTTATCACTTAGCGTACAGGGAAGGATATATAACGTCATGGATAAAACACTCATCAAAGGCCTGAAGGTCCTGGAAGTCGTTACCGGCTCTACCGAGAGAATCCGGACCATCGAGGAACTGGCAGATAAAGTTGGTCTGACACGCAGCAATACGCACCGCACTTTGCAAACACTTATTCATGCGGGTTTTGTGGCACGCGATGATCAGGACAACTACATAGGGGGTATCCGGCTGTTTGAACTGGCGGCAAACCAGCTGGCGCAGCTGGATCTGCGGCGCATCGCCTCTGGCGCCATGCACGTGCTGGCAGAAAGCACTGGAGAAACCATCCACCTGTCTGTACTGGACGGGTTTGATGTCGTGTATGTGGACAAGATAGACAGCCCGCAACCCATTCGCGCTTACTCCATGATTGGCGGGCGGGCGCCTGCCTATGCTGTCGCCACAGGCAAGGCCATTCTGGCCTATCAGACCGACAGTTTTCTAGAAAGCCATGCCGGGCAATTGCAAAAGCATACAGACGCAACCATGGCAGATTTGGATACACTGCGGCGCGCGCTGGCCCGGACAGTCAAACAGGGCTATGCCGTCAACCGCGGCGAGTGGCGCGACGGCGTTGGGGGAATCGCTGTTCCCATTTTTAACGGACTGGGACAAATCATGGGGGCCATTGGCATTTCGGCGCCCCTGGATCGGCTGACACCCGCACGCATACGTCAGTTGGTTCCCGAAGTCATCCAATGCGCCGGCGCAATTTCGCAGCAGTTGGGCTACACCGCAAAAGTGTCCAAGCCCGTTGCGTAGCCCAAGCGTTTATCTCAACTGAAATGGAATGTACTGTATGAGACATCAATCAACCACACTTTGCACAGGGCAGATTCGCTGCCAGCCATGGTAACCCGCACCGTGCACGGGCACAACAGGCTCTGTGCTTAAGAGCCATCAGCTCGACAGACTCACTTGCTGAGCAACCAGTCATTCACCCAATTGGAGGAAATACCGAATGTTCAACGCCATACTGATTGAAAAAGACGATGCCGGATACCGTGCCACAGCAACGTCCGTGGACGAGGCGCAATTGCCCCAAGGAGACGTTCTTGTCGATGTGCAATATTCAACCATCAATTATAAGGACGGCCTTGCCATTACGGGGAAATCACCGGTGGTCCGCCAGTTCCCCATGGTTCCGGGTATTGATTTTTGCGGTACCGTCAGGCAAAGCCAGCACCCGGATTTTAAGGCGGGAGACGGCGTCATCCTCAATGGCTGGGGCGTAGGCGAAACCCATTGGGGCGGCCTGGCTCAGCAGGCCAGCGTCAATGGCAAATGGCTGATCCGCCTGCCCTCGGGCATGAAGCCGGAGCAGGCCATGTCCATCGGTACAGCCGGCTACACTGCCATGCTTTGTGTCATGGCGCTGCAACGCAACGGCCTGACGCCCGAATCAGGGGACATCCTTGTGACCGGAGCGGCAGGCGGCGTTGGCAGCGTCGCCGTCGCACTGTTTTCATCTCTGGGATTCCGCGTGATCGCATCCACCGGCAGGCAGCAGGAGGAAGACTATCTGAGAAAACTGGGTGCCGCCGACATTATTGATCGCAATACCCTGAGCGAGCCTGGCAAGCCGCTGGGCAAGGAACGCTGGGCGGGCGCCGTGGACAGCGTCGGCAGCCACACGCTGGCCAATGTTTGTGCGGGCACCAAGTATCGCGGCGCGATTGCCGCGTGTGGTCTGGCACAGGGCCTGGATTTTCCTGCGTCTGTTGCGCCATTCATTCTGCGCGGTATTACGCTGGTCGGGATCGACAGCGTGCATTGCCCGGTCAAGGAACGCCAGCAGGCCTGGGACAGATTGAGCAATGAACTGGATCCGGCCAAGCTGGCATTGATCGGATCCCGGACGGTCGGTTTAAATGAAGTCATTCCCCTGGCCAGCCAGATACTGGAAGGACAAGTGCGCGGGCGGATTGTCGTGGATGTGAATCGTTAGACAATATTCGCAATCCGGTAGTCGGACAGACGGCCAGGTTACGAACCTTCTCGTAGCCTGGTCATCTTTTTTCAATAACACATACGTAATGAAGGCCAATCAGCCACGCGCCTTGCGTACCGCCTGCGCCAATTCACGGCAAAGCCCCTGCACATCAACCCGGGCCTGTTCACCACTCTTTGCCTCTGCAATCTTCTGCACCAGCGCCGAGCCGACAACCACGCCGTCGGCCACTCTGGCAATATTGGCTGCCTGTTCCGGTGTACGAATCCCGAAACCCACGCTTACCGGCAGATCGGTATGCCTGCGAATTCGTGTGACCGCTTGCTGAACATGCTCTATGGTCGCTGAGCCGGCGCCGGTGGTACCCGCCACAGAAACGTAATAGACAAAACCGCCGGCATTGCCCAGGATCTGCTGCAAACGTGCGTCATTGCTCGTGGGTGTGGTCAGGCGTACGAAGTCAATGCCGGCAGCCTGCGCCGGAAGACAAAGATCACGATCATGTTCGGCCGGCAGATCCACCACGATCAGCCCATCTACACCCGCCTTGCCTGCGTCGGCAATAAACCGATCCACGCCATAGCGATGAATAGGGTTGAAATACCCCATCAGCACAATCGGCGTTTCATTATCGTTCTGCCGAAACTCGCCGATCATTTTCAGTGTGGCGGCAACATTCTGACCCTGGGCCAGTGCGCGAAGGCTGGAAAGCTGAATGGCCGGTCCGTCGGCCATCGGATCGGTAAACGGCATGCCAAGTTCGATAATATCGGCGCCCGCTTGCGGCAATCCGTTAAGAATGGCAGCGGCGGTGTCATAGTCGGGATCACCGGCAGTCAGAAACGTGACCAGGGCCGCACGATTCTCGTTCTTAAGTTGTGCAAAACGTTGTTGCAGGCGACTCATGCTTGTTGCTCCTTCTCTTTGCTATGTTGCATCACAGTTTGCATATCCTTGTCTCCGCGTCCGGACAGATTCACGACCGTCAGGTGATCCCTGGGTAGTGATGGCGCCTGCTTGAACGCTTCGGCCAGCGCATGAGCGCTTTCCAGCGCGGGAATAATCCCTTCCAGGCGACAGCATTGATGCAGAGCGTCCAGCGCTTCATCATCTGTGATTGCCGTATATTGGACCCGGCCAATGCTGTGCAGCCATGCATGCTCAGGACCAATGCCCGGGTAATCCAGCCCGGCAGATATTGAATGGGCATCAATAATCTGCCCGTCGTCATCCTGCAGCAAGAACGTGCGATTACCATGTAATACGCCAGGTACGCCCCCGTTCAGACTCGCTGCGTGCTTGCCGCTTGCAATTCCATGGCCGGCCGCTTCCACGCCGACAATCTTCACATCCTTGTCATCCAGGAAATCATGGAACAGGCCAATGGCGTTGGAACCACCCCCTACGCAGGCGACAAGCGAGTCGGGCAAGCGGCCTTCCTGGGCCAGCATCTGCTCGCGGGTTTCCCGGCCGATCACTGCCTGGAAATCCCGGACCATAGTGGGATAGGGGTGAGGGCCGGCCACCGTACCAATCAGATAATAGGTGGTGTCGACATTGGTGACCCAATCACGCAAGGCCTCGTTCATGGCGTCCTTTAACGTGCCAGTGCCAGCTGTGACAGGCAACACCTGCGCCCCCAGCAATTTCATACGAAATACGTTGGCCTGCTGGCGATCAATATCGGTGCTACCCATGTAAATGACGCATTGCAAACCAAAGCGGGCGGCAACAGTGGCGGTTGCGACCCCATGCATCCCGGCTCCGGTCTCGGCAATAATTCTTTTCTTGCCCATGCGTCGCGCCAGCAGAATCTGGCCGATACAGTTATTGATTTTATGAGCCCCGGTATGATTAAGCTCCTCACGCTTGAGATAAATTTTCGCCCCGCCCAGATGTTCGGTCAGACGCTCTGCATAATAGAGCGGGCTGGGTCGCCCCACATAATCCCGCTGGAAATAGGCCAATTCCTTTTGAAAGCTCTCATCGGTCTTGGCTTTTTCGTATTCGGCAGCCAGTTCGTGAATCAGCGGCATGAGCGTTTCGGCAACGTATTGCCCGCCAAAGTCGCCAAACATCCCCGCCACGCGTGTATCTGTGTTCAATGAAACCATGGGTGTCCATTCTCCTGTCATTTGCTTTCCGCCGGTGTCGAGCGCAAAGCCTGTTTTCATGAATACAGCATAAGCCGGCTGCCGTTATAAAAAAAGCGATAAAATAGCGCTAACCTGTCAAATAAACTCACACATTATGCCCAGAGATATCCCACCCCTTAACGCCTTGCTTGCATTCGAAGCAGCAGCGCGCCTGCTCAGCGTGAGCAAAGCGGGAAATGAGCTTCACGTTACCCACGGGGCGATCAGCCGGCAGATCCGAGTGCTTGAATCCTCCCTGGGCATCGCGCTGATCGAGAAAGACGGGCGAGGCATAAAACTCACAGATTCCGGCATATTGCTGCGCGACGCCAGTGCCGCGGCCTTTGACCGGGTACGTAGCGCCTGCGCCGAGATCCGGCAGCGTAGCGGTAACCTGCCATTTGTGCTTGCCTGTCCGGGTAGCCTATTGGCCCGCTGGTTCATCCCCAGGCTGGACAAACTCAACCAGGACCTGCCCCAATTGCGCTTGCAATTGACCGCGGGAGAAGGAGAGCTGGACCCGCGCAATCCCAATGTCGATGCAACTCTTTGCTTTGCCGCCCCTCCCTGGCCCGATGACATGCTTGTGCATGACCTGGGCGCGGAATATATTGGCGCCGTGCTCAGTCCGAGATATGTCAACTATCCCTCGCTGGTGGACACACCAGTAAGCTCGCTATTGCATGAGCCGCTTATGTATCCGGCATCCCGGCCACAGGCCTGGGCACAATGGGCGCAGGCAAACCAATTACCGGCCGACAGCCTGCAATTGGGTACCGCATTCGAGCATCTTTATTACCTGCTGGAAGCGGCTACGGCAGGCCTGGGCGTGGCCATCGCTCCCAAACAAGTCGTCGCAGATGACCTGGCTGCCCGGCGCCTGGAAGCTCCGTGGGGCTTTGTGCAAACGAACGCACGCCTGATTCTTTGGGTGCCGCGAGCCCGCGCGGATCAGCGCTGCGCCCTGCTGGCAGACTGGCTGAGCAAGGCGCTGGATTTCGCGATCCAGCCCAAATCCTAGTATTTATACATTTGTGATAAATCTTCTGCTGCCATAGAATATACGCAAGGCTTGCCGTTCATACGGCTAGTGCTCCGCCTGTACGCCATACACGCTCACGGCGTTGCTTGGACGCCACCGTGGATAGATGCGGCCGGCGTTTTCGATGACTGGCGCTGCATGCATGGGTCCAGGCAGTGATCATGCTACCTCCTGCCAATAGAGCCAAAAGGAAAACCATGCTTTATCGTGTGCTTGCCGACCTGGTTCTGGTTGCGCATTTTGCCTTTATTCTGTTTGCCATATTTGGCGGGCTGCTCGTTTTGCTGCGCTTTCACATCATCTGGCTACATGTGCCGGCACTGGTCTGGGCCGCTGCCATCGTCGGGCTGGGCGCCATCTGCCCGTTGACACCACTGGAGAACACATTGCGGGACCTGGCCGGACAACAAGCCTATACCGACGGTTTTCTGGAGCATTATCTGTTATTGGCCATTTACCCGCCGGGACTTACGCGTGAAGTACAAGTGCTGCTGGCGGCCGGCCTTGTTATTCTGAATGTCATTATTTACATCCTGGTTTGGCGGCGCTATGGCAAACAGAAAATAGCCGGCAGGAAAAACTAAAGGAGCACCCGCAGGCGCTCCATTCACTTTACCGACACGGGTTCGTACAGGGCATCAGATCGCATCCATTGTATCGATCGATCGACCCTGGTGCACCGCTCAGCCGGTGATTCCCAATGCTGGTCAATACAACGTGCAGGGGCCAGCACCGGCAATGCCTGGTTTTACTTTCCGGATGTCAGCTTGGCATGGCTGGTCATCAGATTCCGATAGTCGGGAATGTGGTTGGAGAACAGGGTTCCCAGGCCTTCTACATCGTTGCGCCAATCGCGATGCAGCTCGCACGCCAAGCCAAACCATGTCATTAGCTGAGCCCCCGCCGAAGACATGCGATCCCATGCAGAATGACGTGTAATCTCGTTGAATGTGCCTGAAGCATCTGTTACCACAAACACCTCGTACCCGGCTTCAATGGCGGACAAAGCAGGAAATGCCACGCATACTTCGGTTACCACACCTGCAATAATCAGCTGCTTTTTGCCGGTGGCTTCAATCGCCTTGACGAAATCTTCGTTGTCCCAGGCATTGATCTGACCCGGGCGTGCAATATAGGGGGCATCGGCAAAGGCCTGTTTCAACTCTGGCACCAGGGGACCATTGGGGCCTTCCTCGAAACTGGTCGTAAGAATAGTAGGCAACTTGAAATAGTTGGCCAGATCGGCCAGGGCCAGCACGTTGTTTTTAAATCTGTCCGGATCAATATCCCGCACAAGGGAAAGCAGGCCGGTCTGGTGATCGACCAGCAGCACAGCAGCCTGGTCTTTGTCCAGACGCTTGTACGTCGTTGTTGATTTAGTAGATGAAGCGCTCATTGTTCATTCTCCTGAAATTTTAAAAAAACTGCAACGCACATGTTGCGCGATGGACAGGGTTGCCCACCGCTTTAAAAACAGCCCGACAGCTATGCCGATACTTCAGCCATCTGGCCAAAACGACCGCTATTGAAATCACTAATGGCCTGGGCGATCTGGTCCTGGCTATTCATGACAAACGGACCGTAACCAACAATCGGCTCATCAATCGGCTCGCCGCTGAGCAACAGCACAACTGCGTCGCTGTTTGCCTCGATAGCCATATGACGGTCGGCTTTGTCCAGCACAACCAGTTGCGCTTCACGTGCCACCGTATCGCCGTTGACCAGCACGGTTCCACGCAACACCACCAACGCGGTGCTCCAGCCTTCCGGGACCTCAAACTCGGTGATGCCGCCTTGCCGGATGCGCATATCCCAAACATGCATTGGCGTAAACGTGCGTGCAGGTCCTTTCTCTTGCGCATACTCACCTGCAATCACGCGTACCGAGCCAGCCTCATTCGGCAGCGCAACCACGGGTATATCGCTATCGAGCACCGCCTGATAACCCGGCGCGGCCATCTTGTCTTTGGCCGGCAAATTGACCCACAGCTGCACCATCTCCAGCGCACCACCCTGTTTGGTGAACGCTTCTGAATGAAATTCCTCATGCAAGATGCCGGCGCCCGCCGTCATCCATTGCACATCGCCGGGACCGATTGTGCCGCCCTGCCCGGTTGAGTCGCGATGGCTTACTTCACCTTTATAGACGATCGTAACCGTCTCGAAACCCCGGTGAGGATGCTGGCCGACCCCCCGTTTTTGCTGGACTGGCGCAAAATCGGCCGGACCGGCATAGTCCAGCAGCAGAAAGGGGCTCAGTTGTTTGCCATGGCTTTGATAAGAAAACATGGACCTGACGGGAAAACCATCTCCTACCCAATGAGGGCGGGGTGCGCTATAGATGCCAAGTACTTTTTTCATTTGTCATCTCCTTGTAGTGACAGTAGAGATAGCATAAACTTGGAACGAATTTTCCGGTAGATCTAAAAATTGGAGACATCGTTCCAAATATGGAACGATAAATGTGATGCAAGACCTCAATAACCTTTATTACTTCGTGCAGATTGTCGACCATAAGGGCTTGGCGCCTGCCGGCAGAGCGCTGGGCATCCCCAAATCCACACTCAGTCGCAAGCTCCGAATGCTGGAAGAGCAATTGGGCGTGCGCCTGATACACCGCTCTACCCGCCAATTCGGTGTGACCGACGTCGGACTGGCCTATTACGAACACTGTAAAGCCATGCTGATCGAAGCCGAAGCAGCCCAGGCAATCATCGATATGACCCGGGCCGAACCACGTGGCGTCATCCGTATCAGTTGCCCCATCGCCCTGCTTCAAACAAGTGTAGGCGGCATGCTTGCCGACTTCATGGTGCTGCACCCACGCGTCACCATACAGATCGATGCCACCAACCGGCGGGTTGATCCTGTGGCAGAGGCCATCGATATCGCTCTGCGTGTACGCCCGCCACCCATACAGGACAGCAATCTGGTCATGCGCACTCTGTCTGACCGTAGTCAGTGCCTGGTTGCCAGCCCTGCGCTGATGCAACGCAGTGGTGTCCCGGCCGCGCCGGCCGACCTGGCCGACTGGCCCAGCCTTGGTCTGGGTCAGCCGCAACAGCAATTTGCCTGGACATTATTCGGGCCAGACTCTGCCCAGGCCGTGATTCATCATGTCCCCCGCCTGATCACAACCGACATGATCAGCTTGCGTACTGCAGCCCTGGCCGGCGTTGGTATTGTGCAGTTGCCAACCCTGATGGTCTGTGATCAACTCGCACAAGGCACTCTGATCAGGCCGCTACCCGATTGGCGGCCGCGGCGCGAAATCATCCATGCGGTGTTTTCATCGAGACGCGGCCAGATGCCAGCCGTGCGTGCGTTGATTGACTATCTGGTCCAGCGCTTTGATGCACTGGAGGAAGATTGAAACGCCTCCGGCACGCGGACTTGATATGATAGCGGTCAGTCCAATTTATATTACACAGGAAATTTGACATGAATAACAAGGCACTTGTCCTTTTTTCCGGTGGCCAGGATTCCACCACCTGTCTGGCCTGGGCACTGGACCGGTACCAATATGTAGAAACCATTGGCTTTTCCTATGGGCAACGGCACGCCATTGAATTGACGTGTCGCGATCAGGTCATCGAACAACTGCGCGTGCACTTTCCTGCCTGGGGCGCCAGGCTTGGCAATGATCATATGCTTGATCTTTCAGTACTGGGGCAAATCAGCGATACGGCACTCACGCAAGACAAAGCTATCGAGTTCGAACAAAGCGGCCTGCCCAACACCTTTGTACCAGGGCGCAACCTGCTGTTCTTCAACTTTGCAGCTGCACTGGCGTATCGGCGCGGGCTGGAAGTACTGGTTGGCGGCATGTGCGAAACTGACTATTCGGGCTATCCCGACTGTCGCGACAATACGCTCAAATCGCTGCAGGTTTCCCTGAGTCTGGGCCTGGACCGACCCATGGTTATTGAAACCCCGTTGATGTGGATCGATAAGGAAAAAACCTGGCACATGGCAAGAACACTGGGCGGACAACCGCTGGTGCAGCTCATTGAAGAACATACCCATACCTGCTACCTGGGAGACCGGCAACATCGCCATCCCTGGGGTTACGGCTGCAATCAATGCCCTGCTTGTGACCTGCGGCGCAAGGGTTATGAACTGTACAAAAGCGCGCACGAAAATCACTGAACCATGCCGCCCGCGGGGCGGCTGCTAAACCGTTGCGTGATGAGCTGCTCTTTTGTCCTTGAATTGCGAAGGCGATACGCCCGTGAGCTGCTTGAACTGGCGACTGAATGCGCTGTGGTCCGTGTAACCGCAACGAGCAGAGATCTCGGTAATTGTCATATTCTGATCCAGCAGGCGCAGCGCATGCTCCAGGCGGGTTTTCTGAATGAACTGCAGCGGGGTCATATGGAATATTTTCTTGAAGTTGCGCTCCAGCTGCGACATCGATAGCCCCGAAATATCGGCCAGCGTTTCCATGCGGATCACCTGATCAAAATGCGTACGCACATAGCTCTCTACTTTTTCCAATCTTTCATTGGTGCCGGGCTGATTCAGCTCGTCCGACTGGATATCGACAGATACGCCCGCCATTGCAATAATTTCGCCGCAAGCACCGTATATCGGCATTTTGTGCGTCAGGCACCAGCCAAGCTCGCCTGAACTGTAAAAGTGCAGTTCAAGCTTGTCGGCAATGCAATTGCCGGTATGCAGCACACGATAATCCTGCTCCGTATATTCGTTCCCCTGTCGCGTATTGAACACCTCACGCGAAGGCTTGCCGAGCACGTCTGCCACACATTCAAGACCACAACGCTTGGCCAATGTCTGATTGACCAGAACATACTCTGCACGCGTATTCTTGATAAAGAATACGACATTGGGTAATGCATCGTAAATCGGCGCGAGAATCGACAGATGACTCAACAGCGCTTCCAGGTTCTGCGGCCGAAAGTTTTCAGCCACCGCAGTGACCAGCGCAGCAATGGGTGCAGCGTCAGAGGGTCCACCTGACGGCAGCGGATCGCGTCTCGATAAGGAAAGTTCATTTGCCATTTGCATTTTTCATTCTGTCTGCGTTGCAGCCACAAGCAGATTCGGACTCGGGGAAATCCTGATCATTTTTCGAAAGCGGCGCATATTGCCGATGTTACCACCGCCATGCAAACCCGGCTATGCAGTTTTCGACAGAGAAATGGAGAAAACGGTCAAGACAGGTACGGCTATTTCGATCAAGCTAATAAGAACTCGATGAACATTCATCCCTTTCCTGTTTAAGCGAACATACCATTTATGCATGATCGATATAAAAAACTACACGTCATCGACTCCCATACTGAAGGGGAGCCGACCCGGTTGGTTTACCAAGGATTTCCCAGCCTGGGCGACGGTTCCATGGCACAAAAGCTGGATCTATTCAAAGAAAAATACGATATGCTGCGCCGGGCAATTATCCTGGAGCCGCGCGGCAACGACATACTGGTCGGGGCATTGCTGTGTGAACCGGTAGATGCGCAAGCGACTGCCGGAGTCATTTTTTTCAATAACAGCGGGTATCTGGGTATGTGCGGACATGGCACCATCGGTCTGATCGCATCGCTCGCCTACCTGGGACGCATTCAGGCCGGGGAGCACACGATCGAAACACCGGTAGGCAATGTCCATTGCACCCTGCATGAGGACGGCAGTGTATCGGTGCGCAATGTGCGATCCTGGCGCTATCGCAAGGACGTCACGGTACAGGTGCCGGGAATCGGCCCGGTCACAGGCGATATAGCCTGGGGGGGTAACTGGTTTTTCCTGGTGAACCAGGCACTTGCTGACATTCATATTGACAATGTCGACCAGCTGACCCACATCAGTTGGGCCATTCGACAGGCGCTTACCACCTCCGGCATTACCGGTGAAAATGGCGGGCATATTGATCATATCGAACTGTTCGGGCAGACCGCAACGGCCGATAGCCAGAGTTTTGTTCTGTGCCCAGGCAAGGCCTATGATCGCTCACCTTGCGGCACGGGAACCAGCGCCAAACTCGCGTGCCTGGCAGCAGACAGGTTGCTTGAACCCGGCCAAAGCTGGCGTCAGGCCAGTGTGATTGGCAGCCATTTTACTGCCTATTATCGCCCGGACGCCCGCGGCCACGGCATCGTGCCGGTGATCCGCGGCAATGCCTATATGTGCGCCGAAAATTGCCTGATTCTCGATGACCGTGATCCTTTCAAATGGGGAATCGCTGCAGCATGAAACCCGCTCTCTTTCTCTTTGCGGCCTTACCACGCGCCTGGTATTTTCGGACATGACGGGCACGCCGTCTTGCGCTCGCGTAATTATCATTGGCGCGGGCATCATTGGCCTGAGCATTGCAGTGAGTCTGCAACGCGCAGGCGTGCAAGTGGTCTTGCTGGAGACGGACAAGGCCGGTGGCGGCGCCTCTTGTGGCAATGCAGGCCATATCGCCATTGAGCAGGTGTTCCCTATTGCCGATCCGGCTATTGTCCGGCAATTGCCACGCATGCTGCTGGATCCCATGGGTCCGCTGCGACTGGACTGGCGCTATCTTGCACAGATCATGCCGTGGTTTTTAAAATTGCTGGCTAATATGCGTTCCGCGCGCGCCGAGCAGATCCATCAGGCCTTGCTGGCGCTTAACCAACAGAGCCTGCACGCGTGGCAGACATTCTCAGATGAATGGGACTTGTCGCAATGGATACGAATACAGGGATCTTTGTTGCTGGCAGAAAACCCGGCAAGCGTTGCCGGTTTACAGCAGCATGGCGCACGCCTTAATGCCATGGGCATTGCCAATAGCTGGCTGGATACGAACGCATTGCGCGAACGCGAGCCTGCATTGGCAGCAAATCAGCTGGGGGCGCTGTTCTATCCTCAGACCGGTCATGTGACAAACCTGAATGCCGTGACCGGACATCTCAAGACTGCATTCATGCAAATGGGCGGCCAACTATACGAAGGCTGCAAGGTTTTGCAGGCAGGCGTTCAGGATGATCACACCGTGCGATTGCATACGTCATCAGGCCAGTGGCGTGCAAAGCATGTTGTCGTTTGTGCTGGCGCCCATTCCAGACCGCTGGTGCGCCAGCTGACAGGCGTTGATGTGCCGTTGGACACCGAGCGTGGCTATCACCTGATGCTGCCGAACGAAACAGCAAGATTGTCTGTTCCGGTTTCGAGCATTGACCGGCGTTTCATCATGACGCCAATGCAAGAGGGATTGCGTCTGGCCGGGACCGTGGAATTTGCCGGTTTGCAGGCGCCACCCAACATGCAACGCGCGCAGCAATTGCTGCAACTGGCGCAGCCGATGATGAACGCCCCCCTGGATGATTCGGATGCAACATCCTGGATGGGCTTTCGTCCCTCCATTGCCGATTCGCTGCCGGTCATCGATCGGCAGGGGCCGGTGCTGCTGGCGTTTGGTCATCAGCATCTGGGACTGACCCAGGCTGCCGTTACGGCCGAACTGATCCAGGCACTGTACTTCAATACCGAGCCGGGCATTGACATACGCCCCTATCGCTTACACCGTTTTCACGCATCTCATCAAAAAGGAGCAACACAATGAATCTGAATGGCATTCTGGTACCCATGGTTACACCGTTTGACTCGAATAACAACGTCGATACCGCCCGTCTGCATGAACTGGCGCTGGCCTATATCGACAAAGGAGTGACCGGTCTGGTGGCCTGCGGTACTACCGGGGAATATTACACTTTTTCGGAAGAGGAACGCGCCGCGGTCTTGCAGACAATCGTCCGGGCAGGCAAAGGCAAGGCGACGTTGATCGCCGGAATCAGCGACCTGTCCGCAGACGTAGCGGTGCGCCGTGCACATGAGGCCAAGCGCCTGGGCTACGACGGTCTGATGCTGTCGGTGCCACCTTATAGCCTGCCCAGCCAGGAGGGAATCATTGCATTTTTTGAGTATGTCGCGTCAGCCACAGACTTGCCTATCATCATGTACAACTTTCCAGCACGCGTCGGTGTCGAAATCGAATTCGAGACGGTAGCGCGCCTGGCACGCCATCCCAACATCAAGGCAATCAAGGAAAGCAGCGACAATTTCAGTCAGGCATTACGCATGATCCAGGCCAATTTCGATGATTTCCAGGTGATTTGCGGTTGTGATGATCAGCCCGTCGACTATTTTTTCTGGGGTGCCAGCAGTTGGATTGCAGGTGCCGCGAATGTTTTCCCCGACGAACAAATTGCCTTGTTCAACGCAGCCGCCAGCAAGGATTGGGACACGGCAAAAAAAATCATGACCGATATGTATCCGGCCATCCACTCCATGGAGTCTGGCAACTACAACCAGAAGGCCAAAATCGGCTGCCTGCGCGGCACCTTCGATGCCGGCAATGTCCGTCTGCCGCTGGTCAATCTGCCGGACAACGAGAAGCAGGAATTTCTTGCGTTGCTCAAATAAACCGGAGCTTGAGATGACATTGAGCAAAGACACCATTTTTGAACAGGCTGCCCGGGGAGAACTCTGGGCCGGTCACCTGATCCCGGATCACAGCAGCACAGGCAGCAAACTGGAGAACCGCAGCCCGATCGACAACGCAGTGATCGGTCATATCGCCGACGGTGAGGCTCACGACATGGATGCGGCAGTAGCCGCTGCGCGCGCTTCGTTTGTGTCGGGTGAGTGGTCGCAGCTTGCGCCGGCAGAACGAAAGCAAATTATGTTGCGTTGGGCCGCCCTGCTCCAGGAAAATCTGGAAGAACTGGCGGCACTCGATTGTATCGATGCAGGCAAGCCGATTACGGAATGCCTCAACACCGATATGCCAGCCACCATTGAGACATTTTACTGGTACGCAGAAATCATCGACAAATTGTTCGACAAGGTTGCGCCTACCGGAAAAGAAGCATTGGGCCTGATTGTCAGGGAACCCATGGGCGTCGTGGGCGTTGTCCTGCCATGGAATTTTCCTGCACAGATGTTCGCCTGGAAAGTGGCGCCCGCACTGGCGGCCGGCAATTCGGTTGTGGTCAAGCCGGCAGACCTGACTTCGCTCAGCGCCTATCGCATGGTACAACTGGGGCATCAGGCAGGCGTGCCGCCGGGTGCGCTCACACTGGTATGCGGTCTGGGGGAAAAGGTAGGCGAAGCATTGGGCCGACATGATGACGTCGATATGGTCTCCTTTACCGGCTCCACTGAAGTGGGTCGCTATTTTCTGCACTATTCAGCCCAAAGCAATTTGAAGGAAATCGTGCTCGAGTGCGGTGGCAAAAGCCCGCAGATTGTTTTCGAAGATGCCGATCTGGACGCCGCCGTACCCTCCATCCTGGCTGCTGCATTCTGGAACATGAGTGAAAATTGCAGTTGTGGATCCCGGCTGATTGTGCACGCCTCCATTAAAGATGCACTGCTGGCCCGACTCAAGGCGGGACTGGCCGACTGGAAAGTGGGCGATCCGCGCGATGCGACCGTTGCCATTGGACCAATGATCGAACAGGCTCATTTCGATAAGGTCAAAGCTTATCTGGAGAAGACGCTGGCCCAGGGAGGCACGCTGGCTGCAGGCGGCAGTATTTACCAAGACCAGGGAAGTGGATGGTATATCGAACCGACCATTTTCGACAATATCACACCTGAAATGCCCCTATTCCAGGAGGAAGTATTTGGCCCGTTGCTGGCAGTGACCAGTTTCAGCACGGACCAGCAGGCCATTGAGCTTGCCAACAACTCCAGCTACGGACTGGCCGCCTCTTTTTACACACGCAGCCTGAACCGCGCCCATCACATGGCCCGGGCCATCAAGGCCGGTACGGTGTCGGTTAACGGCTTCTCGGAAGGCAGCATTGCAACGCCTTTTGGCGGCTATAAGCAGTCCGGTTTCGGTGGTCGGGACAAGGGTGTGGAGGCGCTTGACCAGTATTTGCAAACCAAAACCATCTGGTATGTGAACTGACCGTACGACAAGGCAAACCGGTACGTCCGGTCTGCCTTTTTTTTACCCGCTTGATTACAAAAACTACGCTGGCAGAACGTGCCGCGAACGCTTGCAAAGGAGAAGTCAATTATGGAGCAACTCGTCAATACCCTGGTCGGGTATATCTGGGGAGACACCCTCGTGTATCTGGCATTGGGTGTGGGTCTTTACTTTACCATCATCACCCGCGCAGTCCAATTCAGATATTTTTTCGAAATGATTCGGTTATTGCGCGAACGCAAGGAATCTGCCGATGGCATCTCTTCCTTTCAGGCATTTTGCATGGCGCTATCGGGCCGCGTCGGTGTGGGCAATATTGCCGGGGTGGCCACTGCCATTGCGGCAGGCGGACCAGGCGCCGTGTTCTGGATGATCGTGATGGCATTGCTGGGCGGCGCCAGTGCTTTTATTGAATCGACCCTGGCGCAAGTGTACAAGGAGCGCGCAGACGACCAGTATCGCGGCGGCTCACCCTACTATATCGAAAAGGGCCTGGGGCTCAAGGCCTTCGCAATCTTAGCAGCGACGGTCATTTGCCTTTCCTATGGCGTGCTGGTGCCTGGCATCCAGGCCAACACTATTGCCGAGTCCTTTTCCACCGCCTTCGGACTGCCTTCGTACATCACAGGTGTCATTGTGACTGCGTTACTCGGCCTGATCATCTTCGGAGGTATCAAGCGTATTGCCCGGGTCGCCGATAAGGTCGTACCGGTCATGGCGATTGCCTATGTCATATTGATGGTAATCATTCTGGGTGCGAACGTCGAAAAAATTCCCGCACTGCTGCACCTTATTGTCACCAGCGCTTTTGGTGCCGATGCCGTTTTCGGTGGCATTGTCGGAACCGCCATTGCATGGGGTGTACGCCGGGCGGTATTTTCCAACGTCGCCGGCGCAGGTGAAGCCACCTTCAGCTCGGCTGCTGCGGAAGTCTCGCATCCGGCCAAACAAGGACTGGTACAGGGCTTTTCAGTCTATATCGACACGGTCATCGTATGCACCGCTACAGCATTGATGATCCTGATTACGGAGTCATACAACGTCATCCCGCCTGGCGCGGCGTCACCGCTGGTTGAACATGTACCAGGACTGGTTGCCGGCACTGCGTATACCCAGGCGGCAGTATCCACCGTATTTGCTGATTATGGCAGCGGTTTTGTCGCCATTGCGATCTTCCTGTTTGCCTTTACCACGCTGATGGCTTACTACTACATCGCAGAAACCACCATGGTGTACCTGGACAGTAAACTGCGCTATCCCATATTGAAATTCGTATTGAAAATTGTGTTTCTCGTTGTCGTTTATTTGGGCAGCGTTCAGTCGGTCAGCCTGATGTGGGGCCTGGGTGATATCGGTTTTGGCAGCATGTGCTACCTGAACTTTGTAGCCATTGTCCTGTTAAGCAAACCGGCAATCAAGGTGCTCAAGGATTATGATCGTCAGAAAAAAGCCGGCCTGGACCCCATATTTGACCCTCGGGTAGCTGGTGTAGACAATGCAGACTTCTGGATTGAGTATAGCGAAAAAGCCAATAAATCCCGTTAACCGTGCCTGCATGGCAAGGGAAGTGGCGCGCGCTGATGGCCTGCACAGTAACAGGAGCAGATTGCTGATGAAACAGGCAAACGGGCCCGCCACGCCTGCTTTTGCAGCGAATCAAAACGTTACATCTCCTCATTATTCCAAATGAAATAGCCGATTGAATGGTGTTAGTATAAACAGTCGATTTGGTGCTGCAGGAGCCTGTCGTTCACCACAAACCTGTCGCAACGGGCATTTACAGGTATCTTTTTGCCTGTCGCCGTTAAAGAAAGGAGTTTCATATATGAGTAACACATTATTGAGAAGCAAAACTGCCGCCGCTTTTTTAGCAGTCAGTGCCGGTCTTGGCTCTGCCATGTTTCTCGCCAATAGCGCCGCGGCCCAGGCAACGCAGGGTACCGGCCAGACCATGGAACAACCATCAGGACAGGCAGCACCGTCCGCAGGCGGCCAGGGCATGCCTTCGGCCGCCATGCCATCGGCTGGTGGAGAAATCCCGCAAGATCAACTGGTCAAGCTTGATCTGAACAAAGATGGCTCTGTTGCCAGAGAAGAATACAATCAGGCCATGGCTGCCGCATTCAAAAATCTGGACAAAAACAGCGACAACGCGCTGACGCCTGAAGAAGTCGGAACCATTCTGACGCCAGAGCAGTTTGCCGCAGTTGATGCTAACAAGGATGGCAAGATCAGTAACGAAGAAATGATCACACAGGTCACCAGTGATTTTGATGCTGCTGACACCAATAAAGACGGCCAGCTCAAATAACAGACGCCCGGGCAAACCGGGCTTCACTCATAAAGGCCACGGCTGACGACACTGATGCAGCCAAACGAACCACACCGTGCTGACAGCACGATGTGGTTTTTTTCAAGTCGGGTCCGGCAAGTTGCAGGCAACGGTGGCTGAGGCCCGCCATTCTTATGGTTGCTAACGACAGGCCTGCAAGCAGCACATAGCCGATCGCCAGGAACCCCGCCCGCACACAGCGCCCGGTCGCTTGTCTTTAAAGAACCATCAAATTACTGTAATATGGTTCACCTTTGTTTTCTCTGGCAATTATCACAATGATAATAACGTTGGCAGTCATTGTCATCGCCGTTTTTATCTGGGGCGCGCTGGCGTTATGGGTGCAATTTACCCGCCAGAAAGCGCGCCGCCGATTGCTGATCGCTCTGTGGGCCATGGTCAGCGCCCTCTTTGTGGCCGCCCTGCTCAAGCCGGCCATCGAACCCCTGCAAACCATCGCCGGCATCACGTATACTCTGTCGATATTGGCGCTGGTATATTGGTGGCGGAGTATTCGTGCCTCCAACGATCGCAACTGGATACCCGATGTATCCCGCCAGGTGCACGGCTCACTAGCCGGCAATACCATGACGATTGAAAACGTACGCAATTTCATCTGGCATTCGCCCGAGCACTTTACGGAACAGTGGGAGACCAGGCAGTACGATTTGAGCAAACTGGCATCGGTAGATCTTGCCCTGTCCTACTGGAGCGGCCCGGCCATTGCGCATGCACTGGTTTCTTTCGGTTTCAGCGATGACCAGTATCTGGTTTTTTCAGTCGAAATCCGGCGTAAAGTCGGCGATGCCTTCTCCGAGCTGGGCGGTTTTTTCAAGATGTACGAATTGAGCATTGTGGCCGCCGATGAAAAGGATGTGCTTTTCGTACGCAGTAATATCCGTCAGGAAGACGGTTATTTATATCGTGTGCATATGGCGCCGGCGGCACGGCAATCGCTGCTGCTGGCGTATCTGGACGAAGCCAACCGCCTGGTTCACACGCCACGCTTTTATCACACAATCACGGGCAATTGTACGACGTTGATATTCCGGATGATGGATCGCATTGTGCCCGGGCTGCCACTGAACTGGCGACTGCTGGTTTCAGGCTACCTGCCGGAATATCTGTACAAGGTCGGCGCCTTGCAGGGTGCCGATTCGATCAAGGAATATCGCAGCCGCGGACGCTATACAGATCGGGCGCGCGCCATCCCGGATAGCAGCAACTACTCTGAGGTCATCCGCGACGGTGTGCCAGGCATCTGAATCGCAGCGAGAGAGGCTGGGCACAGCACGATGAATCATAAGGCAGCAGGCAGGATCGGTTATTAAGATCGGCTATTAAGATCGTAAATGACGATCCTCAATATGATCAGATAGGAACACCATGAACCAGGGCACTGTCCATCGCGAGGCCCTGCGCGCAGATGCGCCGGCTTACCCCGAAATGGAGACATTCGAGGCTTTGCTCACACGCAGCAAACGGGCAAACCACGGTGTACTGACCGGGTGCACCACGGCGCGCAATGCGCGTGCATAGTCCAGCGTCAGGCCCGGCGTCCACGCCATGGTGGTCGCGCGTTTCCTGATCTGGGCCGCAATCCATAATTCGGGCATGACCATGACCCGCAACACCTCTTGCCAGGAGCGCGAGGCCCTGTCATGCAGTGCACCGTCCAGCGCAGCCTCCAGCGCATAACTGACTGAACTGGAACAATTGCGATAAGTCAGGTTGTAAATTTCGTGCTGCCTATACTCCTGCCAGAACCGCAGCAGGCCATCTGGATTGTAGGCATTGAATTTTACCTGCCAGTTTGATGGACACCAGGCCGCCGATTCAGTGCTGTAATCCGGCTGGAATTGACCTGGAACATCGTTATCGCGGGTCGCCTTGAGAATGCGAAAGAATTCGGAGGGTGAGCGGTCAATATCGGCACCGGGATAAAGGCTGATATAGGTATCGGGCAGCATCTCCAGCGCCGCATGCCCCGTAGAGATAACGCCATTGATATCTACTGCCGCTATATACCGATTAATGACCGGCCGCGGCACAGGCGCGCCTTTGGATGAGCCTTCAGGGGTCCATACATGCACGGTCAAGGGTTCGTTCTGGATTTGCCCGGATGGCGCGTTGTCATTGACGGGCCGAGACAATTGCGACTTGCGGATTTTGGGCAGCACGTCCGAAGGCACGAACAGATCAAATACGGATGTACCATCCTTCAACTGACGCGCCCTTAAAAACACATTCAGCGTGACAAGACCACCCATCATGAGGGTAATACCGATGAAGACGGAAATCGTTGCCGAATAATGACTGGGATAAGGGCCGAACATGAAAATGGCAAAAGCGATTTTTGCCAGGCCAAATCCAAACGCGGCACGCCAGTTGGGAAACCGAACCACCCATGCCGATGCCATCTGTAATAGTCCCATCACAAAATAAGCCATGCCCAGGATAATGGCAAGCAGCATATTGCTGATGGTTTCATTGGCAAGAATTAACAGAGCAATCAGGAAAAAACCGCCGCCCTTGAAATACAGCACTGCCTTTTGCGCGCCAATGCCGCTGGAGGCCACGCTTAACGTAATCACACTTTCGATCAGCAACAGAACACCGAAAAGCGTCAGTGGAAAGTAACGCACGCCATCGAATGCATCCACGAAAATAACCAGCCCGGCCACAAGCCATAAAAAGCCCATGATGCCCAGCAAGTACGCATTACGGCGAACGAAATTGGCGCCAAACAACAGCAGAGCAATTTGTATCATGACATGCTCCAGCCAAACACTGCGCAGGCACTGGATTTTCTCATCATGATTGCCCCCCTTGTCCCACAAGCCAGGTGCCAACCAGCACGGCTTTATCCGGCTCGCTGATAAGCACGGGCGCGGTCGCGCGGACCCTCATCCAGTCGCTGGCAGACGATTTCAAGCGAAATTCGGCTGCCTGCCCAATACCTGATTTGTCGCCACCGGTTGCCAGCATGCTCGCCAGTGCAGCACGGTCATCGGGATGCGCCATGGCAAGAATCTGCGTCACGCTGCTCATGGTTTCCCGATCGGTGCCCAGCGCCTCGTGGATACGACCGTCCCAGTCCATATGCCCGCTGGCGGCTTCCAGGCGGTACATGAAAGCCGTTTCCTGCCGCTGCTCCTGGACCGCGCCATAACGCTTGACTGTCTGGGTAAAAACGCGCAGAAAAACGATCAGCAGTGCGGCGCCCACCAAATAGCACTGGGCCAGCAAAAGCGACTCGCCAGGCCGGAGCGATTTGAGGAAAAACGGCCCGGTGCCCTGTGACGAATGATAGATAACGATAGCGCCCAGGCATAGCAGGGCCAGCGAGCCCATGCGGTTGCCGCAGGCAATGGCTGCGACCACAGCCAGAGCGATAGGGATTGCGGTCAGCGCAAATACCAGCGTGGCTCGCCACGGGGCCTGCCCGCGCGCCATATTCAACTGCTCTGCGTCAAATATGTACCATGCGCAGATCGCCATCAGCACCAGGGCAACGACTCCCACCAAAACCGCCTTGGCGCCCGTGTTTGTACTCCCAAGCTGGTAGCCGCGTAGCCCCATCACGACCGCTGTCAGATATAGCACGCCCGAGACATGTGCGCCCCACCAGACCCAGACCAATTCGTCAAACGGCGCTTTGTCAATCAATGTCAGCCACCCGGCACTAAGGACCGCGGCAATTGCACTGATGACAAATGTGGCGACAATCCAGCGCAGAACAATCTGCAGGCCATCTTTGTTCTGTGCATACCGGCACACGATCCAGGCGGTGATCATGTCCGAGGTCAGTGTGATGATTGCAAGCGCCACGGCGATAGGGATATTATGGCCGAAATTGACATCTGCGGTCAGTTGAGCAATAAAAAACGCGGCTAGCAGCCATGGCCAGCGGCGATATTCGCTGATCAGAAAGGCGGCTACGCCAATGCCCGCTGGAAACCAGACAAAGCCCACTTGCGACAGCGGATCGTCCAGCATCAGGGAAATATAAGCGGCAGCCCAGTACAGGACGGCCCATCCCAGGACAGAGACTGCAGCGCGGATTTTTGACTCGAATACGGGCATACGTTCCAGATATATTTTGGTCACACTTTGCAATGCATGCAATATATCACGGACGTGATGGTTATAGAACGGACATCTTCCTTGGACGACTCGCTATTAGTGCGCCAGGCGCTGCGCCGCCCGGCTTATCCGGGACCGTCGATCCTCCATACTGGCCGACATACGCCGGGTTACTTCATCCAGAACCAAGGCGGGCGCCCGTTCCGGCCTGCCGGCGTCAAACGGCGGCTGCGGCGCGTACTCCAGTCCCAGCTGAATCATTTGCGCGGTGCGTTCGTCAAATAATTCGCTGATCACCGTAAGCGCAAAATCAATACCGGCGGTAACGCCCCCTCCCGTAATGATATTACCGTCCTGGACTACCCTGCCTTCATCGGCAATGGCGCCAAAGGCGGGCAACTGGTCACGCCATGCCCAGTGACATGCAGCGCGCCTGCCCTTGAGCAGGCCAGCCGCGCCCAGTATCAGCGAACCCGTACACACCGAGGTCACATAGGTGGCTGTCTGCGCCAGACGCCGTATGCAGGCCATATATTCCTCTGACTCCATCGCCTCGGCGCACCCGACGCCACCAGGCACGCACAGGACATCACAGCGGCTCACCTGGTCCAGGTCATGCAATCCGGAAAAAATAAGCCCATCGGCGCTGACAGGCTGAGCTTGGATCGAGGCCACAACCACCTCGGTGCCGGGCAAGCGGGAAAAGAACTGATGCGGGCCTGTGAAATCCAGTTGGGTGACGCCCTGATAGAGCGGTATGACAATGGTAATGGGTCGGACATCAGGTTCAGCCATGGCGTTCTCCAAAAAAGTAACGGTTCGTGATCAATGCAGTCTAACGCAGCTATACTTGTCCTGAATGACACATTTCCAACCTTTTCAGCCATCATGAAGATCGCCTTCTATATATTTCCAGACTTTCAACTGCTTGATCTGTCCGGCCCGCACTCCGCCTTCCAGATCGCCAGTACGCGCCAGGCGCCTTCGCCCTACACGATTTCATTGCTGTCGGCGACCGGCGGGGCCATTACCAGTTCCGGCGGTGTGAGCGTCTTGTCTGAAAAACTTGAAAACCAGGTACCCGATACAGTGATTGTCTGCGGCGGTCAGGGCGTTGGCGCATTGCTTGAAGATGAAATGGCGATGCGACGGCTTGCCGATGTAGCAGCAAAATCACAGCGTATCGCCAGTGTCTGTACCGGCGCGTTCATTCTTGCACACCTGGGGCTGCTGAATCAGAAGCGAGCGACGACACACTGGCAGCAGGTGGCACGCATGCAGAAAACATATCCGCATGTTCGCATGGACGGTGACCGGATTTTCGTGCGCGACGGCAATATCTGGACCTCCGCAGGCATCACCAGCGGCATCGACCTGGCGTTGGCGCTGATCGAACACGACTGCGGCAGTATCATGTCGCGTGATGTGGCGCAGCACATGGTGGTATCCCAAAGGCGAGCGGGCGGCCAGTCGCAGTTTTCGCCCATTTTACAGATGGAACCGGAAACGGCCCGTATCAGGAAGGCGATGGATTATGCACAACAGCATCTGCGCGAGATAAGGGATATGGAGCAACTGGCTGCAATTGCATGCCTGAGTGTGCGCCAGTTCAGCAGGATGTTCAAGATCGAGACGGGAGAGACACCGGCACGTGCAATCGAACGATTAAGAATAGAAGCGGCCCGCACCCGACTAGAGTCGGGCACCGGCAATATCCAGCAGATTGCGGCAGCCGTCGGCTTTGGGACCCAGGAGCGCATGCGCCGTGCGTTCATCCGCTGGACGGGTCATCCCCCGCAAGTCATCAGAAGACGCATGCTTGCGGCTGAACGACGTTGATTAGAGACGGGGTGCCCTTGAGCCTGATGGCACCACGTTGGCATTGACCGCGCGCTCAACGCCTGTTGCCAGCACACAAAATTACCCAGATTGCTTTTTGACCATATCGCGAATTTCCTGCAGATTCTGGGTCGCCCTTTCACTGATGCTGGCCATTGCTTCGGTCTGGGATTGGCGCGCTATCTCGGCCAGCTCTTTCATATCGACCAATGCCTTTTCATAGGCCTTGCGCGCCAGTTCGGTTTGCGCAGCAGGGTTGGTGCCGGCCGTGCCGACTGCGCCCTGAATATCGGCCATCGCCTGGCGGAACATCTCGGTCTGCTTGGTGGCAAGCGCCTGCATGCCTTCATACACAGCCTTGTTGGCCTGCACCAACGCTTCCACATCTTTGCGGCGTGCATCTGCAATCGCAGAAAGGTCCAGTCCCGGAATCTGAAACTGTTCATACATTTTGCTCAGTTCAGCAAAGGGGTTGCCTGCGCTCTTGTTTGCATCGTCTTTCGTACTTTTAGCCATGGCATGTCTCCTTGGAGTATAGAAATATAGCGATGAACTTCACACTAAATTAACATGAAACGCGAGCGCGCGGGAAAATGTTGGCTGACCTATGGGTCAGCCTGCTTTGCTCAGCGCTCGAACCGATCTTTCAATCCCGTCCAGCAGTCAATATAATTTTTATCCAGCTCGGGGCCCTGCATTGCAAACTGAGTTGGCACAAAACGGTAACGGCTTTCAAACATGAATGCCAATGTGTTATCCAGCTTCTGCGGCTTGAGCTCGGCAGCAGTTGCCTTGCCATAGGACTCTTCATCCGGACCGTGTGGCACCATGCAGTTGTGCAAACTGGCGCCACCTGGCTTGAATCCGCCCGGCTTGGCATCGTATTGGCCATACACCAGGCCCATGAATTCACTCATAAAGTTGCGATGAAACCATGGCGGACGGAAGGTGTCTTCCATCACCAGCCAGCGTGGCGGAAAAATTACGAAATCGCAGTTGGCGGTGCCCGGCGTATCACTGGGCGAAGTCAGGACCGTGAAAATGGATGGATCAGGATGATCGTAGCTGGTGGAACCAATCGTCATGAAGTGCGCCGTGTCATACTTCACCGGGCTCAGATTGCCGTGCCAGGCCACGACATTAAAGGGCGAGCTGTGCAAAGGCGCGCGCCAGAGACGGCCACCGAATTTTCGGATCAGTTCATACTCGCCTGCCGTATCTTCAAAAGCTGCAACCGGGGCCAGAAAGTCGCGCGCATTGGCCAGGCCGTTGGAGCCGATGGGCCCCAGCTCCGGCAAACGGAACTGTGCCCCGTAATTCTCGCAGACATAGCCCCGGGCCGGCTGCCCGCCTGCCTCTATTGGCTCGACTTTGAACGCAACACCGCGAGGGATAATGACAATCTCCCGTGGCTGAACCTGCAGCAGACCCATTTCGGTTGTGATCAGCAATGTCCCCTGTTGCGGCACGATCAGCATCTCGCCGTCTGCATTGACCAGCGCTCGTCGGGCCATCGGACGATCAGCAATATAGATGTGAATCGCCACACCGCTTTGCGCATCGGGCCCCCCATTGGCCGCAATGGTCCGCATACCGTCAATGAAATCAGCCTGGGGATTGTCGTTGCTCCAGGGCGCCCAGCGCAATGGCTCGGGAGGCAGGGCAATCGTCGGATCCGCTCCCGTTTGCCAATATGGCTGTTCAAAAGGTTCATAGTGTCCGGCAACAACGGAAGGCTGACGGCGATACATCCAGGAGCGTCGGTTTTCATGACGCGGCGCGGTAAATGCGGTCCCTGAAATCAGTTCGGTGTACAGGCCCCGCGGGCCATGCTGGGGGCTGTTCCTGCCCTGCGGCAGCGCACCGGCAACGGCCTGACTGGCATATTCATTGCCAAAGCCGCTCTGGTAGGCAAGATCGTGACCACTACTGGAGGACACATCCTGCCGGGTGCTGTTATCAATCTGGCTATTATGGTTCATTCGGTGCGCTCCTGTAGGCAGGTTATTCCACTTGTGATCATTACGCCTGGCATGATCATCGGTATTGAAAGTATAGCCCAGCCGCCACATAGCGTGATTGTTTTGCAATGGTTCACAGCAGGCAAGCGCATTGAAAAAACAGCCCGATTCAAGCGCAAGAGGCGGAGTGTGGCCAAACCCGGATCGCAGTATAGTGACATCGTTGTTTTCAAGTTTGACAATCGAACCTCATCATGACACCTGGCTATATCGAACATCGTTATACTGGCCCGTGATATTCGGAGTCGGTCTATAACCGGAGAAATCAGAATGACCTATTCATATACCATCATGCCCTCTCCCCTGGGCGAGCTGACACTGGTTGCCAAAGACAATGCCCTGGCCGCCATATTATGGGAGAACGACAGGCCGGGCCGTGTGAAGCTGGGCAGCCTGCAGCGTGACAACACACATCCCGTATTGCAGAAAACGCAAGCGCAACTAAAGGAATATTTTGCGGGCAAGCGTGATCGTTTTGAACTGGATCTGGATATGCAAGGCACGCCATTCCAGAAAAAGGTATGGGCGCTGTTGCTGGCCATTCCTTTTGGGCAGACCCGCAGCTATGGGCAACTTGCTGAACTGGCGGGAAACCCTGCCGCCTCCCGTGCCGTTGGCGCGGCGGTTGGCCGCAATCCCATATCCATTGTCACGCCTTGTCATCGCGTGGTGGGCAGCTCGGGCAAACTGACCGGATTCGCCGGTGGCCTGGATGCCAAGCGCACACTTCTGCAGCTGGAAAGCCAATCGATGCCGGCGCAATAGTCATCGGCTCACCAGGCATGATCAGCCCCCCAATGAGCTGGATATCAATCCAACATTCGGGGGGCGGGACAGTCCCAGCCGTGGCCCGTTCAGTGCGCTAAACAATGGTGCTGCACGGCACCGACTGAAAAAAACCGGTCGCACTGTCTTTGTACCGATAGACCGGTATCAGGGCGTCATTTTTCCTTCCGATATGTCCATGATCATGCGAGTGGCCAGATACAAACGTGGCACGATGGTTGGAATCTGCACATATTCGGCATCGTTCGAATGTGCGCCAAATCCGCTCAGACCGAAGCCTTCAACCACACCCCCGCGGCTTTTCACGGCCGCAAACGCCGCATCGGTTCCGCCACCGGTCGCTTTGTCGGCCACACTCATGTCCAGCTCCAGTTCATTCTTATAAATGCCCTGGGCATGCGCGGCCAGTTTGCGACCAATCTCGCTGGCTTCAAGTGGTGGACGTCGCACTTCGAATTTAAGCTCTACCTTGCTTTCCGGCAATAACTTGTTCTGGATTTTTTCCTGCATGGCTTTTTCCAGCGCGTCAAAATCCTGCACCTTCAATGCCCGCGCATCGGCTTGCGCAGTTGCTTCGGGTGGAATCATGTTCCGTACTGTGCCCACTTTGGCCAGCGTCCAGTTTAACTTGAGGCCTTCTTCGGGTTTGGACAAGTCTTTCATTTGCAATACCTGATGCGCCAGCTCGTACAATGAATTGACACCGCCTTCGGGCCGGGCACCTGCATGAGACGATTTGCCGTGAACTGTCAGATACGCAGCACCGATACCACTGGTTGCCAGTCGCACGCCCCCGTCTTTGCCTCCACCTTCAAAGGAGAAGACGGCATCCTGGTCTTGGGCAAATTTCGTGATCAGCGCACGCGCGCCCGGAGAACTGATTTCCTCATCGGAGTTCAAGACCACGGTCAGCGTCCCAAACTGCTTGTAGTCCAGTTTTTTCAACATATCAACCACGTGCAGGATGGCTGCCACACCTTGTTTGTCATCGGCAATACCCAGACCATAAGCCTTGTCGCCATCAACACGAAACGGCTGGTCTTTCAGGTCGCCTTTTTGATACACGGTATCCATATGCGCAATCATCATGATTTTTGATTGCCCTGTCCCTTTGATGGTTGCATGTACTACCGGCCCGGTTTTCTCGGGCGTGTCGTCCATGCGATAGACATCCTTGGGCTCGATGATTTCGGTTTCTGCACCCAGTTGCTTAAGGCGATCAGCGGCAAATCCCGCAATTTTCGTAACCCCTTCAATATCCCGGCTACCGGACTCAATGTGTACCAAGTCACGCAGCGTATCAAGATACGCCTGCTGTTCACTCTTGGCCAGGTCATGTACTTTGGCCACGGGTGCAGCCAGGACGATGCCTGCAGCCAGGGCCAGGGCGGTGCCTGTGGCCAATTGCCATCCCGTTGTATGTGACTGTCTGGGTTTGTGTTTCATATTGTCTCCTTGAAAAACACGTTGTGAAATTTTCTTTTTTTACCGGCGCTTGCAGCAATACAAGACTGCGCGCTCTACCGTAGCGACGCTGCAAAACCGGACGGCCTGTGGCTATACCGGCAGCGATGTGCCACGATGAACCAACTCCAGATACCTTATGACTTGTTCTCGTGCAACTGCTTGATCACCGCATCGGCGACACCAACTGAAGAGGCCGGATTCTGGCCTGTAATCAGCCTGCCGTCGACAACGATATGCGGCTGCCAATCATCTGCACTCGTATAGCGGGCACCATGGTCTTTGAGCATATCTTCAACCAGAAAGGGGACCACATCGGTCAACCCCACCGCCTCTTCTTCTGCATTACTGAATCCGGTCACATTTCTATCGTGAACCAGAAACTGACCCTCTGCCGTTTTCACGTGGCGAAACACAGCGGGTGCATGACAGACAGCTGACACGATCTTGCCGTTTGAATAAAAATCTTTGATCAACGCCATGACAAAGCCGTTTTCCGCCAGATCCCATAGGGGGCCATGCCCCCCAGGGAAAAAGACGGCGTCAAACGAACCGGCCTTCACATCGGCCAGACGCTGTGTACTTGCCAGCACGGCCTGTGCCTGCGGATCTTTCTTGAAGCGTTGGGTCGCTTCGGTCTGGGCGTCCGGCTCATCGCTTTTCGGATCCAACGGCGGCTGCCCGCCCAGCGGAGACGCCAACGTGATGTCGGCGCCGCTATCGAGGAACGCATAATAAGGCGCCGCAAATTCTTCCAACCAGAAGCCGGTTGGTTTGCCTGTAGCGCCCAATGTGCCATGTGAGGTGAGGATCATCAAAATCTTCATCATATTCTCCTGTTATACCATTCAATAGTAGCATTGTGAAAAACCAGAACCAAAGAACAATTCATTATCACACGCGCCGCAAGAACGCACTGTCAAATTGCTGAAAGATGCGCCGCCTACAATGACACCAGCTGCACAGAACGCCTTACGCACAGACTGGAGTCATCATGAATACCCAATCGACCAATCGCAGACGCGATGCATGCAGTCTGCGGATCAACAATGACGATATTGTGCTGATCGATCGTGCTGCCAGCGCTCGTGGCATGACTCGCTCCGATTTTATCGTCGTTGCCGCAAGGGAAGCGGCCCGTGGCGCCTTGCATCCAGCCACCCCGGCTACACCAGTGCCCGAAGCCAATCATGAGCGCATTCGCTGATGTATTTCTTCCGCTGCACAAGTACTCAGTCAACGCCAACCGCGGCCTTTGACAGCGGCCCGCTCTCCTGCACCTTGCACCACCAGCGCTAGCGCACTCCACTCATTGGCGTGGCCGATATAAATCCGATACCTGCCAGCGCCAACTGCGGGCAGTCGTTTTTTTGATGCATATGATTTTCTTTGCTGACATTAAGCTTAAAAAACCTATCTGGCAGACCGTTTGATATCAACGCCTGCGCCTGTTTTGCCTGTTTTTGGTGCATGCCGAAACGAATGACACAAGTTGCACTTTTTATTACACATTTTCCGGTATTTAAGCCATCAAGAATCTTTCTTACGGTTACGGTCTATCGGCTGTCCACAAGGGCGGGAGTATGCTTTGTGCCGTGCACAATCATCCCTGACATTGATCGTGGATCCTCTAGCCAGTCGGAACCCTCCATAAGGCAATTTGTCCAGGTCAACCGGGAACGCCAGTCCAAAAATGAAAATACTGTATACCAACTTTCACACCAGCCCCGGCATTGGGGGCCATACCTCGTATATAAGCAGGCTGATTGCCGGATTGAATCCCGATCACGATATCGCCGTTGCCGTTCCTGCGCAAAGCGCCCTACACCGTATTGCAAGTGTAATGGTCGGGGTCCAGGTATACGCACAGGATTACCCCAGCAAACTGCAGCACTTGCCAGCTGCCGCCACCCACCTGCGCAATATTTTGCGCAAAGGTCAATATGATGTAGTGCACGTCAACGGGACAGCGGATCACCGCTTGGTCATGCTTGCCATGCTTGGGCTGCGTCGCAAGCCTGCAATCATTTTCACCAAACACAATGACCATGCAACAGACTCTATCGGTTCACGGCTGCGCGCCCGTTTCGGGACAAATCACTGCATTGCCGTATGTGATTTTGTCGCCGATCGACTGGCCGGCGGCCCCTACGATCGGGCCGGCGTCACTACTGTTCACAACGGCATCAATACCGACTACTTCAGCGCCCGCAACGGCGGCGATATCCGCTTGATGCGTCAATCCATTCTGGGTTCGGCCGACGATTCGCGCATTCTGCTGGGCAGCAATGCCGGTACGACAGAGTACAAGGGCTGGATAGACATGGTACGGGCGCTGGCGCAACTGGACCCGCGCCGGATCGATCGCCTGCATATTGCGATCGCCGGCCCGCGCGCGCCGCAAAAGCTGTTGGATGAAGTGCAACAACTGGGAATGACAAGGCACATCAGCTTTGTGGGCGATCTGGACGATGTTCGATCCTTTGTCGGCGCCATCGATGTCGGCTTTGTTCTGTCCTATCGTGTTGAAACAATATCGTTCGCATGCCGTGAAATGATGGCCATGGGAAAACCGGTTATCGTGACCCGGCAAGGGGGACTTCCCGAAAATATTGACGCCGAAAAGGACGGCTGGGTGATCCCGCCACGCGATCCGCAAGCTTTAGCCGCCCTGCTGGAGCAAATCGTTCAGGGTCATTATGACCTGCGTGATATGGGGCGCGCTGCCCGCAGCAAAAGCGAACAGCGTTTCGGCCAGGAAAAATTCGTCAGCGCGACAGAAAACGTGTATCGCAAGGCCCTGCAAACCCACGCACGCCCTCAGGCCGCAACCATTAGCTAGCGTTGTTTCAAACGACGCCACTGCCATGGCGGCACAGGTTTTTTTTCGGCCCACAAGCCGCGACGCTGGCGTCGGGCCCGATCTTCGGCTTTGCAATAAGCAATGTCTGTAACATAGTTGCGATAGGCCCATGCGTAGCCACTGGCAACCATCTGCATATTGATATTTTTCTGGTTCAGATAAACAGTGCCAACCACCCGTCCGTAGCGGTCGTATTCGCCTGCCTGCACCATCACAGTCCTGCGATAGACTGCGTCAGACAAAAACTTTTTGGCAGCTCGTCCGTATGGCATACCGGATTCCGGTGCGTCAATCTGGGCCAGCCGGATTTTGTGCCGCCGCCGGGCCTTATCCAGAATGGTCAGCGTGTCTCCGTCTGCAATCCCCACTACCCAGCCTTCAAGCCAGGTTGCCGCGAACACCGGCTGCACCGGTATGATCACGATGATCGCAATCAGGCAGCGCAATACTTCAGATGTCATCGCATTAAATCCTGGCGCATGATTCACTCAAAAAGCAGGCTCATGCCACGAGCACATGTGCATCCATTCTGCGGTATTGCTGGCAGCAGCCTGTGATCTGCCAGTCCTGTTTCCCCATCGCACAGGCCGATCCGGGTAAAGAAGTCACTCTGAGCTCACTCACCATTGCCCGTAGAACACGCCTGCCTGCTTGTATTTATTCGTCTGTTTGTCCACTTCCTCTTCTGTCACGGTCGTACGCCGTTTAAGGCCGGCAAACCAGTCCAGCAGCCGCTGTTTCATTTGACGCCTGATCGACTCGTACTCAGGGTGCTCCCCCAAATCATTGAATTCGTCCGGATCGCTCTGCAAGTCAAACAACTGGGGTCTCTCGGTACTCCAGTAAACATAACGCCACCGGTCTGTACGCACCGACCACGCCCGGCATTCGCTTGTGGATTTGCCCAACGTCAGTCTGGCCTCACGATAACTGTAATCCAGTTCCGAAAAGACGCAATCGCGCCAATCTACCGCCTTGTCATGGACCAGAGGCTGAAGCTGTCGCCCTTCAACCCGATGGGCCGGGATGTGCATGTCCAGCGCCGCCAATATGGTTGGCACGATATCCACACTTTCCACCAGCCTTGATTCGCGCTGACCGCGCGTTGCATCGGCCTGCTCGGAAGGGTCATAGATGATCAGTGGAACCCGTTGCACGACATCGTAGAACAGTTCCTTCTCGCCAAGCCAGTGATCGCCCAGCAGGTCGCCATGATCGGCAGTAATGATGACAAGTGTATTGTCCATCAGACCCGCAGATTCCATGTAAGTAAACAGCCTGCCCAGATGGTCGTCCAACTGCTTGATCAGCCCCTGGTATGCCGGACGCACCCGCGCCACACATTCGTCGCCGGAGAAACTGCGACTTTCTTCTTGCTGGCGATAGGCTTGCACCACCGGGTGCGCATGGTCTTTTTCGCGCTCGGTCCGGCGCACAGGCAGGCACTGCTGCGGCGAGTACATTGCATGATACGGAGCCGGCGCCACATAAGGCCAATGCGGCTTGACGTAACTCAAGTGCATCACCCAAGGTTTTTCGCCGGCCGATTGCATATACGATATGGCGCAATTAGTCATATACGCAGTTTCGGAATGTTCTTCTTTTACCCGGGCAGGAAAATTGACATTGCGCATATGCCAGCCACTTTGTACCTGACCCTGGTCATCTTCTACCGCAATGACATAGTCGGTCCACGGATCCGGGCTATCGTAGCCCTGCGCTTTCAGATAGGCAGGATAACCGCTTTCTGCCCCGGGTTCATGATGACCGTCATAACGGTCAAGCTGTACGAAACCGCCTTGCCGCAGAAGCACGCCCAGTTCGCTCTGGCCATCTATGTTCAATCGCTCCAGCCCATGATTATCTGGCATCACGTGGGTCTTGCCTGCCAGCACCAGATCAATGTTGCGCGCCTTCAGATACTCACCCAGTGTTACTTCGTCAATGGACAACGGTACACGATTCCATGTTGCACCATGCGTGGACGGATACCGACCGGTGTAATAGCTCATCCGCGACGGCCCGCACACCCCCGAATTGACGAAGGCCTGCTCGAACAGCACGCCCCGCCTGGCAAGGTCGTCAATATGCGTCGTCTGAAGATGGGGATGACCATAACAACTCAGATGATCGGCGCGCAGCTGATCTGCCATGATGAACAATACGTTTTTTACTTGTGCCATTTCTTGTTTACTTGCCTACCTTGAAGCCAGAGTCACGAACAACCGGTTCCCATTGCTGTCTGAATGCATCAATCGCCTTGCGTGTTTGTGCAGCATTGGCCTGCACCGGGACAAGATTGACCGAACGAATCTCTTTTTGAACCGTCGCGTCACCCATGGCTTTGCTGATAGCATCGCCCAGATAGGTCACCACCTCGTCGTCCATAGAGGACGGCGCAAATACGGCATTCCAGCCAATAGCCCGGATATCAATCCCGGCCTCGTGAAACGGCGCGACATCGGGCAGGCTCGCATCCCGCTTTTCGCTGGAAACACCCAGCACCTTCACCTTGCCACTTTTGGCCATGGGAATGAAGGTATCCAGCGTATCGATGGCAACCGGAATATTGGCGCCCGCCAGGTCCGTGAGCAATTGCGATGACCCTTTATAGCCGACAATTTCCGGCTTCAACCCGAGTTTGTCGGCCAGCATGAGGCCAAAAAAGTGCGGCAGACTGCCCGTTGCCGGCACGCCGATATTGAGTTGTTGCGGATTAGCTTTGGCCCATTGCACGAACTGCTCAACTGAGTTGACCTTGCTGGATGCCGGCACGCCGAGCGCAAAACTATATTCTGTGACCAGAGAAACCGGTTTGAAATCCACTTGCGGGTTGTAATTGAGATCAGAAAAAACGATCGGCGCAATCACAGTAACTGCCGGGTTGCCCAGCATCAGAACGTTCGCGCCTTTCTTTGTTTTTTTCAGGTCTGCCGCAGCAATCCTGCCGCCGCCGCCCGGTTTGTTTTCCACGATGACGGGAACCCCGATTTCCTTTGCCAGCGCCCTGGCCACAATGCGCGCAGCATTATCACTTGCCCCTCCGGGAACATACCCAACCGTTAATGTGACCGGTTCCGTAAACTTGGGGGTTTGCGCCCATGCTGTCATCGCTGCCGGCAGCAGCCCGACAGCCAGAAACCACGGCTTGAAACGTACCATCATCTGAGTCTCCCGATTTTCGTTATGGCCCGTGCTGCGGCAGCAACAACAGGCGCGCGTGGCAACAGGGCATGGCAAGGTCATTATTCTAGCGGAATTGCCGGCAGATGGCGCGTATGGCACGGGATGATCGAAGAAGGGGGACGCAAGGGAGTCAGGATGCGCCTCATGCACTATGCGGCTTGCCAACAATTTTAGTGAAGGGCTGGCCTGGGCGCTCGCCTTAATGGTTGCTCCACTGTAGACAGGTTCAGCAGATCGCGCAGCTCGTTACGTTGCCCCAGCAAGTCGTGCAATGTGTATTTATCCAGCACGGCCAGAAATGCCCGGGTAGCTTCACGAAACACCGACGGCAGTTTACAGGGGCCGGCGATAGCACAGGACGAACAATCGACCAGATCGAGATCGCCCTCGGTATGACACACCAGCTGGCCTATGACAATTTGCTCTACAGGCAATCCCAGCCTGATGCCCCCGTTGCGACCGCGCAGCGTTTCGATATAGCCCAATTGCCCCAGATGCTGCACCACCTTCATCAGGTGATTCTGCGAAATATCATAGGCGCGCGCAATTTCGGCGATGGATGAAAGTCCATCGTCGCGCGAGCCCAGAAAAATCAGTACCCGCAGTGCGTAATCTGTGTATTGAGTCAGTCTCATATAGACCTCGGCATGGGCTTTGGCTGTTGCAATAAATATGCAATATAACATTCATCTGACTTGCATATTAAAATTATTTGCAATAAGATGCATTTAAAATGAATGTTATAAAGACAATGTCTGCGCTCAGTTCCACGCAGGTGCCACCAACACATTTGAAAAGTGCCTTATCGGAAATGTGTCTCTTGGGAAGCCACTGCTGAAATTTCACATCCGTCATTGTCCCTTGCATACTCTATTTTCATAGATCGCCCTGGTTGCAACTTGCGCCAGGCCGAGCCACACCCCAACCAACTACAGGAGCTCCCGCTATGTCGCAACCCGCCGTTACCTCTTTGACTCCCGACACTATCCGCATCGTAAAGGCAACCGTGCCCGCCTTGCAGACTCATGGCGCGGCCATTACTGCAAAAATGTATGACCGCCTTTTCCAGGATGAACATATCCGTAACCTGTTTAATCACGCGAACCAGGCCAATGGTCAACAGATCAATGCACTGGCGGGGGCCATTCTGGCTTATGCGGAAAATATCGACAATCTGGGCGCATTGCTGCCGGCGGTTGAACGAATTGCACAGAAACACGTCGGGTTTCATATCCTGCCGGAGCACTATCCCTACGTGGCCACGGCGCTGCTGGGGGCGATCCAGGATGTCCTGGGCGATGCCGCTACAGATGAGATACTTCAGGCCTGGGGTCAGGCATACTGGTTCCTGGCAGGTATTCTGCAAAACAGGGAAAGCGCACTGCGCGAGGCCATCGAGCAGGCGCCCGGCGGCTGGACCGGCTGGCGTGACTTTGTAGTCAGCGAAAAAGTTCGCGAAAGCAGCACCATTACTTCATTCATTTTGCGTCCGGTCGACGGCGGGACGGTCATTCGTCACAAACCCGGTCAATACATCACATTCCGCTTTAACGCACCGGAACAAGCCGGCATCAAGCGCAACTATTCCATTTCCTGCGCACCCAATGGCCAGTACTATCGCATCTCAGTCAAACGCGCAGAAGCCAGTCAGGGCGGTTCGCGCTTCATGCACGATCACGTCCGGGTTGGCACCACACTTGAAATAACACCACCGGCAGGCGACTTTTATCTGCCTGAGAGCCCAGAACGGCCGGTTGTCCTGCTGTCTGGCGGCGTTGGCCTGACACCGATGGTCAGTATGCTTGAAACCATTTATCAACAACACCCGCAATTGCCCGTGCATTATATACACAGCACCATGAGCAGCCAGACCCATGCCATGGGTCAGCATGTGCAAACGCTTGCTCACCAACGGGCCCACACAAAAGTATCGACCTTTTATAGTGAGCCGGCGGCGGCCGACCTGGCTGGAGAAAACCATGACGTATCGGGCATGATTTCGCTTGACTGGCTGACCCGCAATACACCGGTGCAGGATGCGGATTATTACATCTGTGGACCTAAGGAATTCATGCGAGTGTTTGTCAATGGGCTGGCAGCCAGCGGCGTACCTGCGGAGCGCATTCATTACGAATTCTTCGGCCCCACCGACGAACTGCTTGCCGCCTGAGAAGCCATTGCCCGCGAAAGCGTAAACGCGCACAGAGCATCAGCAGCGGATCAGGCTTTATGGCGAATGCAATACCTGCACTTGCTGCATATCGCAGCGGCTTGCGCGTGCCGGGATATAATCGGATAACGTAATCAACAGCCAGGGCACAATATGCCCTGGCAGCGCATCCGGGTCATATGATTATTCTGTCCGTACTTTATGTCATTGCTATCGTTGCCGAATCCATGACCGCAGCGCTGGCTGCCGGTCGTCGCAGCATGGACTGGGTTGGCGTTTGCCTGCTCGGATGCATTACCGCGCTGGGCGGAGGCTCGGTCAGGGATATTCTTCTGGATCATCATCCATTGACCTGGGTTGCCCATCCGCATTATCTTATCATCACAACCGTGGCCGCCCTGGCCACTATCGCGCTTGCTCGCGTCATGCACCGCCTGCACCACCTCTTTCTGTTTCTGGATGCAGTAGGCCTGGTGGTGTTTACTATCATTGGCTGCAATGTGGCGCTGGAGCTGAATCTGCCGTTAATGATCGTGATCATTTCGGGGATGATCACCGGCTGTGTAGGCGGAGTCCTGCGCGATATTCTGTGCAACGATATCCCTCTGCTCTTTCGCAGCGAACTGTATGCGAGCGTATCGATCGTGACTGGCCTGCTGTATGTTGCCGGCCTGCAACTTGGCCTTAATCACGAACTGGTCATGAGCATCGCGCTGCTGTCCGGCCTGACCCTGCGTATGCTGGCCTTGCGGTTTAAGTGGAATATGCCCAAATTCATTTATAACCGCGATGAACATTGATCAGTCAGGTGCACGGCCGCCATCACGATAGCCAGACCACACCTTGGTCGCAGTCAGATTTGCGGACCTGTCCCCTATTAGTAGATACCCCTACTTCCACTGGCTAAGCTGCCGCGTGGACCCATAGATTACGGGCAACTGGCTCTGTATCTGGTGCTTTAATGCCTGTACATTCGTCTCCCAAAGCAAAAATAATAAAAATGTGTATACAGGAGATAATTGATGGATATCGATAGTAAAAACCAGCTGCAGCACTCATTAAAGCCGCGGCATATGTCAATGATTGCACTTGGCGGTGTGATCGGAGCAGGGCTGTTTGTTGGCAGTTCGGTTGTGGTAAAAAATGCAGGCCCGGCCGCCCTTATTTCATTTCTGATCACCGGCATCCTGATTATTCTGGTCATGCGTATGCTCGGCGAAATGGCTTCATCGTTGCCGGTTGTGGGCTCGTTCTACGAATACGCCCGCAGCGCTTTCCGCGAGCAACCTGGCAAGGCCGAATTTGCCGGCTTCATGACCGGCTGGATGTACTGGTACTTCTGGGTCATTGTGGTGGCGATCGAAGCGATTGCCGGCGCCAAGCTCATCCAGTTCTGGCTGCCCAATATTCCTTCATGGGAAATCAGTCTCACACTGATGGCTATTCTGACGGTCACCAATCTGTTTTCGGTCAAATCCTATGGGGAATTCGAATTCTGGTTTTCCTCGATCAAGGTGGCCGCGATTGTGGTGTTTCTGTTTCTGAGCGGGCTGTTCCTGCTGGGCATGTGGCCCAACCATGAGGCGATGGGCCTGGGAGAAATGCTCAATCATGGCGGTTTCATGCCCAATGGCTGGGGGCCCGTACTGTCAGGCGCGGTAGCGGCAACAGGTTTTTATTTCGGCGCGGAAATTGTCACCATTGCCGCAGCAGAAACTGCCGACCCGGCCAAGTCCGTGGCCAAGGCGACCAATTCGGTTATCAGCCGGGTACTGTTCTTTTATGTCGGTTCGGTATTTTTCGTCGTCTGCCTGGTGCCCTGGAACTCCGAAGCCATCTCCACACCCTACGTAAGTGCATTGCAGGTCATGCAGATTCCCTACGCGCCGCACATCATGAACGCCGTCATTCTGGTGGCGGTACTCTCATGTCTGAACTCAGGCCTTTATGCTGCATCCCGCATGATATTCGCACTGACCCGCAACGGGGATGCGCCACAGGCGCTGGCTCGGGTGTCGGAAAACGGCGTGCCGATACGAGCCATTATTTTTTCCACTCTGTTTGGCTATGCAGCCATTGTCGTGTCTTACTACTCGCCCGATGGTATCTTCCCATTTCTCGTGGAGTCTTATGGCACGGTAGCACTGGTGGTCTATATTCTGATTGCAGTATCTCATATCCGGTTACGCAGAAGAATGGAGCAGAACTGTCCCGAACGCATCCGGGTTCGCATGTGGTGCTTCCCTTATCTGAGTTATCTGGCCATCGCCGGCATGCTCAGCATCCTGGGCGCCATGGCGTTTTTGCCTGAGCAGAAAAAAGCGTTCTGGTTCGGTCTGATCAGCCTGATCATTTGCGCACTGGCCTTTGTGCTGTCCAGACACTGGCGCAAAGAGAAGACATTTGAACCGGATGTCACTCGCAGTGTGCTGGAGCGATAGCACAAGCGGATCAGACACTAGACCGCTATCTGGCTGGTCCTTTTACTTACGCAGTCCTGCCCGATACCGGGGTCGGACTGCGTAAGCCATAATCCATCTGGCCGTTGTTGAAACCCCAGCGTTGGCAGATTGTGGAAAGCGGCGAGCGATAACTTTGCTCCAGCCGCAAGATTTTAAACTGCCTTGCTTCAATCTCACAGATCGTGCCGTTGCGACCCGTTACACCGTCCCGAAAATACCGGCGCCGCAACGGACCACATAACCACAGCGAGTCCCCCTGACGCATCGACCAGGCCACCTGTTCTGCCTGAGTTGCATACAGTACGGCGTCATGGTGTTCATTGCACATGATTATTTCATTTGTATATCTGTCACGCTGCTCGCTGCGGGTTTCAAGTGTGATGCGCAACACCGCCGTGCCGTCGGGAAAATAGCGCAGACACGGGTCGGCAAGCAGGTCACCCAGCACTGTCATTTCGTTAAGATATTGCTGCATCGCGCGCTCCACATCTTCAAAAGCAAAAAAGGGCGACCCTGCGCCGCCCCTGTTTATTTGCCGGTTCAAGACCCGCCAGGCGTGCGGCAGACAGCACCCCACCCGGCAGCGGCAACTATTTCTTCAGAATTGCCTTGGTAATGGTGTCGGCGTTGTATTGCATCATCTTCAGATAAGTGGAGGCTGGCTCATCCGGGCCGGACAGCGCATCCGAATACAGTTTGCCACCCACAGCCACGTTGCCTTCCGAGGCAATCTGTTTGATCAGGGCCGGATTGCTGATATTTTCCATGAACACTGCAGATCCTTTGTCTTCCCGGATCTGGCGGATAATCGCAGCAACATCCGCCGCAGTCGCTTCCGTCGCCGAGGAAGTACCTTCTGGCGCCAGCAAAGTCAGGCCATAGGCAGCGCCCAGATAACCGAAGGCATCATGCGAGGTAATGAGCGTGCGTTTATCTTTGGGCAATGCGGAGAACGCCGCTTTGACAGACTCATGCAGCGCCTGCAGCTTCTGCGTATAGGCACTGGCATTCGCCTTGTAAGACTCGCACCCTTCGCTGTCTACCTTGCACAAGGCATCGGCGATGTTTTTCACATAAATCATGGCGTTGGGCACAGACTGCCAGGCATGAGGATCATACTCGCCATGATCATGTTCATGACCATGATCGTGATCGTGATCGTGATCGTGATCGTGATCGTGATCGTGATCATCATGAGCCGACTCTTCCCCATGTCCATGTTCATCTTCGGTGTTTTTCAAGGGTTCAATACCCTTGGTCACCTCTACCACCGGCGCCTTGGTTTCGCTGGATTTTGCCAGCCGCTGCATAAACGTATCGAACTGCAAGCCATTGACCAGCACCAGGTCAGCGCGCTTGAACGCGATCACGTCCGCCGGCTTCGGTTCGTAAGCATGTGCATCGCCATTGGCAGGAACAATGGACTTGACCACGACACGGTCAGCACCCACCTGGCGGGCAAAGTCATCAATAATGGAAAAGCTGGTCACGACATTGACCGGTGCGGCACTGGCGCCACTCATGAAAGCCATGCCAATAGCGCCGGAAATAAAAAGCTGTTTGAACACAATGTGCACGTGAGACCTCTGGATAAGAATGGGGGCTGCGCGCCCTCGCGCGACGAGCAGATGTATAGGGACTGCAATTTCAGTTATGTTATAACATAACATTAAAATCGTCAATAAATTCTGTACTTCCGGTCACCATTATTAGTCTGCCCAGTCCTTTTCCGCAGAAAAAGAATCAGGTATTCTTGAGCCTGCGAAGGTGGGGAGAAGCCTTCGCTTAAAATCAATTTAATATAAAGGAGTAAAGTACGATGCAGTATTTGGACGTACTGAAAGCATTTTTTGATACCGTAGGCGGTTGGGTGTGGGGGCCTGTCATGCTGGTGTTCCTGGTGGGAACCGGTGTCTATCTGACCCTGAGACTGGCGTTTTTGCAATTTACCATGTTGCCCTTCGCGCTCAAACAGGCGTTTACGCGCCATCCCAAAAAGAGCGATGGCAGCGATAACCAAGGAGATATTTCTCATTTTGGCGCGCTCATGACCGCACTGTCCGCCACAATCGGTACCGGTAATATCGCCGGCGTGGCTACAGCGGTGGTGTTGGGCGGCCCAGGTGCCGTTTTCTGGATGTGGATCACCGCCATTTTCGGCATGGCAACCAAGTTTGGCGAAGGCGTGCTGGCGGTCAAATACCGGATAGTCAATGAGCGCGGCCAAATGTCCGGCGGGCCGATGTATTACATTGAACGCGGCCTGAAATGGAAATGGCTGGCCATTCTGTTCGCGCTGTTTGGTACCCTGGCTTCCTTCGGCATCGGCAGCTCCGTGCAATCGAATTCGGTCGCGCACTCCATTCAGGAAAGCTTCGGCATTGATCCCCTGATGACCGGCATCGTGCTAACCGTCTTTACTGCTATTGTTATTCTGGGTGGCATCAAAAGTATTGCCACTGCGTCATCGTTTATTGTCCCGTTCATGGCCATTTTCTATGTCGCTGGCGGGCTGATCATTATTTTCATGCACCTGGATCTGCTGGGCCCCGCCTTCGCCACGATCTTTCGTGATGCCTTCAGTGGTGAAGCGGTCGCGGGCGGTGCCATCGGCACCGTCATCCGGTATGGCGTGGCGCGGGGCGTATTTTCAAATGAAGCAGGGATGGGTAGCGCGCCCATTGCCGCTGCCGCCGCAAAAACCGATCACCCGGTTCGCCAGGCGCTGGTGTCCATGACGGGCACTTTTCTTGACACCATTGTCGTGTGCAGCATAACCGGTCTGGTGCTGGTCATGGGCGGCATTTACACCAATGGTGAGACCGGCGCTGCGCTGACCACCCAGACATTCAATTTGTTGCTGCCGGGTCCCGGCGGCTGGATCGTCACCATTGGCCTGGTCTTCTTTGCCTATTCCACGATTCTGGGTTGGTGCTATTACGGCGAAAAATGTGCGTCCTATCTGCTGGGCGAGTGGTTTGTACTGCCCTATCGCATTATTTATGTGGCCAGTGTGATGATTGGCACGATTGCCAGCCTGGACCTGGTCTGGGCCGCTGCCGATACCTTCAACGGCCTGATGGCGGTACCCAACCTGATTGCACTGGTATTGCTCTCAGGGGTGATTGTCAAGGAAACCCGCGACTTTATCGCCAAACGTAAAAGTGGCGAACTGCCATAATTGAGCACCTGAGGCAACGCAGCAGTCTTTATGATTGCTGCAAGCCCTGGCGCCTGGCCACGACACAAGTACCACAAGTGCCTGCCAAAATAAGCGCGCCTGCGGCGCACATGTCACAACAAGAAAGCATCAGGGCCGGTCTCCACCGGCCCCGCTCTATGCTGTACGCACCGCTTTGTGTTGCCACGACCCGATAAGTCGATGCACAGGACCCAGGCAGGCAATCATCGATACTGGTCGATATTTTTCTCGTTCAGCGCAACCGCACCCTCAGACTGATTCATCGGATCAAAAACAAACGCCTTTCCGAAACCCTGTACCAGCGTTGCGCGTACAGGCGTCAGACGATACATGGTGAAATCATCCAGGCCATCGAGCAATGCGACCGTCTTGCCCGCCCTCTGGCCAAGCAGCGTAACCGCCCGGTCATGCTCGGCAGAACCCTTTTCTACCGGCGACGCAGTCACTTGATAATTGACGCGCAGGCGCGCATAAATGTTGCGCGCCCTGCTTTCATCTTCGATCAGAAGGATGTCCAGATCAGGCTGCGTCTTCAGGTTCTGGCCGTGAATAGCCAACGATGAAACCAGGATATAAAACTGGCCATCCATATACGCAAAGGGTGTATAACTGGCGCAAGGGGCATGCGCTGCATTGGTTGTTGCCATGATCAGGCTGAGGCACTCCCGGTGCAGCCGATCAATTTCGGGCGCCAACGTGAGCATTTCGATATTGTTACTCATATGAAAGTGTTCCATACTGTTTGAAAGGCGCCGCTGCTGGCGGCTGCATGCGGAACCAGTGCGCCTGACTCAGGAAAGTTTACCAGATCCCTGTCGTACGGCAGTTGCTGCTGATGGCCCCGATCGATGACCCGTTGGCGCCCGCCCAACGCCTGCGTCACGCCCTCCAACCCGCTGGCGCAGCCAGGCGCCCCGCGTCTATCGAGACCGGCAATAAAAAAACCCTGGTCTGTTGCACAGGCAATAGACCAGGGTGCTACCCTTTTTTACCAAAGTTTTATAAACCGCGATCAAACGCCACAATCACGGTCCTTGTCTCGCTCTTAATCCCAGTAAGTTTCCCTTTGGCCGCTCTTCATGGTTCCCAGCAGGGTGACTGCGTAGCAGATTTTGTCCATGACAGAATCAAACATATCGCTGTAGAAATGATGGCGGTGCATAGTAATACCCCTTTACAAGAAAAAATACACAGATTCGAGCTGTTGCGGCGAGAAAAGAAAAACATCCTGTCGAAACCTCTCACTGTGTATTAAGCAAGTTGCATGCCAGCTTTTTGCGTCAGCCATCCGCATCAATCGGCAGATAATCGGGTAAAAAACGCCCCATATTAGTACAAACCCTTGGAAATTGCCCGAACAGTAGGCGTCGTGCGTCGCCCTGTTGCATCATGGCATACACTCCGGCCTGCTCCAGCCCGCATGCATCGTACGCAGTGACCGCCGCATTTGCGCTATTCGTTGTGTGAACACTGCCCGCAAGGTTATGATGACGGCAACCCTAATTGACTCACAAGGACAGAATCATGATTCAGGCTTTTCTTCGACCCTTGCTGGCGATAACATGTGTGTTCGGTTCATATGCACAGGCCGCAACGCTCCAGGGTACGGCAATCTACCGCGAACGCATTGCCGCACCAGCCGATGCCATATTCGAAGCAAACCTGCAGCAAATTCAGACCGACGGCACACCGGGGCCAGTGGTGGGTCACGCGGCGCTGAACCCTGCCGGTCAGACACCATTTAAGTTTGAGATTGTCTACGACGCCACTATCCAGCCCGGGCAGCAATATCGTGTCAACGCCGTTCTATCGGCGCAGGATCGTGTCCTTTTTTCTGGTGCCGCACCGGTTACACTGCCCCAGGCGGCCAGCAAGCCGATCATGATTTTGATGAGAAAAGGCGCGCCGGAACATGCGGGAGCATCAGCAGCTTCGTCCGTTGCGCCTGCGGCGAGCCAGGATCCAGCCAAGGTAGCAGCCATGCCCGACAGCCCCTTGCGCAACACCTACTGGAAGCTGGTGACCCTGCACGGCAAGGCCGTCACGGCGCACGAGCAGCAACGTGAAGCACACATCGTATTTTCGGCCAGCGACGATCGACTCTCCGGAAGCAGCGGCTGCAATCGCATGATGGGCGGGTTCGAAGAGAAAGACGATCAATTGAAACTGAAACAGGTGGCCGGCACCATGATGGCCTGCCCGCAAGGGATGGAAGTAGAAACCGCATTTCTAAATGCCCTGCTTACGGTGGCACGCTATAAAATCAGCGCAGAGCATCTGGATATGCTGGACGCCAGCGGCAATATTGTGGCCGGTTTCGACGCCGTCGCCCTACAATAAGTGCGCCAGGCAAATACGCCGGCCTGCGCCTATCCCTCGCGGCCGGGCGCGCCAACACCTTCTGACCCATTCTTTTTTATTTGACGGCGGCAACCATTTCCATGTACAGCATACCCACCCTCTTTTTACACGGCATCATTATCGGCATTGCCGCAACTGTTATCCTGGACATCTGGGCCCTTGTGGCAAAGCGCGCCTACGATGCAGCCCCGCCCAACTGGGCGCTGGCCGGACGCTGGTTTGCCCATATGAAAGATGGCGTCTACCGCCACGACAGTATTGCGGAGGCCATGCCTGTTCGCGGCGAACTGGCTATCGGCTGGATCGCCCATTACGTAGTCGGTATTGTGTACGGCATACTGGTCGTGGCGATCTGGTTCTTCCAGAATGCCAGTTACCCGACCCTGTATGCACCGTTGCTGGTTGGGCTGGTGTTGGCAACCTGCGCAGCCTGGTTCCTGATGCAACCCGGCCTGGGCCTGGGCGTGGCCGCCCGCAAGACGCCTGATCCCCTGCGCATGCGTCTACGCACCATCGTCAACCATGTGGTATTTACTCTTGCCTTGTACCTGAGCGCGCTTGCCCTGTCTGGCTATCTGCTCTGAATACGGGCCTGACGCCGGCGCTGTTCGCGCAACTGCACTTCATGGCCATCCAGGCTGAACTGCACGCGATACTGCACCAGCTTCACGGCCAGCGCTCGGTATTTAAACATGTACCGCAGTCCGATCAACATGGCCAGAATTCCGGCTGCCGCACCCACACCCAATGACCAGCGGGGGCCAAAAGCATCGGCTACCCAACCAACGAACGGCGCCCCAACCAGCGTGCCGCCCAGCGCAATAGCCATATAAATGGCCATTACCCGGCCACGCATGGCGGCATCGGTCGACATCTGCACGGTGCTATTGACGGTGGTATTGAAAGTCTGGGCGGAGATACCCAGGACAATCAGGATGACACCGAATACCCAATAGTTGGGAGACACGGCAGCCAGCGTGCAGCCAATACCGAAAATTCCGGCTCCCGTCAGAACGTAGGCAATGCGCGGACGTGCCCGCTTTGCCGCCAGCAATGCACCGCTGACCGAGCCAATGGCCATGGTTGACGAAAGCAGACCATATTCGTTTGCACCGATGTGAAAAACCGTGACGGACATCGTGGAAATATAAATGGGAAAGTTAAGCCCGAAAGTGCCAATCAGAAACAGCATCATAAATAGCGCTTTGAGGTCCGGGCGACTCCATACATACCGGAATCCTTCAACCAGGCTGCCACGCGTACGCGGAGCCCGTTTGCCGCGGTTGAGGTCCTCTACCCTTAGGTGAAGCAGCGAGGCGATCACGGCAAGATACGTGACCGCATTGATCACAAATACCCAACCAATCCCTACCCCGGCAATAAGCAAACCGGCAACGGCCGGACCGATCATGCGCGCGGCATTGAATGAGGCGGAATTGAGCGCGACGGCGTTGGACAGATCGGTATCGCCAACCAGCTCGGATACGAATGTCTGTCGTGCCGGACCATCAAAGGCGGTAATGCATCCTAGCAGCAGGGCGAAAACATATACTTGCCATAATTGCACCAGCCCGGTAAGCGTTAGCAACCCCAGCCCCAGGGCGAGCACGCCCATGACCGCCTGCGTAGCGATCAACAGCTTGCGCCTGTCCAGATAATCCGCAGCCATGCCCGTGAACGGAAGCAGAAAGATCTGTGGGCCGAACTGCAACGCCATGACAATACCGACTGCTGTTGCATTGTTATGAGTCAGATAGACCAGAACCAGCCAATCCTGTGCGGTACGCTGCATCCAGGTGCCCACATTGGACACAACGGCGCCCCCCGCCCAGATTCGATAATTTCGAATGGCAAGAGATCTGAATGTGCCGCTTTTGATGGTACCCACAACTTCCCCCGGCCATGCCGAAAAATGGTTCTGAAGGTCAACGAAACGCAGGTGCCGTCGTCCCGCTCAAGTCGGCACGACAAGCGACGCAAGGTCGTCGGCGATGATGCTGCGCGTATATACCGCAGTTGCGGTCAGTGACTGACGAGTCGCTTGAGCAGCTCTATGGCTTTGGCCAGCGATTCCTGTTCTTTTGTGTTGTAGCAGGCGTAAATTTCCCGCACCAGCCAGTCTTCCCTGGCGGCGCGACTGGCCTGGATCATCGTGAGAAACCGCGGTGTCAGTGACAGAATGGTCTGGCGACCATCGGCCGGATCGGGCGTACCCTCTATATGGCCTGCAGCTTCCAGACCGGATACCGTTGCTCCCATCGATTGCGGCCTGACACCTTCGGCGCGCGCCAAGGCGGTCACTGTGGTGGGGCCGTCGCGCTCCAGTCGCAACAATACCGACCGCTGCGAAGGGGTGAAATCCCCTGCGCTGGCTTGGGCACGCAGCTTGCGAGTAAGCGAGGAAATCAGAATGCGCAGTTCTGCAGCCAACTCTGATACCCGCGCCTGTTCGGGGCTCAACGGTTTCTTATCCATAGTGCCATGGTAGCAGACTAAAAGGGAAACTACAAAGGTAACCTTCTTTTCTATCGGGCTTTTATCTTTCGATGTATTTCAGCTCCGGGATGTGACCGGCAAGCCAGCATTCAGCCACTGCAGGCAAAGGTTGCGCACGCCCGCTCATGCACTGGACGGGCATGGCGGGCACGGAATGGCAGGACGGGCCATTGGGTGGGCAAGCCCTGCCGCGCTAACGATCAGGCGACCTGGCTGTCCAGTCGCTCGCGAATCTGCGACAACTCCTGGGGCAGACGCTGCTGGAGTTTGTTGAACAGTTCCTCGTGCAGACCCAGTTCACGGCGCCATTGTTCCTGCTCAATAGTGGTAATGCGCTTAAATTGCGCAGCGTCAAAAGACAGACCATCCCAGGTAATATCTTCAAAACGCGGTGATACGCCGAACAGGTTTTCCTCTCCGTGGGCCGTACCGTCAATGCGTTCCAGCATCCACTTGAGCACGCGCATATTCTCGCCAAAGCCGGGCCAGATGAATTTACCGTTATCGTCGGTCTGGAACCAGTTCACGCAGAAAATATGAGGCAACGTCGCACCTGACTGCTCGAGCCTGCGCCCCAGATTGAGCCAGTGCTGAAAGTAGGAGCTCATGTTGTATCCGCAAAACGGCAACATGGCGAACGGGTCGCGACGCACCACGCCCTGCGCACCGGCCGCAGCGGCAGTGGTTTCCGAGCCCATCGTGGCAGCCATGTAGACGCCCTCTACCCAGTTACGCGCCTCTGTCACCAGCGGCACGGTGTCGGATCGGCGACCGCCAAACAGGAAGGCATCAATAGCCACCCCTGCCGGGTTGTCCCATTCCGGATCGATCACCGGGTTCTGGGTTGCCGCTACGGTAAACCGGGCATTGGGATGGGCTGCTTTGCGTCCCGAATCTGGGGTCCAGTCCTTGCCCTGCCAGTCAATGAGATGCTCGGGTGCTGGGCCCATGCCTTCCCACCACACATCGCCGTCATCGGTGAGCGCAACATTGGTAAACAGCACGTTTTCCCGCAACGAGGCCATGCAGTTGAAGTTGGTTTTCTCGTTGGTGCCAGGCGCAACGCCGAAATAGCCGGCCTCGGGATTGATCGCGTACAGGCGACCGTCCGCACCGGGTTTGATCCAGGCAATATCGTCGCCCACCGTGGTGATTTTCCAGCCCGGCAGCGAAGCCGGCGGAATCATCATCGAAAAATTGGTTTTACCGCAGGCCGAAGGGAACGCGGCAGCGACGTGCATTTTTTTACCTTCGGGCGAGGTGACGCCCAGAATCAACATGTGCTCGGCCATCCAGCCTTCGTCACGTCCCATATTCGAGGCAATGCGCAAGGCAAAGCATTTCTTGCCCAGCAACGCATTACCGCCATAGCCGGAACCATAAGACCAGATTTCACGGGTCTCGGGATAATGCACGATATATTTGGTCTTGTTGCAGGGCCAGGAGACATCGGCCTGATTCGGTGCTAGCGGGCTGCCCACCGAATGCACGCAAGGAACGAACTCGCCATCGCTGCCCAGAATGTCGTATACCTTGCGGCCCATTCGGGTCATCAGCCGCATATTGACTGCCACATAAGGAGAATCGGACAACTCGACGCCAATGTGGGCAATGGGAGAGCCCAGCGGCCCCATGGAAAACGGAATCACATACATGGTACGGCCACGCATACAACCATCGAACAGGCCGTCAAGCGTATCGCGCATTTGCTCAGGTGCTTTCCAATTGTTGGTCGGTCCGGCGTCTTCCTCTTTTTCGGAACAGATATACGTGCGGTCTTCCACGCGCGCCACATCATCGGGATCAGACCAGGCCAGATAAGAGTTGGGACGCTTCTGCGGATTCAGTTTGCGCAGGGTACCGGATTGAACCATCAACGCACACAGGCGGTCATATTCTTCCTGGGAACCATCGCACCATTCGATACGGTCGGGCTGGGTCAGCGCGGCAATTTGCGCCACCCAGGCTTTCAGGCCGGCGTGCTGCACCCATTCGGGCGCATTGATTTGAATTGAAGGTTCGGGACGAGCTGCATTCATAGCGTTTAGATCTCCGTATTCTGGCAAATGCAAAAACGCCTCCTTTGAAGGCGTCTGTTGAAACGATGCCGTATGGCGCCGGACCGGGCCCGCCAATGCGCAGGTTATGAAAAACAGTCCGGAATGACGCCTCATTCTAATACCGCACGACGATTATGTGTACGCTTTCTTCTTTCTGCGTTTCAACTTGTTGCCTGTGTTACGTTCCGGACAGCATGCAGCAGCACAACAATCTTGCCTATTGCACATGTCATTTTCCGCAACTGCACACAGTCTATTGCCGCTTGAAACAATCATCATCATTTAATTTATGACGCAACGCACAATCATATTACAGGTCCTCAGACGGGCAGTGTTGCCTGTCTGTGGACCTGCGGCACGAAAAACGACGGTTACCGCACACCTGCGCGAGCGGCGACCACCCGGCCAGGTTCGATGCTCTCCCGGTCTTTTTTGATCGTCTTGATGGAAGCGGCACTCACGGCAGAAATGATACCCACTATTACGGTATAGCCTACGACCATCCACGGCTGGCCATCATTTTCCCGTAACAGCGCAGTGGCGATCAGCGGCGTGATGCCCGAGGCAAAAATGCCAGAAAACTGATACACAAATGAAATTCCGGTATACCGCACGCGGGTGTCGAACAGCTCGCAGAACAATGCCGCTTCCGGACCATACACCATTGCGTACAGAATACCGAAAGGAATGACAATTGAAAGCCACACGATAAACACGTTATCGGAAAAGTGCGTCATGAGCCAGAATGCGGGGATCGCAGAAAACCCGGTAATGAGCGAACCCCAGAAATAGGTGCGGGTTCGTCCGAGCCTGTCGGACATTGCGCCGAAATACGGAATGAACGCACACATGATGATGGCGGCAATCATCACACCCGTCAGGGCGTCGGTACGCGACATATTCAGGTTCTTGGTCAGGTAGCTGATAATGAACACACCGAAAATATTGAAGAACACCCCATCGATATACCGCGCGCCCATGCCTTTGATGATGTTCATCGGATAGTTCTTGATCATTTCCACAAACGGGATTTTGCTTTCCGCATTTTGGGCCTTGATTTTCTCAAACTCAGGACTCTCCTTCACGGCAAGGCGGATATACATCCCTACGAAGACCAGCAGCGAAGACAACAGGAAAGCAACACGCCAACCCCAGCTCATGAACTGTTCATCGGTCAGCAGCATGGACAGCAGAGCGACGACACCGGATGCCAGGCACAGGCCCAGTGACAGGCCGATTTGCGGCAGCGATGCGTACAATCCTTTTTTATCTGGCGGCGCATATTCATAGGTCATCAACACGGCCCCACCCCATTCTCCTCCAAGACCGATACCCTGCAGCACACGGAAGAACAGCAACAAGCCAGGCGCCCAAAGACCAATACTCTGATAGGAAGGGATCAGGCCGATTGCAACTGTCGAGACCCCCATGATCATCAGCGTCATGATCAGGGCACTCTTGCGTCCAACCTTGTCGCCAAGATGGCCGAAAATAATACCACCCAGCGGTCGGGCCAGAAATCCCACTGCAAAAGTGGCATAGGCCAGCAGCGTACCGATATAGGGGTCTTCACCAGGGAAGTACAGATGATTGAACACCAGCCCGGCAATTACGCCATAAAGAAAAAAATCGTACCATTCAATTGTCGCACCCACCAGCGAAGCGGCCACGACCCTGCGCAATCCTTTTGCGTCACTCATTGTTGTCTCCTCATATTGATTTATGTATGACTGTCGAGCGGACCGACTTGGGCGATTGCACGTGCGCGCCGATCCAACGCGCCCGCCTGTACCTGACGACGACAGCGCTATGCCGCCACGTTCTCTTTTGGATCGGACGTTACCTTAACCGGCGTGACAACGGACTCATTGCCCGAGTTCGCATCTGCAAGAACGAATTCGGCTGCTCTTTCGGCAATCATCACTACCGGTACATTTGTGTTGCCTGATACGAGCGTTGGCATGATCGACGCATCAACAACCCGTAACCCTTGCAAGCCATGGACGCGCAGCCGATGATCAACCACTGCCATCGGATCGCTGGCCGGCCCCATTTTTGCGGTGCCGGACGGGTGAAAGATGGTGGCGCCGTTTTCGCGACAAAAATGCAGAATCTCATCATCCGTCTGTACCTCGCGCCCTGGCTTGACCTCTGCTTTCATCAACGATTGCATAGGTTCGGTATCGGCCAGTTTGCGCGTCAGCCGCACACCCGCAATGGCGGTACGGCGATCCAAATCCGTATCCAGATAATTGGGTTGCATGGCGGGCGGCTCGAACGGATCGGTAGAACGGATTCTCAAATGACCACGCGACTCGGGTCGCAACTGACATACCGAAAAAGTGCAGCCTGAAAAATCATGGACCTGACCACCGGCCATATCGGCCGACAGGGTGCCAAAGTGAAACTGCACGTCGGGGCGCGGATCCGCCTCGGACAGCGCATTGCAGAACAAGGCACCCTGATTGATGCCGATGGCCAGCGGACCGCCGCGCAGCAGCGCCCATTGCAGGCCCATCTTGGCCTTGCCCGTCCAACTGCGAAGCAGATCATTGGTAGTAATGGGTTTGCTCACTTCGTAGATCAGACGAAACTGCAAATGATCCTGCAGATTTTCGCCCACTCCCTTGAGCTCTTGCACCATGGGAATGTTGAAACGGCCCAGATGTTCTGCGTTGCCGACACCCGACAACTGCATTAACTGTGGAGACTGCAGGGCACCCGCACACAGGATCACTTCCCGATGCACATTCAGTGTTTTGACTTTTCCGTGCTGGCGATACTGGACACCGGCAGCCTTCTTGCCACGGAACAGGATTTTCATGGCCTGCGCTTCGGTTTCGATACGCAGGTTCGAGCGGCGCCTTGCCGGGTTCAGATAGGCGACTGCCGTAGAACAGCGTCGACCATTGCGGGTCGTCAACTGATAGTATCCGGCCCCACGCTGATCGCCGGTATTGAAATCCTTGCGGGACGGTATGCCAAGGCTATTGGCTGCGCCGATCAGGGCATCGACCAATTCGTGCCGCTTCGGAATGGAGGTGGCATTCAGCGGGCCCTCGGTGCCGTGCGTCGGACCGGCGCCAAGATCATTGTTTTCGAGTTTACGAAAGTACGGCAGGCAGGCCTCCCAGCTCCAGCCCTGGTTGCCCAGCGCTTCCCACTGGTCATAATCTTCCTTTTGTCCCCGTATGTAGATCAGGCCGTTGATGGAACTGCTGCCGCCCAGCGTTTTGCCACGCGGCCAGTAAATCCGGCGATCCAGCATATTGTGATCGGGATCGGTATAAAAGCCCCAGTTCAATCGCGGATTAAACATGGTCTTGCCGTAGCCGATAGGAATATGAATCCACATATTGCGATCAGCGGGTCCTGCCTCGAGCAGGCACACTGAGTATTTGCCGTTCTCGCTCAACCTGTTGGCCATCACGCACCCGGCCGAGCCGCCGCCCACCACTACATAATCCACACACTCATCCATCACTTGTCTACCTGTCTGTTTTTATTGGGTCAATGCAGTGTGCGTCGATAAGGTGGTTATTTATTAGGGGTATACACCAATGATTTCAATTTTGAAACGATAAGCTCTATTTTCATTTCATTTATTGGAATGTATAGTTTCAAATAATTGGATATTTATCCTTTTTTAATCGACAATAAGTAAAAGAGAACCGGCCCCATGTTGAACCACGACTCAAAACACCTGCGTATCCTGACAGTGATCGAACTTCTGGCTCGTGCCAGTTATCCTCTTTCGCTGGCACAAATTGCCCAGCGGGCGGACTTGCCCAAGGCCAGTGTATTGCGGCTTCTGCAGCAACTGCACGAGGCCGCCTATGTAACGCGGTTGCCCGAGGATAAAGGCTATGTGCTGGGTGCGCGCTCGCACCATATCGCGCTGTCGGTTCTGAGCTCAACGCACTTTGATCGCATGTGCCGCATGCTGCTTGGAAAGCTGGTAGCCGCAACAGGAGAAACCTGCAACCTGACGGCACTCATGGATAACCAGGTGCATTATCTGGCTCGCGTCGAACCTGATTGCGACATGCGACTGCAGTTGCACCTGCGAACCGGCGCCCACGTGCCATTGCATTGCACGGCCAGCGGCAAACTGTTTCTTGCCATGATGCCCGAGGTACATCGCGCCAGTTTGCTGGAGACCTTGCCGCTTCCCGCCATGACCTCCAGAACAATCACAAATCGCGAACGCCTGCAGCACGAGCTGAACCTGATTGCCCAGCAGCGTATCGGCACCGACAACGAAGAATTCGTCAAGGGTATGGTCGCCATCGCCGTGCCGGTTCTGGATGATCGTGACCGCGTGATCGCCGCTGTTGCCTGCCACGCCCCCACGGCAACACATTCGTTTTCCGATATTTTTGGTTTTTCCGGCCTGATGGCAGAAACTGCGAAGGCACTGAGTCAGGTGCTTGCGGGAAATGCAAGGTGCGTTGACAGGCCATCTGCTGGCATGGTTCCGGATCCTTCGTGATCCTTACGTTCGCAGCGAGTAATTGCTGTTTTATATATTCTACAGAGAGGTGATCTCATGCAACTTCGTCTACCCCTGCGCGCGCTGATTTTGTCTGTCACCGCTTGCGCCGCCACCCTGCCCTCGCTGGCATCCGCTCAAAGCGACACCATCAAGATTGTGGTGGGTTATCCGGCAGGAGGCATTCTTGATGCCTTGGCTCGGGCGGTCGCAGATGCCTATCGAAAAGCCGGCAACGGCCAGGCATATGTCGAAAACAAACCAGGCGCCTCCACCATGATGGCGGCAATGGAAGTGGCCCGCGCCCGGCCCGATGGACATACCGTCCTGCTGTCGCACTCCATGCCTTTCACCAGTTATCCTTTTACCTATGCCAAGCTGAATTACTCGCCGGATGATCTGGTGCCAGTAGCCAATCTAGCAAACGTGCCTATTGTTATTTCCACAGGCAGCCAGCGACCATATAAAACCATCCAGGAGTATCTGGCGGCTGTAAAAACAGACCCGACACTTGGCACCGTCGGCCTGGCCGGCCTGGGAGGTCCTACTCATTTTGGTCTTATGGAAATGGCAAAAAACCAGAATATCAAGCTTGAAGCGGCTTCGTATTCGGGCGGCCCGCAACTGGTCAATGATGAAATGGGCGGACATGTCCCCCTGGGTATGGACGCGGCAGGCGCCCAAATGGAACTGTATCGTGCCGGGAAAATCCGTTTCCTGGGTCTGGGTGGCACACAGCCGGTCAGTTTTCTGCCCGGTGTGAAGACACTGCATGAGCAGGGCATCAAGGGACTCGAAAACGTAAAAATCTGGTATGGCGCCTACGTACCCAAAGGCACGCCGCCTGAGGTCGCCGCCAGGCTGGAAAAGGCGTTCATTGCCGTCGTGAAAGATCCCGAAATGAAGAAAAACTTTGAAAAACTGGGGCTGGAGCTGACCGGAGAATCGGCTGCCAGTATGCAAAGCCTGCTTGAGCATGAGAAAAAAGTATGGGGCCCGATTGTCAAGGAATCGGGCTTCAAGGCCAACTGACGGCAATGGATCACGCCCTCGGATTTCCTGCCGGGGCTGCCTATAGAAAAAGGAGGCACTTTCAGGCGGGCTGGCCGGGCGGCTACCCCCGCAAGATCAAGGCAGCGGCCACCCAGGGACGGGTGCCGGCAACTGCTAATCCAGCAAGGCCCCCTCAAGTGCAACGGCCAGGGCATCCTGGTCCAACGCCGAGGTGCCCACAAATACCAGCGAACTGCTCGTTGCCGTGTACGGCCATGATTCAAGCACCATCGGTTGACCGCGCACATAATGCAGAACATGCACGGCTGCTTGCGGCCCGACGCGTACAGGGCCCTTGGCACGCAAGACCGCCTCAGGCAATTGTTCAAAAAGGTCTTGCAACCGTCTCTGATCAAAAGCCACCACGCTGTCAAAACAATACGACTGAAATACCGACTGCGGGACGGCTGCCGGTCCCCTGGCTGAGGCTCCGGTAGCGAACAGGCGTGCGCCAGCGCCGACGGGCAATGCCGGGAGCAACGTCGTTTGCCGGATCGTAGCCGATGGCCCAAGTAGAAGCTCCCAATCAAAACGTCCATGGCTACCAGTAAAGACAGGCACACCAGGTACACGCTGATGCAGCCACGCCAGCACCTGTTCACAATGCGCAGGGTCGGCCAGGTCGGTTTTGTTGAGCAAAATAAGATGGGCGCCGGCAACCTGTGTTTCCACCATATCTCCAACATAGGGATCATCGCGTTGATCCAGGACCGACACGGCATCCACAACCGTGATAATCGACTGCAATGAGAATCCATCGCCCAGCATGCCGATCTGCGCAATTTTTCTGGGATCGCTCACGCCGCTACCTTCGATGACCAGGCCATCGAGGTGATCCGCCTGCTTTTCAATTGCCATCAGCGCGTTCATCAGTTCGCCCCCCATGGAGCAGCACACACACCCGTTGCGAAGAGAGATGACGCCGTCCCCACTGACCGATTGAATTAATGAAGCATCAATATTGACGGCGCCGAAATCATTGACCAGCACCATCAACCGCAAGCCATGAGGCGCTTGCAGCAGGTGATTGAGGACCGTGGTTTTGCCGGCCCCCAAAAAGCCACCCAGCACGGTCAACGCGATGGCCTGACTCATGTTTCTATCTGAGGGCAGGGAAATACCGCGCCACCCAGGACGGTGCCCCATATCCTGATGTCCTTGAGCCTGGTCGGATCGACCATCAGCGGATCTTCTTCAAGGATGGCAAAATCGGCCTGTTTTCCGGTCTCGATACTGCCGATCCGGTCATCCAGCTTGAGCGTATAGGCAGCGCCCAGCGTCATGGCATGCAAAGCCTGCTGCACCGAAATCCTGTTTTCCTCACCCAGCACGCGACCGGATGCCGTCATTCTGTTGACGGCGCACCAGGCCGTAAACAGAGGCGCAATGGGGGTGACAGGCGCATCCGAATGCAATGAAATCGGCACGCCGGCTGCCAGCGCCGTGGCCGCGGCATTCAAGCGGTTGGCGCGCTCGGGACCCATGGTCATTTCATAATGGGCATCGCCCCAATAGTACAGATGGTTGGCAAACAGGTTGGCGCACACACCCAGGCTGGCCATGCGCCGAAACTGCGCCGTGCTGGCCATCTGGCAGTGCTGCAGGGTGTGCCTGTGGTCACGGCGCGGACTGGTGGCAAGCACCGCTTCCAGGGCATCCAGCGCCACATCGGTCGCCTCGTCTCCATTGGTATGGATATGCACAGTCAGCCCGGCATCGTGATAGGTCTGGATCAGCTCGCGCAACTGTTGCGGCGGAGTCACCCAGATGCCGTTTTCCTGTGCACCTTCCGGTGGATTGTAATAATGCGGCCATCGCAGTCTGGCAGTAAAGCCCTGAATGGAGCCGTCCACGATCAGTTTGACAATACCAAAACTGAGCTTGCCTGTGTTGCGCGCAATGCTGGGCAGGACCCGATCCAGTCCCTTGCCTTGCGGGTCACGCAAGGGCGCATAAGCCGGCACCAGGCGCAGCGGAAACGTATCGCCGCCGGTAGCCTCTGCCAGGCTGGCCAGTGTTTCCTCGCTCAGGTCGTTAACCAGGTCAGTCGCTGTCGTGACGCCAGCCAGTTGCGCCACCCGGGCAAAGTTCCAGATGCCATGGGAAGTCTGTCCTTCATCAAAATAGACATTGCCAATCTTGCGGAACACCAGATACATGGCAGCAAATTCCTGCAATTGCCCCGTCAGCTTGCCCGAGGCGTCACACTCGACGCCATCGATACCCGAATCAGCGGTGATCCCGGCCATCTGCAGCATGGCTGTGTTTACGTTCATCAAATGAATACTGGCATGCAGGACCACAACCGGTCGGCTGGATGAGACCTGGTCCAGGTGTTTGGTGGTTATCCGCTCGCCCTTGAAATAAATCGGGTCAAAACCCCACGCGCAGAGCGTTTTGGCAGGATCCGTCATGGCCTGCTCGGCCTCCTGCAATCGCGTAACAACAGCTTGCAGTGTTTTCAGACCTTTCCACAAGTGTCCGTCAGGACCGCGCCTGTCGTAAAACCCCACATAGACAAAGCTCCACATACCGCCTTCAAGCAGATGGCTATGCCCTTCGATCATGCCGGGCATGATGAACTTATCTGCAAATCGGTCGTCCACAACCGCCTTGCCCCAGCCCTGCAATGAAGCCAGATCACCGGCGCCCAGAATGCGGCCATCCCTGACCGCTACATGCGTGGCCCGTGGCTGCGCAGGATTCATGGTGATAATGCTGCGCGCACGATAGATGCGTATCTCAGCGTTGTCCGATATAGATTGCGACATGTTTTACTCCTCCTTTGACCTGCACATATTACTATAGGCGGATATTAAAATTCTATATTACGAGATTATTTATCTCGGTTTTTAAAATTTATATTGACCAAACCCCAGTTTGCCTCGTATCATTAACAAAAATCGGAATTTTTCATACCGAATATTCATATTTAAACGAACAAAGTGAGGATACGTCAATCATGAACACGTCAACACCCCAGCAGTCCCCCCAGAAAGCCGTTACCGGCGTCCAGAAAATGACACCATCGGAGGCCTTTGTTGAAACCATGGTCGCCAATGGCGTTACCAATATCTTTGGCATCATGGGCTCCGCCTTTATGGATGCCATGGATATCTTCGCCCCGGCGGGCATCCGGCTGATTCCCGTGGTTCACGAACAAGGCGGCGCGCACATGGCTGACGGCTATGCGCGGGTCAGCGGCCGTCATGGCGTGGTTATCGGCCAGAACGGTCCCGGTATCAGTAACTGTGTGACAGCGATTGCCGCTGCCTACTGGGCCCACTCTCCGGTCGTGATGATCACACCGGAAACCGGCACCATGGGCATGGGGCTGGGCGGCTTCCAGGAAGCCAACCAGTTGCCGATGTTCCAGGAATTCACCAAATACCAGGGACATGTCAATAATCCGAAACGCATGGCCGAATATACCGCCCGCTGCTTTGACCGTGCCCTGTCTGAAATCGGCCCAACCCAGCTGAATATCCCACGAGATTATTTCTACGGTGAAATCGAAACCGAAATTCCACAACCGCAGCGCCTGGATCGTGGCGCCGGTGGTGAAAAAAGCCTGAACGAAGCGGCAGAACTACTGGCTACCGCCAAATTCCCCGTTATCCTTTCCGGCGGTGGTGTCGTCATGGCCGATGCCGTCGAAGAATGCAAAGCACTGGCCGAGCGGCTGGGCGCCCCTGTAGTCAACAGCTATCTGCACAATGACTCGTTCCCCGCCAGCCATCCGCTGTGGGCTGGTCCGCTGGGCTACCAGGGTTCCAAAGCCGCCATGAAGCTGATCGCACAGGCCGATGTCGTGGTGGCGCTGGGTTCACGCCTGGGCCCATTCGGCACCCTGCCACAACATGGCATGGATTACTGGCCCAAGGAAGCGAAGATCATCCAGATTGATGCCGACAACAAGATGCTCGGCCTCGTGAAGAAAATTTCAGTCGGCATTTGTGGCGATGCAAAAGCCGCCGCCGTCGCACTGCTGGAGCGCCTGCAGGACAAAAAGCTGGCATCCGATGCAACCAAAGAAGCGCGCGCCAAAACCATTGCCGACGAAAAAGCGGCATGGGAAAAAGAACTGGACGAATGGACGCACGAGAAAGATGCGTACAGCCTGGACATGATCGAGGAAGCCAAGAAAGAAGGCGGCAAATATCTGCATCCACGTCAGGTGTTGCGTGAACTGGAAAAAGCCATGCCCAAAGACGTCATGGTCTCGACAGACATCGGCAATATCAACTCTGTGGCCAATAGCTACCTGCGTTTCGAAAAACCACGCAGCTTCTTTGCCCCAATGAGTTTCGGCAACTGTGGCTATGCCCTGCCTACCATTATCGGCGCCAAAGTGGCCGCTCCGGATCGTCCTGCCATCGCCTATGCCGGAGACGGCGCCTGGGGCATGAGCATGGTCGAAATCATGACATGCGTGCGTCATGACATCCCGGTAACCGCAGTGGTCTTCCATAACCGTCAATGGGGTGCCGAGAAGAAAAACCAGGTGGATTTCTATAACCGCCGCTTTGTTGCCGGCGAACTGGACAACCAGAGCTTTGCAGAAATTGCGCAAGCCATGGGAGCAACCGGTTTCGTGGTCGACAAACTGGAAGACGTGGGTCCAACCCTGAAAAAAGCCGTGGACATGCAGATGAACGAGGGCAAAACCTGCGTCATTGAAATCATGTGCACCCGCGAACTTGGGGATCCGTTCCGCCGCGATGCGTTGTCCAAACCTGTACGGTTCCTGGACAAATACAAAGACTACGTCTAAGCAATAACGGAACCTGAGGAGCAAGCCATGGGCGTTTTGCAACGCATCGTCGAAACGGCGAAAGCCGCCCCGCAACGCATCGTGTTGTGCGAAGCCCAGGATCCGCGCGTGCTTGAAGCAGCAATACGGGCCCATCGGGACCGTATTGCAAATGTCATAATGGTGGGCGATCCGGCGCACGTCGCCGCGACCGCCAGCCAGCATGGCCTGGACATTTCGGGCATGACCATTACCGACCCTGCAACCAGCCAAGCGCGTGAACGCTATGCGCAGCAGCTGTACAGCTTGCGCGAGAAAAAAGGCATGACACTGCAACAGGCACAGCAAGCCATTACACAACCGCTGTGCTTTGCCAATCTCATGCTGCAGATGGGTGACGCCGACGGCTCGGTCGCCGGTGCTGTTCACACCACAGCAGATGTGGTCCGCACGGCACTTCAGGTGGTGGGCGCCAAAGCCTCTGCCGGCAGCATCGTGTCCAGTTTCTTTCTGATGATTTTTGAACACGAGCACCACCCCACAAAGGGTGGCATGATATTTTCCGATTGCGGGCTGGTCATTGATCCGGATGCACAACAGCTGGCACGTATTGCCCTTGACTCGGCAAAAAGCGCAAGCGCGCTGCTGGGCGAGGCGCCCCGCATTGCCATGTTATCGTTCTCGACGCTGGGAAGTGCGCAACATATCAACGTGACCAAGGTCCAGCAGGCTACCAGCCTGGTCAAGCAAGCGCAGCCGGATCTGCTGATCGACGGCGAAGTGCAGCTGGATGCCGCCATTATTCCCGACATCGCGTCGCGCAAACTCAGCGATTCGCAGGTTCATGGACGAGCCAATGTATTGATTTTTCCGGATCTGAATGCCGGCAATATCGGCTACAAGCTTGCAGAAAGACTGGGCGGCGCCATCGCTATCGGCCCGCTACTGCAAGGGCTGAACAAACCAGCGAATGACCTGTCGCGGGGCTGTAGTGCCGACGACGTTTACAATGTTATTGCCGTCACTTGCGTACAGGCGCAACAACAGCAACTGCAAATCCGTACCAGTGAATTATCGTCGGTGTCCGCCGGCCAGTAATCGCGCAATATCGTAAAAGACGGCAGGCGTCAGTGCCTGCTGCAGATCCACCGCCAGGCTTCTTGGATAATACGAACTCAGATCCAGCCCGACACCCAGTCCGACAACGTCGATACCCTGGCTGATGGTTTGCCGAACCACTTGCTGCAGGTGGCTGGCCAGATAATAATCATCGTTGACATATTGCGTGGCACTGTCCATCGGGCAACCGTCAGAGACCACGATCAGGGTGCGTCGCCTGACCGTCTGCTCCTGCAGCCGCTGCGAGGCCCAAAGGACCGCCTCACCATCCACGCCTTCCCGATACAGATCATGCTTGAGCAACGCCGCGATATCCAGGCGCGCGCGCGACCAGCTCGTATCGGCCTGCTTAAATAGCAAATGACATAGCTCATTAAGGCGCCCAGGATGAGCCGGCTTGCCCTGGCGCTGCCAGTCTTTCATGGCTCGACCGCCATTCCAGGCACCGGTTGTAAAGCCCAGCAATTCGGTTTGCACGCCAGCCATTCCCAAAGCCCGCAACAAGGTATCGAGCAGTACAGACAAACGGCGCGCATGCGTGCGCATGGAACCGGAGCAATCGAGCAAAATAGTGACGGCCTGATCGACCCGCTCAATTACCTGGTCCTGGCGAAATATCCGTGTTTCGGCAGGACTGGCAACCAGTTGGCTGAGCGCACGACCGTCAAGAATACCCTCCTCCTGGCCGAATATCCAGCCGTCATCCTGCGGCATGCGGAAGATGCGGCGAAACAGCCTGGCCAACTGGGCCACCCCGATCGACAATGCAGCACGATCTTCGTCCATTTGCTGGCGAAACTGCTTGAGCTCTGCCCGCCTTACTCGCGAGGCTGCCAGTTCAACACGGTCGTAGCGACGGGTGAATATGCGGTAGCTGGCCTGGTGCTGATCGAATACCCGGCTTTGGCCGAACGGTGCAACATCAAACCCATCTTCAGGCTGCGCATCTGGTGTGAGCAGCAGGGAAAACAGCGATCGGCTGTTTTTTTCGGAATCCTTCTGCCGGCGATCCAGCGCCATTTCCGTAGCCAGATTCAAGCTGACCTTTTCAGCAAGCCGTGCCGCTATCGCAGCATAAGCTGCCTGATCATTGCGCAGACGGCGCAATGCATACAACTCTTCGCCTATTTCACCTGCCATACCGGCGCGCGTGGCTTCCAGCAGATCCTGCTGGGCTTCGCTGAGCACGCCCCCGGTCACTCTTGACCACACGGTCAGCATGACTGTAAACAGTAAAATACCCAGGCTGCTTTCTATCAAGGCCGAATGTTCAAACGCCTCGGCCCAGGCACGAAAGCGCGTCTGCACATTAGCGTGCACCCCTGGCCAGTCTGAAGCGACAGTCGCCTCCAGCCGTACCTGTTCGAAAAAATCATAGAGAAGCCGGGCGGTCTCATCTTGCGGACATGCCTGTTCATAAATTGTCGGATCGCAGGCAAGCAGGCGCAACGCCAGACCATCGGCCACGGCACGAAAGTCCCTGAAGGTCTGATTCTCGGGGTCCAGCCGCAAATGCGGCGCCAGCACCGGCACCAGGCTGTCATCCAAATACAGCCTGCCCTTCCTGAAATGCGCATTGGTGCGACCGCTGATGGCACGCACAGCAGCGCCGCACAACTCGTCGGTATGTTGCTGGAATATGCTGTGCGCAATATCGTTCACGTGAGCATGGTACCCATAAATGCTTCGGGCAGCTCTTGCTCGAAACAGCGCTGGTAATATTCGGCAATCAGTTCTTTTTCGGCGTCATCACATTTGTTCAGGAATGACAATCGAAATGCCAGGCCGGTATCGCCGAAGATTTGCCGATTCTCTGCCCAGGTAATCACGGTGCGAGGCGACATGAGTACGGAAATATCGCCTGCCTCGAACCCCTTGCGCGTAAGGTTGGCCAGGTCCACCATTTTGCGAATTGTCTGGCGCCCTTGTGCATTGTCCATCTGTGGCACCCGGGCTGCAGTAATCTGCACTTCATCCTCGGGTTGCAGATAATTGAGGGCGGCGACAATATTCCAGCGATCCAGTTGCGCATGATTGAGCGATTGGGTGCCATGATACAGGCCGTTCAAATTGCCCAATCCCAGCGTATTGGCCGTCGCAAACAGCCTGAAATCGGCATGCGGGGCAATGCTGCGGTTCTGGTCCAGCAACATGAAATGACCGTTGCGCTCCAGAATCCGCTGAATGACAAACATGACATCGGGACGGCCGGCATCGTATTCGTCAAAGATCAGCGCCATGGGTTGCTGCAATGCCCAGGGCAGGATACCTTCCTGGAACTCGGTGACCTGGCGCCCTTCGCGCAGCACAATGGTATCCTTGCCGACCAGGTCCAGGCGGCTGATATGACCATCCAGATTGACCCGCACGCAAGGCCAGTTCAGCCTGGCGGCCACCTGTTCGATATGCGTGGACTTGCCGGTGCCGTGCAGGCCCTGGATCAAGACCCGCCGGTTTTGGATGAAGCCGGCCAGGATGGCAAGCGTGACATCATGATTGAAATGATAGGCGGTGTCGATCTCCGGCACATGTTCCGTAGGCTCGCAAAACGCGGGCACGGTCAGGTCGGTATCAAGTCCGAAGACTTGCCTGACGGAAATCTCGCGGACAGCGCGGGGTGAGTCTTGCGGGGTGGTCATGAGGTTCTGCCTCCGTTGCGGATCGCAATGGCGGACCACTGCGCGTGAATGATTTACGCTGCCGCGTTGGCTTTTTCAATTTCTGCCAGCGAATCGGCTGCACGACGCAATACCGGCAAAAATCCCAATGCCTTTTCGCGGGTAATGCGCATGATGGGAGACTGCGCCGCGATGCCCATGTTCGACTTGCCGTTTTCTCCAGGAACCAGCACGGCAATACAAATGAGGCCAGGCAAAAACTCTTCGTTGTCCATGGCATAGCCCTGCCGGCGCACCTGTTCTATTTCCTGTTCAATCGCGTCATAGCGTGTCAGGGTATTCGCGGTATACTGTTCCAGCGGGGCTGCTTCCAGCAGACGACGACACTGTGAAGGCGACATTTGCGCAAGAAACAGTTTGCCGCTGGCCGAGCAATGCAGCGGCACGCGCGAGCCCGGGTGTAGATAGAACCGAAGCGGCGCAACCGTTTCCACCCGGTCCAGATACAGCACCTCGTTGCCGGTGCAGGCGGTAATGTTACAGCTTTCACCGATTTCCTCGACCAGGTGCCGCAATACCGCGCGTCTTGAGCCGTGGATGGTGTTGTTCAGCAGCAGCTTTTCCGCCATCTGGTGCAGGCGACGGCCAGTGCTGTACTGCCTGCCATCGCCGTCGCGGATAATCAGCCTTGCACTTTCCAGTTGCTGCAGCATACGGTGCAGGGTTGGTTTGGGAATACCCAGTTCTTCACTCAGGCTTTGCAGCGAAAAATAACTGTCTTTTTCGGCAATGACCTCAAGAAGTGCAAACAGCCGTAGCGTTGGGGTGTTGCCTTCGACACGTTCAGATTCGATCATATCCATAGAAATCGCCATTTATTCCAATTATTTTGCAATTTATCTCAAATACTGAAATAAATTATACCAATAACCGGAATATTGATCAACGTTTTCTTGAAACTACCGGAAAATGCTGCGCAACCAGTTCAGCCAGGGTTTTAATGCCAACTGCAATTTTCGGCTCGTCAATGGAACCATAACCAAAACGAATGTAGCGTCGAGCGCTTTTCGATACCCGGCTGAAGAATACCTCTCCCGGTTCAAGGACAATCCCGTTTTGCAACGCCACTGCCGTCAGCGCAGTAGTATCGATATGTTCCGGCGCCCGTACCCAGCAGAATGACCCGCCCGGCGAGGAGATGATCTGAAACGTCGGCAGATACTCCTTCAGCGCATCACGCAGCGCCCGTTCGCGCTGACCATAGATTTGCGATTGCTTACGCAGAAAAGACTGGTAATGACCCAGCGAGACGAACAGGGCAAAGGCCCGCTGCAGAAAAGAAGGAGCATGCCGCAACATCAGCCGTTTCAGTGCACGCAGCTCGTCGACCAGCGGCTTGGGGCCAACGATGAACCCCAGCCGCAGCCCGGGCGCAAATGTTTTCGACAAACTGCCCACATATATCACACGCCCGTTCTGGTCCAGGCTCTTGAGCGCCGGAAAGGGTTTATCAATAAAGCTGTTTTCAAATTCAAAATCGTCTTCGACTATCACCGTATTACAGGCATTGGCTTTTTCAAGCAGCGCCTGGCGCCGTGCCATAGACATGGTGACCCCGGTCGGGCATTGATGGCTTGGCGTGACAAAAATCATATCCATGTCAACGGTAATGCCCTCGACATCAACACCCTCTTCATTGACCGGCACCGGCACCACGTGACGGGTGCGGCTGGAAAAAATATTGCGCGCGTCCGGATAGCCGGGCTCTTCCATGCCCACTTTGTTGCCCGGCCTGACCAGTAGATCTGCCAGCAGATACAGCGCGTGCTGCGCCCCCACCGTCACCATGATTTCATCCTTGGTCGCAGAAAAACCCCGTCGCGGCAGGACCTGGTTCTGGATAGCAGCAATAATCTCCGGGTCGTCCATCATGATCAGGTCTTGGGCCCAACTGCGAATGTCCACAATGGACAGCGCCTTCATGCAGCATTCACGCCATTCGGAAGTGGGGAACAAGGCAGGATCAAACTGACCGTACACGAAGGGATACGGCTGGGACTGCCAGTTGGCCGGCTTACGGATGTTGCGTTGCTGGCTGGGCCGTGCATGGATGCGTCCGTGCCAGAAATCGGTTTCGTCATCGCCACCGGCGCTGGCGCTGGCGATAATGTCGAGCATATTGCGCTGCTGCGCCGCCTGCCCCACGAAATGACCGCTGCGGTTGCGCGTTACCAGATAGCCTTCGCTGACCAGTTCCTGATAGGCAAACACAACCGTATTGCGCGCCACCTTGAGCGTGTCCGACAGGAAACGACTGGAAGGCACCGGCGCATCCGGCGTCAGGTGGCCCTGCGTAATGGCGGCCACCAGCATCTGCCGGATCCGGCCCTGCAGCCCCAGCGATTCGCTGGTTTCACGAAACAGCTTTTCCCAAAGCAGCGCACTCAGGGCTGCCCGGCTGGGTGCGCTGACCTTGTCCGATCCCGGGTTGACACGTTTTCTGTGATTACTCATTGCTTTTTTCTTGTAACAGGCCAATGAAGGCGTGATCCCGCACGGGACAGAAGTGTCTGTGTGCTGGCTCGCGATAATTTCAAATGCAATAGAAGCTTGCGATTATCCCTGAAACGAACATGGCCGCCATGCAAAGGCGACCCATGTCGGCAAATCTGCGGCATGTGCAGGTCGATCTATACCTTGCCCTTCCAGGGCACCATGGCCTTCTCTATATAGCGAATCAGGGCGTCAAAGATAAACGCAAAAAAACCGATAATAATGATGCCCATAATGACGGTGTCACTGGCCAGATACTGCGCTGCATTCAATACCATGAACCCCAGGCCGCGATCGGCTGCCACCATTTCGGCAGCAACCAGTGTACTCCAGCCCACCCCAATACCAATGCGCATGCCTGTGAATATCTCCGGCAAGGCCGACTTCAATATCACATACCAGACAATCTGCCTGTTTGATCCGCCCATGGAATAGGCGGCATGGATCTGCTCCATTGACACCGACTTGACGCCGGCCCTGGCAGCAATTGCCATGGGGGCAAAGATAGCCAGATAGATCAGGAAAACCTTGGGAAACTCGCCAATACCGAACCAGATAATGACCAGCGGCAGATAGGCCAACGGTGGCAAGGGCCGGTAGAACTCGATGATTGGATCGAACAGCCCGCGAGCAACGCGATTGACTCCCATCATGATACCCACGGGAACGGCCGTAAGCAGCGCCAGAAAGAACGCCGAAAACACCCGGGTCAGGCTGGCCACGGTATGCTCGATAAGCGTCGCATTGGCAATGCCATCTGTCATACCCACGACGAATTTGTTATATACCGCGACAGGCGACGGCAGAAACAGCGGCTTCACCCAGCCAAAATACGTAATAATGGACCAGATCACCAGCAATGAAACCGCCGTTGCAATACTGATAAACACGCTGGCACCGGCCCCCGGGGCTCCATAGACCTGCCCCGGTACGGCAGCAGATCTGCCGAACAGTTTATTAAGCATGGTGGCCTCCTTCCCGCTCGTCGCTGTAGATAATATTGAGCACCGTCTCTCGCATTTCGATGAACTCGGGACTGGATTTGATTTGCCTTGCGCTTTTTCCTGCCAGAAATTCCCGATTGAACGAAAGCTCGTAGGTATTGGTGATCCGGCCTGGCCGGGGTGACATCACGATCAGTTTGGACCCCAGAAACAGGGCCTCTTCCACACTGTGCGTGATAAAGAAAAACATTTTGTCCGTCACTTCCCATACCTTCAGCAACAGTTCCTGAATGGTTTCCCTGGTCAGGGCGTCCAGCGCAGCCATGGGTTCATCCATCAGCAGCATGGCCGGATTGCAGGTCAAAATTCGGGCGATACCCACTCGCTGCTGCATCCCGCCGGAAAGCTGGTAGATCATATGCTGATGAAAATCTTTCAACCCTACCAATTCCAGGTTGCGGGCAGCGATTTCATATCTTTTGGCTTTCGGCACACCCTGCAGCTTCAGTCCGAACTCGGTATTGTCAATAACGTTGAGCCAGGGCAGCAACGCATGCTTCTGAAACACCACTCCGCGATCCGCGCTGGGGCCTGATATCGGTTCGTTGCCCAACATGATGGTGCCCGACGAAGGCGACATGAAACCGGCCAACAGGTTCAGGAAAGTTGTCTTGCCACAACCGGAAGCGCCGAGCGCGACCACGAACTCGCCGCGGTCGATTGTGAGGTTGACATCCTTGAGCGCAACAACACGATCATTCTGGCGTATCCCCGGGTACACGACATTCACATCTTTTACATACAGATTCTCGGCTACAGTTTGCATTGCGATGGTCTCCAACTACACTTTGGTTCAGTGGCAGGCGGACATAGTCGGCCTGCCACGGTTATTGCATCTGCAATTATTTTTGCTTTGCGGTTTGCTCTGCCCAGCTGGCATTCACAAATCCACTATAGTCGGCAAGCACAGAGTCAATCTGCTTCTGCTCCTTCAGGAACGCAGCGCTTTCGGTCAGCGCCTTGACGGCACCAGAACCAGCTCCGCCGCCCAGCCAGGTTTTCGAAGCCATCTCTTCAGCCGTCGGGAAGACCAGCATTTTCATCGCTTCCAGAATATCCTTTGCATTGCCGCCGATCATCTGGGTAATACCCTTGACTTCAGGGCTGCTTTCGTTCCACTTTGCACCATTCTGGTTATAGTCGCGATAAGCATCGGCCATAACTTTGGTATAGGCTTGCATGAATTTCGGATTTTTCTGCGCCCAGTCTTTGTCGACGACAATGCCGTCAAACGTCGGCACACTGGCCTTGCCCACTTCCTCGGAATCGGTCAGCACTGTTCCGTCTTTAAGCAGCGTCGTCAGTGCAGGAGGCCACACATAGGCAGCATCGATATCGCCACGCTGCCAGGCTGCCACGATTTGCGGCGGTTGCATGTTCAGAATACGCACATCACGCGGATTCATTTTCCACACCTTGCTCAGCGCAACCAGCAAATGAAAATGCGAGGTGGAGACGAACGGCACACCAATACGCTTACCCTTGAGGTCTTCCGGTTTACTGATGCCCGACTCCTTACGGACCACCAGCGCTTCGGAATGGCCAATGTTGTCAAGAATCCAGAACAGCTGCATATTCACGCCACGCGTTGCAGCGGCCGCAATCCCGGTAGAACCAAGAACTCCGATAGGGATGCCGCCGGAGGCCAGGGCGCTGGAAATATCGCCTGCCGAGCTGAACTGACGCCACTTGACAGTGTAGCCCGCAGCTTTTAACGGCTCGTCGAATTTCTTCATCGCGATGGCTGACACATAAGGTCCGACAATCTGTTGGTATCCAACGGTCACTTCCTCTTCTGCCACTGCGTGGGCAGACCAGAGAAGCGCCGTCGCGGTTGCTGAGGTACACAGCAATGTTTTCAGGAACGTTTTTTTCATGTTTGACTCCATGAATGGTGGTTTACAACGTTGTAGTAAATGCGCTTGGTCCACGCGATGCTTTTTTCTATTCAATAATTAATATTGCCATTGCTGCCCGTCTTCCTCCTGTTACCGCTTACCCCGTTACGGGGCCTCCTCTTATTGCCGCACGAAACCTCGCCGGTCCTGTTTTTAATGAATCGTCAATCTTTCGGGGTCGGGTGCCACGCCGAACCATTTGCGATAGATATCAGCGTATTGTCCTGACTGTATCGTCTCGCGCAGCGCCGAATTCACCCGTTGCGTCAGCGCACTGTGCTTCGGAAACGCCATAGCGTAGAAATTGTTTCCAGTAACAACGGTATCGACCACTTTCACCAGCCCTTTACCCTTATTGGCCGTGTAATACCGCACATTTGCCGTGTCATGGACCAGTGCATCCAGACGACCGGCGGCCAGTTCAAGATACGGAAAGCCGCCATCCATGTTCTGAAAATAGCTTATCTTTGCCGTCGGCACGGTTCGGCTCATATATTCCACAGCATCGGTACCGCGCTTGAGTCCTATCCGCTTGTCTGCAAGGTCGCCAAAGCGATGAATATCGGTATTGCCCTGGGCCACGACCAATGAAATATCGCTGCGGAAATACGGATCGGAAAAGTCCATGCTGCGTTCCCGATCCTGCGTAATGGAAATACCCGCGATAGCCATGTCCACTTTGCCGGCAGTCAGATTTGCGAAGATATTGGAAAAATCCATGGGTAGCAAAGAATAGGATACGCCCATTCGCTTGGTGACAAGATCGAGCAGATCCATGTCAAAGCCAGCATATTTACCGTTCTCCTTGAATTCAAACGGCAAAAAGGCGGTATCGGTGGCCACGACCAGTGTTTCTGCCCGCGCCGCTCGCGCGCCTGGCGGCCACACTGAATACAGCATCAGAAAAGCGAATGCCGCCAGGGCCAGGCCAATAGACGTGCGACGAGAGCAGTGCCCAGGATTCATCAGATCACCTCATCTCTCAGGTAATACCAGTGATAGAGCATGGCCTGTCCGAGACGCCGGAAAGGGGCAAACAAATGTCCGGGCAACGGCGAGTTGTAGATGGGCAGGTCCCATTGCGCGCCATCCTGGCCCACGATACGCTGGGCCAGACGTCGCCCGGCCCATGCCGAAGACGACACGCCGTTGCCACCATAGCCGAACGAATAATACAGCGACAACGAGGGATCAGGCTGGACGATGCGCGGCATCATATCGTGACTGACATCGACCCACCCGCTCCAGTTGTACGCGATGGGCACCCCTTCGAGCGATGGGAATTTGCGGTAAAGACCTTTCTTGAGCAAATCCAGATGCTTGGGATTGGCTGCATCCTTGCCAGTAATCGCACTGCGGCTGCCAATTTGCACGGAACCATCAGGCAACAGCCGATAGTAAAAGCGCAGCGTGCGGGTGTCGGTAATGAACACCGTCGACTTCAGGCCCGCCTCGGCCAGCTCCTGCGCAGTCAGCGGACGAGTCACCATGGAATTGGACTGGATCGGCATCAACTTGGAACGCGTTGTCGTATGTACGCCCTGCGTTGTATAACCACCTGTGGCGAAAGCCACCTTGCGCGCCTTGACAATACCGCCCGGTGTGTGCAAATAATGCAGGCCATCGCGCGTTTCCACTTTCAAGACCGGGCTGGACGTATGCACCTTGACGCCAAGCTGCCGTGCGCGTCGCAGATAACCGAAGGCCAGCTTCAGCGGGTGCACCCCGACGCCCTGGGGCTCCCACAAGGCCGCCTTTGCCTCCTGATCGTTCACATATTCTTCACGCAGTTCATCCCGGCTGAGCATGCGCGTCTTGTAGCCGAAGACGTTATTCATCACCCGGCTTTCATTACGCAGAAAATCAATTTTCTTGTCACGGTGCGCAGTGTAAAGATGGCCACCTGTTTGCGCATCACAATCGAATTGCGCTACCAGTGACTCCCAGTACTCGAAACCGGAGCGTATTTCTGCGTCCAGCCTTTTGGCCGTCTGCTCACCCCATTTGGCAATCCATTGGGAGCGATACAGGCGACCCATGGCATTCTGTCCCTGTCCGCCGTTTCGACTGGTGCAGCCCCAGGCGGCTGCATTGGCCTCCAGCACCACAACCTCGGCCTGATGGTCCTGAGCCAGATGCAGCGCAGTAGACAGCCCGGTAAAGCCGGAACCCACCACAACCACATCGGCAATCAGCCCGTCCGGGGCCGGACCGTCATCGGGTGGCGGCTCACCTGCTGTGGCAACCCAGTACGTCGGAGCATACTGCTGGCCTTGTGTCGGTGTATCGGTAAGCGGATCAAACAGCGGATCGTATGCGCGCATCAAAGTTGCCATGACGATGCTCCCGCCTATTTTCCGGCCGCAATTGCAGGACGGTTCTTGCGAAATGCATTCTTCACAAGAATCTTTCCGTCTTTGAATGTGAACAGGTCCACCATATTGGCTTCAATACGAGCGCCATCTTTCTGAGTACCGGTAAACGTCGTTTCCGATACCCCGCGCTCGCCACTGATCCAATGCTTGCCATTGCGCCATTGCGCGTCTGGAATATTTTCCCAGGCAGCCTGAAAAGCCTTTCTCACAGCTTCACGCCCCTCGATCCGGTTGCCGCAAACCTGGTCGCCGGCCACGGTTTCGAAAACACACTCGTCATGCATGAACGACATCAGGGCTTCAATGTCATGGTCGTTCCACGCCTGGGAAAAGGCCTCAAGGGTCTGGATATTTACCGCGTTACTCATTTTGCATTCTCCTGCTTTGATATTTCAATCAAAGATAGAAGAAGTTTGCCTGACGGTCTAGGTCCAGTTTCCGCACTTCGTTGAGTCCAGATCCAGCAGGCCACAATGAGCCACAATTGCACATTTTCACACCGGCACAAAGCAACTGCGCATTGCAACGTATCAGCCCGCCCACTGGCAGTGCATAAGGCGCACGCCAATTGTGCGCTGCGTTATTCCGGGGCAGGGCCACCAGACAGAAACAGGACAATGAACGCGCATAAGTCCAGTCAGTCCAGCGTATCGCTCCAGATATTTTTTGCCCAGGAACGTGCATCAGTGCCCTCTTTTTCGGAAGGGTACGCGGACAAACCACCGCCTTCGGCCGAGACCATGTCCATTTTTTCCGGGTCATAACGGTAGACATTGGCCACATGCATGGCCGATGTATCGTCTACATAGCTGTAGCAGGTATTGGCAAAGACCGGAAGCGGATCTGGTTGAGCGTCGGCCAGTCGTGCAATCATGCTGCTGGCGCATACCTTGGCCTGGGAGTTGGCGATATGAGCAGACTTGGGCAAACCCGAATCGACGGAATCGCCCAGCAAATGCACACCAGGCACCTTGCGTGACTCATACGTCACAAAATCCACATCGCACCAGCGACCTTCGCCGTTGGATAACCCGGTATCGAGCGCCAGCCGGCCTGCTGCCTGGGGCGGAATCACATTCAATACATCGGTCTTCCAGGTATCGAAGACTGTTTTGACGGTCCTGCTGTCAACATCAATGGCGGACAGCTCACTACCCGGCTGGTAGTCTATCAGCCCCGAGTACTGCTCGGCCCAATTGCGCTCAAACAACGCGCGCTTGGAAGTAATGCCCGGGTTGGCATCCAGGACCAGCACCTTGCCTGTAGGGTTATGCTGTTTGAGATACCACGCCACCTGACAAGCCCGTTCGTATGGTCCGGGAGGACAGCGATACGGTAGCGGCGGCACCGTGATGGCAAAAACGCCTCCCTTGCGCATATGCTGCAGTTGCCGGGCCAGTGCCTGCGTTTGCGGACCGGCTTTCCACGCATGAGGAACACGCGCTTTTGCCGCGTCGGTCTGCATCATGGGTAACTGCGAATAGTCAAAACTGATGCCGGGCGCCATAATCAGATAATCATAGGGTACCGACCCGGCTGCAGTACGCACCAGCTTGCGGTCCGCGTCTACTGCCAGCACCGTTTCCTGGCGCACTGTCACACCATGCTTGCGAATCAGGTTGTCATAGGAGCGAGTAATCGCCGACAGCGCAACAGACCCGCCCAGCACCAGATTGCTGGTCGGGCAGGAAACGAACTGCGCATTTTGTTCAATCAGCGTGACCGGCAGTTGGTATTCGCTCCACATGCGCAGGTATTTTGCCGCCGTCGCGCCTGCAAAGCCCGCCCCCACAATCACAACACGCGCCTGCCGCAAACTGCGCGCAGCGCTCGCGCTCAACGGCCAGACTCCGGCGCCAAGCCAGGCGGCCCCCAAGGTATTGATAAATTCCCTGCGCTTCATCGTTCATGTTCCATCTGTGTACTGAAATACTGCAAGTCATGAAGCAGTCCGATCTCTATTTCAATTGAAATAAACTTAGTACAGGCGCTGCTCATTGGTGTGCGGGCAAGGCCGCGAAATACACGGCCAAACGGTCTATTTCATTTGTAGTCAAGCCGCGGGCATGTTGCGTCATGACATCTGTGCCTGTCTTGCTGGTTCGAAACTCCCGCATGCGCGACAGAAACTGCGCCGAAGGCATTCCCGCCAAACTTGGTGTATTTGACACACTGACCCCGTTCGTACCATGGCAGGCTGCACACGATGCGGCCAGAACACGAATATGCAGATCAGGCTGCGGCGCCTGTGCCATTGCCTGCGTGGCACCCATTAACAATAATGCCAGTACCCATAACCGTGTTGCGATGTCGGTCCCTGTAATCATTTTCAGCCCTATTGCCACTCCATTTTAGGAAACAACAAATTCACATTGCGCGGATTGATGACATCAAAAAGCCGCCATTTATCCTTTTCCTGTGCCGCCGCATGTAGCATCACTTCGCTCATATCCTGCCCCTTATCGATGCCCTGAGCAATATCGGACTGCAGTGTCAGCAAATAGCGTCGCTGCGCATCCCAGGCCGCAGTCTGATCTTTCGGACTGGAGCCATGGCCAGGCACCAGTCGCGCCACGGGCTTGCGTTTGATGGTATCTATCGCCTGGATCCAGCCTTTGACGTCGCCATCAACGGAAGGGGTGCGTTCGGTGAACAGCAGATCGCCGGTCCAGAGCGTTTCAGTCTGTTCGTCAAGAACAGTCAGATCTGTGGTGCTGTGCGCGGGTCCCCAGCTTTGCAGCAACAGGGTTCGCCCGCCCAGGTCCAGCCGTTGCGGTTTGGAGATCTTGATGGTTGGCAGGACAACCGTGTTCTTGCCGCCGTCGGCACGGGCTGGCGCCTCGCGCAGATAGGCGTCCTGGCTTTCATACATGACCGCCGCCAACTGGGCATGCCCGACAAACTGGATATTGCCGCCGGCAAACGCCGCATTTCCCAGGATATGATCGGGGTGAACGTGCGTATTGATGACGTAGCGGATCGGCAACGGGGTAGTCTTTGCCACCGCCTGCGCTAGCGCGCTGCCAATGTCGAAGGAGCCGCCCGTATCGATCACCGCCACTGCCTGTTTGCCAACCACGAACCCGATATTGGCTATATCACCATCGTAATCAACATCATCAAAATCCCGATGCGCTCCCTGATGCACGTATACCCCAGGGGCCACTTCATGCATTTGCAGCGGCGCTGCGGTGGCCACGGCGCCGGCCACGATCATCGCCCAAAGCATCGCGAACCGAAAAAAACTGGAACGCATTACTGCACCTTCACATCTGTTTCATGACGAAAGTGTTTACCGTCGCTGTCCTCTGCGACTACCGTCAGTTTCCCACTTTTATCTGGCACGAAGAAGAACCGGAAATTCGGATCTTCGCTGATACCGATATACGTGTCCGCCTGCATTACTGGTTTATCGTTATAGCGGACATCTATCTTCTTGATGAAATAGGCCGGACGAAAACCCTGAGTCATCAAGTCGCGTTGCAAACCGGTGTTCATGGGATGGCGTATCATCAAACGCCCCTGCGCCGGTTTGCCGGCAGCAATGGGATCGACAGCGGCCAGTTTCATTTGTCCGGCAGTTTGTCTGGCGGCATCAGCATCGCCACCGACCGTGCCGCCACAGCCGCCCGATGCCTTGACCGGCACTGCGTTGCGAAAATAGCGACCATCGCTGGTTTCTGCGACAACGTGAACGTAGTCATTCACTTCAAGCCGAATGCGGGTAGCAATATCGACCTTGCCGCTTTCCGGTGTAAAGTGAAAGACAGCGGTCAACGGCACAGGATTTTCCGGGACAACCAGCGTCACGCTCTTGATGTAATCATCCTTGGTTGACGGATAGTCTATGGAAAACGCAAACGGCACCTGCGCGCCGCTGGCCGCCCTTTTGGGCGCGGCAATATGAATAAAGGGGCCGTCCTCAAGTTTTTTTCCGGAAAAAAAACTGCTGTTTACCTTATCCCAGGCAGGCGCATCGACCCCAGCCAGCGAGTGCGAGGGCAGCGATATGATCATGACAGAACTGATCAGCATGACTGATTTTCGTAACATGTGAACCTCCTCAATGAACATGTTCCGTTCTCTGTACTTTACTGCGGCGTGATTGGCGCGCGAGGCATTTTTTATACTGTGATTTTGTTGCGGTTCTAAACGACCCTGGCACACATGACTATTACAATATACATCGAATTGTCGGACTGAGACAGGAACGCACAGATTGCAGAAAAAAGAAGAAAAACAGCTGATATTTGCCCGGTGCATTATTGCTGCCGCGCGCTGGTCGGCGGTTGGATAAATAGCTCGTTTGACCGGCAGAGGCTGCTATTTAAGACTGGCGATGTTGGCCTGGCCGCATGCAGGCGCAGATTGCAATGCGTACCGGATAAATCAGGTCCAGCATTTGCATGGCCTGGGTGCAAGGCCGATCAATGCAGCGATCCCCAGCGCTTGACCGATGGTTCTGCCTGAGCCCACAGCCAATACTGTCCGTTCTTGCAGACATCCAGCGTGTACCAATGCTCGACTGGTTTGCCATCTATCGTGTCTTCTACCGAGAACAGGGCCTTTTTGCAGGTCGTCAGCGCATTGACTGATTCGCTCACAACGATTGTGCGACCCTTATTGTTTCCGTACGGCACCGGCTGCTCAACTTGCCAGCGCCGTTCCTGCCCGGGTACGCTCTGCGCAATTGCATTTGCAATCTCTTGCTGTTCTGCTGCACTGAACCGCTTCATTACATATTTGACGCCGGCATCCACTGCGGCGTTGGTGGCAATCGCCACAGTCAGGCCCAGCGCAGGATTGCCCGTGACCGATGATGTCGCCGCACCGGCAGTTAGACCTGGCAGCGTCGCGATCAATGAACAACCGGCCAGACTGCCAGCGGCACAAACACCAAGTGTGATTATTGCAAGATTGACACGTAACCGCATTACTGCAAGGCTCCCCAGCGGCTGACTGCCGGCTCTGCCGTGGCCCATGCCCAGCGTGGCCCGTCCTTGCAGATCGAGGCCACATAAAACTCGTTGCGGGGCACAGAATTTTCTTCGCTGTCGACCGAATAGACAATTTCCTTGCATTCCAGCAGACCCTGGCTGATGGCTCGACTGACCGTCACCCGCCCCTGCTCATTGGGCTCCATGGGGATGGAATGAATCGACTTCCAGTTGGCCACCTCGCCTTCTTTGAGCTTGCCGGCCGCAGTGGCGATAACTTCCTGGGTATAGCCATGCATTTCTCGCTGCACGTATTGCACGGCAGAGCGGGTGGCCGCCTGAACGCCGACGCCGATACCGGTGGTAACCGCCGCGTTGTCTGTGACTTTTTGCGCAAGTGCGGCGCCGGCAATCCCGGCGCCAGCCGACGAGCCCTCCAGCACCAGCGACTGACAGCCTGCCAGCCCCATCACACACGACATACCCAGCAGTTTGAGCGCAATACAATGGCGACGCAGGAAACCGGCGCGACCAGGGTATGGCCCATCACTACGGGGTGCATAAAACGAAAACAAGTATAGAATATTTAATCTGCGCAAAATCATGCACTTATAATGATTTGTTGATAAAGTGCATTATATTGGCAGCGGGCACCAATTGAACATCAAGAACCGTCAGGAAGTTGTAATCAGATGTTGATCCGGTTTATACCGTTTGAATCGGGGCCGGCCGATAACTAGGCTGGTAGATCATCAGGGCTCGCCGTGGGCACGTGCACCACAGCGCTCTAGACAATACTCCCGGAACAACTGCAATGAGGCTATATTCCTGTTGGCCATTGTGGCCATTACAATCCGCGAATCGACCTGGGCGCCGGTGATTTTCCTGAAAGCCACCCCCGGCGGACTGCTTTTACTGTAGATGCTGGGCACAATGGATATACCCAATCCAGCCGCCACCAGCGCCAACGTCGTACTGTTTTCCCGGACCTGTTGCACGATTCTCGGAACGAACCCTGCCGCCGTAGCCATGCTGGAAATATGCTCGAACAGCCCGCATCCGAGCGCACTGGGAAATAAAATAAAGTCCTCATCTGCCAGGCTGTCGATATGCACGGGATCGACTGCAACCATTTGACCCTCTTGCCCTGCCGTAACCAGCATAAGCTCGTCATGCCACAGCGCCATGGTCTGGATACTGCGCGGGGGCTGGAAATTGAGCGCTGGTCGCAAAAAACCAATATCAATTTCATTGTCGTTCAGCGCTATGATCTGCTCACCCGTAGACATATGCTGAAGATCAATTTCAATTCCTGGGTAAAGACGCGTGAACCCCTGGATCAACTTGGGAAAGTCTTCAAATAGCGGCACTGATGCCGTAAATGCCAACCGCAATTTTCCAACCTTGCCATCCAGCGTCCAGGCGCATAGCTCTTTTGCACCGGCATAGCGCTCCAGGATGGCCAAAGCCTCCCGATAGAACAAACGGCCTGCATGGGTCAGTGCAACTGACCGGCGCGTGCGATCAAACAACTGAACATTCAGATCTTGTTCCAGCAACTTGATCTGCTGGCTCAGCGGGGGCTGGCTGATATGTAGACGCTGCGCAGCTTTGCTAAAGCTGAGCGTCTGGGCCACTGCCACAAAATAATTAAGTTGCCTGAAATCCATGTTATTCGAAAAACATATAAATAGAAGATTTAAATAGTATTAGACCATATAAGTCTGTTGACGGAAAATGCAATTGAGACAAGTGTTCCCCGACCGTCGTTCTGACGATTTGCGGCACCATCGAAATAAAAAACCAGGAGATCTCACATGACTATCCCGAATCTGGGCAAGCGCATTTCACTTGCCATCACCACTGCGGTCTGTGTTACTGCTACATCAGGCGTCCAGGCTGCCGAGTACCCGGAAAAACCCATTACCGTTGTGGTGCCCTATTCTCCCGGTGGCGGCGTAGACATTGTCACTCGCATCGTGACCAAAGCCATGGCCGAAGACCTTAAACAACCAATCATTGTCGACAACCGTCCCGGCGGCGGGACTAATATCGGCATGAGCTACGCAGCCAGAGCCAAGCCGGATGGCTACACCCTGTACATGGCTTCCAATACCCTGACCACCAACAAAGCCCTGTATTCCAATCTGGACTTTGATCCCGCAACCGCATTCGCGCCCATCGGCAAAATCGGCGACGCGCCGCTGGTTGTTGTCGTTACCAAAGACTCCCCTTTTAATACGCTGGGCGATCTGGTGGGATATGGAAAACAGCACAGTGGCGAACTCACTTTCGGCACCGCCGGTACAGGCAGCTCAGGTCATATGGCAAGTGAATTGCTGCTGCGCAAAGGCGGATTCAAGGCATTACATGTTCCCTATAAAGGCGGCTCTCCAGCCATTACCGATCTGCTTGGCGGACGTCTGTCATTCATGGCGATTAACCCGCTGGAAGTAATCTCCCACATCAAATCCGGTTCGCTGCGCCCCCTTGCTGTGCTCAACAGCAAACCCACCGTGCTGCTGCCTGAGCTGACCACCGCTGAACAGGCTGGAGTACGGGATGTAGATGCCACCGTATGGTGGGGATTGGTTGCACCGGCCGGTACACCCGATGCGGCCATACAGAAGATCAATGGCGCATTGAACAATGCGCTGAAAAAAGAGGAAATCATTCAGAATCTGGCCAAGCTGGGCGCCACACCCGCCGGCGGTACGCCCGCAGCGTTTGATGCCTTCCTGAAAAAGGATGCGGCGTCCATGACCGAACTGGTCAAAAGCGCGAATATCAAAGTCGATTGATACCGTCAGTTTATTATTCAGCTCATTACGTTTTTTTACGGGAATCGAACATGCAACAGAAAACTGCACTGGTCATCAGTGCCCATGCCGCCGATTTTGTGTGGCGCGCCGGTGGTGCCGTCGCCCTTTACGCCAGCAGAGGCTGGAGCGTCCACATTTTGTGCCTGTCATTCGGAGAACGCGGGGAGTCGGCAAAAATCTGGAAGAGCCCGAATATCACGCTTGACGCCGTCAAGCAGGCGCGTCGCGTAGAAGCAGAAAAAGCCGCAGCCATTCTGGGGGCAACGATCGAGTTTCTGGATTGTGGCGACTATCCGCTGCGGGTCAGCGATGATGTACTGTTTAGCATCGCTGACCGCTATCGGTCCCTGCGACCGGAATTTGTGCTGACCCACTCCTTTCGTGATCCGTATAACTTTGACCACCCCTTTGCCAATCATCTGGCCCTGGAAGCGCGCGTTATTGCGCAAGCGCACGGGCACAATCCGGGGGTCCCTGTCATTGGCGCCCCCCCCGTATTTCTGTTCGAGCCTCATCAGCCCGAACAATGCGAATGGAAGCCCGAGCTGTTCCTGGATATTTCATCTGTATGGCAAAAAAAATATGAAGCGTTCAAGACCATGGACGCCCAGGAGCATCTTTGGGAGTATTACACACGCGTCGGCCTGCAGCGTGGGGCGCAGGCATCACGCAACAGTGGTCAGAAAATCAACTATGCCGAAGCCTACCAGTGCGTGTACCCTCGCGTCTCGGACGCTTTCTGATTGCGGACCTGCAGGAGAATACAAATGACGATGATCAATAGCAATTTTGACCGCCCCACCGCAGAACAAATCAATGCAGCCAAAACCTTTGCAGCCGCCATCATGGCTGATGCGGCCGGTCGGCGCGGCGCACTGGATGGTCGTATTCAGCCACTTGCTTCGCATATGCAATTGTGTGGCCCGGCTTTCACGGTAGAGGTTCGCCCGGGCGACAACCTGATGATTCACGCGGCGCTGGTGCTGGCCCGCCCCGGCGATGTACTGGTGGTAGACGGCCAGGCGGACACTCGCTCCGCCCTCATGGGCGAGCTCATGTGCAAGCATGCAGTGGCCGCAGGCCTGGCCGGCCTGGTCGTGGATGGCGCCATACGTGACCGCAGTGACCTGCGCGAAGGCAATTTTCCGGTGTTTGCCTGCACCAGCAATCCCAATGGGCCGACCAAGAGTCTTGCTGGTCGCATCGGTCATCCCGTTTCAGTTGGTGGCGTCACCGTCAACGCTGGCGACCTGGTCTGCGCGGACCAGGACGGCGTGCTGGTTGTGCCGCGACAAGACATTGATATAGTGTTGGCAGGCGCACGAAAAAAAATCCAGGTCGAACACAAACGCAGGGAGGACATCTCCAACGGCAATCTTGTCTACGACTGGCTGGAGCAGGCTCTCAAGGACGTAGGAGCCATTGCCGACGGTGACAGTCTGGCATCGCTTGTGACCCGGTTCGAGGAAAAATCCTGAACCAACGGCAGCACGGGCGTATTCTCGAACGCGCCCGCCTTAGTGCGCTTGCAGATATATCAATATCGGCATAAAGCGCGCCGGCTATTTTTTCATGTCCACAGTTGCAATAAGACCCTTGAAATAGCCAGACTGCTGTGCCATGAATTTGGCGAACGCGGGACCTTCCTGATATGACACGGCCAGATTGGCGTGAGCCATGCCTTCTTTGAATTTAGGATCTTCGACTATTTTCCTGCTAACTTCGCGCAATTGCGCCACAACATTTTCAGGCGTATTCTTAGGCACCCCCAAACCGCGCCATGTGCCTACAGTCACGTTGATCCCGCCTTCCTTCAATGTCGGCACTTTCGCGTATTCTCCGGCAAGGCGCGCGTCTGTCATGACTCCCAGCATTTTCAGTTGGCCCGATCGTATATAGGAATTGACCTCCACCGGACTGACGACAATGGCCTGAACATGCCCACCAAGCAATGCCGTCACGCTGGGGGCGGCCCCCTGGAAAGAGATATTATTGAAGGTAACGTGCTGGTCGCGTTCGATAGCGGCGGCCGCCAGATGCCAGATTGTTCCGACCCCGGCATTGCCCAGGGACACACCACCGGGATTCTGCTTGGCCGCTTCGATCAGGTCCTGAACATTTTTCCACGGTGCGTCCGACTTCACAACGATCGTGCCCGGATCCCCGTTAAGGCGCGCAATCGGCACAAAATCCTGCTCTGTAAAAGGGATCATCTTCAAATGAGGCAGGATCGCCAATTCTGAAATCAGCACGGCAACCTTGTACCCATCCGGCTTTGCGCGCCGGACCTCTCCCATGCCGATACCACCGCCAGCACCAGGTTTGTTGCTGACGACAAACGGCTGTTTCATATATTTGGCTGACACCTCGGCGATAACTCTTGCCATCAAATCTGTACCGCCTCCCGGTGACGACGGCACAATCAGCTCCACCGGATGATCTGGATAGTCGGCCTGCGCCTGCCCGCCTGCCATGCCGGCCACAGCGAGAATCATCAGTTTTATTGCATTTGTCCATTTCATTATTGTCTCCTTCGTGTTCGGGATGCGACACGCCAAACGGTAGTTGCCTTCCTGTGACCTGGCCCGCCTTTGAGCTCACCAAATCAAGTTGATACTTTCATTGGACTGAGGTATCAAAACCCTTACAGGACGGCCAGCATGCCGCCGTCCACATAAATGATCTGACCGTTCACGTAGTCGGAAGCCCGTGAGGCCAGAAAGATCGCAGCACCAGCCAGTTCTTCCGGCAAACCCCAACGGCCGGCCGGCGTTCGGCTCTTCACCCAGCCATCGAATTGCGGATTGTTCAATAGCGCTTCGTTCATATCAGTTGCCATATATCCAGGACCAATGGCATTGATCTGAATCTTGTGCGCGGCCCATTCTGCCGTCATCGCGCGCGTCAGCATTTTGATGCCACCCTTGGAAACAGTGTAGGGCGCTACCGTCGCACGGGCGCACTCGCTGGTCAGTGAACCGATATTGATGATTTTGCCGCCCCTGCCATGGGCAATCATGCGTTTTGCCGCTTCACGCCCCACCAGAAAGGCACTGGTCAGATTGGTATCGAGCACACGATGCCATTCGGCCACCGCCAGCTCGGTCAACGGCTTCCGCAGCTGAATGCCTGCATTGTTGATGAGTATGTCTACTTGCCTGTTCTGGCGATCCAGTGACTCAAAGGCGGCGACCACCGCATGTTCATCAGCCACATCGAAGGCCAGTGTGTCGGCGCGAAAGCCCCGGTCGGTGATCAGCTGTGCCGCCTGCTCAAGACGATCTACGTGGGTGCCATTGAGGATGACATCTGCCCCATGTTCTGCCAGCGCCTGGACAAAGGCAAAGCCCAGCCCGCGCGAAGAGCCGGTGACAAGCGCCGTCTTTCCATTTAAATTGAATAATTCAGACATGGTTTCTTTTTCTCTAGTCTTATAGTGATTCCGGGGTGCTGACGCGAATCGTCAAATCTTCCCGCTCGAATACTTCGTCGCGTAGCTCCACGCCCAGGCCAGGCCCCTCCATCGGAAAAACATAGCCGTTTTCAATACGCGGCACTGCGGTCACCAACTCGTTGTACCAACCCTTGTAAAAGGCGCGCACCGACTCCTGAATCAACGTGTTGGGCTGGCTGAACGAACAATGCACAGCGGCCGCAAAACCCACCGGCCCGATGCAATCGTGCGGCGCAAATGGCCTATGCCAGGTCTCGGCAAGCGCGGCTATTTTGCGGCCCTCAGTCAATCCACCACTCCAGCATAGGTCGACCATCACTACATGCACGGCATCGCGCTCCAGCATATCCTTGTATGGATAACGGGAGCCCAACGTTTCGCTCGCGCACACCCAGACTGGCGTAGACCTTGCATATTCGGCCAATGCCTGCGGTGAATTCATGCGAATGGGATCCTCATACCAACGTGGCGCATATGGTTCTATGGCACGCGCGATTTCCTTGGCGGCGGGCAAATTCCACAAGGAATGAAACTCCACCATAATGTCCATTTTGTCGCCGACCGCCTTGCGAATTTTTTCAAACGGCTCCAGCGATTTTTTCATCTGCCGGGCATCAATGAACAAGCCTTTGTTCTCAATGGCCGGTGGATCGAACGGCCAGATTTTCATGGCGGTGATGCCCTGCTCGAGCAGGTCCAGCGCCAGTTCATCGGCACGATTCATGAAACCATCCAGATCCTCATAAGGACCTTCCTGTCCTTTGTTGATCTGCCAGTTGGACACCGGCTTGATATTTTTCGATCTCACATAGTTGTAGCCGGCACAAGTGTTGTACACCCTGATTTTGTCGTGGCATAGCCCGCCGAGCATTTGGTGCACAGGCTGGTTACAGACTTTGCCAAACAGATCCCAAAGCGCTATATCGATTGCCGACGCCGCACGGTATTCCGCCCCGGTAGACGATTGCGCCATGGGCAGGTTCAGCATTTCCTTATGCAAGGCTTCAATATGCAATGGGTTCTGCCCCAGCAAACGGATGGCCAGCGTCTCATGTATGTGCGCTTCCACGGCACCGGCACCATAGAACGTTTCACCCAGCCCCACCACGCCGCTGTCGGTATGAATGCGCACCCAAATGACGTTGAAAAATTCCTGGGTACGCAGCGTTTCAATTTTGGTTATTTTCATGAGGATTAGTCACCATTGACTTATTTACACTGGCATGCAAATCGTTTTCCGCACGCTCGATAATTTCCAGCACGGCCTGTTCCGCCTGCACAGGATCGCGTGCAGCAATAGCCCAAAGCAATGCCTCGTGCAAAGGTTGGGAACGGGCTGGTCCGTCTGGCACCTGTATGCATAAATCAAAGCTGACTTCAAGAATCACATTGATTGCCTGCTGCATTTGACGCAGAAACTGGTTATGGCAAGCATCCAGAATGGCGCCATGGAAAGCCAGATCTGCCGGCACATACTCACCCTTGCCATTAATTGCATTTGCCATGGCATCCAAATGATGACGCATAAGCGCAAGATCTTCGGCGCTGGCCCGTTGCGCCGCGTACCGAACCGCAGCCGGCTCAATCACGCGTCGCAGCTCCATCAGATCGGCAATATACTTTTCATCGATCATGCCCGAGCTGGCACGCCAGACGACGACTTTGGGATCAAATAGCTGCCAGTTTTCCGACGATTGCACCAGTGTGCCAGTACGGCGACGCACCGATACCAAGCCGCGCGCGCTAAGTGACTTGACCGCTTCCCGGACGACAATGCGGCTTACACCCAGCAGTTCGCACAGATCCGGCTCCGGCGGCAGCACTGCCCCGGCGGGGTATACACCAGTGCAGATATCTGCGCCCAGGCGGTTCAGAACGTCATCGTGTATTGTTTGTCGAGGTATCATAATCACAATCATAATACGTATGATGATTGAAATATAATAGTAATTACCCTGATTCAAGCGAATTTGGCATTCCAGGGGTGGCTCTGTTGCGATAGATGTCGCAAGAAATGGTTGCCGCAATAAGCTGTCGGGTTATCTTGAACGCCTCAGGAATATCTGCGCACAGACAGACCTGGCCCGCTCAGTGCAGGAACATCAGTATTGGCAAGCGCTTTTCAAAATTTGGCGTGCCACCCTGGCGCGTTCAATACAGCGTATCGCGCTGGCGTTGCGGCAGCTCACGATCATATTTTTCACCGTCGATCTGCGCGTGGGTCAGGCCCGCCAGAATCGTGCCCGCGGTTGGCACGTTCAATTGGTCTCGTTCCGGCGCAGGATTCCACAAACCGGAGCGCTGGATGGCGCGGGCACACTGAAAAAAGACCCGCTCCACTTTCATGACAATCACGCATTGCGGCGGCTTGTCACGCATGGCCAGACGTTGCAGCAATGGCGGCGCGACGCTGATGTGTGCGGTACCGTTGACGCGCAGCATTTCTCCCATCCCGGGAACCAGAAACAGGACGGCCAAACGTGGATCGGCGAGCAAATTGCGCAAGCTGTCGATGCGATTGTTACCCCGCCTTTCAGGCAGCAACAGCGTGCGTTCATCTTCAATCTGGACAAACCCGGCAGGATCGCCACGCGGAGAAGCATCCAGCCCGTCCGGACCGCTGGTGGCCAGAATGGCAAATGGAGAGGCCTCGATCAGCGGCCGGTACAATGGATGTATATGGTCCACTTCCTTTTTCAGTGACGCCTCGCCAGGCGTACCAAACAAAGCGGTCAGTTGTTCTATGGTGCCAATGTGGTGGGGATCTTCAAAGGTCATCGGCAGACTCTCCGGAAAAACGATATGCAAAAGAAAACAAGGTCCTACTATACTACGCCTTTACCATTGCCTTCCTGTGACCGAACCCAGGGCGGATCACCATGGCCGCACAGGCAGCCGTTTATCTCCAAAAATAACAATTAAGACAAGAGCAGACACCTGTAACAACGCGAGCTGCTGGCGGCAAAAAATATCCGCCATGCCGTAGCCATGCCATATGCAATTAATCCGATAAGGCGTATCCTTTGCAATGTATCGCCGGCGGCGGCGATCATCCTCAAGGAGACTCTCATGAACAAAGCACTACTGTCTTGCATATTGGCCCTGGCCGGTGCAGGATTTGTCGGCAGCGCAGCCCACGCGGGCGAACCACCGGTCAAAACTGAAAATGGCGTACTGGTCGACAGCAAAGGCATGACGTTATACACCTTTGACAAGGACAAAGAAACACCGGGAAAAAGTGCATGCTCGGGCCAATGCGCAGACAACTGGCCACCGCTGATGGCCACTGCGGAAGATAAAAAATCCGGCGATTACGATGTGATCAAACGTGATGGCGACCAGTCACAATGGGCATACAAGGGACAGCCGCTATACCTGTTCAAGAAAGACAGCAAACCGGGCGACATGACCGGCGATGGCGTCAAGGACGTCTGGCACGTCATCAAACCGTAATTGTGATCAGTGGATACCGAAGGCTGATCAGCCCAACGCGGTATCCAAAAACATCATGACTGCAAACCCCGCCATCAGTCCGATGGTGGCAAAAGTCTGGTGGCCATTGCGATGCGTTTCCGGTATGACCTCATGGGATACTACAAATATCATTGCACCGGCTGCCAGCCCAAGACTCATGGGATAGGCCACGGCCATGCCGCTGGACATTCCCACCCCCACAATGGCACCGAGCGGTTCCATCACGCCGGAAGCGGCGGCAAGCAACACTGCCCGTCCTACTGGCATCCCGATAGCCCGCAGGGCAAGCGCCACGGCCAGGCCTTCCGGAATGTCCTGAATGGCAATCGCCGTTGTCAGGGGCAACCCAACCGTCATATCGGATTTGGAAAAACTGACCCCGATGGCCATGCCCTCGGGTAAGTTGTGCAAAACAATGGCCAGCACGAAGAGCCAAACGCCGTTAAGACGTTTGTACTCGGGCCCCTGCGTGCCCAGCTCCTGATGCATATGCGGCGTGAAATAATCCAGTCCCAGCATCAGCAGCACGCCAAAGGCCAGCCCCAGCACAACCACAGCAGAACCCAGTAGCGCACTGCCCGTGATCTCCTGGGCCGCCTCCAGTCCAGGCAACAAAAGGGAAAATGAACTGGCCGCGAGCATCATGCCAGCAGCAAACCCCAGCATCGTATCCTGGGTACGAACCGGGATGCTGCGCAAACCGAATGCCGCCAGCGCACCCAGCGCGGTAGCACCGAATCCGGCAAAACCGCCGATCAGCGCATATTCAAAGGCGGTATCATCAACCGAGGTCAGGGCCCGATAGGTGCCGGCCAGCAGTAACACCAGCAGGCATGCTCCGGCAAGCAGCAGACCTGTTGTGACACGCGGGTTATTACGGGCCTGCAGTATCCAGGCCTGCCATAAAGACTGTTGAGCGACATCATTCGTATTCATTTTTACCCTAATAGCTGGAAATCGGATGCAGGCAATCAATCACATAGTAACAAAATGACATCTGCTATTTAAATTTATCGCAACGACAATGCGCGAAACTCTGGCATTCACGAACTCACACAGACCGAAGACTGCCCAATGGCCACCAGACCAAATTTGACCACGCCTGGAACATCTTTGCGCAGGTGAAAAACCAGTCTGGATGGTGGGCGAGATGATCGGCGGCAAGGCGTGTGTCTGGATAGCAAACGCCTCTCGGGTTCGCCTCCAGATTGTATTGCGGGAGAGCGACTCAGTTATGGACAGAGATTACCGGAGCTCCATGACGGGCGGCGACCTATATCCCCTCAGTTGAACTTACACACAACTGTCATACTGGTCCTATATTCTTGCGGCTTTCCAACTTCAAGCAGGAAGCACTCCATGACATTCCGATATCGTTTTTCGGCGCTGGCACTGGCGCTCGGTCTGGCCGCAGCCAGCAGCATCGCGCAGGCGCAGACCGAAGTGCCTGCCGTTCTCGAAGGGCACGCCATATTGCCGGCCAACAGCACCATTGCAGCGCCGGATAATGCCCCGGACGATCTCAAATCGGCTGGCAAATACACCACGCGCAAACGCGTTGACAAGCCAGCGTCCGTCATGGGCAAATCAAACGGTCGCGAGACCGGCATCAGCCTGCCGATCTCCGGCCAGCCCCTGCAGGGCCACTCCGGCATTCAGGTAATGAAAGATGGCAGTGTCTGGATCCTGACCGATAACGGCTCCGGCAACAAAGCGAACTCTCCGGACTCCATGCTATATCTGAATCAATACACCATCGATTGGAAGTCTGGCCAATTCAAGCACCTCAAATCCGTATTTCTGAGCGACCCCGACAAGAAAGTACCCTTTCGTATTGTGCACGAAGGTACGCCGCAACGCTATTTGACCGGCTCCGACTTTGATACGGAAAGCTTTCAGATTATCGACAATACGTTGTGGATGGGCGAGGAATTCGGCCCGTTTCTCATCAAGGCAGATCTTGACGGCAAGGTTCAGGCTGTCTTCGAAACAGAAGTTGACGGTCGTAAAATTCAATCTCCCGACAATTATCTGGTTGCCACGCCTGGCGCGCCCGGGGAAAGTTATCAAGGCGTCAATCTGAAACGCTCCAAGGGATTCGAGGGGATGGCTGCCTCGTCCGATGGCAAATATCTGTATCCCTTGCTGGAAGGTCCGGTCTGGGATGAAGGCCAGAAAACCTGGGAATCGGCCGACGGCAAGACCGTACTGCGCGTACTGGAGTTTGATGTTGCTGCTGAAAAATGGACCGGCCGCTCCTGGTTATATCCTTTGGAGGCGCCGCATCACGCCATTGGCGACTTCAATATGATCGACGCCACAACGGGCCTGATCATCGAACGGGACAATGGCGAAGGCACACCGGACAAGGCTTGCAAGCAAGGCGAAGATCCGCAGGCCTGCTTTGCCGATCTGCCCAAATTCAAACGGGTTTACAAAGTTCAGTTCGGCCCCGAGAATGCAGGCAAGCCGGTACGCAAAGTGGCGTACATTGATCTGCTGAACATTGCCGATCCATCCAAAGTGGCACGCAAGCCCCTGACTAACGGGGTGCTGCAGTTTCCGTTCTTCACCATCGAGAATGTCGATATTGTTGACGGCGAACACATCGTTGTGGGCAACGATAACAACTTCCCATTTTCGTCCAGCCGCGAGCCCAACAAGCAGGATGACAATGAGCTCATCCTGTTGAAAACCTCCGAACTGTTGCAGGCCAAATAACTGGTCCGATACAAGTGTAGCCGGGCCGGCCTTCACGTGCAAAGGCCGGCTTTTATCTGCCTGTCCTGGCGTTTTTCTACTAGAATGAAACAAAGTTCGTTCTATTTCAACTGAAACATCAGGAAATTACGATGCAAATACCGGAACACAGGATCATCATAGTCGGTGGCGGCGCGGGCGGCCTGGAACTGGCTGCCAAACTTGGACGCAAGTTCGGTCCTCGACACATTTTTCTGGTAGATGCAGGCGTGTTCCATATATGGAAGCCGTCGCTGCATGAAGTGGCGTCCGGTACGCTGGATATTCACCGTGAAGGACTGTCTTATGCCATGCTGGCCAAGGACCACGGATTCACGTTCGTGCCGGGCGAAATGGACGGCATCGACCGGCAGGCCCGTAGCATTCATGTCAAACCGGTATACAACGAAGGTGAAGAAGTATTTGCAGCCAGAGACCTGTCTTATGACACCCTTGTGCTCGCCGTCGGCAGCCGCTCCAATTTCTTTAATACGTCGGGGGCCGAAGAATACGCCACCGCGCTGGATTCCACCGAACAGGCCGAAAAATTTCGCCTGAAATTTCTGCGCGAGCTGGTTGCCGCCGATCAGCGTAAAAAAGCCGACCCTGGGCACTCTCTGAATATTGCCATTGTCGGCGGTGGCGCAACCGGTGTCGAGCTGGCAGCAGAATTGCTGGAGGCAGGAAAAAATTTGGGGTTCTATGGCATCAACGAACTAAATCCCGAAAAAGATATTCACATCACGCTGCTCGAAGGCAGCCCTCGCATACTTGCGGCCCTTCCCGAAAAAACATCGGCAGCAGCCACAAAACTGCTCAAGGAACGCGGCATCACCGTCATGACATCGGTGCTGGTGGCAGCCGTGCAGGAAAAAAGCCTGACCGACTCCAACGACAACCGATATCCGGCCGACCTGACGGTATGGGCAGCAGGCATCAAGGCGCCAGCCTTTCTGACGGAACTGGGCCTGCAAACCAATAAAATCAACCAGGTTATTGCCGACAAAACCTTGCGCACCAGCGACCCGGCGATCTATGCCATGGGCGACTGTGCCCAGGTCGAATGGGAGCAGGGTCGCTATCTGCCTGCCCGGGCGCAAGTGGCCCACCAGCAGGCAGATTATCTGATCGGCGAACTGTCGGCCCGCATCAACGGCACGACAAGTAGCGGCAAGCCATTTGTGTTCAAGGATTACGGGTCGCTGATCTCCCTGGGCCACAACAAGGGTGTGGGTAGCCTGATGGGCGTGCTGACCGGCAAAAGCCTTTTTGTCGAGGGTCTGCTGGCACGCCTGATGTACATGAGCCTGCATTTGATGCATCACATGGCGATTCTTGGTATTGCCCGTACCGGCGCAGTCGCGCTGGGTCGCCTGTTGCTAAAACGCAGCACACCCAAAGTCAAGCTGCACTAACTGTTTCGCGGCGGCAGCCATAGCGGCCCCGCTTATGCCGGACGATAGGCCCGCTCCAGTATCGCGGCCGTATCCGTATAGATGGAAGCACCGAACACACCGGCACTTTCTTCGAAACGTGCACGTACAAATGCCTCTGCCAGCCATGCCGGTGCATGCCGATAAAGCAGTGTGGCCTGCACCAGCAGCACCAGGCGTTGCGTGATCTCGCGTGCCCTCGATTGCAGCACGTCCCCCGATGCCGACAGCCATTGTTTCAATTGTGCCATGGCCTGTGACAGCACCGGGTCGGCACGGCAATCGTCGGCAAGGTGTTCCAGCAACAGCGCCGCCCCGTCAGGATCCCGTGAAAGCGCCCGCAAAACATCAAGGCACATCACATTGCCAGAACCCTCCCAGATGGAATTGACGGGGGCTTCACGCAGCAGCCGCGCCAGCGGCGCATCTTCGATGTAGCCATTGCCGCCCCATACCTCCATGCATTCGGCAATGGCCGCGATACTGCGCTTGCAGACCCAGAACTTGGCTGCGGGTGCTACGATGCGCAAAAATGCTTTCTGTACTGGGTCCTTCTGTTGTGTCACCGCATGGGCCAACGCCATGCCGAGCCACAGCGCAGCTTCGCTCTCAATGGCCAGATCGCACAGCACAGACTGCATCAGTGGCTGATCTGCCAGCCGTTTGCCAAATGCCATGCGATAGCGAGTGTGATGCATGGCCTGCACCAGCCCCTGGCGCAATAATCCGGCACTGCCAAGCACGCAATCGAGCCGCGTCTGATTGACCATGCGCAAGATGGTGGGAATGCCCGCCCCCCGCTCGCCGACCCGTAACGCCCAGGCGCCATCAAACGTCACTTCCGCGCTCGCGTTGGAACGGTTCCCCAGCTTGTTCTTCAGCCTCTGGATATGCACCGTATTCATGCTGCCATCCGGTCGCCAGCGCGGTAGATAAAAGCAGCTCAGTTGCTCCTGTTCATAGGCCAACACCATATGCGCATCCGACATTGGAGAGGAAAAAAACCATTTGTGCCCATGCAGTTCATAAACCGGCTCTGAGTGACCGATGGCCACGGCACGCGTGGTATTGCTGCGCACATCGGATCCGCCCTGCCTCTCGGTCATGCCCATACCGATCATCATGCTGCGCTTTTGGGAAACAGGGGCATTGGCGCCGTCATAATCACGACTGTACAGCAACGGCGCCAGTTGCCCGAACAAAGGCTGATCCTGCAACGCCGCAACTGCGGCAAAAGTCATGGTGACCGGACACAGGCTGCCGGCTTCGGTTTGTGCATGCAAATAAAACAGTGCCGCACGGCGCACATGCTGACCGTCCTGCCAGGCGGCAGAATGCACGCCCATATCGAACAGCATCGCCAACAGGGAATGCCAGGCAGGATCGAACGTAACCACATCCTGTCGCTCGCCCGTGCGGGTAAAAATGGCCGCCTGCGGTCCGTTTATATTGGCAAGCTGCGCCAGCTGCAAAACGTGCTTTGAGCCCAGGCGCTCGCCATAGCTCTGGCACGCTTGTTTCGCGTCCGCAGCACAGAAAGCATCCAGCGCCTCGCGCAGCGCCGGATCACAATTGAATAGATTATAGTCTTCGAGATCCGGAACCTGATTGTCCGGCGTAGTGAATGTCGTGGCGACCATGTGAGCCTCCGTAAGCAAGTGGATCCAAGACAGAGCCTGCTTGTCACTGCTGTCACGGCCTGATATCGTGGCCTATATTACGACCTGGCACCATGACTTGCTCTCACGCCTGACAAATGTGGTCTGATATCGCGCAACAGCCAGAGACCGGGTGCAGATGCACCTGCAGATTTACTGTAGCACACCTGGCCACCGCGGGGAATACACGAAGGTCAGCCCCCCTGCGCCAGCCGTTCAATAATGGGGCAATCAGGCCGATTGTCACCGTGGCAATGGTCCGCCAGATAGGCCAGCTCATCACGTATGGAATGCAATTTGGCAATGTCTTCGTCCAGCTCGCCAATATACTGGCGTGCCAGTTGCCGCACATCAGCACTGTGTCGCGAGGTATCCTCCCACAAGCCAATCAGGGTTTTGATGCGCTCAAGTGAAAATCCCAGTTCACGGGCCCGCCGAATGAAGGCGAGCATGCGCTGGTCCTGAGCCGTATATTGCCTGTAACCCGCATCGCTGCGGTTGACTGCATGAATCAAGCCGATTTTTTCATAATAGCGAATCATCTTGGCGCTCACCCCTGTGGCAGCCGACACTTCTCCGATATTCATTTCATTCTCCCTGATCATCTTCATTCAGACGGCAAAACGGCGCAGCCGCAATGCATTGGTGATCACGAACACGCTGGAAAGTGCCATGGCGCCCGCAGCAAATATGGGCGATAACAGCACGCCATTGAAGGGATACAGCAAACCTGCCGCGACCGGGATCAACGCCGCATTGTAGGCAAACGCCCAGAACAGGTTCTGCCGGATATTGCGCATGGTCGCCCGCGACATGGCAATCGCTTTAGATACGTGGGTCAGGTCGCCAGACATCAGCACCACATCGGCCGACTCCATCGCAATATCGGTCCCTGATCCAATGGCGATTCCGACGTCGGCAACCGCCAGTGCAGGTGCATCGTTAATGCCGTCACCGACAAAGGCGACCGGCCCATGAGTTTGCTGCAGCCGCCTGACCGTATCGGCCTTGGCGTCAGGCATCACCTCTGCAACCACCTCATCGATATTTAACTGTCGGGCAATCGCCTGCGCCGTACGCTGGTTGTCGCCACTGACCATGACCACTTTGAGCCCCTGTTCATGCAAGGCTGCAATCGCTTCAGGTGTCGTATCGCGCATACTGTCGGCAACCGTGATGACGGCAGCCAGTTTGTCGTCGATCGCAACATAAAGCGGCGTCTTGCCCTGGTCGGCCAGCTTGCTGGCAATGGACGAAAAAACCGCCGGATCCAACTTGTGCTGAGTCATCAGCCGGTCCGAGCCGATCAGAATCTGTCTTGCATCTACCTGGGCGCGAAGGCCGAGCCCGGTCAGGGACTCGAAATCGTGGACCGGCGCAATGGCCAGGTTCCGTTTGTCTGCAGCGGCGACAATGGCGCGCGCAATGGGATGCTCGGAACGGCTTTCGGCTGCAGCCACCAGTGCCAGCACCTGGTCACGATCAAACCCTTCGGCCACGGTCAGATCGGCCAGCTCCGGATAACCCCGGGTCAACGTGCCGGTTTTATCGACCGCAACCACCCGCACATCCATCAACGTTTGCAGCGCTTCGCCTTGTCGGAACAAAATACCCAGTTGAGCTGCGCGGCCGGTGCCCACCATGATAGAGGTGGGCGTTGCCAGGCCCATCGCGCAGGGGCAGGCAATAATCAGCACGGCGACCGCATTGACCAGGGCAAAACCGAGCGCAGGTTGCGGTCCGAATATCAACCATATTACAAATGTGATCAACGCAATCAGCATGACCGCCGGAACAAACCACATGGTAATACGATCGACCATGGTCTGGATCGGCAGTTTTGCGCCCTGCGCCTGTTCAACCATGCGGATAATCTGCGACAGCACGGTGTCGGCACCGACACCAGTGGCACGCAAACTCAAGGCGCCATTCTGGTTCACGGTGCCTGCAACAACGGTTGCGCCGGGCGCTTTTTCAACCGGCATCGGCTCGCCGCTGATCATGGATTCGTCTACAAAACTATTGCCGTCTGTCACTTGTCCGTCAACAGGAATACGCTCGCCGGGACGCAATTGGATCAGATCGCCTACCACCACCTCTTCGATGGCGATTTCACTCACCTGCTGGCCGCGCTGTACCCGGGCGGTTTTTGCCCGCAGGCCGGCCAGCCGTCTGATGGCCTCCGATGTATTGCCCTTGGCCCGTGCCTCAAGATAACGCCCAAGCAGCACCAGCGCGACAATCACCGCCGCCGCTTCGTAGTAAACATTCACCGTACCGCTGGGCAACCAGGCAGGAACGAACGTGGCCACCACCGAATACAGATAGGCAGCGGTCGTACCCACGGCGACCAGAGAATTCATGTCGGGCGTCAAGCGCAGCAGGGCAGCAATCCCCTTGACGAAAAAACGCCGTCCCGGGCCCGCCAGAACAGCGCTGGTCAGAATGAACTGTAGATACCAGCTGTTCTGCGAGCCAATAGTTTCTGCAACAAAATGGTGGAATGCCGGTATTGCGTGGGCACCCATTTCAAGAATAAACACCGGCAGCGCCAGTAGCACCGCCAACAGCAGATCGCGCTTGAGCTCAAGCCTGTCGGCCTCACGCCGGACTGCTTCTGTATTACTGCTTTGCGCAGAATTGCTGACCACTTGCGCCTCGTAGCCGGCACGCACCACGGCCTGGGTCAGCAAAGTGCTGTCCAGGCCCAGCGGCGCACGCACCTGCGCCCTTTCGGTGGCCAGGTTGACACTGGCTGACTGCACGCCCTGAACAGCAGACAGGGCGTTCTCAACATGCCGCACGCAGGAAGCGCAGGTCATGCCGGCCACCGACAATTCTATCAGCCGGCTTTGGTTATCTGCCTTGGGGGTGGGATGGCCCGCCACACCGCGGGATAGGGTTGTAGAGCTCATGATTTGCATCCTTTCGAAGAAAAACTGCCGCTTTGGGGCACATTCGGGCCGATAGTGGCATTGCCCTGGCCAGCGCGGCATAGGTCTGTCAACGCGGTCGGTCGAGCAATAATGACGGCGCAAACAGTTTATATTCTTCAATGTAAAGCTTACCATGATGGGAAGGTCAAGCGCCTGATGATCATGTCGATATCAGGGTCAAATCCGGTGCGAGCTCATTCTGAGCAGACAATCCTAACGTCCATATGGCGCCGGCCGGGCAATATGGGTAAACTGACGCCTTCCCTACTATTTACCGGACCTCGCCGCCATGGATCTGCCTAATCACCAACTTACCATGACAGTATTGATGACGCCTGACATGGCCAATTTCTCGGGCAATGTCCACGGCGGCACCATTCTGAAGCTGCTTGACCAGGCCGCGTACGCCTGTGCCAGCCGGTATGCCGGCCGCTATGTCGTCACGCTGTCGGTCGATCAGGTCATGTTCCGCCAGCCTATCCACGTTGGGGAACTGGTCACTTTTCTGGCTTCAGTGAACTACACTGGTAACACCTCAATGGAAATCGGCATCAAGGTGGTGACCGAAAATATCCGCAGCAAGCAGATTCGCCACGCCAATAGCTGTTTTTTTACCATGGTCGCCGTTGATGACAACGGCAATCCTGTTCAGATTCCGGCGCTGACCCCTGACAATGACCTGGATCGTTGCCGTTACGAAGCGGCAAAAATGCGGCGTTCGCTGCGCCAGGAACTTGAAGCGCGCTACGGGGAAATCCGTGCGACCGCCGGTGCCTGATCAAATAATGAAATATATCAATAATTTAGCTTGACACGTTCAGAAAGCACTGCTACTATAGCAGGCTACCATGACGTATTTGTATTGGTAATTTGAACAGTAGTATTTGAACAGCAGCATTTTTTGCAAATTATTTTTGGCAATCATTCTGTTACTCGTCATTTGAAATATCAGTCGTTTGAAATTCTGACGGCCTGCAAACAATAACCCGCGTATAAAAAGCCGGGCATAACTCAGCAGGTTGGGACCCTCACCGGTACCGCAATTTCACTAGCGACTTTCACGCGACAAGTAGTCCTGATGCCAGATTCATACTGAATAATTATTCTTACTAAGTTTGCGGGTCTTTCTCACGACACCGCAACGCGAGACAGAACTCCATATCGTCATTGTTAAATTGCTTGTGTCATCGGCCTCGCCATACCAATTGCGGCTGCCGCCACATGCACACCCTTAACAAATTGATGCGCCTGTATTCTCATACTTACAACGAAACGCCGGCGCAATCATGATTCTGCAATAAATTTCGGCTACGCTATGCATAGCTGAACCGGATTGTCTCCGGCGCAGAAAATTAAAAACAATAATCTCATAATAAAGGAAACTACAATGAAATTACTAACACGCTTCCGCCAGGAATTTGGCACACAGAACAATAACAACAATCAGCAGCACCCTGCTGTCAACACACCGGTTAAACCCTCCGGCTTCAAGCTGGGATTGGCAATGAACCAGTCGCAATTTCGCATGCACTCTGAAAAATAATCTCTGCGGTTGCCGCTCACCGCGGCGCCAGCAGTTGATCTGAAACTCAAAACCCGCTTCCGGTAATGAAACCGGACAGCGGGTTTTTTTAAGAATTGCCGTCTTGACGGCGACAAAGCTTATTACTTAACTGCGTACAGGTACAGTTCTACGCGACGGTTCTGGGCGCGGCCCTGCGCGGTCGCATTGTCTGCGATCGGATCGTTGGGACCGCGACCTTCAATGCTCATCCGACTGGTATTGACGCCTTTGCCGCCCAGATAATTGACCACGCTTTGCGCGCGATTCACAGAAAGCTGTTGATTGAATGCCATTTTGCCGGTGCTGTCGGTATGGCCAACAGATTTAAGACGCAGTTGCTGGCTTTCATTCATTGATTGGGCCAGAGCATCAAGCACAGGGAACAGCGCAGGTTTCAGATCATACTTCGCCGTATCGAAGGTTGCGCCTTCAGGAATATTGACTTTGAGGCTGCCGTCAGGCATTTTGGTGGTGGAAATGCCCAGCTCTTTGCCGCCGGCGTCATTCACGCGACCCACGATGCGGTCCCAGTTATAGCCAACAATGGCGCCACCGATAGCACCAATACCGGCGCCGATACCCGCGCTTTTGGAAGAATCCCCTATCAGCGCACCGAGACCAGCACCCAATGCGGCGCCAACACCAGTTCCTGCTGCCGTATTGCCGCCTTGCGTCGCACATCCGGCCAGCATTGCACCAGCTACCAGCACTGCCGCGATTCGAGTTTGACGAATAATCATTGACTTCTCCTTGTTGGATTTGTTTGCTGTACTAAAAAATCTGAATAACCAGGTTGAAAATCAGCCACATCACATATCCTGAGCCACATTCAGACCGGACCGCAGCCCGGGTGAATTCTGTCCACGGACAGCCGCAATTATCACGGTCTGCCCTGGAAACGGGGCTGAAAAACCGTAACAACCTTGATGGTGTCAATACAATAACCGAGCAATCGCCAAAGCGCAAGTGATCATCAGAACGTTGTTATATCCGGGCAAACCCTTTGATGCAGCAGCATTACCAACTTGCAATCGGGCTGGGTGGCCAGGCGAAATGTGATCTGTTCGAATTGCCGGATACCCAATTGCGGGTGGTTGAATTCCCTTAAGCCACCTTCGCGTTCGACAACCACCTGGCGTGCCCACCAATGGCTAAACACAATACTGCCGGCCAGCAGATCATCAATCAGACTGGAGGTCTGGCCGTCATCCAGATAAGCGCCGATATCTGCGCGAAACTCCGCTACTACCCGATTGGCGCGCGTTTCCCAGTCCACGACAATGTCCGGCGCCTGTGCATCCAGGAAAATAAAACGTAGCAGATTGGGCTGCGCCTGTGCACTCATCCATCCGGCAAACACCTGGTCCAACGCAGCGTTAAATGCCAACACGTCCCAGTGCCGGTCCAGAATGTACGCCGGCGCATTGATACTATCGACGCAGGCCTGCAGCGAAGCCGTCGGCGCCGAGACGACAGCGCTGGCATGATCCGGATCACTGACATCGGCCAGCTCAAACAGATAAGCACGCTCTGCCCTGGTCATTTGCAACACAGTGGCCAGGCGCGCCCATACGGTGGCCGACACCGACACATCGCGCCCCTGCTCAATCCAGGTGTACCAGGTAACGCTGATATCACAAAGCTGGGCCACTTCTTCGCGACGCAGACCGGGGGTGCGGCGGCGCTGACCACCGGCAATACCGGCCTGCTGCGGCGTTACGCGATCACGAACGCTGCGTACAAATGCACCCAGTGCCTGCTTGCGAAATGCTCCGTGCTTGTCAGCCATACCACTCCTGCCAGGTGATGCGTTCTACGCTGCGCTTACCCCAGTACGCTCATGAGCGAACGACGAACCTCTTCTTCAGGTAACCCACTGCGCGCAATATAGTCCTGCAACTGATCTTGGCCTATCGTCCCTACATTGAAATAGCTCGAATCCGGATGGCTCAGATAAAAACCCGAGACACTGGATGCCGGGAACATGGCCATGCCATCGGTCAAATACATGCCAATGCCCTCGGTCTGCAAGACGTTGAACATATCCACTTTCACGCGATGCTCGGGGCAGGCGGGATAGCCTGGTGCAGGACGGATACCCTGATATTTTTCGTCAATGAGCGCCTGATTATCCAGGCTCTCATCCGCGACATAGCCCCATAGATCGCGACGCACCCGGGCATGCATGCATTCGGCAAAACCTTCGGCAAAACGGTCGGCCAGGGCCTTGAGCAGAATCGACGAGTAATCGTCCATATCCGCTTCAAAGCGTTGCTCGTGCTTCTCAATGCCAATGCCGCCGGTAACTGCAAACAGACCGATATAGTCCTTCACCCCGGTTTCCTTGGGTGCGATGTAGTCGGCCAGGCACTTGTTGGCCACGCCTTCACGCTTGGCATTTTGTTGCCGCAGGTTGCGCCAGGTGAACAGCACCTGTTCACGCGATTCATCGGCATAAACTTCGATATCTTCATGGTTGACGCTGTTGGCCGGGTAGAACGCAATAACACCGCTCGCACTCAGCCAGCGCTGCTCTACCACTTTTTTGAGCATCGCCTGCGCGTCCTCGAACAGTTTACGCGCCTGCTCTCCCACCACTTTGTCATCCAGAATCTTCGGATACTGACCGAACAGACTCCAGGTCTGGAAAAACGGCGTCCAGTCGATGAACGGCACAATTTGCGCCAGATCGAAATTTTTGAATTCGCGACGGCCCAGAAATTTCGGACGCGGCGGCGTGTAGCTGCTCCAGTCGATGACCGGGGCGCCCTTGCGGGCCTCGTCCAGCGGAATGATAGGCGTAGCCTTGCGATTGGCGTGACGCTCGCGCACCAGCGTATATTCTTCCCGGATCTGCGCAAGATAGTTCTCCACCTGATCCGAGACCAGGTTGGTAGCCACACCCACCGAACGGCTGGCATCAGGAACATAGATGACCGGACCGTCATAGTGCGGCGCGATCTTGACCGCCGTGTGCACCCGGCTGGTAGTCGCCCCGCCGATCAGCAACGGAATTTTGTTATCACGAAAATAAGGGTCGCGCTGCATCTCGGATGCCACATACGCCATCTCTTCCAGGCTCGGGGTGATCAGGCCGGACAACCCAACAATATCGGCCTTTTCCTCTTTGGCCTTGGCAAGGATCTGCGCACACGGCACCATGACCCCCATATTGACGACCTCGAAGTTATTGCATTGCAAAACCACAGTGACGATATTTTTACCGATATCATGCACGTCACCTTTTACCGTTGCAATGACGACCTTGCCTTTGGCGCGAACATCGCCACCGGCCGCTTCGATCTGGCGTTTTTCCTCCTCAATGAAAGGAATCAGGTGCGCCACGGCGTGTTTCATGACCCGGGCAGACTTGACCACCTGGGGCAGAAACATCTTGCCCGCGCCAAACAGATCGCCCACCACGTTCATGCCGTCCATCAGCGGCCCTTCAATCACCTCAATGGGACGCCCGCCCCGATCGGCAATTTTTTGCCGCACCTCTTCGGTATCGTCAACAATGAACTGGGTAATCCCGTGTACCAATGCGTGCGACAGGCGTTTTTCCACCTCCTGTTCACGCCAGGTCAGATCAGCCTCTTTTTTCGTCCCGCTGCCTTTGACTTCATCGGCGTACTCAACCAGACGCTCGGTCGGCGTGCGCTCGTCTGCAGTATCGGTTTTGCCCAGCGGTTCCTGTCGATCCAGTATCACATCCTCGACCAGGTCGCGCGTCTTCGGATCCATATCCGCGTACACACCCAGCATGCCGGCGTTCACGATCCCCATGGTCATGCCTTCCTGAATGGCGTAATACAGGAATACGGTATGAATCGCTTCGCGCATGGCTTCGTTGCCACGGAACGAAAAGCTCACATTGGAGACGCCGCCGGAGATACGCGCGTGCGGCAGATTGTCATGAATCCAGCGAGTGCCTTCAATGAAGTCCACGGCGTAATGATTGTGTTCTTCGATCCCGGTGGCCACTGCAAAAACATTGGGGTCGAAAATAATGTCTTCCGGCGGAAAATCCAGTTCATCCACCAGCAAGTGATAGGCTTTACCACAAATGTCTTTGCGACGCTGCAGCGTATCGGCCTGGCCTTCTTCATCAAAAGCCATGACGACCACTGCCGCACCATATTTGCGACACAGGCGTGCATGGGCCAGAAACGGCTCCACGCCTTCCTTCATGGAAATCGAGTTGACGATCGGCTTGCCCTGCACACACTTGAGGCCCTCTTCAATCACTTCCCACTTGGAACTGTCAATCATGATCGGTACCCGGGCGATGTCAGGCTCTGAAGCGATCAGATTCAGAAAGCGACGCATATTCGCTTTCGAATCGAGCATGGCCTCGTCCATATTGATGTCGATGATCTGTGCGCCGTTTTCTACCTGCTGGCGCGCCACCGTCAGCGCTTCATCGAATTTCTCTTCGCGGATCAGGCGCAGGAACATCTTGCTGCCGGTCACGTTGGTGCGTTCGCCCACGTTCACAAACAGCGATTCATCATCAATATTCAGCGCTTCCAGGCCAGACAGGCGGGTCTTGACCGGTACATCGGGCACCGTGCGCGCCGGCAACTGCTGCACCTTGCGGACAATAGCGGCAATATGATCGGGCGTCGTACCGCAACAGCCGCCAACCATATTTACGAACCCCGCGGCCGCAAACTCTTGCAGCAAACTCGAGGTATCGTCCGGCGTTTCATCGAATCCGGTATCGCTCATGGGATTGGGCAGGCCGGCGTTGGGATACACGCAAAGCCAGGTATCACAGATCTTGGACAGTTCGGCAATATATGGGCGCATCAGGGCGGCGCCCAGGGCACAGTTCAGACCAATGGTAACCGGTCGGGCATGCCGCACCGAGTTCCAGAAAGCTTCCACCGTCTGGCCGGACAGAATACGTCCGGACGCGTCGGTTACCGTACCGGACACCATCACCGGCAGACGGATCCCGCGCTGCTCAAATACCGTTTCCACCGCAAAAATCGCCGCCTTGGCGTTCAGCGTATCGAAAATGGTCTCGATCAGCACAATATCTATGCCGCCATCGAGCAGGCCAGCAAGCTGTTCTTCATAGGCCGCCTGCAATTGTTCGAAGGTAATATTGCGCGCCCCCGGATCGTTCACGTCCGGTGAAATGGAGGCCGTCTTGGGTTGCGGGCCGAGGGCTCCGGCGACAAAACGCGGATGATCGGGTGTGCTATAGGCATCACAGGCCGTGCGCGCAAGCCGGGCCGATTGCACATTCAGTTCGTAGGCCAGACCGGGCAGATCGTAATCGCCCTGGGCCACCGAGGTCGCGCCAAAAGTGTTGGTTTCGATGACATCGGCACCGGCCTTCAGATACTGCTCATGGATTTGGCTGATGACATCGGGACGCACCAGCGACAGCAGCTCATTATTGCCTTTGACGTCCTGATGATGTTCAGCGAAACGCTCGCCGCGAAAATCGGCCTCGGTCAGCTTATAGCGCTGAATCATGGTTCCCATGGCCCCGTCCAGCACCAGGATCCGCCCCTTTTGCAGTTCCTGCACAAAACGGGCACCAGAGGTATAGGAGTCAACGGGATAAGGCAGGGCAGGATAAGACACGTTCAGGCTCGATCTAATTAGTTGAATTTAATGCAAAATTGTAGCGGATTTGCAACCGTTCTACCGGTAAACCCCTGCAAACGGCAGGCAAATAGCGGCTGCAGGCCGTCCAAATGGCCTGACAACTGTCATGATCTGTACCAATCAATTACAATCGCGCATTCAGGGTGCATTCACCGTGCAGTGCATGGAGTGAATGGTAAACGGGAAACAGAACGCGCAATAATGGCGCGCCAACCTGTGCTGCCCCCGCAACGGTAATCAGGCCTTCGGCCTGCAGCCCGACATCGGCCCTGAAACTGCCGCTGCTCTGTTTATCCAGACAGTATTTATTCGAACCTGATGTGCGGGGTCGCGCATCTTTACCGGTATACCCATATGAAGTTCTCTCTTACCCCCATGGCACTTGCCTTGGCGGTTCTGCCTGCCGCCGTCTTGGCTCAAACCCCCAACGCCCTCTCTCCTGATACGCCTGTTGCCCGCCTTGAAACCATTGTTGCCACGCCGGCACGCGCCAACCAGGCGCTTTCCGACGTGTACGGCGATGTCAGCGTTATCACAAGCGAAACGTTGCGCAATGCAGGCGCGACGTCCCTGACCGAATTGCTTGCCCGCCAGCCGCAGATACAAACCTATCAACTCGGTGGCCCGCAAACGCTGTCCGGGCTTTTCGTGCGTGGCGCCGGCCCCCAGCAAACGCTGGTGATGGTTGACGGTCAGCGCATCAATGACCCGGCAACCGGCAGTACCTACCTGAGCGCCATAGACCCGACAACCATTGAACGTGTAGAGATCGTGCGCGGGGCAGCCAGCAGCCTGTATGGATCTGATGCCATGGGCGGAGTCATCAACATTATTACGCGCAGCGATGGCCAGGACAAACCGCTGAGCGTTTTCGGCAATATCGGCGTGGGCACCCATAGCCTGTTTAAAGCCAGCGTGGGTGTCTCCGGCGCCAATAACGGCTGGGACTATCGCCTGGCGGGAAGCTACGCCAGCAGCGACGGCTTTAATGCCACCCGTGAAAAACTGGGCGCAATGACCTACAACCGGGATCGTGACGGCTACGAGCAGGCGTCGTTATCCGGCGCAGTGGGCTACACCTGGAAACCCGGCAATCGCCTGGGTATTTCTTTCTATAACGGCTACACCCATGGCGACTTCGATAGCGGCGCCTACGACACCAACACCTTTGGCATCATGCGCCAGCAATCGGTCGCCGTTACCAGCAATAATCAGCTGACCGACTGGTGGGAAAGCGTGCTGCAGGTCAGCGTGAACCGCAATCTGTATGACTCGCGCGCCTCGTATGGCGACTCGGTGCTCGGCAGCATACAGCGCACCTACTCCTGGCAGAACAATTTCTCCATCAACCGTCAGAACAAGCTGTCACTGGTGTTGGAACGCAAAGATGAAAGCATCTTTGGCACCACCACCTACGAACAGGACAAGCGTCATACCAATGCAATCGGGCTGATTTACCGTGGCGATTTTAATCGTCATCACATCCAGGCCAGCCTGCGCAACGACAATGTCTCCGGCTATAACAGCAAAACAACGGGTAGCCTGGGCTACGATTTCGATATCACGCCAGAATGGTCTGTCGGGCTGGCAGGTAATACCGGCTATCGCGTTCCCACCTTTGCCGATTTGTACACACCGCTGAGCTTCGGCTATCAGGGTAATCCCAATCTGAAACCGGAAACCTCACGTAACATTGAATTGCGCACCGCGTGGCGAACAGAGTCCAGCTCATTATCGATCAACGCCTGGCAGACGCGGTATCGCGACCTGATCAACGGCTATGTCTGTGACGAGACGTTCAACTGCACCGCCGAAAACGTAGACAGGGCCACGATTCGCGGCGTTTCCGTGAATGCCGAACGCCGTTTTGACAATACACGCATCTACGCGGGCGCAGATTTCATGAATCCGAAGGATGATGAGAACGGCAAACGGCTGATCCGTCGTGCCGAGCAAGTCTATAGAATCGGGGCGAGCCATACTTTCGGTCAGGCGACACTGGGCGCAGACTTCACCCATACAGGGGCACGCTATGATGACAAGGACAACACACGCGCAAAGCGACTGGGCAGTTATGGCGTGCTGAACCTGCATGCCAGCTACGCCTTCAGCAAGAACCTGGAAGCCCAGGTGTACTGGAACAATGCGTTGAACAAGAAATATGAGACTTCATATGGCTACAACTCCGCCGGTTCCAATGTGTTCCTGAACCTCGCGTTCCGGATGTAAACCATGCCTTGCCGCAAGCACCTCCCCTTCCTGCCTATGACAATAGCAATAAAAGGAACAATGCTTGCGGCACTCTTATGTGCGTTCGCCCTGGCTGCTCCTGCGGCAAAGGCGACAAAAAAACAAGCGGTCAGTTTATCGCCACACCTGACGGAACTTGTCTATTCTGCGGGTGCTGGCGACCATCTGCTGGGCGTCTCCGAAGGCAGTAACTACCCGCCCGCTGTCGGCGCATTGCCGCAGGTGGGCAGTGGCGTTACCCCCAACGTAGAACGGATCGCGCTTCTTGGGCCGGACGTGATTCTGGCCTGGGGTTATAAAAACAGCAAGGACCTGTACCCAGCTCTGCGCAAACTGAATATACCCATCCATTATCAGGCGCCGGCCAGCCTGGACAGCATCATTGACGATATCGAGGAACTGGGTACCCTGTTCGGCACTCAGGCAGCCGCCGGTAACACCGCTCGGGAACTACGCGAGATTCTGAATGCCATGCGCCAGCGCTACCAAAACGCAGCGAAGATCAAAACCTTCATTCTGGTCAGCCAGGAGCCGCTCTATACGCTGGGCGCAGGTTCGTTCGTTATTGATGCCCTGCACGCCTGCGGTGCCGAATCGGTCTTTACTACCTTGTCAGCGCCTGCACCGATTGTCAGCAGGGAACAACTGCTGCTTGCGCAGCCGCAGGCGGTGCTCTTTGCCGCAAAAAACATCAGCACGCAAGGCAACGTCCTTGGCCGCTATTTCTCTTCAATGGGCCTGCCGCTACAGCCCGATCAACTGCTGGGCATGGATCCGGATATTGTCTTTCGCCCTGCCGACAGATTGATCCGCAAACTACCCCAGTTGTGCGACGACATTGATCGGATCAGGCGGCGCCTTGCTCCAGCTGCTTCTGAATCGCCTTTGCCGCCACCACGCCATCTGCCATCGATGTCACCACGCAAGGATGCTGCCGGTGCGTGACTTCGCCAATCGCGTAAATGCCCGGCAGATTAGTTTGCGTCGTTTTAAAATCGGTACGCACATAGCCGAGTTCATCACAATCGAGCCCCAGATCCTGCATGCCCTGCAAGCGGGCGCGAAAACCGTAAAGCACCAGCACAGCATCGTAGGTTCGGCCATTGACCTGGCGGGTGGCCGGGTCGAAGGTGTAGGCGCCGGTGGTGATGTCCGATTCATTGAGAAACTTCATCCAGTGCCGCTGGCACCGTAGCGTACGTGCATAGATATGCACAGACTTGGCGCCACGTTCTTTCAGAAACAAGGCGTTTTCAAAGGCATTGTCGCCCCCGCCCAGAATGGCCACATCCTTGAGGGCAAACTCATAATTGGCTACATGCTTGCCGGGGCCGACAAGTACGTCATCATAGTGATCACGCTCCCACTCCGGAGGCCTCCTGGGCTCTACCCCACTTGCAATAACCACATAGCGTGCGTGCAACGGCAGGTCTGCACCGAAATACACCTTGAAATGCTCCTGGCCGCCCTGGCCCGCTTGCTCGCGTTCGATACGGGTAACGTGTGAATTGAGCAGCACCGGCACGCGGGCGCTATCCAGGCTCAGTTTGATTCTGGCGGCCACTTCTTCGCCCGTCAATCCGGGCGCCGTCACATTCCAGGTATCCTCGAACGGATTGCTGGCGCTTAAACCACCGGCACGTCCATTGGACTCGATAATCAGGGGAGAAAACCCCATATGGGCCAGCCACACCGCACAGGACGCACCCGCCGGGCCCGCGCCAATCACAATGGCATCATAGACAGCCTGCTGCATTTCGGGAAAAATCCTCGTTTAATCATGAATTTATCTAAACAAAGCATATTGTACCCCCGGCTGCTACCCTAAAACACTACAATAGCATCCTGAATTAAAACCGGACTTTTCCGGTGCCTCTTTGACCGATTTCACATGACCACTCGCCGTATCTTTTTCACCCGGCTCGCGCTGGATGCCCGCATTGGCATCCTGGAGCACGAACTGCGCGCCACCCAGCCCCTGCATATTGATGCCGATATCGACATGCAAGTTGACCAGCAGGTCAATGATCATGATATTCGCAGCGTGCTGGACTATCGCAAGCTGCGCGAAGCGATTATTGAAGAATGCACGCGCGCACATGTTCATCTGGTGGAAACGCTGGGCGACATGGTCATACAGCGCATTCTGAATGATTTTCCCGAGGTCTTTCGCGTACGCCTGCGTATCGGCAAGCCCCTGGCGTTCTCCGATTGCGCGGCCGTTGGCATCGAAGTTGAAGCGACCCGCTAGCAACGCGCTGACCTTTCCTATTTTGGACCTTGACACGTCACCATCATGACTTCTGTTGCCCTTTCCAGCCATCAGGCTGCCCATAAACAGCGCCAGCACGACAACAAGCTGACCAAACGCATCATGCGCGAAGCCGGCACCGCGATCGTCGACTACAACATGATCGAAGACGGTGACAAAGTGATGGTCTGCCTCTCGGGTGGAAAAGACTCGTACAGCATGCTGGATATCCTGCTGGCCCTGCAAAAACGCGCTCCCATTCATTTCGATATTATCGCGGTGAATCTGGACCAGAAGCAGCCCGGCTTTCCTGCGCATGTCCTGCCTGACTATCTCACCCAGCTAGGTGTGCCGTTTCATATCGAAAACCAGGACACCTATTCGATTGTTAAACGCCTGATTCCGGAAGGCAAGACAACCTGTTCGCTATGCTCCCGCCTGCGCCGCGGCATTCTGTATCGTGTCGCCGCCGAACTGGGCGCCACCAAGATTGCGCTGGGTCACCACCGCGATGATATTCTGGCAACCTTTTTCCTGAACCTGTTCTACGCGGCAAAACTCAAGTCCATGCCGCCCAAGCTGGTTTCCGATGACGGCAGGCATACCGTGATCCGTCCGCTGGCCTATATTGCGGAAAAGGACCTGATCGCCTACTCCGAACTCAAGCAGTTCCCCATCATTCCCTGTAATCTTTGTGGCTCCCAGGAAAACCTGAAACGCCAGGAAGTGGGCCGCATGATTGCCGCATGGGAAAAGGAAAGCCCCAAGAAAGTCTGGAACACCTTCAAGGCATTGTCGGCAATTACCCCGTCGCACCTGATGGACCGCAATCTGTTTGACTTTGCCGGCCTGCGGCCTACCGGCGTTGCCGACGACAATGGCGACAAGGCCTTCGACGCCGACACCTTTGCTGATGCTGCCGATACCACCGATACTGCGGATACCGACTTCACACAAGCGAATGGCGACCATCACGATCGTCCTGGCAATCCATCAACCCAAAGCGCCGACGCACAGCCAGCAGGTACGCTCACTTCCGGGAACCCATCGCGCGCGCGCACGATCCGCATTCAATCACTGTGAGGCATTCCATGTCAGACTCGACCTTGCTGCACGCACCACTGGGAAAAGAAACCCGATATCCCGAACACTATGATCCGTCGTTGCTGTTTCCCATTGCCCGCGATGCCGGGCGTGCACAACTTAGCCTGCAGCCACACCCGGCCTGGCACGGCGCAGATATATGGAATGCATACGAACTGTCCTGGCTGGATCCCAAAGGCAAACCGCAAGTGGCTCTGGCCCGTTTTTGCTTTCCTGCCAGCAGCACCCACATTATCGAATCCAAGTCGTTCAAGCTATATCTGAACTCGTTTAACCAGACCACCATGCCCGACGGCGATGCCGTCCTTGCCCGCATGCAGCAGGACCTGAGCGTCGCCGCCGGCGCCCCGGTCAGCATCATGCTGTTTGCGCCGGCAGACTTTGCTGCCCAAACCCTGGGCGAACTTGAGGGGACCCTGCTCGACACACTGGACATCGAGATCTCGTCCTACGTTCCTGACGCCGGCTTGCTGCAGGCTGATGCCACGCAATCCAGACACGAGACGCTGCGCACGAATCTGCTCAAATCCAACTGTCCGGTCACCGGTCAGCCAGACTGGGGCAGCCTGCAAATCGAATATACCGGCGCTGCCATCGATCACGCTTCGTTACTCAGGTACATTGTTTCCTATCGGGGACATAACGGGTTTCATGAACAATGTGCAGAGCAAATCTTTTGCGATATCATGCATACCTGTGCACCAGAGGCCCTGACCGTCTATGCCCGCTACACGCGTCGTGGCGGCCTGGATATCAACCCCTGGCGCAGTACGCAGCCGGATTTCATTCCCGCTGATGCCCGCAATGCGCGTCAATAACCTTACTTTTCACAAAAGCTGGTCGTACCCATGAAACAACCGCCCTATGTCAGTGTCGCCGCAGCGTTCAGCAAAGGACTCGCCACGCAAATGCGCCCTTCCATGCTGTTTGCCGTTGTATTGCCGTTTGTCATTGCCCTGATCACAGCAACGATATTGCTGGTGTTCGCCTGGGGACCCCTGGATAACTGGCTGGATAATACCGCCATGCATTGGGGCTGGTTCCAGTCGGTGTCCACGCGACTGTCTGGCTGGGGATTTGTCACCATGAGCGACTGGCTCACCGGTGTGCTGTCATTTGTCGCCCTGCTCGCGGTCAGCGGCATCGCGGGACTGGCGGCCGCAGCCATTCTGGTCATGCCGTTGGCATTGAAAGTGATCGGCGATGGCAGCTACCCGGATGTGCAGAAAAAAGGTGAAAACGCCACGATCACCAGCCTGGCCAATACGGTCAAGGTGAGTACGATTTTCGTGGTTGGCTGGCTGATTACATTGCCGCTGTGGCTGATTCCCTTTGCCGGGATCGCGCTATCGTTATTCTGGGGCGCGTATGCGTTCTCTCACATGACCCGGCTTGACGCCATTGTCGAACACGCAACCCTTGAAGAACGGGTCTATGTGCTGCGCCATTACAGTCGTGGTTTCTGGCTGATCGGACTGATCTGCGCAGCCATTGCCCTGATCCCGTTTGCCGGCTTTGTCATGCCCGTATTTTCAATCCTGGTGTGCACCCATTACGGATTGATGGCGGTCAAAGCGGTACGGGCGCAACAGCCCGTGGCGCCCGTAGAGAACAGCCCTGCGCAGGCTAAACGACTGCCCTGACAGCGCCACGCGTTCAGGAGTTGAACGCGCCAGCCTGCTGCAGCACAGTTTTGAGCTCGCCGCTTGCGTGCATTTCGCTCACGATATCCGAACCGCCAATGAACTCACCCTTGACATACAACTGGGGAATAGTGGGCCAGTTCGAAAACCGCTTGATGCCTTCGCGCACTTCCTGATCGTCCAGCACATTAATAGTGACCAGTTTTTTTACACCTGATTCACGCAAAATCTGAATGGTCTTGCCAGAGAAGCCGCATTGCGGAAACTGAGCCGTGCCCTTCATGAACAACACAACAGGGTGTTCTTTAATGGTATCTCGGATAAAATTCTGTACTTCGCTCATTGTATTCACCTGTGTCAGCATTGAAAGAAACCAGTTCCATCATCTGGCCATCTCTCAGAAGAGTTTAACGCTAAATCGTAAAGCAACCACCGGAAATGCGCTCAATACCGGATAAATCATTGCGAGATTCAATATTTTTGAAGCCAACCTTGCCCAGCATATAGCGAACATGCTCGGCCTGATCCCATCCGTGCTCAATCCACATCCAGCCACCATCGGCCAGATAAGCCCGGGCGCCGGCGATAATACGCCGGATGGCCGCAAAGCCGTCGGAATAATCAGTCAGCGCCATGGGCGGCTCAAAACGCAGATCACCCTGCTGTAAATGGGGATCGTGGCGCCGTATATAAGGGGGGTTGGACACAATCAGATCGAAAGCCTGTTGTGGAATACCATCAAACCAGTCGCTTTCCAGAAAGCGCACGTGCGCGGTACGATGTTTTTCCGCATTGCGTCGCGCCAGCGCCAGGGCATCGGGACTCTTGTCTGTTGCCAGCACCAGCGCGCCAGGGCAGAACCGCGCAATAGATACCGCAATCACGCCTGTGCCGGTGCCCAGATCCAGCACATTGGCCCTGGGGTGTTCGCGCACATAATCGATCGCGGTTTCCACCAGCAGCTCGGTTTCCGGACGCGGAATGAGCGCCGCTGCAGACGTCTCAAACGTCAGGCCCATGAATTCGCGCTCGCCCATGATATAGGCCATGGGCTCTCCGCTTACGCGCCGCTCGATCAGGGCGCGAATCTGTACAACCTGTTCATTGCTCAGCGGATCACGGTCGTGTGCAATCATCCAGGAACGCGACACGCCCAGCGTGCGACCAATCAGCATCCGGGTCTCAAGTGGCGGAAGGCCACTGGTTCGCGTCAAAGATTCAATCGTGATGGCCAGCGCCATTCCTGCTCCTTCTACTACTGCCGGTATCGCCCCGGCCAAATGATGTAATCGATATTCAATATTGCATGACGCCTACAATGAGTCGTCACCCAGGGCCGCCAGCAATTCAGCCTGCCTCTCTGCAATGAGTGCGCCCGTCAGCTCGTCCAGCGAGCCCTCCATGATTTGTGCCAGTTTATACAAAGTCAGGTTGATTCGGTGGTCCGTGACCCGACCCTGGGGATAATTGTAAGTGCGGATACGCTCTGAACGGTCACCCGTACCCACCAGGCTCTTGCGCTCGGCTGCCTCTTTTTGCTGCTGTTTCTGGCGTTCAATATCATTGATGCGGGCCGCCAGCACACTCATGGCACGCGCTTTGTTCTTGTGCTGTGAACGGTCGTCCTGGCACTCGGCGACGATGCCGGTTGGAATATGCGTGATGCGCACAGCCGAATCGGTTTTATTGATATGCTGACCGCCCGCACCGCTGGCCCGGAACGTGTCGATACGCAGATCGGCCGGGTTCAGCGCCACTTCCGATATTTCATCGGCCTCGGGCAAAACGGCGACCGTGCAGGCCGAGGTATGCACCCGGCCCTGCGACTCGGTCTCAGGCACTCGTTGCACACGATGCGCGCCGGACTCGTATTTCAATCGTCCATATACCCCATCGCCATCGACCCGCGCAATAATCTCGCGATAACCGCCCATTTCCGATGCGTTCTCGGAGATAACTTCAACTTTCCAGCCCTTCTGCTCGGCATAGCGACTGTACATGCGAAACACGTCGCCACTGAAAATAGCGCTTTCATCGCCGCCGGTACCGGCCCGTACCTCAAGAAAAACGCTGCGACCATCATCGGGATCCCGTGGCAGCAATTGCACTTGTAATTGCTCTTGCAGCTCTTCAAGGCGCGCTTTGGCCAACTTCAGTTCTTCCTCGGCCATTTCGCGCAGCTCCGGATCCGATGACATCTCCATCGCGGCCTGCAAATCGGCTTCGGTTGACTCGTAGCTGCGAAACAGCATCACTACCGGGTCAATTTCCGCGCGCTCACGCGACAACTTGCGAAACCGATCCATATCGTTGGCGGTATCGGGTTCGGCAAGCAGTGCGTCTACCTCGATCAGGCGATGCGAGATTTGCTCCAGACGGGAGCGCATTGATGATTTCATAACGAATTTTGGGAGAAAACAGCGTATTCAGGAAAAAGGCGACGCCAGCTTAGCGCCGCCGCCAATGATAGCGGGCCAGAGCACCGCTAATGGCTGGAATCCTGATACGGAAAGAGACGAGGCAGCATATCCATGAGCGCAGCACGATCATCGCCCTGGCTACGGTTGAGCGCAACCATAGGGGCGTGCAGGTACTTCTGGGTAAGACTGCGGGCAAACTGTTCAAGAACCAGGTCGGCATTTTCACCCCTGGCCAGCAGGCGGCGAGCCCGGTCCAATTCGGTCTGCACGATGGCATCGGCGCCCTGATTCAGGTTGCGGATAACCGGTACGACCGCGCGCGAGTCCATCCAATGCATGAAATTCTGGACACGACTGTCAATAATGGCCTCTGCCTGAACCACAGCAGCCTGGCGCGAATCACTGGCCATTTGCACATAACGGCCCAGATCATCGACAGAGTACAGATAGACGTCATCCAGCTGCGACACTTCGGGCTCGATATCGCGCGGCACGGCCAGGTCAATCATGACCATGGGCATATGGCGACGTGCCTTGGATGCTTTTTGCACCAGCCCAAGACCCAATATGGGTAGGGAACTTGCCGTACAGGACACTACGATGTCAAATTCAGCCAAACGCTCGGGCAGGTCTGCCAGCTTCATGGTCTTGCCATCGAACTGGGACGCAAGCGTTTCGGCACGCTCGCGCGTGCGGTTGGCCACGACCATACAGGAGGGCTTTTGCGCAGCAAAATGGGTAGAGCACAGCTCGATCATTTCACCAGCGCCAATAAACAACACCCTGGTTTTGGACAGATCGCCAAACACCCGCTGGGCCAGCCGAACCGAGGCCGCAGCCATGGATACCGATTGCGCACCGATAGCCGTTTGCGTGCGAACTTCCTTGGCCACCGAAAAGGTTTTCTGAAACAGCTGATGCAGCAAGGTGCCCAGAGACCCGGCATCGCTGGCCGCACGGACGGCGGTTTTCATTTGGCCCAGAATCTGCGGCTCACCCAGGACCATGGAATCGAGTCCGCTGGCAACACGAAAGGCGTGGCGTACGGCCAGATCCTTGTTGTACTGATACAGATGCGGGCGCAGTTCGTTGGCTTCAAGCGAGTTGAATTCGGCCAGCCAGGAGGGGATATGCTCAGCCACTTCAGGCTGAGCCGCACAGTAAATTTCGGTGCGATTACAGGTAGACAGAATCGTGGCTTCCTGCACCCTGGCGCCAAACGCCGAGCGCAAGCCGTCAAGCGCCGGGCGCAGCAGCTGTTCGGGCATGGAAACCCGTTCGCGCACTGACACCGGCGCCGAATGATGATTCAAACCGAAGGTAAGAACGTCAAGTGACATGGCCGTAATATCTTGAATTTTCTTTTATGATCTGGTATTAGGTTGATTATAGACCTTCCGGCGGCGCTTTTTAAATATTTATGCCACGAAGGCTGCAAAATATATACACAAGCAAAAAACTAGTGTATTATTTCGTTCTTTGTTGGCCAGGTAGCTCAGTCGGTAGAGCAGAGGATTGAAAATCCTTGTGTCGGCAGTTCGATTCTGCCCCAGGCCACCATCAAGATCAAGCACTTACGCCAGCCGTTATCGGTTGGCGTTTTTGTTTTTGGCTGGTGTTTTTGATTTGCTATTTCGTTTTTGATTCGCGCTTTTGGGCGAAAAAACTGCTGCCAAATCTATTGGCGCGCCCACCCGCCCCTGCTTCGTGCTTGCCTCCCTGGATAATAAAAACCCATTACATTTCACGCAAAATTTCCAGGTTCGTGATCTAATAACTTAACAACAAACAACGCAAAATATTATCGAATAGAAATCATAGCGTTAGCCCTGGTATCTGTTGGGCGCATATTGGCACTGTCACGCAACTTTTTGAAAGCGACACAACACCCCAACGCTACGCCCGATTCAGCGCATCGGTACGAAAGATGCTCCCGTGATCTGAAGCCCGGTATGCGCGGCGGATAATCTGCGATCCAGGCTGCATTTAAATCGCCGACCAGCCACAAAAGATTATGATTCCGGGCAAATAGATATTCATTTACGGTTTTCTGAATATAAGCTACTCGCAAAATAGGCGCCTGTGGGCAAAATATGGGAAGATAGATCGTTACCTGTTGCGCCAGTAAAAAATTAAATTAACTCTGCCTGCCCTCTCATGAACTTATCATCACAACAAGCCTTTATAAAAAAGGCGGCCACGCTGATCAGTGAAGCCGACGGGTTGCTTGTTACTGCCGGTGCCGGTATGGGTGTGGATTCAGGTCTGCCCGATTTTCGCGGCGCCGAAGGCTTCTGGCAACATTATCCGGCACTGCGCGCCTCGGGTATCTGTTTCGAGGATATCGCCTCTCCCGTTTATTTTCCCGAGCACCCCGAGCTTGCCTGGGGGTTTTATGGGCATCGTCTGGCCCTGTATCGGCAGACAACGCCTCACGCGGGATTTCAGATCCTGCGACAGATTGCATCACAAATGCCAAATAATGCATTTGTGTTTACCAGCAATGTCGACGGCCAGTTCCAGAAGGCAGGTTTTGCACCGGAGCAGATCGTTGAATGCCATGGCTCGATTCACTATTTGCAATGCATAGACGTTTGCGAACAGGATATCTGGCCGGCTGACGACTTTGCGCCGCAAGTAGATATGCAACGGTGCCAGTTGCTGAATCTGCCGCCGCGCTGCCCGCACTGCGGCTCGCTGGCGCGGCCCAACATCATGATGTTCAACGACTGGCATTGGGTGGATACCCGTAGCCGCCAGCAGCATCAGTATCTGCAGGCCTGGCTGAGAAAGACCCGGCGTCCCGTTATTGTCGAACTGGGCGCGGGCACCGCCGTTGCCACCGTACGCTATTTTGGCGAACGCCAGAAGGCGCCAATCGTTCGCATCAATGTGCACGAAGCAGATATAAAAAGAACGACAAAGAATGTTTCGCTGGCCATGGGCGCGCAACTGGCATTAAGGCAAATCCAAAGCGCGTTGGAAGACCTGGGTTATTTCGGCAAGACACAGCCCTGATCAGGCGCCAGCGCATTGCCGCATCAGCCTGCGGGCTACCAGTACGCGCCGTCCCCTTCCTGGCTTTCGCGCGTGACTTGCCGCACAACCTGAGTTACATTCATTGTTGATAGGCCTTTGAACCAACCTGCCCTGCTTTCAGCCTCGGCCATCACAGGAGGCCAATGCCATGCCATACCCTTACCGACCGTTATATCGCCTTATTTGCAGCCAGCGCCCGTTGTTGCTGCTGCTTGCCGGTTGGGCTGCTGCCACGTTCAACATTACCGCCCAAGCCAACCCGCCGCTGACACTGGCCGCTGCGAACTTCGCCTTTAAAGATACATCCGGTGAAGTCAAAGACCAGACAGCCGAACATGCCCGGCGCTTACAGGCACTGAACGAGGCGGTTCGTCACGGGCTGGCACAAAACAGAAAAATAAAAACAGTGCTACTAACCTGTCAAAATGACAAATGTAATGCAGCGGAACCGGGTCTTGAAGTACTGGCAGCCGACGCCAAAAAGGCCGGCGCAAGCCATCTGCTTTTTGGCGAGGTGCACAAGATGAGCACGCTGGTCGGCTGGATCAAATATGCCATGGTAGATCTGAGCCAAAACGCCCCTGTGTGCGAGCGCACGCTATCTTATCGCGGCGATAATGATCAGGCCTGGCAGCATGCAGCAAGATTTGCAGTACGTGATATTGTGAGCAACTGTATTGACCGGCGATAGTACGCGTGCCAGTGAGCACGCCATGCATCTGAACTACTTGATTGATCGCTGAAAATCCTTGACCTGGATATTATTATCCAGCGAAGCATCCACCGCGATATCAAAGACGACTCGGTCAGCCCGATGCCAGGCAGTGAACCATTCCAGTGGCAATCCATGCTGATCGTAATAACACGCTTGCAATTGCAGCAGCGCATCGTTCTTTTTCACTTTAAGATAGCTGGCCAGTATCTTGTCGCAGGGAACCGTCTGAATCTGATTGCGCCCCTGCTGCGGCTCACGCTTAAAGCGCTCCAACAGTTGACGGTGCAGCGACTTATCGATCAGATCCTCGCTGCTCAGGGAGGCAAACTCCTTGGGCAACCAGGTCTTCACATACGAAATAGGCTCATCATCAATATACCGCACGCGCTCCAACAGCAAACCTTCGACGTCGCCATAGAACGCCGCAACCTCTGCGGGAAAGGCGGTCTCTTGCAGTCGGATCACTGCCGTCTGCAAGCGCGTTCCCTCGCGCTCCAGCTGCGCATGCAAGCTGAGCGAGTTTTGCAGATTGCGACGGTGTTTCATGCGGGGAGCAACCACGGAAGAGCGGCCAGCCTGTTTCAGAATATATCCATCGTCAACCAACAGCGCCAGGGCCTGGCGCACGACGCTGCGCGCCACATTGAAGTGTCCGCACAGCGCGTTCTCACTTGGAATCGGACTGCCCGGAGGCAGCCGGTTTTCAGAGATAGCGGTTTTCAGGCTGTCGGCAACCTGCCTGTACAACGCCTCTTTACCTTTGTTTTTTACGTCGATTTTTTTCAGATAAAGCACGATATCTCCGCCAAAATAAAACTATACCCCTTCCGATTTTGAAGCTGCTTCCCATACCGAAGACCAGCCAAGGGACAGGCTGGCGGCACGCTCGGCAGCCAGAATCAGGCTTTCTTCACGTGCAATGTTCTGACCGGCAATATCAAACGCGGTGCCGTGATCCACAGAGACGCGTACAACCGGCAAGCCAACTGTGATATTTACACCGTCATCGCCGTATACTGCTTTAAATGGCGCATGACCCTGATCGTGATAGCACGCGACCAGAAATTTCCATTTGCCTCGCACAGCCTGCGGCCAGAGCGCATCTGCCGGAATGGGTCCCACAGCATTGATACCTGCCGCTTTGGCCCGTTCGATGGCAGGCGTTAATATAGCACTGTCTTCAGTACCGAAGATATTGTTCTCTCCGGCATGCGGATTCAGGCCAGAGACGGCAATCGGCTCGTCCTGGCGGTTAAGGGCTTTGGAAAAAGCATGAACCAGTTGCAAAATATCGTCCATGCGCTTAGGGTTCACATCCTCGATGACTTGACGCAACGACACATGCGTGGTCGCATGAAATACATACAGATCGCCGGCCGAGAGCACCAGAGAATAATTTTTGACGCCGAACTCGTGTGCCAGCAGCTCGGTATGACCGGGCCACTTATGGCCACCCAGGTGCATGGCTGCTTTGTTCAACGGTGCGGTAACGATGCCGTCTACTTCACCGTTACGGGCCAGGTCACAGGCTTTCATGACAAACAGCGCGGAGCCGGCGCCGGCACGTGCATCCAGCTTGCCCAACTCGACGTCCTCAAGAGACGGTCCGACCTGGATGATCTCGATCGTGCCCGCTTCGTTGGTCGCTTGCCCCGGAGCCGAAATTTCCCGCACCTTGCTCACGTCACCATTCAGGCTCAACACCGCCTTGCGCAGTGCGGCCACGTCGCCGATGACGACAAATTTGGCAATATCGCGCAGGCCAGGATGATTCAACAGCATTTTGGCTGTAATTTCAGGACCAATGCCGGCGACGTCGCCAACGGTTACCGCCAATACAGGCAATTTTTTCGTGCTCATTTGAATTTCCTTTCCGTCAGGGTTTCTGCAGCCTGAATCAAAACATTTTCCGAACCAAAGCCACCGGCCTTGGTCACAATCGGCATGCCTGCATATTCGCCGCCAATCAACGTGCCCAAAGGAACCCCTCCGGACACTTCATCTATCAGGCGGATGCCGGTTGCCTGCAAGGCCGACATCACCTGCTCGGCACCGTCGCCGCCGGTAGCGATCAAACCGCGGACCTTGCCGGCGCGTACAATCGCCAGTGCCAGTTGGCCAAGACGACGGGCAACCAGGGCCGAGGTCAGCCCGGGCACCTGGCGAGCAGGCGCCAGCAGCACCAGAATCCGGCTGGCATCGTCGCCGCCGGCGACACGTGCAAGCATCTGCTGCTGCCATGACTGCCACAGGACATCATCACCCAGCACTTGCGGCTCGGCAGTCAATACTGTCGCACCGTGCTCTTGCAGCGCTGTCACCTGCGCGCGCGTGGCGCTGTGTTGCGAGGTCACCACGGCCAGAACGATGTCACCTGAATCAGGGTCACTGGCCCACGCTGCAGCCATCGCCATCGCCAGTCCGCCAGCGCCAACCGGCAGCGCACGCTCGCCAAGCATTACAATGGCCTGCGCCAGCCGTTTCAGGTCAGCATCTGTACGCGCGTCCACAACCACAATCGGTCCGCCACTGCCGATTTTCTGCGCAAGCGTGGCTGGGGTATCGTCTTGCGTCGGGCTGACCAGATTGCAGTCGAGCATCACCGGCACGGAACTTTCCGTGACGGGAGTGACCGGATCGGTCCCTGCCGAGGTTTCTGTTACCGGCGTGCCGTTTACCAACAACACGCCATTTTCCAGTGTTCTGCCGGTGGCGGGATAGGCCGGACATACCACGGCGATCGCATTCTTATGCCATTGCTGGCGGGCCGCTTCAATTTCCGCTGCGAATGCCCCACGCAAGGTGGAATCCACTTTCTTGAATACATGGCGAACGTCATGCCGGCGAAAGGTCTGCATTTCGCGGGCAACCGCCTCGGCTGCCGCCTGCGGTGCCATGGCGCGGCTGTTGCTGTTGACCGAGACCACTTGCGCTTGCATATCGCCCAGCGCAAAAGCCTCCTCGGAACCACCAACATACAACTGTGTTTCCCAGCCACAGCGAACGAACTGCACGGCCGAATCTCCAGCGCCGGTCAGATCATCCGCAATGATTGCTATCTGCGGCTTCATAACTTCGCAGGTTCCCCGGCAGTCGCAGCAACGCCCGAGATACCGTCATCTACCGGTTTTAATTCACCGGATTTTTTCAGGAAATAAGAAGCCAGCAAGGGTGCCATGATTGAACTGATCAGCACGCATGCCGCAACCTGCGCGGTCGCCGTTTCGACATAGACCTGAAAGCGCGGATCAGCAGCAGCAACAATGGCCGGTGTCGCAATAGCGTTGCCAGCGGTCGTGCCGGCGGCAAAGCCGATGCCGCTTTTACCGCCGCGTCGCAGGATGAGTTTGTACCCCATATAAACCAGAAAACCGGTAATGGGGCTGATCAGAAAGCCCAGGATGATGCCGGTCGTGCCGCCACTGACGATCGCCGACAGATTGATGCCGGTACCCAGCGCAAATGCAAAAAATGGAATCACGATATTGGGCACGGGATCGAGCACCTTGCGCCATTGCAGGTCCAGATTGCCGACCAGAACGCCCAGCAGGAAAGGCACCAACGCCGCGACAAGCGCGATTAACGGAATATCACCCAGGCCCGAAGCACCCAGAAACAGCAGACTGAAAAATGGCCCATCATTCACCGCGCTGGCCACATAGGCGCCCCGGTCCCGGGCATCGCCATACTGACCGGTAAAAGCCAGCCACAGACCGCCGTTACTGTTGTCGAATGCTGCCAACAGCGCCAGGATAGAGACACCCCATACGCCATCAATACCCACGAAGCTGCCCAGCAGCACAATCAGGCTGGCCGGAATAATCGTTTTACAAAAAAGAATGGTGCCTGCCGTTGCCAATATCGGGCCGCCAGTGCGCATATTGACCTGCGTACCGGTCGCAAAAATCAGCAATGCAATCAGCGGCATGGCACTGTTTTTAAACAGCGCGGTAGTAAAGCTGCCAATACCAAGGGCTTCGGGAGCGAATGTCCCCAGTATCGAGCCCAGAATCAGGGGAATAAGCATCAATCCACCAGGGATTTTCTGCATGGTTTGGAACATGGGAAATATTGAACGCTCTTGTGTCATCATCCGACCCAGCCTTTTGATCAAAGGGGAAGTATTAAAGAAAATGAATAGTCTGGTGCATGGCTTGTTGATCGTGCTTCTTATCTTTGCCATGGCTCTGTACGTACAACCTGTACGTACAGGTGCGATTATTGTCTTTTCAAATCGGCTTGTCAATCCAATGCGGATCTCCGGCGGAATTTTTTCGTACGCTGATCGCAGCTTCTTGTGCTTAATGCAAGTGAAATAGTCTGCAAGGTGCGGACCGTGGCCGAGACCCCGACCGGCCGGGTCATCGTTTGCCTGAAATTCGCCTCAGAACCACACTAAAAATCCGTTTATGGCGTGGCCCGGGTTGGACCGGGCGCACGCACGCGCTCAGGCGTCAATGTCGAGCAATCGCAGCTTCTGGGACAGGACTTTACACGCTTCCATGAGCGGTTCAATATATGTTTTGCGACGATCGGCAGCAATGCGAAACAGGGGGATACTGATGCTGATACATGCTACGGGACGGGCATGCTGGTCAGTAATGGCGCAGCCGTAACAAAAAATATCGCGCTCGTTCTCTTCACGATCTTCTGAAAACCCCTGTTGTTCGATATCACGAATCTCCTGATACAGTGCATCGGCGCCAGGCAATGTATTGTCTGTGAATTTTTCAAATGTGATCGCACCAACAAGCCGGCGCCGGTGCGCATCATCCTTGAGCGCGGCAAGATATGCCTTGCCGACTGAACTTGAATAGAAAGTGACCTGGCTGCCCAGCCGCGAATTCATGCGCACCGCCTGCGGGCTTTCCAGTTTGTCGATGTAGGTCATCGTACCATTGACCGGTACGGCCAGATGAACGGTTTCACTGGTCAGATCGCGCAGCGCCATCAACTGCTCTCGACAAACCTTGCGAAGATCGGAGCTTTCCAGCGCCTGGCTGGCCAGACTGATCAGGCGCGGTCCCAGACCAAACAGCTGCCCGCCTTTATTGATGATCAGGCCTTCGGCCAGCAAAGCATCCACGATCCGGTATAGCGTCGGTTTGGGATAGCCCACCGACACGCTCAGATCCTGAATCGTGACGCCCGGTCCGGCATTGCCTGCGATGGCATCCAGTACACGCATGAATTTGGAGAAGGAAGCGGTGCCGGCCACCGGCTGACCAGCCTTGTCCTGCGGGGAAATCATTATTGTCATGATGAAAATTCAAGTTACCATATAGCCACCATCAACCGGCATGATAACACCCGTCATGAATGAGGACGCGTCCGAGCACAGAAATGTGACGGCACGCGCCACGTCTTCGGGTGTCCCCCAGCGCTTGAGCGGTGTGCGGTCCAGAATGGGCCGGGCCCGGCTCTCATCGTTCTGCAGCGCTTCGGTCAGGGGCGTGGCGATCCAGCCTGGAGCCACCGCATTTACGCGAATGCCGTCTGCTGCATAGGCGATGGCCAGCGATTTGGTCAGCTGCGCAATGCCCCCTTTGCTGGCGCTGTAGCCAGGCACCAGTCCGCCCCCAAAAAAGCTGAGCATGGAGGCCATGTTCACAATGCAACCGGTAGATGCTGCAAGCAAGGGACGCAAGGCCTCGCACAAACGCATGGTGCCCACCAGATTGACATCAATCACCCGCTCGAACACGGGTAATTTGAACTCCTCGACCCGAGCGATGATGCCCGCGCAATTGATCAGCACATCCACTTTGTCCAGGGACGCAGCAAACGCCGCCACATCCTTGTCACTGGTCACGTCAACAATAGCCTCTGTCACTGTCGCGTGGCGGTACGGGTCCTGGTTGGCCGACGGCAGGCCAGCGGCATAAACCCGTGCGCCCAGCGCGGCCAGCTCTTCTGTGATGGCGCGTCCAATACCCTGGGTGCCGCCGGTGACCACCGCAGTTTTTCCTTCAAGCAAATCTTGTCTGAAACTCATGAGTTTTCCAAATATTATCAATAGGTGGCGCGACCGCCGGAAAGGTCAAACACCGCGCCCGTGCTAAAAGAGCATGATGCGGACAACAGCCATAGCGTCAGTTCGGACACTTCTTCACACTCGCCCAGCCGCTTCATCGGACTTTTATCGATCATGGTTTGCACATGTGCCGGCGACATCTGCTGCAACAGCGTCGTATTAATCGCGGCAGGTGCAATGGCATTGACACGGACCTGGGATTGCGCCAGTTCCTTGCCCAGTGATTTGGTCAGTGCCAGCACAGCCGCTTTGGCCGCGCTATATGCCGACGCGTTTGGCGTGCCTTCCTTGCCTGCCAGCGAGGCGATATTGACGATACGCGCTGCCGGTGCCTGCTTCATCACAGGAACCGTCGCCCGGCAGGTGTTGTAGACCCCCAGCAGATTGACGGCAATCACCCGTTGCCATTCCTGCGGATCGGTATCTTCCAGCGGCAATGTAGAACCTGCGAACCCAGCACAATTGACCAGCATATCGATTTGCCCGCAATTGGCAACAACGGCATTGCAAGCGTCTTGTACAGAGCGGTCATCACAAACGTCAACCTTATTAAACTGCATGCCCTGCTGCTGCAACCCTTGCGGCGGCGCCTTCAAATCCCAGATTGTCACGCTGGCCCCTGCAGCCAGCAGGCGCTGCGCAATATCCAGGCCGATACCGCTGCTGCCACCGGTCACCACGGCAGTACGGTGCGAAAAATCGTAATTGGCTTTGCTACTCATGATCAGCGTACGAACTGGTCGACATAGTCAGCGCCCAGGCCGACGCTTTCATAATGCTTGCGACACATGTCCAGCTTGGTAAATACATCTTCGTAGCCGGTGTGATTACCTTCGCTGTCCACGTAGTACATAATGCCGTTGACCTGGAACATGGTAATCATCTCTTGCACGTCTTCGGGCACATATAGCGTATGGGTTTCACCGGGAGGCTCGAAAACATAACTGCCTTCCGTGGCCACCCAGTCATGCTCCAGATAACGCCATGTGCCTTTGATCACGTAGCCGTGTACCGGCTGCGGATGCCGATGGCAACTGAGCACGCCGGATTTTCTGACGCGTAGAAGATTCATCCAGTACCCCTGCGAGACATTCAGGCAGAGCGGACGAAACCATACATTGGGCGCCTGCGGGACCCAGATGCGTTCATCTTCAGGCACCGCGTTAGGCACCACAATGTCTTTCAATGCTTCTTTCGGATTGGGGTAACGATAGGGAGTGGGTTCGGTCATAACAATTCCTTGGCCCCATCCATGGGGCAATATGTCAAATGTGAGTTCTGAAAACTGGCTAAGTTACTTGATATCAAGTTCTTTCAGAACCTTGCTGTACCCTTCTGTTTCCAGAGCCATCTTCTGTGCAAATGCCTCGCCATCAGCATACACATAGCCCAGGTTCTGCTGTTTGATGGATTTGATCAACTCAGGATCCTGCGCCACTTTCTCAAATGCCTCCTTGAGCACCCTGACTGCTTCTGCCGGCATATTTTTTGGCCCGGCAACACCGCGCCAGGTGCCATAAGAAACATCAATACCCTTTTCTTTTGCTGTCGGTACGTCCTTGAACTCCGGTACGCGTTCCTCACTCATGACTACCAGCAGGCGCATTTTGCCGCTGCGCACATATTCAGCCGCCTCAGCAGGGCTGGTGGCCACGGCATCTACCTGTTTACCCAGCAAAGCCAGCAGAGACGGCCCCGATCCGGGATAGGGAACATGCGTCACCTTGGTGCCTGACTTGACCTCGAACGCACTGAGCGCGACATCGTAAACGGCGCCAGTGCCCGGGGTTCCCACATTCATGCCATCAGGATTTTTTTTGGCAGCGGCCAGAAAATCATCTACTGATTTATAGGGCGAATCATTGTGCACTACCAGTGTTGTCGGATCGGCATTCAACTGGACCAGCGGCGTGAAATCCTTGTAAGAACGGTCAAACAGATTGAGCAAGGGCAATGTCACAAACTCGCCTGTCACCACGGCCAGGGTATAACCATCCGGCTTTTGATTGAGCACATACTTCCACCCCACTGCACCGCCGGCGCCAGACTTGTTAAGCACGATCATGCCTTTGGGAAAGTGCTTTTCCGCGGCCTTGGCAAAACTGCGGGCAACGGCATCAGTGCCGCCGCCAGGCTGAAACGGAACCACTAGTGTAATAGGCTGGCCAGGATAGGCATCTGCCGCTACGGCCAGCGCGGGAATAGTGGCCAGGCCGGCACAGGCAATAAGTGAGGCCAGCAAGGCACGACGATGGTAGATCATGACAGATTTGTCTCCTGAGATATTCAATAAGGGAAATTGGCTGGCGCGCCCGGCCACGATACGTGGCATGAGCGCTTTGCTATATTTATAAATCCATAATATGGATTTATTTCTATATTATGGATACAGTGTATAGAAGTTGTGTTTGCCGGCCATCTGGGGAAAACCCTTAATTACAGGTGAAATGATCACAAACGAATTACGACAGAGTCCCGGCCCTGCTCGCCCAGGCGTTGTCATGGGGCATAAAAAATCCGGCTGCAGGTTTCCTTCGTGGAAACTTACAACCGGACCCCTATGTCTTTGTCCAATGCCGCTACCCCTGAACGGTTATGCAGTACTTAGGCAGATTCGTGCAACTTCCAGTACAGGAAATTATGCTGCGGGCTGAACACACGCCGATAGACCAGCAAAATAGCCATCACACATGCAATAGCCGAAGAGGCGGTCAGCAGAAACATCAGTAGAATCTGGTAACGGATGGCTTGCTCCGGGTCCTGCCCTGCCAGGATCTGACCGGTCATCATGCCCGGCAGGCTCACCAGTCCGATAACCATCATGCTGTTGATGGTAGGCATCATCCCGGCCCGCACTGCCGTCTGCGCCGCTTCGCGATAGGCCTCCCAGCCACTGGCGCCGAGCGACAGCATCATCTCGACGTGATCGCGGCGCTGGGTCAGTTCGCTGGTAATGCGATCCAGCCCCAGCGACACGCCGGTCAAAGTATTGCCCATGATCATACCCAGCACCGGAATCACATATTGAGGGGAATACCAAGGCTGTATACGCATGATCAATACCAGGCCAATAGCCATGGTCAACCACGACGGTATCCAGATCGAAAACAGCGCATCGAACTGCATGCCCTGGTAACGAATGCGGCTGCGGTTTCTGGCGGCAAGCCCGGCAATAACGGTCATCACAGTCATGATCGCCAGCACGATATACCATTTGTCGGCGGCAAATACCCATTTGAGAATCAGGCCGATGGCAAACAACTGCACCACCATCCGTACAGAGGCAATCAGCAATTGTCTTTCCAGCTTTAGCCGCAGCAGCACTGAAATCAGCCCGTTGGCCAGGATGAGCAATGCCGCCAGGCCGATCTCCCCGATCGATATTTCCATATATTCAAGGTTCATGCTTGCCTTCCCGCTATTTCATCGGTCGTGAGGTGACCGCTTTTCATTTGCCATAAACGGTTGCCCACACGGGCCTTTTGCTGTTGATCGTGGCTGATCCACAGCGTCGCCGTCTGCTGTTTGTTCACCTGCATCCAGTGCTCAATCAGCTTTTCCACCAGTTGCGCCGTAGGCTCGTCCAGCGCCGAGGTAGGCTCGTCCAACAGCAAAAGACAGGGATCCAGCTGCAACACACGCAACAGGCAGACCAGTTGTTTCTCTCCGCCGGACAGCGTGCCCGAATCCTTGTCCAGAAAAGCGCTGGGGCGGTCAATGGCGTGCAAAAATTGTTCAATTTTTTGCCTGTCGTACTTTTTAGCCCGGTTCACGGCAAGTCCGAAAGGAAAGGTCAGATTGCCTTGGACGCTGGTATGCAGTAACACTGGGCTTTGCCGGATATAGGCGACCTGAGCCCGATAGCGACAAGCGTCGCCCGGTTGCACCGGCGTGCCGTGCAAGATCAGTTCACCGGCATCGGGCTTGTCCAGCAAGGCCAGGGTTCGTACGAATACACTTTTGCCAGACCCCGAAGCACCGGACAGCACAATGCGATCGCCTCGCTTAACGGTGCAATCTGCCGGATGCAGCAATATATGACCATTTAAAGGGTCTTTGCGACTAAGGTTTCTTGCCTGCAGCAACACAGGCGTCTCTACTTCTGAATTATCGGTTACCACAACTTATGCTTACCATCGTTGAGGACGGCGTCGCAGGACAACCGTCAAAAGGCTGCTGACCATGCAGCGGCACTGTCGGGCCACAGTAGAGCAGGCTCTGCGCCACTCACTGGGAACTGGCACAATATACACCGAAAGCGCGGCCCGGGCGCGCCACGAACACGCTCAGACAGACGGTTTGGTGCCATTGCCTCGCGCAAGATGGGGAATGCGCAATACAACGTCCCGATCCTTTTGTTTTTCGGTCTCGGTAAGCATATCCCACTCCACCAGCGAAGGATGCAAACGCCGCCGGTCGTCACGCCGGGCGCCGTAGCGCCAGCCCGCAAGGTAGCGTTGGGCCATCCAGCGCGTATGCTCCACCTGCGCCAGCATCTCTACCTCGTCGGCAGTAAATGACAGCGAGTGCTGCACGCCGGCGCCCAGCTCGTGTAACACCGCCAACTTCCCGCACATGGCAAGTTTGTAGGCTATGTGATCCGCCTGCGCACGGTTCGCGTCCTTGGCCTGCTCATTCAACCTATCCCATGATTGCTTGTAGGCGTCGCTCTCGCTAACCGAACCTTGCTGCGGTGCAAGTTGCTGCAGGTAGTCTTCGTGAATGCTGCGCGCCGTAATATCCAGACGCTCCTGTGTAATCAGCTCCACCTGACACACCGATTCCAGACTGCCAAAAAAGGTCAGGCGGTTCAATCGGCTCTGCCGCGACTTGAGCAGCGCATTCAGACCATGATTGTGATAGTTCAAGGCGTACACGCGAAATGCGGCGGCCGGTGTCGCATGCAATATTTCAAGCGACAGTTTCAGATTGGCCGAATCGTCGTCAAATGCAACAATCACCACGGGGACAAGATGGGCCGGTGGATCAATGACAAGCTCATTCAAAATATGATCATAGGCGCCATCGAATGTCATATATTTGATAGATGACACCATGGCCGCGCCCGGATACTCGGCAGCCAATTGCCTGCCTGCCAGCTCGGCGTCGGCGCCATACACAATAATGTCGGGCGAGGTCGGGTTGCTCGTATGCATCACCTGTAGCGCCTGCACCAGCAAGGCTCTGGCCGTCTCCCCCGTACCAAAGACAACCAGCCGAAAGGCGGCATCGTGATCATGCATATGCTGGGCGTAATCATAAGGAAGCCGTGCAAAGAACTGCCGTGCAATCATCTGATGATGATTGAAAAACCGCAGATCAATGCCATTTTTCTTTTCATCTTCGAAATAATCCGATTGCTGCAGCATGGCGCTTACCTTTGCGTTGCCTATATGCAGGAAACAGCGCACCTGATATTTCTCTGGATGCTTTTGCGTGATCTGGTGCAGCGCGCGCACCACATTGATGGTGGTTTGCTCTTTATCCAGAAAACAAATCATGAATCGCGCGCTGCGAATACCGGCATCCTGCAGCACCGCGCTTTGCGTGCCGTCGCCAAAATAAACAAGATGGCCGTCACGCCGCAGCGCCCCCGCATTGCAATGATCGGCGTCCAGCTCGATGGCCACCCCCGTTGTATCGTGAGTGTGTTTCAGGTCGCCCAGTAATGCCTGACCCTTTTGATTAATGCCAATCACCAGTATCTGGTTGCGCCTGAACAGCAGTCGAAATTGGGTGTAGTACTCAACAAAGAGCTTCTGGGCGATCCGATACATCCCGGCCAGCAGCGCCAGCGTCACCACAATTTTGACCAATGTCAGTTGCCATGGCAGGTTTTCCGGCGGCAATGACGACGACACCGGGTCCGACCCCATCAACGTTCGCAAAGTACGATACAGCCTTTCGGGCAGATAGAGCCACTCATTGATCTGTGGGTAATGCTGCCCCAGGCCGTTCCAGGTCAGCACGATGACCGCGAGCCCACCCAGTATGACCAGAATGCTTTTTGTACGGCGCGATAGTTTCATTTATTTATGCTCCTGCACATTTTCCTGCGCCTGTTCAAGCAGAGCCGTGGTTTTCTGCCTGACACTTTCATCCTTTACCCTGAACAGTTGTAGTTGGGTCATGCGTATCAGGCTGTTGGCTACAAATGCAGTGTCCTTATTCTGACTGAAATACACGGCAAGCGCAGCCCGCGCCAGCGGATGAAAACGCCAATAGTTATAGATCAGACGCAGTTGTTCCACATTGCGTATGGGAAGTTGCTTTTCGATATAAGCCGTCAGCGGCACCGTAGAATCCGGCACCAAAGGACGAATGTACGGGTCCTGAAAGAACCATGATTCAGGACGCTGCGCCACCCTGGGCGCGTCGACCACCGCTGCGGCGTCGTTGTCATATTTTTTGCCAAAGTAGATTTCACTCTGGTCGGCCAGCTCCTGCACCGGACCAAGCAACGCATCGGGCACCGCCCAGATGTTCAGAATTGCCTGATTGCTCCGTGTATCCAGCGTGAGGATATCCTTGCCGTTGGGCAACAGGACCACGTCGTCTATCCGACTGATGGCAAATGGCATCACAACGGGCATCCCGGATTTGGTGTCATACATGGCAATGCCTTTATCATTGCGCAGCTCCAGCGGATCTGAGGCGAACAGCACCTGGCCGTCCCTGGAAAATTTCAAATAGCCGCCCGCCGCATCATTTCTGATTTTCTGCCCGATAGCCTGTTTGCGCTCCAGGTTCCACAAGCGGATATATTTATTGTCTTCGGCCATGGCAAGCATATTGCCATCCGGACTCAATTCCGCTTTCGGTGAATCGCCCGCAGTAGGCAGCGTCAGCCGGCTGACAAAATCTTTCAGGTCATACAGTTGGGCCTTGCCGTTGAAAAAAGCCAGCAGGTACTTATTGTCAGGCGTGAAATAGGCGCCCTTGAGCTCGGTCTGTTCCCGGTGCAGCACCTGGCCGGTGGCAACATGCTGTACCCGCCACTTATTTGGTGATTCCAGTACCAGGATGGTCGACAAGTCGGCCGACAGTTTATATTTCTCGTTTTTACGCAGGCCAAAAGTCTGCGAACGTTTACCCGTCTCTATTTCCCATATCCCCAGCCTTTGGTCATCTATTCTGGAGGACACCGTGCGGCCATCATGGCTGAACGATATCACGCCTCTGACCGATAAGGGCTTGCCCAGCGGTTTACCTGTTGTTGCACGAAAAAACCGCAACGAACTTACATCATGCTCGGGAACGGAAATGGTGTAGATATAGTCCTGTTCGCTGGCAACGCCAAATCGATCAATTTGCTCCGGGGTGCGTATGAAGTCTGTGAGTGTTCCGTTGCCCGCCAGCGCTGCATACTGCAGGTTATGGCTATTTTTTTTCAGAAGTGCAACACCCTTGCCATCTGGCATGGCGCGAAATGACACCAGATCTGGCCCCAGATTCAATTGCAAGCGCAATAATGGCGGCGCCAGATCAGTTACCAGAAAAAACATACCTTCCTGGTTCTCCACTCGTTGTGTGAGATCGGGAGACGCATTGGCCACATCATCACGCAGCATGGCCGACAGGCTGACACCGGCGTCACCAGAAGTCACCGGCGTATTGCTGTCCATATCATACACAGTATAGTTATTCTGCCAGACCACCACAAAAGACCTGCCATCTTCGTTGAAGTAAATATCTTCGGCAATCGGTTGGCCTGCTACTTTGGCAACCTGCTTATCGTTGCGCCGCAAATCAATGTGAAACAGGCCGTTGGTCGCACGAACAAACAAGTGGCGAGCATCCGGGCTGAACACTATCCGGACAATCCGTCCCGGCACCACATAGTCCCTTGCAGGCTGCAGTTTTCCCTGTGCGTCCATGGGATACACGCGCACACGGTTATCATTATCTTCCATTTCGTGAAATGCAATAGCGTTGCCTTTTGCAGAGAACAGGTAACGTTGGGTGTCACCGCCCTCGCGTTGTCGCACCGGCACTTGGTCAACGACCGTTTGTCGGTCTTGTACATTGAACAGTAGTGACTTGATGTATTGCATCTTGCCGCCAGCAACATGCCAGCCCTGTATGACAAGCCATCGGCCATCCGCGCCCGGTGCAAAAGAGACAATGCGCAAATCATCGGGCGCTTCATAAACCGTCTCTTGCGGCTTGCCGTCCTGCCACTTTGCTATCGTGTTGTCGGCCGTCATAAAATACAGCGCGTTCTGACCGTCAAACGCCAGTTTCGAGAAAGAGTTTGCCCTGGCATCAGTCAATATGGCATGCACCTTCTGCGTGTACGCATCCCATATCTGCAGGCCTCGCTGTTCATTGGATGTGGCATTGAGCGCGGCAATCCAGTGGCCATCGGGGCTGAACACGGGCGTTGAATCCAGCCTGGGCATCGGTGTCATGCCGTTCTGGCGCATCAGCATCGATTGCAGGTATAACGCGGTCCGTTCATTGCCGTAGCGAGCAGCGGCCGCCATATAGGCCGCGCCTTCACCCACTTCCCGCTGATCAATCTTATTCAGCCCAGACAGAAACAATGAGCGTGACAGCATGGTTTGCGCGGCATTGCGCTCTGTCCAGGCATATACACCCAGCGCCATAGCCATCACAGCCAGCATCCCGATCACAACCGCAATCCGTTTGACGATTTTCGTACGTTGCCTGGCCTTGGTCAGCTGATAGGCCTGATCACGCTGCGTCAAATCGCCCAGCGGCACATCAAGCACACCTGCAATAATTTTGAGTTTGGCCAGATCAAGCCGATCCTTGTAGGCCTGAACGCGACGCTCCACCTCCTTTCTAGAATGTGTACGATCGCCCTGCAAAGATTGTCTGTACGCCTCGGGAGTCGTGAAGCCCTGCTCCTGCGTACCGGGCAAGCGGACATCTGCAGCAATGGGCTCCTGGCTCACGCTATGATCGATATTGCCCGACTCGTCCACGCGATAACGCAACACTTCGGGAAAACATTGCTGCGCGGAAGACTCGATGCCGTATTCCGGTTCGCCTGCAATAATCAGCGCAATAATCCGATCGCCCTTGCCGGTCTGCTTAAAGCGGCGCAGTTCCTCGCTTACATAGACAGATCGGGCCGATTGCGGCGAGCTCAGGTAGACAAGATAGGCTGAAGCATCAAGTGCTGCAGTCAGTGCAGAGGACAAGCTGGCGCTGGCCGACAGCTCCTTTTCATCCTGAAAAACGGGGTAAATTTGTGCCGCAATGGGCTTGCCGGCACGATTGGGTCTGCCCACCAGATCGGCAGGCACTTCGTAGGTTTCCAGTTCGTGATGCAGCCAGTCTGCCCATTTGCGCCCCTCCTGTCTGTTATCAGCGTGGCTGTAACTGATAAACGCCGCATAGGTCAGCCGGTTATCTGCCGTTTCTTCGGTCATATTATCTTTATGCTGACAGGCTCCCAAGCCATGTTTTTACTGTAGATCGGCGCCATAGACAATAGCCGGCCACCCGGTTTATCGGAAAATGATGTATCGGATTGTGAATTCTTTATGGCGCTTGTGTTATCGCAGCATATTCACAATGGCTGCCACGGATCATAACTGGTGAAATTCCAGATATTTCCTTCCATGTCTTTGGCGTCATAGGAACGCCCCGGGTAACCCTGATTGTCATAAGGCGGCTGGATAATAATGGCGCCGTACTTGGCTGCATGTTCAGCGTGGGCATCGGGGTCATCAACGCGCATGCAAATGCACATGGTGATTCCGCGGGCCTCGTCGGGGGTCAGCCAGTGGTACAGATCCTTGGCTGGCGACTCCCGATCACTGCCTAGCATGATCATATTGTTGCCAATAACCAGTTGGGCATGATGAATAATATTCGGGTCTTTTTCGTCCGCGTAAATCGCGTGGCGGGTAAATCCAAATGCCTCGCACAGAAAACGAATCGCTGCGGGCGCATCCTTGTATCGCAGACAGGGAATAATTGCGCTTTTTTCCAACATGATGATTCTCCTGATCCAGTCAGAACGGCAAGAGCAATCGGCATCGACATTTGTGATTGAACACGCAAAACCGGCAAACGTGTACGTTATCCGGCCCGGGTTGCCCGTTACCATAATAGTGTATTTGCAGCATGGTGCATGCGCACGATGTGCACAGGCACGCCATGACCGTGGCGCCGTATCAATTGCTATTACTTGCCCGCCACAGACAAAAATCACAGCCAGCATACCAACAGCATGACCAGCGTTTTCATCTGGTCACAACCGGCAGCCACAACGCTATACGATCATTGGTGCCTTATAGTTTACTGGGTTTCACCCCAGATGCCTTTGCAGCCTCGCCCCAGAATTTAATTTCTTTTTCAATAAATGCCTGACTGTCCTGCGGCGAGGCAATGAATACTTCATTGCCTATGGTCGCCAATTTGCTTTTCAATTGCGGATCCTGCAGGATTTTTTGCATGGCGTCGTTCAAAACCCGTACCGTATCGTCCGGGGTACCGGCAGGAGCAAGCAGCGCGATCCAAGCCGTTGCATCAAAACCAGGCACACCCAGTTCCGCCAGTGGCTTTACGCCGGCAAATGCCTGGGACCCGCTTTTATTGGCCACGCCAAATACCTTCAGACGACCGTCCTGAACCAGGGGCTTGATCGCCGGTGCAGCTTCGAACATGACCGAGGTGTCGCCCCCGACCAGACCAGCAACGGCTGCGGTCGCGCCGCGATAAGGGACATGCAATAGGTTCAGTGCAGTCTGGTGCTTGAACATTTCCATTGTCAGATGATTGGTCAAGCCAACGCCTCCGGAACCATAGTTGATCTTGCCGTCATTCTGCTTCAGATAACTGATCAGTTCCGGCACCGTGTTGGCCGGAACGTCCTTGCGCGTCACCAGAAAAAGCGGCACTTTGGAAACCAGCCCCACCGCCTTGAAGTCTTTTAGCGTGTCATATGGCAGGTTGGTGTACAGCGAAGGGTTGATGGCCAGCGGCCCCGAAGCTCCGATCAGCAAACGATAGCCGTCTGGTTTTTCGCGTTTGGCCGCCTCCAGACCGATGATACCACCCGCACCACCTTTGTTTTCCACCACAAAAGGCTGTTTCAGATGCTTCGATAGCTGCTCGGCCAGCAGTCGCCCGATAATATCCGTCGTCTGACCGCTCGGGTAGGGGATCGTGATATGCACGCTTTTTTCAGGGTACGCAGCATAAGCAGCCAGGGGCAACAAGGCAAGCAGGTTCAGGAACAGCGCGAGCAGTTTTCTCATTTATGTCTCCGTTTATAATATTGTTGTCTCAGGTGCTTATTGGCTTAGCACTTAAAAAGCGTCAGGTAAGGCATCCTGCTTCAAGGTCGTTCCCAGGTGGCCATCAAGCTAAACCGGTCTGGTATATAAAAATTATCTGAAGCAGTCAAAAGCCGGCCGGCGTTATCAAAATATACTCTTAGTATTCCAAGCGCCATATCTCCCGGCTTGCAATCGACCAGGCCTGTTGCCGACTCCGGCACCCTTTCGGCAACAACTTGCTGACTCACCTTATGAATTTGCTGGCCATATTCGGACTGCAGAATGCTGAACACGCTGGGATGATTGCCGGTCAGCTTGTCCCGCACGCCAGCAAACTCCGGTGGCAAATAGACACGGGTATACGAAATCACGGTGCCGTCCCGTACCAGACGGCGATTGGTATGCAGCATCAGCAGTTCCACCCCGGCCGGCACGTGCAACCTTGCCGCTTCGCACGCGTCAAGAGTGATAAGCTGTTCGCCCAATACTTCCAGTCGGGTCTGCTCTGTATATCGCATCAAGTCTTGCAAAGAACCGAAGGCAGATACAAAGACCGGCTCTGCAGCAACCGGGCGACTGGCAATTACAACGGTGCCGGAACCTGCCGTTCGCGTAATCAGCCCGGCCTGCGCCAGACGGCGGGTTGCTTCCCGTACTGTGTGCCGGCTCACGCCATAAATATGACAAAGTTGATGTTCTGTTGGCAACTGCGTGCCTACGCCATACCGCCCGCTCTCAATATCATTGAGCAGCGTCTGATGAAGCCAGGCATAGCGCGGGAGGCGTTTTGTCATCGGATCCTGTCTGGGTTAACGTTCCTGCCCTGCACGGCCGCCGCTTCACGGAAGAAATCTATCGCCCGATACAGCACAGCCATGCCTGCAATGAGCAGGCAATGCTTACATTGAATGTACGTACAATTATATCTTTAATATCAGAATTGTCTATTGCAATTGAAATTGGATTATTTACAATGTACGTACAATTACTATTTCTATTTTATTGATAACAAGCCGACCAACAGGAGACAACCCGATGTTCGCGCTGCCCGAATATGCCACGATCACGACCGCAATCAAATCTGATCACATTCTGTTGATCACGCTGAACCGGCCCGAGGTGGCCAATGCCCTGAACACCCAAATGGGACAAGAGCTGCTTGATCTTTGGAATCGCCTGATCGAAGATCCGGGGCCTGTGCGCTGCGTGGTCCTGACCGGAGCGGGAGACAAGATTTTCTGCGCAGGCGGAGATCTGAAGGAACGCAATGGCATGAGCAAAGTGCAATGGCAACGACAGCATGAGTTGTTCGAGCGCATGTACTGGACCCTGGTTGATCTTCCCTATCCAGTGATTGCCGCGGTCAATGGTCATGCGTATGCCGGCGGTCTGGAAATGGCCATGTGCTGCGACTTCATCTATGCCAGCAAGACGGCACGCTTTGCCCTGACCGAAGTCACGCTTGGCATCATGCCTGGCGCCGGCGGCACCCAGAATCTGCCACGCGCCGTGGGCGATCGCAGGGCCAAAGAGATCCTGATGACCGGCCGCCCTTTTGATTGCAATGATGCGTTGCAATGGGGGCTGATCAATAAAATATGCGAGCCGGGACAAACGCTGGAACAAGCCCTTGAAACCGCTGCGTGCATAGCCGGCAATGCACCGCTTTCGGTACGCCAGATCAAAAAATCGGTCCGTTATGGCGGGCAAATGGAATTGCGTACGGCTTACCGTTTTGAAGTCGAGGCCTATAATCATCTGATCGACACCGAAGACCGGCATGAAGGGGTCAAGGCGTTCAATGAGAAGCGCAAGCCCGTTTTCAGGGGAAAATAATTGAACACGCTGACGCACGACATCGCTCGCTTCATTCACACCTTTGACCAAAGCACGGTACCGCCGCATGCCTATCGGCTGGCAACCACGGGGATCATCGATTGTATGGGCTGCATGTTTGCCGGTGCCCATGAGCCGCTGGTACATATTCTGAGACGACACTTTACAGGAACCGCGAGTGCGCAGGCCGGCTCGCCAATCCCAGTCCCATTTCTAGGCACCTATTTTCGGCATACTGATGCCGTCTGTCTTTGGGCTGCAGCCAGCCATGCGCTCGATTATGACGACGTGGCCATGTCGGCCCACCCAAGCACCGTACTGATGCCAAGTGTCATTACCGCCGCCTGGGAATTGTCCAGCAGCGGCAAAGAAGTGCTCAATGCCTATATTATCGGCTACGAGATCTGGGCTGAGCTGTTTGGCCGTGAGACTGATCCTTATCACCTCAAAGGCTGGCACCCCACCGCCGTTTTCGGGACCGTTGCCGCCGCCGGTGCGCTGTCCTATTTATACCGGCTGGATCAGCAAACCACGACCATGGCGCTGGGCCTTGCCGCCAGCATGGCAAGTGGCCTGGTTGCCAATTTCGGCACCATGACCAAGCCTTATCACGCAGGCCGCGCCGCTGCCAACGCGGTGGAGGCCGTGCAACTGGCCAGGCTGGGCATGACCGCCTGCGCAGACGTTTTTGAGCACAAAGCGGGGTTTCTGAACGCCATATCGCCTGGCGGCCGCGTTGAGGTAAACGAAACGGTTAAGCTGGGCCGGGCGTTATACATTACCGAGTCCGGCGTCAATATCAAGCGTTATCCCGTTTGCTATTCCAGCCATCGCATTATCGATGGCATGCTCGCACTGGCGCAGCAGCACGACCTGACACCGGGCACCATCGTTTCGATCGATGCCACTATCGGGCGCCCGCAAGCATCCATGTTGCGCAACCGGCAGCCGGTTACAAAACTGGAAGCCAAGTTCAGTCTGGAATTTGCGATTGCCGCCGCGCTGCTGGCGGGCAAAGTGGGCCTGGCCGAACTGTCAGACCAATTTGTGAGTCGCACACAATTGCAGGCTATCTATCCGAAAATCCGCGTCCATGCCATTGATGACCCGGATCCTGCAGATCCGGCCTTCTCCATAACGGATCGGCTTTGCGTAACATTGAAAAACGGCACTGTTCTGAACTCCGGGCAGATACGCTATCCAAGCGGCCATGCACGTCTGCCTTTGACGCAACAGCAATTACAGGAAAAATTCATGGATTGCGTGGCTAGTGGGGACGCTAGTGGGGACGCTAATGGGCACGCAGACGGCAACGCCGCGCCAACAGAGCGGCAGGCAAGCCTGGGCCCGGATCGCGCCCGGCAACTTTACCAGGCACTGGATCGTCTGCCAGACGTTGCCAATATCAGAACATTGTTTACAGCATGAGCAGCCGTCAACGCGCCACGGCCAGCATGAAGCCCGTATTGGACAATCAATTGAACAACCACACACCCAATGGCCCGCTCAAGGGCATTCGCATTGCCGACCTTACTTCCGTTGTCATGGGCCCCTTTGCCACGCAGTTGCTGGCAGACCTGGGCGCGGATGTCATCAAAATCGAACCCCCCGCGGGCGACACCACCCGGAACATGGGTCACAGAAATAATAAAGGCATGGGTGCCAATTTCCTGCAGTTGAACCGGAACAAGCGCTCGATCGTACTGGACCTGAAAACCGCTGACGGCCGTCAGGCATGCCTGGACATTGCCGCCACAGCAGACGTTTTCCTGTATAACGTTCGTCCGCAGGCGATGGCCAGGCTGGGTCTGTCCTACGACGCGGTCCGCGCCGTCAATCCGCAAATCGTCTACGCAGGCACCTATGGCTTTGGCAACGCCGGTCCCTATGCCGGCAAACCGGCATACGACGATCTGATCCAGGGAATGACGGGCATTGCGGCACTGTACCAGCAACACACCGGCCAGCCGCCACGTTATGTACCGCTGACGATGGCCGACAAAATTATCGGCATGCAGGTGGCCATTGCCTGCCTGGCCGGTGTTCTGGAAAGCAGAAGCTCTGGGCAAGGGCAATCGATAGAAATCCCCATGTTCGAGGGGATGGCGCAATTTGTATTAGGCGACCATTTCGGCGGCGCCACTTTCGTGCCGCCAAAAGGCGATATGGGATACACGCGGCTTCTGACCGAATCGCGCAAACCCTATATGACACTTGACGGCTATATCTGCACCGTGATCCATACTGATAGGCACTGGCAGAATTTTCTGGGTCTGCTCGATCGCCAGGATCTGCTGCAGGCAGACTCGCCCTTTGCCACAATCGCCTCACGCGGCGTGCATGTCAATCAGGTATACGGCTTTATTGAAGACACCTTGCGCACCTGCAGTTCGGCCCACTGGCTTGAAGCGCTGGGCCAGGCCGATATCCCGGTGGCGCCGCTATACGCAGTTGACGATCTGCTGGACGACCCGCACCTGAAGGCCGTACAGCAGATTGTCGAGCTTGACCATCCGACGGAAGGCCGCTTGCGAACGGTTGCACCATTGGGCACTTATTCGCGTACTCAGCCTTCCATTTACCGGCATGCCCCCAATCTGGGGGAACACACAGATGAAATATTGCAGGAGACGGCCAGGGTGATCAGCTCTCGACGCGATTCGCGTCAATAACCGTTAGCGCAGCCATATTGACAATGCGCCGGACAGTAGAGCTTGAGGTCAGGATATGCACAGGTGCATTCACACCTAGCAGGAACGGCCCGACCGCCACATTGCCCCCAGCCACGGTTTTCAATAGGTTATAGGCAATATTGCCTGAGTCGACATTGGGGCAGACCAGCAAGTTGGCTGGTCCCTTCAATGTCGATGAAGGCAGAATGCGCTCGCGCAGTACTTCATTCAATGCACAGTCTCCATGCATTTCACCGTCGACTTCCAGGTCCGGATCCTGTGCCCGCACCAGCTCCAGCGCACGCCGCATCTTGTCTCCAGAGGCCGAACTGCCCGAGCCGAAATTGGAACGCGACAGCAATGCCACCTTGGGCACAACGTCCATCTGCGCCAGTACCCGCGCCGCAGCCAGGGTGTACTCGGCAATCTGTTCGGCCGTAGGATCATCATTGATGTGGGTATCGACCAGCGCCACCATGCGCTGATCGAGCAGCAGAATATTCATGGCTGCATACGACGTTGTGCCTGGTTTTTTACCGATCATCTGGTCAACAAAACGCAAATGCTCGTGATAGGCCCCCACCGTGCCACAGATCATGCCATCGGCATCGCCGACATGAACCATCATGGCGCCGATCAGGGTCAGGCGGCGACGCATTTCCACGCGCGCCATTTCCTTTGTGATACCGCGGCGGCACATAACTTCCCAGTAATTGGTCCAGTACTGATGAAAGCGCGAGTCAAATTCCGGGTTGGTCACTTCCACGTCCTCGCCCAGCTTCAGACGCAGCCCATATTTTTCAATACGAGCCAGCAAAACAGAAGGACGCCCCACCAGGATCGGACGCGCCAGCTTTTCATCGACCACAACCTGCACCGCACGCAATACGCGCTCGTCTTCGCCTTCGGTAAAGACAATGCGCGCCTTGCCGCCGTCGCGGACAATCTGTTTGGCCGAGGCAAACAGCGGCTTCATGAAAGCGCCTGAGTGATACACAAACTGCTGCAGTTTTGCGGCATAGGCCTCCAGATCATCCAGCGGGCGTGTTGCCACGCCGCTTTCCATGGCCGCCTTGGCCACGGCAGGCGCCACCCGGACAATCAGGCGAGGATCGAAAGGTTTGGGGATCAGATACTCTGGTCCAAATGACAGGTCATAGCCACCATAGGCGGTTGCGACCACATCGCTGATTTCCTCTTTGGCCAGCCCGGCGATCGCGTAGACCGCGGCTTTTTCCATTTCACGTGTGATCGTGGTGGCGCCCACATCCAGTGCGCCGCGGAAAATATACGGGAAGCACAGTACGTTATTGACCTGATTAGGGAAATCGGAACGACCCGTCGCCATGACCACGTCGTCACGCACAGCCAATGCCACTTCCGGCATGATTTCCGGGTTCGGATTGGCCAGCGCCAGGATCAGCGGGCGTGCTGCCATGGATTTGACCATGTCGGGCTTAAGCACGCCACCGGCGGACAGGCCCAGGAACACATCGGCGCCATCGATTACATCGGCCAGCGTGCGGTGCTCGGTTTTCTGCGCGAAGCGCAGCATTTCAGGGCCCATGGGCGTATTGCGCCCTTCATAGACCACCCCGTCGATGTCCGTCACGAATACATTTTCCAGCGGCAGGCCCAGATCCACCATCAGATCCAGACAGGCCAGCGCTGCTGCGCCTGCTCCGGACGACACCACCTTCACGTTTGTAATATCTTTGCCAACCACGGTCAGGCCGTTGATAAAGGCAGCCGCAACGGTAATCGCCGTGCCATGCTGATCGTCATGGAAAACGGGAATACTCATGCGCTCGCGCAGTTTGCGCTCCACCTCGAAACACTCGGGCGCCTTGATGTCTTCCAGGTTGATACCGCCGAAGGTGGCCTCGAGCCCGGCAATAATCTCTACCAGCTTGTCCGGATCAGTTTCATTGATCTCGATATCAAAAACATCCAGACCGGCAAATTTCTTGAACAGGACAGCCTTGCCTTCCATAACCGGCTTGGAGGCCAGTGCACCGATATTTCCCAGGCCGAGCACGGCAGTGCCGTTGCTGATAACGCCCACCAGGTTGCCACGCGCGGTGTAGCGAAACGCATTGAGCGGGTCAGCCACGATTTCTTCACAGGCAGCCGCGACACCGGGCGTATACGCCAGCCCCAGATCCCGCTGGGTTACCAGTGGCTTGGTAGCGGTAATGGAAATTTTGCCAGGCACGGGAAATTCGTGATAATCCAGCGCTGATTGACGATCGATGGTACTCATGGCGGTAGCCTCCTGAAGAATTGATTTTGCGTCCAGTTTATGCTTTCTTCATAACCAAATTATTTTCAATTATGATAATGATATATCAATTACCTTATACCTGTTTAAAAATTGAACACACCTACTGCCGATACGCTTGAACACAGACTCGCAGGTCGCCTGAAAATGCGCCACCTCACCTTGCTGCTTCACATTGGCGAGCTGGGTGCGCTGACCCGCGTTGCCCAGCAAATGGGCACCAGCCAGCCTGCCGTCACCCATGCATTGGCTGAGCTGGAAGATATGTTCGGCGTGCCCCTGTTTGAGCGCACCGGACGCGGCATGACGCCGACAGCGGCAGGCAAGGTACTGCTAACGCGTGCCCGCAGCATGTTGCACGATGTCAGCGCGCTCTCGCGTGAAATGACAGCGGTCAATGCCGGCCGCGTTGCCCATCTGCATGTAGGCGCCATCCCGTTCATTCCCGGGCAAATGCTGTCCGCGGCGCTTGAACGCACCCTGCCCGATCGCCAGCGAATGACCGTTACCATACACGACGGCACCAGCCGCAGCCTGATGACGATGCTCAGGGAGCACGCACTGGATTTTGTCATTGGGCGGGCTTCGGCATCCCTGGACATGACCGGGCTGCAGCAGGAAGTGCTCTATTACCAGTCACCGCGTCTAATTACTAACCGCGAGCTGGCAGCGCGACTCGGCCAGCGCCGGGCCGACTGGGGACATCTGGCAGAACTGGACTGGATTCTTGAACCGGCCCCGGCGCCCTTGCGTGAACAGGTGGCCGATATGTTTCTGAGCGCGGGCGTAGTGCCGCCCCAGCCACTGATCGAAAGCCTGTCGGCTAAACTGACCGGTGAAATCATTGCCGCGCGAGATCATGTGGTCTCGATCGTGCCCAATGATATCGCCGAAGAACTGGTGCGCATTGCCGGCGTGGCCGTGGTTCCCTGGTCGCTGCAGTGGACACTGTCACCCATTGCCCTGTTCAGCCTGAAGGACAGACACAAACGTGATGTAGATGCGAGATTCATCCAGTCGCTCAAGGACTATTGCGTAAAACACCGCTCCGCCTATTCCCAGGAGCGGTATCAATACTGAACACCGCGGACCACGACGCGGCCCCACCCTCGTCGCGTCCCGTTCAAATTGCAGTTGTGTTCACTTTGGCTGATGGCTGCGCCTGGCAGCCGGCTGCAATGCCAGCAATTCGGATTCCAGCGCATCCACCCGACGCAGCAAATTGAGCACCAGCGCTACACCATCGGCATTCAGGTCAAAGTCATCACGCAGCCGTCGCGCCTTGCGCGCCACCACAATACATTCGGAATAAAACATGCCTGAGTCGGTATGCCCGCTTACGGGCGAGAGCACACCGGTCTGCACCAGATCCATTACGTCGGCTTCGCTCAAGCCGGAAACGGCCGCCACATGCTGCAGCGAACACACTTCGTCCTGGTTCAGCCAGATGGTTTCAGTAATCTGCACGCTCATGATTGACCTCCAGCAAAGCGCTGCCTGCGTGGCTCAAAGTCAGAGGACGCGGCAGCCAGTTCGTTGTACAACGCCTTCTCACGTTCGCTCACCGAAGTGGGTACTTCAATTGTAATAACCGCATACAGATCGCCCTGTACGTTGCCACTACCCGGAAGACCTCTTTTGGAAAGGCGCATTTTACGACCAGCCACCGTACCGGGCGGGATGGTCAGCGCCACCGGACCGCCCAGCGTGGGAATTTCCACGCTCGCCCCCAGCACCGCCTCCCATGGGGCCAACGGCAATTGAAGCGTCAGATCATTGCCGTTTACCTGAAAATACTTGTGCGGTTGCAACTTCATGACTACGAACAAGTCTCCAGGCGGGCCGCCATTCATACCCTGCCCACCCTTGCCCGCCAGCCGCAAGCGCTGGCCATCGGCTGCTCCCTTGGGAATGCGGATGCGAAAGGTTTTCGGCACGCGGTGCAACAGGCCCTGGCTGTCATAATCGGGGACCGCCACCGAAATTTCTGTTTCGGCGCCGTTATAGATTTGTTCCAGCGTGATCGGCATGGTGAACTCGAAGGTTTCCCCATGACGCGGACGACTGGCGTAACGGGCAGCTCCTTCGCGCTGCGTCTCGGCAAATGCCTTTAGCAGATCGGACAGGTCCACATCTGAAAAATTATCTGATGATTCATGAAAATGCTCTTGCCATTGATGCGGCGGCACAAAATCATCGCCCTGCTGGTGCTGACCAAGATTGTCATAGGCGGCCCGTTTTTCCGGGTCTTTCAGTGTAGCGTAGGCTTCGGCCACTTCCTTGAATTTGCTTTCAGCATCAGGCTCCTTGGATATATCGGGGTGATATTTGTGAGCCAGGCTGCGATAGGCCTTCTTGATCTCTGCCTCGGTCGCATTGCGCTCTATGCCAAGGGTCTTGTAATAATCAACGTATTTCATTTGCACCTGCCGGTTTCAATGTTATTACGGATTTCTTGTGATTGATTTTAGCAAGTTTCCAGCAGCCTGGAGTGTATAGCTACACCCAATTACCAAGAAGACACTGCACAGCATAATGACCTCGATCGGATAATGTCATTGGAATCTCACGGATGCCACGTAGTTCGCATCGCTTGTGTGGACATACCCTTATGCTTGCCGCCAAGCGCCAGCGACAAGCTGTTTGCCTTGTTGATGAGGGTATCGGCATACCCCTTCAGAATAGATCGGCTCAGCCTGCTGGATGGTCCGGAAATACTGATTGCCCCCAGCAGTTTCCAATTGACCCCGTAAACCGGCGCAGAAATACTGGAGACATCCTTGTCGCGCTCGCCAACCGAAATATAGTAGCCATTGCGACGGATGGTATCAAACTGACTGCCCGGCGCTCCGGAAAATGCAAGAATCACCTTGCCCGGAGACCCTTTTTCCAAAGGCAGGACCTGGCCCACGCTAATGTGAAATCGTATTGCCTGCGGTCCTTCGATCCGATACAGGCAAATCCGGGCATCCCCTTCCTGCACAAAAAATGTGGAACTTTCGGAGGAAAGCGCGGACAATTCCTGCAACACCGGCTCGACTGCCGCAGAGACATCAAAAGACGATCGATATCTGGCGCCCAGCCAGCCAGCTGCTGGTCCGAGGCGCCAGGCGCCGTCCTCACGCTGAACCAGATAACGATGATGGGCCAGTGTACGAGCGATACGCAATACCGTTGACTTATGCAAGCCACTGCGTGTGCTCAGTTCAAGCAGTGACAGGTACTCGTCATCCGGCAGGAAACTTTCAAGCAAGCCGATGGCACGCGACACGGCGATCACGTTGTCACCGTCTTTCTCCTGATCTTTCTTATTCTTCACCTTGTCCCCTGAAGATCATGACTGCTTATTCCTGGCAACAGCCTTTGCTGCGCATTGAACCTGGCCAAAAGGCGCCTCGCCAACATCCCTCGCTATCATAAACGCGGCCGCATCCATCACAAAAGCAATTTCAGTATGTTTATTTTGAACTTGCAGATTGTACGACTACTGACCATTTTTTTGATTCCTCATCAAGGTACTTCCTGAACGCATTGCCATCTGCACCGATGACTTCTGCGCCCAGCGATGTATACCGTTCCTTGACCGCGGGCTCTTTTAGCGCTTGCTGAATGGCGTTTTGCAGCACCTGAGTCACCGCAGAGGGGGTGCCTCCAGGGACAAGGACGCCATTCCACTCATACACCTCGAATCCCGGCAGACCGCTTTCACTGACGGTTTTTACATTCGGCAGCAGCGGATGTCGCACTTTGGAAGTGATCGCCAGTGGCCTTAGCTGCTTTGCATCAATGAGCGGAAGGGTTGAAGAGATATTGCTGAACATGATATCAACCTGAGCGCCCAGCGTCGCGGTTATGGCCGGGCCGCCACTTTTGAAGGGAACATGCAGCATTTCTATTTTCTTGCCCTGATTAAATAGCGCGCCTGCCATGTACTGCAGCGTACCATTGCCGCCCGAGGCAAAAGTCACTTTTCCCGGATTCTCACGTGCATAGGTTACTGCTGCCTCCTCGGTTGTGAAACGGGATTTAGCGGAGACAACCATCACGGTTGGCATTTTAGAGACCAGCGCAACAGGGGTCAGATCTGTTTGCGGATCGAAAGCAAGTTTCTGCAAAAGGGGATTGATTGTCAGCGGTGTCGCGTCATACAACACCGTGTATCCATCCGGTTTGGCGCGCGCCACATATGACTGACCGATAATCCCACTGGCGCCGGCCTTGTTTTCCACGATAACCGGCGTACCAAGATGCTTTTCCAGGCTTTGCGCCAGGACGCGTGCCAAAGCATCAGCAGTGCCGCCGGGCGAATAAGGAATGACCAGACTAATGGGTTTGTCTGGATAAGCTGCCAGCGCATGACCACAGCAAGCCAGGAGCATCGCCGCGAATACGGCCCTCCAACGTAATTTCATATGAATATCTCCTTTATATTTTTCATGACGGTCTTGTGAATCCCTGTTGCTGTCACCGTGCCGCACGACCACTCATTGCACTAACGGGCCGATCATGTGTATGTAGCAACGGGGCTATTGAGCGTGGGTAAACCCAGACACGTTCGCCTATGATTCGCCTCTATTGAGTATCAGCCCGGGCACTTGCGTTTCAAATTGCAGAATCGTACCCGTGGCCGATTCCGTGCAATACACGGTTTTTCTATCCGGGCCACCAAACGCAAGATTGGTACATGAAGTGCCGACCGAGCTGGTCCAGATGGAAATCGGCTCGCCCCGACCGTTCAACTGCCATACATATCCCAGGCCGGGATTGGCCACCAACAGATTGTTTTCCAGGTCCATTGCCAAGCCATCCGGCCCGCTTGGACCATACGAGCTGAAAAAGCACCCGACTTTCGATACGCTGCCATCCGCCATAAGTGGCGCCCGCCATATTGCATTAGCACGCGTTACCGCCACAAACAGAACAGACTCATCCGCATTCAATACAACACCGTTGGGGCTGGGTATGTTATCCAGCAACAGGTCGAGCCGGCCATCCGGACATAGACGGTACAAGCGCCCGGTGGGGTCGTGCATTCCTGTCTGCCCCTGGTCCGTAAAGTACAGGTTCCGGCTGGCGTCAAATATCAGATCATTGACGCCCTTGAACCGTTCGCTGCTTCGCCTGCCAAGCAGCGGCGCAACCTGACCCGTATTGACATCCAGAACCAACAGGCCGTTTTTATAGTCTGCAATGACCAGTTCATTATCATTCCTGAATTTCATCCCGTTGGGTTCGCCGTCATATTCGCAGATCAATTCCCAGTTGCCTGACTGATCGATACGAAATACCCGACCAAACGGAATATCGGCCACATACAAGTTGCCCGCAATATCAAACACCGGCCCCTCAAGAAACGAATCAACGGGCTTGCCGTTGCGGTTGGCATGCGCCCACTCGGTCATCGTATCGCGGTAGCGAAACCGGTCGGGCAACGACGTAAAAATTTGAGCTTCACTGACTTTGGGTGAACACCGGACATACATCTTGCATCCTCCATCGCCAACGGCACTACGCCGGCATTTGGTTCTTTTTGGCGTGCGCATCGGCAAGACTGTGCAACAGGTTCTGTGCCGCGGCAACGCCCATATTGACGTAGGCCTGCCCCGTGACGCCCCCGACATGCGGACTCAGGACAATTTGCGGCTCGTTCAATAAAGGGTTGTCTTTACCTGGCGGCTCCTGGGAGTAGCTATCGAGCCCGGCGGCAAATACCTGCCTCGAATGGACCGCCGCGCACAGCGCATCCTCGTCAACCAAGCCGCCTCGGGCAGTATTGACCAGGATGACGCCCCTGCGACAGGCGGACAGGGTAGCCGCATTGATCATATTGCGATTGTCATCAGTAAGCGGACAATGCAATGAAATACAATCAGCATCGGACCAGATTTGCGCCAGACTCACCAATGTAATGTTCTCGACCGGCTGGGCCAATGGATCAAAAGCAATGATGTTCAGTCCAAGCATACGGCAAAACCCGGCCATTTTTCGGCCGATGTTGCCCAGCCCGATGAGGCCGATCGTCTTGCCCCGAAGCTCAATGCTTTTGTGAGTTGCTTTGTCCCAATGGCCATCGTGCATGCGTGCGTTCTGCTGGGGGATGGATTTGGCGCAAGCCAGCAGTAATGCCAGCGCATGCTCGGCCACGGCGGTCGCATTCGCACCGGCGGCTGCACAAACCGTAATACCGTGTTCTTTCGCAGCGACACTATCAATGGTATCAATGCCACTTCCATGTTTGGAAATGATTTTCAGGCCGCGCGCATTCTCGATGACGCGTCTGGTGATCCTTCCATAACGCACAATGACTCCAATCGGATCATGCGTTTTCACCAGCGTAATAAGATCCTGTTCCGTTGGCAAAACGCCCGCATAGACCATCTCGTAACCTGCCAGAATCTGCAGCGCCTCGGGTGCAATATCAGCGCCGGTGACCAGCACTTTCTGAGCGGCAACACTCACAGCACGTCTCCTTGCTTCAGTACACCGGCCTGCACCAGCGCATCGGCTAGCCACGAAGCGCCGACGTTACCCTTGCCTATTTCTGCAATCCTGGCGGCTTCCGCCCGCACTTTCTGTTCCGCCAGAAGCAGGATCTGTTCGATATTTTCCTGGGGTACGACGACAACACCATCATCATCGCCCACGATCAGATCGCCGGGATTGACCGTGGTGCCAGCCAGTGTCACAGGCCAGTTGATACGGCCGCCAAGCGATTTGGTCGGCCCATTGGGATTGGTCCCGGCGGAAAACACAGGAAAGGTCCCGACAGAGATCTCTTCAGTGTCCCTTGTGGCTGCGTCAACCACGAAACCGGCCAGGCCGATTGTCTGCGCCTGTGTCACCATGATTGTTCCGCACAGGGCCGCCGTCAGATCGCCTTTTCCCTCGACCACAATCACATCACCTGGCTGGGCCAGCGCAAGCGCCGCATGAAACATCAAGTTGTCGCCCGGACGCACTTCTACGGTAAATGCCGGTCCCGCAACCTTCATTCCCGGTCCCCGTGACTGTATGCTGCCATTCAGCGTGCCACGGCGCCCGCCCACGTCCGCAAGAATGGCTGCCTGAAACCGCGAGGCGCGCCTTATCAGCTCCGGATCCGGCCGTTTAATGTCTTTACGAATAAAAGGTAAGTCTTTCATGGATCGTCGCTGCTCCTGATTATTTGAGTGTGATATTTGCTGTCTTGATAACGTCTGCCCACATCGCCGTGTCTGCTTTGATCCGGTTCACAAAGGCCTCCTGGTTCCCATCAACAACCATAGCGCCGGAATGCTCGATCTGTTCCTGGAATTTTTTATCTTCCATTGCAGTATTGATGGCCGCACCCAATGTCTGCACGACCTGCTCCGGGGTTCCGGCAGGCACCAGGATGCCAAACCAGGTCGTGGCGTTAAACCCCTTGAAACCCGACTCATCCAACGTGGGTACATCCGGCAATGTTTTCATCCGGGTCAGGGAGGTGACCCCCAACGCCTTGATCTGTTTGTCTTCAATCGCACCGGTCAGTGTGGATGCCGAAGACATATAGGCCTGTATCTGATTGCCGATCAGCGACGGAATACCGTCAGAGGCGCCTTTGTAGGGAATGTTTTCAATCTTGATTCCCGATTTTTGCTGAAGCAGGATAGAGGCCAGATGCGCGACGGTGCCGATACCCGGAATACCAAAATTCATGCTGTTGGGGGGTGCCGCCTTTACCTGCTGGATAAATTGCCGGGCATCCGAATAAGTGGCCTGTTTTGGTCCTACAAAGACCAGGGGCGCTTCAGCGACCAGCGCAACCGGAATAAAGCTTTTTACCGGGTCATACTGAATTTTCGGCTGCAGGGTGGGTAAGATAGCCAGGTTACTGGTCTGACCAAGCACAATGGTGTATCCGTCGGGTCTGGCATTGGCCGCTGACCCCAGCCCCACGCTTCCGCCCGCGCCTGGCCGGTTCTCCACAACGACATTCCAGTTTTTCTGTTTACCCATCTGCATTGCCAGTTCCCTGGCTACAAAATCGGTGCCGCCGCCCGGCGGGAAAGGCACGATAAGCTTGATCGGCCGGGTCGGATAGTCCTGTGCATATGCAGTCGTAGCGGCAAGGACGCAAGCGAGCGCCAATACAAGTTTTGAACCTGATTTCATTGTTGTCTCCATGATTTTCTATTTATTGCGATCAAATTGAAGCTGAACGAATCCTATCGATGCGATCCGTTGTTTGCAATGCCGTTTTGTACAATGCAACGCAAACTGAACAATGAAATTGGCAATCACCAACAACAAGCGTTGCCGGTAACGCACTTGTAGGCAATCGCATTGACTGTGCGACCAATAGCTGGCAGATGACCGCAGCCGTGCCCGCTAACCGCCGATCCTGCAGGATGACGGGGCTGGCCTCGTAAAATGGGCGATTTTTCTGCCCGGCAACGGGATGGATTAGCCGCCGGCCCAAAAAAGCAGAGACGAAGCAGCAAAAACGAAAGAGCAGAGAGGTGGGATTACAGAAAAGATTGTTCCAGAAACGATGCTTTCAGGTAATCCACCAGCAGGCGGATAATGCCGGGTACATGCGGGCTGTACGCGCGTAGTGCATAGATATGGTCACCAAAGACACTAACCGACTGCCATTGCGGCAGCAGTTCAACCAGCGTGCCCCGGTCCAGCTCTCGTGCCACCGAAAAATCCGGAACCAGCGCAATACCCTGGTGCGCCAGCACCATTTCCCGGAGTGTTTCACTGTTGTTGGCGGCAAATGAACCGTTGACCTGCACACTCACCCGCCGCGACGATGATCTGCGGCTCTCAAAATGCCAGGCTGGCTGCCCGCCGGAGCGCAAATAGGTAAGACAGTTGTGATCAACCAGGTCCTGCGGCCGCACCGGCCTGGGGTGAGTTTTCAGATACTCCCGGCTGGCAAGCAGCAACGTCCTGGTGGTGCAAAGCTTCCAGGCAACATAGGTTTCGGGCACCGTGGAAGAATGACGAATGGCAAGGTCAAAACCTTCCTGCGCTAGTGGGCTGATATGATCGGACAGCTCAATGTCGATGCGGATTCTTGGATACTGGTGCATGAAAGCAGGAAGGCGCGGAATAATCTGCTGGCGGGCCAGCGCCACCGGTGCAGTCAGGCGAATGATGCCCTGGGGCGTATCGGCCAGTTCGCGAATGCGGGCGCAGCCGGTTTCGATGCTACTGAATGCCGGCCTGGTTTCCGCAACCAGTTCGCGCCCGGCTTCGGTCAGCCTCACGCTGCGCGTCGTACGCTGGACCAGCGCAATTCCCAGCGCGCTTTCCAGCTCCTGTATGCGCTGACTCATGGCCGCCTTGCTAACTCCCAGCCGTTGGGCCGCCGCAGTATAGCTGCCGGCGACCTCCAGCATCCCAAGCCAGTAGATATGAGACCACAGCGGTTCATTTTTCAAATTTTTCATACCTGCATTGTCCATTATTTTGAACAATTAATCCACAACTGGCCTATTGATCGCGTCGCTTTGCCGTGTCTATACTGGTGCCATCATCAGCAAGGAGCCAAACATGAATTCCCCGTCCACCGCCGCTTTCACAGATAGCACCGATGTCGTCAACTATATCAATGGCAGCACCGTCACACCCCAATCCACGGAAAAACAGGCCGTGTTCAATCCTGCCACCGGTCAGACGGCACGCCACGTTGTGCTCTCGGGCGCAAACGAGGTAAACCTTGCGGTCAGCGCGGCCAAGGCAGCAGCAACAGAGTGGGCCAATGTTCCCCCCATTCGCAGGGCGCGCATTATGAACCGATTTCTCGGTTTAATGCATGAACACGCCGATACGCTGGCAGCCATTATTACGGCCGAACACGGTAAAGTCTTCAGCGACGCCCAGGGCGAAGTTGCACGCGGTATCGATGTCATCGAATTTGCCTGCGGCATTCCTCAACTGCTCAAAGGCGACTTCACTGATCAGGTGTCTACGGGTATCGACAACTGGACCATGCGTCAACCACTGGGTGTCGTTGCCGGCATTACACCATTTAACTTTCCCTGCATGGTACCCTGCTGGATGTTCCCGGTAGCGATTGCCGCAGGTAACACATTTGTGCTTAAACCCAGCGAGCGCGATCCCAGTGCCTCCCTGTTCATGGCGCGCCTGTTCAAGCAAGCCGGCCTGCCCGACGGGGTCTTCAATGTGGTCCAGGGCGGCAAACCTGCCGTGGATGCCATTCTGGAGCATCCTGACGTCTCTGCTGTCAGTTTTGTTGGCTCCACTCCAATTGCACACTACATTAGCGAGCGCGCGGCTCACTTCGGCAAACGGGTCCAGGCGCTGGGTGGCGCCAAAAATCACATGGTCGTCATGCCCGATGCCGACATCGAGCGCACCGTCGACGCTCTGATCGGCGCCGCTTATGGTTCTGCGGGCGAGCGCTGCATGGCGATTTCGGTGGCCGTGCTGGTTGGCGACATTGCAGATACGATTGTCGAACGGGTTGCCGAAAGGGCCAAGCAACTTGTTATTGCAGATGGCATGAATCCGAAAGCCGAAATGGGCCCCATCGTTACCCGTCAGTCGCTGGAAAAAATCGAATCTTACATTGATATCGGCGTAAAGGAAGGCGCTACGCTGGTGGTTGATGGGCGTGGCCATAAGGTTGCCGGCAATGAGGAAGGCTTTTTCACCGGCGGCACGCTGTTTGATAATGTGACGGCTGACATGCGAATCTACAGAGAAGAAATCTTTGGTCCCGTGCTTGCATGCATCCGGGTCAAAGACCTGGGTGAAGCGATCAATCTGATCAATGACCACGAATTCGGCAATGGCGTATCGTGCTTTACCAGCGACGGGCATACCGCCAGAGAGTTTTCACGTCGTATTTTGGTTGGCATGGTCGGCATCAACGTGCCTATTCCGGTGCCGATGGCATGGCACGGGTTCGGCGGCTGGAAAAAAAGCCTGTTTGGCGATATGCATGCCTACGGCGAGGAAGGCGTGCGCTTTTATACACGCCAGAAGTCCATCATGCAGCGCTGGCCCCAAAGCATTGACAAAGGTGCGGAATTTGCAATGCCAACGGCAAAATAATTTCACTTTGTATAGAGGGCCGGTAAACTAGCGTTCATGCACACGCCCGTTCAACCTGGTATCCCTCGCTTTCTGCAGGATGGTGTTTTCTATCAGGAACACCATCCTGATCCTGCATTCGACGACCAGATATATTGTCTCTGGCAATTGCGCTCCACCTGCACGCTACCCAGCGATTGCCACTACCTGGTGGTACCAGACGCGTGCATTGATCTGGTCTTTGATCTGTCCGGGCAAGCCGAACAAGGCGTTCTGGTCATGTCGCCTGGCCTGCGCGCACTTGACCTGAACCTGGGGCGACAGTTTGATTATTGCGGCATTCGACTTTACCCCGGTGTCTGGCGCAGTTCGCAACATATTATCGCGCAATCGCAGACCTTTTGCTCGCTGGGCGGCGTAGACACGTCGGCCTTCACCCATCAGTTAAGCGCATGTTCAGAAGCGGACCAGCGACAGATGCTGCAACATTTCGTGCGCGAGCTCACCATGCACGGCACCGTCAACGACACGGCCTGGATGCCACAATTGCTGGCGCAAGCGGACCGCTTGACCTGTGTGGACGATTTGGTGAGCGTATCCGGCTACAGCCGCAGACAGTTACAGCGGCTCTTCCCTGAAAAAACCGGATTCTCGGCCCACGATTTTCTGAAGATCCTGCGCTTTCACCAGGCGCTGGCCAATCAGCGCATTGATGCCTATACCGATCAGTCGCATTACATTCGCGAATTCAAGCGCATCACGGGTATTACACCCGTAGCATTCCGACGGCAATACCGCTAGGAAAACAACGCTCCCGCCAGAAACAGGGCAGGGCCGGGTGGCGCCAGCCATGGCCGAAATATACAATACAGACCAGGTCAGACAGCCTATGATCATGCCTGCAATTTAGGAGCCCATGATGAAAAAAGTCTATTCAATTGTGATTACCGAAAAACTGCAGCCTTGTGCCGATTTCTACACGCGCCATTTTGCTTTTAGCGTCGTCTTCCAGGAAGATTGGTATGTTCATCTTGTACATGAAGCAAGCGGCGCCGAACTGGCTTTCATGACTCCGAACAGCGGCAACCAGCCACCGCAACTGCACGCAGCCTACCAGGGAGCTGGTATTGTCTTGAGCATTGAAGTTGACGATGCAGAAAAGGAATATCGCCGGCTGACAAAAAGCCAGGACTGCAACATCTTCCTGCCCATAAAGGATGAACCCTGGGGTCAGCGTCATTTCATGTTGTCGGACCCTGCCGGCGTCTGCGTAGATGTCGTCGAACAGCGCGATAGCGGCGGGCAGACGACATAATCGGCAGTGCGAGTGAAGTTCAGGCCCCGGGACTGACTGACTTAGGCAGTACGACAATCGTGCCCTGGGCTGTGGCGCACAGTTTTTCCTCGCCGTCCTTCACAACAAACAAATCGCAGCGCGTAACGGCCTGGGTGCGCCCCTTATAGACTACGTGTCCTTTGGCCACAAGTACCTCTCCGACGGCAGGCCGCAAGAAATTAATCTTGAATTCAGATGTGATAACTGGAATACCGTAGGCAATGCCAGCAGCAAAGGTAAGCGCGGTATCGGCGGCGTAGCCGAGCACCCCGCCGTGCACCGAGCCCAAATGCTGCATGAGGTTGCCGTCAATGGAGATACGAAACTCGCACGTGCCATCTGCCGACGCATGCGCGGCCTCGGTTTTCAATAGCGTACTAAACGGCTGCCGGGCCAGAATGCCCCGTACCCTTTTCAAGACATCGTCGTTGCTGACAGTCTGATTCATGATCTCATTTCCCAATGTTAGGTAAGGCTTCAGCTACGGTCATCGCGTGTCTATCAGTGTCACCATCTGCCCTGTCGCTGCGTTTTAGCACCGTGCTTTATCGCTGAACCTGATGCTCCATCTGGTGTACATAATAATAAAACCGTCGCCAAAGCAACAGCGCAGTGGCACTCAGCCCGATGAAAAACCCCAGCCAGATACCATTGACGCCCATATGAAAGATATAGGTAAAGACAAGCACAACAGGTACACCAATCAACCAATACCCCACCATGGTCAGCACAAATGTATCACGGGCCTTGAGAATGCCGCGCATAGCGCCCACCGCCAGATTTTGCTGGCAATCGGCAAATTGCAGCAGCGCAGCCAGAGCCAGCAGGGGAACGGCAATCCGCAGAACACCGCCGACATTTTCCGTATTTTCATCCAGAAACAGGCCGATCAGGGTTTGGGGTATGGTCACATAAATAATGGCGACAACGCCCATCGCCACAAAGCCCATCCGGATAATCGCCTTGGCCAGCAAGCGCAAGCGTGATGTATCGCGCTGTGGCAAAGCATGACTCATATGAATGGACACCGCATGGGACAAGCCGATGGAAACCATGAATGCAATATTCACGTACTGGAATGCAAGGGTATGGGCCGCCAGACTGGCCGCGCCAAGCGTGCCGGCGACCAGCGTCAGCACCGAAACAAACCCTGCTTCGCTGGCATAGGCCGCACCGGTGGGCAACCCCAGCCTGAAGGTGTCACGAATAAACAGTCTGGATTGGGTCGAGCGCAACGAGACGGTGCCGGGCGTAGGCAACCGCAGCACCGGCGCCAGCAGCCTGTCGCGACGCACCAAGGCGTAAAACCCCACGGCCATTAGCGTTTGAGTCAGCAACGTTGCCAGGCCCACACCCGGCAACCCGAGTCCTGTCCAGGTACCGACGCCAAACACAAACAGCAGATTCAGGCCAATATTAACCAGAACGGCGAGCAGCGTAATCAACAATAAAGGACCTGGACGCTTGAGCGCCACCGCCGCATTGCGCAAGACCTGCAGCCACAGCAGTGGAATAAGGCTGGGCGCCAGAAAAACCAGGAGCGAATAACCCAGTGACAACAATTGCGGGTCCTGTCCCAGATAGCGCAAGAAAGGAAAGGCCAGCAGCATGAAGGCGGCCATCACTGCACCGCAGGCCGTTGCCAGCAGCAAGCACAGGCGCACTTGGGAAGCCAGGCGGGCCTTGACACTGATACCGCCTCTGGCCCAAGTCTGCGCGAACAGATTGCCCACCGGGGTAACCAGCCCGACACTGGAAGTTCTGAGCAATCCGAAGAGCGTAATGGCAATGCCGCCGGCCGCGATCTCTGTCGGGCCGAGCATGCCCATCATAATCAGGTCGGTGGTGGTCAGGGCGATCGAAGCCAGTTGCATCAGGACCAGGGGCCAGGCAAGAAAAGCAATCTCTTTGACAGTCGTACCAGCTTTCACAACACACCAAATGCAAACAACGCAGAAAATTTGAACCAGTATATGATATCCGAAATTATTTTTTTTCAGCCCGCAATGCGGCAAGGTTGCCACCTGCTATCCTGGCCAAAACCCTAACTGTCAACATATTCGAACTGGGCTCGCAGCATTTCATAGATATGAAGCGTCAGCGGGCTGATGGTGTCCTTGCGCGTAAGCAAGCGATAAGTCACGAATGGCAATGGCGGCAAGCCCTCGGCCTGGCCAAGTACACGCATATCCGGGCCCAGGAACTCAACGCTTCGAACGGTCACCCCCAGCCCGGCACGTACTGCCGCCTTAATGCCCACCAGCGACGGAGCCAGGTAATTGATATGCCACTTTATCTGTGTACCTTCCAGTGCGGATAGCGCCAGGCGACGAAAGATACTGGGCTCGTCGGCCAGGATCAGGGGCAAAGGAGCCCGGCGGTTATACGGGAAATCTGCGGCGCATACCCAGGCTGTCGGCGAAGTACGCAACACGAATCCATTTAAGGCCGGATCATCGCGGGTTGAAATGGTCAGATCAATATCGCCGGCCTGCAGCGAAGCCATAAGCGAAGGGCTGCGATCGACCTGAATCTCCAGTTTTACCCTGGGCGCTTGCCGGGCAATATAAGTGAGCATGAGAGGCAAAATAGTGTCAGCCACATCCAGCGTCGCCCCCAGGCGGATTTGCCCTTCCATTTGCTGCTGGCCAACGGTACGCAGCACCTCGTCATTGATCGCCAGCAAACGCCTGCCGTATTCAGCTAATTGCTTACCCTGCATGGTCAGCACCAGCCGCCGGCCTTTTTTCTGGAACAAGGGATAACCCATTTGCTGTTCCAGCTTTTGCATCTGCTGACTGATGGCCGACTGCGTTTTGAACAGCACCTGCGCTGCACCCGAGAATGTATTAGTTTTTTCGACAGTTACCAGCGTTCTCAGTAACCCAAGATCCAGATTATTCATAGGGAATACCCTTAAAAACAAGCCCTTGAAAGCATACCGCTCATAGAGGACATATTAGCATTGCTTATATGATTTCAAAAAATTCTAATTAGTAAATACAGGTTGAACTATCTATACTCTGAAAAAATCACAGGAGAAATAAATGAACGCAAAGCAAGACAAGCAGGTTGCCGTCCGGCAATTTATAGACATCGCCAAAGACATCGGCCAGGATCAACTGGACCGGGAAAAACTCGCCAGAATACGCGATGCCCTGATTGAAATTGCCGCTCGTAAAGAGTGGTGGGGACAGGACACCTACCCGGCTCCCACCGGCGACGATCTGCAAGCGCGCTATCTTATTCATTCGGAGCCCGATAACAGCTATGCGCTTTATCTGAACGTCATGAAGCCGGGAAAAAAAATTGTTCCACATAATCACACCACCTGGGCCTGTATTGCTGCAGTCGAGGGCGTGGAAAGCAATTATCTGTATGAACGCACCGACGATGGTAGCGTGCCGGGCCATGCAACCGTTGTACAAACGGGCATGCAGGCTGTAGAGCCCGGCCATGGCATCGCCCTGATGCCCGATGATATTCATGCCGTGCGTATAGAAGACGATAATATCCGCCACCTGCACATGTATGGGCGAGCGCTGGAAACCCTGACCGAGCGCATGGCCTTCGACACCACAAATAACACCTGCAAAATCATGGACGTCGGCGTCAAAACCCAGCGGAGCCAGGGCTGATGTCAGTTGTCTCCAGAGCAACCCAACTGGCCTCGCTGGGGCGACCGGAATCGGGATGGGCCAATACGCCTATTGTCAAAGGCAGCACCTACCTTTTCAGCAGCCTGAGCCAATGGCGCGCCGCTCGTGCACAACGCGACACCGATAGGGTACTGTCATACGGTGCCCGCGGTAACGAAACGGTTTATGCGCTGGAAGATGCCATCACGGCAATTGAGGGCGGGTATCGCAGCAAGCTTTTTCCCACAGGCCTGGCTGCGATTGCCACCACCCTGTTTGCATGCCTGAAATCGGGAGATCATCTGTTGATTTCAGACGGCGTCTATGAGCCAATGCGCCAGCTGTGCGAGACGCAGCTGGCCAAGTTTGGCGTCACATACAGTGACTTTTCGCCGACTGACCCTCACTGGGACCGCCAGTTGCGGGCAGAGACAAAAATGGTCTATGTTGAATCTCCGGGTTCGCTGCTTTATGACATGCTCGATTTACCAGCGTTGTCACAGGTGTGTAAACAACGCGATATCCTGCTTTGCGCAGACAACACATGGGGCTCCGGCATTAACTACCAGCCGCTCAATTTAGGTTGTGATATTTCAGTCGTGGCAGCAACCAAGTACCTGAGCGGTCATTCGGATGTGATGATGGGTTCTGTCACAGCCAGCAAGGCCTGCTTTGCCCAAATAGAACAGGCCAGCATCAATCTTGGACAGACTGTATCAGCCGAAGATGCCTTCCTGGTGCTGCGTGGGCTTCGCACGCTGGAACTGCGACTGCAACGTCATGCCGGCAGCGCCCTGCATATTGCCCAGTGGCTGAGCACGCATCAAGCGGTACGCAGCGTGTTTCACCCCGCGCTGCAAGGGGATGCAAACCATGGACTATGGCAGCGAGATGCCACAGGCTCCAATGGGTTATTGACCATTGAATTTGATCCTGACCTGGCATCGGAAAAAATCGAACAAGCGATAGATGGGCTGCAATTTTTTGGCATCGGTTCATCCTGGGGAGGCTATGAAAGTCTGGTCCTTCCTGTCGACCCGCTTCGTACCAGGCTGCGCAATAGCAAACACCATGGCTACCTCCTGCGCTTGCACATCGGCCTGGAGGATCCCGCAGACCTCATGCGCGATCTTGCCACCATGTTCGACTGCATTACATAAGCTGGCGCGTGGTCCGTCGCAACTGCAAATATTTATAAACCCTCTTCGAGCAAGGCACGAGAACTGACAATGAAATATATCAACGCCCACGCGCTGAAAAAACAAATCCATGACACCGATGAAATCGCAGTCCTGGACATACGTGAGCATGGCCAATATGGAGAGAACCATCTTTTTTTTGCGGTCTCATTACCCTATAGCACACTGGAACTGGAAATCGAAAGACTGGTTCCCAGAAAAAACACCCGAATTGTAATGTATGGCAATAAGCATGACGACAAGGTTGTTAAACACGCGTATCTTGCCGCAACCGCGCTGGGCTATACCGACATCAGCATCCTGCAAGACGGCATACAGGGATGGCAAGCCGAAGGATACGCGACATTCTCCGGGGTAAACCTGCCCAGCAAGACATTTGGCGAGCTGGCAGAACACGTTTATGACACGCCAAGAATATCTGCACTGCAATTGCAGGCGTTGCTCACGAATGAGAGCAATAAAATCATTGTGCTCGATGGCCGTCCCGTGCCCGAATACAAAAAAATGAATATCCCGGGATCAGTATGTTGTCCGAACGGTGAACTGGCGCTGCGTGCAGGTGAACTTGCACCGGACCCCGAAACCACAATCGTCATCAATTGCGCAGGCCGTACACGCAGCATCGTCGGCGCACAGACCCTGATTAATTTAGGCATTCCCAACAAAGTATACGCATTGGAGAACGGCACACAAGGCTGGTACCTGGCCGACCTTCCGCTGGAGCATCAGTCGGACAGAATATACCCACGATCCATACAGGAAACAAACCTGCCAATATTGCAAAAGCGCTCGGCAGCGATTGCCTCTCGCTACAACTTACAAACGATCGACGCTACGCAGGTTGAACAATGGCTGGCCCAAACGGATCGCACAACATTCCTGTGCGATGTCAGAACGCCCGAAGAGTTTGCCCAAGACAACCTTCCTGCCTGCGTCCAGCACACCCCAGGCGGGCAGCTTATCCAGGCAACCGACGAATACGTGGGCGTAAGAAAATCACGGCTTGTGTTATTGGATTTTGACGGCGTGCGCGCACCGGTTATTGCAAGCTGGCTCAAGCAACTGGGCTGGGAGGTCTATCTCCTGAAGAACCCGGAAAATCTGCAGGTTGCGGGTTCAACTGCAATGCACCGTCCGGCCATGTGCAACACAACCGCTCTTGCCGGCGATCAGATCGCATCATTTATCAAGACCCATCCGCAGGTAAAGATCATCGATACGCGCCCCAGTATGCAGTTTCGGAAACTGCGGCTACAGGACGCAACATGGGCAATTCGTCCGACAATGGCGGCGGTTGTTCCCAAGGATAAAGAGACAGCGATACTGCTGATTGGCGAGCACCCTGAAAAACTGCAAATCCTGGCGGCCGATCTTGAGCACGCAGGACACACCAAAATTTATTCTGCCTGCATGGACACTGAGCAGATCAGACACAGCGGCCTTGCGGTGAGCGCCGACGAGACCGTACTGCCGGATGAACAATGTATTGATTTTTTATTCTTTGTTCATGACCGCCATCAGGGAAACAAGGAAGCAGCAAGAAAATATCTCGAATGGGAAACCAATCTCATATCGCAGATCGACGATCTGGAGCGCCAGACGTTCTCATTTGATTAAAACATCCCCGGAGCGAACAATGAAGAGACAACACCGCAGCACCCTGACAAACCCCACTTCCGGCAGCAAGAGTGCATGGCTGCTGATTGCCTTGCTAGCCTCAACATGGAGCACCGGCGCCTTCGCAAACCGCCTTGCCGATATCAAAAGCCGTGGCACCTTGATTTGCGGGACTCAAAATGCCAGTTCTCCCTACGGCTATCAGGACCCGAAGCAACGTAAGTATGTCGGGTACGACGTGGATATCTGCCAGGCGCTTGCCAGCGAGCTTGGCGTCAAACTGCAGCATAAGCCATTGTCCACCGAGGCTCGTATCCCCGAAGTAAAGATGGGACGTGTGGATATCGTGGCCGGATCAGTGGCCTGGCTGCCAAAACGAGCCGAAGAAGTCGATTTCAGCTTGCAGTATCTACAGGGAAATATCAAGGTACTGGTCAAAAAAGAATCCGGCATCGAAACGCTGGCTGACCTGGCAGGAAAAAAAGTCTGTGCTTCATCGGGATCCAGCTCGGCTGCCATCGCGCAAAAAACCTTGCCCAAGGCAGACGTTCTGACTTACCAAAACATCTCCCAATGTTATCTGGGCTTGCAGAATGACAAAGTACAAGCCATGAGTGCCGGAGAACTGGTGTTGCTCCGCTTTGCAAATGACTCCCAGAAAACCGATACCCCAGCCATGCTGCTGGATGAACCCACGGCCACAGAGCATATCGGCGTTATCATGAATAAGGGAGAGCCCGAACTTAAAGCCGCTGTGGACAAGGCCCTGACAACCATGGAAAAGTCTGGCGAGCTGGACAAAATATTCACTAAATGGCTCGGTAACGACTCCATCTACAAGCTGACACGCACGTTCAAAGTGGTGCCCGTTGCCCAACTGGATAGCAGTGCGAAGCAATAGCATCAGCCTGATGATATTCGCACGACCGGTGCGTGGCGGTGTCCACGCAGGCAATACACCCACCAGGAGGATCCGGGAACGACCATTCCCTGGCTTACCATGAATTTTTCGCTTTCCTTGCTCTCCGATCCTGAAACCGTGCATTTACTGTTAACGGGGCTGTCAGTGACGTTGCGCCTTTTTTTCGGGGCGCTTGTCTGCGGCTTTGGTGTCGCCTTGCTGCTGACTGCAGCCAATCTTATCCCATTGCGCTTCGTGCGGGCTCTCATCAGTCTGTATGTGGAGTACCACAGGAATGTTCCTACTGTGGTGCAAATCATGGTGTGGTATTTCGGCATGCCCGAAGTTTTGCCCAAAGCCCTGAAAATATGGATCAACCAGGGAAATTCCGAATTTTGCTTTGCGCTGGTTGCTTTGTCCCTGAATGTAAGTGCCTATTATTACGAGGACATCCGGTCGGGAATCAAAGCCATCGCCGGTACGCAACTTGAGGCAGCCCGGGCGGTTGGTTTGAGTTCGGTACAGGCGCTGCAGTGCGTCGTGCTGCCACAGGCAGTTCGTATCGCGGTACCTCCCATCATCAACCGCTCCCTGATTCTGTTCAAGGACACAAGCCTGGCCATGGTCATAGGCGTGACCGAACTCACCTATCAAGTCAAGCGCATTGAAAACATAACCTTCCAGACTTTCCAGATCTTCCTGATTTCGACAGTCCTTTACCTGGCCATTTCCTTGCTGATTGCCTTGCTCGGTGCGCAGATCGCCCGCCGCTATCCTGCAAATTTCAGAAGATAGGAGCACGTTTATATGTATGACTTTATCAATACCTACGGCATGATGTTCCTTGTGGGGTCCTGGCCGGGCGGCCCCATTGGCGGCTTTGCCGGAACGCTCATTCTGGCAGCGCTCAGTCTGGCTGCCGCATTTCCGATCGCGCTGCTGATCGGCACCGGCAGGACCTGCGAAATAAAATTTATTCGTGCTCTATCCACGATATGGGTCTATGTGTTTCGTTCCATTCCTCTTATCATGATCATCTTCTGGGCCTATTTTCTGCTGCCCACCATCATGGAGACGGAGATCCCGCCGTTCTGGACTGCCGTATCGGCCATTGTCATCTATGAATCGGCATTCCTGGCCGAAATCATCCGCGGCGGACTGCAGGCGCTTCCTGCCGGCCAGGTAGAGGCCGCGCGAGCCATGGGGCTTGGGTATTTTCAGACCCTGTTTACCATCCAGATTCCACAGGCCCTGACCAATATGATTCCATCTCTTTTGAATCAATTTGTCTCAACGATCAAAGCCACCTCTATCGTTTACATTATCGGCGTCAATGAAGCCGCTTTCTCGGCGCAACAAATCAACAGTATTGAATTGACCGGGACGCTGCGTACCTATCTTGTGCTGGCGCTGTTTTATTTTCTCATATGCGCGCTGCTTTCCAGATTGGCAAAAGTCCTGGAAGCCCATCTGAATGACAAACGCCTGGGCACGGCCACCTGACCCATACTTACGGAGACAATTATGATCAAGTTCGAAAACGTCAACAAATGGTATAAAAATTATCATGCCTTGCGCGATATCAACGGGCAAATCAACGCCGGTGAAGTGGTGGTCGTTTGCGGACCATCCGGGTCCGGCAAATCGACCATGATCCGCACGATCAACAAGCTTGAAGACATAGCAAGCGGTTCGATCAGCATCGAGGGCCAGTGCATCAACGACAAAAACGTCAATATTAATCAGTTGCGTGCCAAGATCGGTTTTGTCTTTCAACATTTCAACCTTTTCCCGCATCTATCGGTCAAGGACAACGTGGCCTTATCCCCGATCAAAGTCGCAGGTCAATCCAGACAGCAGGCCTATGAGATTGCCGAAGCATTGCTGGACAAAGTAGGTCTTTATGCCAAGAAAGATGAAATGCCGGCCAATCTCTCGGGCGGGCAACAACAGCGAGTGGCCATTGCCCGGGCGCTTGCACAACAGCCGCCTGTTATTTTGTTTGACGAACCGACCAGCGCACTGGACCCCGAAATGGTGGGCGAAGTATTGAGCGTGATGAAAAAACTGGCTGCCGACGGCATGACAATGGTCTGTGTAACCCATGAGATGAATTTTGCCCGGGAGGTGGCCGATCGCATCTGGTTTATGGATCAGGGCCAGCTTCTGGAAGATGCAACGTCAGACACCTTTTTCTCCCAGGCGACCCACGAGCGTGCACGCAAGTTCATGGCCGATATTTTGCATTGATCGGTTTTTGACAGGCGCACGCATGCCTGGTGCATATGCCAGTTTGGTTCTACCCGTGCAAGCCGCGCAAAAAACCTGAATTAGTACATCTCGTCTCAAGTTATTTGCGCGCTCGTCAAGCCGCGGGTTATTCGACCATTTCCGTATTCTCGCCCGCCAACAACTTCTTGTAATGGATTGATGGCAGTTCGCCAAGCGGCTGCCGGTATTGGCTCCACAAACGTCGGTCTTCTTCCGTGTGGAAAACCTGTTTCTCCGGCATGGGTGGCCACTGCTTTACCTGTAGCCATAACCGCAACAGATGACGTCTGTCATGCAGCTCCTTTGCATCCTGATAGTCGGTTCGGCCATGCACCATCATGCGATTATTCAGAAACTGGATATCACCTTCCTTGAAGCCCATATCCAGATACAATTCCGGCGATGCCGCTACTTTGCGAACACGATATAATGCTTCTGACTCTTTTTCAGAGTAATCACATTTGCCGCTTTTTTCCGCCAGACGCGCGTAGCCGGTTGGCAAATAGCATGTGACTTGCCCATTTTCTTCATAAAAAAACGGAACGCGATGTTCGCTGAAAGTGCGGGTTGCACGCCGACCGTCCTCGTCCGTTCGCTTCAGATACAGCCCCTCTTCCAGTATTTCCAGCAAATCGGGATAGTTCTCCAGCATCTCGTTGTACACGGCAAGCGCACTGGAGATCCGACTCTCGCCACCCGAAATCGCCGACTTCAGACACATCAGGCCAATGATATCGCAGGAATCGGTGTGCATCAGTTGGCCACCGCCCTTACGATAGCCACGCGACTTCGGTTCATAGTCGCTTACATCCATGACATGACCGAGAATATCTCCCAGATACGACTGGGTCATTGGCGTACCGATATATGAGCCCAGTCCGAAATAAATACGCGTCATCTGATCATCGGTATATTTCTCCCGAGGCAGACCGCGCAACATCAAAAACCCCCTGCCCTCATTCAAGCGCTGAGGAATGCCGCGCATCAGAGCCCCCACTTTATCCAGTGGAAAGTTCTTTGGTGTGATATCGGGAAAATCCACGTTTCCGTGTGATAACAGATGTGACAGAGCCTGCTCGATTTCAGCAAGTTCGGTCGCGCTAAAAACATGCAAGCCTTCCTTCATCCAATCAATTTCTGGTCCTTTCCAGGCGCCTGCCGATTCTATTTTTCTACCTATTCTAGCCATTATTTTCTCCAAGTCAGTGTTGTTCAAAAGCTGTTGCCTGTGCAATCAGGCTGGTACATCCGCTTTGCGACCAGCCTGGCGCTCCGGTTCCAAAATTGCCCCGGCCTGCAAGAAGGCGTCAAAACGTGCATGACCCAGGAGCGGAATCAGGCATTCACGGTTGTGTTCGCCTTTGTAGGGTGCGCGACGCCGGAACTGGCCAGGTGTTCCGGTCAGCCGCGGTACGATGTTGTGCATTGGAATGGTGCCCAGGTCATCGTCGTCCAGCTCAACGATGGCCTCGCGTTCATTTACATATTTATCGGTCAACAGCCCGGCAGCGTCCTGCACCGGGCCAATGGTGACCTCGGCCTGGGTAAAAACTTCCAGATTCTGTTCGAGCGTGCGCGCGCCAATGTATTCCCCGACGATGGTGTCTACCTCATGCACGTGCTCCAGCCTAGCTGCTGTCGTGCTATAGCGCGAATCAGAATTCATATCATCGCGCCCGATTGTGCAGAACAACCGACGCGCCATTGTTGCCGTTGAGGTTGATACGCAAACCCACTGTCCGTCAGACGTTCGGTAAACATTGCGCGGCGCTGTAGTGCTGGATCGACTGCCCGTGCGGGTTTTCACTTTGCCGGTAATGCGGTACGCGGCTGCCTGCGGCCCTAGAATGGACAGCATCGGTTCAAATAAGGAGAGATCTATTACCTGACCTTGGCCGCCATTGACACGCACTTCCCAAAGCGCCATCATGGTCGCGCCCACGCCATAGAGTCCGGCCGCCATATCCCCCAGGAAAATCGGTGGTAGCACGGGTTCGCGATCTTCGAAGCCATTCATGGCGGCAAAGCCAGAGTAACCTTCTACCAGCGTCCCAAATCCGGGGCGCTTGCGAAATGGCCCGGTCTGGCCCCAACCGGACACACGCACAATCACCAAGCCGGGATTGATCGTATGCAGTACCTCTGGCCCCAGCCCCATCTCTTCCAGCACGCCCGGACGAAAGCTCTCGATCATCGCATCGGCAGACCGTACCAGCTCAGTCACAATTTCAATTGCCATAGCATGCCGAAAATCGATACAAACGCTGCGCTTGTTGCGCGCATACACCTTCCAGAATGACTCTACTGCACCGCTTTGAAAGCCGCGCAACGTATCCCCATTGCGCGGCTCTATCTTGATGACATCAGCGCCGAAATCTGCCAGTTGCAAAGTCAGCATGTTGCCAGCTACAAGCCGCGACAGATCAACAATTTTTAATCCCTGCAGCGGCCCCTGCGCTTGCGGTATCAGCGGCTTTTTTGGATACTTTTGTTGCTTATTGCTTGTGTGATTCATAGACTTTTTTCGGTAGTTCATGAAAGCAGAGGTTGTTTCCATTTTCATGAGATTTACAATACGACTCTTTCGCTTACCCTTTCAAGCCGGTGTCCGTATCGGACCCCAGGAGTCAACCATGGCAAAATCAAAGGAAGAACCCGGTGTTGCTTCCGTCAATCGTGCACTATCGATACTGCTTGCCTTCGAAGACAGCGTCGATGGCATGACGCTGACTGACCTGATGAACTCTACCGGGCTTTACCACAGCACTATCCTGCGCATCTGCGAGTCCCTGGAGCACTTCGGCTTTCTGAAGCGTCTGGAAAATGGCCGCTACATGCTCGGCCCCAAACCGTTCTATCTGGGCATGATGTACCAGGAGTCATTCAGGCTTTGGGACTACGCAGCCCCGGTATTGCGCGACCTGGTCCGGCAAACACATGAAACTGCAGCCATCTACATCCGTGAAAACAATGAACGTATTTGCCTGCACCGCATGTCTCAGCCACGATCTGTCCTGATGCACGTTCGCGAAGGCGAGCGCGTCGAACTGGACAAGGGTGCTGCCGGCAAAATCCTTCTGGCCTTCAGTGGGGAAAAGGGCAAGGTTTTTGATCGCATACGCAATGATGGCTATACCATTTCCCTCTCGGAGCGCGAGTCTGAAAGTGCAGCCATTGCGTGCCCGGTATTTGGCGTTGGACAAAAACTCGTCTGCTCCATTTCACTTGGCATGCCCATGTTTCGGTTTAATCGCGATGTCTTTGATCGAACCCTCCCACTGGTCATGCAAGCCTCGCAAAAACTCAGTCAGGATCTGGGCGGCGCAACTGATATATTTACCCCGCCCTACGCCATTCCTGAAAACGTTACCTTTCCCAACTGATTTTTCACCGCTTCACTTTTGAGCACCTTGCTCCCGAGGGCCGTCAATTGCCAATTGCAATCTGGCGATCCTTTGCCACTGCGCGCCACTTCTCCAGCTCGCCGTGGATGTAGGCAGTCGCGGCAGCAACATCCATATCCGTGGGTTCGGTGGCTTCCCTGGCAAACAGATCGCGCATGGCCTGTCCGCTACTAACCTCACGTATTGCACTGTTATAAGCGTTGACAATGTCCTTGGGTGTACCTGCAGGGGCATACACGCCCCACCACACATCAACCGAATAGTCCGGAAGAACGCTGGCGATTGTTGGCAGATCAGGATAGAAGCGGGATGACTCAAGTGAAGTCACGGCCAATGGCCTGACTTCCTTGCTCTGCAGTGGCCCGCTGATGGACGCCGGGGTCGTGATCATGGCTTCCAGCCGTCCGCCAATCATGTCCGATGCTGCATTCGTGATGCCTTTGTACGGAACATGGACCATCTCCGAACCGGCCATGACATTGAGTAATTCGGAACTCATCTGACCAATCGAACCTATGCCGGCAGAACCGTAATTGATGCGTTCTTTATCCAGTTTCACTTTGGATACAAACTCCGATATATTTTGATAAGGGGTATCTTTGCCCACCACCAGCAGCATGGCTCCTCTTGCTGCCACGGCGACAGGTTCGAAATCCTTCTCGGCGTCATAGGGCAGTTTGTGATTGGTCGCGGCATTTGTCACAAATGAGGTTGAACTGAAAAGCAGCGTGCCGCCATCCGGCTTTGCACGAGCCACATCCAACGCACCTATGGTGCCGCCGGCGCCCGGCTTGTTTTCTACGATGACGTTGACACCCAGTTTTTTTGACAGCTTTTCGGCCAGTGCGCGACCAAAAACATCATTGCTGGCACCCGGGGAAAATGGCACCACGATTTTCACCAATTTCGGCAGGGTAGGCGACGCAGCAGCCATGCCTCCTCCCACACAGAACAAGACAGCACAGAAAGCTGAAGCCAGCTTTATTTGCTTGAACATGATTTTGTCTCCATTTTTGTTTTTAGACATAATGTCTATTTTTAGTATAGAGACGAACTTTTGAAACTGTCAAGCACATTATGACAATTGTGAAGATGTGTTTTCGCTGCCACGAGAAGACGGCAATCCGCTTAGTTGAGCGAGATAACTGCTATTGATTCAGTGACTTATATGCGGCAAGCGCCGCTTCTCGAAATGCCTGCACCAGCCTGATGCGCGCCGATTTGCGCGACCAGACCAGACCGAAGCGACGTGGCGCACTCACTTCCGGCAAGGGTAATTTGATAATTTTCAGATCCCGTTTATACAGATTGGCCGAGTCAGGAATAATGGCAACGCCCAGATTCTGGTTGACCATCAAGGCGATGGATTCAATCGCGTTCAGCTCGAAGCGCTCAACCGGCACGATCGCCACGGCGCGCAAATACTGTTCAATCAGCTTGCCACTCCAGCTGTTATGGTCATAGCGAATGAAAGGCTGGGAACGCAACAACTGTGCCGGCTTTTTCCCGCGATGCACTTCAGATGCAAGCAACACAAACGGCTCTTCTCGGAGTAAAAGCCATTCCTGGGTTTTGGGCAAGGCATAAGGAGGCTCAATCGCGATGGCCGCGTCCAGGTTACCGTTTTCAATGTCACGATAAAAATCCGGCGATACACCGGGCTGCACCACCACATTCACTTCGGGATAGCGTCGCACCAGCAGGCTAAGGATATCAGGCAAAATACTGTTGAGCACGCTATTGCCGGCGCCGATTCTGAGCTCCCCGCGTATTTCATTTGAATTGGCCAGGCCTGGCAATGCATCTATTTCATTGATGATCAGCATCAGCCGATCGAGCAGGCGCAGGCCCGCTTCGGTCACATGCACGGTTTTCCCGGCGCGCGCCACCAATGTCACGCCAATCTCTTTTTCCAGAGACGCAATTTGCTGCGCCACCGTCCCGTGTGTCACATTCAGTTTTCTGGCTGCCTGGGCCATGGAGCCAAGCTGATGAACCAGAAGAAAGGTGCGGATAAAGTTTGTATTCATCATTGTTCCGCGGTCAGGGCGGTTGATACCGGCAGGCTTCTTTCAGCCTGCCGGGTACTGTTTTAACTATTTAGGCACGCAATGCTAAGTACGTGCCGAATGTTTATAGACGATACGCTGTGCACCATGTGATGCCAGCGCATGCCCTGCCAATATAGCAAAAGGCTGACAACAGCCAGCGGCCTTATTTCTTTTGTTTCTTGTACTGCTCGATCCATTGGTCAAACTGGGCAATTTCTTTTTTCTGGGCAGCAATGATCTCTTTGGCCATGGCCTGCAGTTGCGGATCTTTGCCTTTGTCCAGTTCCATCTGCGCCATATCCACCGCGCCTTGGTGATGAATTCGCATCATCACAGCAAAATCATAATCAGTATCGCCCGAGGCCTTTACTGAATCCATTTGCTGCTGCATGTTCATCATAGAGGCGTGCATATCCTTGGGCGCTTGGCCGGTATTCATATGCGCATGTCCGCCAGCCTGGGCCTGAGCGGCCATCGGCACGACAAAACCGCTTATTGCAAGCGCTGCGACAGCCAGGCCGCGAACAGCGAAAATTCTGGCAAAACGAAATAATGTTTGTTGGTGCATGATCGTTCCTTTGAAACAGTTAAAAATATTCAACCTGCAAACGGCGTTGCACGGCGACACTGGTGCAAACGCCTTTATTTCATCTCGCTAGTCTCGGGAAAACGGCTGTCCGGAAAAATCCACGGTGACCAGATTTCCGTCCATGGGACCCATGCCAGGAGAGTTGGCGGGCATTCCGGGCGCTGCTACACCCGCGATGGACCGTTTGGCAACCAATTTGTCAACAACCGTTGCCGGTACATGTCCTTCAACGATCTGCCCAGTACCGTCGATCACTGCAGTGTGACAAGACTCCAGTGCAGCAGGCACCTTGAGTTTGTGCTTGATTGCGGACATATCTGCGGTCTGGATTGCGTTCACGGTATAGCCGGCGTCACGAATGTGCTGTACCCAGCCCGTACAGCAACCACAATTGGGATCGTGATACACAGTAATCGATTTACCCGAAGCGTAGGCGCTACAGGCTGCGGTTAATAGCGCCACTGAAAATATGAACGTTTTCATTTAAAACCCTGCAAAAGTGAATGAGTGTTTGTCTGCCCATGGCCCCGATAGGTTCCCTTTTCAATAAAGGGCGATAAAACGCGCTTACTATTGCACGTTGCCCTCTGCTCGAAGAGCCGGCAACCGCTTATACCACCGGTTCGGCCGGATAGCCGGCATTTTCCAGCGCAGCAATAAGCGTTTGCTCGGCACTGGTTGACTGGATATCTACGCGGTGTTCGCCCACATTGGCGGTGACCGTGGCAGCCGAATCAACGGACTGGACTGCCGCCGTTACCCGGCGAACGCATCCGCCGCAGGTCATGTTGTCGATTTGAAATTGCATACGATTAATTCCTTCCTGTGTGATTGTTCATCATCAAAGCATAAACATTGCCACTGTAGGAAGGTCAAGCACTATTTCATTCGTCATGGCTTTGGCCCGAACTCTGCCAACTCAAAAGATATAATTTATATCTTTTTAAGATAAAAATACAGGCGTTTTTTCTATCTTTCATCCCTTATCATCTGCGCATACAGAAGGAGGAGAAGATGAAAAGCAAATTATTCGTGCCGGCATCACGACCGGAATTGTTCGAAAAAGCCCTTAATAGCCAGGCCGATGGCATTTCCTTTGACCTGGAAGACGCCGTACTGGAGCCGCACAAGGACCAGGCCCGTGAGCAGTTGAACGATTTTCTGCAAACGCTGCAACCAGGGTCACAGAAACAGACCATCATCGTGCGTATCAACGACATGGGCACCGTCTGGTTCGACGAAGATTTACTGGCGTGCATGGTAGATACGGTGGATATGATCAATATCCCGAAAATCGAGTCGTCCGAGCAAATGCGGGATTTTTTCCTGGCTTTCGACAAAGCCGCCAGCGCGCTGGACAAACCGCCTGCGATCCTGGTCAACATTGAAACCGCCCTGGCCCTGGTCAATGCAGCAGACATTGCGGCGACGGACAAGCGCATTGCCGGCCTGCAACTGGGCCTTGGCGATTTGTTTGAACCGCTGGGCATCCATCGCTACCAACCGGCCACTGTACACCATGTCATGATGAGCTTGCGATTGGCTGCAGGCAGCGCAGGCATATACGCCTATGACAGCGCATATACCAATATCGGCAACAGCGAAGGCTATCGGCAGGAAGCGCTGCTGGCCAAATCTGTCGGGTTCCTGGGAAAGACATGTATTCATCCATCCCAGATTGCTATTGCAAACGAAGTATTTACGCCAACCCGGGAAGAAATTGACTGGGCGCGAAAAGTTGTCGAGTCGGCAGGCCAGGCCAGCCATGGCGCCTATGTTCTTGACGGCCAGATGATCGATGTCCCATTTATCAACAAAGCAAAAATGATTCTGCGCCAGATCGGCGAGTAATCGATAATTCCCAGGAGACAAAAGTGAGAAAAACCCCGTTGCACCATACGCACGTTCTGAGAACCGCCAACGCCGCATTGCTCGCCGCTGTGATAGCGCTGCCGGCCGCCGCCGTTGCGGCCGATCCCGCCTCCTTTCCGGGCGATCGGCCCATCACACTTGTCGTGCCTTATCCACCCGGTGGTTCCAATGACACGTTCGCGCGTGCCGTGGGCATGAAGCTGGGTACGCTGCTCAAAACGACAGTTGTGATTGAAAACAAAGGTGGCGCCGGCGGCTCTATCGGCACCATGCAGGTAGCTCGTGCCAAGCCGGACGGCTACACGCTTGCGGCCGTATCCTCCAGCTTTACAACCAATGCCGCGATACAGCCATCGCTGCCCTTTGATCCCATTGGCGATCTGCGCGGCGTGGGCCTGATGGCCGAAGGCCCGTTTATTCTTGCTGTACGCAAAACGCTCGGGTTCACCAAGGTAAGCGAACTGCTTGACTATGCCAAAGCCAATCCCGGCAAACTTAATTATTCATCATCCGGCCCGGGCAGCAGCAACCAGTTTGCTACCGAAATGATGAACTCGTTGGCCAAAATACAAATGACGCATGTTCCATTCAAGGGCATGGGCCCGGCAACAAACGCGCTGATAGGCGATCAGGTGGACGTATTGATCGCCAGTGGCCCGTCGCTATTGCCGGCAGTGGGCACCGGCAAAGCCATCGCCCTGGGTGTGACCAGCAGCCAGAAAAGCGCAGTGGCGCCTGATCTTCCTCCTATCGCTGCCGACGTCCCCAACTACAACTTCAAGATCTGGTGGGGTATTCTGGCGCCCAAAGGCACGCCTGATGCCATTGTCGCAAAACTGAATGACGCACTCAAACAGGTCACGTCCGACGAGGAACTGAAAAAATTCTTTATTAAAGAAGGAGCCGAAGCTGCCTATATGACGCCCGCCGATTTTGACAAGGAAATCAGCGACAACATCGCCCTTTGGAAAAAAGTCGCCAGAGACAGCGATATTCACGTACAGAAATAAATACGGATCAGCCTTATGACATCAACAATTTCAGGAAACAATGCATTGCCCCTGGCCGGAATCCAGGTGCTGGATCTGAGCGCCTATATTGCCGGGCCTTACGGTTGCACGCTACTGTCCGACCTGGGCGCGCAGGTGATCAAAATCGAGCCACCCGAAGGTGATAATCTGCGCAAATATCCTTCAACCCTGGAGGCCGAGAGCCGGGCATTTATCGGCGTCAATCGGGGCAAGCGCGGGATCAGTCTGGATTTGAAGAGCGCCGAAGGCTATGAAATATTCCTGAAACTGCTGCTTGGCGCTGATGTACTGGTGCATAATTTTCGCCCCACTGTACCGCCGCGTCTTAAGATCGATTTCCAGACCTTATCACAACTGAATCCAAAGCTGGTCTACTGCGCCATGACCGGTTATGGCTCGAGCGGCCCCATGGCCAACAACGCCGGATATGACCAGGTGCTGCAGGCCATGTCGGGCATTTGCGACTCACAGGGCATGGGCAAGGCCGAGCCGGAAATTGTGTATGGCTCTGTGGTGGATTTCTACGCCAGTGCGATGATCGCCAATAGCGTCAATGCGGCGCTGTTCAAGCGGGAACGCACTGGCCAGGGCTCGTATGTGGAAGTCTCGCTGCTGGCCAGCGCGCTGACCATGCAGTCCACGCGCCTGGTCTGGGCAGAAGGCGAACCCAGGAACATTGAACGGGATATGCGCTCGGGCGGCATCACCGGCATTCACCCAACAAAGGACGGATTTATTTACCTGTCGGCCAATACACCGCACTTCTGGGAGGCGCTGTGCACCTTGCTCGGGCTGCAGGCGCTTGCCACTGACGAACGGTACGACACGGTACGCAAACGCGCCGAGAACGCCAGCATTATCGTGCCCATCATCCGTGGCGCCTTGCAGCAACGCAGCGCGAAGGATTGGGAGGCGCATTTTGGGACCCAGGTGCCCTGCGCCATGGTTCGGCCGGTGCACGACATGTTTGAACACCCCCAAGTTCAGGCCGAAGGCCTGGTCCGCGAATTTTCACACAGTAAGATCGGTAAATACAAGAGTATTACCGGCCTGATCAAAATGGACCACGTGGCCTGCGCCACCGAACGGGCGGCGCCGGACTTCGGGGAGCACACGAGCGAGCTGCTCGCCGAATATGGCTATTGCCAGCAGCAAATCGATCAATTCAGACAGCGCGGAATCGTGCGTTAACAGGGAGCACCCATGACCACAACCGTCAACTGGAAACAGCGCCCGGCAGGAGCAAACTGGGGTGACTTCGGCCCCGACGATCAACTGGGCAGATTGAACTGGATTGATGCCCAGGCGCGCGTACGGGCTGCCCGAGAAATACAGCAAGGACTCAGCTTTGCCTTGAGCCTGCCGCTGGATGTTCCCAGGCAGCCGGTTCTTAATCCACGCCGCGCCGGCCCTGTGATACGCCCGTCAATGAAAAACGGCATTCCCATTTTCAACTTCCCGTTGGGCAACGATACGCCGGGCGCCACCGATGTGGTGAGCGACGATGTGGTGACCATGTCACCGCAGTATTCAACGCAATGGGATGCCCTCGGGCATGTCTGTTCGTGTTTTGATGCACAGGGATCAGGCACAGCAGCGCCGGTTGGTTACAACGGCTTTCGTGTCGTTGGCCATCAACACGCCGTCACGGACAATTTCAATGGCGCCGCCGCGCTGTCCATTGACCCCATGGCGCAACACGGGATTCAGGGACGCGGCGTACTGATCGATTTGCGCCATCACTTTGGCGACCAGGCGCGGCTGGTCAGTTTCGCCGATATCGAAGCGGTCATGAAGGCGGACCGGGTTGAGCTGCACAAAGGCGACATCGTATGCTTTCACACCGGCCTTGCCGACATTGCGCTGAATCTGAATGCCGAGGCCGACCATGAGATTCTGAAAACCAGTTGCTGCGCGCTGGATGGCAACGATCCGAAGCTGCTTGAGTGGATTACGCAATCACAAGTGTCTGCACTTGCCGCCGATAACCATGCGGTGGAAAAACGCAACTACACGCTGAAAAAGAGCCAGGGGGCACTGTTGCCGCTGCACGAACACTGCCTGGTCAAACTGGGCATGCCATTAGGAGAACTATGGCATCTGTCGATCCTGGCAAAATGGCTGCGGGAACACCAGCGCCATGCCTTCTTCCTGACCGCGCCGCCCATTTATCTGCGCGGCATGGTAGGAGCACCAGTCAACCCCGTGGCAACCGTATAGTGATGGTCTGGCCATACTATGACAACAATACAGCTACACAATCATAATTATCACGGAGGACATAATGCATATGTCATTGAATAGAACCCTTATCTCTTTTGCCCTGGGCTGCGGCGTGCTGGCCAGCAGTACAGCCTGGTCTGCCGATTATCCGAGCAAGGCCATCCGCATGATCGTGCCCTACTCTGCCGGCGGCGGCGCAGACAATGCCGCACGCATTATTGCCAAAGCGCTGGGCGACACCCTGAAGCAACCGATTGTGATAGAGAATAAGGCAGGGGCCAGTGGCTCTATCGGTGCCACGCAGGTCGCACGCGCGCCTGCCGATGGCTACACCCTCCTGTACGATGCATCGTCATTTTCCATCAACCCGGTGTTGCGCAAACTGCCCTATGACCCGCTGAAGGATTTTGTTGCCGTCTCCAAGGTCGTGAGCTCTCCCTATCTGATGGTCGTGCCGGCAAACTCTCCCTATGACAGCGTCAAATCCTATGTGGATGCCGCCAAGGCCTCGCCCGGAAAACTGACGTTTGCCTCCTATGGTATTGGCAGCCCGGTACACATTGTGGGCGAATTGCTCAAACAGGAAACAGGCGTTGATATCGTGCACGTGCCCTACAAGGGCGGTGCGCCTGCCCTGGTCGATGTCATGGGCGGCGTAGTTGATACCTATTTTGCCAATGCAGCCTCGGCCATGTCGTACATCCGTGGCAAGAAACTGAAAGCGCTGGCCACCACCGCAGCCAAACGAAGCAGTGATCTGCCTGATGTAGCGACTATGGAAGAACAAGGCGTAAAAATGGACGTGAGCGAGTGGAACGGCATTTTCGCACCGGCCGGCACACCCGAGCCGGTCATCAGCAAACTGTCCGAAGCCATCAGCACCGCTCTCAAAGACCCTGCAACCATCAAGCAATTGAACAATCTGGGGATGCAGGTTGAAGGCAGCTCACCCGAGGCATTCAAATCGTTTATTGCAAACGAATTGACACGCTGGGACGCCGTAGCCAAAAAGAACAATATCAGGCTCGATTAACGTTCGCTATGAGGCAGGCCATGCCATGCCGCCATAAGAGACAAAAAAACTGCCGGGATAATCCGGCAGTCGCGCCTTTACCTTGCGGCAATACCTGCCGCACCCTCCCACTCAATTGATTTTAATATTCGCCTCTTTGGCCAATGCTTTCCAGGCGGGAATTTCTTTTTCTACCACCGCTTCGAGCGCTTCCGGTGTTCCCCCCACAGCGACGGCGCCCTGGGCCAGAAACGCCTGCTGTATGGTTTTATTTCCGGCGGCGTCTGCCAGCACTTTCTGGATTTTATCGATGATCGGTCGCGGTGTGCCGGCCGGTGCGAACATGGCGTACCAGGAGTCCACATTGAAGCCATCAATGGTTTCAGCCATTGATGGCACATCCGGGAGCACTGGCGTGCGCTCTTTCGTGGACACGGCAAGCGCCTTGAGTTTGCCATTGCGAATGTACTGGGTCACTGCCGGTAGCGATACCCACAGCAACGGTATCTGTCCACCCAGCACATCCACTGTTGCCGGACCGCCACCGCGATACGGCGCATGCGTCAACTGGACCTGTCCAAGCTTTTTGAACAATTCACCTGCAATATGACTGGGCGAGCCGACACCTGCTGAACCATAGATCACCGGTTTGTCTGCGGCCTTGGCGTACTCGATGAGCTCTGGAACCGTTGAGGGTTTGAACGAAGGATGCGCCACCAGCACCTGTGGCGCTGATGCAACCATGGACACAGGATCCAGGTCCTTCTCTGTGTCAAAGGGCAATTGCGCATAAATGGCAGGATTGATCGTGTGCGAAGACAGCGTCAACAGCAGCGTGTAGCCATCGGGCGCCGCTTTGGCAACCTGAGCAGTACCAATGGTGCCTCCGGCGCCACCCTTGTTTTCAATCACCACACTTTGCCCCAGGCCCTGGGTCAGCGGTTCCTGGAGAATGCGAGCCGCAACGTCGACGCTGCCGCCGGCAGGGTAGGACACAATCAATCGAATCGGTTTATTGGGGTAATCCTGGTCAGCAGCAGCGGCCACCGAAGTGCCGCCCAATGCGCAAATGGCACACATGGCATTAAGCCACTGCACCGTCATTTTTCTCAATAGTATCATTGCAGTTTCTCTCAATTAGAATATGGTTTATACAGACAAACAGCAATTTAATAAAATAGCTTTTAGCTCTATTCTTATTGCTACTGATATTCGCGTACTGATTCTGTTTACTGATTTTTCCTTGACTGCTCTTTACTGCCTGATGCCTGCAGACGGTTTATTACTTATTACACTTGTGTGGCAACGTCTGCACCTGCCGGCACATCGGTTGCCTGTACCAGATGCTGCTGGCATAGCTTGCGTGCCAGGCGCGTTGCCTGCTCGTTGGCCAGCCGGGCATTCACATCCATGGAAACCGTCCAGAAATAGGTGCCGCAAGCCAGGCTGCCCAGTACAGTAATGTCATTTGCAATAGTGCCATTTGCGGTGATCAGGCATCCTGTGTCAAAGTCCAGCTCAAAGCCACCATAGTCGCTTGCGCGCGCCAGGCCCGATTGCAGCAATTGCGTGATAAGCGGGTCTGCCGACTGGCGTACGTCTTGGGAAAACCCCGTTGCATTGATCACGACGTCACACGCCTGTTGCTGCAATGCACCCGCTGCATCACGAGAATGCAACATAAAGCCTTGGCTATCCGGCAGCGCTTCACAAGCCTGGAAACCACCGTGAATATGCAACTGCTCTGTCTCGATCAGGCTTTGCAATTGACGAGCATTTTGCACCGGAAACATCGCCCGACGCGACATCCACCGCGAGCGCCAGCGTGACTGAAACTGCCGTCTGGCTGGCTGATCCAGATAAAACCAAAGTATATCTATCACTTCATTGGCTGCCGCCAGCACCGCCTGCCAGGGGCGCGGCCCGCTACATGCTGCGTGCAACTCGCGATTGAGCAGGGTCGCTGCATCTGCACTACCACCGGCAATATCACGAATGTCAAAGCCAGGGTCAATCGCCAGCATCTGCTCACGCAGCATCTCGACCACATCGTCCAGGCCCAGTCGTCCGCCTTTGGCAAGCGCAATCGCGTGTACGTCGGAGCGCGATAACCGGTAGGGAATATGGGTCGGATGAACACTTCGCACAGCAGGCAGCACACCCTGCCGGGAAAAGCAATGAATCTGCCCGCCGTGCCCGTGCGACTTCAATGCAACAACGGCATCAATGGCGCTCAGATTGGCTCCCAGAATTGCTACAGTAGCGTCGGCGGCAATGGTTTGTGACAAGGCGCTGACCGGATAGGGACTATTCATGAACCCCGCGCATGGCACCAGCGCATCAAACTTATCAGACGCCAAGTTACCATTACACAGTACCAGTTGATCAACAACATAGTTTGCGCCGGCAAGATCTGTCAGTCGAATCTGCGGTGATGCCTCTTGCTCTTGCCCTTGCTCAGGCCCAGACGCCTGCTCTTGTCTGGCCACCTCGCGAGCAATCGCTACCACAGCGTTGCGCACCACCTGCACCTGTATACCGAGCCCCGCAGCCTGGGCAACGATGCGGTCAAACTGCCCATGAACATATCGGCCAAACAGCGGACGCGGATAAAATGCGGCAGGATCAATATCGCGGACGCCATAGGATTGCAAAAGCGCTTCGGGCTGCGCCGCCAGCCATTGCACAAAGTGAGAGCGGTGCTTGTCGTACAGCGACATATTGCCCGCCGGCACATTGAGCAGATTGGTATTCAGATCATGTTGGTAGGCGGTGCCATGCCCGATCTTTTCGGCGGGCTCGAACAGCGTAATGTGACAGGCAGGCACATTGCTGGCACTGTTCGCAGTGTTTTCAAGATGCGCGACCAACTGCGCCAAAAATGAAACGCCGACAGATCCTCCGCCGACGACCCCTAACCGGCAAATTGCGTCCATGGTGTCACTCCAATGTCATTCAACTTTGGCGCGAGTGGCAACGTCGGACCATTTTGTGACTTCGTCCAGCAGCAGTTGCTCTGTTTGCTGCGGCGTAGTTGCATAGGCTTTGGCTCCCGAAGCAATCAACTTGTCCTGCACTTCTTTTTGGGCAGCCACGGCCTGCATTGCCTCGGACATTTTCTGCACAATGTCTTTGGGTGTCCCTGCCGGCGCTAGCAATCCGTAGTTGGTTGTGAGCACATAATCCTTGACGTTGAGTTCTTTCAATGTCGGCACATCCGGAATGGTCGGCACTCGATCAGCGGTCGTGACCGCAAGGAATTTGATTTTGCCGCTATTGATCTGCGGATAGAGCGTGGTCAGGGTATCAATCACCATATCAATCTGTCCGCCCAGCAAATCTGTCACTGCCGGGCCACTGCCTTTGTATGGCACATGCAATAGCTTGGTGCCGGTTGCCAGTTGAAATTTTTCAGCGGCCATATGCTGAGACGATCCCACTCCGGCAGAGCCATACGTTATCTTGCCTGGTGTTTGCTTTATCTTGTTCACCAGTTCGTCCAGCGTATTGACGCCCAAGCCGTTGCGCACTGCAACCACCAGCGGCACGGCCGTGCCAAACGAAACGCCTTCGAAAGCATCCGGAAATTTATAGGTTTTGGGTTTGGACGGTAATACCGAGTTGATCGCATGACTGCCGATAGCGCCAAAAAGCATGGTATAGCCATCGGGCGCCGCCCGGGATACGGCTTCCGCGCCAATTTCTCCGCCCGCACCTGCACGATTTTCCACCACCACCGTGGCCCCCAGAAGCTTGGGCAAATATTGCGCATATATCCTGGCCGAAAAGTCTGTTGCACCTCCCGGGGGATACGGCACCACCAGAGTGATCGGCTTGGCCGGCCAATCTGCGGCAAGCGCCAGCGTGCTGGAGAAGATCAGGCACAGCGCCCCGCTTGTCTTCAAAAACCATTTCATTGTCTCGCTCCTTTTTATTAAATCCTAACATTTAGAATTTGAATTCTATTTCTTGTATAAAAAATAGAATCGCATATAATAAAAATACGGTCAACGAATTAATGGTTCTATATTTAGAATATTAAAATATAGGATTTTTAGTATCAATATTTGAGATTTGTATGGATAAAACCTTGCTAAAAGGTCTGCGGCTGTTTGAAATCATTTGCGCCCAGGAAGATCAGCCCAATACGATTGATGATCTTGCGGTGGCATCCGGCCTGACCAAAAGCAATACGCACCGGACCCTGCAGACACTGATCGCAGCCGGTTACGTTGAAAAAAGCAACCATTCGGGCGGGTACAAACCCACATTGAAGGTTTTTGAACTGGCGGCGCAACGGCTTGCTCGCCTGGATGTGCGCAAGATTGCGACGCCGCTGATGCGCCGCGTCGCGCTACAGACGCAGGAAACCGTACACCTTTCCGTACTGGACCAGCTCGATGTCATTTACATCGACAAAATCGACAGCCCCAATCCGGTGCGCGCCTATTCCATTATTGGCGGCCGCGCGCCCGCCTATGCGGTGGCAACCGGCAAGGCCATGCTGGCCTTCCAGAATGATGAATATCTCAACCGTCATTCAGCCGATCTGATCCGGCATACCGAAAACACCCTCACGTCACTGGCTGCGCTCAAAGACGAGCTGGCCAACATCGCACGCATTGGTTACGCTATCAACAGGGGCGAGTGGCGCGGTAACGTTGGCGGGATCGCCGCGCCGATCTTTGACGGACACAACAAGGTCATTGCCGCCCTGGGCATCTCGGGACCGCTGGAAAGACTGACCATTGAAAACATGAAGCGCTGGTCGCCGCTGGTGCTGGATGCCGCCCGTGACATTTCCCGGGAGTCGGGATACCGGTGTGGTTATTTTGGCGAATCAAACTAATTCAAACCATTCTGTGAGCAACTAAATATGAAGCAAGAAGCCACGCTGCAAGGCGTAAAAGTCATCGAAATCTGCAATGTTGCTGCGGGCCCCTTTTGCAGTATGCTGCTGGCCGATATGGGCGCCGACGTGATCAAGATCGAACATCCCGATGGAGGTGACACCCTCAGAAGCTGGCCCCCGATCAGCGATGGATACAGCGAGAACTTCGCTTCGCTGAACCGGAACAAAAAATCGGTCACGCTCAATCTGAAGAGCCCCGCCGACGTGCAGGCCGCCCGCCAGCTCATGCGCTCGGCCGATATTGTGCTGGAAAACAATCGGCCGGGCGTGATGGACCGGCTCGGCCTGGGCTACGCCGATATCAGCCAATTGAATCGGCAAATCGTGTACTGCTCCATTTCCGCCTACGGCCAAAGTGGTCCGCGCAGCCAGGAAGGCGGGTTCGACCTGACCGTACAGGCCATGAGCGGGCTCATGAGTGTGACTGGCGAAGCCGATGGGCCACCAGTCAAGTGCGGTGTGCCGGTGTCTGATTTTTCAGCCGGACTGTACGCTGCCTTTGCCATCGTGTCTGCCCTGCGAATGGCCGAGCGCAACGGAGAAGGCACCCATATTGATATTTCCATGCTGGGCGCAACACTGGGCATCGCGGCGTTGCAGACATCCGAATACTTCGGCAGCGGCAACAATCCGCGCAAGCTGGGCTCTGCACATCCACGCAACGCCCCCTATCAGGTCTTTCGCTGCAAGCAGGGATACTTCGGCATGGCCGCCGGCAACAACTCCCTGTGGAAATCGGTATGCCAGGTAGTCGGACGCCCTGAACTGTTTGACGATGCAAGATTCACCAGCACGTCGCTACGTGCGCAACACCAGCAGGCCCTGCTGGAAATCATGGAATCCATTTTTGCATCTGAAGATGCGCAATACTGGCTCGAACAGTTCCGTGCGGCCGGCGTGCCCTGCGCGCCGATCAATCAATATTCGGATGTACTGGCGGACGAACAGGTGGCGCATATGGACTGGGTGCAAAACATTTCCCTGCCCAACGGGCTGACCGCCAGAACCTTTGCCTCGCCGATCCGCTTTGACGGGCAGACAAGCCGGATCAGCGTCGGGCCGCCGGCGCTGGGCGAACACAACAATGAAATTTTGTCGACCATTACAACGCAGCGAGAAGACACGTGAGCGAACCATTGATTATTGAACGCTGCGAACAGTCGTGGACTTTCACCCTGAACCGGCCCGAGAAAATGAACGCCCTGTCGCCCGCCCTGGTGCAGGCGCTCACAGACGGCATACAACAGGCCCATGAGGAAAATATTTCACTTCTGATATTCAAGGGTAATGGCAAGAATTTCTGCGCCGGGTTCGACTTTACCGACCTGGAAACGGCAAGCGAGGGCGATCTGCTGCAACGAATCGTGCAGATCGAAATCATGCTGGACCTGCTGGCAACCTCGCCGGCCATGACACTGGCCTTATGCCACGGACGCAATTTTGGCGCCGGCGCAGATATTATCGCGTCATGCAAACGTCGCGTTGCCGCCAACGGCACCACCTTTCGCTTTCCCGGCATCAAGTTCGGCCTTATTCTGGGTACCCGCCGCTTTCAAAATATTGTCGGTACCCAGAACGCGCTGGATATCCTGTCAAGTACACGCACCTTCGATGCCAACGAAGCCCTGAGCATCGGCTTCATGCAGGCATTGCAGGATCAGCCCGAGTGGCAGGACGTGATTGAACAGGCTCAGGCCAATAACGCCATTTTGTCCGATATCACCCGGCGCAACATGTACAAGGTCCTGTACGCCAATGCGGAATCGGACCAGAACCTGGCCGCCCTGGTGCGCTCTGCCGCGGCACCCGGACTTAAGGACAGGATCCGGTCCTACCTGAAACCCAATCAATAATCTGGAGATCATCATGACATCAGGATTTAACCAGACTGATAAATGCGTATCGCTGCAGGACTTGGTCAGCCGCGTGCCCAATGGTGCTTCGCTGGCGCTGGGCGGCAGCTTTCTACATCGCGGCCCCTTTTCGTTTGTGCGTGAACTTATTCGGCAAAACAAGCAGGACCTGGAGATTATCAAACAATCTCCTGGCTATGACATCGATATTTTGTGCCGCACCGGGAACGCCACCAAAGCGCGCGCCGGCATTGTGGCCATGGAGGGTAACTTCGGTCTGGCGCAGTATTACCGCAAGGCCGTCGAGCAGCAGCGACTGGCGCTCGAAGAGCACGCCTGTGCGACGCTGACAGCGGGCTTGCGCGCGGCCGCCTTCGGCATCCCGTTTCAACCATGTGGCGGCATCGACGGCAGCGAACTGGCCCAACTGAACAACTGGGTGAAAATTGCTGATCCCTATTGTTCCGGAAAAGAGGTGTGGGTGATTCCCGCAATACAGCCGGATTACGCCGTAATACACGCCAATGAAGTGGACCGCAAGGGCAATGTGCGCGTGTTGGGCACCTATCACTGGGACCGTATCATGTCGCGTTCGGCCAAAAGCGTGCTGGTCGTCGCTGAGAAAATGGTGGAAGACACCGTCTTTACAGACAACCCGGAAACCACCCTCATTCCGTATTTCATGGTCGAAGCCTTCAGCATTGTTCCAAACGGCGCCTGGCCTGGTTCGTGCTGGCCCGATTACGTAATAGATTATCAGGCAGTGCAGGCCTATCTGGATCCGGACCAGACCGCTTTCGACCAGCACATGGATGCCGCACCCGAATTACAGGAACACGCATAATGCAGAACAACTGGTCGCCTTTCTCCTACATCGTTACCAATCTGGCCCGCTTTATCCGCCCCAACGAAATCACGTTCAGCGGCGTCAACTCCACCATGCCCATGCTGGCCTGCCTGATGGCAAAAAAAGCCTATGAATGGGATTTCATTTACATCAACGTAGCTGGCGGCGTGGACCCGACCCCTTCGATGATCCCCTTGTCCAGTTCCGACCCGGTGCTGGCACAGCAATCGGCCTCCATCTTTGCCAATGAAGATTTCTATGACCTGTGTACCCGCGGCAAAATGGACCTGACTTATCTTGGCGCTGCCCAGATCGATGGCGAAGGCAACGCCAACAATTCGGTCATCGGCGACTGGCATTCGCCCAAGGTGCGCTTACCCGGCGGCGGTGGCGGCGCCGTCATGCTGCCTACAGCCAGGCGCGCCTGCACCTGGCGCACCGAACACTCGAGACGCACTTTTGTGGAAAAACTGGACTTTCGCACATCCTGGGGCGGTTTTCATGGCGTGGTTACACCCATTGCCGTCTTCATAAAAAAAGACAATCGACTGGCATTGCAATCATTTCATCCGGAATCATCCATAGACGAAGTGGTTAGCCGAACTGGTTTTACTTTTGATCACAGCGATGCCAAACCCACCGTAGCCCCCACAGACTCGGAAATCGCGGCCTTGCAGTCGCTGGACCCGGACGGGCAATTCGAAAACGACGCCGCGGTCACGCTGCGCTAGGAGACAACTGATGGTGCCAACCTCAACCATTCTGAATGACTGGCAATCAATCTGGCGCACCACCTCGATTGAAAACCGCATTGCCCTTCAGGACGCCAGTACACAAATCCGCTACGGCCAGCTTTACACCCTGGTATCGCAACTGGCCGGACGCCTGCGCGCCGCCGGTGTGGATGAACAGATGCGCGTTGCCATTAATATGGAACGCGGGCTGGACGCCGTGATAACGCTGCTGGCAGTGATGGTTGCCGGAGCCTGCCCCTGCCCGCTGGAGCCCGGGTTGAGCCAGACAGAACGGACGCTGCGCCTGCGAAGCGGCGGACTCACCTGGCTGCTATCGGACGATCCGGCGCGCGATGCAGGCACAGATGATATTCGCGTCATGAACCCATTGAGCCTGGCCGATGCACAGTCTTACTGGCCAAGCAACGTGTCTCCATTGAGCCCGGCGCTCATGCTCTTTACCTCGGGCAGTACCGGCAAACCAAAAGGCGTATTGGAAAGCCATCGCGGTGTACTGAACAACGCCCGTGGCGTGATCGCCATGACAGAACTGACGACAGACGACATACTGCTGCATGTCATGCCGATTTACCACACCAATGGCTTGAACAATCAGTTATTCAGCCCGCTGGCCGTTGGCGCCTGCATTTATTTTGCACCACGTTTTTCTGCGCAGGCCATGCCGCAACTGATGGCAACCGTTGCGCCAACCATCATTACCGGCGTGCCCACCATGTATTCCCGCATGCTGGCGTATCCATTGCCTGCTGACGCTGTGCGAAACTTGCGGCTGGCCCGCTGCGGCTCCGCTCCTATCACAACTGAGTTACACAAGAAAATCGAAAACTATCTCGGGCAGCCGCTGGTGATTTCCTATGGCTTGTCCGAGGCCACCTGCACCTCTACCATGAACCCGCCGGCACAACGAAAGATCGGCTCTATCGGCAAGCCGCTAAGCGGCCAGGATATCTTCCTGCTTTCGACAAATGGTGAACGCATTACAGCTGTCCATACCAATGGCGAGATCTGTATAGACGGCAATAGCCTGATGCTGGGTTATGTGGGCGTGTCAGCACCTGGCCAATTGGATCCGCAGGTCGGGTCGCTGCGCACCGGCGATATCGGCTACGCCGACGAAGAAGGTTTTCTGTACATTACTGGCCGCATCAAGGATGTCATAATTCGTGGCGGTGAAAATATTTCGCCCTCACAAATAGAGCATGTGATTGCCATGCATGCAGACGTGGCCAATTGCTGCGTGATCGGCCAACCTGATGAAGACCTGGGCGAAGTACCTGTGGCCTTTATAACTTCAAGAAATAACGATATCAATATCGACGAGGTGCATGCTTTGCTCAGAACACACTTGGCCAGAATCTATCAACCTGCCGCTATTTTTGTTCTTGATGCTCTTCCGGAAAATGCAATCGGGAAAGTGGACCGCAAGGCGCTGGCAAAACAGCTAGAGGCACGAACGCAAGCGACGGTCAGCTCATCCTAGCTTCCTGCACGCGCCAGCGTGCGTACCTAGGATTATTGATTATTGATCGGACATCCGAAGACAAGAGGGGTTGCTCAGTCTCAAGCAAGTGGGAGCAGAGCAGAATAAATGCGTTTATTCAGACACCGTTTATCGGCTTGTGACTTTTCACATATCCGCACCTGCGCTCAATGGCGCAGCGCTTGGGAGGCCGCGAGCACCCGCACGTGCATCACGACAAAAAAGCCCTGGCTCTTGTGAGCCAGGGCGCAAAAGTACGATGGATAGGTGAATATCATTCGTACGGAGCGTATTCTATATAAAACCTCGCTTATTGCCACGGTCTTGAAACACCTATTTTGTATTTTTTGTAAAAAAAGAACGAAGAAAGCCCAATATATACACCGCACGTTATGTTTTGAAATGAGTGCTTACGATAACAGCTCACTATGCACTGTGAGCGGGCGTATTGCCTGACCAGACAACCCCTCGCATGCGCGATTCAAATTGCAATGGTTTTAACTGGTTCAACACACGGCTGAAACAATCGCAAATGCCTTGAACAAATTTCACTTATCATTGCACCCGACGTGTTGCCTGAACCTGAATGCAAGCGCACGCTTATTATTCGGTATCCCAATTAGGGACAACACGATCCTGAAGATGGGAAGTCAGACCATAACACCAATTCGATGTCTGGTCAGTCTTCACTCACGAAGGCACGATGCTCGAGACCTCAAGCCAGCCCCACCACCTCCAACAACAACAACCCGGAGCCTCGCTAATCTTTCGCAATGTACTCGTATTTGGCGGTATTGACGCGCGTCTGGCGCCACTCCACCGGGCGATCCTGATAGGTATACGCGGTGCGGTCAATCAACAACAAGGGCGAAGCTTGCGCCACATTCAGCCAGTCCGCCACCGCACTGTCGGCCTGGCAAACGCTTAGCTTCTCGCGGGTATCGACAATATTGATGCCGAAATTATTCTGATAAAAGTTATAGAGCGTACTTGAACGCTCGTCCAGGCTCTGCTCATTCAATGTTGCAAAAAGAATTTCCGGCACCTGGATTTCGTCAACCATGACCAGATCACTGTTCAGACTAAGCAGATTAAAAAAATGGAACACGTTGGCATCTTTGGGCAATTGCAAGCGCTCGCTGGCCTCGCGCGTCGCTTTCCTGCGACGAAATTTCAGCAGACGCGTCGTTGGATATGTCTTGAAGCCATCCCGGCGCTGGATCCGGAAAAACTTGAAAAAATGCTGATCGCTCTCGTGCGTGGCAACGAACGTGCCGCGTCCCTGATGGCGAATCAGAATATGTTCGCTGACCAGTTCATCGACCGCCTTGCGCAACGTACCAATAGATACTCCGAATTTTTCGGCCAGTTGATTCTCTGGCGGGATGGCCTGACCGCGAACCCACTCGCCACTTGCGAGCGCCGCCAGCAGCGACTGCTTGACTGCAAAATAAAGGGGCGTGCCCGGTAAAAAGAAATCTTTGTTGTTCATAGGTGGCAGATTTTAAATGACTTGCACCAATGATGCCACGGCTTGCGCCCCCAGCGCCAGCAGAATTCGCTTGTAATGATTTTTCACGTAATTCATATATATGATATAGTTGACTTGGATGAATATTGCAATTATCATGCATTAAATCTGCTATGCAATGAAACACATCCAAATTTTCAATCAAAGGAGAAAACGATGATCCATGCCGTACTGCATGATTCAAAGGACACCGTTGCCGTTGCCGTCGTCGAAGGCATTACGGCCGGAATGGAACTGTCCTGCTGGAATATGGAAGAAGACAAAATCATTACTGTCAAAGCCACCCAGGACATTCCCATTGGCCACAAGGTAGCTCTGGTGGACATGAAAGATGGCGACACCGTCTTCAAATACAGTGTCGATATCGGCAAAGTGGTCGCGCCCATCAGCGCGGGCGACCACGCCCACGTGCACAACATCAAAACCAAGCGCTGGTAAGCACTGCGAACGCACTGCCACAACCGCTATCGACAGACATTCAGAGCAAGGATTTTCCTCATGGCCATTATTGATTCGAACACCACATTCCGCGGCTACAGAAGAGACAACGGGCGCGTCGGCATACGCAATCACGTTGTGATTCTGCCTGTAGACGATATTTCAAACGCAGCAGTTGAAGCTGTTGCCAACAACATCAAGGGCACTATCGGCATTCCACACCCATACGGACGCCTGCAATTTGGCGCCGACCTTGACCTGCACTTTCGCACACTGATCGGTACGGGATGCAACCCCAACGTCGCCGCCGTGGTTGTGATCGGCATTGAAGAAGGCTGGACCAAAAAAGTGGTCGACGCCATCGCTCAGACCGGCAAACCGGTAGCGGGCTTTTCCATCGAACTGCACGGCGATCACGACACCATTATGCGCGCCTCTAAAAAGGCCAAGGAATTCGTGCATTACGCCACCGCGCTGGAACGTGTTGAATGCCCCATTTCCGAACTGTGGGTCTCCACAAAATGTGGCGAATCCGATACCACATCGGGCTGCGGCGCCAACCCAACCGTGGGCGATGCCTTTGACAAACTGTATGCCACGGGCAATACACTTGTGTTTGGCGAAACCTCGGAACTGACCGGCGGCGAACAGATCGTGGCCGCCCGCTGCGCCAACGACAAAGTGCGCGAAGACTTCATGTTCATGTTCAATCGCTATCAGGACATGATCAATCGCTGGAAAACCTCTGACCTGTCCGAGTCGCAGCCGACCAAAGGCAATATTGCCGGTGGCCTGACGACAATTGAAGAAAAAGCGCTGGGCAATATCCAGAAGATCGGCAAAAAATGCATGGTCGATGGCGTGCTGGATAAGGCCGAAGCGCCCACAGGCAAAGGGCTGTGGTTCATGGATTCGTCTTCGGCCGCCGCTGAAATGGTCACGCTTTGCGCGGCCTCTGGCTATGCCGTACACTTTTTCCCCACCGGCCAGGGCAATGTGATCGGCAACCCGATCCTGCCGGTGATCAAGATTTGCGCCAATCCACGTACGGTTAGAACCATGTCGGAACACGTTGATGTGGACACGTCCGGCCTGCTGCAGCGTGAAATCAATCTGGACCAGGCAGGAGACAAACTGCTCGAATGCATGCTGGCAACCGCCAACGGTCGCTGGACATCTGCCGAAGCACTGGGCCACCGAGAATTTGTCCTGACACGACTATTCGAGAGCGCCTGACCTCTGGTGGCCGGTATAAAAAACCAGGCCGGCCGCCACTCACAATCGTGGAGGAGACACCCCATGAAACATCGTCACACCGCAACAAAACGCAGCATAATCAAATTCGGACTGTTGTCATTGTTCTGTGCAGGCACCACGATTGTGGCCCCCACGGCGCAGGCTGAATTCAAGCCCAATCAATATATTACCTATATTGTTCCCTTCGCACCCGGCGGGCTGACCGACGTGGCCGCCCGCATGGTTGCCAAGGGCGTAGGCGATAAAACCGGCTGGAATATCGTAGTCAACAACAAGGCCGGCGCCAATGGCAACCTGGGACCTGCGGAAGCGGCCCGCGCCAAACCGGATGGCAACACCTGGCTGGCCATTACCATGACCCATGCAGTCAATAAAACGCTGTTCGGATCCAAGGCCGGCTACGACATCGAAAAAGATTTTGTTCCCGTCGCCAAAATCGCCTCATCCGCCATCATGGTCGTCGTGCCGCAGAACAGCCCCATCAAAACCCTGCAGGACCTGATAGATACAGCCAAGAAGAAAACCCTGAACGTTGGCAGCAGCGGTACCGGTACGCCACCGCACATTGCCATGGCGCTGTTCCAGGATCTGACCAAAACAAAAATGACACATGTCCCATATAAAGGGGGAGCGCCGTCCATGGTGGACCTGATCGGTGGCCAGATTGACGTGGTGTTCTCTAATTACCCTGAATCGCTGGCTTACGTACAACAAGGCAAGTTGCGGGCGCTGGCCATCACATCTGAAAAACGAGCAGCCGCCGTGCCGGACGTGCCTACAACAGCAGAAGCCGGTTTGCCCGGGCTGATGGTCGACAACTTCACAGGCCTGATGGCGCCCAAGGGTACCGACCCTGCGCTGGTCAAGGAAATCAGCGATAAGGTCACCGCAGTTGTTGGAGAAAAAGCCATGGGAGAGCAGTTGATCAAGCTCGGATTCATCCCCGACCCGATGGGGCCAGACCAGTTCAAAACCTATCTACATGATCAAATCGAAAAACTGGCCAAAACCATTAAAGATGCCAACATCAAAGTCAACTAAATCACATCTGGAATCTGATATTTAACATGACCAACACAATTGTCATCTCTGAATTTATGGATGAACCGGCAGTGGATCGCCTGCGCCAGATAGCGCAGGTGGACTATCGACCGGCGCTTGTCGATAACCAGGAAGCATTGTTTGAAGGGCTGGCCAATGCCAATGCCCTGATCGTACGCAATCGCACCCAGGTTAACGCAGAATTACTGACGCACGCTCCCAACCTGCGTGTGGTAGGCCGACTAGGTGTAGGTCTGGACAATATCGACATGGACCTGTGCGCAGATAAAGGCATCACCGTTTATCCGGCCGTCGGCGCCAACGCACAGGCGGTTGCCGAATATGTAATTGCAACTGCATTCGTGCTGCTGCGAGGCGCTTATCTGGCCAGTACCCAGGTGACAGCAGGGCAATGGCCACGCCCCCAGCTCGGGAATGGCCTGGAGGTCGCTGGACGTACACTGGGTCTGGTGGGCTTTGGCGGCATAGGCAGGCTCACGGCCGGGCTGGCAAGCGCACTGGGGATGAAAATTGCGGCGTACGACCCCATGCTCAGCTCAGACAGCCCCATCTGGGCCGAAACCGGCGCAATGCAAATGTCATTGGACGAACTGCTGCAACACAGTGACGTTGTGAGCCTGCACACCCCTTTGACAAAGGATACCCGCCATCTGATCAATGCCGGCCGCATTGCCAGGATGAAAGCTCAAGCCATCCTGATCAATACCTCACGCGGCGGAATTGTAGATGAACAGGCGTTGGTAGCCGCCCTGCAGGCCGGCAAACTGCGCGGCGCAGCACTGGATGTCTTTGAGGATGAACCGGTGAAGGCAGAAAACCGCCTGCCGGATATGCCAAACCTGATATTGACCCCCCATATTGCCGGCCTGACGCAAGAAGCCAATGAGCGCGTATCGGGGGTGATTGCGCAGAAGGTGATGAGGTATTTGCAGGACTTTGCTTGATGTATCCTGCTCCTTCCCATGGGGACAATTGCAGAACCGGTTTGATCAATGTGTTAACCCCAAGCTCTTTCGGACGAACTTCACAGCAGGACTCTCTCCAAATCAATACCAGAATGACCAAAGCACTGTGGGCTGCAGCTCTTCAAGAGCATTAGCGCGAAACTTGGCATTTGTTCGCAAGTATCCAACAGTTTTTGTTCATATTGATTAAGGCAGACTCTTGATTCGGCCTTAATCTGCATGCATGGTTTTCCGCAATGTCGCCGCTACTGGCCTACCTCTGCCTCGTTTTCACGTCAGCCATAACATTGGATCAGTGGACACGTTGTCAACGATCCATCTTTCAAGAAACGTATAATACAATCCACATTCTACCGAAATTCGTGGCTTTTGCCCGTCGCGTGCATGAAGCAACGGCTGCAACCGCATTCACCAGGACAACCTATGACCCCAGCGCTTCCCCAATCCGTATTCAAGGCTTATGACATTCGTGGTATTGTGCCTGAACAGCTC